>Ga0207888_100006_pt1 | contig 481970 bp, 488 predicted proteins | sample LinPmetageLP43_FD_184055 | JGI IMG/M metagenome (GOLD analysis project Ga0207888, IMG submission 184055) | Marine viral communities from the Pacific Ocean - LP-43 (SPAdes) | ecosystem: Environmental > Aquatic > Marine > Oceanic | place: Pacific Ocean | collected 2010-08-27
GTTACCCAGCTCGCACGCTCCGGTTAGAAATGGTCGAGAAGGCTCGACCAGAGGCATCCCTGCCTCACTCAACAGATGCGACTTTCTGGTCGCACCGTGGATCGCCCATTCTTCGGCACCGGGCTCGGGCGAAGCGGCGAGCATGTCGCGCACCTGTTCTGAGACCTCGTCCGGGTTGGTGGCGTGGATCCATGCCCCGTGCAGGCGGCCATTATTATAGGCGGCAAGGCAGGCCACGTAGATACGGGGACGGTCATAAGCGTCGAGCGCGTTAGCTGGTCCAGCGTGATTATCGGATGTGAATTTGTCAGTCATGTCAGTCTCCTTCGCGCCGCCTGGCTTTCTTTCCCGCATCAGGCGGAGGTGGGCGGCGAAAAGGTGCTCAGCCGGAGCGCTTAGGGCTCCGCACAAGGGGAACGCCGTAGGTAGCAAACCTGAAGACGATCAATCACGACAAAAACCCGCCCCCTTGCGCGGTGACCGCGCTCTGGCAGACGCACTGTCCGCCCAGAACCGGCTGTCGGGAGAGATAGAGAGGCGCAGGGACACTGCTGAGGGGGATCGATAGCTTTGCAACTGTTGATGTCGCATGGTGCGCGTCCAGACACACAGTTCCGACTCGAGCCCAGTTGTCAGGGATCACCATCTGCATCGTTCGTCACGATCTGTTCAAAGATCCCTGGTCTCAGATGCTCAATTCAGCGCCCGTGACCCCTCTGGCCAACGGACAGTGGGAAGCGCGGGTGCGCACCCTGCCGGTGAGCCCCAGCGCCATGCCTGAAGTCGGACTTGCTGATTCCTCAGTGAGACGAGCCGGGCCGGCAAGAAGTACGGCTTTTGCTCACCTCAAGACGTTCATTCCGGCCGGACAGCCCGACCTCCGGCGGGCAGGTCGCGAAGAAACCTGAACGCTTTCAAATCGTGTTTCTCCGTGTACATTTGTAGCGGCATGGTCGGCGCTCAGGTTCAGGGCGGGGGCCTGGAGTATGCCAAATTGCGCTGGCGCCCGATGATGCAGAAGACGGCGCCCACAGTAACAGTGAAGCGCGGGACCTCGCAAAGGCTGTAGCCATCCTTGAGGCTGGACAGGTCGAAGCCTCGATTGAAGCGGCGTCGCGTGCTCCGGCAGGACTCGCTCTATTGGTGGGCAAACGTGGTGGCCGATGAAGGCGACGCCAACACGACACAGGAGCGTGCCGCGCGGCTCCTTTCGTTCATCACTGGCAGCCTGCAGGAGCAGATTCAAGCTGTGGAACAGCGGCTGGCGGTGAGGTTGCAGGTTTGGGGACAGGGCTTGGACCCTTTTCGGACGGCGAAGTCGATGGCGCTGGACGGAGAGCTGGATCGGCAGTTTGAGCGGACGCTGGGAATGTTGTTGAAGTTGCAGGCTATAAGAAGTCGGCAAGCGTAAACTGTCGATTTTTCGAAGTTGCTCTTTTCCCATAACTTGATCAATCGCTTATGATCAGGCGTTTAAGTTGCAGCAGACAATGTCACGATGTGGAACCACACTTGTTGGCCCCCGAGCGATTGGAGATACGACTATCGAAAATCAGGTCGGATGATTGACCGTTGGTAGATGGCGTCCGATGTAGCCGATCTCTATACGTCGTGAGTTTTCGTCTTTCTTTAAGTGCACGCGAAACAATCGATCGACACGAATATGCTCTTCAAATGAACAGCGATTTCCAGCAGAATCTCGAAAGCTTCTCGCGTTTCCATACGTCGCCATCGTGGCGCCGCTTTCAGGTACTATTGCAGGCAGGCCGACTGGAAATATTCCAGTCGCCTGCCATTCTGCACATCTATGGTTTAGGTCGGTAAGACGGAAAAAAAGCAAATTCAAAAGCCCCCCATCGAAAGAGTGGATCTGAGCTTCAACGTCGCGACCGAAGTCGAGAAACGGGAATGCTCGATTCTTGAGCTCCCAAAAGTTTCTCTGCGTTATTTGCTGCTGTATGCCGACTATGCGACGGTTTAATACTGACCGCGAATGATCGGCGGAAGAAGCATGGTCGATTGTATATTCTTGCTCACCCGACGAGAATGCCAAGTGGTCGAATTGCCATTTGTTCTGACGTGGAAAGCCTACCAAAATGGCCCCAGTTACGGTGCAAAGAATTGTGTCAGATGATGCCTCGGAAGCAAGCGGAAAACAAAGTTCGTGATTCACTGCGGATTGTTCTAGTTCGAGACTAAGGTATTCAATGATTGCTTCGTCGTTAACATCCGCATCCGGAGGAGACATGCGCCCAAGCGAATCAAAATATGCGGCCAGATCATGCCGATCGGTTCCGTAAAAGGTGTTCGCAACTTCGCCCATCGATATGGATTGGTCGCTCCCTTCTACGAGTGGCGTAGCCCACGGATCGTTCAAACTGCGAAATCGCGGTAGAGCTTCCGGACCATCATCTAGCGCTGCTAAGGCCTGTAGCAGCTCTGCCAACTCGTCTTGAGCTAGTTGAATGTCCTCAAAGAGAGGCACCAGGGAGGCTTGGTTTAGCACATAATCGGGCATTACTTGCCTTGAGGTTTAATAAGTCGTGCCGTGTTGCGGCGATGTTGATCGAAGAAGTCGGCGGGCCAAGAACTCAATCGACCGGTATCATCAATTGTGGGGCTTTCGACTTCGGTCATAGAACCGGTTCTAGTAAAATAGTGGAACACGACATCAGAGGCTTGGGCGATGCCTTCCTTCACAGCAATCCGAGCGCCGTCCATAAGGTGATCGGAATGGGTCTCAATAATCACTTTGACTCCGGCAGCGGCCGCGCGGGCGCAAAGCTCACCAATTTTCGTTTGGCCTTTTGGATGCAAATGGGCTTCGGGGTTCTCGATGATAACTAGTCCTCCAGGTGGTGTAGCAAGTAGCGCTACAAGCACCGGCAACACATAACTTAACCCAAAGCCTACGTTGGTTGTACGAAACCCTCGACTTCGAAGTGCGCCCGTCTCCCCAAAGGAGTACGTCCCAAGCACTAAGTCAGCATCAGGAACCCTAGTAATGTCTAGCCGGGCTCCGGGACTGACTAGGTTAAGCCAAGCCTCAAGCTGGGCTCGTAGGCGGTCGCTTTCGGCTGACAATCGACGTGGATCAGACTCTTCTAAAGAAACGCTATCTTGGAAGATTTCGAGCATGTCGAGAACATACTCTCCGCGTGAGCCTAAGCCCATCTGATAGGTTTCGGCTAAGGAAACCGGCAGAAATTTCCGAGGTCCGTGGCGCTCGGCGTTTAAATAGTGAAACGCAAGAAGTCTCGGGCTGTCGTCGACTTGCTTCAATTCCCCGGACAACAGTGCGGCGGAAGTTGAACCAGATAGCATCTTTTCGATGCTCGAAAGGTCGCTCCACTCGCTTTTGGAGCGTGCGATTCTTTCTCCTGCTTCGACGAAATAATCGAAGTTGATTTTATGCCCCTCTTTTCCAAGCACAAAGGATATTCCTAGTTCGTCTTCGGTCGCCCCTTCGAAAAGAGCATCACTGGGAGTTCCTAGGTCTACAAGATCACCTGAGACGACTAGCTCCCCCTTCTGCAGTCTGCCAGATCTGTACGACTGCCGGATCGACAACAAGGCTTGAATGACACTGCTTTTTCCAGCCCCGTTGAGGCCTGTCAGTAATGTAAGCGATCCCAATCGAAGGTCGACGGACGCCAAGCTTTTGAAATTTCTGATCAGCACTCGTTGCATTGGTTCTCCATCAAGCTGCTGCGCAATACTGCGGCCACTTCTGAGAACCTCTTTGAAACGCGCTTTGGCACGCCCGTCGAATAGGAAATCGAAATCACAAACTCTGAGTCATTGACCATGAGATCAACAAATCCATCCAGAATGCGTTTGCGAGCCTCAACAGCATTTCGAATTTCGTCGTCAGTTAGCGAAGCCAAGGCGTGGGCCCAAGCCTCGAAAAGAGCCTTGCTGATCGGATTTCGGTCGGTACTTAGAGTGCCTTCTGGTGTGAAGCGTGGTTTTCGAAACGCAACACGATCGAAGATATCTTTCGCTGCCGTCATCGCACGTACGAAATCATCTGCTAATCTAACTCGCTCATCTTCAGACATCGAATTTATGTGCCGCATTGTCTCGTTCAGAAAAGTGTCGAGATCGTTCAGCTTATATTCGGCTGGGTCTGTAATTCGAAACGCAAGAAAACGGAGTATCATCTCCTGTGCGTCCATTCGCTTGTCACTAACTGAATTGTCAGTTGCCGCTTTAAATGCCGGGTGTTCCGCAAGAGCCTTGAGGTACGATCGTACAGGGCCCTTATTGAGAGCGTTTCGGATCTCTTGACCTGTAAGAGGCACGCCGCCTGTATTAATCCGCCTAAAGATATTAATCATGACCTCCTCTGGAGTTCCTGGTTGGATCACGTTAATAACAAGTTCAGTCTCTTCAATACGCCGCTGCATGGAGCGATCAAGGTCATCGAAGGTTAGTCCGTCGAGCATGTCGAGATACTCCAGCCCGCTCAATTTGAACCCACCTTTGACGAAGTCATGAATAGTGGTCAGACGCTGCAGACCATCGACAACGGCCCAGTCGTCTTGGGCATTCGCTGAAACATAGAACACCGGGAGAGGAATGCGGAGCAGAAGAGACTCAATGAGTTGGCTCCTTCTATGTGCTTGCCAAACCCTTGCGCGTCTCTGGAACTCGGGAGCCAAGTCCACCTCGCCGTGATCGATACGCCGAACAAGCAAGTCTATATTTTTCTTTTCGGTTGTAACCTTAATTTTGTTAGGGTCGAACGGTCGGTCGATGAGCAGGCTCGGATCCGCTTCCTCCGCTTCCACGCCTAGAAACTCTTCGCCCTCAAGGGGATCACCCTCAGATTGATTTTGTTCAATGGTCATTGTTTCTGTATCACCACTCTCAAATTAAGAAGCAAGCTCAACAAGTTGCGCCTGCCGTCAAGGCCGTTTCGCCGGATTCTGTGCTGTCCGGTAGCTAAACGTCTTGGGTTTTCTCAAAGCGGTGACCCGTTCACCATTCGATCCTGAGCGCGACGATACAGTTGCGTTATCAAACTACTGCCCAGTTGTTCGTGAGAAAGTATTCATTTGTATCTCTGTCATTGTAGAAAAGCTTCGACTTGATTCGCCCACCACTCTGCCATGCGCTGCTGCTCATCGCAGAAGGACTCAAATATAAACCATAACCTCATAACTAAATTATTTTTTATTATTTGAACGGCGCAATGTACCCGCAAATATACCCGCATATTGCATTTTAGTAGATAACGCCTTCGGGGTCGCCGTTTCCTTCATAAGCAACACCGATCTGGTCTAATTCTTCTTTAGTCAGCGGGCTTTTCCTAGCGATCGCTTTTCTCAGCCAACGGTCTAATTCCTGATGATCATGCGCAGTAAACCAGATGATGCCAGGTGCATCTGGAAACATGCGCTCATAACGCCTCATTGGAAATTCGCTTGTCTCTTGTGCAATCTCCTCCAGGCGCGCCGTCAGGGAATTATACCGATACTCTGAAATGGTCCCAGCTTGGATTAATTGAACAGCGCCCTCAATCGCCGCCAGCGGTGCCAGGAACCACTCCCTCGGTTTTACAGGATTTCCGAAACGGTCTGAGATTTCGATGTCCAACCTAGCTGGAGAGAAGAACCGATGAAGCAGGTTCTCCAGCTTGTTGCGGTTTATGTTGTAAAGTTTGTAAGTCGCAACAATCTCAACGTCTGCCAAAAGGAAAGTAGCATCCAGCTTTGCGTTTGAAATTCGCGCTTCCACATTGTTCCCGGTAACACCAATTTTGTGAAGCAGTTTTCGGTGAGGCTGTATGCTAGGATGATCGGAAAGCGATCTCAAAACATAGATGGTGCCAGACTCTACGTCTTTCAGTTCGGCCACGTTGGCAAAAAGAGGACCCGCCACGGGTTCCGTAATACGCCGTCCGGTTTTACCACCCTCTTCATTCTCGCTATGCAATGAACGTTGCAACGATCGCATGAGCATATTGCTTTCGGTCCCATTGTCGAAGATCACGCGAAGGCGTGCATCTTTTCTGCCTTGGTTATTCGTGTACTCCGTATCCTTCTCCGCAACGTATGCTATCTGGCCACCAACAACGAAAAGGCGGCCCACATCAATTTCCGACTTCAATTCAAACACACGGGTCTCCCGAGTGCCAGATTCGAGATCCTGACGAACCTGCTCGAACAAAGGTTCAAATTTCTCGAAATCCTTGCAAGGCGATCGTCGTGCCACTTCTTCCGCGGCGTTGACTTCCGCCCGTGTCCTAACGTGCTTCAGCGTCGATATATCGTCACCAGAAATAGTCGGCTTTGCGTCCAAAGCGGCGAGCAATGCATCGTCATCCAGATCATCGGCGATCTCCGCCTCATCCGCCCCGTCGAGCCAACCGTGCTCATCAAGGTCCGCTAGCAGCGTTCGGCTTTCAGGCTGCTTTCGTAGCGCGTCCAGACGCGTGGCGTAGATCCGTTCGAAGATGTCTTGATCTGCGCCATGTTGGGGCAACCGATCATGCTCCTGGTGAAACCTCAGGATGTCCTCAAAGCCCGCGATGATGCGGGCTTCGCGTGGTGTTCTGGAACTCTTGGGCTTTGGCTCTGGCGACGCGCCAAGTGCGGCCAAGAGCTCATCATCACTCAGATCATCCGTCACGATTTAGTTCCTGTTCCTTGTAGCGCTTCAGTGCCGCTACACCTTCAGCCATGCGCTGTTCCCACGCGTCCTGCGATGTGATCGAGGGCGGACGCCCCCTCTCCTTCATAAACTGTATGGCGCGCAGCGCCAGTTCCCGAGCATCTTCGTAGCTGAGTTTCACCCTGCGGGCGGCGATGCGTTCTGCGACTGCTCGCAAGCGCGTTTCATCCATCGATTTAGCCAGAATATTATAGGCCGCTTCAAAAGGGTTGATGCTGTCGATCAGGTCAATTTCCAGGTCCCGCACATCCATTGCGTACTTGCGGATACCATCCACCAGCGCAGTGTTGGCGCGCTCTTCCGGCTCGCCTTCGCGGTCTTCGGCGATCGCGCGTCCTTTTTGCGTCAGGTTCATTGCGGCAACGGCATGCTGCCGAACGGCCTCCTGATCTTCCTCGTCGAGGTTGGGAAATTTGTCGCGCACGATCTTCCCCATGCGCTGCAAAGTCAGTTCCTGGGGAACAAGCGCGTCGTCGAACAGGCCTTTTTCCACGCTTGGCGTATCTTGAACAAAAGCCGTGATCACCTCGTTGAGATCTTCCTTGCAGATGCGGCTGGCTTCAGCACTCTTCGGTTCAACCAGCCCTTTGAGTTCGATGTGAAACTGTCCGGTGTCTTCGTTGAAGCCAACATTCGATTTCTTTTCACTGTAGCCGTCTTCGCCATAATCGAAGTCCTTGATCGGACCGTCATTTTTGGGAGTGAAGTTGAATCTCGGCGCCAGGACCTGTTCCATGAGGAGGCTGGCCGCAATGGCCTTCAGCGTGTCGTTCACGGCTTCGGTTACGGCGCCTTCGCTCGCGTCCGGTTCGGCGATCAGGTTCGTGAACCGCGAAACTGTCTTGCCCGGCGCATCGCGTGTTGCCCGGCCAATGATCTGGATGATCTCAGTCAGGCTGGACCGATAGCCGACGGTCAGGGCATGCTCGCACCAGATCCAGTCGAAGCCTTCCTTCGCCATGCCGAGCGCGATGATGATGTCCACCATGTTGCGATTGTGTTTTTGCGCGGGGTCTTTCAGGGCGTTGATCACCTTGCTGCGATCGGCGCCATCATCCTCAACGAGATCTGCCACTTTCAGAGTGTCGCCATTGGCGCGCTTGATGAGATGAAACCCGGTCACGGGGTCTTTTCCCATCCATTCACCGAGCGCATGCAAGATGTCATTCACTTCGCGAAACTTGTCGCCCGTGCTTTCACGCGCGTTGACGTTCGGAATGTGCAGGATGGTTTTTTTGTCCGGGTCGAGCACTTTCATGATCGAGTCGAGATACCGCCCCGAATAGAAATAATAACCAATGTCCAGCGCCTTGAGGTGCTCATAGCCGTTTAGCTGTTCGAAATAGGTGTAGGTAACGGTCTCAAACTTGGCTTCTTCCTCGGCGAGCAGAACGGGCACCGCATCACCACGAAAATAACTGCCGGTCATCGCCACCATGTGAATCCGGTCACGGGCGATGAACTGGCCAAGGTGGCGGCCAAGAACATTGTCTTCGCTGGCGCTGACATGATGAAACTCATCGATAGCGATCAGGCGATCATCGAAGGCCTCGATGCCGAGTTCTTCGACGGCAAACCGGAAGGTCGCATGCGTGCAGACCAGCACCTTGTCGTCGCTGGCCAGGAACTTGCCGATGGCTTTCACCTTGGAACCATGCGGCTCGTCATCCGGCCCCGGAGCATTGCAGAGGTTCCAGCGGGACTCGACTTTCCAGTCGCGCGAGAAGCCGAATTGGCTCAGCGGTTCATCCGAAAAGCTGCCACCGATGCTGCGCTCCGGAACGGCGATGATCGCCTGCTTAAGCCCCTGCTCATGCAACTTATCGAGTGCAATGAACATCAGCGCCCGCGACTTGCCGGACGCGGGCGGCGACTTGATCAGCAGGTATTGATACCCGCGCTTGGCATAGGCGCGCGACTGCATCACGCGCATGCCGTTGGCGTCCGATTTCGTGGACGCGCCGGTCTGGGCATAGGTGACGGAGACCGTGGATGTCGGCTTTCGATCGGTCATTCAGGGCTCCAGTTATTTGCGGCGTCGATACCTCTGCGCCAAGCGCTCTCAATGGCCATATCTCCCGCGAGGAAAAATTCTCCACCGAGTGATTCACCTTCGCGATGAAGGTCTGTCTTCAGCAAGTTCTCACCACACTTGGCATGATCCGAGGAAGGGAGCGGTCCAATACCATCTATGAAGGTTGATCGATGGACATGCCAGTTGAACGCCCCAGCTGGAAGGGCCTTGTTGTGATCATTGCAGCGCGTTTCGGGACTGACTGAAAAACCCACTTTTATGATTTTCATGCCCTTGGCATCACGGCCAAGAAAATGTGCTTCATTCCCCTTCAACTGGAGAACGTACAAATGCTTAGGCCCTTCAGACTCTTTCCGGTTGTGAGGCGTCTTAGACACCGGCCCCGGCTTTGACGGCGACAAGGCAGTGCTCGCCGGCGCAATTTCAGAAGCTTCATTGGAAGTCGCTCCAAATACCGGTACGTCAACGAGGTCGAACTTCAAAATGTTCCGAGCCTCTGAACTCGTCAGAGGCATGCCTTGAGCGCCAATAGTCTGAGATGTGCCTACCGAAAAAGTTTCCGGTGCAAATTCTGCGACGGGGAGCGACGACTCCGGCGTCACAATCCACGCTTTCACTGCGCGAACACCGAAATCCCATTTGTCTCTGCGATTAGGGTCCGCTTGCTTGGCGGCGTAGGCATCGGCAGGCATGAAATCTTTTGCGCGCCCCGTTTCGTGCGACATTTGAAGTATGCCGAGAATCCGTCCCCGATGCGCCGCAATCGGCGCCCGCTGCGCGCCATACACTACCATCAACGCGCCTGGGCGGCTCCGTCTCAGAAAGCTCTGACGTTTCGGCTCATCCGCAAAGCCTACAAAGCCCCAGTTCTGCGGCGAAAAGCCGTAGAAACTGGTAAGCCACACGTTCGGCGGTACTGAAGCTATGGCATCCAGCGGATCAGCGAGCTTTGGAATCGGATGCACGGATATGAATTGCTCGATACTTCCGTAAGCGTTTTTGACCCGGCCATTGGTGCCAGGCATCAGCAGGTTTCCTTGGCCACTCCAGCCGAGATCGGCGTTCAAACCAGCATATCCGCCGTAGTATTCGTCAGCGATCAGCTTTATCGCCCTCGTATCCCAACCGGGGCTGCGATCATCCATTATGCCGCGCCCTTCTTTGTCATCTTGGTGTACATGTCGAAGAGTTTTTCGAGGCGTTCGGTGTCGTTGCGGAAGCGGCGGCCGATGTAGATTTCTTCGAGCACGGTGTCGTTGCGCTCGTGCGCGGCGCGCAGGTTTTCGGGCATCTTTTCGGGTTCGTAGAGGTCGGCAATCGTCGCCGGGAAATGCGCCTCGCGCGTCAGCAGAATATCCTCCGCACACCGCGTCAGATCTGCCTTGTTCGCCTCGGTCAGCTTCGGCACAGGGAAGGTATTCCAGCCGAGTGTATTGGAATAGCGGTATCGGGTTTCCAGCTTGCCGCAGACCGTCGCGATCCACACCAGGTGCAGGCGCGAGGCAATGACCGCGAACACATAGACCTCTTTCGCTGACGCTTGAAAGTGTGGCGCCAGAACCAGGTCGCACTCGCCCAATAAACCGCAAACTACGTAGTCGCGTCCCTCAGACATTAACTGAGGTACAAACAGTTTTCTTCCTTTAAAGTGACGGTCTTCTGGAAAATCTGATGGGCTGTTCGCGAACTGCTGGGTAGCCTTTTTTTTGCTTGAAGATCGGAAGCGCGCAACTTTTTCTAGAATGGGCCTGCAAACAGCTGAGATCTCATTATCCTCTAAACTTTTGCTCGTTGGTTTTAGAACCCACCTCGAATGGCCGCGTATAAAATCAGCTCCACCGACCGCTCGGTGAAAGATGGTTTGGAGCGCTGGAAGACGCGAAACAGCGGCTTCGTATTCGGATTGGTCGAAAAAGAAAGCCCCATCATCAGTTGGTGCACTCCCCCGCTCCAAAGGCTCCAGTCCAGAAATCTGCTGGTTGCGAGAGCGGACGAATATATCTCTCGAAGGCGCGAGATAAGGATTGATGTTCGCGACCTGCGTCGCAATTAGTCCACTCTCGTCTGATGTTGAGTATATTGTTTTAGGCCTCGATGATGGCTTAGACATTCCTACAACCACAACCGTGACGCCCGCATTGTTACTAGCGAGGTTAGCCCATTTGAATGACGTGTGAGCGAATACTATTTCGTGGCCTGTTTCAAAAATTAACGGCCAAATCACAGGTACCTGCTGACCTTGGCAGATGCTGTTGGTGGATACGAAAGCCGCTGTCACATTGACATGAGCTCCATAGGCTGCTGCCCTCATGAACCAACCGGCAACGTAATCTAATACTCCGGCATTTTCGGTATATCCGCCGAAAATCGCCGCTATTTCATCCTTTTGATTTCTAGCTTGTGCTCGACTTCCAACATAAGGAGGGTTCCCACAAATATACGTTTCCCACGCTTCCTCAGCCCCGTCTTCAACCATCGAGACTTTCGGCGGTGGGCAAACTTCTAGCCAGTCCACGCGCAAGGCATTGTCATTTCTAATATTCCCCGTCTGATGCAGCGGCAGAATATCCAGGATCGCCTCCTGCTGGCCGATCATCCGCACATTGCATTGGAACTCCGCGATCAGCAGGGCAAGGCGGGCAATCTCGGCCGGGAAAGATTTGATCTCGATGCCGTAGAACTGGGTGAGCTTGATCACCGATTTGGGATCATCCTTCCGGCGGCGGATGATCTCGTGCTCGATCTCGCGCATGCGGATATAGGCGATGACCAGAAAGTTGCCCGATCCGCAGGCGGGGTCAAACACGCGGATGCGCGCCAGACGGCGGCGCAGGTTCAAGAGCTTCCGGCCATTATCCGCCGCCTCTTGCAGCGCCTCGGTCAACTCATCCAGAAACAGCGGCCCCAGCACTTTCATGATGTTGGGCACCGACGTGTAGTGCATGCCCAGCGCGCCGCGCTCATCCTCATCGGCCACGGCCTGGATCATCGAGCCGAAAATATCCGGATTGATATGCGTCCATTTCAGGCCGCCTGCCGCCAGCAAGGTAGCCCGCGCCATCTTGGAGAATTTCGGCACATCCCGCGTGCCCGCGAACAGGCCGCCATTCACATAGGGAAAGGCATTCGCCCAGTTCCTGAACGCGCCCTTCTCGCGCGCCTCGATGGGCGTATCCATCGCGCGGAAAAGTTCGCTGATGACCTCATGCGTGTTGGACGAATCCGGCGCGCTAAACTGGGTCAGCGTTTTGGTGAACAGGTTCTCGCCAAAGAAGATGCCGGTATCCTCGGCAAAGAAGCAGAAGATCAGCCGCGCCATGAACTGGTTCAGGTCATGCCGGCGATCGGGCGCCGCCCAGTCCGGGTTTTCGGAAAGCAGCGCAATGTAAAGCTTGTTCAGATGCCGCGTGGCGCGGATGTCGATCGGGTTATTCTTGATCTGGCTGACGGTCGATATGCCCGCAAGCGGCAGGAAGAAGCCGAAATGGTCAGGCAGTTCGGGCAGCTTGCAGACGATGTGCTCGCCGGTATTTGTGTCCTCGGCCTCCAGTATTGCGCCATCCGTCGCCAGGATGAACTTGCACTTGTTGCGCGCAGTCTTCGGATGTTCACGCAAGGCGTTGAGCGTCTGTGCCGTTTCGCCCGTCGCGCAGGTTGCGATATGGATATTGTTCTTTTGCAGCACCGCGCCGGGAATATCGCTGTTTGAGTTGCTGCGCAGGCGCTTGATGGCCGTTTGCTTGTTGCCGAAGGCAAGCAGGAACTCAAACACGAACGCTTCGCGGTCGAAGGGCTGTTCGGCGAGGTCTGAGACGGCTTCCTCAATTTCGACGGCGTTCATATGTGCACTCGGCTGGCCAGATGAACCGGCTCTACCGGAACGGGAGACGGTTCAATCATCAGGTTGGATTCGGACAAGGCGATACAGACGGCAAGCCCCGAAGAACGTCAACCGCCAATGCCGAGCCTTCCCGTCAAGGCTTGTTCCAATCGATCAATTGCCGCCCAGTCTTGCTGTTCGAGTCGGCGATAAGTCCGCCAATGCATTCCCTTGGGTTTTCGGGGAAACAGGTTTATGAAGGCTGGCTCTGCGCCCACCCGGTCGCGGGCGCGCTCTGCTGACGAGAGCCCGCGCACGCGAATCGTCTCGTATTGGCTAGGATAGGTCGCACGGTAGCATTGCCTGCAACGAAAGTATGCTCCGCCATAAAGCACGCGGCACCGCCTGTTGCACGATCGGCAAATGATCCAGCGGCGACAACCGCCTAGGGGCTGTTCAGTGAAAGCAAAGTCAAACCGCTCGTCTATGGGCACCTTCTCGCCCCGGCGCGGAATCCGTGTGACGTATGTTCGTCTTTAACAAACCACATGCGCCGCAAGGCCTGATTCATGGTGTTTTCGCTGATCGATCTATCGCGCTCGATCAAGGACGGAAAGGTACGATAGTTGCTTCCCGTTTCGGCCTGACGCTGACGAAGTATTTCCACGGCTAAAGCGGGCAGGGGATTAACATGCTCGCGGCGCATCTCGGCGCGGCTTTCGGGGATTCTCCAAATCGCCGCTTCAAGGTCAAACTCTTCCCAGAGCGCCAGCCGTAGCTCTCCCGGACGTGTATAAAGCAGCGCCAAGAGTTTCAGCGCCGCGCGGGTCGATGGGGAACCGGCCTCATAGTTCCAGATGGCGCGCACAAGGGCAGCGAAGTCCTCGCCACTGGTGGCGGCTGCCATATGGGTAACTTTCGGAGCGATCAAGGCGCCTCTAAGCGCGTAAGTGGGATCATTGTCAGCGCGAGCTGTTGCGATGGCGTATCGAAAGACTTGTCCGATCGTGGAGCGCAGACGTTTGGCGCTTTCATGGTTGCCGAGTGCTTCGACTTTCCGGAGCGCGCCAAGGATCATGGGCGGCGTGACATCCCGGATGCGATGATCGCCGAAATCCTTGTTTGCCATGTCGATAAGCCACAGTTTCTTTTTGAGGGTCGTCTCGGCTTTTCCGTCCCAGCGCAGCTTGTCCACAAGTTCGGCCGCGATATTCGAGAATGTGTGCTCATACTTTGCCGCCCGATCCTCGCGATCGGCCTTTTGCCTGGCCATCGGGTCGATACCGTCTGCGAGCAACGCCTTGGCATCAAGGCGCTTCTCACGGGCGCGTGCGAGCGAGACTGCAGGGTATGCGCCGAAGGAAAGCAGCTGTTCCTTCCCGTGAGCGCGGTAACGCATTCGCCAGAGTTTCGAGCCCTTCGCGGTAACGTGAATGTAGAGCCCACCGCCATCGGCGACTTTATAGGCTTTTTCCTTCGATTTGAGGTGCGTGACCTGGGTATCCGTTAGCGACATTGGGCAATTCCCTGCGGGTATCGTAAACCGGAATGCGGGGACTCAAGCCCGCGATACCCGCAAAATACCCGGATTTGAACAGACGTACCCGCACCCCTTCGGACCGCAAATTGCGCCAAAAAACCTGTAGTTCTCTGATTTTAATAGCGTTTTGGGCAAGAAAAAACCGCTCCGGAGCGCGGCCTGGTGCGGAAGAGGACTCGAACCTCCACTCCCTTACGAGAACTACGACCTGAACGTAGCGCGTCTACCAATTCCGCCATCTGGGCACGGGGTAGGAAGGCGGGATATTACGGTTCGAAGCCAGAAACGTCAACGGCAAAACTGCTCTGACCTGACGTCGTTTCAACAGTCTCGTTTCCCGAAGCCCGCCAGCATTGCTCTCGACGCTGAGGCATGAACGGAGAGCTTCAATCAGCACCCGATCCGCGCGAGAGCACGACCTCATCCCCGACCTTCTCCGCCTCCAAAGAGAACATCATTACAAGCGACCCGATAAACTGCTTATCTTCGCCCACGTGAAAACTCCCGCTCACGCGCTCAGCGCCGAGGCCAGGATCGTCGATCCGGACCTTCATTCGTGAGTACCTGTTCAGCTCTGTCACGACATCTGCTAGCGACATGTCGTCGAGCCACACAGTACCGCTCCGCCATAGGCCCGCTTCTGAAGTATCGGTTACCGAAACCGATTCCACTCCATCCTCCCCTATGACCAGCCTCTCTCCCGGCACCAGCGTTCGCCCGGCAGCGCCGTCCCGGGAAGCGGGGCGAAACCAATCCCACAATTCCGGCCTGGCGGGCACCGTGTCGACGCCAACCGAGCCTTCTATCAATGTGACCTCAACCGAGCCCACCTTTGCATAGACGTCAAAAACGGTACCCAAGGCCGTCGTCTGGCTGCGGCTTGCCTCAACAATAAACGGTCGCTTCCCCTTCTCCACCTCGAACAGGGCCTGCCCATGAACCAGCCGGACATATCGCCGGGACCCGGTGAGGGAAATTTCAGCCTGGGTATCGGTGTTGAGTGTCATCACCGACCCATCAGCGAGGTCGAAGCTGCGCTGCTCACCAACTGATGTTGCGTATCTAATGGGTTCGGGATGAGAGATGGGCATAGCCGCTATGGCCGACACCGTCGCCAGCACCAAGGCCGCTGCAATCCCACCTATCCAAGCGGTCCTGGACCGCACCAATCGGCTAGCCGACCCTTTCGGCGGCTCACCGCCGCGCACAGCGGATTGACCCATCCCGCCGTAAGCCTGGTTCGTTCTATCGAGAACAACAAGGCCTCTCTCAATTTCCTGAAACGCAGCCGCGTTCTGTGGGTCACACTCCCATTCCAGAAACGCTTCCCAGGTCTCGAGAGCGACGTCCGGATCCTGCATGTCGCTGTACCAGCGGGCGGCCTCGCAAAGCCTGCAGGAATGGTCCTTGTTGCACGTCATCGGTTTTACCCGATCTCGCCCGGACGGCGCCAGTCTGCACGCGCAAGGCTCTTCGAGATGGCTGTCAACGCATCGGTGATATCGCTCCGCACCGTTCTCGGTGACACCGACAGGCGCCGAGCGATCTCATTATGAGTCAGGCGCTCAAACCGGCTGAGACGCAAAGCCTCGCGTTGTCTGTCCCCCAGCGCGGCTATGGCAGTCTCCGCAATCGCCAACAACTGTGCATCCATAACTTGTGTCTCGGGCGTCGGCGAGTGGGGGCACGCAAGCACATCGCCGAGGTCGCTGAAGGCGTCCGACTTTCGCGCGCGCTTTGCATAGCCCGATCTGAGGTAGTCCAGCGTGAGATTACGCAGAGTTGTGAACAGGAGCGGCCGCAATTCGCCGATCGCCTTGTCGGGATAGGCGCGCTTCACAGACAGAAAAGCTTCCTGCACGAGATCCTCGGCATCAGAGGCATTGCCGATACGTATCAGGCTGAAGCGCAGGAGTTGATCATATTGAAGACGAAAGATTTCGTTGAGCGCCGCACTACCCCGTAGCGCAAAAGACTCCCCAACAAGGGGGCGTCTCGACACACGCGCATTATCCGGCTCCTGCATTGTCATTTGCGATCCGCCAGCCAGCAAACGCCCTGCCCGCTTTTTCGGGCGAGCGCCTCGGCAACTTCCGCAATGGCATCGGCGAGATCCTTCTTGACCGTCGAGCGCGAGACAGACAGGCGCTCTGCGATCTCTTCATAGGTCAGATGCTCGAAGCGGTGGAGTTTCAGCACGTCCCGGCGGCGCGGCGCCATCGCCGCGATGGCCTGCTCGGCAATGGCGAGCAATTGTACATCCATGAGCTGGGTCTCCGGCGTCGCCGTGCGGGGACAACCTAGCCGGTCGTCGCTCCCCAACAATTCCACCGATGCCTGCCGGCGTTTGGTATTGCCGGATTTCAGGTAGTTGAGGGTCAGGTTCCGGAGGGTCGTGAACAGGAGCGGCCGGAGCTCATCTGTCGACTTGCCCGGGTAAGCCCGCCGGACCGCCACGAACGCATCCTGGACCAGGTCTTCGGCTTCGGGCGCATCGCCAGTCCGGATGCGGCTCAACCTGACCAGATGGTCAAACTGGGCGCGATACAATTCAGTGAACACATCTGCGCCAGGAAGATCGTCAAGCTCATGCCCGGATTGCAGATTGAGCCCACGATCTCCGTCCCTGCTCGACTGTAATTGCCGCTCCGCCACAGGCTTCAGTCTGACCGCTCGATCAGGCATGGATCCCATCCTCCACCATATCTGCAAGCCCAGCGTCCGAAGGGAACGAGTCGCGCTTCCCAGCCAGTCCAGCGTTCACAAGCAATTCTGCAACGTCCACTTTCCCAATCTCCGGCACCTCAATTTTGAGTAGTATACTCCGTGGTTGTATACTACTCAACAGGCGCATTCTCGGATCATGGACATCCGGGAAATCTTCGCGCTCAATCTGAAGGCATACCGGAAGGCCAAAGGTCTCTCGCAGGAGGAACTGGCTCACCTGGCTGGCATCGACCGCACATATGTCAGCTTGCTCGAACGCCGCATCTACAGCGCAAGCATCGACGTCCTCCAACAACTCGCCACAGCCCTGGAGATTGAGCCCGATGAACTCCTCAAGCGTCCGCGCAAGGCCCGGAAATAGATGCTTCGATAGTAAACAGGCGAGCACTATGGTGAGCCCTGTTGTCTAACTGCGCTTGAGTGCGATCTGATAACATCTTCACTGAAGACACCATTACGGCCTCGAAGATCCGCTCCCAACATGTGTGCATGGTTTGGAGTGGCCTTCCGACTCGTCATCATTCATCTCCACGGTCGCGCATAAATAATCCCAAAATGGGATTATCCACTATTGGGATTACGAGGGCAACTGGTTTTGTCCTTGGTGCCGTGGTGAATAAGACTCTTCGAACTCCTGCACATCGCAAGCTCGTTCAGGAACTGAGGAAAGCCCGCCGCGAAGCCGGACTATCCCAGCAGCAAGTTGCTGAACTGCTCGGCGTTCCACAGTCCTATGTCGCAAAAATTGAGCTCGGAGAGCGTCGGATTGACGTGATTGAGTTTCTGAAACTCGTGGAGGTTATGGACGCATCCTGGTTTGAAATCCTGGGACGGGTAGACCCAGCTGACGAACCCTGAACATCCAGAAAGTTGCGAGTGTAAATGCCTGCGATATGCGCAGAAAGAGACGTTAGAAATTGACGCTCGACCCGACAGAGTTGGCCGCTTCCATACTCTAAGCGGATCAAACTGAAAGTCATGAATCAGAGCAAAATGCGTCGCCGGATGACCCTTACGATGTCAACGCATCGCAAGACGGTTACACAACTGAAATCTAAGAATTTTTTGTACGCGCAGCGTAGCGCAACAGAGCTGAAAGGCGTCCCGAAAAGCCTTCCGATATGCTCACTACATGGCTCAGTGACGTGGCGATAACAGAATTGTTCAACCAGTGAACGGACTCCAACTGAGTATCTATATATGGTATGATGAAAGCTCCCAGATACAAAATACGGGAAAGTTTGGGGCGAGGAATAGACCAATGCGGATTGAAATATTTGATGTCGGCCATGGAGGCTGCGCAGTCATCACAGGCCCGAATGGCAAGCAATTGATGCTGGACTGTGGCTATGGAACCGCGCCTTTTTGGTTTCCTTCCGAGGAATATCGGGGAAAGCGCCTTGAGTGTCTCGCTTTCATGAACCTTGACGAGGACCATCTGGAGGACCTGCCACGTCTTTGGAAAAATGCAGATATCGGTGCGATCTATTCCAATCCTACGGTCACCGACGAAGCACTCGCATCCATGAAGCGGCAGCACGGGATGAATGATGGAGTTCGCTTTGCACACGTCCTGCTGAATCATTTCGGGTCAGGTCGTATTGGAGCGCTCGCCGATCTCGGTTCTGAAGTTCGAGTATGGTCCTATTGTAACACCTATGGAGACCCATTCACGGATACAAACAACCTGAGCCTCGCGGTCTTTGTGTCCTATTGCGGATTTACGACATTGTTTGCGGGTGACTTGGAAACACGCGGATGGAAGCTGCTTCTCCAGAACCCGTTCTTTCGGCGGGATCTAGCCAAGGTCTCAGTCCTGATAGCCTCACACCATGGCCGAGAAAATGGAAAATGTGACGAGGTGCTTCAGATAGTCCGTCCTGATATTGCAGTGTTTTCTGACGATGCGAAACGTTACAGCACACAAGAAACCGACGCATGGTATCGTTATCGAGTGACCGGCATTCCAGTCATTGATCAAACACCTGATCTCCGAACCGGGCTTTTGCCACGTCGTCACGTATATACCACTCGGCGCGATGGCACCCTGACCATCGATGTAAACAGGTTGGGAGGTTATTTGGTTCGCCCATCACGCGCGATGAATGCTCTCGGGATCGCTGAATTTACGAATGCACTATTAGGGCTCCGCACGCCCTCAAGCGTGGCCTAAGCCCAAGTCTTTACGAACAATATGAGTCTAGCCACAGCATTTTATCCGCTCAATTTTCTGATGACATAACCGCGTCATAAACCAGCTCATTTATGCCGAGGCGCCAGAAGATATCGTTGTCGCTGATAATGGCCATAATGTGCGGTTCGCCTGTTCCTTCAAACAACTTTCCGAGCGCACTGAAGAGCGCATCGTCATCAGAACTCGGACGTGCCGCCACGCCTTTCGGATGCGAATGCCATTCGCCCAAATACCGAATCTGGCCCGCGGTCACCAACCCCACTTCCTTCAGCTTCTGTTCGAGTCCTGTCTTCCCCCGCTCGAAATAGTGCGGTCGCTTAACGCTATCTGGCGGCGCTTCAATCGCAGCACAAATGCGTATCAGACGCCGCTCAAAATCAGCGACACCCAAAAGAATGCCCCCAGTCTCATTTGGAAGATCCGCTTGCCTTTCCGAAGAAAGCCGCTCGATGACGCTATCGCTCCATCGAACATCCCAGTCTCCGGCTGCCTCCCCCCGGTAGGTCGAAGTTGGCAGGTCCACCACCTCAATTGAGCCGTCTGGATGGGACTTCCAGACCTTCGCGGTTTCAGATGTGATGGTCAAACTTTGTCGGAGGCCTTTCACCGCCAATCCGCTCAGGAAAGACACCTGATCTGGTCCAATTTGCGCAGTTATATCTCGGCATCCATTCCCATAGCGAATAGCTTGACTTTCGGGATCATAGAGATGGGATCGAAGTCGCTCATCTTTTATGAGCGCAGCATAATAGCTTGCCTCCAGATCAAGCAGCGATCGCGTCTTTTCCTGATCTTCAGATAGCAACACAAGATCCGTGGCACCTGGATTGAAGAACATGGAGACACACCGGCACGCACCGTCTTGCAGGGTCAAGCATCTGGCGACGGCAACCGACGCCGACATATCCACAATTACGTCGTTCTCCCTTAGCGCCCGCTTGGCTTTGTCAGACAGGTTATCGACGTCCGTCACGTCCTCAACGAGCGCTTCTACAATACGTGCGCCCGGAATCACCTGATTCAGGAATCCCCGCACGTGAGGTGCCTTTGGTTCCCCAATCGCCCAATCGCCAAGGATATGCCTGACCGCGTTGTGAGGAAGGAACGTGTCCATATCCATGACAGTCCAACGCCCATATCCACCACGGGCGCAAATCTCAACCACCTTGGAGCCAATGGCGCCAACTCCCACAGCCAGGCACTTCAGCTCTTCACCTCCTGTCATGCCGGACAAACCGGTAATGAACGAAGCTTCCAACTCACGCAAAACAAGCATTGGTTCGATGGAAAGAGCAGGTAGTTCGTCGACAGTCGGCTTCTGACCAATTAGCGGCGCGGTGAAGCCTCCAGCTGAATCATACGCCCCAAGAGCCTTTCCCAATTCCGACACGCTCTCCTTCATGCTGAAGGCCCAGAGCTCCTCCCCAACCATTTCGCCTTCCGGCGACGACGTCTTCGGAAATTTTACAAGAATAATCGGCAAGGCATCCCCGATCCCCGCTTCCTGATTTGTTGACGTAACAAATTGCGTGACTGCCTGAACCAGATCACAACCACGCTCCGCCAGCATCTCCGCTAGTCGATTTAGCGTGCGCGGCGCTGAGCGCACTGCGCGCCCATAAACGCTGCCTGTAGTAACGGGTATCAAAACAAATTGGGTCCCAGCCTGATCGCGTTGTTCAAGCTTTCGATCCGGCTCAACAAAGCGGATGGTTGTTCGATTTTTCAGGCCTTCCTGACCAACGGCGATATACCGCTTCGCTGGGTCGAGCGGACCGAAGGGCACGATCGCTTGAACGCCGGTGCCCATCAGGACGGGCTCCGCACCCTGGTCTGACTGATGAAGCTTTCCGTCGGCGGCTAGTTCAAGCCACTGCTTGATGCGCGCCAAAAACATGAACGGTGTGAACCGCGCTTTCAGGTCCTCAGCGGGCGTCTCCCAAAGACAAAGTGAAACGTAATCACTGCCCTCATGAATTGTGATGTGCAGCTGATCACTCGGAAAGTCCGCGCGCAGCGGGATGACCGAAGGAATTTCCGTTCCATCCGCTCCGCAAATGAGCATTACCGGCTCTGTGCGGGCGATCTTGACGGGTCGCCGCGACGCAACTTCGACGTCAATGTCGAGAACAATTATCTCGGTGTTGTCCAGTCGACGACATTCAATCATTCGAAGAAAGGGCGAATGCTCCGCTTTGAGGTAGCCAGCAATCTCGCGTGCGCGGCGCCCGGCGAGGTCATCTGACGAAATCAGCTCTCCCGGAACCTCAATCAAAGCTTCCCTGCCCGCGGCGCACTGGTTGACGTGATAATCGCGGCCGCCGGCGCCAGCTTCTTTTTCCGCTTCGGCCCGGATCCAGTGATCTCGATGTCCAGTGGCTCAGGCGCAGATGTTTTTGGGTGCTCCATGGTGACGATGAATTCACCATCTACCTTCTCTGCTACCTCCTTGTAGTACGCGGCCGCCTGCCGGTGAGGCGGCTGGGTCGTATCGCCAGTGGAAATAGGATCGCTCGTAGATACCAGAAGGCACCCATCATTGGACTGTTCTTCATACAGCCAGCGCAAATCTTCGGACGGGTCCGTCTTGCCTTTGCCCTTGTCTGCCGCAAGCGACAGATAAGAACAGTGATGTGGGATATTATTTATGTCTGCGAGCAGTCGCTCATCATTGTCGTGATGACGCGTGACGCGAACAATTTGCTCCAACACCTCGAACTCGCAGTCCGCGGATAGCAGGAGATAGGTCGGCTCACTATCCACTTCAAACTTGGCCTGCATAAAGAGCGCAGAAGTATTGCGTTCCACCAGCGACCCGTCTTCACAATGCTCCGCGAATGGGGAATGCACGAAGAATTCGACTTGATCAGTGTCCAAGGAAAACTCAGGCGCGAGATTTCCGGCGTCTGTAATCAAATCCGCTCGATCAGCCGGATTGATACTATTGTCTTTCAGCCAAGTATCCAGAGCATTGGGTGTAGAGAATACCCTGATGCCCTTGCCTTCTTTCAGCCGATAGCGCGCCTCGGCCCTCAGTGTACGTCCTTCGTCTGTGATCCCCGCTTCGAGAATGGCAGCAGCGGGAACCCAGAGCACATCTATTTTGATGCGATCGTCCGACTGGTATTTGATCGCATGTTCCAGCCAGAATAAATCTGTGGCTCCCTGGTAATGATCCTTGTCGAAATGTGAGAAGGCGAGAACATCAACACTGTCCTTGTCGCCGACCCTCTCCCGCACTTCTTCCTCAAGGTTGATGCGCAAATCCTCTTTGTCCTCAGGATTGCCGGTGTACGCATAGTCGTAAATGATGATGCGGCCATTATCCAATTGGATAAAACAGGTGTCCGCATTCCCAGAAGGGAAAAAAGTTACAGTGTGCGTCATCGCTTCCCCCTTTTAGGGACAATCATGGCAGACGCACTGTAAATCTCAGCGCGAGCCAAAAAAGAACATAAGGTGATCATATGCCGATTCGACTACCCGAAGTCGAATCCTATTTGTCGTCCAGTTTTGGGTCCGGCGAATGATCGGAACACCGCAGATATTCGACAAACATTTCTCGAGCGTAGTGCTGTCCGAAGCGTATCATGCGATACGTCGCTACCACTGCTGCTGCTGCCAGGATCAAACTGATCATCCAATCGCTTCGATCTACGACGATCACCAAAACCCCCGCAACGATAAGCGCAGCGGAAATTCCGCGCAGCAGTCCATAGTTGCGGTTGAACGCCTCTATGCGATCAGTTTTTCCCTTGGCGCGCACAGCGGCGTTGATTTCTCGAACAGGCCCCCTTCCCGACGCAAGCTCAGACATCGGAGCGTCAAAATCCGCGCGGATGGCTGCTTCTAGCCGCACTAATTGCTTTGCAGATAGTAGGCCTGTCGATTTCTTTGCCGGCCAGGTGGTTGGCATGCCACCCAACACGCCCCAGACAATACCTTCATAGGCGTTCCCGAGCGCCTGTATGAGATGACCTGCAACGATCGCCAAGATCAGGATCAGGCCAAACTCCCCTACCGTCACACCACTGGAGAGAACCGCCGACGCCGCTGGATAGAGCAGCATCAACGTCAATACGACGACCACTCCCGGAATGATGACACCGATATATTCGTAAGGATCAAACTTGTGCATTCCGTGTCTCTATATGAACGAGACCATTATGCGCACTATAGTCCCCACTCGAAAAGACCCCGTGTTTGGACTTTTCGGCTTACTCACGTTCGCGCTCGGCGCGTTTGCGTTCCTTGTCCTCTTGAGGCCGCTGAACGGTCAGCACGGAAGTGATACGAACGGAGCGACCACCGACCTGCCGTAGCAGCACCTCAGAACGCCCACCAATCTAATCGGCGCATAGCACGCATTCTGGACCGCCAACGGCGTGATCCTGCCTAGATTGAACACATTACCCGTTCGAACGTCTGCAATCGGGATAGACCTGTCCTTACGCCGCGACTAATCCGTTGCGGCCACTATCTATGGCCCCAACAACACCGGCCCCAACCACCCATCAATCGCCTCCGCCACATCCCGCTTCAGATCCGCATACTCCGCCCGGATATAGTGCTTGCGTGCTACGCTCGCCGTCTGGCCATGGTTATGCCAGATATCGAGCCAGCGTTCGTCGATCCCGGCATCAATCAGATGTGTCTTCATCGTGCGGCGCAGGTCACGTGGATTCCAGTCCGGGAATTTGAGCTGCTTGTTCAGCCGCTTCGCGCCGCGTGAAATGGCTGCCATGGTGAGTGGTTCGTCCGGGTCGCGAGGATTGGACATAAGGTAGGGCGAGCGTGGGTGAGCCAACTCAAGACAGCGCGCGACGAGTGGGGCAGCGGTCCTGGTAATCGGCAGTTGATGCGACCTGCCGTTCTTTGTCTCCGGCAAGTGCAACCAACCATCGCGCCAGTTCGCAGCGAGACTCATTGTGACTTCCGTCACCCGCAGGCCGCCCATGGCGATCATCAGTTTCAGGACGCGGTGTGTGGGATGGTTCTCGTCCAGCGCATGCCAGAGCGCTTCCAGTTCGTCGTTGGAGAGAAACCGGTCGCCCGGTTTGTTCTTGGGTGTCGTCGGAAGCTGCTCGGCGATATTGTAGGTAATGCCATAGTCCCGCGCGCCACCGCGATAATCGTAGCGGTTCTTCACCGCCCATTTCCAGGCCGTGACGATGTAGGAGCGAAGATGGGGTGCATAATTCGGACTCCGGGCATAGCTCTCTGCCATCCAGGCCTGCAGGTCCTGGATCGTAACATCCCCGGCGCGCGGCATACCGCCGTGTCGGGCGACCAGAAAGGGCAGGAGAGCATACTTCCCGTCAATGAGCGTACCCTTGACGCGTCCATAGGATGTCACACCGCGCGCCTGCATGTCGGCGACATAGTCGTGAAAGAAATTGGAAGCGGAAGCGGATACGGCATCGGCCACTTCCTCGGCCCGCGCGCCAGGCGTCGGCGCCAGCGCGCGCATTTCCCGAAACTCTCCGGCGCGCGCTCTTGCTTCTCTCAGGCCGATTTCGGGATAGGCGCCAATGCGCACCCGCACCGTCTTGCCGCCCAGCTTCCGCACCGCCGAAAAGGTCTTCGCACCGGTCCTGGCCACACGCACTTTCAGGCAGGATTCGATCGTGTCGGAATAGTCTCCGGCGTCGGTCACAGCCGAAAGCCAGGTGTCCGTAAGGCGCAGTTTTACCATGAGTTTTTCGTCTCCGGTTACCGTATAGTTACCACGGAGCCATTTGTGAGCAAAGTCTAACTTTTGCACATTCACAATACATTGTTTTAATTGGTTTTTTGGTGACCCCGGCGCGATTCGAACGCGCGACCTACAGATTAGGAATCTGTTGCTCTATCCTGCTGAGCTACGGGACCATCCAGGCTAGGCTATACGGCATGCCGGGGCGGGATTGAAGCCTTTCAAGGGTGGTTTTCGCGGTGGACACTCAGCCGGGGGAACATGGCCGCGTCGTGCGCTTGATCGATGGCGGCGCGCTGACGCTAAAAATCGAGACATCGGCAGCGGCGCTTTGCCAGACGGCAGCCGTATCAGCGATCACGGCGCGCCTCTATGTCTACCGGGGGAAACTGGGGATTTCGCATACGCCGAACCTGGAGATACTGGCGCACGATTAGAGGCGGGCATTCACAAGCGGCTGCGTTTGCCCGATAGAAGGACACTCAAACCACCGGGAGACGACGCGCATGCTGGGCACTTATATCCTGATCGGACTGGGCGTTATCGTGCTGGTCGCGGTTATCCTGATCTACAACAAGCTGGTTCAGAAGCGGCAGATGGTGCGCAATGGCTGGGCCGATGTGGACGTACAGCTGAAACGGCGGGCGGACCTGATACCGCGCCTGATCGAGACGGTCAGGGGCTATGCCGCGCACGAGAACACGCTGTTTCAGGAAGTGGTGGTGAAACGCGGCGCGGCGATGGCGGCGGGCGATGACCCGGTGGCGCGCGGAACGGCGGAGTCGGCCCTGTCACAGCCTGTGGCACGACTGGTAGCGGTGGCCGAGGCCTATCCGGATCTGAAGGCCAACCAGAACTTCCTCGACCTTCAGAAAGACCTGGTCGACACCGAGAACAAGATCGAGATGGCACGGCGCTTCTTCAATGGCGCAGTGCGCGAGCTGAACACGGCAGTGGAGAGTTTTCCGGCGAACCTGTTGGCGGGGCTATTCGGATTCGCGCAGAGCCCTTTCTTTGAGATCGAGACGGCGGACCGCGCGCTGCCGAGCGTCAACTTCCGGGGGGCCTGATGGGCGTGCGAAGCTTTATCCTTGGCCTGATGGCTGCCCTGCTGGCGCTGAGCGCCATGGCAGAAGAGCGGATCAACCGGTTTGACGTCACCATCGACGTTGAGCGGAACGGCGACATTATCGTCAGCGAGACGCTGGACGTGACGGCCGAAGGCTACCAGATCCAGCGGGGGATCTTCCGCCTGCTGCCACGCTATTATGACGATAACGGCGCAAAACTGCCCTATGACTACAAAGTGCTGAGCGTGACGCGGGACGGCGCGCGCGAGCCCTATGAAACATCGTCGGACGGCAATGCGGTTCAGGTGCGCGTGGGAGACGCCAATGTCTTTCTCGAGAAGGGCGCCCACACATATGTCATCCGGTACCGGGTGAAGAACCAGGTGCGCTACTTCGCGGATATGGATGAAGTCTACTGGAACGTGACCGGCAATTACTGGGACTTCCCGATTGATGAAGCCGCCGTGACGATCACGTTCCCGGACGGTGCGAAAGTGCTGCAACATGCGGCCTATACGGGCGCGTCAGGCGACGCAGGCGGTGACTTCACCTATCGCGATGGTGGCAATGTGCAGACCTTTGCAACGACGCGCACCCTGCAGCCGGGCGAGGGGCTGACCGTGGCCCTTGGCATCGAGAAGGGCGTGATTGATCCTCCCTCCAGTGCAGACCAGACGCGGCGCTGGTGGCAGCGCAACGGATCGCTGGCCATCCTGATCGCGTCCCTGCTGGGCGTGTTCTGGTTTTCCTGGCGCAACTTCCAGCGCATCGGGCGTGACCCGGTGAAGGGGCCGGTATTCCCGCATTACGCGCCGCCGGAAGGCTATTCGCCGGCGGCTGTGCACTACATCTACAATCGCGGCCTTTCGGGGCACAGGGCCCTGATCGCGACGCTGATGTATCTCGCGGTGAAAGGCCATGTGATCATAGAGGCGGGCAAGGACAAGATGACCACCCTGACGCGCACGGAGACCCGTGAGACGCCGGGTCTCGTCACACCTGAGGACGACGCCCTTGAGGCGGCCCTGTTCAAGACGGGCACGACCCGCAGCTTTGGCAACTCCTCGGATGCAAGCTTCACCAAGGCCTATACCAAGTTCACCTCGACGCTCGCGCGCAAATATGGCGACAAGTATTTCCGCTGGAACATCGGCTACACCGTGATCGCCATCCTGCTGAGCGGCGGGGCGATCGTGCTGGCGGTGATGCAGGCGTCACAATGGTCGTGGTGGCACATGGGCCTGGTGATCGCCATCATCGCGCTCAATGGCTGGTTCATGTACCTGATGCCGGCGCCGACGAAGATGGGCCAGAATGTCCGTACCGAAATCGAAGGCTTCAAGCTTTACATGGAGACGGCCGAAAAGCTGCAGCTGAACGCCGTCGAGGTGGGCAGCGAAGCGCCGCCGCCAATGACGACGGAGCGCTACGAGGCCTTCCTGCCCTATGCGATTGCGCTGGACGTGGAAAAGCCGTGGACGAAGCATTTCGAAAACCTGATGCCGGAAGCGGCCCGCGCCTATAACCCAACCTGGACCAATATGGCCGCGAATGGTTTCAATGATGTGGGCAAAATGACGAGCGGAATGGTCAGCTCGATCAGTTCGGGTGTCTCCAGTTCGATGCCGCAAAGTTCCGGCTCATCCGGCTCTGGTGGAGGTGGATCGTCCGGCGGTGGGGGTGGCGGCGGAGGTGGCGGCGGCTGGTAGGGGCCCCTCAGACGTTCGGTATAAGGCCTGAGCTTTCCGGATCACCGACAATGCGCACAAGGGCCTTGCGCAACTTGCCCAGCGCCTGATGTTCGATCTGGCGGACACGTTCCTTGGAAATGCCAAGCTCGATGCCGAGCGCTTCCAGCGTGACGGACTCGTCGCAAAGCCGGCGCTGAAGGATGATATGTGTCTCGCGCTCGTTCAGGGCCTTGAGGGCGTCGGCAATCCATTCCTTGCGGCGGTTTGAATCGCGTTCGATCATGACCTGATCTTCCGGGATGGCGGATTCGTCGGCGATGAGGTCCTGCCATTGGCCATCGCCGTCGGCCGCCATGGGCGCGTTCAGCGACCGGTCGCTGGCCGAGAGGCGCGAGGCCATGGATTCAACATCCCGCACGGGCACACCGAGATGTTCGGAAATCCAGGATGTGTTCGCCTGCGTCATCACGCCATCATCGGTATCATCGATCTGGGCGCGAAGTCGCCGCAAATTGAAGAACAGGGATTTCTGCGCTGACGTTGTGCCGGTACGCACAATCGACCAGTTGCGCAGGACATAGTCCTGTATGGAAGAGCGGATCCACCAGCTGGCATAAGTTGAGAAGCGGACTTCACGCGACGGCTCGAACCGGGCGGCCGCCAGCATAAGACCGACATTGCCCTCGGAGACGAGATCGGCCATGGGCAGGCCATAATGGCGGAAGCGCATGGCCATCGAGATGACAAGCCGCATGTAGGCGGTGGTCAGTTCGTGAAGGGCGGCTTCATCTTCCTGCTCGCGCCAGCGGCGGGCGAGGTCAAGCTCGTGAGCCTGTTCGAGCATGGGCGCCTTCATGGCCGTCCGCACGAACTGTCGGTCTGCGGGACCGTTCGTATCGAATGCGCTTGCCATGGTCAGACTCTCCCGAAGTGTTCCGGACTATTCCGATTTACATGCCGTATACGTGCGCAACCGCCGACTGGATCAGCGGTTCGTCAAACTTCCGCTCGCGACGCATGAATCCCGCCAGGCTTGACCCGCAAGGCGGCGCGGGCGTAGGTTCGCAAAAAGAACAATTCCAGAACGGAAAGGCCGGTAGATGCATGATGGCGACCTGATCCTGCCCGATCCGGTACAGCCGGGCACGCGCGCAGGCGCAATTGCCCGTGGCACGCTACGGCTGCTCGCGGGGCTTGGCTATTACGGTGTGACCGAGATGACGCTGGCGAATAATCGCCGGGCGGACATTGCCGCCGTCGGGGGCGGCGGCGAGATTGCTGTCGTCGAGATCAAGTCATCGGTGGCCGATTTCCGCTCTGATTCCAAATGGCAGGAATACATGCCGTTCTGCGACCGGTTTTATTTCGCCGTGATGGCGGATTTTCCGCAGGACCTGATCCCGGACACCGTGGGCCTGATCGTGGCCGATGCTTTTGGCGGGGCGGTGATCCGCGAGGCGCCTGTGGACAAGCTGGCGGGCGCCCGGCGCAAGGCCGTGACGCTGCGATTTGCGCGGCTCGCGGCGTGCCGGTTGCAGATGGTCCATGATGCGGGCTGGACGGACCGCCAAGTCTCGCTTACCTGACGCCGCTCATGAGCCACGCCTATCCCCTTGCCCGCAATGTGACCGAAGCCCTGGACCCGGCGGCCCGCGGCGCGCGCACGCGCACCGAAGCCGAAAAGCTGTCCGGCGGCCTGATCGTGGAATCGCTGCACACCGAGTGGATGAGCGTGAGCGAGGAAGAGGCTGCGGCAAAGATGGCCGGGACGGCGGACGGCCTGACGCATGGCTTCCTGCAGCGCTATGAGGACGACAAGGGCGCGCCGATCCTGGCGGTGAGCTATTGGCGCCTGGTCGACCCGGCTGCGGCGAAAAAGGCCGCGAAAGCCGTAAAGGCGAAGAAGCCGGAACCTGCGCCCGAAGTAAAATCTGAAGAGACAGATCATACCGATGATCTCTATTTCCGCTCGGGGCGCACCAAGCCGGGCCGCCGCAAGCGCTTTGTCGACCCCAACCAGCTGGACCTGTTCGAGCCGAACGAAGGCTGAGCTTTCCGCCTGCACGCGCGGCGCCTACAGGGCAATATTGCCGGCATGCCCTGCAGGAACAGGCCACAGGGTGGGGAAAACCCTTTGCCCTGCCCCTGCCTCATGGTGAAGGCTTGCACTGGGCCGGTAATCGGGCTGGTGTGGGGCATGAACACTGCCCCTGCCCCCAGCGACGCGTCGCCCCCTTCCCCACCGAAATATCTCAGCAACCGCGAGCTCTATGTACTGGCCGCTGCGACGGCGGTGGTCGTAGCCAATGCCTATTATATCCACCCGATCATCTCGCTGGTGGCGGACGGGTTCGGCATCAGCCATGCGATGATCGGCATGGTGCCGGCCTTCAACCAGATCGCGCTGGCGCTGGGCATCCTGTTGCTGCTGCCGCTAGGCGACTGGTTCAGCAACCGCAGGCTGGTGATGGTGCTGGTGGCAGCGCAGTGTGCATCGGTGGCGGTGATGGCCTTTGCACCGCATTATGGCCTGTTCGTGCTGGGTTCGACCGTGCTCGGCTTCTTCACCATCGCACCCTACCTGCTGCCCGCCTATGTGTCGAAGCGTGTGGCGCCGGGCGACCTTGGGCGAGCGACGGGCATTATCACGACCGGCATTGTGGGCGGCATTCTTGTGGCGCGCGCCGGAGCGGGCGTGGTGGCGGAGTTTTTCGGCTGGCGGACGGTCTATTTCATTGCCGCCGCCCTGATGCTGGCCGTGACCTTCCTTTTGCCGCGCATCATGGAGCCACGCGAGGCGGGCGCCGGTCGGCAGCCGGGGCAGAGCTATTGGCGGCTGATTCTATCAATTGGCGGGATCGTTCGGGACTTTCCGGAAATCCTGCTTTCCGGCGCGATACAGGCGCTGGGCTTTGGCGTGTTCCTGGCGGTCTGGATGGGCCTCGGTCTGCACCTGACCAGTCCGGAAATGGGCTATGGCGTGGATGTGGTGGGCTATCTGGCCGTGCTCGGCGTGGTGAACCTCTTCACGACGCCGCGCTTCGGCGCGTGGGCCGACAAGGTAGGGCCAAGGCGGGCGCGGCTTGCGCTCTCGGCCTCCCAGTTCGCCGGCGTGGCGATGCTGTTCTTCGTAGGCCACAGCATCTGGCTGTTGATGATTCCGATCGTGATGATGAATGTCGGCGGTCCGGCGCTGGACGTGTGTAACCGGATGACCTTCCTCAACCGGGCGCCGGACATCCGCACGCGGCTGATGACGGTGTATATCGTCATCATGTTCCTCGGCGGCGGCGCCGGGAGCTGGGCCGGGACAGCGGTTTATGATGCGGCCGGCTGGCACGGCACGGCGCTGCTGGCGCTGGTCATGTCAGTTGCGATGCTCAGCCTCTGCCTGTGGAGCTTCCGGTGGAAGGACAAGGACGTGATGGCGTGACGCCACTGGCCGAAGCCCTGCTCGCGATGGCGTCTGCCGAAGTGGGGCACGGGGCGCGGGTGATCTTCATTGCGGGACCGCAGGGCGTGGGCAAGTCGACGGCCATGGCGGCGCTGACAGGGGCCATTCCGGACTCGGTGTCGCTGGGGCTGGATGATTTTTACCTGACGCGGGCGGAGCGCAGGGCGCTGGCGCGGGACGTTCATCCGCTTTTTGAGACGCGCGGGCCGCCGGGGACGCATGATGTGGCGCTGCTGATGGAGACGCTTGCGCGCCTCAAGGCGTCTCGCGCGGAGGAGCGGATCGCCGTGCCTGCGTTTGACAAGGCAGCGGACGAGCGGCGGCCGCAGGCGGAGTGGCCCATGTTGGCAGGCGCGCCGCGCGTGATTTTCGTCGAGGGATGGATGATGGGCGTCGCGGCGGACCTGTCATCGCCTGAAGCCGCGCCACTGAATGCGGTGGAGGCGGAGGATGCATTCGGCGCGTGGCGCGCGTATCAGGAAGCGCAGCTCGCCGGGCCCTACCAGAGGCTCTGGGACATGGCCGACGCGTTCCTCTATATTGACGCGCCAGGGTTTGACACGGTTCTGGGCTGGCGGATGCAGCAGGAGGAGACCATGCTGGGCGTGGCGCCGGGCGGCCTGCCACAGACGCGGCAAGAATGGGTCTCCCGTTTCATCCTGCACTACCAGCGCCTGACAGAGCGTCTTCTGGCCGGGCACCGCCGGCCGGGCCGATCAATGGCCGTGGACAGGTTCAGGCAGCCGCAGGGCTGAGCCCGCGAAAGCGGGTCGCACCCTGAGGACGGGGCCAGCTAGCGCCGCACCGTGTGGCTCATTCGATATGCGAGGAGAACACCGCAAAGCTGGCCCATTGCCGCACGAGGGGGAACTGTTTGCGCGTCTCCAGCGTGGCCTCGCGCATCGCGGCCCCGGGAGTTGCCCCATCCCGGATGCGCGCCGAAAAATCCGTCATCAGGGTCCGGGTTGCCTCATCCTCGACATTCCAGAGGCTCATGGCCACCGTGCGCACACCAGCCTTCTGAAAGGCGCGCGCAAGGGTAATGGTGCCGCCTTCGACCGTTTGGCCCATGCCTGTCTGACAGGCGCTGAGGACTGCCAGCTTGACGTGCCGCAGGCAGACATTCTGGACATCCTTGCCCGCCCAGCGGCCCCTGGTGAGGGCGATGAAACTGTTCACGCCCTGCTCCTGATAGGAAATGCCATGGGTTGCAAAATAAAGGAGGTCCGATCTGGGCGCCGCCTCAAGGACGGCCTCCAGCGTAGCATCAAGCCCGACAAGGGCGGTTTGACCGAACAGGGCCGCAACCGCGTGCGCTTCGTCGCGGGCGCCGGGAAGCTCTGGCATGTTGAAATCGGGATCGAACGAAAAGTCCGGATCGCCGATGACCAGCGCGGACCGGATCGGCGTTGAGCCATTGTCCGGGTCAAAACCGCCATGACACCCCGGGGATTTCAGTTTCCACTTGAAGGGATCGGTTATGGCTTGCCGCGCGGCATAGAAATCATAGAGGCTGGGCGCAATGATGATCTCGGATTGCTCGATCAGCGCGCGTCCGGCCGGTCCCGGCAAAGCCGCAAAGGGGATGGTTCCGAGGGGGCCATAGGGCACGATGACAAGGCGCTCATAGTTTGCCAGCTTTTGCTGGACCTCTCCTGGAAATGTGATCCGGGAAATCGATTTCAGCACGTTGCGTGCAGGCACGCTTACCGGCCTGCGATCAATCACAGGCAGAGAGGCGTCCCGCCTCTGCGGTGTGCGGCTGAGCTGATCTGCCTCGATCCGTTCGGCCCGGTAGAAGGTCTTCAACAGCTTCTCAACGCGCGCGGCGTCATAAGGGACATGCCCAAAGCCGCTCGGACCCGAACTGTCGATCAGCCAGACGCACAATGTCTGGCCCGCGCTGTAATAGAACAATACGGCTGTGCGTTCCGGAATGGACTCCGCCAGTTTCAGGGGAGAAATTTCAAATTCGATGTTCGACTGTAATCCGCGCTCTTCCAGCAGCCGTTCGTAGAGACGGCCATGCGCATCGATCGACATCGGCAGGGAGGAATTCGAGCAGGCTTCAGCCCCATACGGGGTCGTCTCGCTCAGGCGGTCAACGGCGCGCAATTCTTTCATCGTGGCAATTGCGCCATTGCCCGTGTCCTGGTCCACGGACGCCGCGCTGCGCGCGGCGCCGGCATCCATCTGCGTGCAGGCCGTCAGAGCCACCGAAGCCGCAAGCCAGACCCACTTTCGCAAACCCCGCATGGCATTCTCCCCAACTGCGCATCGCGCAGTTAGCACTCAAAGACGGGCATTTGGCAACTGGGCTCAGGACGGCCAGGACCGTATGCGTAAACGGATCCCCTGGACCTTAAACCCGCGCTTTGACGGCCTCTGCGACGGCTTCGGCTGTGATGCCGAAGTGTTTGTAGAGGTCCTTGGCAGGGCCACTGGCGCCGAAACCGTCCATGCCGACAAAGCCGCCATTGTAGCCGATCCAGCGATCCCAGCCGAAGCGGACGCCAGCCTCGACGGCCACTTTCGGCGTGTCACCGCCCAGCGTGTCGGACTGGTATTTCGCGTCCTGTGCTTCGAACAGCTCCATGCAGGGCATCGAGACGACGCGCGTTTTCACGCCGTCTTTCGCGAGCTGTTCCTGCGCGGCGAGGGCGATTTCGACTTCCGAGCCGGTGGCGATGATGACGGCCTGGGCCTTGCCCTTGCAGTCTGACAAGACATAGCCGCCCTTGGCAGAGAGGTTTTCCTCTGTGTGCGTCGTGCGGGCGGGCTTGAGGCCCTGACGCGTGAGTGCCAGCGTGGAGGGGCCTTCGGCATTCTCCAGCGCGAGTTCCCAGCACTCGGCGGTCTCGACGCCGTCCGCCGGGCGGAAGACATGCATGTTCGGCATGGCACGGAGGCTGGCGACATGTTCGACCGGCTGGTGCGTCGGGCCGTCTTCGCCGAGGCCGATGGAATCATGCGTCATGACGTGGATGACGCGTGTGCCCATCAGGGCGCCGAGGCGGATGGCCGGGCGGCTATAGTCAGCAAAGACGAGGAACGTGCCCGAGTAAGGGATGATGCCGCCGTGCAGCGACATGCCGTTCATCGCGGCGGCCATGCCATGCTCGCGCACGCCATAGTGGATGTAACGGCCGCCCCAATTGGCGGGCGTGAGCGCAGGCGTGTGAGAGGTAAGCGTATTGTTCGAACCGGTAAGATCGGCCGAGCCCCCGATCATTTCCGGCACGAGACCGGTGATGACTTCGAGCGCGTCGCCGCTCCACTGACGTGTGGCCTTGGACTGGCCGCCCTCAACGACGGCCTTCTTGTGCTTGACCAGCGCCTTGCCGAGATTCTTGGGCAGGCGGCCGGCAATGGCGGCGTTGAACTCACCCTTCTTCTGGGAGGCTGCAAGGCGTTTCTTCCAGGCGGCACGGTCATCCTTGCTGCGCTCACCGGCTTTTTTCCAGGCGTCTTCGATGGCGGAAGGCACTTCGAACGGTGCATGGGGCCATTTCAGGCTATCACGGATGCCGGCGATTTCTTCTGCGCCATAGGGGCCGCCATGGGCCTTGCCTGTACCGGCGAGCTTTGGCGCGCCGAAGCCGATGATCGTCTTGACCGCGAGGAAGACGGGCTTTTTCTGGGTCTGGGCCCATTTCAGGGCGGCGGTGACGTCTTTCTCATCATGGCCGTCGACCTTGCGGCTGACCCAGCCGGACGCTTCGAAGCGGGCGCATTGGTCTGTATTGTCAGACAGGTCCGTGCCGCCATCAATGGTGACATGGTTATCATCAAACAGGACGATCAGGCGGTTGAGCTTCAGGTGGCCGGCCAGCGTGATCGCTTCCTGGCTGATACCCTCCATGAGGCAGCCGTCGCCTGCGATGACATAAGTCTTGTGGTCAACGAGATCATCGCCAAAGCGGGCATTGAGGTGGCGTTCGGCAATGGCCATGCCGACAGCCGTGGCGATGCCCTGGCCGAGCGGGCCGGTGGTCGTTTCGACACCGTCGGTGATGAAATTCTCAGGGTGTCCCGGCGTGTTGGAGCCAACCTGGCGGAAATTGCGGATGTCGTCACGGCTGACCGATTTGTAGCCGGTGAAGTGGAGCAGCGAATAGACCAGCATCGAGCCATGACCGGCGGACAGGACGAAGCGGTCGCGGTCGGCCCATTTCGGGTCTGTCGGGTCATATTTGAGGAATTTGCGGAACAGGACCGTCGCCGCATCCGCCATGCCAAGCGGCAGGCCAACGTGGCCAGACTTGGCCGCTTCTACTGCATCCATCGACAGGGCGCGGATGGCATTTGCCATATCCCGGTTCGTAACAGCCATTCTGCTATCTCCAAAAAAATCTTCGCGTGTCGTAGGCCAGACTCCCGCCCCAACGTCAAGCCGCTTGGCGGATGGCAGCAATGCCGTTACTTCATTGAGGAAATGAGTGAACTTGACCCATCTGCCCGCCGCCTCGATGCGGCCCTGAAGCGCCTTGAGGGCGCGCTCGACTCGCTCATGTCGCGAACGGGCGACCCGGCCGTGACCCGCGCAGAGCTGGCGGCGCTGGTGGAAGACCGCGCCCGCATGGCCGAAGAGCTGGATGCGTCACTCGCCCGTGAGGAGGAATTGCAGGCTCTCGCGGACGAAGCGAGCGAGGCCCTGGGCGCCGCCATCGAAGAAGTGCGGGCGGCACTGGGCAATGGCGATCCGTCTGGCACCGCCATGGAAGAAGGCTCGGAATAGATGGCGAAAGCGGATATTTCCCTTCGCGGCCGGGCCTATGCCATTGCCTGTGCCCCCGGGCAGGAAAGCCGCATCCAGAAGCTGGCCGACCAGCTGAACGCGCGCGTGAACCAGATTGCCGGGGCCGTTGGCGACATTGGCGAGGAGCGCCTGTTGCTGATCGCGGCCCTCGCCCTGCTTGACGAGCTGGACGCCTCCCGCCGGGCCGTGCCGGGCAACAAGGACGCCGAAACCAAGGTGGCGACAGCGCTGAGCGAGGCCGCCGCGCGGATCGAGGCGCTGGCAGCGCGGGTTGAAGGCAGCCACTAAAATCAGGCCCCGCGACCCTTTGCGCATGGTCGCGCGCCGCCCAAGCGCCCATATGGGAAGCTGATACAGCCGGAAAGGCAGACCCAGATGCAAACCTTCCTGTCGATTGCCTTCTATATTGGCATTGCAGCACTCGTGATCGTGCTGTTTCTCGGAATCGCCAATCTCGCCCGCACGGACGAGAATCAGGCCAGCCGCTCGAACAAGCTGATGCGGCTTCGTATTTTCGTTCAGGCTGGGGTGATCGCCATTCTCGTGGCGCTGGGCGCACTGGCGGGCGCGTTCAAGATCGGCTTCTAGGAGGCAAAATGGTCAAGCTCGACAAAATTTACACCAAGACCGGCGACAAGGGCAAAACGCGCCTCTCGACCGGCGAACCGCTGGACAAGTGGGATCCGCGCGTTGCGGCCTATGGCACGGTGGACGAGGTGAATGCGGCGCTGGGCGTTGCGGCGCTGCATGCCGAGGGCGACACGCTGGCAGCTCTCCGGCGTGTGCAGAACGACCTGTTCGATCTTGGCGCCGACCTCGCGACGCCGGATCGCGGCACAAAGCTGGAATGGACGCCGCTGCGTATCATCGAGTCCCAGGTGAAGCGGCTTGAGAGCGAGATTGACGCGATGAACGTGAACCTCGCGCCGCTGGACAGTTTCATCCTGCCGGGCGGCAGCCCGCTGGCGGCGCAGCTGCATGTCGCGCGCACATCGTGCCGGCGCGCCGAGCGGATGATTGCGGAACTGTTTGCGATGGAAGACGAAGTGGTGAGCCCGGAAGCGCTCGCGTATGCCAACCGCCTGTCGGACTGGCTGTTCGTAATCGGCCGCGTGGCGAACAATAATGGCGCCGATGACATCAAGTGGGTGCCGGGGGCGAACCGGTAGGGCGGCACGGCCCTCAAACCTGGATCAGAAGCGTTCGAGGAGGCGGCGGAGGTATTCGCGTTCGTCTTCGTCGTCGGCGTCATTGTAGCGGCGGCGGAGTTCATCGAGGATGTCCTTGGCGCGCTGGCGTTCGCCAACATCCGGGATGTTGACGTTGTCGCCATTGCTGCCGCTGCCACTGGCATTGCGGCCGAACGGGTCTTTCGCATTGCCGGGATCGCCTTCGCCATTGCGCGCGGCGCGGATGGCATCGAGGGCCTTGGCAAGCTCGCGCGACTGTTCGGAGAGGAGCTGCGTGGCCTGTTCCTGATTGCGGGCGGCGCTGCGCGAGTTACCGCGATTAAGCGCATCCTCGGCCTGGCGCTGAGCCCGGCGGATGTCTTCCATCGCATCCGGATCGATGCGGCCCGCAAGGGCATCATCGCCGGTTTCGCCGCCCTGCCCCAGACCCTTCTCGCGCGCCAGTTTCTCCACAAGTTCGCCGAGCCGGGCCTGGCGTTCAGCCAGCGTACCTTCGGTCATGGGCCTGCCGGGGCCTGAGCCGTTTTCCTGATTATCAGCCGACTGACTGTCGCCGGAGCCTTCGCCCGGTGTCTCGCCCGGCTGTGAGCCATCGCCGGCCTGCTGGTCGCCGGAGGGATCTTCGCCGCCGGGTTGCTGGCCTTGCTGCTGGCCGGGCTGGGCGCCGGATTGCTGGCCGGGGGCTTCATTGCTGCCGGGGCGTTCGCCGCGCTCTTCGGCCAGTGTGTCATCATTCAGCTGGCGCTGCTCGCGCAGGATATCCGACAGGCGCTTCATCGCGTCGGTCAGCTCCTGCTCTTCGGGCGGCAGCTCTTCATCATTGTCGGCTTTCTCACCCGGCATACCCGGCATGCCCTTGCCGCCCGCACCGCCCTTTTGGAATTCCAGGTTCTGCAGCATGTTGGTGATGTCGGAGAGAAGCTGGCGCGCCTGATCCGACGCACCGGTTTCGGTGAGGTCCTGCAGGGCCTTCAGCATGTCCTCGAAGTCCTGCCCACCGAGGTTTGGTCCGCCAGCCGATTGCTGGCCATCCTCGTTGGAAGGCGCTTCGTCCATGCCATTGGCCATGGCCTCGGCCATCTTGGCGGCGAGGTAGTTGTTGGCCGCATCCTTGAAGGCTTCCATGCGGCGCTTGATCTCGTCTTCCGAAGCGCCGTCACGCAGGGCCTGTTCGAGCGCCTTGCGGGCAGCCTCGAGGCGGCGGAGCGCATCGGCGGAGCTGCCGTATTCGGATTTCAGCGCGAGGGCCCAGAGCAGCGGATCGATCGCGTCCGCCTCTTCCTTGTTGCTGGCCGCCGCAAGCACACCGCGCGCCGTGCGGAAGGCGAGATAGGCGGCAAGGTCCGGCATGTATTGCTCGCCCTTGAAGGTGATCGCATCCAGCATGAGCGCGGCCTTCTGCACATCCGGCGGCGCGGCAGCAAGGCGGTTGGCCGCAGCTGTGTTCAGGGCGTCCTGATGCAGGGCATCTTCATTCTTGAGCAGTTCGGCATAGGGGCGCGGCTCGCGCAGGACGGTGACGCGCACTTCCTGTGCCACGCGGGCAGTCGGCTCGAGGAAGAGTTTTTCCGGCAGGATGAATGGCACGCTCTCGCTCGTGCCTTCCTGACCTGCGCCGTCTGTGGCGATCAGCCGGACATTGACGGGCAGGCCCGCCCAGCGGTGGCGCGTGAGATCGAGCTGGGCCGTGTCGCTGCTATCGGTGGGCGTGACGCCCGGCAGGGGCACGGGGACGCGATCTTCCGCGTCAGGCGCGGCGGGGTTCGGGTCGCGCAGGGAAATGGCGAGTTCAAGCGCGGTGACGCCATAATCGTCGCTGGCGCTCCATGTGAACTCAACCCGGTCCTGCTTGCCCATGCTTGGGATGGCGACGAATTTCGCGGTCGGGGGATCGTCCGGCGAGGCCAGCAGACGCCAGGCCGTGCGTTCGCCCCACCAGCGCACCGAGAGGCGCGTGTCTTCCATGACCTTTGCCTTGGCCTCGAAGGCACCGTCAGGCGTCGCATTGAAGGCCTGTCGGTGGATCTTGCGGCCCTTCATGACAAGGCTCGGCGCAGACGGGGCCTGAGTTCGCAAAGTGACTTCAGATCCTTTCGGAATACGAACGCCATCAAGGCCAGGCTTGAGGAAGATCGGCGCGCGGCCCGTATGCTCAGGCGGCGTGATCCAGGCTTCGACGACCATGTCGTCAGCGCCCATCAGCGCGCCATAGTCTGGCGCGAAAGCGCGGTAGACACGGCCGGGCGCATCGCTCCAGGCAATGACGGCAATCGCGACGAGCGCCGCTGGCAGGATGGCGCGGAGGAAATAGGGGTCGAGAGCCTTCCAGGCTGCCGTCAGCGAAGGCGGGCGCAGATTGCCAAGCTCGGCCAGAAGGCGCTCGCGGTGGCGCCGCCAGAGGCTGTGAGCCCCACGCGAAGGATCGGCCGGCCTGTCGGTCAGGCTGGTCAGCGGGCGCAGGTCCGACTGGCGGTCGAGCGCATCGCGGGCGGCTTCATGTGTCGGCGCGTCGTAGCGGCGCAGGCCCCGGATCAGCAGCAGGGCGCCGCCGAGGAAGAAGACCAGCGTCATGACGGCGCCGATGGCGGGCTGGACGCGGTCGAACACGCCGGCAAGCGCCATGGCGATAAACAGGCACGTGAATACGAATAGCGGCCAGAAGGCCCGGCCTAGGGCAAACAGCGTCAGCTTCCGCCATGTGGCGGAAACCTTGGCGTTGATCGCCTTCATGCCGTCTGTGTCAGCCAATCGGGTACCTGTTCGAGCTCTACCATTTCGTCAAAGGACGGGCGCCTGCGCACGATATCAAACCTGTCGCCAGTCACCAGCACTTCAGGCACAAGCGGGCGCGCATTGTAGGACGAGGAGAGGACCGCGCCGTAGGCCCCGGCCGACATGAAGGCGAGCCGGTCACCCGGCGCGACCTGCGGCAGATCGCGTGCGACGGCGAACTTGTCGGTCGACTCGCAGATCGGGCCGACGACATCATAGGTGGCGTTCGGTGTGTCCGCACCCGGTTCCCTGAGGGGGACAATGTCGTGATGGGCATCATAGAGCGCCGGGCGCATGAGATCATTCATGCCCGCATCCAGGATGAGGAACGTGCGGTCTGGCGCGTGTTTTTCATAGAGCGCCGTCGTGAGCAGAACACCCGAATTGCCGGCAATGACACGGCCGGGCTCGAGGATGACCTGCACATCCATGCCTTCCATGACTTCCGCAATCATGCGGGCATAGGCCGATGGCGGGGCCGGATCGTCGCCCGCCTTGTAGGGAATGCCGAGGCCGCCGCCGACATCGATGCGGCTGATTGTGTGGCCCGCCTCGCGCAGGCGGCGTGTCAGGCCGACAATCTTCTCGAAGGCCGCACGCATCGGCACAAGATCGCCGATCTGGCTGCCGATGTGCACGTCGACACCGACAACATTGATGCCGGGAAGGGTTGCTGCTTCAGCATAGAGGGCTTCGGCCTCGCTCCATGGGATGCCGAACTTGTCGCCCTTCTTGCCGGTGGAAATGTTCGGGTGGCCGCCTGCGGCAACATCCGGGTTCACGCGCAAGGCAATCGGCGCCATGCGGCCGAGCGCGCTCGCGACTTTCGACAGGAGGCGAAGTTCGCCCGCGCTCTCAACGTTGAACTGGTGGATGCCCTTTTCGAGCGCGAGATCCATTTCGGGCGCCGTCTTGCCGACACCGGAGAAGACAATCCGGTTGGCCGGAATGCCGGCCTTGAGGGCGCGCTGCATTTCGCCGCCGCTGACAACATCTGCGCCGCATCCCTCACGCGCGAGGGTCGACAGCACCGCGAGATTGCCATTGGCCTTCACCGAATAGGCAATCAGGCAGTCCTGGCCCTCGAACGCTTCTGCAATGACGCGGGCATGACGCGTCAGCGTGGCGGCGGAATAGACATAGCAGGGCGTGCCGACAGCATCGGCAACAGCATCGAGGCTGACGCCTTCGCAGTGAAGGCTGCCGCCGGAATAGGTGAAATGATGCATTGTCTAGCGTGGTTCCGGTTCAGTGAGGCCGCCATCTTCGACGGGCACGGCTGGGGCAGTATCTGGCACAACGCCGCCCCATTGATTGATGCGTTCGCCGACCTGATCTTCAGGCGCGACGAGCACGGTGATAGGCATGACCGGCGATGCGGGCGGGGTGACACGGGGCCCCGGCGCCTGGCAGGCCGTCAAAAGGAAGGCGCCGCCGAGTGTGCCGGCGCCGATCCGGCGAATGCGCACGAAATACCTGCGCATGGATCAGTTTCCGCCAGTGCCGCCGAGCAGTTCGTCGTCGGCGTCATCGGTCGTGGCTTGGGGCTCGCGCTCCGGCAGCGGCGGCAGGTCGGACTTTGCCTCATCCGGCAGGTCGGCTGCGTCGATGGCCCCGTCGGGTTCACCCCAGAGGGGCGCCGGACGTTTCAGGTCTCCGGTGAGGCCGCAGGCCGCGAGGCTGGTCATGGCGAGCAGGGCTGCGCCGAGCAAAAGGGGGCGTTTCATGACTTACTCCAGTCGCAATCTCTGTTTCCACTGTGCCACTTGTTCAGCGACGCGAACAGGGCTTGTAGCGCCATAAGATGTCCGAGATGAGGCAGATGCCTCGACCGTCAGCACATCGAAAACGCTCTGTGCGATATCCGCATGCACAGCCTGCATGTCTGCCAATGAGAGTTCGGCAAGATCACAGGATTTTTCTTCCGCCTTCGCCACCAGCGTGCCGGTGATATGGTGCGCCTCGCGGAAGGGCAGGCCCAACTCGCGCACCAGCCAGTCGGCAAGGTCCGTCGCTGTGGAAAAGCCCTTTGCAGCGGCGGCGCGCATCGCGTCCGGCTTGAAGCGGATCGTCTCGATCATGCCGGTCATGGCACGGACACACAGGTTGAACGTGTCGAAGGCCTCGAACGTGAGGCGCTTGTCGTCCTGCAGGTCCTTGGCATAGGCGAGCGGCAGGGCCTTGATGGCGCCTTGCAGGGCCATGAAATTCGCGGTGATCAGCGCAGCCTTGGCGCGCACAAGCTCCGCCGCGTCCGGGTTGCGCTTCTGCGGCATGATCGAGCTGCCGGTCGACCAGGCATCGGTCAGCGCAGCAAAGCCGAATTGCGGGCTTGTCCAGAGAACAATTTCCTCAGCGAGACGCGAAAGGTGCGTCGCGGCGATGGAGAGATCGGCGAGGGCCTCAAGCGCGAAATCGCGTGAGGCGACGGCATCGAGCGAATTGGCCATGGGCCGGGCAAAGCCGAGGGCTTCGGCCGTCATGTCGCGGTCGATGGGAAAGCCGGTGCCGGCGAGCGCAGCGGCACCGAGCGGGCTTTCATTGAGACGAACGGCGCAATCAGCGAGGCGCGAACGGTCGCGCGAGGCCATTTCGACATAGGCGAGCAGGTGGTGGCCGAGCGTGACCGGTTGGGCCGTCTGCAAATGGGTGAAGCCCGGCATGATCGTGCCAGCGTTTTCGTCCGCGCGGGAAACGAGGGCTGATTGCAGGCCGGCCAGCAGCGAACCGGCGCCATCAAGGGCGCTGCGCGTCCAGAGGCGGAAGTCGGTGATGACCTGATCGTTGCGCGAACGGGCCGTATGAAGGCGCCCGGCGGGCTCGCCAATCAGTTCCTTGAGGCGCGCCTCGACATTCATGTGGATGTCTTCGAGCGCCCGGCGGAACGGAAATGTGCCATCCTGCAGTTCCGCGACAATTGTATCCAGGCCGCCCTGTATGGCTTCATTGTCGGCCTGGGTAATGATCTCCATTTCGGCCAGCATGTCAGCATGGGCGCGTGATCCGGCGATGTCCTCGGCGGCCATGCGGCGATCAATATCCAGCGAGGAATTGATCTCTTCCATGATTTCGGATGGGGTCGCGGCAAAGCGTCCTCCCCACATTGTCTGGCCTTTGCCCTGGTTCATTGCCATATCCTTTATTCGACGCGAGGAGACCGTTCCGATGACCCGCCTAGCCTTTATCGGCCTCTTCTTGGTCGCCCTTGGTGCAATTGTCTATGTGCTGTTCAGCGCAGTCGGCGGAAAGCCGCCATCCAATCCGCTCGAACGCTATGCCAAAGGCGATATGGCGAAGCTGAGCTTTGCCTCTTCGGGCGAGGCCGCGCCGACGGAAAACATGTTTGCCGCCGATGGCACACCCGTCACACTGGATGCTTGGAAAGGCAAGACCGTGCTGGTGAACTATTGGGCCACATGGTGTTCACCGTGCGAGCGGGAAATGCCTTCGCTGGGTGCCCTGCAGACAGCACGTGGCGGCGACAAGTTTGAAATTGTCGCCATCAGTGTCGATTCCAGCGAAGACAAGGACTACGCCGCCAAGCGCCTCGGCGAACTCGGCGCCGCCAATATCTCGTTCCATATCGCCCCACCGGAAAACTACGAAATCGTGTATGCCTCCGGTGTGAAGGGCTTTCCGACCAGCATCATCTATGGCCCTGACGGCAAGGAAATAGCCCGGCTGGCGGGCGACGCCGACTGGTCCGCCATCGAGGCCGTGAACTTTATCGACGCGATCCTAGCGAAGGCCGGATAGTTCGAGCTTCACGCGGCTGACCTGGGCGGCGATCTCATTGACCGGCGCCGGAATGCTCTCGGCAAGCGGGCCTTTCGACGGCCACATGCGCACCAGAAGCTCCAATTCCATGACCAGCGGTTCGGCTTCCGGCGTATCGAGACGCTTGGCAATGTCGCGCGCCGTCACGGCAAAGCCGTAGGCATCCTGGAATTCGCCAGCCTCAACGATCTGGCCTTCCACGACACCGATCTTGTATTCGGCAATGCAGGTGTCCATCAGGAAATCGATCTGGCCAACGGGATCTGCATTCGCGTTTTGCTGCATGAGAGCGATATTCGCCTCGGCGGCGTCGAGTTCAGGCGCGATCTCTTCGGCCGACTTGCCGGCAGCAAGGTCAGCGGAGACCTTTTCAAAGATGGCCGCATCAAAGCCGAGCGCATCAATGCCGGCGCGTTCGGCCGCATGGGTTTCGGAGACAGGGTGAAGCAGGTGGCGTGCGGCCTGGTCCGGCGCACCCGCGCGGAACAGGGCGAGGCCAGCGGCCACATGACCCGACATGAAGGCGATACGCTTGTCGACCGGCAGGGTCTGCATGTCCGCCATGCCAGCCATGGCGCCATTCTCGGTGCCGCCTTCGCCGCCCTCGCCCGCCATGCTGGCAGGCGCTGGTGCAGCAACGGGCGCTTCAGCACGTACGGGCTCATTCCGGTCACCGCAGGCCGTCAGGCTCGTCGTGCCAAGCAAGGCGGCACCAAGGCCAAGGCTGGCCCAGCGTTTTGGCGTATAGGTCATTGTCGCAGCTCCCGGAGTTTAGATTGCGCCCAGAACCTACGCCCGATACGCTAGCGCCTGCAAGTCATTCTCAATCACAAATCACAGTTCGGACCCTTCATGTTCCTTACCATCGCCAATCTGCTCGGCCCGCGCGATGTCGCCCGTGTCCAGAAGAAAGCGGACGTCCTCGACTGGGCGGACGGCACCCGAACGGCGGGTGGGCGGGCGCGGGCCGTGAAGCGCAACCTGCAGGCCGACTTGCGGACTGGTCCCGGCGAAGGCCTGCATACGTTCCTGATGGACGCGATTGTGGCCAATTCGGTGCTGAAGGCCGCTGCCCAGCCCGCCCGATTTTCACGCCTGATGCTGAGCCGCACCGGGCCGGGCCATCATTACGGCCCGCATGTTGACAATGCGCATGTCGGCGCCGGCGACGAACGCGTGCGCACGGATCTCTCCTTCACGCTCTTCCTCAGCGACCCGGCAAGCTACGATGGCGGCGAACTTGTCGTGGAATCGCAAAGCGGCGCGCATGCTGCCAAGCCTGCGGCAGGTGACCTCGTGCTTTATGCCTCTGGCGATATCCATGAAGTGCGCCCCGTCACACGCGGCGAGCGGCTGGCCTGTGTCGGCTGGATCGCGAGCGCCGTGCGTGACCCGCAGGCGCGCGCATCGCTGTTCGAGCTGGAAAACCTGCGTGCGGCGCTGGGTGCGAAATTGCCCTCGGATGAGCCCGAACACCTCGCGCTGGAGAAAGTGATCTCCAACCTGGTCCGGCGCTGGTCGGAAGACTAGCCCAGAAAGGCGACCGGCACGCGGGCCTGCGCGGCGCACCAGTCAGGCTTGCGCTCACCACCATCATAATCCCAGGCCTTGTGCGTGCCTTCGGAAATAAGCGTTGTGGCAACGTCCCTGCCGGCGACCTGAAGATCAACCACGAGGCGGCCATACCGGTCCGGGCCATAGGACCGTGCCACTTTCGCGGACTTCTCGCGCGTCAGCTCGACGGCGGCTTCCTTGGCTTCATAGCCCTTGATGCGCTCAAGCTCGCATTTGGCACCGCCGCGCTGTTTCATGCTGCCGGTTTCGGGCGAGTCGACGCCATGAAGGCGGAACTTGGTGCCATCGGGCAGGCGACCGCTGTCGCCATCCGACCAGTAGACGGCACCGGGATCGTCAGTTGCCGCCTGCGCAGCGAGCGCCACGATACCGCCGCCTGATGCCAGGATCAGCGCCGCTGTCAGCCAGGGCGGAGCTTTGAATATGTGAGCCATTCTAGCCTCCTCGAAAGGAGGCGAAACTGGGGCGAACGGGTTAATCGCGGATTAAGCTATTGGGCCGCGTACAGCATTTGCCCATAGGCATTACAGCCCGGGATACGCCCTAGCGTGTGGGGACGGGGTGTTCGCCGGAATAGTCGTAGAAGCCCTTGCCGACTTTCTTGCCGACCCAGCCAGCCTCGACATATTTCACCAGCAGCGGGCACGGGCGATATTTCGTGTCGGCGAGGCCATCATGCAGGACCTGCATGATCGAGAGGCAGGTATCCAAACCAATAAAGTCTGCCAGCGTGAGCGGGCCCATCGGGTGGTTGGCACCGAGGCGCATGGCCGTATCGATGGATTCCACCGTGCCGACGCCTTCATACAGCGTGTAGACGGCTTCATTGATCATCGGCACGAGGATGCGGTTCACGATGAAGGCCGGATAGTCTTCGGCATTGGTCGTGGTCTTCTCGATGCGCTGGGCGAAGGTGATGGCGGTTTCGTACGTGTCCTGGCTGGTGGCGAGGCCGCGGATCACTTCCATCAGCTTCATCAGCGGCACCGGGTTCATGAAGTGCATGCCGATGAACTTGTCAGGCCGGTCCGTCACGGAGGCGAGACGCGTGACCGAGATCGAGCTTGTATTGGTGGCCAGATAGGTGTGCGCAGGCACGATTTCGCAGATGGAGCGGAAGATTTGCTCCTTAATCTCGCGTTTTTCGGTCGCGGCCTCGATGACGATATCAGCCTCTTCATGGGCCTTGATCGAGGCGGACGTGCGGATCCGCTTGAGGCCGCTCATCATGTCGGCGTCAGTGATCATGTCGCGCATGACCTGGCGGCGCATATTGCCTTCGATCGTGGTCACGCCCTTGGCGAGCGCCTCGTCGGAAATGTCGGTCATGATGACGTCATAGCCGGCTAGGGCCGCGACATGCGCGATGCCGTTGCCCATCTGACCCGCACCAATCACGCCAACAGTTTTCAACTCCGCCATCTCGATACCATCCTGAATGTGCAAGTATTGCTATACCAAACTCATATCCTTTTTGTGCAGTGCGTCAAAGACCAAGGTTCAGTGCGCCGGACGCAATCCGTTAACGGCGAGGCAACGGGATGAAGTCCCACAAAAAGAAAGCCCGGCGCGATGGCCGGGCTTTCGGACGTTTGGGAGGAAACGCAGTTATCAGAGCGCTTCAGTCAGTTCCGGGACAGCGTTGAAGAGATCTGCAACCAGGCCGTAATCGGAGACCTGGAAGATCGGGGCCTCCTCGTCCTTGTTGATCGCGACGATGATCTTGGAATCCTTCATGCCGGCAAGGTGCTGGATGGCACCCGAGATGCCGATGGCAATGTAGAGTTCCGGCGCAACGATTTTGCCGGTCTGGCCGACCTGGTAATCGTTTGGCGCATAACCAGCGTCCACAGCGGCGCGCGAGGCACCAACTGCGGCGCCGAGCTTGTCAGCGAGTGGCACGATCAGGCGGTTGAACTCGTCAGCCGAGCCGAGGGCACGACCGCCGGACACGACGCGCTTGGCACCGGTCAGCTCAGGACGGTCAGACTTGACCATCTCTTCGGACACGAATTCGGACTTGAACGGGCCTTCCGGCGCCGCAACGTCCTCAACCGAGGCAGATCCATCATTGCCGGCCGCTTCGAAAGCCGTACCGCGCACGGTAATGACTTTCTTCGCGTCGGAGGATTTGACGGTCATGATGGCGTTGCCGGCATAGATCGGGCGCGTGAAGGTCGAAGAATCGACCACATCAACGATTTCCGAAAGCTGCATGACATCGAGCTTGGCAGCGATGCGCGGCGCGATGTTCTTGCCGGTGGTGGAGGCCGCGATGAAGACGGCATCATAGTTCGCCATCATCGGCACGACGAGGGCTTCCATGGATTCGGCGGTCTGCTTGCGCAGGCTTTCGCCTTCAGCCTTCAAAACCTTGCGGACGCCTGACACTTTGGCAGCGGCCGGAGCCACATCGCCAGCATGCTCGCCAGCGACCAGGATATCGACGTCGCCGCCGAATTTCGCCGCGGCCGTGACGACCTTGTGCGTGGCATCCGACAGGGCGCCGTGGTGATGTTCAGCAATAACGAGGACAGCCATTATACAGCTCCTGCGGTTTTGAGTTTGGAGACGAGCGTTGCAACATCTTCGACCTTTTCACCGGCCTGGCGCACTGGCGGCTCGGTGACGGTGACGACGGTGAGGCGCGGCGAAATGTCGACGCCGTACTCTTCCGGCGTTTTCTCGACGATCTCTTTCTTCTTCGCCTTCATGATGTTCGGCAGCGACGCATAGCGCGGCTCGTTGAGACGAAGGTCGACCGTGACAATGGCCGGAAGCGTGAGCGAGACGGTTTGCAGGCCGCCGTCGACTTCGCGGGTGACCTTCAGCTTGTCGCCGTCTTTTTCCAGCTTGAAGGCAAACGTGCCCTGCGGCCAGTCCAGCAGCGCGGCCAGCATCTGGCCGGTCTGGTTGCTATCGTCATCAATCGCCTGCTTGCCGAGGATCACGAGATCCGGGCTTTCATCAGCGACGACCTTGGCAAGCAACTTGGCAACGCCCAGTGGCTCGACGTTGGCGTCGGTCTTGATCAGGATGCCGCGATCCGCACCCATGGCGAGGGCCGTACGCAGCGTTTCCTGGGCCTGCTGCGGGCCGACTGAGACAACCACGATCTCGGTGACCGTGCCGGCCTCTTTCATCCGAACGGCCTCTTCGACGGAAATCTCGTCGAACGGGTTCATGGACATTTTGACGTTGGCGAGGTCGACTCCGGACTTGTCCGGCTTGACGCGGACTTTCACGTTATAATCGATCACGCGTTTGACGGGCACGAGGACCTTCATGCGGTGCTCCCTTTTGGATTAGAGACAGTTGACATATGGCGGCGTGAGTAGACGTCCACCGCAAAAGACGCAAGGTTTACGTTGACGTAACGGTCAATTTGGCGCGGTTGGAGCAAGCCGGCCATGTGATTTCATTGACACTACTTCCAGTTAGATGTCCCGTCTGGTTTAAGGCATTCAATTTTAGACTGACGGGGAGGCATAGGAATGAGCTTTGAGGAAAAACTGAGAGAAATCTCGGAACGCGCCCAGATTCAGCGGGCGAACTTGCTCACTGAGGAAGCGATGAAGACCGCGATCCTTTTGAAAATGTTTCAGGCCCTGGAGTACGACTTTTCAGATCCGACTGAAGTCATCCCAGAATACACCGCCGATGTCGGAATCAAGAGAGGCGAGAAAGTCGATTATGCGCTCTGCATCGACGGCAAAGTCGTCATTCTGGTCGAATGCAAGGCTCCCAATCAGTCGCTTGACCTCAAGCATGCGTCTCAACTGTATCGATACTTCTCGGTCACCGATGCCCGCTTTGCAATTTTGACAAATGGCTTTGACTGGGAGTTCTACACCGACCTCGATCAACCTAATCGAATGGACAGTCGCCCATTTCTTGCTTTTGGTCTCGCCGATATTGATGCGACGTCTGTGGCCGAACTTGCACGATTCAAGCGCTCTGTTTTCGATGTTGAGAATATTCTAAAAACAGCGACAGACTTAAAATACGTGTCAGGTCTGAAGGCCGCTGTCAGACAGGAGCTGGACGAGCCAAGCGCAGAGTTCGTGAAATTCTTCGGCAGGAAAATCTATGAGGGCATGTTCACGGCATCCGTGCAGGAGCAGTTCACGCGTCTGCTCAAGCGAAGCCTCAGCGAAGTCGTCAGAGATCGTGTCAACGCACGTCTCAAGAGCGCCCTTCAACAGAATTTCGTAGATGCGGAACCCTCTGATCCTGAAACGCCAGACGAGATTGAGACTACGGAGGACGAATGGGATGGCTACCGCGTGGCTGTCGCGATAGCCTCACGCGTTATCGATCCGTCGCGTATCGTCATCAGAGACCAAAAGTCTTACTGCGGTGTCCTTGTGGACGATAACAACCGGAAACCTCTTGTGCGCCTATGGTTCAACAGTTCGAACGTTCGCTATCTCGGTTTGTTCGATGGCGATATCGAAGAAAAGGTCCGGATTTCTGGGCCGACTGATCTTTATCGGTTCGCTGAGCGTATTTGTGCGACTGCCAAGAAGTACGACCCGCAGCCTGACGCATCACCACCAGAAGGCAGCTCTCCTTTGACTGCGATATGATTCCAAGAAAAGGATCGTCTGCCGATTGCGATACAGTGCCTGCCTGCGGGTAACGCGTGCGCCCAGACGCCTGCGAAGTCACGATCCTGCCCTCGCCGCCACCGGGAGCGCTAACTCCCTGCGGCGGTCCCAGTCTGACCAAACCAGACGCAAAAAGCGGAGTCGAAGGACGAGGTTCGTGCGGCGCTCATGGGAAGCCTGCGCTCGTCCTTCGACTTCGCTCAGGATGAGCGCTCTGTTGGATCTAGCTGTCCGCGCCTTTCGCCATCAGCTCTGCCAGATCCTTGCCCGTGGCAGCACCTTTCAGGAAGCCGAGCGTGCCCGGGCCGAGGAGTTCCTCCCCCGCCCTGACCAGCGCGCCATAGGCGGCATAGGCAAGGCTTGCCCCCATACTGACGCGCTTGACGCCCAGTGCCTCAAGCTCCGCCATTGGTACGATGCCGGCGCGCGGACCCATCAGCACGTTCAGGGGCCGGTCGATGGCGGACATGACCGTTTTGATATCGTCCATGGTCTTGAGGCCGGGCGCATAGAGCACATGGGCACCGGCCTCCTGATAGGCCTGCAGGCGGGTGATAACGTCTGACAGGTCCGGCACGCCGGTGAAGAAATTCTCGGCCCGGGCGGTAACCAGAAAAGGGAATGGCAGGGCATTGGCCGCCTCGACCGCGGCCCGCACGCGGTCAGCCGCCTCAGCGATGGCGTATTGCGGCTGCGCACTGTCGCCCGTGAAATCCTCGATCGAGCCGCCGACAAGACCGGCCTCGGCGCCCAGGCGGATCGTCTCGGCGCAGCTTTCCGGCCGGTGGCCGAAGCCGTTTTCGAGATCGGCCGTCAGGGGCAGCGCCGTCGCGGGGGCGAGCGCGCGGATGTGGGTAAGCTTCAGGTCGCGGGTGATCTGGTAATCGGCCACACCCGTGCTGGCGGCAAAGCCTGCGCTGGTGGAGGCAAGGGCCTTGAAGCCAAGGCCGGCGAGCATGCGGGCCGAACCGACATCCCAGGGATTGGGCAGCACGAACATGCCGTCATTATCGTGCAGCGCCTTGAAGGCGAAGGCCTTGTCTTTTTGCGTGGTCATTTTGCGTCCCTCCGATTGCGTACCAGTCTGGTCGCATGGGCGCACGGGGACAAGCCACCCGTTTCCTGCGCATGCCAGCGATGCAGGGGCGCTTAAGCGGGCGGCTCGTTATTGGCAGCCAACACTTCGCCAGCCAGATAGAGCGAACCGCAGATCAAGATCCGGTCGGCGCCTGTTGCGCCAGCGGCTGTGACGGCGGCGGCGAGATCAACGCAAACCGTGACATCAAGGCCTGCGGTGCGGGCGGCATCGGCAAGATCATGTGGCGCGGCGCCGTGATGGCCGGGCGCGTTGGGCAGGGTGAAGACATCCGGCTTCAGGTGACGGAAAGGCAGGAAGAACCCGGTTGCATCCTTTGAGGCAAGCATGGCGGTGACGAGCACCGTGCGCCCCGGCAGGCCTTTCAGGTGGCGCGCGATGGCCCGCGCCGCATGCGGATTATGCCCGCCGTCGAGCCAGACTTCGGCCTCAGGTGCCAGCGCTGTGATCGGGCCAGGCTTCAGGCGCTGCATGCGGGCGGGCCATGTAGCGGTGCGGGCGCCTTCGAAGATGGCGTCCTGGCTGATGCGTGTGGAGGCGCCGAACAGCTGCATGGCCATGGCCGCCAGGGCGGCGTTGCCGCGCTGGTGCTCACCAATCAGGGAAATGTCATCCGGCATGGCGTCAATGAAGTGCGCCTTCAGACGGTAAAGCGGGGCACCTTTCAGCGCCGCCTCCTGCGCGATGACTTCATCACAGACCTTGCGCTGGATGGCCGACAGCACAGGCCGGCCGGGACGAATGATGCCCGCCTTCTCGCCCGCGATCTTGCGGATATCCGAGCCGAGGAAGGCCTTGTGGTCGAAATCCACCGGCGTAATCACGCAGAGCGCGGGTTCGGCGATCACATTGGTCGCGTCATAGCGCCCGCCAAGGCCGACTTCGAGAATGAGCAGGTCTGCGGGCACTTCGCTGAAGGCCAGCAGGGCCGCCACAGTCGTCGCCTCGAAATGCGTGATTTGAAGGCCCTGCACGGCCTCAAATGTGCGATCGAGCCAGGCGATCAGGCGCGCGTCATCGACGATTTCACCCGCCAAACGGATCCGCTCGTTGAAGCGCACGAGATGGGGCGAGGTAAAGACATGGACGATCAGCCCGGCGGCTTCGGCCATGGCGCGCATGAAGGCAGACGTGGAGCCCTTGCCGTTTGTGCCGGCGACATGGATGACAGGCGGCAGCCTGTCCTGCGGACGGCCGAGCGCATCCAGCGCGGCCTCGACCCGACCGAGCGACAGCTCGATTGTTTCAGGATAGAGCCCTTCGAAACGCGCTAGCGCTGCGGCAAGGGCCGCATTGTTTCCGATCAAGCAGGCTTGCCTTTGGTCTCCGCGGCCTTGGGCACGTGCGTCTTGGGCTGGCTGAGCGCCATCACGCGGGCATCTTCACGCCGACGCGAATTCGGCAGGAGATGCGACAGGATCCGCGTCAGCGTTGCTTTCAGTTCGCGCCGGTCAACGACGATGTCGACCTGACCTTTTTCGCGGAGGAATTCAGACCGCTGAAAACCCTTGGGCAGGCTCTCGCGAATGGTCTGCTCGATCACGCGCGGACCCGAGAAGGCAATCATCGCGCCGGGCTCGGCCAGATGGATGTCACCGAGCATGGCATAGGACGCCGAAACGCCGCCCGAGGTCGGATCGGTCAATACAACGATATAAGGCAGTTTGGCTTCAGCCAGCTCGTTCACGGCCAGCGTCGTGCGGGGCATCTGCATCAGGCTGAGTGTGCCTTCCTGCATGCGCGCGCCGCCGGAGGCCGTGCAGACCACAAACGCCGCCTTGCGGGCGAGCGCCATCTGCGCGGCTGTGACGAAAGCCTCGCCAGCGGCCATGCCGAGCGAGCCGCCCATGAAGTCAAAATCCTGCACCAGCAGGACCGTCGGCACGCCGCCGATCTTGCCATAGGCCGCGACCATGCAGTCATCCTGCAGGAGCGGCGCACCGCCATGTTCGGTTTCGCGCTTCTCGCGGGCGGCAATCTTGGCCTTGGCGGCCTTGATGCGGGCCGGATAGGGCTTGTCGTCCTTGAATTTCAGGGGGTCAGACGGAACAGGCGGAAGGGCCAACGGCTCCCAGCGCTCTTCATCAAACAGGAGGCGGCAGCGGGTGCGCGGGCTGATGCGCATGTGCGCACCGGCGGGCGTAACCCACCAGTTCTCTTCGAGGTCCGTCTTGTAGACAAGTTCACCGGACGCGGGACATTTGACCCAAAGGTCGTCCGGCGTCTCTTTCTTGGCGAGCATGGTCTTCAGGCCAGGGGGAGTGACCTTCGTGATCCAGTTCATGCCTTAACTCCTTAAGACCTTAACAGCCTTTACGCTTTCACCACCGCAGCGATCGCTGCGCTCAGTTCCCCTGCCAATGCGCCCATTCCCCGCGGCGCTTTTGAATAATCGCCCGATTCGTGGGCTGACTGAGCATGCTCCACGAAAGCAGAGCCTACGACAACCCCATCAGCAATTTTAGCCATTTCTGCAGCCTGTGCACCATTTTTCACACCGAAACCAACGCAGACGGGCAATCCTGATACGCGTCGCACCATTTCAACGTTCCCGGCTATCGACTCCGGATCGGCCGAACCGGCCCCGGTTACACCGTTAACGGCCACGAAATACACGAAGCCTGAGGCGCCATCGGCCACTTTGGCCATCCGGGCCTCATGCGTGGTCGGCGTGGCAAGGCGAATGACGGAGAGGTCATGCTTGGCGTATTCCGCGCGCAGTTCGGCGTCTTCTTCCGGCGGCAGGTCGACAAGGATGGTCCCGTCAATGCCGGCCGCATGGGCCGCCTCGGCAAAGGCCGCATAGCCCAGGGAATGGACCGGATTGGCATAGCCCATGAGAATGACAGGTGTGGCGTGATCGGTTTCACGGAAACGCGCAACGAGGCCGATAACGTCAATCAGCTTGGTATGATTGGCGAGCGCGCGCAGGCCGGCCCGCTGGATGGAGGGGCCATCCGCCATGGGATCGGTGAAGGGCGCGCCGATCTCGATAATGTCGGCGCCATTGTCACGCAAGGCGCACATGGAATCGAAACTCGTTTCAAGGTCGGGATCACCAGCCATCAGGTAGGCGACGAGGGCCGCGCGGTTTTCGGCTTTAACCTTGTCAAAGCGCGCCGTAATTCGGGAAGTGGGCATCAGGAATCCGTATTTTCATTGACCCAGGCCTCGTAAGGCGCGGAGACATGGGCGCAAGGCAGGGCGACAATCGCCGGCACGTCATAGGGGTGGATCTCGTTAACCAGCGCTTCGATCTCGGTCCAGTGGGCTTCGGGCGCCTTCATCCAGAGAACGAATTCGAAAGCGTGCTCGACAACGCCTTTCCAGCGATAGGTGGACGTGACCGGTCCTTCGAGATTGGCACAGGCCGAAAGACGCCGCTCGACAGCAGCGTCAGCGATTTCCTCGGCGACGCGGCGCGACGGGCATGTGATGCGGATGAGGAGAATGGCCATCTAGATTTCAAACCCCAGCGCTTTGGCGACGCTGAAGACATCCTTGTCGCCGCGTCCGCAGAGATTCATGATCAGCAGGCCGTCCTTGTCCATGGTCTCTAGGACGTCACCAACCCGTGCGATCGCGTGCGCGGGCTCCAGCGCCGGGATAATGCCCTCAAGCTGGGTACAAAGCTGGAATGCAGCCAGCGCCTCATTATCAGTGCAAGAAAGATACTCAGCCCGTCCGGTATCGCGCAGGAAAGCATGCTCCGGCCCGATGCCCGGGTAGTCGAGCCCGGCGCTGATCGAGTGGGCATCGACGATCTGGCCGTCGTCAGTTTGCAGGAGATAGGTGCGGTTGCCATGCAGGATGCCGGGCCGACCGCCATTCAGCGCCGCCGCATGCTCACCTGTCTCGATACCATGTCCCGCCGCCTCGACGCCGATCAGGCGCACGCCTTCATCATTGATGAACGGGTGGAACAGGCCGATCGCGTTGGAGCCGCCACCGATACAGGCCATCACGGCGTCCGGCAGGCGGCCTTCGCGCTCCAGGATCTGCTCACGCGCCTCAATGCCGATAATGCTCTGGAAGTCGCGCACCATTTCCGGATAGGGATGCGGGCCGGCGGCCGTGCCGATGCAATAGAACGTGTCATCCACATTCGTCACCCAGTCGCGCAGCGCTTCGTTCATCGCGTCTTTCAGCGTGCCCGTGCCGGACGAGACCGGCACGATCTCGGCGCCGAGCAGGCGCATGCGGAAGACGTTCGGCTTTTGGCGCTCAACGTCCGTCTCGCCCATGAACACAACGCATTTCAGGCCAAAGCGCGCGCAGATCGTCGCCGTCGCCACGCCATGCTGGCCCGCGCCGGTTTCCGCGATGATGCGTGTCTTGCCCATGCGCATGGCGAGCAGGACCTGGCCGAGGCAGTTATTGATCTTGTGCGCGCCGGTATGGTTCAGCTCGTCGCGTTTGAAATAGATCTTCGCGCCGCCGAAATGCCCGGTCAGGCGCTCAGCGAAATAGAGCGGCGACGGGCGGCCGACATAATGGGCCCACATGTCGTCCATCTGCGCCTTGAAGGCCGGGTCCAGCTTGGCCGCCCGGTATTCCTTCTCCAGGTCCAGGATCAACGGCATCAGTGTTTCGGCGACATAGCGTCCGCCGAATTCACCAAACCGGCCGTTTGCGTCCGGCCATTTTTCCCAGGTATTGCGCAGGTCCATCGTCATGCCTCTGTTTCCTGTCCCTGAAACGCAGCAAGCGCGCTCAGGGCTGTTTGGCAGCACGGATAAAGGCCCGCACCAGCTCCCTGTCCTTTAAACCTCGCATCCGCTCGACGCCAGAGGCGACATCAACAGCCGTCGCACCTGTCGCAGCTATCGCCTCAGCCACATTACTTGGCGTGAGACCGCCCGCGAGCATCCAGGGCGCGGGCGCAGCCCATTCCTCGAGGATGGACCAGTCGAATGTCGCGCCATGTCCGCCCGTGCGTGTGGCGCCTTCGGGAGGCTTGGCATCAATGAGGATGCGGTCGGCCGCAGCATAGTCTGATGCCTGATCCAGATCAGCGCGCGTCGATACGCCGAGCGCCTTCCATATCTCGAGCCCCGTGCGCGCCTTGATGGCCGCAAGCCGCTCCGGCGTTTCCGCGCCGTGGAGCTGGAGGACAGGAAAGCCAACGGCCGCAATCACATCAATCTCTGCATCGCTCGCATCCACCAGAAGGGCCACAGGACGGGCCCGGCCCACCTGCATCAACAGCGTTGCCGCAGCTTCCGGTGTCACGCGGCGCGGACTGACCGGGGCGAAATTGAAGCCGATCCAGTCAGCGCCTTCGCGTGCACTAAAGCCCACAAGGTCCGGATCGGTGAGGCCGCAGATTTTCACATTTGCCATGCGCCGGAGGTGGGCGATGACGCGCCTTGCGTCAAGCGTGCCCGCACCTATTCATTGACGGCGCGCGTCTCAGGCGCCTCGCCAACCGGATCGACGCCCGCGCCGGCATTTCCCAGCATCGACTTCAGGCGGCTGAGCTGGCGGCTGGCAGCGATTTCCAGATCGGTCTCGGATGGCAGCATCGCCCGCCCGAAATAATAGCCTTGAGCCGTATTGCATCCCATCTCGCGCAACTGGTCAGCCATCTCCTTGCTCTCGACACCCTCAGCCGTGATCTGAAGACGCATGCTTTTTGCCAGGCCGATGACGGCCTCCACAATGGTGCGACTCTTCGCACTGCGCGACATCGAGCGGATGAAGGTCTGGTCAATTTTGAGTTTGTCGATCGGCAGCTTGCGCAGGTGCAGAAGGCTGGAATAGCCCGTGCCGAAATCATCGAGCGCGATCGACACGCCCGCATGGCGCAGTTCCCAAAGGACGAGCCCTGCCATTTCAAGATCATAGATGAGCGCATTCTCGGTAATCTCGATCTCGAGGCGGTGAGCCGGGAAGCCAGTCGCATCGAGTTCGCGAACGACATCGTCTTTGAGGTCACGATTGAGAAGGAGAGGCGGCGAAATATTGATCGCCACATAGTGCTTACCTGCGAGGTGGAACGGGTCGACACAGGCCTGCCGCAGCAGGGCCATCGTCATGTCACCGATCAGGCCGGTATCCTCGGCAATGCTGATAAACTCGTCAGGCATGATGACGCCCAGTTCCGGGTGGTGCCAGCGCGCAAGGATTTCATAGCCCTCGATCACGCCATCCGACAGCCTGACGAGCGGCTGATAGTGCGCCCGGATGTCGCCCGCGCCGAGGGCGTCACGGAAATCGACCTCCAGCCGCGCCCGCGCCGCAAGCTGTTCGGTCATTTCCGCCTGAAAATAGCAATACTTGCTGCGCCCGGAATTCTTGGCCTTGTAGAGGGCCAGATCGCCGCGACGCAGAAGATCGCTTTCGGTCAGACCGCTGCCCGAATGCGCCACAGTGATGCCGACGCTCGCACCGACCGAACAAACGATCGCTCCGATCCGCACGGGCGTATCCATCGACTTGATGATGCGGGCTGCCAGCGAATTCAGGATCTCGGCATTATCGGAACGGCTGACGAGAACGGCAAACTCATCTCCGCCAAGGCGCGCCACGCACGCAACGCCGCGTGACACGTTTTCAAGCCGTTCCGCGACCTGGCGCAGCACTTCATCGCCGACGGCATGACCGTAGAGGTCATTGACCGGCTTGAACCGGTCCAGATCGATCATCAGAAGGGCGCAGCCGCGGTCGCGCCGCGTGAGCAGGCTATCGAGCTTCTGTTCAAACGCGCGCCGGTTCGGCAGCCTGGTAAGGGAATCGGTGAGGGCCAGGTCGGCCATGGCTTTCTCGGCCCGAATGCGCTTGTTGTACTCGCGCCGCATCTGGCGATAGCGAAATCCCGCAAGCCCCAGCGCTTGCAGCGACAGGGTGACAAACACGAGCGCAAACTCGTCGAGATCCCAGCTTTCATGCTGCTGCGAGAAGACAACGAATGTCTCAAACAGGTCAAATTTGCGCGACAGGAAGAAAGTCAGCACGCATCCCGCCGCGATCCAGGCAAGGTCGGTTTGGACCCATCCCGGCACCCGTTTCGACCAGGCGGGCCTGATGTTCCTGAAAAATGTAAGCATGAAGGCGCCGGGAGGTGATTCTGGGGGATTGGCCAAAGCGCGGGATAGCTCGCCGCCATTAGGACCCCCTTAAGGACTTGGATCAAATTCGCCCGATCCATCCTGCCTATCGCCGTGATTTCAAGGGGATGATTCCCATAAAACCAAGCGATTCTGCAGGGCACAAAGTTAAGCCGCGTTAACAAACTGTGCTGCAATTGCCACAGCACATCCGTGTGCACATGGCGGCGGGAACGGGCGCCTGGAGGGGGCCGTTATGGCTGCATGTCCCGACCGTATCGGGGCGCGTAAAAGTAACAAAGGATTCCTCCCATGAAGAAACTTCTGATCATTTCGTCATCAGCTGCAGCCATTGCCCTTGCCCTTTCGGCGCCCGCTGTCGCGCAGGAAGACACCGGCCTCTATGTGCAGGGCGGCTATTCCTATCTGAACATTGAACCGGACGGTGCTGATTCCGGTGTCGACAGCAATGCCATCACGGGCCGCGTTGGCTACCAGTTCACCCCGATGTTCTCGCTCGAGGCCGACCTCTCAACCGGTATTGATGACGGTGAGTTCGATTACAATGTCGACGAAGACGAGTTCGATCTCGACGACAATGACGACACTGACCTTAACGACGTGATCGCCGCTTCGGGCGATCTCGGCCTGAACTATTTGGTTGGCCTCTACGGGCGCGCCACAGTGCCGGTCACCGATCGTCTGAACGTGTCGGCACGGGCCGGTTATGCCTATATCGACGTTGACGCGTCGATCGTCACACCCGGCGGCACGACACTGGGCGTAATCGAGGACTCGGCTGATGGCCCGGCTCTGGGTGCAGGTCTTTCCTATGACCTGACCGACAGCTGGCAGCTGCGCGGCGATTACACCTACTATGACTTTGAAGACACCGACACGGGCGCTGCAACAATTGCAGTTGGCTACAAGTTCTAAGCCTGCCTGATCATACGGTTGAATGCGCCGGTCTCCAAAAGGGGGCCGGCGTTTTTCCTGGGGCCAAAATGGAACCGGTCTGCAGCCGGATTCATTGGAAAGAGGCAACCAACACTTATCTCTCGATATTGAAACACACAGGAAACGGAAACGACATGGCCAATGGCTGGGCGCGGGATGGCGCCGTACAGGATCAGATAGACGACAGTATCAAGGATGCCGTGCGCAATGCACGCGCCAGCATCCCCGTAGGCGCAAGCGCCACGCATTGCGATGAATGCGAAGAGCCTATTCCAGAAGCGCGCCGTAAGGCTGTGCCGGGCGTGCGCACGTGCGTAAAATGCCAGTCGGAACGCGACAGCGCCCGTATCCATTCCGGTATCAACCGCCGCGGCAGCAAGGACAGCCAGCTGCGCTGATAACAGCCAGCTGCCCTAGCTCCATCACGCTCCGCGTATTGCCTCCAGATCAGCAAGCAGGCCCGGACCTGTCGGCATCCAGCCGAGTTTATGGCGCGTCAGATCGCTCGAGGCCGGCATGTCGCGCATTGCAAACGGGGCAAGCCAGCCGAAATGGCCTTCAGCCTCCTCTGGCGTGATGGATCTGATCGGCAGAGCAAAACGACGACCAACCACCTCGGCAATGTCGCGCAATCGAATCCCTTCTTCGGCAACCGCGTTATAGATCGCGCCGGGCTCGGCTTTTTCGAGCGCCAGTCGATAGAGACGGGCCACATCCTCAACATGCGCCGCAGGCCACCGACTTTCTCCATCCCCGACATAAGCCGACACCCCCTTGTCGCGTGCAGCAGCAACCACATACGTCACGAAGCCCTGCATCTCGGTGTTGTGGACCTGGGGAAGCCGCACAACTGAGGCATTAACCCCTGTCGCAACCAGAGCGGCGACGGCTTCGTCCGAAGCTGCACGCGGCACATCGGCTGACCTGACCGGCGCGCCGTCTTCACGGCTTGGCTGGCCCGCCACATTTAACACAACGGCGGTCCCGGACGTGACAACAAGAGGCCGGGTCGACCCGGCCAGCCCGGCACCGAGGGCCTCGATGACGTGCCGGTCATCCTCGCAATTGGCCGCATAGGTCGAGAAGTCATGATTGAAGGCGGTATGAATTACGCCGTCAGACCGGCTGGCACCCTGTTTGAGGCTTTCCAGATCGCCCAGCGATCCGCGATGGGCCTCGGCCCCGACCGCCGCCAGTTCCGCCGCCTTCTCGTCCGACCGCGCAAGACCGAGCACCGTGTGACCGGCCCTCATCAGGTCTTTGACTATGGCCGAGCCGATAAAGCCGGTTGCCCCGGTTACAAATACACGCATGAATGAGTCTCCTTAACTTCACGAGAGACACATGTGCGGCGCCATGTTATCCTGTTAAAGTAGTAACATTATCCTATTATAATCGCTAACAGGAGCGCACCTTGGCCACGGACGAGAACTTGCTCGGTAACTACCTGAAAGTCAGGCGCGCCAGACTCGATCCAGCGGCGTTCGGCTTTTCGCAGGCGCGACGCCGTACGCCCGGCCTGCGAAGGGAAGAAGTGGCCCAGCGCGCCAATATCAGTCCGACCTGGTATACGTGGCTCGAACAGGGACGCGGCGGCGCCGCTTCAGCGGATGTACTGGACCGGATAGCCCGCGCCCTGATGCTGACGGATGTCGAGCGCGAACACCTGTTCCATATCGGCCTCGGACAAATGCCCGAACGCCGGTCCCGCCATGACGATGGCGTCATGCCCAGACTGCAACGCGTGCTCGATGCGCTGGAACCGAGCGCCGCCATGATCCGGACCTCCACCTGGGATGTGGTCGCCTGGAACCGGGCGGTGGCCGTCATGTTGACGGATTACGGTGCGCTGCCGCCACAGGAACGCAACATCCTGCGCCAGATATTCTGCAATCCGCACACTCGTGAGGTCCAGTATGACTGGGAAAGCGTTGCCCGATTCGTCGTCGGCGCCTTCCGGGTCGACGCGGCACGTTCCGGAGACGCGGCCCAGGTGGCAGCGGCGGTCGAGGAGTTGTCGCGGCTGAGTCCGGAATTTGAGGACATGTGGCGCGAAAATGACGTCAGCGAATCCGCAGGCGGGACGAAACACCTGCGCCATCCTGTGCTCGGGCCGGTCACATTCGAATATTCGTCCTTCGCCGTGGAAGGCAGGTCGGATCTAACCCTGGTTATCTACAGTCCCGTAGCGGCAAAAGATGCCGAAAGGGTCCGGTCGCTGATCGAGGAAAACGCTGACACCTCGAAATGAGAGGCCGCTGGCGGTGAGACAGGGATTCGAACCCTGGAGACTATTGCTAGCCTACACACTTTCCAGGCGTGCGCCTTCGACCACTCGGCCACCTCACCATCGCCTTCGCGAAGCACAGGGCCATAGCGGAACGCATGGCCCCTCGCAAGACCGTGATTGCCGTTCGCACCGCCAGACCCCATATTCCTGTCAGCAAAGGAGACCGCACCATGTTGTTCTCAAAGAAACCCGCCACCATTCCGGATGCCGCAAGCGCCCTGCCCGGCCGCAGCGCACCCGTTCGCACTGCCGACACACATTTCGTCTTTCACCGCCCGCTGCAGGGCGAGATTCCCGCCGGCTTCGAGGTCGCCATCTTCGGCCTCGGCTGTTTCTGGGGCGCAGAACGCAAATTCTGGCAACAGGATGGCGTCTGGATGACGGCAGCCGGCTATGCCGGTGGCCCGACCCCAAACCCGACTTATGAGGAAGTTTGCAGCGGCCGCACCGGCCACACGGAAGTCGTGCGCGTCGTGTTCGACCCCTCAAAGGTCACTTATGGCGAACTGGTGAAACTTTTCCTCGAAAGCCATGACCCCACGCAGGGCATGCGTCAGGGCGGCGATGTCGGCACGCAGTACCGTTCGGCCATCTATACAACCAGTGAAGATCAGGAAGATACCGCGCACCATATGGTCGAGGCTTACCAGAGCGCGCTCGCCAAGGCGGGCCACAGCGCGGGCATCACGACCGAGATCGCGCCGCTGGGGCCGTTCTACTATGCCGAGGATTATCACCAGCAATACCTCGCCAAGAATCCGGCAGGCTATTGTGGCATTGGCGGCACGGGCGTTTCCTGCCCGATCGGCCTGACGGTTTAAGAGCCGAAATTCATCGAGAAGCGCTTGCGCGTCTCGATCATGGTCTGCGCCTTGAACATGGCGTCTGAGGCGGTCTGTGCCTTCTGAATGGACGGATCGCCTCTCAGGGCCTCGACCACCTGCGACAGTTGCGAGATCGCCTCCTGAACCGTCTTCTGGTCGAACTGTTTCTCTGCGCGGGCAAGCAAGGCCCGGCCAAGGTCCATCCGCGCCTGAAGCACGAGGGCTGAGTCAGAGGTCGCATCGACGGCCTCAAGGTGTGAGCGGCGCAGGGCGATCACCCGGTCGAGGGCCGCAAGGTCTCCCATGGCTTCCGCTACATGCACGCCGGAGGCACAGAAGTCGGCCTCAAGCTCCGCCCGCACAGCAGGCACCGCCGCGTCAGCGCCCGCCAACATGGCATCCAGCGCCTCGGCCAGCACTTTCATCTTTTCAGGCCGGAAGGCCTGTGGGTTGGACAGTGCCGGCTGCAGCTTCTTGGCAAGCAGGTAAGCCGCCACGCGCGACATTTCGCCTTCCAGCGCAGCAAAGCGGCCGGGCAGCGGAATACTGAACGCCCGCGCCTCATCTGCTCTCAGGCCACCGCCGCGCGACAGGCCCTGCACGACGAAGCCATCTGCATCCTTGCCGATACCGGTTGCCCAGACCAGCATGTCGGCATCGGCCGTTGCCAGCCGCTTGCGCGCCTGCGCCAGCATTTTCTGGTCAGAATCGCCGGTGATCTGACCGGTTCCGACAACGCGGAATGGCGCGCCAAAATTGAATTCTGCCAGATGGTCCTGGATGGCCGCTGTGAGCCATTTGCGCCCGCGGCCAGCGCCCGGCCCGGTCGGCCGCGCCAGCAGGATGCGATAACCGGCTTCCTTGCTGCGACGGAAAGCCCGCGCACCGGCCACATTGCGCATGCGCGTTACCAGCGACCCGATGCCGGACCCAATCAGGAAGATCAGGACAAGGCACAGGATTGCCGCCATCGCGAACCCAAACGTCGCGAAGTCATGGGCACTGAGCACATGTGTCTCGACCCAGTCCTCGGCTGTCGTGAACCAGCCTGTTTCCAGCATGGCAATTGACCTCTTTAACGCCAAGGCGATACGAGCCTTGCCCTTCGCTGGCAACAGGCAATGACTGTTAGATCAGGCGATCCCGCGCTAGCATTACATTCCGGCATCGTTGGCCAGGATCAAAGGAAAGATGGCATGTCAGGTTTTGTTACCCGCTTCGCGCCATCCCCCACGGGGCACCTGCATCTCGGCCATGCCGCTTCCGCCTTTCATGTCTGGGACGCTGCGCGCGCCGCAGGCGGCAAGGTGCTGCTGCGGCTTGAGGATATCGACCAGACGCGCTGTCGCCCGGAATACGAGGCCTCCATTCTGGCAGATCTGGACTGGCTTGGGCTGGAGGCATCCGGCCCCGTCCGGCGCCAGTCTGACCATTTCGATGCCTATGCCGGTATCATCGACAGTCTGAACAAGCGCGGCCTGATCTATCGCTGTTTCAAGACCCGCCGTGAGATCGCGGCCGCCCTGCCCGCCGGTGTCGATCCAGACGAGGCCGGCTATAGCGGCAAACCTATTTCGCCCTCTGAAGAGACCGAGCGCCTGAGCCGGGGCCATGCCTTCGCCTGGCGCCTGTCACTCACCCGCGCCCGGGTCGCATTGGGTCCCCGCTACGACACGCTCTCATACACGGAAGAGACTGCGAACGGTCCACGGACGGTCAAGGCAGATCCGCAGGCCTTCGGGGATGTGGTGCTTGCCCGCAAGGACACGCCGACAAGCTATCATATTGCCTGCTGCCATGATGACGCCCTGCAGAGGGTCACCCATGTCATCCGGGGTGAAGACATTCGCGACATGACCAGCGTCCATGTCCTTCTGCAGGCCCTCATGGACTGGCCGACACCGCTCTACCGCTTCCACCCGCTAGTCCTCGGACCGGACGGCAAAAAACTCTCCAAGCGCGCCGGCGACAAAGGATTGTCGGCCTACCGCGAAGAAGGGATGACACCAGACGATATCCGGGCCATGACCAGCGCCGCATGACCTCCCTGGAAACTCCATCCCACCCTCACACGCGTCACTGGATCGGGCCTCTGATGGTGCTGGCCGGCGGTGTCTGCATTGGCTTTGCGCCCATTGGGCTGAGGCTTGGCCTGGGCGAGCTTGGGCCACAGGGCATTGCGTTCTGGCGCTATCTCTTTGCCGCGCCTGTGCTCCTGGCGCTGGTGTTCCTGATCGAACGGCGGGCGCCCAGACCGCCGAACAGGTTCGTCCTGCTCGCCGGCACATTCTTCACGCTCGACATTGCCCTCTGGCACTGGGGGCTGACCCTGACCACCGTCTCGAATGCCACATTCATCGTGAACCTCGGCAATGTGTCGGTTGGCTTTGTCGCGTGGCTGTTCCTGAAGGAGCGACCGACCAATATCTGGTTCCTCGCCATCCTGCTGGCCATTGCCGGGGCGGCTGCGCTGTCGCTTGGCGGCGAGGTTGGCGGCAAGGGCGACGTGCGCGGCGACCTGCTTGCATTGGGCGCGGCACTGCTCGTCTCGGGTTACATGCTCTGTTCGAAACTCGCGCGGCGGCGCCTTGGCGGTATCGAGACCATCTTCTGGCTGACCATCGTCGAAGTCTGCGTTGGCGGACTGATCCTGCTCGCCTCCGGCGAGCCTCGTCTGCCGGCCACCCTGAACGGCTTTGCCGTGCCGCTCTTTCTGGCAATCGTTGTGCAGGTGATGGGGCAGGGCCTTATCATTGCCGGGCTTGGCCGCACACCCGCGGCGATCGCAGGTGTGCTTGTTGTCGTTCAGCCTGTGGTCGCCGCCGCCCTTTCCTGGGTCCTGTTCGATGAACCGCTGACCGCCCTGCAAGCCGGTGGGGCCGCTGCCATTCTCGTGGCCGTCTGGCTCTCACAACGCGGAAAACCGGTGCCGATCGACTAAATCGCGCCGACTGCATCGAAACTGCCACAAAACTCGTCTATCACTTCCCCATCGTATCTGATCGGGGAACCAAAGACATGCGCACATCCATCGCCGCCCTCATGACGGGCCTCGCGCTCGCCGCCACAGCCTGCACGACGCCGCCGCCGGCCGAGGCGCCTGACACGCTGGCCGCCACCGAGACCGCAACACCCCCTGCTCCGGTGCGCCCGGGCGTCGTGCCCAAACAGGCTGGCGATTCTTACTATATGTCGGCGGCCGCCGCCGTGCAGGCGCGCATCGACCAGCGCGGCCTGAAGCCCGCAAAGAACGTGATCCTCTTCATTGGCGACGGCATGAGCATCCCGACCGTCACCGCCGCCCGTATCTATGCCGGCCAGAAGCGCGGTATCGACGGCGAGTCCTATTCGCTGACCATGGAAACACTGCCAAGCATGGCGCTGTCGAAGACGTACAGCCATGACTACCAGGTCGCAGATTCCGCCTCGACCGCGACAGCGATGACCGCAGGCGTGAAGGTCAATTCCGGCACGCTCGGCGTGCTGAAGGAAGCCAACCGCAACAATTGCGCCGCGACCGAGGGCAATGGCACCGATTCCCTCTTCGAACTCGCCGAGCGCGAAGGCCTTGCGACGGGCATCGTTTCGACCGCCCGCATCACCCATGCTACGCCTGCCTCAACCTATTCGGAAACGCCCAACCGTGACTGGGAATCGGACGCTGATCTCAAAGGTGGCGACGCCGGCGACTGCAAGGACATCGCCCGCCAGCTGATTGAATGGTCTGCAGGCGACGGTTTCGAAGTGGTTCTGGGCGGCGGACGTTCTCCCTTCCTGACCGAGGCCGAAGCCGATCCCGAGGAAGACGGCAAGACCGGCAGCCGCAAGGATGGCCGCGACCTGACCGCCGAATGGGTCGCCAAGGGCCCCGACCATACATACATCTCCGACCAAGCTGGCTTTGACGCGACGGACTTTACCTCCGGTGTGAAAGTGCTCGGCCTGTTTGAGCGTTCGCACATGCAGTTCGAAATGGACCGCGCCAAGGACACCGCCGGGGAGCCTTCACTGGTCGATCTGACCAAGGCCGCCATCACCCGCCTGTCGCAGGAACCGAGCGGCTTTGTCCTGATGGTCGAAGGCGGGCGGATCGACCATGCCCACCATGGCGTGAATGCTGCCCGCGCGCTTGATGAGACGGACGCGTTCGACATGGCTGTCGCCGCCGCGCTCGAGATGACCAATAATGACGACACGCTGATTATCGTCACCGCCGACCACAGCCACACGATGACAATCTCGGGCTATCCGCAACGCGGCAACCCGATCCTCGGCAAGGTCAATACCGGCCTCGACGATGACCATATGATGGCGCAGGATGGCAAGCCCTACACAACCCTCTCTTATGCCAGCGGCATGACCGCCTGCCGCATGGTCGAGGGCGAACCGGACTGTACCCGCGAAGACCTCTCCGATGTCGACACGACGGAACCGGACTTCCAGCAACCTTCGCTTGTATTCATGGGCTCTGAAACCCATGGCGGCGACGATGTCGCCATCTTCGCCACGGGCCCCGGCTCGGAACTCGTCTCAGGTGTCATGGAGCAGAACGAGATCTTCCACGTCATGGGCCGTGCCAGCGGTCTGGTTGCAGCGGAATAGTTTCCGCCACCCGGCTCAGGCCGCGCCCAGCGCGTCTGAGCCGGTGTGCCGGATAAATCAGGCCATCGCGAGCGCCGTGCGGGACACGGCGTTCGCCAAGCTGGCCTGAAGCCGCCTCACGCTGCGGCATGTCTGGTCAAATGGCGGTATCCCGGCAATGCTGCAGAAAACAGAACATAACCGGAGGAAACACCATGAAAGCTGCCGTCATGCGGGCGCCCAATGCGCCGCTGTCCATCGAAGAAGTCACCATCTCCAAGCCCGGTCCGCGCGAAGTGCTCGTGCGGCTGAAAGCGGTCGGTGTCTGCCACTCGGACGTGCACTTCTGGGACGGCGCCTTTCCGACTGAAATGCCGGTCATCCTCGGCCATGAGAGCGCCGGTATTGTCGAGCAGGTCGGCTCCATGGTCAGCGCCGTGAAGCCTGGCGACCATGTCGTCTCGATCCTCTCGCCCTTCTGCGGCACCTGCGAGTTCTGCCTGACGGGGCACATGTCGGTCTGCCACACGGTCAACGGCGAGCAGTTCAAGCGGGGCCCGACAGAGGCGCCCCGGCTGTCGATCGGCAAGGAAAAGGTCTCCCAGTTCCTCAACCTCTCCTCCTTTGCCGAGCAGATCCTGGTGCACGAGAACACGCTCTGCGTCATCGACAAGGAAATGCCGATGGACCGCGCCTGCCTGATCGGCTGCGGCGTCATCACCGGCGTCGGCTCGGTCTTCCACGCGGCGAAGGTCGAGCCCGGCTCGACCGTGGCTGTCCTCGGCTGCGGCGGCGTTGGCCTCTCCACAATCAATGGCGCAGCGATTGCCGGCGCCTCGCGGATCATCGCGGTCGACCTATCGGACGAAAAACTCGCCATGGCGAAGAAATTCGGCGCAACCGATTTCGTGAACCCGAAGAATGGCGACCCGGTCGAGCAAGTGAAGGAGCTGACCCAGGGCGGCGTACACTACGCGTTTGAATGCGTCGGCCTGAAGCTGACGGCCGAGCAGGGCTACATGATGATGCGGCCACGCGGCGTCATGACCGTGATCGGGATGATCCCACCGGGTGTGAACATCGAAATTCCGGGAATCGAACTCCTCGTCACGGAAAAGCGCCTGCAGGGCGCCGTGATGGGCTCAAACAGGTTCCGCGTCGATTTCCCCCGTCTCGTCACTTTGTATCAGCAGGGCAAACTCCACCTCGACGATCTCATTTCCGACCGTATCGGTATGGAAGGATTGACCGGGGCGCTTCAGAATCTTAAAGATAACAAGGGTTCAGTTGCACGTCAGGTCGTCATGTTCGACTAAGGCGCGCAATTCGCCGTTAACTTGAACGTTAACTAACTCTGGTAGCGTGTTCAATAATTGCTGCATGAATTTTGGAACGAAAGGAGGGGCCGCTCATTTGACCTTTATGACCAAGCCGCCTCAAATCCTTATTGTCGAAGACGAGATCCTTATCGCAATGGATCTTGAAGACATGGTCGCCGAAATGGGCGGCACCGCTGTCGCATCCGCACACAATATCCAGACAGCGATCAAGCTCGCCGAATCCATCGAGGCTGACGCCGCTATTCTGGACGTTGATGTCGCGGGCCAGCTCGTTTTCCCCGTTGCCGACATTCTGGCTGCGCGGGGTATCCCGTTCCTGTTCAATACAGGGCATTCTGCCGAGGATATCCTCAAGGCCCGTTACAAATCTGCCCCGATCTGCCGCAAGCCAACGCTGCCGCGCCAACTTAAGTCAGCGCTGCAGAATCTTCTGGCTTCGCGTGAAGGCAATTCCGACTCCAACGGCGCCATTCCGGCCTAGTCGCGGAGCAGCTCGTTGACGCCGGTCTTTGACCGCGTCTGGGCATCCACCGTTTTCACGATCACAGCACATGCCAGCGATGGCCCGCCATTCTTGTCGGGCAGCGTGCCCGGCACGACCACCGAATACGGTGGCACCTTGCCATAGCTGATCTCGCCGGTCTGGCGGTTCACGATTTTGGTCGACTGCGTAATGAACACGCCCATTGCAATCACCGATCCTTCGCCCACAACCACGCCTTCAACCACTTCTGATCGCGCGCCGATGAAGCAATTGTCTTCGATGATGGTTGGATTGGCCTGCAGGGGCTCCAGCACGCCGCCAATGCCTGTTCCGGCAGAGATGTGGCAGTTGGCGCCAACCTGCGCGCACGAGCCCACAGACGCCCATGTATCGATCATCGTGCCTTCGCCGACATAAGCGCCGATATTCACGTAGGAGGGCATCAGGACGGCATTCTTCGCGATGAAAGCGCCGCGGCGCACTGCGCAGGGCGGCACGGCGCGGAACCCGGCTTCGATAAAATCAGCCTCGCCCCAGCCCTCGAATTTCGATGGGACCTTGTCCCACCATGTACCCGGCCCGGGGCCACCCGGCATGATGCCATTGGCGTTGAGGCGGAAAGACAGAAGCACGGCTTTCTTCAGCCACTGGTGCACCGTCCAGCTGCCATCCGCTTCCTTGCTTGCGACGCGTGCCTCGCCCTTGTCGAGCAGATCGATCGCCGCCTCGACAACTTCGCGGACTTCGCCGGTTGTTCCGGTGGAAAGGTCATCGCGGCGCTCCCAGGCGCGGTCGATTACGTCAGCAAGGGCATGGGTCATGTCGGGAAGTCTCCGGTCGGCAGGCTTAGAGTGTTTCCAGCGCCGCTTCGAGAAAGGCGGCAAGGTCGCCCGTCACATAGTCGATGTGATCCGGCCCGTCATCCCCCAGAACATCAGAGAGGCTCGCAGGACGCGCCTCGATCGGCTCGTGGCTCCAATCCTTTTCCGAATGGACCAGAACCGTGGTGAAACCGACATGCTTTGCCGGTGCGAGGTTGCGCGCCAGATCCTCGAAAAAGATCGCCCCGTGCGGGTCCACATTATGGAGTTTCTGAAAAGCGGCGTAGGAGGCTGGCCGAGGCTTCGGCACATAGTCGGAATCCTCGATTCCGAAACTGCCATGGAACAGGTGCGATAGGCCCATCCTGTCGGTCACCTGTTCTGCGTGGCCGCGCGATCCGTTCGTATAGACGAACTTCCGGCCCGGCAGGCGCTCCAGCGCGCTGCGCAGCTTTGGCAGGTCGGGCAGGGGACTCAGATCTATTTTATGGACGTGGTCGAGAAAATCGGATGGGTCTATCTTGTGAACCGTCATCAGACCCGCCAGCGTTGTCCCGTATTCAGCATAGTATGCCTTCTGGACCTTGCGGGCTTCGTCTGGTGGCAGCTTGAGCAGTCGCGAAACAAAGTCGGTCATTCGCGTATCGATCTCGGCGAAGAGGTCGCACTCGGCCGGGTAAAGCGTATTGTCGAGATCGAACACCCAGTCGCATACATGGCCGAAACTGCCGAACGGGGCGAGGTGAACGCCCGCGCGTTTATCGTTCATTCTGACTCGCCTTTGCAAAATCGCGCTCGAAGAACTCGAAGACCAGCTTGCGATCCACGGGTGGAGGCGCCGCCTGGAACAGCGCCGTGCGATAGGCCGAGGCCTCGCACTCATCGCGCCCGATAATGGCAAACTTGGAGCGGCCCACACAAAACGCATCAGAGGCCTTGGCCAGTGTTCGGGTCGTATCGCCATCCTCCATCTCGCCGTAGACATAATGCTCCTGGCCGCTCAACGCCCTGTCGAGCACGCGGGAACAGCCGCCTGCCTCCAGCATCCACCAGCCGCGGCTCTCCCAGCCTTCCGATCCCCGGCGCGCAATCGCGCTCCAGATCCGGTTCTTGGTGCGGTTACATACGGTAAAGCCCACGGCCCGGCCGCGCTCCTTGGCCACCTGTTCGAGAAAGTCGATCAGGTCGGCTTCCGACGTGGTCGATGGAAGGCCATTCTTTTTCAGAAATTCGGCGATTGCGGCGCGCGTCTTGTGACCGATATTCCCGTCGACGACGCCCGACACAACGCCCGCCTCTTCCAGCAGACGCTGGATACCGGCCGCACGCGCCTTTTCGGCATCGTAATTGTCGATCTCGGTGAAGGGCGTCATCCAGCGCGTGCGGCGGGTAATTTCCACGGCGCGGAAGCCCCGGCTCTCAAGCCCCATGGCGGCGCACTCGGGCGGGCTCTCCAGCGAGAAGCTGCCGGTCGGGTCAACGCAAAGGTCGGTATTACCGCCCCATTCGCGCACACCGCCGCGATGTGCTGAAGAGGTGCGCGCATAAACGAAATGGAATTTCGGCTCCAGCGGCCCCGGCAGGGCCAGTTTGCAGCTGCCGGGTTGCAGCTTGATCCAGCCTTCGACCGTGATGCCCTTGCCTTCCGGCCGGCCGATCGCTGCCTCGATAATGTAGCTGGTGCGATTGCACAGCGACCAGCCGTCATTGCGGTCCTGCGCTGCCGCGACCTGGCCGAAGCCGACAAGCGCGGCCAGCACGCCAAGAATTTTAAGAAACGAGCGTACCTGCGCCATGTTCTGTGAAGAGCTCCAAGAGGAGGGCATGCGGCGCACGCCCATCAAGTATCACAGCCGCCCCAACACCATGATTTACGGAATGCGCGGCAGTTTCAAGCTTGGGAATCATACCGCCTGCAGCTGTGCCATCCGCAATGAGGCCCGGAATGTCCGCAACCGGGATCTCCCGCATCAATTTCTTATCCTTGTCGAGCACCCCGGCAACGTCAGTCAGCAGCAGGAGGCGGCTCGCCCCCAGCGCCGCCGCAAGGGCGCCAGCGGCCGTGTCGGCATTGATATTATAGCGCGCGCCGTCGGCCCCGACGCCAACCGGCGCCACGACCGGGATCAGGTTTGCATCGGCCCGCAGCATGGCCAGCAGCACGGTCGTATCGACCGCGCTCGGCTCGCCGACAAAGCCAAGATCGAGCACCTGTTCGATATGGCTGTCAGGGTCTTTCGATGTCTTGGTCGCCTTTTCCGCGCGGATCAGGTTGCCGTCAGAGCCTGACAGGCCAACCGCCTTGCCGCCCGCCTGGTTGATCGCCCGCACGATGGATTTGTTGATCGGACCGGACAGGACCATTTCGACGACTTCCATCGTCGCTTCGTCGGTCACGCGCAGGCCGCCCTTGAATTCGGACGTTATGCCCAGCTTTTCCAGCAGGTTGCCGATCTGCGGCCCGCCGCCATGCACAACAACCGGATGAATGCCGAGCGCCTTCAACAGCACAACATCGCGCGCAAATCCGGCCGAAAGCGACGGGTCAACCATGGCATGGCCGCCATATTTCACCACGATGGTTTGTCCGGCATAGCGCTGGATATAGGGCAGGGCCTCAGACAGGGTCTTTGCCGTGAACTGGGCCTGGGAAGCGGTATCTGTCATTGCGCGGCGCGCCATCCTTCGTCGTGTAACACTTGCGCCAGCGTCATAAGGCGCTTTTCGGCCCGGCGAAACCCTCGCATTCCGCACGCGACATTCCTCCGCCAAGCCGCTAGTCTCCAAAAAAAGACAGGCAGGCGGGGATAATCATCATGAAACGCATTCTGGCGGGCGCGGCAGCGCTTCTCGTTATCATCCTGATCGGCGCGGGCATCTACCTCTGGGATCCGCTGCCCGCGAATCCACCCGCTGCTGAACTGGCGGCTGCTGCTGGCGCCTATGATGCCGAGGTGATCCGCGACGAGTTCGGCGTACCGCATGTGCACGGCGCCCGCGACGCCGATGCCGCCTTCGGCCTCGCCTATGCCCATGCAGAGGATGATTTCGAGACGATCCAGGAAACCGTCGCCGCCGGGCGCGGCATGCTCGCCCATTATCGCGGCAAGGACGCTGCGCCGGTCGACTATCTCGTTGCCCTACTCGGCGTCTGGGACACGGTCGCGCTGCGCTATCAGGATGACGTCCCGGACGATGTAAAAGCCATGGCAGAGGCCTATGCCGCTGGCCTGAACCTGTACGCCGCTGAAAATCCCAAAACGACCTGGCGCGGACTTGCGCCCTTCACTGCAGAGGATGTCGTTGCAGGCTTCATCTTCAAGACACCCTTCTTCTACGGTCTCGACGGGACTTTCATGGGCCTCTTCGGCAATGACTATACACAGACCATCGCGCTCGACCCCACCGAAGGCCGCAAGGCCTTCCTGATGGGACCGAAGACCATGGCGGAGCGCGGCTCCAACGGCATCGCCGTGTCGGGCCGCCGCGCGGGCGATGATGTCACCCGTCTCATGATCAACTCCCACCAGCCCCTCGCCGGCCCTGTCGCCTGGTATGAGGCACAGATGACATCCGACGAAGGCCTCGACATTACAGGCGGCCTTTTCCCCGGCACGCCGGTCATCCTGCATGGCTTCACCCCCAATCTCGGCTGGGCCAACACGGTCAGCGCGCAGGACCTGGTCGACACCTATGTTCTCACGGTGAACCCTGACGATCCGAACCAGTACAAGCTCGACGGCGAATGGGTGGATTTCAAGGAATCGGTGGCCACGCTTCACGTCAAGCTGTTCGGCCCCTTTGCGCTCACCGTGAAGCGCCCGGTCAAACGCTCAGCACAGGGCCCGGTCATTGAAGCCAAGCACGGCACCTATGCCGTGCGGTATGCCGGCATGGGTGAAATTCGCCAACTCGAACAATATTACCGGCTCAACAAGGCCGAGGACATGGATGGCTTCATGTCCGCGATGTCGCTCAACGCGCTGCCGAGCATCAATTACATTTATGCCGACAAGGACGCCAACGTCGCCTTCATCCATAACGGGCAATATCCCAATCGCGATAATGCCTGGGACTGGTCAGGCGACATGCCGGGCGACCGGTCGGACCTGATCTGGCAGGGCTACAGGCCATGGGATGCAGTCCCGAAACTGGTCAATCCCGTCTCCGGCCTGGTCTTCAATTCCAATAACACGCCCTATAGCGCCACCGATGGCCCGGACAATCTGAAGCCGGATGACTTTCCCCAGTCCATGGGCCTGCAGACCAACCAGACCAACCGCTCCCTGCGCATGATGGAGCTGACTGATGGCAAGAGCCCGATCAATGAGCCGGACCTCCTCGCCATCAAGTTCGACACGACCTATTCCAATGAGTCAGAGGCCGCTGACCTGATTGCGAAAGTTGTCGCCATCGACTGGAGCCAGGAGCCGGAAATGGCCGAAGCCGCCAAGCGCCTCGCCGCCTGGGACCTGAACATGAATGCCGACAGCCGCTACGCCGCGCTCGGCGGCCTCACCGTGCTGCGCGAAATCACGGAGAAATACACCCACGTGCCCGCGCCAAAACCGGAAACGGCTTTCCGTGAGGCCGTTGAATGGCTGATGGTCCACCATGGCCGCATCGACCCCGAATGGGGCGAGGTCAACCGGCTTGCCCACGGCAATGTCAGCCTGCCGATCAGTGGCGGCCCGGACACGCTCCGCGCCGTTTATCCAGAATCCATGCGAGATGATGGCACACTGCACATGACCGCCGGCGACACATGGATCGCCCTCGTCGAATGGGACCGGCAGGGCCGCCAGACCGCCCGCGTCATCAGCCCCTATGGCAGCGCCATCCTCGACGCGACCTCGCCCCACTATGCCGACCAGGCCCCGCTCTTCGTTGCCGAAGAATGGCGCAAGGCCCACCTCACCCATGAGGACGTGGTCGCGAACGCGACACGGACTTATCATCCCGGGAAGGATTGAGTTGGGAGATATCCCGCTACTTATTTATGGCTGCGGCGACACCTGTCCGAACAGTATTTCACCTCCGCCCAGCACCGCTCCCATTTTTTGCGCCATGAGAATGGACGGTTGCAAGCGACACATGTCTTCTGCGGAAGGTCCTGCTTTCGACTTGAGATTTTCCGTGTCCTTTATCGGTCGAGCATAGTCTCAATCATGGCTCAGTGCGCGCTCCGCAGGCGCTAGAGCAAAGCTGAAATCTCGGCCCTGAGTTCCGGAATGCCCCAGCCCTTTTCGGACGAGGTGACAATCACGAACGGGTGCGCCGCGCCGTGCTTCTTCAGCTTGGTCTCGATATCCGTTTGCAGGGCTTCGGCCTCGCCCTTGGAGAGCTTGTCCACCTTGGTGAGCAGGATCTGGTAGGTGACAGCTGAACCGTCCAGCATGGCCATGACTTCTTCATCCGTGTCCATCAGGCCACGACGGGCATCGACCAGCAGGAACACACGGCGCAAGGAAGGCCGACCGCGCAGGTAGGAACGGGTCAGCTTCATCCACGCTTCGGCCTGCGTGCGGCTGACCTTGGCATAGCCAAAGCCTGGCAGGTCAACGAGATAGAGCTGGTCTTCGCCGACGGTGAAATAGTTGAGCTCGCGCGTCCGTCCGGGCTCAGCCGAGGACCGCGCCAGCTTGTTGCGCCCGGTCAGCGCATTAATCAGACTCGATTTGCCGACATTGGAACGGCCGGCAAAGCAGACTTCCGTGCGATCAGCGGGCGGCAGGCCTTTCAGGTCGACAACACCCATGATGAAATCAACGGGCCCGGCGAACAGCAAGCGCCCGGTTTCGATCTGGTCTTCACTCGGGGCGGGGCGGGCGTCCATGACTCAACCCGCCGGTTTCTTCTCGCGGCCAAGCCAGCGCGAGATTGTCTTGCCGAGCTCGGTATCGACCCCGTTGCGACGCATGATGAAATACTGCTGCGCGAAGGACAGCGTATTGCTCCACACCCAGTAGAGGACGAGGCCGGCGGCAAAGCTGCCGAACACGAACATGAACACGATCGGCATCGCCTGGATAACCATTTTCTGGGTCTTGTCCGTCGGCGCCGGATTGAGGCTCTGCAGCATTGCCATCGTCGCCCCGTACAGCAGCGGCAGGATACCAATGCCGATGATCATGCCGATCACGGGGATCGCCTTGATGTCGGACGCCGCCCACGGCAAGAGGCCGAACAGGTTGCCGATGGCCGTAGGGTCAGGTGCTGACAGGTCTTTCAGGAAGAGGAAGGGTGTGTGGCGCATTTCAAGCGTCACATAGAGCGTCTTGTAGAGCGCATAGAAAACCGGGATCGTAACTAAGAGCGGCAGACACCCGCCAAGCGGGTTGGCGCCTTCCTGCTTGTACAGCTTCATGATTTCCTGCTGCTTGCGCTGGGGATCGGCAGCAAATCGCTCACTGATCTCCTTCATCGGGTCCTGAAGCTTCTTCATTTTGGCCATAGACTTGTAGCTCGTGTTGAACAGCGGCACGAGCGGCAGCTTGACGAGCACAGTGAAGGCGAGGATCGCCCAGCCGAACGAGCCAAGCACGCCGGCAAGGTATTCCAGCACATAGAAGAAGGGCTTGGTCAGAAAGAAGGCCCAGCCCCAGTCGATGGCATCGACCATGCGGGGGATGCCTTCCTTGTTCTGGTAGTCCTGCAGGACCTGAAAGCGTTTGGCGCCCGCAAAGATGCGGTTCTGCACGGACTGGCTTGCCCCTGGGGCCAGCGTGATCGCGTCGCTTTCAGTGCGCACCTCCAGCGGCCCGCCAGTGGCGATGGCCTTCTTGTTGACGGTCGCGTTGAATACGCGGTCCTGCTGGGGCACGAGCGCGCCCATCCAGTATTTGTCAGTCAGGCCCCACCAGCCACCCTCGCTGGAGGGGAAGGTACCTTCAGCGGTCTCGCCGTCGATCTTCTTGAGTTCCAGCAGCGGCTTGTATTTCTTCATCCGCAGTTCGCCATCCACCACGCCCATCAGGCCCTGGTGCGCCAGGCCGCCGGCGTCTGCCGACCCCGGATCGGTCACTTCCAGAAAGTCCTTGTAGGCGCCGTGACGCTCAACCGAGCCGATAGCGCGGACAATCCGTTCGCTATCGCCCGTATTGGTCACAGTGTCCGCGAACGCGAACATATAGTCCTTATCAACCGAAATCGTCCGGTCGATGGTCAAGCCATCCGTCTCAAGGCGCAGCTTGATGGGCGTCGAGGGCGTCAGCTCGCCGCCGCCAACCTGCACCCAGGGGGAGTTACGACCGGCCACCAGCGCCTTGCCATCAGCCCAGTAATAGGTGGCGAAATAGCCATACTCAGTCGCTTCGGGCCGGAACAGGCGCACTTCCTGCGTCTTCTCGACCGTCAAGAAGTGTTTGCGCAGGCTGAGATCGTCAATACGCGAACCGGCAAGGCGGATGGAACCGTCAACAGAGTCCGCATCGAACTTGACGCGATCAGGACCGGAAATGGCCTCGTCAACGGTCATGGTTGCGGCAACCGCCGGCACATTGCTCAGCTCGCTGGCGGTCACGCCGGGCGTTTCCTCGGCCTTGATCGCGGCCTGCTGAGCCTCGAAACGCTTCTGGGCCGGCTCCATGAAGACCTTCTGGTACCCAAACACAAAGGCAACCATCAGTGCCATCGCGATCAGGAAATTGCGCTGATCTTGCTTTTCCATGGAATTTTGCCCCGGAGGTTTATGGGCGCCAACTCGCAGATCGAGGGGGCACGGTCAATCAGCGGCGAGGCTTATCAGCGCGCTTTCCATATCGTCAAGCAAACGCGTCCAGCCAATGTCAGCGGTCGCATCGCGCGCGATGAAGACATAGTCCGTTCCAGGCTGGCCGATCCGGGGCAGGAGCTGGCGTGCTGCCTCGCGCAAACGGCGTTTGGCGCGGTTACGGACGACCGAATTGCCGACCTTTTTGGTCGCCGTAAATCCCTCGCCGATATGTGTGCCAGGCGTCTCGCCGGTACGCTTCCTTGCCTGTACCACAAGCGATTTGCGACGCTCGGCCTTGCCGCCGCGCACAAAAAGGAATTGAGGCCGCTTCGCCAGGCGAACGACCTCAATCGAAATGTCTTGATTGTCCTGCGGCATGGGCAGCTCCCGGCCTTTCAGGCAGCGGGAAGGTTGTGTCTCGCCTAGGCGGACAGTTCCTTGCGGCCTTTTGCCCGACGGCGCGCCAGAACCTTGCGGCCGTTTTTGGTCGCCATGCGAAGGCGGAAACCATGGGTACGCTTGCGGCGCAGGTTGCTCGGCTGGAATGTACGTTTCATGGGTCTGCTCTAAGGCTGATGTGTCTCGGAAAGAGGGGCCAATACAAGCCACAGGCCGGAAGGTCAAGGCAGGCGGACAGTATCCGGGCCATATTTCGTGTGCGGGGCGCCCCGCATCCCGGCCGGGATGCTAGAGCAGCAATTCATTGTCGGCTTCTTCCTCGTGAGTCTCGTCATGCATGGCAAGCGCAATCCCGAAGGACAGGATGCCCACGCGCCCTGCCGTCATGAGCACGATGATGATCAATTTGCCGAGAATGGACAGGTCGCCGGTCAATCCCATGCTGAGCCCCACAGTGCCGAGCGCTGATATGGACTCGAAGACCATGGCCTCGAAGGGCGCGCCCGGTTCGGTCAGCGCCAGCAGGAACACGGCCACTGTCAGAAGGATCATGAAGTAAAAGAACGTCGCACCCGCCGCCTGCAGGCGCGACGGGGCGATGCGGCGCTTGAAGAGCCTGACATGCGCGCGCTGCTTCAGGGTCGACCGCACCAGCCCAAGCATGGCCGCGAATGAGGTTGTCTTGATACCGCCGCCGGTGCCCGAGGGCGACGCACCAATCGCCATCAGGAAGAACATCACCAGCAAGGTTGCATGCCCGAGCGTCCCGATGGGGACCGTGTTGAAACCGACGGTCGTGGATGCAGACATGGTCTGGAAGAAGGCCGCTTGCAGGCGGTCGAAAGGCTCAAGTGCCCCGATGCTGGGCTCGGCGACAAACAGAATCGTCGTGCCAATGGCAAGGAAAGCCAGCGTCAGGCGAATGATCAGCTTGCTCGTGAACCCGAGATATACTGAACGGCCCGTCAGATTGCGCCAGATATCCCAGATGATCAGAAAGCCCATGGCGCCAAGAAGGCTAAGCACTGAGATCACGAAGTTCAGGCCGGGATGGGCCGCAAGGCCTTCGAAACTGTTATTGTTCAAACTGAACCCGGCCGTACAGAAGGCCGAAACCGAATGGAAAATGGCGCTCCACGCGGGATTATTGATGCCTTCCGAAGCAAAGATGGGATAGAGCGCGAGCGCGCCGACGAGTTCGCATATCAGTGTGAACAGAATCACCATGCGGATGAACTGGGCCGGGCTGGATCCATTGGGCAGGGAAAAGGCCGCCATCGTTACCCGCTCCCGAAGGGGTGTCAGGCGCTCCTGGGTCGCCAGCATCGCAAACGAACCGATTGTCATGTATCCGACACCACCGGCTTGGATCAGCAGCAGGATGACGATCTGGCCCCATATATTATAGGTGCTTCCCGGATCGACCGTGACGAGACCTGTGGTCGAGACGGCCGAAACAGCCGTGAAGAGGTTGTCGATCTCACGGACCGGCGCATTCTGGACAAAGGGCATGGACAGCAATGCCCAGCCGATCAGCATGTAGAACACGTATCCGAAGACAAGGAGCTTGGCCGGGTTGATGCGAAGCAGCATCGCGCGGGCCCCTTTGTGTGTTTGCAGGATAGACCGTCGTAATGCGTCCAGGACACGCGCCTCTGGCATGAGAGCACCTTTTGAAGTTGCGCACCAAAACGTAAGCATGCGCCGCAAAGTTCCATCTACATGCCATCAAATCAGCAATCCAGCCATGCAGGTAGGTTGCGGCTGGCTATTTACAGGCCCGACCGGATTGCCTCACACTCGGGACGGGCGGGCACCTATAATCAAGGGACATTCATGCGTTTCCTGCGCCCTGCCATATTGTGCCTCGCTGCTGCCCTCGCGGTGCCAGCCGCCCTGTCACAGTCCATTGATTATGATCGCCTCGACCAGCGACTGACACGCCTGTCTGCTGACGAAGAGATAGTCGGGTTGGCTGTCGCCGTTATCGAAAATGGCGAGATCCGTTTCGCGAAGGGCTATGGCTTCACCGAGGTCGGCGGCGCGCCAGTGACCGACACGACGGTCTTTCGCTGGGCCTCGCTCTCCAAGGGGGTTGCCGCCAGCCAGGTTGCGATCCTGGCCGAGCAGGCCCGGCTGAATCTCTCCGACACGGTCTCGAAATTCAGGACGTCGCTGCGCCTGCCGGACGGCGGCGAGACACGCGCAACGCTTGAGGATGTCCTCTCGCACCGGCTCGGCATTGTCTCGAATGCCTATGACACGACACTTGAGGACGGCCGCGACCCGGTCGAGATCCGCGAAAGCCTGCGCGGCCTGAAAAACATCTGCGCCATCGGTGACTGCCACAGCTACCAGAATGTCGCCTTCGATACGGTGGCGGAAGTGATCGAGCAGATCACCGATGCAAGCTATGCCGATACGGTCGATGCCTCGATCTTCCGCCCACTTGGCATGGTCACGGCCAGTATTGGCCGGGCCGGGCTGCAAGGCTCGGACTCCTGGGCCAAGCCCTATGCAAAACGATCAAGGGATGTCGGCCCGCCCCGCGAAAAGATCGTGAATGACGATTATTATCGCGTCCCGGCGGCCGGCGGCGTCAACGGCTCTGTCCGCGACCTTGCCCTCTATGCCCGCGCGCAAATGGGCCTCGTGCCGGATGTGCTGAGCGACACAGCCCTCACCCTGTTGCAGACACCGCGCATCTATACAAGCCGCGAACAGTCTGGCCTGACACGGCGCTACAAGGGCCACATGAAAGACGCCCGCTATGCACTCGGCTGGCGCGTCTATAAATATGCCGAGACCGGCAACCGCGTTGTCGGCCACCGCGGCGCCGTGGAAGGCTACCGCTCGATGATCCTGTTCGATCCAGAGCGCGACACAGGCATTGTCGCGCTCTGGAATTCCAGCTCGCGCAAACCTGTGGGGATTGAGTTCGAAGTCATGGACATGGCCTATAACCTGCCCCCGCAAGACTGGATGGAACTCGATTCCGAGGGGGCAGGTGGCGGCAAATAGGGCTGTCGGTGATCACGGGTCTTTGATTGCGCGCCAATCAAGCGTTACGCGCATGTCATCCAGTGATAGGATATAGGTTCGGGCTGAATTCCGAGGAACAATGTCCCATGCAACCCGCCCGCGCCCTGCTTGCCGCCCTGCTGATCGCGATGCCGCTCGCGCTCCCCGCCACGGCAAGGGAAACTGACAGAGAGCTTACAATGCCCAAGTCACAGCACGCCGCATGGACGGCGCTCCTGTCGAAATATGTCCACACTTCGGCCGATGGCGTGAACCGGTTCGACTATGGCGCGCTGAAAGCCAGCGCTGCAGATCGCAAGGCGCTCGACGCCTATATCGCCGGTTTTGAAACCCTGGCCCTTTCAGGCAGCAATGATGCCGCCTTCGCCGCATGGGCCAACCTCTACAATGCCGTGACCGTGCGCTACATAGTCAGCAAGTATCCCATCGACTCCATCAAGGATGGCTACCTTTTCGGTGGCCCTTGGAAGAAGGTCACCGTTACCGCTGGAGGCCGAGAGGTCTCGCTTGACGATATTGAGCACAATATCCTGCGGCCGGTCTTCAAGGACGCGCGCGTGCATTATGCGATCAACTGCGCGGCGGTCAGCTGCCCCAACCTGATGGCCGAGGCCTGGGAACCGGCAACACTGGACGCTGAACTCGACACAGCGGCCCGCGCCTATGTGAACAATCCACGCGGCGTAACCGTGACCGACAAGGGTCTCGTTGTCTCATCCATATATGACTGGTTCGACGCCGATTTCGGCGACTCGAAAGAAGCGGTCATCGACCATTTGCTAAAATATGCCGATAAAGGCCTCGCGCAGCAGATCGGCACCAATCCGAAGATCCGCTCCTATAAATATGACTGGTCCCTCAATGACACAGAATGAGCCCCCTGAATCCAAGCCCACCCCGCTGGCAATGCGCCTCTGGCCGCTTTACGTTATCGCGGCGGGCCTTGTTGCGGCATGGGCCTTCGGCCTGTTCGACTATCTCTCGCTCGAAACGTTGCGCACACAGCAGGATGCGCTGCGCAGCTTCGTCAGCGAGCATCTCATCGTTGCCGTCGTGGGCTATATCCTCGTCTATGCGGCGGCGACCCTGTTCATGGTACCCGGCGCGCTCTGGATCACGATTGCGGGCGGTTTCCTGTTTGGCCTCTATGGCGGCACGCCTGCGACGATAGTCGGCGCGACGCTTGGCGCGAGCCTCCTTTTCTTTGCCGCGCGCACCTCGGTCGGCGCAGCCCTGCGCGAGCGAGCAGGGCCCTTCGTCAAAAAGATGGAACGCGGTTTCCAGGAGGATGCCCTCTCCTACATGTTCGCTCTTCGGTTCCTGCCTGTCGTGCCTTTCCCGGTGGCCAACATCGCGCCCGCCGTCCTTGGTGCCAAGTATCGCGACTATGCGATAACCACGGCACTCGGCATCATTCCGGGCGTTCTTGCCTATACATGGATTGGCGCCGGCCTCAGCGCGACCTTCGCGGCGGGTGAAGAGCCCAATTTTGCCAGTGTCGCAAAGAACCTCATACCCGCGGTTGTCGCGCTCGGCGTCGTTTCGCTGATCCCCGTCGCCTACAAGAAACTCTTCTCGAAAAAAGCCGCCAAGCTGGAAAGCGCCCTATAGATGCATGATACAAAACGTCAGGTAACGGATTACAAGGTTGATCTTGTTGTCATCGGTGCCGGTTCCGGTGGCCTGTCGGCTGCGGCGGGTGCAGCCATGTTTGGCCTCAAGGTCGTGCTGTATGAAAAAGGCGAGATGGGCGGCGATTGCCTGAACTTTGGCTGCGTGCCGTCCAAGTCGCTGATCAGCGCAGCCAAGGCCGCCCAAGGCGCGCGCGACGCCGGCAAGTATGGCATCACGGTTGGCGCACCGACGACCGACTGGAATGCGGTCAAGGCCTACGTCTCCCAGGTGATCGAAACCATCGCGCCGGTCGACAGCCAGGAACGATTCGAGGGCCTTGGCGTCACGGTCATCCGTGAGGCAGCCCGCTTTGCCGACCCTGACACGATTGTTTCGGCCACGACCCGCACCCGCGCCCGGCGTATTGTCGTCGCCACCGGCTCGACCGCCTTTATCCCGCCAATCGAAGGCCTCGCCGCCACGCCCTACCTGACGAACGAGACCGTTTTCTCGATCCCGGAGTTTCCCGAACACCTCGTCATTCTGGGCGGGGGGCCGATCGGCATGGAACTGGCGCAGGCCTTCACCCGGCTTGGCGCAAAGACAACCGTCATCGAAATGGGCCGCGCGCTCGGCAAGTCAGACCCTGATCATGCAGCCGTCGCGCTCGGCGCCCTGCGCGCGGAAGGTGTAACCGTGCTTGAAGGCCACAAGGCTGTGCGCGTTTCGGGCGAACGTGGACGCATCAAGGTCCATGCCGAACATGAAGGCGCTGAAAAGCTGATCGAGGGAAGTCATCTTCTGGTCGCCGTCGGCCGTCGCACCATGCTTGATGGACTAGACCTCGAAGCCGGCAAGGTTGAGTTTGATCGCAAGGGCGTCGTTGTCGGTGACAATCTCCGCTCGGGCAGCAATTCACGTGTCTGGGCGCTGGGCGATGCTGCCGGACGCGAGCAATTCACCCATGTCGCGGGGTGGCATGCCTCCGTCTTCTCGCGCCGCGCCTTCTTCAAGCAGCGCACAAAAGCCGACAGCCTCCCCATCCCGGCCGTAACCTATACATCGCCCGAAGTGGCACAGATCGGCATGACAGAAGCCGAAGCACGCGAAGCCCATAGCGACAGCGTGCAGACCTCGTCTTTCCCCTTCCATGACAATGATCGCGCCATCGCCGAAGGTAAGACGCTCGGTGAGGCCAAGCTCGTCATCCGCAAGGGCAAACTGGTCGGTGCCTCAATCGTGGGCGAAGGGGCAGGGGATATTATCCAGATCTTGGCTGTCGCCATGTCGAACGGATTGAAGGTGCGTGATCTCACCAATTTCATCTCGCCCTATCCAACGCGGTCGGAAGTCGTGAAGCGTGCAGCATCTGCCCACTTCACCGAGGCGCTTTTCGGGAAGAGCGCCAAGCGCCTTGTCGGCTTGCTCCAGCGTATCCCGTGAGCTAGTTCACTTTGGGTGAGCGACGAGATACGGCCCGCCCTTTCCAGCGACCTGCCCGCACCCGCGCTCTCGCGCTGGTTCGAAAGCCTTTCCTTTCGCCTGTTTGCCCTCACGCTCGGCTCGATCCTGCTGGTTGAGGCGTTGATTTTCGTACCGAGCGCCTCCGGCTTTCGCAGCAGTTGGCTGAATGAACGCGTCCAGGCTGCCCGCACGGCGGCGCTCGCACTTGATGCCTCGCCCTCGCGCAACGTGTCTGACGAGCTGTCCGACCAGCTGCTGATGAGCGCTGAAGTTCTCGCCGTGACGGAAATCGAGGACGACATGCGCTTCCAGCTTCTGCCGGCGCAGCAGCCGATCGAAGGCGAAACCCATAATATCGATATGCGCGGCACGACCATGATGGGCCGATCCTTCGCAGCCATGGGTGCCTTTGTTGCCCCCGACAACCGCATTCTTGTCATCCAGGCGGATGGCTCCGCACCCGGCCGTGTGCTTGAAATCGTCGTGCCACAGGCTCCGCTGAAGGCTGCCATCAATGCCTATGCCAGGCGCGTCGCCAGCCTGTCCCTGCTGATCGCACTTGTTGCGGCAGGCATCATCTATGTCATGCTTCACCTTCTCGTCGTGCGCCCCATGCGGCGCGTGACCCTGAGCGCCGAACAATTCCGCGACGACCCAGGCGCCTGGTCTCGCCGCCTGCCGCCGACCCGGCGACGTGACGAGATCGGCCGGGCCCAGAACGCGCTGGCCGACATGGAAGAAACCGTCGCCAACAGTTTCCGCAACAAGACCCACCTCGCCGAACTCGGCACGGCCGTGGCCAAGATCAATCATGACCTGCGCAACTCGCTCGCTTCGGCGCAGCTTGTCTCGGACGTCCTTGCCAGTTCCGAAGACCCCCGCGTCCAGAAGGCGGCGCCGCGCCTTGAGCGGGCCCTGGAGCGCGCCATCACGCTGGCAACCGAAACGCTCGACTATGGCAAGGCGACACCGAAGCCGCCACGGATGGAACCGGTCATGTTGCGCGCGGCCCTGGACGAGGCCGCCGCAGAAGCGCTCGGCGCGCATCCGGACGTCGTCTGGGATAACAAGGTGCCCGCAGGTGTCGAGATACAGGCTGACGCCGACCACATGCACCGTATCGCGAGCAATCTGGTGCGCAATTCGGCCGAGGCCATGGCGCCCCAGACAGACGGCCCGTCGCGCATTGCCGCGTCATTGGGGCCGGACGGGCTGGAATTCACCGATAACGGCCCCGGCATACCGGAGTCAGCCCGCGAGAACCTGTTCAGGCCCTTCGCCGGCAGCGCCCGGCGTGGCGGCACGGGCCTCGGCCTCGTTATCGCCCGTGAGCTGGCACAAGGCATGGGCGGCAGTCTCATGCTGGCCGATACAGGCCCCGAAGGTACCATCTTCCGTCTCCGCTTGCCGGGACTTGGTACGTGAGCGTCTACGCCCCGCCGCAAGCCAAGCTCGCCTATATCCATACCGACGCGGACCTGATTGTCATCGACAAGCAGGCTGAATTACTTTCCGTACCCGGCCGCGGACCGGAGAAGGCCGATTGTGCCATCAGCCGTGTGCAGGCCGACTATCCCGATGCCCTCACGGTTCACCGGCTCGACATGTCGACAAGCGGCCTGCTTGTCTTCGCCCGATCAAAAGCCGCCCAGCGCCATCTCGCCATCCAGCTCGAGAAGGGCGGTGTGGAGAAGACCTATGTCGCCGATGTCTGGGGACGCCCGGATCCTGTTACCGGCCAGATCGACCTGCCGCTTGCACAGGACTGGCCCAATCGCCCCCGCCAGAAGGTCGACACCGAAAATGGCAAGCCGAGCCAGACACAATATGAGACGCTTGACAGCCATGCCAATGGCGCCCGCCTGCGCCTCACGCCGCTGACAGGCCGCACCCACCAGCTGCGGCTCCATCTCTCTGCCATTGGCCACCCGATCCTGGGTGATGACATTTACGCGCATACCGCTGCGCTGGGGGCAGCCACACGGCTGCATCTTCACGCCAGCCGCCTCACCTTGCGCCAGCCCACGACGCAAGACTGGCTGACATTTGCGGCACCCGTCCCTTTTTAGCGAAGCACGCGTTGACACACGTGGCGCTGGATATTATCGTTTTGCGATAATATGGAGTCCTGCCATGCACGCTGATATTGTCCGCCTTTCGCTTCGCCATGTCGACATCAAGATCGTCAATGGAGAGCGCATGCACGTGCTGCAGTGGCGTCGTCACGCCCTGTGGGATGAAGTCCTGCTGGATGGCAAACGCCAGGCATCAAGCCGGGGCCTTTGGGGCCGCGAGAATGTCTATGGACTTGTTTTCGGCCGCGACCTCGATGGCTCGGGCGGCGAACAGGTCATGTTGCTGATTGATCCCGGTTACGCTTCATCAAACTGGATAACAGAAGACGAGCGCATACGCGGCGTCCGCCTGGAAGGACGGGACGGGCCGCTTGTATCTTACGGAACGCTTGACCCGAAATCGCTGGAAAAGCCCGCCACCTTCTCCGACTGGATGAAGAAGTCCATGGGAATGGACTGGGGCATGCGGGACAGTCGCCCCAATTAGGTGTGATCAGTCTTCAGGGATGAGCCGAACTTCAGTCTTTCGGTTGAGCGGCGCTTCGACGCCGCCCGTCTTGATCGCGCCCTTGTCGCCATAGGCGACCAGATGGACGCGTTTGGCATCCACACCGCGTGTTTCGAGTGCGGCCAGCACGGCATCGGCACGCTTGGCTGAAATCACTTCATTGGTTGCCGCATCGCCGCTCGCATCGGCATGGCCTTCGATCTCCATCTTGTAGAGATCGCAGCGCGAATAGGACGCCGAGACAGCATCCATCACGGCATCGGACTCTTCAGAAAGGGTCGTCGCACCTTCCTCGAAATAGATGGAGAAGGACTCAGCGCTGCAGTCGGGTGCAGGGGCGGCAATCTCGGCAGCCACAGGCTCAACGGGTGGCACGGGACGCGAGACACAGGCAGCCAGCATCAGTGGCGCAAACATATAAACGGAAATTTTCATCAGACTCTCCAGCAGCGCCAATCAATCCCTTATGCATGGATTGGTTCCCGCTCACAGTCTTTTCTTGGTCCGCCCCTCATGCGCCCGCGCACTGGCCGGATCGTCTGGCCAGTCGTGCTTGGGATAGCGTCCCCGCATGTCCTTCGCCATGTCGCGATAGCCATTGGTCCAGAAGCGCGGCAGGTCCTGCGTCGTCGCCGCCGGCTTCATGCCCGGCGACAGGAGTTCCACCGTTACCGGCACCCTGCCAGAGGCAATCGCCGGATGTGTCGCAAGCCCGTAAAAGGCCTGCGCCCGCGCCGATACAAGCGGCGCACGCGGGTCCACATAGTCAACCGAAGCCGTCTGGCCGGACGGCAAGGTGAGCGACAGGGGCGCATGCAGGCGCAGCCCTTCCTGCACCTGCCAGTCAAGCGATGCCACCAGCGCCTCGCGCACCTTGCCCTCGCCCGGCACCTGCGCACCCTGCCGTTTCAACAGCGGCATCAGCCAGTCATCCGCCCGCGCCTGAAATCCCTCCACAGACCAATCGGCGCCCTCGATCAATCCAGCCTGCGCCAACACGTGCAAACGGCCGAGCGTTTCGTCCACCACCATGGCCGCCCCAAGCGCGCCAAAGCCCTCCGTTATCACAGCGTCCAGCATGGCTTTCGCCGCCACGGCTGGCGCAGGCTTGGGCAGCGGGGTTTCGGACAATACGATCGCGCCCAGTGCCCGTACCCGCCGCGCTGCGAAACGGCCTGTCCTGGACTCAAACTCTGCCCGTTCCTCGGTCGTTACGCCGCCAGAGGCCAGCGCATCGGCCTCGCTGATTGGCGCGGCGAGCGTGATCCGCGCCTGCCCGCTCGCGCCGCCAAGATCAGCAATCACCAGCCAGTCCGATTTCGCCAGCGCGTCCGTCATCGGCAGCATGGCCACGCGGCCCGACGCCATCAGGTAAACGCCCTCACTGCCGGGCCGCGCCCGCGCGATCTGGTCCGGCCACGCCTTTGCGAGCAGCGTTGCCACATCGCCCGAAGATTCCGCGCCCTTGCCCCAGGTCTTGGCTTGCTGCTGCAGCGTTCGCGCGCGGGGTGAACGATCCGCCCGGAAGCGTGACAGGCGTTCACGAATGTCAGCCGCATTGCCGCCGATACCGCGTTCTCCCACAAGCGCCGCAATCTCGGCGGCCAAAGCGCGCCCTCCTGACGATCCGGCCCCTGCCACGAGTGCGGCAAGACGCGGCGCCAGCGGCAGACGCGCCATCTCCGCGCCAAGCGGCGTTAGCCCGCCCGTGTCGTCCAGCGCGCCAAGGCTCACCAGCATATCCGTCGCGGCCTTCAGCTTGCCGGGCGGCGGCGTGTCCAGCCATGTCAGATTGCCTGCCTCCCGCTCACCCCATTCGGCGAGCGCCAGTACCAGCCCCGAAAGATCGCTGCCAAGAATCTCCGGCTGCGGGGCGGCGACCAGCCCGCGTGTCGCCGCTTCGTCCCAGAGCCGATAACAGACACCCGGCGCCGTGCGCCCCGCACGCCCCCGGCGCTGGTCCACCGACGCGCGCGAAGCTTTCACCGTCGTAAGGCGCTGGCCTAGGCCGCCCGCATCATCTTCCGCCACGCGCGCCAGGCCGCTGTCGATCACCACCGTCACGCCTTCAATTGTCAGGGCACTCTCGGCGATATCGGTCGCCAGCACGATCTTGCGGATACCGGGCAGGGCAGGGGAAACCGCTGCGTCCTGCTCGGCAGGCGACAGCGCGCCGAAGAGCGGGGCGACACGGCAGTCGTCCGGCAAGTCCTCCAGCCGCTCAGCCACACGCGAAATCTCCCGGGCGCCCGGCAGAAAGGCGAGGATGGATCCCTTCTCTTCGCGCAGCGCCCGGCGCACGGCGGCGGCCATCCGGTCCTCAATCCGGTCCGTCGAACGGCCGAGATAGCGCGTCTCAACGTCAAACTGACGTCCCGCGCTTTCGATGACAGGCGCGTCAATGGCGACGGAGACGCGGCTTGTCTCGAGCGTCGCCGACATGACGAGAATCCGCAGGTCTTCGGCCAGCACGCCTTGTGCCTCCAGCGCGAGCGCGAGGCCGAGATCAGCATTCAGGCGCCGTTCGTGAAATTCGTCGAAGATCACCGCGCCGACGCCTTTCATCTCGGGGTCCGACAGGATCCGCCGCGTGAAGAGACCATCGGTGATCACTTCGATCCGCGTTGCGGCGGAGACCTTCCGGTCGACACGTGTTGTCAGGCCGACGGTCTGGCCCAATGGCTCGCCGAGGCTCTGGGCCATTCGCACGGCGGCCATGCGCGCAGCAACGCGGCGTGGCTCCAGCAACAGGATACGGCCCGCAATCACTTTAGGCCCGCCCGTCAGGCCCGCAAGCGCCAGTGGCACGCGGGTCGTCTTGCCGGCGCCGGGCGGCGCAGCGAGCACGAGGCGATGACCGCCCCGAAGCGCGGCGCAGACATCATCCAGCACTTCGTCAATCGGCAAGGGAGACATTGGAGCGCTCATGGGGCGCAGACATAGGGCCGGGGGCCATCAAAGGGCAATGGGCATTACACGGGCATTCGGCCCGGTGGCTGGTGAAATCGCCATCTCGGCATTTGCCTTCCCCGCAAAGCGCCCCTACCGTCCCGCTTCGAATGACACATGGGAGTGGCGTATGGGCTGGTGGTTCAAGATTGATTTGTGGAAGCGCGTGATGCTGGGCCTCGCCCTGGGCGCGGTCACTGGCCTCGTCATGCGACAGGTCATGGGCGCTGAAGCCGCTGGTGCGAATGTCACCGCTTGGGCAAAACCGATCGGTGATGCCTTCATCAATCTTATCAAGATGCTGGTTGTGCCGCTCATCTTCACGACGCTCGTCTCGGGCGTGCTCGCGATGGGCGATCCGAAAAAGCTGGGCAGTCTGGGCGGCCGGGCCCTCGCCATGTACATGTGCACGACGCTGATCGCGGTTTCATTCGGCCTGCTGATGGGATCGATCATCCAGCCCGGCACCGGGTTCGACACGACCACGGTCAATACGGCTGACATGGAAAGCGCGCGCGCCCAGCTCGCGGCCAACCCACAGCCCGGCAGCGTCGCCGAGCAGCTGATGAACACGATCCTGTCGATCATCCCGACTAATCCCGTGGCGGCCATGGCCAGCGGCGACGTCCTTCCGATCATCTTTTTCGCCATCATGTTCGGAATTGGTATCCTGGTGTCAGGTGATGCCGGCAAGCCGCTCGCCAATGTCATGAACAGCGCCGCGGAAGCCATGATGAAGCTCACGCTGATCGTCATGGAGACAGCGCCTATCGGCGTATTTGCGCTGATGGCATGGGTCATGGGCGATCGTGGCCTGACCATTCTCGCCGTGCTCGGCAAGATGACGGCAGCGCTCTACATCGCCTGCGCGCTGCACATGCTTTTCACCTTCGGATTCATCATCAAGGTCATCCTGCGCCTGCCGCTGTTCGACTTTTTCAGGGGTGCGGTCGATGCCCAGGCCGTGGCCTTCTCGACTTCTTCCTCGAACGCCACGCTGCCAATGACCATGTCATGCGCCACCCAGAACCTAGGCGTCAGCAAGTCGATTGCTTCATCGGTCCTGCCACTCGGCGCGACCATCAACATGGACGGCACCGCCCTGTATCAGGGCCTGATCGCCCTCTTCGCCGCGCAAGCGCTTGGCTTGCCGATGACCTTCGGCATGTATTTCACCATCGCGCTGATGGCGACGCTCGTCTCCATCGGGACAGCGGGCATTCCGTCGGTCAGCCTCTTCCTGGCGGCGACCACACTCAGTGTTGTCGGCGTGTCACCTGACCAGACCGTCCTGATCATCGCCCTTCTCTTCCCCTTCGACCGCATCCTCGACATGATGCGAACGGTGACCAACATCACCGGCGACCTCGCGGTTGCAACGGCGGTGGCCAAATGGGAAGGAGAGTTCGATGAAGAGGTCTACCGAGCCAGAGACGCCGTCTAGGCCCAATCTGCGGCCTACTGCCCTCGTGGTGGTGGCCGCAGCGGTCTGCGCGCTTGTCCTGGCTCTGCTTGTTTCCGGTATCGCGGGTCTCTGGGATATTGATAGCTTTGACAGGCCTATAACCGATCAGGTGCCGGGCCTGCGTAACCCGGCACTGACGAACATGATGCTCTTCGCGTCCGCCTTCGGCGACGCGGTCTATCTCTGGTTCTTGGGGCCTTTGATCCTCGTCGCGCTCGGCGTCTATCGCAACTGGCGCGCCCTCGCGGTCTATTCAGCGGCCTTCGTCCTGACGCCCATCATTGTCCGCCTGATCAAGGGCTGGGTTGCGCGTCCGCGTCCGACGGTGGATCTGTATGGCGGGGTCGAAGCGTTCAGCTTCCCGAGCGGGCATGCAACCAATTCGACGCTCATCTACGGCGCGCTCGCCCTGCTGGCTTTCATGACGCTCAAGGGTGCCCTGCGCTGGTCGGTTGTCGGTGTCCTGTGCTTCCTTATCCTGCTCATCGCGGCATCGCGCATTTATGTCGGCGCGCACTGGCCGAGCGACACGCTGGCGGGCCTCGCCCTCGGCGGTTTGGTGCTGTGCGGACTCGGAATGGTCACGGAATACCCCGCGAACACCCGCGCAACGGCCTTTGCCGCCACAGGGCTTGCCTTGACCGGGCCCATCTACGCCTTGCTGTCGCTGCCTGACGCGCGCGTGCTCTACCACGCCCTCGGTTAGGCTGGCCGCTGATGCTGACGCGCCGCAAGGTCTTCTCCCTCGCCGTCCCGATCGTCCTCGCGCAGGCCGCAACGGCCACAACCGGCATTGCCGATACGTTCGCCATGGGCCGTTTCGGCGACAAGGCAGACCTTGCCGCGGTCGCCATCGCAGCCGTTGCATACAGCTTTATCTATTGGGGATTCGGCTTCCTTCGCATGTCTACCACCGGCCTGTCAGCGCAAGCGAACGGGCGCGGGGACGGGCCGGAAGTGCGCGCGACGCTGCTGCGTGCCCTGATACTTGGCGCCGCCATCGGCGCAGCCCTTTTCCTGATGTCACCCATGCTCCGCTGGCTCGCTTTCGCTGCCTTTGCGGGCACCGAGCATGTCGAGACCCTCGCCGCCGGCTATTTCAATGCCCGCATCTTCGGCGCCCCCGCCTATCTCATGGGATTGGGCATAACCGGCTGGCTGATCGGCACGGGAAAGACCGGCCAGATGCTGGCTGTTCAAATCGTCATGAACGGCGTGAATGTGGTTCTGGATGTCTGGTTCGTGGCCGGACTGCACCTCGGACCCACAGGCATCGGTGCTGGAACAGCCATTGCAGAATGGACCGCGCTGGCGTTCGGACTGCTTTTGGTGCGCGGCGGTTTCAGGGCGCCTGCCCGGTTGCTGGACAAGGCGCGCCTTGCCGCCCTGTTCTCGGCCAATCGCGACATCATGATCCGCACCCTGGCGCTGGTGTTCAGCTTCGGCTGGTTTGTTCGCTCCGGTACACTGATCGGAACAGCCGCAACCGCGGGCAATGAGGTCCTGCTGCAATTCATCACCGTCTCGGCCTTCGTGCTCGATGGCTTCGCCTTCGTCGCCGAGAAGGAGGCCGGCGAAGCCTATGGGGCCGGAAACGGTCCGCGCCTTGGCCGGGCCATGCGGCTGACATCGGAATTCGCCTTCGGATTTGGCGCCCTGTTCGCCCTTTCCTATTGGCTCGGCGGTGGCTGGATGATCCACACATTCATCGCAGACGCGGAGGCCCGCCAGGCCGCACTGGATTTCCTCCCCTTCTGCGCGGCAGTTCCGCTCCTGGGCGTCGCGGCCTGGCAACTCGACGGGCTGTTTCTAGGCACAACCCAGGGCCGGGCCTTGCGCACGGCGGGGCTTATCTCTGCGGCGTTATATATTGCGACCGACATCACGCTGCGACCCGTATGGGGCAATACCGGGGTCTGGACGGCCTTCCTGCTTATGTATGTCTATCGCGCTGCGGCGCTTGGCTGGTTCGTTCCCGGCCTGTTCAGAGGTCTTTCCCGACAGCCTGTTCCAGCCGGATGAACCCGTCGGCCTTCAACAGGGCAGCCAGTTCAGTGTGGATCCGGCTGACGAGCCCGGGCCCCTCATAAACGAGGGCCGAGTAGAGCTGCACAGCGTTCGCACCTGCACGGATCTTCGCATAGGCATCTGCGCCGCTGGCAATGCCGCCCGCACCGACCAGGTCAAACTTACCCTTGAGCGCCCGGGCGAAGGCCTTCAGAACTTCGGTTGAAGGCGCCATCAGCGGGGCGCCTGAGAGGCCGCCCGTTTCGCCCTTGTCGCGGCTTGTCAGGCTGTCCGGCCGGGCAAGCGTGGTGTTCGACACGATTAGGCCTGAAAGCCATGCGCCCTGATTGCGCACCACGCCGACGATATCGGCGATCGCCTCGGCATCGAGATCGGGCGCCACCTTCAGGAAGACGGGTTTGCCGGCCCTGTCAGCCGCGCCGCAGGCTGTCATCAGGGATTCAAGCGAGGCCTTGTCCTGCAGACCGCGCAAGCCCGGCGTGTTGGGCGAGGAAATATTGACGGTGACATAGCCCGCGTGTGGCGCAACGGCCTCGATGCCGCGAACATAGTCGGCAATCCTGTCGACGCTTTCCTTGTTCGCGCCGACATTGGCTCCGATGGGCGGCGCAGCCCGGTATTTCGACAGGCGCCGCACGAAATATTCGAGGCCGAAATTGTTGAAGCCCATGCGGTTGATCACCGCCTTGTCTTCACTCAAGCGGAAGAGGCGTGGCTTTGGATTGCCGGGCTGGGGCAAGGGCGTGACCGTGCCACATTCGATGAAGCCGAAGCCGAAGCGCGCCATGGCCGAGGGCACTTCGCAATTCTTGTCAAAGCCCGCGGCAAGACCGACGGGCGCAGCGAAAGTCAGTCCTGATTTCGGTAGCGTGGTCGCCAGTATGGGATCAGCTTTCGGCGCACTCAGTGGCACGCCGAGCCCCTTCTCGAGCGCTTTTATGGTCGCCGTGTGGGCGGCTTCGGGTGGCAAGAGTTTTACGGCGGCAACGCCGATATCTGTCAGTCCCATCTAGAGATCCTCCGGCATTCTTGGGGCGCCATCTGCGTCGGGGCTGAGCTGCCATTGGCGACAGGCTACGGCAATGTGAAGCTCGCCATAGAGATGCGGGAAGAGCGTGCCGCCACGGCTCGGCTCCCATTTCAGGGGCGGCAGGTCTGCCACCGCGAACTCAAGGAGATGCACGATGGCTTGGCCTGAATAATAGAGGCGCGCTGTTTCGGACACTGCGGCGATCCCGGACAGGTGCACATAGCCGTCTGCCACGTCCAGCGGCACGGCCGTGACTCCAGACGCTTCTGCGGCGGACAAGTCAGCCTGGCTCAGTAATTTGTACACATGCGTGTCGGTCATGTGGCGGTTTCAGCAGGCTTTGGAGGGGCGCGCAACGGCCCGTGATGACCCCTGTCCCGGAACCCGGTTGGTCCGCTTGCGTTTGGCTGCAAAGAAGGAGTTATTCCATGCTTACCAGAACGCTCGCGATACTCGCGCTTTCCGCATCCTTTAGTCCCATCGCGATGGCAGATCCCGGTGCGCATGGTGGCCCAAAAGCTTGCCCGCCCGGGCTTGCGAAGAAAGGCTGTATCCCGCCGGGACAAGCCAAGAAATACGCAATTGGTGGGCACCTCCCGCGCGAGTATGATCGGTTTCAGGACTATGATCGCTATGACCTGAAGGCCCCGCCATCCGGGTACTACTATTCGCGTGTCGATGATGACGTGCTGCTCGTAGACGAAAACACGCGCACAATCATCAGCCTCGTTTCAATTCTTGGGGCACTTGCGCAACAATAGCGGGGCATAAGGCGGGGGGACCAAAATGAGCAAGGATCGCACACCTGATAGCGAACTCATGAACGTGCAACTTGGAAATGGCCGCACGTTCGAGGATGAGATGCGCCATCTCCAGCGTTTCGCGCGCGTGCTGGATTCGCGGTTTTCGCTGATGGGCATGCGTTTCGGACTGGATTCGGTGCTCGGCCTTGTGCCTGTCGCGGGTGACGTCGCGACGGGGCTGGCAGGAACCTATGCGCTTTTCACGGCTGTGAGATTGAAGCTGCATCCGATCGCGCTGGCCCATATCGGTTGGAACCTGCTGTTCGATACGACGCTTGGGGCGATCCCGGTCGTCGGCGATGCCTTCGACTTTTTCTTCAAGTCAAACACCAAGAATGTGCGCGTGATCGAGAAGCATCTAACGCGCAAAGTGCAGCGACAACTAAAGAACCAAGCCTGAGCTCAGGCGCCGAGATCAGACGCGCGGCCGAGCACCCAGCCACCCGTCGGGGCCTGACACGCAGCAAAACGGCCGCGTTCCTGACCGGGCAAGGCATAGGCCACGTCGCGGCAGGTGACGGATACTTTCATCGGCACCACATCGGCGACATAGCGCACGACGGAATCCGTCGACTGGCCGGTATAGTTGATCGGGCGCACAGTCGGCTTGCTCGCCTCGCGCGTTATGGAGCGTTCAATATGAATCTCCAGTTTGCGTCCATCGGGCGTGGCGAAGACCTGGCTGGCGCCATCAGCCTCTGTTTCGACGAGGCGGAGGAAGTCATGGCGCAGCGTGTTCAGCAGTGTGGGGTCAAGCGCCTCGGCGGCGGTCAGCTCGACGCGCTCGGCGACGAATTCATCGACATTACGGGGACTTGGCAGCGCTTCAGCGGCCGCGAAGGGGCGCACTGTGGGGGCAGACTGGGTGTAGGCCGGCGTATTCACGGACCGTTCCCTGACCGTTCTTGGGGCAGCAGCGACCAAAGTGGGGCGCATATCGGGTTTGAGCGTGGCCGCCGCCGGAATCGGGCCTATATGGGCGACCATCTGGAGCGATGATTTTGACGTTGCCGACGGTATGACGGCGACTGAGGCTGGCACCGCCACGCTGGCGCTCAGCGCGGCGAGGCGGCGCTCTTCGGCCTCCGCTGCGGCAAGACGCTTTTTCTGAGTTTCTGAGGCGATGGCCGCGAGGCGTTTCTGCTCGGCGGCGGCATCAGCTACGCGTCTCGCCTCGGCATCGGCGGCTTGCTGGGTCTTGAGGTCTGCGAGGCGCTGGGCTTCGGCTTCGGCCTGGGCGACGCGGCGGGCCTCGATCTCGGCGAGCCGTTTCGCTTCTACCTCGGCGGCGACGGCCTGTTCTGCCTCAAGGGCGGCCTGACGCTGGGCGTCTGCCTCTGCAACACGGGCAGCCTCAGCTTCGGCCAGACGCGTCTTTTCCTGCTCGGCAGCGGCGGCGCGGGCCCGTTCGGTCGCGGCGTCCTGCTGCGCCGCTTCGGCGAGACGCTGGGCCTCTGCGTCTGCAATCGCATTGGCCGCCTCGACGCGGGCCTGTTCAGCCTCTGCAGTGGCGGCTTCGCGTTGCGCGGTTTCATAGGCGGCTTTGCGGGCGGCGAGATGGTCAGCGACGCCCTGATAGTTGAACCATTGCGTGGGCGCTGTGCCAACGGGGCTTGAAGCCTCTGCCATGGCAACAGACGAGGCAGCGCTGGGTACGATAACGCTATTCAGACCCGTCGTTTGGATCGCGTCGGTTTCTGACCCGGACTCAGGCTCCGCGCCCTGAAGGGCGCTTTCGGCCGCCATGACCGAGAGGCCGGCGAGGCCGAGAACGGCAAGGCCGGCAAAGGCGAGTTGGGAAATGTCCGCGAGCCGGCTGCCCGAATCGTCATCGTCCTGCCCGCCGCCCTTGCCATTCCGGCCAAGCGGCAGGAGGCCCGGATTGGCCGAGACGGCGCGCAGCGGCCGGATGGGCGCGCGATCACGCGACGTCCTGACCGGCTTGCCCGCATCAGAGGCCTTGGCCTGGATGCCGGAAATGATGGCGAGAGTGGATTGCGGACGCACGGAATCGCGTGCGCGCAGGCGGGCCCGGAAAGGCATGTTCATGTTCGCGCGCTCCTCGGCGCGGCGACCGGCATCCTGCGCCGCGCGCACCGTGTGGCGCAGGCTGTCGGGAATCATCGGACGAACCGGTTCCGGCTTGGTGAAATCCTTGGTGAACATCGGGCAGTCTCACGCCCCGGGAGGCGCCTCTGTATGAAACGGTGTTAGCCGATTATAGCCGCTTAGACATTCTTTAACCATAGCAAATGGGCCGGCGCCCGGCTTGTCATCACGGGCTTCTGTCCTTAAGGCAACACCCATTGAAAACACGCACAATAAAGGTGCACGCGCATGTCCAAGGCCAAAGCCGCCCCGAAGAAAGTCGTCCTCGCCTATTCCGGCGGGCTCGACACATCCATCATCCTGAAATGGCTGCAGACCGAGTTCGGCGCCGAGGTGGTGACCTTCACGGCTGACCTGGGGCAGGGCGAAGAACTGGAACCGGCCCGCAAGAAGGCGCTGGCCGCCGGCGTGAAGCCGGAAAACATTTTCATCGAGGACGTGCGCGAGGAATTCGTGCGCGATTTCGTGTTCCCGATGTTCCGCGCCAATGCCGTTTATGAAGGCGTCTACCTGCTGGGCACGAGCATCGCCCGGCCGCTGATCGCCAAGCGCCAGATCGAGATTGCCGACATGGTGGGCGCCGATGCCGTCTGTCATGGCGCGACCGGCAAGGGCAATGACCAGGTGCGCTTCGAGCTGGGCTATTATGGCCTGAACCCGGACATCAAGGTGATTGCGCCCTGGCGCGACTGGGAGTTCAAATCACGTACCGACCTGATGAAATTCGCCGAATCCCACGGCATCGAGATTGCCAAGGACAAGAAGGGCGAGGCGCCATTCTCGGTCGACGCAAACCTGTTGCACTCGTCCTCCGAAGGCAAGGTCCTGGAAAACCCGGCAGAGGAAGCGCCGGAATTCGTGCACATGCGCACGGTGAGCCCGGAAGCAGCGCCCGACAAGCCGGAAGTGATCACGATCAACTTCGAGAAGGGTGATGCCTGCGCCATCAATGGCGAGGCGATGAGCCCGGCCACGCTCCTCACAGCGCTGAACGCCTATGGCAAGAAGCACGGCATTGGCCGGCTCGACCTGTTGGAAAACCGCTTTGTCGGCATGAAGTCGCGCGGCATCTATGAGACACCGGGCGGCACGATCCTTCTGGTGGCGCACCGCGGCATCGAACAGGCCACACTCGACCGGGGCGCAAGCCACCTCAAAGACGAGCTGATGCCGAAATATGCCGAGCTGATCTATAACGGCTTCTGGTGGAGCCCTGAGCGCGAGATGCTGCAAGCCGCGATTGATTACTCGCAGCGCTGGGTGACCGGCGACGTGACGATCAAGCTCTACAAGGGCCAGGCCTATCTCATCGGCCGCTCATCGCCCTATTCTCTGTACTCGGAGAAGATCGTGACCTTCGAAGACGACCACGGCGCCTACGACCAGAAAGATGCGGAAGGCTTTATCAAGCTGAACGCGCTGCGATTGAGATTGCTGGCGGGGCGTGACCGGAAGTTCGGGAAGAACTGACTACGAGCACTGCAGCCTATGAGATCCCTAGCATCTTACGAAACCATGCCTGCTGTTCATTCGGCAGGCTCGAAATTGAACTTGGCGCAAGTTGCACGATCATAGAGGCAACCGCCAAACTAATCGTATGGCTAAAGCTCTCCAAGGTGTCGTAAGACTCGATATCTTTGATCGATCCAGATGCGCCGTCTAGGCTCAATTCGCCTAAGCGTTTCCCATACAGTTCAATTGTTTCGGGGTAGCCCGCATGTATATATTTTGAATATCGCACGTAGATTGAAGACATAAGTTCGCTGGCGGATTTCTTGGATTCAATCCCTTCACTTGCCATTGTCACGTCCAACACTTGACCGTGCATGTCGTGAATTTCTATTTGTCGAATCTTTAACGCCCTTGGCAGCTCTTCATCTGTGCGCTCATGATCTGAGAAATATTCCGCGACAAGTTTCTCAACTCGAATTCGATGCTCATCTGTTGCTTGCTCGGCGCTTGAATTTGCAGCCCACTCAACAAACGTACAGCATTCTGCAACCACCCGCATAAGAGTGGCTACTTCAGTAAAATACCCTGCTCGTGCAACGCAAATAGCGCTTCGAAAGGCCACTATTGCTTTCGCCGCCTTCAGCAAACAAAAATGCGCCGTCCCTGGCTTAGAGTATCGATATCCTCGATCCGATCCGGCAGAATTACAAAATATTGGCGGACCGAGAAGCCGTGAAAAACCCTCAACCACCAAGCGAGGGATTTCTATGTCTTCTTCAAGCCTCGACCAATCCATTTCTCGACTCATTTAATGAGCGTATTGCGCTGTTGTGGTTTAGCAAGCGTGGGGTGGGAAGTCATAATCCCACCTCGCAGTTTCAGCTTCAATAGTTCGCCATCAACGCGAGCTCTTGCCATCCCCGGCGCCCTGCCTAAGTTTATTCTGTACAGATGACGTGCCGGAGCGAGGGGCCGGGAATTGAAGTTCTACCAGATTACCTATTGGAAAATGCCGCCCATCTCGGTGATGACCTATTGGGTGCACAAGCCGCTCAACGGCGAGAGCCTGAATACGGCGACGGTGTTTGACCCGCCGCGGCCGGGCCCTGTGCCGGGCGAAGGGTGGCCGGTGCTGATGGTGGAAATTGACGGGGTGGAACTGGTGTTCACATCGCTTGCCGAATTGGACACCTATGTCGAGGTGATGGCGCGCAAACCGCTGCCTTCAACGCGGGAACTGTCGCGGGAAAAACCCATTGGCCCGAATACTCACTGGCTGAGCCGCATGCCGAAGAAGGCGAAATCGACCAAGCATCGCGACAAGGCGATCAAATACCTGCGCGAAGTACGCGGGGAATTTGCGGCAGTGGCAGAGCGGTAACTTTGTAACGCGGATCAGGCCGACCGGTCGAGGTTCGCCATCGTGTACTGGACCGCCCATGCGACGCCGCCGCCATGGTCGAGCGCGATGGGGTAGGTTTTCTGATAGACCGGGTCCTGATTGTCGGGGCACCATTCGGCGAGCACGCCGAACCAGCTCATCGGGCGGGCACCCGCCTGGATCATGCGCTGGCAGGCGCGCTCGTGCGCTTCGGGCGACAGGCCGCCGGACGCATCAGCGACGAAGTAGACATCATACCCGGCCTTCATGGCGGAGAGCGCTGTCTGGGCGAGGCAGACTTCGGTCCAGAGGCCCGCCATGATGAGCTTGCGCCGCCCAGTAGCCTCAACAGCCGAGACGAAGCGCGGGTCTGCCCAGGCATTGGTGACGTGCCGGTCAATGGGCTGAACATCAGGAAACACGCTGGAGACGCCCGTAAAGAGCGGATCGCGCAAGGGGCCGCCCTCGGCATTGATCGTGGTGAGGATGGTGGGGACCGACAGGGCCGCAGCGATTTTCGCGAGGCCCGTGACATTGTTGGTGAGCGTCTGGGGCGCAATCGACTGGATCGGGAACGCGACCCAGGGCTGGTGGTCGATCAGGCAGAGGACGGAATTCTCGATGGTGAGTTCGTTGATGTTCATGCGCTTCTCCCTCGCTGTTAAAGGGAATTTATTACTTACTTTTCGTAAGTCAATAGGGCTCAGGTTTGATGCCCTTCCTATTCGTGGGCGCCAGCTTTAGTCTGGTGTCGAGAAGGATTCGCGATGGCACAGAATAGTATCGGGCATGGGCCGTTCAGCCCTGAATTCCATGCCGCCTCCGAACTCGTGGGCCGCAAATGGACGGGCGCGATCATCTACGCGATCTTCAACGGCAAAACGCGGTTTGCGGAAATTGCTGCGGTGATCCCCGGCCTCAGCGACCGGCTCCTGGACGAGCGGCTGAAGGAACTTGTGCGCCACGGCATTCTTGAAAAGCGCAGCAGTGAGGGCGAAGCCAAGCCCGGCTATCACCTGACCCGGAAGGGGCTGGCGCTGCGCGGCGTGCTGATCGCGCTTTATGCCTGGGCCATCAACTGGCCCGAGACGGAGTAGGCCGGGAGCCGCTTACTGCAGGCTCTCGACAATCTTGAGGGCGGCTTGCCAGCGGGCCGGGTCGCCGACGCCAGAGAGCGCGCGGGACTGGAGCTCGGTGAGCGCCTTGTCCGGGCCGAGGCGGCGAACGGCGGTCACGGCGGTGGCGAAGTCTTCGGCGTCGCAATAATCCGCCCGCGGTGTGCCGAAGATCCAGGCTGTACCGGTCTTGCCTTCACGCTTGCCGAGGATGCAGCGCTGTTCCGGCTCGAGGCTGAGCCATGTGATGGCCTGGAAATCCGGGAAGGCGGCGCCGAAAATATCCGAATGGCCAAGCGCGAGGCCGCCGCCCGTGCCCTGAGTCGTATCGACGGTATTCAGGCCGGGCAAAAGGACAGGCTCGACCGAGTCCCCGGCGCGGCGGCCGGACTTGTTGAAACGCATGGACGCCTGCAGGGCGCGATCCTTCGCGCTGGCATAGAGCGTCATGTCCTTGGCGAGGCCATGCACACGGTCCATCATCTCGATGAAGTCTTCGGCATCGACATCCGGCGAGGCGAAGACGACCTGATCGAAGGGCGCGGGCACGGCGCGCTCATCGTCGGCCATTTCCTGCAGGGCGCGGACGAGGAATTCATTGCCCATGGAATGGGCGACGATGTTGACGCGTGTCGCGCCCGTCTGCTCGGTGAGGACGTGGAGGAAGTGTTCAAGGTCGTCGATTGTGGCCTGCGTGATCTGCGCGCGGTCTGCCTTGTAGCCGAAGACACTGCCGGCGGACGGCCACGAATAGAGCACCGGGGCGCCATCGATTTCCAAGTCAACGGCGAGCTGGGCTGTGCGCTCTACCGCCGTCGGAAAATCATTATTGTAGCCGTGGATGAAGATGAAGATCTCGCGGCGCTGCGAGCGGGCCAGCGAGATGCGCACATTGGCGAGGAATTCGGCCATTGTGGCGTCGACCTGCATATCGCCGAGAATGACGTGCTTTGCGGGGTCTGGCCGGCGGTCGAAACTGAAGATGCTGGGCTTGGGGATATCGCCCACGGCACGGTTGCGCGGCACGGAGACCATGACACTGCCCGTGGCGAGCGGCGCACGCTTGCCACCATAGTATTTGTAGGGATCAAAGACGGGCTTGCCGCCGACCATGGCGACGCGCTTGATGGTGGGCGCGCGGTTCGTGCCGAAGAAGACGCGGACGAGATCAAAATCAGGCTCCGGACCGAGGGCGCGACTGCGGCTCGAGGCGGCGGCGAAGGCGCGTTCGCGACCGCGCTCGACACTGTCAGCCAACGCGCTCTCGACAGTGAGCCCGGTAAGCTCGGCAATGCGGGCGGTATCGAGATCATTTTCGATCGCAAAGGCGAGAAGCGGCGCAAGGCGCGGGTGGTCTGCACCGAGATGGATGCGGACCTGACGGATGGCGGCAGATAGTTCTTCAGCGGCACGCGGCTTGTCGCCCGCGGCGAGCGCGATCTCGGCCATCCGGGCGCGCAGGTCGATCTGATAGGCATAGTCTGGAGGGTTCGCGGCGCTCGCTTCGGTGAGCACCTGGCGATAGGCGACAAGAGCGGCTTCGGTCTGGCCTGCCTCGGCGAGAATGTCGCCGAGGTCGGTGCGCAGGTCACCGCTCACGGCGGGATCGGCGAGCAGGGCGCGCGCCTGTGTGACCTGTTCTGCCATGTCGCCGGCGGCCTGCGCATCACCAAGCAGCACGAGACGGTCCGGTTCTGGTTTCGAGACGCAAGCGGCCATGAGGCCGAGCAGGCCAATACAGACAATTTTCGTAATGGGCGTGCGGATTATGGTGTGCAGCATCGGTTCGTCCCCTGACTTGCCCCATCACACCCTAGCATGAAGGCAAAAATATGGGACAGGCTTTTGCCTAGCGTTTCGGGCCTTTCACGGCCTGAAGCGATGTGGTTTTCACCGCGCGACCAAGATCCACCTTGCGCCCGCCATAGCTGGGCGCGCCGCTGGCGGATCCAGACACTGCGCCGCGCACGGTCCGCTCTGTCAGAGGCGGAATGGCCATGGCCTGCGGATTGGGGCCGTTTTCGTCGAACAGGCTGGCGAGCTGTTCGGTCATCGCGCCGCCGAGCTGTTCGGCGTCAACAATGGTGACGGCGCGCTTGTAGTAGCGCGTTACGTCATGGCCGATGCCGATGGCGATCAATTCGATCGGGCTGCGATTCTCAATCTCGTCGATGACCTGCCGCAGGTGGCGCTCCAGATAGTTGCCGATGTTCACGTTGAGCGTGGAATCGTCGACCGGCGCGCCGTCGGAAATGACCATCAGGATCTTGCGCTGCTCGGTGCGGGCCAGCAGGCGATCATGCGCCCAAAGCAGGGCCTCGCCGTCGATGTTTTCCTTCAGCAGCCCTTCGCGCATCATCAGGCCAAGGTTCTTCCGGGCCCGGCGCCATGGGGCATCGGCCTGCTTGTAGACGATGTGGCGAACGTCGTTGAGACGGCCCGGCCCGTTCGGCTTACCGGCGCGCACCCAATCCTCGCGTGAGAGACCGCCCTTCCAGGCCTTGGTCGTGAAGCCCAGGATCTCGGTTTTCACGCCGCAGCGTTCCAGCGTGCGGGCCAGAATGTCAGCGCACAGGGCCGCGACCATGATCGGGCGCCCGCGCATGGAGCCGGAATTGTCGAGCAGGAGCGTGACGACCGTGTCGCGGAAATTGCTGTCGTCTTCCTGCTTGAAGCTGAGCGGCGCAGTCGGATCGGTGATGACGCGCGTGAGGCGGGCCGTATCAAGCACGCCTTCTTCGAGGTCAAAGCTCCACGAGCGATTCTGCTGCGCCATCAGACGGCGCTGCAGTTTGTTGGCCAGTTTGGACACGGCGCCTTGCAGGCCCTGAAGCTGGTGATCGAGATAGGCGCGCAGGCGGGTAAGCTCTTCCGGGTCGCAAAGGTCCGGCGCCTGCGCCACTTCATCATGGGCGCGCGTGAAGACCTGATAGTTGAAGCGGTCGCGCTCGTCGCCGTCACGGAAGTTCGGCCGCAGCGGCTTGGAACCGTCATCGCTGTCGTCCGGTTCTTCATCGGCTTCCATGTCGGCGTCCTGGTCGACGCTGACATTGGTTTCCTCGCCGTCCATATCCTCGGTCTCGCCGGCTTCCAGTTCCTCGGCCGAGGCGCCCATGGGCTCTTCGGACTCCATGTCCTGTTCGCCCTGCTGAGACTGCTGGTCGTCTTCGCTTTCCTCTTGCTGCTGCTCGTCCTCCGACTCTGACTCATCGCCGGACTGCTCGCCGGCGGTCAGGTCGCGGATCATCTCGCGGATGGTGCGCGCAAAGCCGGACTGGTCGTGCAGCTGGCCGATCAGCTTGTCGAGTGCGCCGCCAGTATCGGCCTCAACGCGGTCACGCCAGACGTCGGCTACCCGTTTGGCGCCTTCCGGCAGAGGGCGGCCTGTCAGCTTCTCGCGCAGCAGGAATTCAAGCGCCGGGGCCAGGATCGCCTCGGGCTCTTCCGCGCCCATGGCAAACTCGCCAGACTTGCTGCGATGTTCAAGCACGGCATCAAGATTGTTTGCCGTGCCCCGCATGGCATTGGCGCCGAGACTTTCGATACGGGCATGTTCTGCAGCGTCATAAACGCGGCGGGGCAGGTCGCCCTGCGGCCGGTGCTGGAGATGCGCGGTTTCATTATGGTGGGCGCGGCGCAAGGCGATGGCATCCGCCTCGCCGCGTATGCGCGCGGCAACCGGCGCAGGCACTTCAACTGGCAGCGGGCGTAAAACGATCCGCGCCGCATCAGATCCACCATCATTGCCGAAGCCGACCTCGACATCGCGGTCTGCGCTCATCGCCTTGGTCGTGGCTGCGAGGGCCTGTTTGAAGAGTTCCTGCGGGCTTGTTTCCTTGGCCATCACTGCACCGCGTCTGAGAACAGGTCCAGCGTGCGTTTGAAAGCGAGGGCATCACTGGACGCATCATGGTCGTCAGACCCCTGGCGGGCAAAGCCGTGGCCGGCGTCATAGATGTGGACCTGCACATCCTTGCGGGCGGCCGTGAAGGCCTCAACGCCGTCCATGGGGATATGCGGGTCGTTCCGGCCGAAATGCGCCGCCACCGGACATCTCGGTTCAGCCGTCTGGAAGGAAGGCAACAGGCTGCCATAATAGGCAGAGGCCGCAACAATGCCCCTCAGCCGGCAGGCAGCCAGGTAGGCAATCGAGCCACCATAGCAAAAGCCGGTGATGAAGACCGGGCGTTCTAGGGCCTCAACACAGGCAGTGATATCCGCCATGGCCGCGTCCAAACCGTTTGCGCGGGCATAGCCAGCGCCTTCAGTCATCGCTTCGATGGAATGATCTTCTCGGGCAAAGCCGGGCTTCTGGCGATCGAACATGGACGGCAGGAGCACTTCATAGCCTTCAGCGGCAAAGCGCTCACCCGCCCGGATCATGTCCGAATTGATGCCGAAAATTTCCTGTACGACAATCAGCCCACCCTTGCGCACGCCTTTCGCTTCGATGCGCACGGCACCGAATGTAAAGCCGTCTTGGCTTTTAAGGGTCAGGCTGGTCGTCGTCATTCAGGTGTCTCCGCTCAGGCGACCTTCACCATCAGCGCGCTCTCGGGCAGTTCCTCGGCAAAGCAGCGCTGGTACATCTCGGCGACGAGGGGCCGCTCGAGTTCATCGCACTTGTTGAGGAAGGTCATGCGGAAGGCATGGCCGAGATTCTGGAAGATCGCGTAGTTTTCGGCCCATGTGATCACGGTCCGCGGGCTCATCACGGTGGAGAGGTCTCCAGCCATGAAGGCATTCCGCGTGAGATCAGCGAGCGTGACCATCTTGGACAGCGTGTCATCGTCCACACCGGTCGCCTTGGTCTTCACGATTTCGACTTCGGCATCGTGCTCGAGATAGTTCAGCGTCGTGACAATGCTCCAGCGGTCCATCTGGCCCTGGTTCAGTTGCTGCGTACCGTGATAGAGGCCCGTCGTGTCGCCGAGACCAACCGTGTTCGTAGTGGCAAACAGGCGGAAAAACGGGTTCGGCGCAATAACGCGGTTCTGGTCGAGCAGCGTGAGCTTGCCGCTCGCTTCCAGCACACGCTGGATAACGAACATGACGTCCGGCCTGCCCGCATCATATTCGTCGAAACAGATGGCGACAGGGCGTTGCAGCGCCCAAGGCAGGATCCCTTCACGGAATTCCGTGATCTGCTTGCCCTCCTTGAGGACGATGGCGTCCTTGCCGACCATGTCGATCCGGCTGACATGGCTGTCGAGGTTGACCCGGATCATCGGCCAGTTGAGGCGCGCAGCGATCTGTTCAATGTGGGTCGACTTGCCTGTGCCGTGATAGCCCTGGACCATGACGCGGCGATTGTGCTCGAAGCCGGCCAGAACAGCCATGGTTGTCTGAGGATCGAACCGGTAGGACGGATCGATCTCGGGCACGTATTCGGTGCGGGTCTTGAAGCCGTGGACGGTCATGGGCGTGTCGAGGCCGAAGACCTTCTTCACGTTGACTTTTTCAGTTGGCTTCAGGCCCTCAAGGGCATCGGTTTCGCTCATTACAGTCATGAAATATCAGTCTCGTAGGGGAGGATGTGTCGTTTCAATATAGGTTCTAGCACGAGATAGTCTCGCGCCTAGTGCGACGTAGCGTAAGTAGAGCCGGCGCACACCCCCCGGGGTGATGACAAGACCCTGGCCCGCCTTTAGATTTCATGGGTGACGGTGGAGGAAAACACGCATGCTTTCAAGATGTCGCGCACGGGTTGCGCCCCTTGTGCTTGGTTTGGCCCTGATGATGGCGCCGCTTTTCACCTTTGCGCCGGAGGCCGCCGCTCAGGCCCTCAACGTCGAGGACGAAGCCCGCTCGCTGGAAGCGGCCGGGGACGCAAAGGGCCTGTTCTATCTCGGCGTCATGTATGATGACGGCAAGCTGCGTCCGAAATCGCGTGAAACCGCTGTGGCACTCTGGAAGCGCGCGGCTGCGATGGGACATGCCGAGGCGCAGTACAAATATGGCCTCGCCCTCGCCAGCGGGCTGGGCACAGCGCAGGACCGTGCCGCGTCGCGCGTCATGCTGCAGGCCGCCGCGGATCAGACATTCGGTCCGGCCATGTTGCGACTAGGTCGCGAATATGAGGCGGGCACCTATGGCGCGCCGGATGTGGAAAAAGCCTACGTGCTTTATCTGGATGCTGCTGATGCCGGAACGACGGAGGCCTATGTCAACGCGGCCCTGCTGAAGGAAACCGGCAAAATCACCTCGGGCGATCAGGCGGAAGACAATATCGGCGCCAGCTACCTTTACATGGCAGGCGCTGAAGCGGGCTGCATCCCTTGCATGAAATCCCTCGCACGGATGTATGAAATGGCGCCGATTGGCGTTGAGCGGAACCTCGCCGAGGCGTTGGTCTGGTACACCAAGGCCTACAATCTCGGCTTCTCCAAAACCGACGCGGAATTCGAGAACATCAAGCGCGTCTCATCTGAAGCCTATTACGCTGCCGTCGACGAGCGGAATGCGGGCAATCACTGGGAGGCCTATCACGCCTTCAAGACCCTGTGCGACTTCAAGGGGCCAGCCGCATGCTACATGCTGGGTCTCTATCAGGGCGCCGGAAACTCGCCCTATGGAAAGGATGAGCGGGCCGCGCTCGCGCCGCTCGCCTTTGCCTGTGACAATAGTGTACCGAAAGCCTGCGAGGACCACGCCAGATTGACCGGATTTATCGGTCCAAGTGCCGGCTATTCCAACGGCTATCGGGCGGAGCGCTACTTCAAATCCATGTGCGACTCCGACACGCCCGATTACAGCGCCTGCTTCAATGTCGCGTGGCTGAACTATTATACCGATTTCGGGCTGAACAATTGGCAGACGATCCGCTCCTACGCCACCAAGGCCTGCTTCCAGGGCGGCGACAGCATGGGCTGCAGCCTGGCGATGAAGATGGCGCAGATGATGGGGCCCCCACCCGGTTCGCAGCCGACACAGTCAGGCGGGAACTGGGGCCGGAGCGTCGATAACGCGATAGGGGGCATTTTCGCGGCACTGGCTAGTGGCGCCGCGGATTATGCCAGTTCAGGCAGCGTCGGATCATCGCGCAGTTATTCTTCGTCCAGTTCGTCGTCCTCATCGGGCAACGTCTCCGCATGGCAGGACAATCGCGACTGGAACGACGCGCTCAGGGCCACGGCCAATATCGGCACGGCCTATTCCTCATCCTGCCGACCGGGCAACAAGTACTGCTAGGGCGCGGACGCGTCAGCGCTCCAGACAACTTCGCCACCGACCATGGTCATGAGCGGTTTGGCCTCAAGGATTTCGGCTTCCGGCACGGTCATCAGGTCGCGGTCAAAGACGGTGAAGTCAGCCAGCTTGCCAGCCTCAATCGTACCGAGATCGTCTTCTGCAAAGGCGGCATAAGCGGCGTTTGATGTGAAGAGGGCGAGCGCCTCCTCCCGCGTCAGGGCCTGCTCCGGGTGCCAGCCTTCGGCGGATTCGCCCTTGAGGCTCTTGCGCGAGACGGCGGCATAGAATTCGATCAGAGGTGAGCCAACCTCGACAGGCGCGTCAGACCCGCCAGCCACCACCGCGCCGCTGTCCCAGAGGCTGCGCCACGCATACGCGCCCGCGAGACGCTCAAGACCAAGACGCGCGGGAGCGAAAAACAGGTCCCCAATGGCGTGAGAGGGCTGCATCGAGGCAACCAGGCCATTTGCGCCGACGCGCGGGATATCGGCCAGCGCGAAGTTCTGGGCGTGTTCGATGCGCCAGCGATGGGAAGCGTCATAGCCACCCGCCTCAACCGCTTCCAAAATGCGCCTGTCGGCCAGATCGCCAATGGCATGGATGGCGAGTTGAACATTGGCGGCATCCGCCCGGGCCATGATGGCGGCGAGGCCCTCAGGGTTCATAAGGGCAAGACCGGACGTGTCAGGCCGGTCGCTATAGGGCTCGATCAGCAGGGCGCCGCGGCTGCCGAGGGCGCCGTCCATGTAGATTTTCACGGCGCGATTGGTGATTGTGTCGGTTTCCATCTGGCGGCCTGCCGCAATATCGAAACCCGAAACATCGAGCGCATTATAGAGCCGGATTGGCAGCCGTCCCGCCTTGTCGAGTTCTTCCATCAAGGGGATCTCTTCAGGCCCGACGCTCATATTGTGGCCGCCCGTCCACCCGCGCGAAGCATAGAGCTTTGCGCCGGTTTCAAGCGCTGTCTTGAGGCCTTCCGCATCCGGCGCAGCCATAAGGGGCACGACGAGGCTCATCGCATTATCGATGAGAAGGCCATTGGGCGTGCCGTCTTCATTGCGCTCAATGCGACCGCCTTCAGGATCAGGCGTGTCCTTCGTGATGCCTGCCGCAGCAAGCGTGGCAGCGTTCACGACCATGGCGTGGCCATCGGAGCGCTGGAGGATCACCTTGTGGTCAGCGCTGACGGGATCGAGGTCAGACGCCATGGGCATGCGCCCCTCAGGCCAGCCGGTTTCGATCCAGCCGCGACCGAACACGACCGCACCGGGAGCCTTGTCTGCCACTTCCGCTTCGACGCGGCTAACAAGTTCAGCGACGGAGGCGGTGCCTTCAAGATTGAGGGTCAGCTCGCGCTGGCCGACGCCCAGCAGGTGAACGTGGGCATCGGTGAAACCGGGGAACATGACGCCGCCCTTGAGGTCGATGAGCGTGACCTCGTCCTCGCTCCAGTCTTTTGAAGCCGGCGGAACGGTGGCCATGATGCGTCCGTCCGGGCCCACAACCACGGCCTCCACTTTCGGCTGCTGGGGATTGCCGGTGTAGATCGTGCCGCCGGTGATGACGGTGACTTTCGAGGCGACTTCCGTCTCGGGCGCAGGCGCAGGCGTTGCCTTGCCACTGCACGCGGCAAGCAGGAGGGCGAGAAGGGCGAGGCAGGGGGTGCGCATGGTCGGCGGCCTTCCGGTCAGGTCTGAAGATGATCGAGCAGACGGCGCGCATTACGGGAAGTCAAGGTTCGAACGAAAAGACCGCCTCAAATGGGACGCCAAACGCAAGCGATATGCGAAAGGCAAGCTCAAGCGAAGGCGCATACTTCTCCTGCTCGATGGCAATAATGGTCTGGCGCGTCGCACCAACTGCGTCTGCGAGTTGCGACTGTGTCATGCCGCCAGCCTCGGCCCGCAGCACCTTGATGCGGTTTCGGACCCTGCCCTTTGCCATCATCTAGATCCTGTAGAGCACGAGCGTGGCAACCATCTTCACGATGTGTGCAGCAAAGAGAACCGCAAGCAGGGTGAAGACGATGCCGCTGGTCGATACGATCGCGAGTGGCGAAAGGACTGAGCTTGAATAGGTTTCTTGCATGATCAGGCGCAGCGCCAGGACATTCACGACGGTAATGATGAACCAGTGCGAAATGATCCCGGCGCGCCGCTCGATCTGCTGGTCACGCTCGTCCTCGAAGTCCGCGCTGGCAACTGTCGCGTCATTCAGTATGGACCCGGCAATCGAGACGCCGGTCGTTACGAGAATCTCGCCAACAATCATGCCGATGATGACGGTGACATAGGTGCTGAGCATCTGATCAGGCGGCAGGTCCACAACCTGCCAGCCATCGATGAACCGCGTCTGCAGGAGCCAGACGGCCCAAATGGCGATCATAAGCGACCCGAGAGTGCGGATTTCAGTCCATGACATGCGCTTATCCTTTCCCAGTAATGTAAGATATGTTTTACATATTGCTGGGTCTGAAGAATGTCAAACATGTTGGACATTATTATTCGTTGGCGCGAGTCGCCGGTTTCAGCTTCCAGACGACCGGACAAACAAAAACGCGCCCCCGAAGGAGCGCGTTTTTCAGTTTGCCCATCGCAGCGAGCCATCAGGCGGCAGCAGCAACAGCCTTTTTGGCAATATCGCGCTTGATCTTCAGAGCCTTGGACGAAAGCTTGTCTTCCTTGGCTTTCGCGAGGAAGCCGTCAAGGCCGCCAAGCTTGTCCACGGTGCGCAGGGCTTTCGCCGCAATGCGCATCTTGAACTTCTGGTCGAGGGCTTCGGAATGAAGCGTCACGTCGATCAGGTTCGGCAGGAACCGGCGCTTGGTCTTGTGCTGGGAGTGGCTGACCAGGTGGCCAACGATCGGCTTGGTGCCGGTAAGTTCACATTCGCGGGACATGGGCCTCGCTCCGATTGCATGTTCAGGGTTGTCTCGAAGGCGCGTCGTTACACAGTAGGAGGGGGCCGTGTCAACTGCGAAGCCACAGGCGATGCAGGAGTTTTACAGCCTCATGTCATGGCCTGTCATGATTCTTGAGTGCAACCACATGCCCGAATGGGGCATTATAGGGGCAGGCTTGTTCAGGCGCCGTTGGTATTGCACCCTTATATAAGACGCGGTTGGGCCAATCCGAAGGATCGAAATTGATGAAACGCGCATCCCTGCTAGCTTCCGGCCTTGCCCTCGCCATGGCAGGCATCGCTGTCGCAGATACGGCGCCCGACAGCAAATCCGCGGCGTCATCGCTGCTGGCCAGTGTAAAGGCTGGCACACCGACACGCATGATCTATGAACTGGAGGCCAAGGCCTATGTCCTGTTCATTCCGGCGACCGGTCGGGCGAGCTTTACCGTCGATATGCAGCCGGAAAACTATGTCATCAATTCACGGGTCAAGGTGACGGGCATTGCCGACTGGTTCATCAATTATGACATGGTCCTGCAGGCGTCCGGCTATACACGCGACAACGCACTGAAGACCTATTCCTACGTTTCGCAGAACCGAGACGGCAAGAAGAACCGCCACGTGAACCTGACCATCGGACCGGACAGCTTCAAGATGAAGGCCGATCCTGAATTCGGGAACCTGGGCGACCCGGCCGCAACAACCCACCAAGTGCTGAAGACAAATGACCCAATCACGGCGCTGATCACGTTCGCGCTGGAACCGCGCGAAGCAGGCGCGGACCCCTGCGGCGGGCCAATCCGGATCTTCGATGGACGTCAGCTGACATACCTTCACCTGAAGAATGCCGGCATGAAGCAGGTCAAGACCGAAGCCTGGTCAGGCAATGCCATCGAGTGCCACGTTACGATGGAAAAAGTAGCCGGTTACAAGAAGGGCGAGTCCAACAAGGACAACCTGTCCGGCATTGATGGCCCGCTACGCATGTGGCTGGCGCCGCTTGAAAACGGCGCGACCGTGCCTGTGAAGATACAGGCCGATACAGACAAGATCGGCAAGATCACGCTTCAGGCCAAGAAGTTGCGGTTTGAACCGATTGTCACCGAAGAGGCCGCTGTGACACCCGGGGGTGGCTGAAGGCAGGGTTTCGCCCGCTACACTGCCAATAATCAGTCGTGATCGTCCTTGGGCAATAGGCGCAGCGCCGCGATAAGCTCTGCCATGTCCTGCGGGACGGGCGCCTCGAAGTGGAGGTCCTCTCCCGTAATCGGATGGACAAAGCCAAGGACAGCGGCATGCAGCGCCTGGCGTTCGAAGCGTCGCGCAGCATCGCGGGCGGTGTCGAAATCCTCACCCGACCCCCACGCGGTCACACCCCTTGATCGGCCATAGACGGGATCGCCGATCAGGCTGGCACCGACATGGCTCATATGGACACGGATCTGGTGAGTCCGGCCTGTCTCGAGCGTGCATTGGACCAGAGCGGCGGCTGGCAGGCCCGTGCCCTTGTCGCGCAGGCCGAATGTCTCGAGCGCCTTGTAATGGGTGATCGCTTCGCGACCATGGGTGCCGTCCGGATTGCGCACGACGGCCATTTTCTTGCGGTCGCCGGTGGCGCGGGCAATCGGCTCGTCGATCGTGCCTGACAAGGGCCGCGGCGCTCCGCGCGTCACAGCGAGATAGGATCGTTCAATATCGTGCGTCGCAAACAGAGCTGAGAGGCCAACATGAGCCGCTTCGGTCTTGGCAGCGACCATCACGCCCGTCGTCAGCTTGTCCAGCCGGTGGACGATGCCGGGCCGCTCGACGCCGCCAATGCCGGGCAATTGGCCTTCGCAATGAAAGAGCAGCGCGTTGACCAGCGTGCCATCCCAGCTTCCAGGCGCAGGGTGCACGGCCATGCCGGACGCCTTGTTGATAATGATGAGGTGGGCGTCTTCGAACAGAATTTCGAGGGGGATGTCTTCCGGTTGCGGCACAGCCGGAACCGGGTCGGGCAAGGCCAGCGCATAAGTGCTGCCAGCGACAACCGCTTTGCGCGGATCATCTGTCGGCGCGCCATTGATCGTGACGGCGCCCTCCTTGATCAGGGTCTTGGCGCGCGAACGTGAAAGCGACCCGGCCTTGTCGGCCAGGAAGCTGTCGAGGCGCTGACCGGCATCTGCCGTAGTCGCCGTGAGAGAAATCGTTTCCATTTGCACCCTTATAGACTTCAAGTTCGCCAAGCGTCATTCAGTTGTCGTAGTCGCGACCTACAAGCGGCACGAACTCACTGGAGGATATCATGAGCGCAGTTACCCGACGCGGCCTTCTCGGCGCCGCAGCCACCGGAGCCCTTAGCCTTGCCGCGTGCGCAAAGCCAGCCACCAACGCATTGGTGCCCGCAGCGCCTGCTTATGATGGAGAGGTCTCATTCGACCATGGCATCGCATCCGGCGACCCTCTGCCAACGAAAATGATCCTCTGGACACGTGTAACGCCCAAGTCAGGTTCCGGCCCCATCCCGGTACGGTATGACGTGTTCGCCGCAGGCGATAGCGAGACGCCGCTGATCACCGGCATGACGAATGCCGACGCTTCGCATCATTTCTGCGTGAAAGTGGACGTCACCGGACTCAGCCCCGCAACGCGCTATACGTATCGCTTTACCGCGCTCACAAGCGCTGGCGACGTGACCTCGCCAGAAGGCATGACACGCACGACCGCCGTCTCAGGCACCGCACCTGTCAGACTGGGCATCGTATCCTGTTCCAACTGGCAATTCGGCTATTTCAACGCCTACAAGGCGCTCGCTGCCGAGCCGGCGCTGGATGCGATCATCCATCTTGGTGACTATCTCTACGAATACGGCACGGACGGATATGGATCGGAAACGGCCGTGGCCCTTGGCCGCCTGCATGAACCCGCAACGGAAATCGTGTCGCTGGCGGACTATCGCGAGCGCCATGCGCAATACAAGACAGACCCGAACCTGCAGGCTGCCCACGCGGCCGCACCCTGGATCTGCACATGGGACGACCATGAAAGTACCAATGACAGTTACAGGACCGGCGCCGAAAACCACAACCCCGACAAGGGCGAAGGGGAATGGTCTGAGCGGAAACTGCGCGCCTTGCAGGCCTATTTCGAATGGATGCCGATGCGCGAACCGGAAGCCGGCAAAATCACCTCAGCCGTCTGGCGCGACTTCACCTTCGGGGATGTGGCAACGATCTTTGCGACGGAGACCCGCCTGACGGGCCGTTCGCAGAGCATTGGCTGGTCCGATGTCCTGACATCAACCGATCCGAACGAAGTCGGCGCGCAGGCCATGGCGCATCTTGAAACGATTGCCGACCCGGCCCGCACAATGATGGGCGCGGCACAGGAGGCCTGGATCGACAAGGGGCTCAAGGAGTCTGTCGCAGAAGGCAAGACATGGCAGGTTCTGGCCAATCAGGTCATGATGGCGCGCGTGGCGCTGCCAAACATGGCTGAGATCATGACGCGTGAACAGATTGCCCAGACGATCCCCCAGGTTCAGCAGATGGTTGGTTTCTCCACACTTGGCTTGCCGTTCAATCTGGACGCCTGGGACGGTTATCCGGCGGCGCGCGGACGCCTTTATGACAGCGTTGAGGCCGCCGGCGCGCGCCTCGTGACACTGACGGGCGACATCCACTCGGCCTGGGCCGACACGCTGTTGGATGATGCGGGCAAGCGCGTGGGCGTGGAATTCGTGACGACGTCGATCACCTCCCCCGGCATCGGCGCCTATATCTCGGATATTCCGGACATTGGCCAGAAATTCACAGACGCAAACCCGGAAGTCGAATGGCACGATCCGGACGGCCATGGCTACATCCTGATGACGATGACGCCGGAGCGTGTGACCGGCGAGTTCGTCAAGGTCTCGACGGTTCTCAAGACAGACTTCACGGTCGAGCGCGTTGCCACCTATGAAGTCACGCCGGAAGCCAGGGGCGTCTCCGCCCTGACGCGCGCCTAGGTCCTAATCCAGCAAGCCGGAGAGGCGCATGCGGCCCCCGTCGAGCCGCAGCGCCTCGCCGGTAATGAAGGCGGCTTCAGGCGAAGCCAGGAAACGGCAGGCATCAGCAATTTCGTCGGCCTGCGCCGTGCGCCCCAGCGGCGTGCGGCGTGTCGTCCAGCTCTGGACGCGTTCTTCGCTCGGCCTGACGGCGACAATTGCATTCACGCGGATCGACAGGTCGGCGAGTTCAATGGCGCCGGCGCGCATGACGCCAAGTACGCCGTTCTGGGAGACAGACTCCGTAAACTGGCCCGGCATGGAGGCTATCGCAGAATATGAGAGAACAAATGTAATCGTTCCCTTCTGCCGCAAACGCTCGACACCAACCGTTGGCAGGTCTTCCTGTTCGGCGATGCGCTCGGCAAAAACCTGCATCGCGAGCGCCGTCCCGCGAATAGACTTGGCAATTGCCTTGTCGAATTTATCGCTGGCAAAGTCGAGCAGCGTGTCCGACGCTTCCAGTTCCGGAATGATGACGGCATTGTCGATGCGCCCGAAGCCCTCGATGGCGGCTGTGAAGGCATTGCGCAGACCAAGGCGGGTGTGGAGTTCGCCATGGTGGAACACGACATCGTCCGGCACGGCATTGCGCGCAGTGGCGAGACGTTCAGCGCTTGGATCTGCCGCCATGACACGGTGTCCGGTTTCCCGGAATCGGCGCGCGATAGCATCGCCGACTTCACGGCCAAGACCGAGAATGGCTGTTACGGGTTCGCCCATGACGGCTATTCCCCGGCTTTTTCAGGCGGCGGAGGCGCCGGGTGGCGGAGATTTCGAATATCGTCACCGAGAATGGCGAGCCGGTCATTGAGGCGGTGCAGGGCCGCGAGAATCTCGCCAAGCAGCCGCACGGTCACAAACAGGAAAATGATAAGCGCAAACCCGAAGGCCATTCGCGTGAGTGCCATGATGACGTGTCCGTTGAACAAGGCCATCAAGGCCCCAAACAGGACGAAAAGTGCAGCCATCAGGAGGGCGAGCCCAAGTATGGCTGTGGCCAGCTTGACCGCGCCAAGTGTCATTGGACGGTCTTGGTCTAGAATATCTCGCATGGGTGGTCCTCCGCCCTTTGTCTGCACCAGTCACGGCGCGAAAGCGGAGGACTTTTTCCGCCTTTACAGCACTAGCTGGCCTTCAACCATTGCAGCTCTTCTTTAATCTTGAGTTTCTGCCGCTTCAAATCCTTCACTTCCAGCGTGTCTGCCGCGGGGCGTTTTTGGGTTTCGGAAATTTTCTCGTCAAGCTGGCGGTGCTTGTTAGCGAGCTCACTGATCCGACCGTTTAGCGACATAGGCAGTCTCCTTCTGCGGTTAAGAACTTGTGTCTTTATTACCACACTTAATCACAGAAGAAGTGCGGCGTTAAGGGCCTGCGCTATGCATTTCCTGAGTTTAACATTCCGGGATCAAGCGTGCAGCGGTCGGGCCGATTTCCTGCGCGCTTTTTGGGCGAACATGGCCTGATCCGCGCGCGCTACCAGCGTGTCGGCGCTTTGGCCCTCCTGCCATTCGGCGACGCCGCAAGATGCGCCGATCCGGACCGTCCGCGCATCGTCATCCTCGCCATTGCGCACAATCAGCTGGTCGATCAACTGCGTCAGCTGGCTCGCCTTGGCCAGGCTGTCGGCAGGGGTGGCCTGCGCAAGCACAATTCCAAACTCGTCGCCGCCCAGTCGTCCGACAATGTCGGTTTCGCGCGTGTTCTTCAGCAAAATATCCGAAATACGCAGCAATACATCGTCGCCAGCGGCATGGCCGAAGGCATCGTTGACCTTCTTGAAATGATCGAGATCGATGAAAATCAGCGAAAGCGGCGTGCGGAAGCGACCGGCGAGCGCAATTTCGCGGCGCACCTCTCGCTCAAAGGCCCGCCGGTTGAACACCGGGCAGAGCGCATCATTGTCAGCAAGAAGTTCCGCATCGGCCAGCTCCGCGCGCAGTCTCACCGCCTCTTCCCGCAAGGCGATCACCTCTTCGCTAAGGGCCTCCAGCGCCGCCCGCTCACGCCGGCCAAGCGCGGCGAGATCGACCCCGAGGATATCGAGCAGTGCGCGGCGTTGATCCTGCGAAAACTGATGGAATTCTTCCGTCATGGATCGAAGATATACGTGATTTGCCGCGAGGGGGAGACGTGCAGCAGATGATTCACCTGTGACGTGTAAACAGGGCGCCAGTTGACCGCGCGCGCGGCATTCTTATGGTGCGCGCTTTCTGGCGCCGAGGATCCTCAAAACCATGACCACGCTTCCGAAAGTCGGTATCATCATGGGCAGTCAGTCCGACTGGCCGGTCATGCGCCATGCTGCAGCCATTCTCGAAGAGATGGGCGTGCCGCACGAGGCGAAGATTGTCTCGGCGCACCGCACACCTGACCGCCTGACCGAATATGCCAAGGCCGCCAGGGACCGCGGCCTCAAAGTGATCATTGCAGGGGCAGGCGGCGCCGCGCATCTGCCCGGCATGGCAGCCGCGATGACGCCACTGCCTGTGCTGGGTGTCCCGGTCCAGTCCAAGACCCTGTCGGGTTTGGATAGCCTCCTCTCGATTGTGCAGATGCCACGGGGCGTGCCCGTCGGCACACTTGCGATTGGCGAAGCAGGCGCTGTAAATGCTGGCCTGATGGCGGCCGCGATCATCGCCCTTAACGATGAAGCAGTGGCCGCGAAACTCGATGCCTATCGCGCAGCCCAGACTGACGGCGTGGCCGAGGTTCCCGAGGGATGACAGCCTTGCCACCAGGCGCCGTGATCGGGATCCTTGGCGGCGGACAATTGGGCCGGATGCTGGCTGTCGCCGCGAGCCAGCTTGGCTTTGACGTGCACGTCTATTGCCCGGAAACGGATGCGCCCGCCGCGCGCGTCGCGATGAAACACTGGCAGGCAGGCTATGACGATGACGTAGCGCTGTCGGGCTTTGCCCGCGCGTGCGATGTCGTCACGCTGGAATTCGAAAACATCCCCGTGAGCGCCGTGGAGGCCATTGCCGCAACAGGCACCCCACTGCATCCCGGTGCCAAATCGCTTGCCGTGTCGCAGGACCGGGCGGACGAAAAGGCTTTCCTCAACAGTATTGGCATCGCGACGGCAGACTATCGGACCATCGATGCCGAAGCCGATATCGCGCCGGCGCTGGCTGAAGTCGGCGGCAAAGGTGTCTTGAAAACACGGCGCGACGGCTATGACGGTAAGGGACAAGCCTGGTTGAAGGCTGAGAGCGATGTTTCCAAAGCGTGGCAGGCGGTTGACCGTGCGCCGTGCGTTCTGGAGGCGGCGGTAGCGTTCGAACGCGAGATCTCGGTCATTGTGGCCCGGTCGAGCAGTGGCGAGACGGCAAGCTGGGCCCCGCCGCGCAATGTGCACGAAGAGGGCATCCTTGCCCGCTCGATTGTGCCATCCGGCCTCTCGCGCGGCGTCGAGGTCGAAGCCCGGCGACAAGCGGTGTCACTGGTTGATGCGCTCGGCCATGTTGGCGTACTGGCGCTCGAATTCTTCGTCATGGCCGATGGCAGCCTTATCGCCAATGAGTTTGCGCCGCGCGTGCACAATTCCGGCCACTGGACGCCCGAAGCTTGCCAGACGGGCCAGTTCGAACAGCACATACGCGCCATTGCCGGGTGGAAGTTAGGCGACACGCATCGGCTTTTTGATGCGGAGATGCTAAACCTGATCGGGAAAGCAGGCCTGATCGATCCGGCCATGCTGGCCCCGAACGAGACGCTGACACTTTATGGCAAGCGCGAAGCGCGCGCCGGACGCAAGATGGGCCACATCACCACGCGCCTCGGACCGCGAAAGGACTAAGCCCATGCTGTTACCCGTTTCGACCTGGCAGGACATTGAACGCTGGCTCACCAAATCCCGTACCATCGTCATTCCCATCGGTTCAATGGAGCAGCATGGCCCGAATGGTTTTATCGGCACAGATGCGCTCTGCCCGGAAATCATAGCCCGGCACGCTGAGAGCCTCGCGCCGGATGATATTCTGGTTGGCCCGACCTTCAATGTCGGCTGCGCCCAGCACCATCTCGGCTTTCCCGGCACGATCACATTGCGGCCCACGACAATGATCGCAGCCATGACCGACTGGACCGAAAGCCTGATGCGACACGGGTTCGAGCGCCTCTACTGGTACAATGGCCATGGCGGCAATATTCACACGATTGAGGCCGCCTTCAGCGAAATCCACGCCCGGCGCAGTTTCGACCCGCGCGGCGAGGACAATCGCCCTGGTCTGTCGCTGAAGCGGCGCGACTGGTGGGACTTTCGGGACGTGATGGGGCTTTGCAACAAGCTCTATCCCGTGGGTCATGGCAGCCACGCGACGGCATCGGAAGTGTCGGTCACTTATCATGCCTATCCGGACCGGGCACGGTCAGATGTTGAGATGAGCCCGAAGATTGCGCCCAATGGCAGGATCAGTGATGCCGTGCAGTATCGCCGTGATTTCCCGGATGGACGCATCGGGTCTGACCCGACGCAGTCCAACGCAGAGGATGGCGGGAAGATTGTTGAAGCGGCCGCCAAGGCCATGCTGGAAGACGTTGCCCGCTTTTCTGCGTGAAATGACACGCCCGACTACAGCGGGGACTCTGGCCACGCGCGGCGAAGGGCGGTATCTAGGTATGCTTCCAGAAAGGCGTGCGAACCGGATACATGCTCGACATTCAGAGGCTGGAAAAATCATTTGGCGCAAAGCATGCGGTGCGCGGTGTTTCCTTCCGGCTTGAGAAGGGCACGGTGCTCGGCTTTCTCGGGCCGAATGGCGCAGGCAAGTCCACGACCATGCGCATGATTGCTGGCGTGCTGGAGCCGGATGCCGGTGACGCGCTGATTGATGGCAAGTCCATACTCGCCAACCGGCGCGAAGCGCAGCGGGCGCTTGGCTATCTCCCTGAGGGCGCCCCACTTTACGAAGACATGACACCGCCGGAATTCCTGTTCTTCATGGCCTCGGCGCGCGGCATGAACGGGGTTGCGCGCAAGGACGGCGTGGAGCGGGCGATTGCGGATGCGCGCATCTCCACGGTCTGTGACCAGCGTATCGGCTCACTTTCCAAAGGCTATCGACGCCGCGTGGGACTGGCAGGCGCCATTCTCCATGACCCGCCTGTCTTGCTGCTGGACGAGCCGACCGACGGACTGGACCCCAATCAGAAACGCGCCGTTCGCGCGCTTATTGCCCGGATGGCGCCGCACAAGGCGATCCTGATCTCGACGCATACGCTGACCGAGGTGCCCGCCATGTGTACGCGCGCCATCGTTGTCGACCGGGGCCTGGTGATCGCGGATGGTACGCCAGAGGCGCTGGCGAAGAAGTCGGAAGACGGGACACTGGAAGGTGCTTTCACGCGCCTGACCGACCAGGCCGAGGCGGAATCGGCATGATGGTCTGGCTGCGCGAACAGTTTGGTGGCTTCACCGCCACTTACAGACGCGAGCTGGGCGCCTATTTCGCGACGCCCATGGCTTACGTATTCCTTGCGGTTTTCCTACTCGCGCTTGGCGTATTCACCTGGGAGGCTTCGCGCTTTTTCGATACCGGTTCGGCCGATCTCGCCCCCTTCTTCGTCTGGCATCCCTGGCTCTACATGATCTTCCTGCCCGCGCTCGCCATGCGGCTTTGGGCCGATGAGCGGTCCGCCGGTACCGATGAATTGCTCCTGTCGCTGCCGCTCGGCATGCCGGGACTGGTGCTCGGCAAACTGCTCGCGGCATGGACGGTGTCGGGGGTCGGCCTTGCGCTGACTGCGCCCATGTGGGTGACGGTCAACGTCCTCGGCAGCCCGGACAATGCGGCCATCATGCTGACCTACATGGTCAGCTTCCTGATGGCAGGCGCGTATCTGTCCATCGGCGCCGCCATTTCGGCCCTCACGGGCAGCCAGGTGACGGCCTTTGTCATAAGCGTGGTCATCGCATTCATCTTTACAGCGGCTGGCTGGCCGGTGGTCCTGTCCGGCGTAAAATCCGTATTCGGAACAGGTGGCGCTGAGCTGGTGGCCTCCTTCTCTTTCCTGGCCCAGTTTGAAGGGGCCCAGCGCGGTGTGCTGGAATTGCGCGCCGTAGTGTTCTTCCTTGGGTTCACCGCTTTCTGGGCCACCCTGAACGGTCTCTGGGCCACACGGCAGAGGCTCGGATAGGATGAAGGCCAAGCATTACATGTTCGCCGCCACGGCGCTTGCCGCCACCATCTTCGTGTCGGGCAATCTGGTCATGCAAAAACTGCTCTCCGGCGCGCGCGTGGATTTCACGGAGAACAATCTCTACACGCTGTCGCAAGGCACCAAGGACGCGCTGAGAGGCGTCGCCGAGCCGGTCGAAATCACATTTGTCTACACGCGGGGCATCGGACAGGAATATCCGGCCGTGCGGGCCTATGCGGCACGCGTGCGCGAGCTTCTGGAAGCGTATCGCAGCCAGTCGCACGGTCAGGTGATTGTACGCGAAATCGACCCATCACCCTTTTCCGAGGCTGAAGACGAAGCGCTCGCCGCCGGCATAACCGCCGTGAATACAAACGGGACAGACCCGCTCTATTTCGGCATCATCGGACGCAACGCGGTCGACGACCAGCGTGTCATCCCCTTCCTGGCGCCCGAGCACGAGCTCACGCTTGAATATGACCTGACACGCATGGTTGCGCGGCTGGATGATCCAGACCCGCCCCGTGTCGGTATTCTCTCGTCCCTTCCCGGCATGACGGCGCCCGGTGGCGAGGGCGGCTATGCCCTCTTGTCCGACATTGCGAAATCATTCGAAATCGTTCCGATTTCCCAAGAGTTCCAATCCCTGCCCGAGGATATGGACGTGCTCTTCATTGCGCACCCTCCCGAACTGGACCTGCGTCAGGAATGGCTGATCGATCAATATGTCCTGCGCCATGGCCGGGCCGTCATCATGGTCGATCCGGCAGCAAAGACCGCTGTTGGCGCCAGTATGTTCGATAGGGGAAGTGATCACCCACGCTCCGATCTCGGCATACTCGGCAAGGCATGGGGCGTAACCTTGTCAGAAGAAGCGGTTGCCGATGCAGCGAACGCGCTGCCCGTGCCGGTCGATACCGGAAACGGCCGCACGGAGGAACTGGCTCATCCCCTTTTCATTGGCGCCCCCGCCTCAGACATGAACAGGGACGACCTGGTGACGGCAGACCTGACCCGGAGCGTCAATTTCGGCGCGCCCGGGGCGCTTGTTACGGGCACGCTGCCCGGCGGGGCAGTCTTTTCCCCACTTATCGAAACCGGTCCCAGCCCGTCCTATATCGATGCCGAGCAGGCCGTGCGTGACATGAAGCCGGGCGATGTTCTCAAATCCTACAAGACCGTGCCTGAACCCTTGGTGCTGGCGGGGCGGCTTTCGGGCCCGCTCGTCACCGCCTTCCCTGCAGGCGCGCCGGCGCTGGATGAACCATCCGATCCGACTCTGGCCGAGCTGATGCGCGCCGAGGCCGCCAATGCGCCGCCTCACATCGACAGGAGCGAGACCGACGCAGAGATCGTCCTGATCGCGGATGTCGATACGATTGCAGACGATTTCTACATAGTGCCCGGACGCGGCACGGTTGTGGCCGATGACGGCGCGCTTGTCTTGAATGCGCTCGATGCCCTTTCAGGCGGCGGAGAGCTGTCGCGTCTTCGGTCGCGCTCGCCCAGCCTGCGGCCCATGACCCGCATCGATAAGATGCGGGAAAGTGCAGAGGCGAAATATTTCCGTCAGCAGGCCGAACTGGAAAGCCGCCTGCAAACGGCGCAGACCCGGCTCGAAGAATTGCAGGAAATTGGCGCTGCCGACGGCTTCTTCTCGGGAGACCTGGAAGCAGACCTGAGCGATTCCGAGCGCACGGAATTGACCCAGTTGCGCGCTGACATCATTGAGCTTCGCGGTCGCCTGCGCGGAATCGAGCGCGACTACCGGCGCGAGATTGACCGTCTCGAAGGCACACTCAAGATCATCAATATCTGGGGCGGTCCTGCGCTTGTCGGCCTGATTGGCCTGCTGGTCTGGCGCCGCCAGCGACATCGTCAGGGGCGGAGCGCGTGACCGACATTCGCCTTCGACGACGCGTGCGCCAGGTCCAGGTTCTGGGTGCTCTGGCTGGGCTGCTGACCGTGCTGGCATTTGTGGTCAACATAGGTGGCCACGATACGCCACAAAGCACCGAGCGCATGGGCAAACTCGTCTTGCCGGATTTTGCGGACGCGCGGGCCGATGCGGCTGAAATCCGCATCACCCTTGCTGACGAGTCCTATACGCTGATCAACGGGCCTGACGGATGGACGCTTGAGGGCTCAGGCGGTTATCCGGTGCGCGCTGACAGGCTGGCAAACCTCGCTGGCGGTCTGGGCGAACTCACATGGGGCGAAGGCCGCACGCGAGACCCCGGAAAGATGAACCGGATCGGCCTGGGGGATCCGCGTGAAGGCGGAACAGGCGCCCTGATCGAGATCGTGAACGAGGCGGATACCGTGACGGCTTCACTGATCACAGGCCGCAAGGGGGCGAATGTCTATGCCCGCCTTCCGGGCGAAGCGCAGGCGTTCCGCATCAATGGCGATCTGCCACCGCTCTACAATCACGATGCATGGCTGGACCTCGACATTATCGACATTCATTCGGATGCCGTTTCCGCTGTCCGGCTGTTTGATGCGCGCAGTAACAGTCTTTACTTGCAGCGCTCCGTCGGCAGCAGCGACCGAAGCTTCCGCCCCGCGCCGCCGTATCAGGACTATCGCCTTGTCAGTCGCATTGCGGCCTCGACACCCGCGCTGGCCCTGACGCGTTTCCGGCCCATTGGCGTCAAGCCGGCCAGCAAGCTCACGACGCGTCCGGTCGGCCGCCATATTACGGAAACGCATGACGGTCTGGAGGTGGACCTTCAGGCCTATAAGGAACCGGACGGCTACTTCGTCACGCTCCGGGCCATTGAGGCTGGTGAAGGCGCCCAGCGCGGCAGCACGATCAACCAGAAGGCTTCTGGATGGGCCTTCGAACTGACCGAATTTGACTGGAATGAGTTTACGCCATCGATCTCGTCCATCGTCAGGCCGCCCGTACCTGACACTTCAGACGCTCCGGCGCAGCCCTGAACTAGTTTTTCAGATCCATGGCGGCGAGCACGCGGCCGAAGCCGGCTTCCTGAACGACCAGTGCGCAGGTCGATTTGCAGACGGAGGGATCAATCTCGACCCGGCCACCAAGCCAGGGACCGATTGAGGTCACATGGGTCACGGGGTGGACCATGTCCGTCGGATTCGCATCGCCGTCGAGATAGTCGATGACGAAGATATCCGTGAGTTCCTTCACATTGCCCGTCAGCTCGATCTTGCCGCCCTTGCGTGCCAGGTGCGCAGGTGAAGGCTCAACACGGCTGACACGCTCCAGGGCCGACTCGACCTGTGGCAGTTTGTTACCGGGACATTGCTCGACACCATTGTAGACGGTCTGGGGCGTGTAAGGCCCGCGCAGGCGGAAACGGTCGACATACGCGCGCTGGCGATCCTTGGACTCGGACATCGCCATGGGGTCCTTTTCACCGAGATAGTCCCAGTAATCGACTGACCATGTGAGGATCAACACGTCTTCGCGCTGGGAATCGACCTCCGCGAGTGTCCGGTGTGCCTTCGGGCAAGACCGGCAATTATGCGATGCAAACAGCTCCACGAGAACCGGCGCCGCATCCGGGACGGACATGGGCTGACGTGCAGCTGCGGGCAGCGCAACGAACAGCGAGAACGCCAGGGCAAGGAAGGAGATGTGTTTCATGACAGTCTTGTTATAGGCGCTTGCCAAATCGCATGACAATCACAGGGGTGTGAGAACTGCAAAAAGCCCCCCGCGAGCGAACGCGGAGGGCTTTTGTTGGTCGGGTTGTTCAATGGCTGCGCTAGAGCGCCTCGCGAGCGAGGTTGCGCAGGACGTAGTGAAGGATACCGCCATTGCGGTAATAATCGAGCTCGTTCTCGGTATCGATGCGCACCCGGCATTCGATGCTGGTCTTGGAGCCGTCCGCCGACGTGATCGTCACCGGCAGCATCATCCGTGGGGTGATGTCGCTGATACCCGCGATGGAGACCTGCTCGTCGCCTTTCAGGCCAAGCGATTCCCAGGTCGTGTCGCCAGTGAACTCAAGCGGCAGGACACCCATGCCGATCAGGTTCGAGCGGTGAATACGCTCAAAGCTGCCGGCAATCACGGCGCGGACGCCGAGCAGGATCGTGCCTTTTGCCGCCCAGTCACGCGACGAGCCGGTGCCGTATTGCTGGCCCGCGAAGATGACCAGTGGAACGCCTTCATCGCGGTACTTCATCGCCGCATCATAGATCGGCAGTTCTTCGCCGCCTGGATAATGCTTGGTCACGCCGCCTTCGACACCCGGCACCATCTGGTTCTTGATGCGGATATTGGCGAACGTGCCGCGCATCATGACCTGGTGGTTACCCCGGCGTGCGCCGTAGGAGTTGAAGTCCAGCACTGGCACCTGATGCTCGCGCAGGTAATCACCTGCCGGGCCGTCTGACTTGATATTGCCGGCCGGGGAGATGTGGTCGGTCGTGATGGAGTCGCCAAAGAGGCCAAGCACCCGGGCATCATGCACGTCTTCAGGTGCGTCCGGCTCAAGACCCATGCCTTCAAAATAAGGCGGGTTCTGAACATAGGTGGAGCTCATCGGCCAGTCATACGTCTGGCCGCCGGACACTTTGATACCCTGCCAGTTTTCATCGCCCTTGAACACGTCCGCATAGCGGCTGCGGAACATTTCAGGTGTCACCGACGCACGCATCACTTCAGCGATCTCTTTCGAGCTCGGCCAGATGTCTTTCAGGTAGACCGGGTTGCCGTCCTGATCCATGCCGAGTGGGTCCGTGGTCAGGTTCCTGTGCATCGTGCCGGCGATCGCATAGGCGACAACCAGTGGCGGCGAGGCGAGATAGTTCGCCCGGATGTCCTGGCTGATCCGGCCTTCGAAGTTGCGGTTACCCGAAAGCACCGAACACGCGACAAGATCGTTCTCGTTGATCGACTTGGCGATCTCTGGCGGCAGAGGACCGGAGTTACCGATACACGTGGTGCAACCATAGCCGACGAGGTTGAAGCCCATCGCATCGAGATCGTCCTGCAGGCCTGCGCGCACCAGGTAATCGGTGACGACTTGGGAGCCCGGCGCAAGCGACGTCTTGACCCAAGGTTTGGATTTCAGGCCCTTTGCGAGCGCATTGCGCGCAAGCAGGCCAGCAGCCAGCATGACGGAGGGGTTGGATGTGTTGGTGCAGGACGTGATCGCGGCAATCACGACCGAGCCATCGTGCAGGTGATAGTCGGAGCCTTCGACCGCATAGGTCGGAACGCCGTAATCATCCGGAATGGTCTTGTTCATTGTGGCGCCTTCGTCGGCGAAACGGGCTTCGCCCTTGCTTTCAGGCGCCTTGTCCTTGTCCACGCCGCCGCCCTTGATGCCGGGGAGGTCTTTCTTGAACTGTTTGGCGGCATCCGTCAGCAGGACGCGGTCCTGCGGACGCTTCGGACCCGCAAGCGATGGCACCACATCACCAAGGTCCAGTTCCAGCGTATCGGTGAACACGGGATCAGCCATGTCGGGACGCCAGTAGCCTTGCGCCTTGGCATAGGCTTCGACGAGCGCCACGCGGTCCGCTTCGCGGCCGGTGTCGGTGAGATAGGTGAGCGTCTCATTGTCGACCGGGAAGAAGCCGCAAGTTGCGCCATACTCCGGTGCCATGTTGGAAATCGTCGCTTCGTCTTCCAGCGTAAGGTTGGCAAGGCCGGGGCCGAAGAATTCAACGAACTTGTCGACAACGCCTTTCTTGCGCAGCATCTGGACCACGGTCAGCACGAGGTCGGTCGCTGTCGCGCCCTCGGCGAGCTTTCCGGTGAACTTGAAACCGACAACCTGCGGAATAAGCATGGAGACAGGCTGGCCGAGCATCGCCGCTTCGGCCTCGATGCCGCCAACGCCCCAGCCTAGAACTGAGAGGCCGTTGATCATGGTCGTGTGGCTGTCGGTGCCCACGCAGGTGTCAGGATAGGCAACCGTTTCGCCGTCTTCCTCTTTCGTCCAGACCGTCTGGCCAAGATATTCAAGGTTCACCTGGTGGCAGATGCCTGTGCCCGGTGGCACAACGCGGAAGTTCTTGAAGGCCGAAGAGCCCCAGCGCAGGAACTCGTAACGCTCGCCGTTGCGTTCATATTCGCGCTCGACGTTCTTCTCGAAGGAATTGGCATGGGCGAAATTGTCGACCATGACCGAGTGGTCGATCACGAGGTCAACAGGCACCTGCGGGTTGATGGCGTCAGCAGCGGCGCCAAGTTTCTTGGCAGCGTCGCGCATTGCGGCAAGGTCAACAACGGCTGGAACGCCAGTGAAATCCTGCATCAGAACGCGCGCAGGGCGATAGGCAATCTCGTGGCTGGTCGAACCCTTGTTGTCGAGCCAGGCCTTGAAGGCCATGATATCATCCTTGGTGACCGTCTTGCCGTCCTCGAAGCGCAGCATGTTCTCCAGCAGCACTTTCAGGGAGGCCGGAAGGCGCGACACATCGCCGAGGCCGTTTTCAGAGGCTGCGGCGAGCGAATAATAAGTGTACGTCTTGCCAGCAGCGGTAAGCGTGCGTTTTGATTTAAAGCTGTCGATAGACGGCATGCGGGAGACCTCGCGTCTTGATGTGTACATGTGGGTGCCGCGTCGGGCGGCGCGTTGCCTCGTGTCATATAGAGGGTAAGCACCTGATGCAATTGGGACAAAGGGTCTATTCCGAGGGGAATTACTGTTGCTGAGCGCCACCAATCTCGGGATTCTGCGGGGAGAGCGCGTCCTGTTCGAGGGCGTATCGCTGTCCGTTGCACCCGGCGAGGCCGTCATCCTGCGCGGCGCAAACGGGGCAGGGAAGACCACTTTGCTGCGCATTCTGGCCGGTTTGACACGTCCGGAAGCGGGCAATGTGACCCGCGAGGCCACCCATCACTGGATTGGGCATCGCGAAGGCCTGAAGCCCCACGAGACGCCGCGGACACATTTAAAACTCTGGGGCCAGGCATGGGGCGCTGAAGCAGATATTGATGCAGTGCTGAGGGAAATGGGGCTTTCCCGCCCCGCTGACGTCGCCGGGCGCTACCTCTCAGCCGGGCAGAAGCGCCGCACGGCCCTCGCACGCCTGATGCTGGACAATCGCGCCATCTGGCTGCTGGACGAGCCCTTCACGGCGCTGGACACCGAAGGGCGCGACCAGCTTCTCGCGATGGTGGCACGGCATCGCCAGAGCGGCGGGGCCGTTATTGCGGCTGTCCACGGTGACGCGGGTTTTGCGGCAAGCCGGGAGATGGGTCTTTGAGCCCGAAGCCAATTCTGTCCGCCTTCAGGCAAGCGCTGAGTGAAGCCTGGGCGGGCGGCGCGGGCGCGCTGTTGCCGCTTGGTTTCTTCGCAGGGGCCGCAGTTCTGGTACCGCTGGGTATCGGAACCGAACCCGGCATGCTGCGCGCCGTAGGTCCGGGCATACTCTGGGTCTCACTTGCGCTATCCAGCCTCGTCACCCTTGAGCGTATCTTCCAGTCAGATGTGGAAGACGGCACGCTTGATCTCTGGTTGCAGGCAGGGGCGCCCGTCTCTGCCATCGCTGCGGCCAAGACATTCGCGCACTGGCTGACGGCCGGCCTGCCGCTGGCCCTGATGAGCCCCGTTCTGGCCCTGATGTTCCAGGCGGAAGCCGGCTTGAGCCTCCTGACGGGCGCTTTGATCTACGGCCTGGGCGGCCTCGCCTTTTTCTTCTGGGGAGGCGTTGGCGCAGCCCTCTCGGCCACGGTCAGGCGCGGAGGATTACTTATAGCCCTCATCGCCTTGCCGCTTTATGTGCCAACAGCGATTTTCGGGTCGATGGCCATGCGCGGCGCGGCGTTCGGAGACACCGCACCATTATTGCTTGCGGCCTCGACACTGTTCGCGCTGGCGGCCGCGCCATTTGCCATGGCTGCCGCGCTGCGCTTGGCGGCGGATTGAGGGGATAGTATCTGATGGGCATGTTATCTGCCTTTGCAAATCCACATCGGTTTCTCGCCTTGTCGAATTGGCTGGCGCCACTCTTCTACGGGGTTGGCGCTGCGATGATCGCGTGGGGCTTGTGGCAGGGGCTTTGGGTGGTTCCGAAGGATGATTACCAGGGCGGTGACATCATGCGTGTCATGTTCATCCATGTGCCCGCGGCCTGGCTGGCCATGGCGAGCTATTCGGGCATGGCGGCAGCAAGCTTCATCTGGTTCATCTGGCGCCACGAGCTGGCCGACATTGCCGCCAAAGCCATTGCCCCGCTGGGCGCGGTGTGGACGGCGCTCTGCCTTGCCACCGGATCGATCTGGGGCAAGCCGACCTGGGGCACATGGTGGCAGTGGGATGACGCCCGCATGATGAGCGTGTTGTTCCTGTTCTTCCTCTTCCTGGGATATATGGCCCTGCGCGCAGCGATGGACTCGCGCCAGAAGGCAGCCCGCGCCGGTGCCATCCTCGCCATGGTCGGCGCGCTCAATGTGCCGCTGATCAAGTTCTCGGTGGACATGTTCACATCGCTGCATCAGGACGCGAGCGTCATCACGGTGGACGGGCCTAAAATGGCGGCCGTCTATCTCTGGCCGCTGATGATGAACGGCCTTGGCCATATGCTCCTGTTCGGCGGTTTGGTGATGACCCTGATGCGGGCGGAAATCTGGACCCGGCGCGCTGCGCGCCAGCGGGCCAGATTATTGGCGGGCGCATGATGGAACTCCTCCCCGACCTCGACAAGAACGCAGCCTATATCTGGGTCTGCTACGGACTGGGCGCCCTTCTTGTTGGCGGCACAGTCATTGGCGTTGTGCTCAAGGCGCGGGCGGCAAAGGCTGCCCTTCGACGCATGCAGACAGGCGATGAGGACGCGGAATGAAACGCTGGCTTGCAGTTATCCCTGTCGCGCTGCTTGTCCTTTTTGCTGGCCTCGCCTTGTCCCAATTGCTGAGCCCGAAAAAGGGGGATTTCGAACGCGTCTCTCGCGCCGCGCCTGACCGTCAGTTCACTACGCTTGACGGTGGCGACATCGTTTTCGCGCCGCCACCCAGTGACCAGACAATCGTCGTTAATCTATTCGCGAGTTGGTGCGCCCCATGCGAGGCCGAGCACCCACAGCTAATGACGCTATCGGAGCGCTTTCCGGGCCGTGTGTATGGTGTTCTCTACAAGGATACGCCCGAGAAGGGCGTAGAATTCCTTGAGCGCATGGGCAATCCATTCGCCCGTGTGGCGGTTGATCCTGACGGGCAGGGTGGTCTGGATTTCGGATTGACCGGCGTACCGGAAACATTCGTGATCTCTAGCGATGGCGAGATCCTGTTACATGTCGCAGGGCCGCTCGGGCCGGACGATGTAAAAGAGGTGAGCGGGGCGCTGAGCGCGCCCCGCAACTGACCCCGAAGTCTTACTTCTTTTTCTTGGCAGCAGGTTTCGCCTTTGGCGCGACCTTCGATTTGATCACCGGCTTCGATTCCGAAGCCGCCTTGGCTTTCGCTTTGGCCTTCGGCTTGGCTTTCGCCTTTGGCTTGGCCTTGGCTTTCGGGACAACCACAGGCGCTGGCTCAGCGGTGGCCTTCACGGTTGGGGCAGGGGCTTCCGCATCATCAACCAGTTTGGTCAGGCCAGAGAGAAGTGCGTCCTGCTTGGTTTTCGGCATGGCGTCGAAAAGCGCTGCGTCGGCAGCGTCAACAGCTGGCTGGGCTTTCTCAAGCGCCTTCCGGCCCTTGGCCATAAGCGAGACGGACTTGGCGCGGGCATCGGTTTTCGAAGCAACGCGCTTGATCAGGCCGGCCTGCTCCATGCGGGCAACCATGTCGGCGAGCGTCGAGCGGTCAATGCCGGTTGCATTGACGAGATCGGACTGGCTGACGCCTTCGTTTCCGGAGAGCGCGGCGAGCACGGAAAACTGGCGCAGCGTGACGCCGGCAGCTTTCAGGGCCGATGCAGAATGATTGGCAGCAATTTGTTGCGCGCGGTGCAACAAATGGCTTGGGGATTTGTTGAGATTAAAACTGGTTGTCGTTGCCATTGGAATGTCTACTTTCAAGGTTTGGCGCGGTTTCCCGCTGGAAATGATTTGGTGGCCCGCTTTAAGCAGCTGGCCCGTGTGCGGATCAACAGTTTTCTCCATAAGGGACATAGGTTGAAGATTTGATGACGGATGACTTAGCAAATGGTTCCATAACGCCTGATTTCATTTCAGGTGTGCCCGACGGCGACGAGCGCGAAAGGCGCATATGCAACACGTGTGGTTTTATCGATTACGTGAATCCGAAAATCGTGGCCGGGTCGGTTGTGACCGACCGCGGCGGAAGAGTGCTTTTGTGCCGACGGGCAATCGAACCGCGCAAGGGGTTCTGGACCCTGCCGGCGGGGTTCATGGAAGAGAATGAAACGGTCGAGCATGCCGCACAGCGGGAGGCAAAAGAGGAAGCGTGCGCAGACATACGGATCGAGCAAATGCTCGCCGTCTACTCCGTACCGCGTATAAGCCAGGTACAGATCATGTTTCGCGCAAAGCTGGAATCTTCAATAGATTCAGGGCCTGAAAGCCTCGAGGTCGGCCTGTTTGACTGGAAAGACATTCCCTGGTCAGAGCTTGCCTTCCCGACCGTCGTGTGGGCACTGACCCACTATGCCAGCACGCGCCATCTGAACGCTTTCCCCCCATTTACCAATCCGCCGGGGACGGAAAAGATTACCCGCTAGGCAGGTTTGTCCTTATCCTCGGACGATATCATGTGCTTGAGCGTGTAAGGCACATTGGCCAGCGCAAACACAAAACCGATAGCCATGTTTCCGAGCCGCCAATTGGCCCAGGTTTCTTCGGAAAAGAATTGCCAGAGGACAATATTCCAGATCGCGAGGGCGACAAAATAAAGTCCCCAGCGAATGGCAAGCGTGCGCCATGCAAAGTCGGGTAGCTGGAATGCGCCATCGAAGAACATCTTCCAGACATTCCGCCCCACGGCGAGACCGCCGAATATCACACCGGCGAACAGAAGGTTTATTATGGTTGGTTTGATGAAGAGAAACGTTTTCGACTGGAGCACGATCCCGATTGTGCCGAACGTGCCGATCAGAACCGATGACAGGATCAGGAAGGGCGGAATGCGCTCCTTGCTGATCAGCTTCTGTATGATGACGCCAATCGTCATCAAAATGAGTGCGCCAGTCGCCCAATAGAGCGCCGTATCTTTCGTCAACAGCCCGTCGCCTTCAGGAAAGCGCAGCAGGATATTGTAGATCAGGACAAAGACGAGTGTCGGACCGAGCTCGGCCCAGACATTGCCAGCCTTGCGGGGCGACGCTTGGTCGGATTTTTGTTCAGACGTGTCATTCATGAGTATTCATACGCGGCAAAGCCGCTCCCGGATGTTTTCCACTCTCTGGCACAGCGCACTGCGAACGACCATAGCAGGCGTCACGCCCCGGCCTGCATGAGAAGCAGGCCACAAGCAAGCACAGCGGCCGCGAGTGTTCGCCGTCTCCCGAAGCCTTCGTGAAGGAGAAATGCCCCAAACGCCGCTGCAAACACAACTGATGTTTCGCGCAAAGCCGTAACGATGGCCGTATCTGTCAATGTGTAGGCAAAAATAGCCAGGCCATAGGAAAATGAGCCAAGCACACCCGCAATCATGCCGCTGCGTATTTGCGGACGAACCGCTTTCATGATTGCGCCTTTGCGCTGCCAGAGGGTCACCGTCGTCACGCCGATCCAGTCGACCAGGAAAAGCCAGACGACGAAGCTCATCGTACTGGGCATCTCTCTCACGGCGCGCGCGTCAGCGACAGCATAGAGGCCGACGCCTATCGCCGTCATCACCGACCAGAACAGGGCGGCCCGGTCGAGACGACGGGCATGGACGGTGACACCCGTCGGCAGGGCAAAGACAATGATCGATGCGCTGGCGGCAACCAGACCCGCGATCTGCCAAGCTGACAGGCTTTCATGCAGGGCAATCCCGGCGATGAGTGCCGTCGCGAGCGGTCCCAGTCCCCGCATGACAGGGAAAACAAGCGACAGGTCCCCGCGATGAAGCGCCCGAATGGCGCTGAACTGGTAGAACCAGTGCACCACCATCGAGACGGCGATGAACGGCAATGTCTCGCGAGGTGGCAACGGTACGAAAAACGCAAAGGGCAGGACGCTGAGCGCCATCACGATGGACAGCACCATCCGGGCGGTCAGGATGTCACCGCCGCGTTTTACCAGAACGTTCGAAGCCGCCAGGGACACGGCTGACATCAGGCAGATCGCGACAGGGAGGAGCGTACTGGTCATAGCGCGCGGTGTATGCGCGGGTTCGCTGACCCGTGGAAGCCCGACGCGGCGTCAGGGTTTGACTATTCACGTGCCGTCTCCATGCTGGATCAAAACAGGGAGAAACGCATGGCCACCCACGATATTATTCTGCGCGGCGGACTTGTCTTCGATGGTAGCGGCGCAGAGCCGCGCGAGATGGATGTCGCTGTTGATGGCGGCGTCATCACCGACCTTGGCAAGGTCAGCGGCAAGGGCCGCGAGGAAATCGATGCGCGCGGCCAGATCGTGACGCCCGGTTTTGTCGACGTGCACACCCATTATGACGGGCAGGCCACCTGGGGCAGCGTCATCAGCCCCTCATCCCTCCATGGCATCACAACGGCAGTGATGGGCAATTGCGGTGTTGGTTTTGCGCCCTGCCGCACGGAAGACCATGACCGGCTCATCCGCCTGATGGAGGGCGTCGAAGACATTCCGTTCCCGGTCCTGACCGAGGGTCTGCCATGGGCGTGGGAAAGTTTTCCGGACTATCTGAATTTCCTTGGCGAGCGTGAATTCGATGTGGATCTCGCCGCCCAGCTCCCCCACGCAGCACTGCGGGTCTATGTCATGGGCGACCGGGGCGCCAATCGCGAGGATGCAACACCCGCCGAGATAAAGGAGATGGCACGCCTCGCAAAGGAAGCCGTGATCGCCGGCGCCATCGGCTTTTCCACCTCGCGTACGCTTAACCACCGCACGTCCGACGGCCAACCGACGCCGACACTCACCGCCAGTGAGGCGGAACTTACCGGGATTGCCATGGGCCTTGCCGAAGCAAAGCGCGGCGTCCTGCAATTCGTATCGGACTTTAACGACCCCCAGAAAGAAGCGGCCATGCTGCGTCGCATCGTCGAAGCATCGGGCCGCCCCCTGTCGGTCTCCCTTGCCCAAGCCGATGTCGCACCGGAAGGCTGGCGTGCGCTTCTGGGAGCCATCGAACAGGCGGTGGATGACGGGCTACCTATGGCCGCTCAGGTGGCACCGCGCCCGGTTGGCGTATTGCTGGGTCTTGAACTCACACTCAACATATTCAGCGCGCACCCTGTGTTCCGGGAAATCGCCGACCTGCCATTTGACGATAAAGTGCGCCGCCTGAATGACGCGGACTTCCGCAAACGTCTGCTGGCCGACAAGCCCGACACCGATAACCCGTTCCTGAAAGTGATGCTGCGCAGCTTCGGCAAGATGTTTCAGCTGACGGATCCGGTCGATTATGAACCAGGTCCGGAGCATACCATCGAGGCCATCGCGGCCCAGCGCGGCGTCACGAATGAAGCAGCAGCGCTTGACCTTATGCTCGAGCGAGGCGGGCGCGGCATGCTCTACCTGCCTTTCCTCAATTATGCGCAAGGCAGCCTCGAACCAATCCGAGCGATGATGGAAAGCCCCGTCACCCTGCCCGGCCTCTCTGATGGCGGCGCCCATGTCGGCATGATCTGCGATGGCAGCTTCACAACAACGATGCTGACCCATTGGGCACGCGATCGTTCACGCGGCCCGAAACTGCCGCTGGAATACCTGATCCATCGCCAGACGCTGAAAACCGCTCGCTGGATGGGCTTTAATGACCGGGGCCTGATCTCGCCGGGTTACCGCGCCGATCTCAATGTCATTGATGCGAGCAACATGAAGCTTCATCTGCCGGAGGTCATTCACGACCTGCCCGCTGGCGGCCGCCGCCTGATGCAGAAGGCCAGCGGCTATACCGCAACCCTCCTTGCAGGACAGGTGACCCACCGTGACGGCGCACCAACCGGCGCCAAGCCGGGCCGACTGGTGCGCGGTGCGCAATCGGCGCCCACACAGGCAATGGCAGCGGAATAGGCGCTATTCGATAGCCCCGACCAGCGCCTGCGAAAACGCGTGGGCGCTGAAGGGGCGGAGGTCATCGGCGCCTTCGCCCACGCCGATGAAGTGGATGGGCAGGTCATGCGCTTCGGCGATGGCGACCAGCACACCGCCCTTGGCCGTGCCGTCCAGCTTCGTCATCACAAGGCCCGTCACGCCGGCCGTATGCCGGAACGCCTCGACCTGGCTGAGCGCATTCTGGCCAACCGTCGCGTCCAGCACGAGGATGACGTCGTGCGGGGCTTCAGGGTCCATCTTGCGGATGACACGCACCACTTTGGCGAGCTCAGCCATCAGTTCCGCCTTGTTCTGCAGGCGTCCGGCCGTATCGACGAGCACGAGATCAAGATCCTCTTCCCTGGCCCGCTCGATCGCCTCGTACACAAGACCCGCCGCATCGGCGCCTGTCGGCTTGGACATGACCGGAATACCGGCCCGGTCGCCCCAGACCGTCAGCTGTTCAATGGCTGCAGCCCGAAACGTATCACCGGCGACCAGTAGCGCCTTGGCGCCCTGATCCTTCAGTTTCGAGGCGATCTTGCCAATCGTCGTCGTCTTGCCGGATCCATTGACGCCAACAAAAAGAACAACGCGGGGGCGCGGGCCGTCGGAGAAGTCCACAATCTTCTCACGCGGAGCCAAAACCTCTTCAATTTCGGCCGCGAGCGCCTGTTTGATCTCGTTTTCAGTGATTTCCTTGTCGAAGCGCTCCCTCGACAGATTTTTCGTGACCCGTCGCGCGACAGCCGCGCCAAGGTCTGACGTGATCAAGAGGTCTTCAAGATCCTCAAGCGTTTCCTCATCCAGTTTGCGCTTGTTGAAAGCGGAAAGGCCCGACCCGAGGCGCGACGAAGAGCGGGCAAGGCCCGAACCGAGCTTGGCCACAAAACCCGGATCATTGGCTTCTGCTTCCAGCGCGGCACGTGCGGCCGCTTCGCGTTCTTCACGCAAGCGCGCGGCTTCGCGGCGATCTTCGAGCAGCTTCAGTTCAGCCGCAGCCTTAGCCCGGGCCGCTTCGCGCTCCTCGCGCGCGAGACGGGCGGCAACCGCTTCAGCTTCAAGACGGCTTGCTTCTTCGGCATCGGCACGCGCCAGCGCTTCGGCACGCGCGGCATCGGCCTTGCGGGCCTCTTTCTCAAGCCGGTCCGATTCAGCAGCAGCTTCGCTAGCCTCCCGCGACTGGCGGTCTTCCCAGGCCTGGTTGGCCTCGGCGACGACACGCTCAATCTCGGCTTTTTCGGCTTCTTTTGCGGCGATTTCAGCATCGCGCGCCGCAATCTCGTCAGCTGAAAGTTCTGGCGCGTCCATGGCCGCGCCAGCCACCTTTGCCTCGTCCTGCTTCTTCTTTTTCCCGAACCACAGGATCATGCCAAAGTCCCAACCAGATGCGTATTGTTGTGCCCGGTTATATGGGTACGCGCGACGCGTCCAGCAGGCGGCAGGTCGCCTTCGATCTGCAAGGGCGTAAAGTCCGGCAGGCGGGCCGTGGCGCCGCGCTCGACCAGCGCATCAGCACTTGTGCCGACATGGCGGACGAGATGGGCGATCAGCGCCACTTCGCCAGCCGCACGCAGCCTCGCCGCGCGCGCCTTGATCTCGGCTTTCGCCACTTGCGGCATCCGCGCAGCAGGCGTTCCGGGCCGGGGGCTATAGGGAAAGGCGTGCAGGAAACTGATGCCGCACTCTTCCACGAGACGCAGGGAATTCTCGAAATGCGCCTCGGTCTCGGTCGGGAACCCGGCAATCAGGTCGGCGCCGAAGGCCATGTCGGGCCGCGCGTCGCGCAGGCGCTGCGTCAGCGCAATCGCCTGGTCACGCGAATGGCGACGCTTCATGCGCTTGAGGATCATGTCATCCCCATGCTGCAATGAAAGGTGCATGTAGGGGGCCAGCCGCACATCCGACAGCGCCTCGACAAGCGCATCGTCAATCTCGATGGCATCGATGGAGGATATGCGTAGCTGTGCGAGTTCGGGCACCAGTTTCAGGATGCGCTGGACCAGATTGCCCAATTGCGGCGCGCCCGGAAGGTCAGCGCCCCAGCTCGTAAGGTCCACGCCCGTCAGCACGACCTCGTGATGGCCCGTCTCCACGAGCCGGCGCACCTGCGCCACGACCTCTCCGGCCGGAACCGAGCGTGAATTACCGCGCCCATAGGGAATGATGCAGAACGTGCAGCGATGGTCACACCCATTCTGGACCTGAACATAGGCACGCGCACGGCCCTCCATCCCGTCAATCAGATGGGCCGCTGTCTCGCGCACCGACATGATGTCATTGACGCGCACCTTTTCATGGCCAGCCAGCAGCGTGGCAGGCTTCCACGTATCCGCCTGCATCTTTTCGTGATTGCCGATGACGCGCGTGACTTCCGGCATGGCCGCGAACATCGCAGGGTCAATTTGCGCGGCACACCCCGTCACCAGGATCGGTGCTCCCGGATGATCCTTCGCCGCACGCCGGATCGCCTGACGGGCGGAACGAACGGCTTCTGAGGTCACGGCGCAGGTGTTGATGATCACGGCATCATTCAGCCCCGCCTCGGCGGCATGGCTGCGCATCACCTCCGATTCATAGGTGTTGAGGCGGCATCCGAGCGTGATCAGCGTCGGGCTGGGAGGCGTGGTTGCATGAGTCATGACAAGTTCGATGGGCCACATCGCGCTGTCTGCGGCGAGAATCAAGCCCGACGCGCCAGTCAGCACTCAGATAACGGTCTCGAATTCCAATTCGACAGGACCGGTCATGTAGACATGATCGTCGTTCTCGCGCCAATCGATGATCAGCGTGCCACCATCCAGCACGAGCCGCGCCTTGCGCCCGGTCAGCTTGGCGCGCGCCGCACAGACCAGTGCTGCGCAAGCGCCGGTACCACAGGCCTTGGTCAGGCCGGCGCCGCGTTCCCAGACACGCAGGCGAATGGTTTCGCTGTCGATAACCTGCGCAAAGCCGACATTCGTGCCCTCCGGAAATAGCGGATGCCATTCAACGAGCGGGCCCAGCTGGGGAATGTCATACGCATCGACATCCTTCACGAAGAAGACCGCGTGCGGGTTGCCCATGGAAACGACAGCCGGACGCGACAGCGTCGGATTATCCATCGGGCCGATTTTCACGTCGACGCCGCGCACATCCATCTTTTCGGCCAATGGGATGTCTTCCCAGCCCATCAGGGGCGAGCCCATATCGACCGTCACGAGGCCGCCTTCGGCCTTGAAGCCCTTCAGCATGTCTGCCTCGGTCTGGATAGTGACCATGGGCTTGCCGGTTTCCTCAAGGATGAGATGCGCCACGGCGCGGGCGCCATTGCCGCAAGCCGCCACTTCCCCGCCATCCGCATTCCAGATTCGCATGAACACGTCCTTGGTGGCATCGCGTTCCAGCGCAATCACCTGGTCAGCCTGCAGGTCCGCCGCGATCTGGCGCACCTGTTCTGCGGTCGGCGCAAAGGGCGTCGAGCGGGCGTCAAACACGGCAAACGCGTTGCCGGCGCCATTCATCTTCCAGACTTTCATGTCGCGTATGTATTCCGTTTTGAGCCGGCGGCATAGCAGGCGATTGAAAGGCTATTTCGGCAGCCGGGTAGAGACGATCCATCCGCCTATTTGCAGACAAAGCGCAAACAGCAGCGCCCCGTACACAAGCGGGTGCGACACGAAAAACGCGAGCACGGCAATCCCCATGCAGCCATAATCCACAAGATCGCTGGACATCAGCCAACCCTGCGGCTGCCGGGCCTTGCGCACATCCATGAGCGTGACCGTGCGCCAGACCCGCCCCATGTCCGGCGGGCCGAAGGCAGCCAGCAATTGCTTTGGATCCACGATGCCTGTCATTTCAGCCAGGTCTTCGGCCTTTGCCTCGCCCAGATAGATGGATCGCTTGCGTGCGGATGTGCCGATCAGGCTCACCAGCGCCGAAAGGATGACCGCGACCGCAATGGCCGCAATCGTGAAACCATCAAAGGGGCCGTATCCGCTCATGCCACCTATATAAGCATGCCGCTGGCGGACGGAAGCCGCGATCGCCTCAGCGCTTTGGAATTGCAGCCCAATAGTCGAAGTCCAGCAGGACGCCAGCGGCATATTTGCCGGCATCGTCCTTGTAGGCGAAGGCGCCTGGGTCCTGGTCCTTCACGGCGACGAGGCGCAGGCGCAGGGCGCCGCACGTGTCTGACAGCTCCGCCTTGTCCAGCACTTCACTCCACGCATAGATCGTGTCACCGGCGAACAGCGGGCTGACATGGCTGCCGGCATTGATGGCCAGCATCTGGCCCGCATTGGCGAGGCCATTGAACGCCAGCGACCGGGCAATCGAGATCACCACGCCGCCATAGATAAGGCGCTTGCCGAACCGGCTGTCCTTCTGGCCATGCGCATCGAAATGCACCTTGGCCGTGTTTTGGTAGAGCCGGGTGGCGATCTGGTGCTCGGCCTCTTCAACCGTCATGCCGTCGACATGGTTGATCTTCTCGCCCACGGCGTAGTCATCAAATGTGTACGGGCTGCCCGCAAGCGCCATGTCCCACGTCTTCATGTCGGGATAGCCGACCAGTTCGGCGGCAGGCACCACCTCCGGCAGGTCCGGCACAACTGGCTCGGGCGCGGGATTGTCCATCTCGTACTTGTTGACCATCACCCAGCGCACGAAGGACATCGCCGTCTCGCCGCGCTGGTTGAAGCCGGTCGTGCGCACCCATACGACGCCCGTCTTGCCGTTCGAGTTCTCCTTGATGCCGATCACTTCCGACACGGTGTTCAGCGTGTCGCCCGGCATCACCGGCAGGAAGAAACGACCATCGGCATAGCCAAGATTCGCCACCGCATTGAGGGAAATGTCCGGCACCGATTTGCCGAACACGACATGGAAGGCGTGAAGTGGATCAATGCAAAGGCCCGGAAAGCCCGCCGCCTTGGCGAACTCGGCCGATGAATACTGCGCATAGCGATTACCGGTCATCGCCCGGTAAAGGGCCACATCGCCTTCCGTCAGCGTCTGAGGCGTCGCGTGGACGATCTCCATGCCGACATGGAAATCCTCGAAATAATTGCCGGGATTGGATTTCTGTACGCTTGTCATCTGCCGCCTCGCTCAATGCGGCTTCGGCGGCAGCGCCGAGAGGATCAGGCGCGGCCGATAAAGCCTGTCAGGGTTTCGGCCATCACCTGCACGCGGCTACCGTCCGAAATCAAGCCGGGAACGAAAAAAGGCGCCAGAACGAGCGAAATCGCCGCAGCCAGAAGGGCGCCCGCCATCACCTGTTGGTCGCGGCGCTCGGCCAGCTGGTCGAACATGCGCGGGCCCATCAGCATGTACGGAAGTCCGAACATGCAGAACACGGCGAAAGCCAGAAAGAGCGCGGCCAGGGTCAAAAGGATCAGCATCATGCGTCCTCTATGACGCATCAAGGCTGATATTCCGTCTCATGTATCGATGAAATTTGATCGAATTGGCCTGTCTGGGCGTGATTTCAGAAATTCAGAGCAAGTCCAGCATAGTTTCGACCGGCCGGCCCAGAACAGCCTTGTCCCCCTTGATGAGGATGGGTCGCTGGATGAGCTTCGGGTTCGCCGCCATGGCCGCAAACAAGTCGGCGTCAGGCGCCTCAGGCGAAACCCCGGCGTCCTTCGCATTGCTCTCGCGCAGGAAAGCCCGTGGGCTGACCCCGCCCATTTTCACCGCGATATCCTTGAGTTCATCCACGCTGAGCTGCTCTGACGCGTTCATATACTTTCGCACATCCAGCGTGATCCCTTTGGACTCAAGCAGTTCAAGTCCCTTGCGCGACGTGCTGCATCCCGGGTTGTGAAGATAGGTATAGGTCATCAGGCCGCCTCGAATGCCTTGATCGCGTCATTCATGGCCACTGTGCGGCGCGCTTCGTCGAGGTGCAGCAGCTCTGTCATCTTGCCATTCACCTTGAGCACGCCCTTGCCGGCATTTTCGGGATCGGCGAAGGCCTCGATCACGGCCTGCGCCTGCTCAACCTCATGCGGGCTGGGTGCAAAGATCCGATTGGCAGACTCAAGCTGAGACGGGTGGATAAGCGTCTTGCCGTCAAAACCCAGCGTGCGGCCCTGTTCGCACTCATCGATCAGGCCATGCTCGTTCTTGATGTCATTGTAGACACCGTCGATAGCGACAAGGCCATAAGCGCGCGCCGCCGCCATGCTGAGGCCCAGCGCCGTCTGGAAAGCCAGCCGGTCCGGCGTTGGGCGGGCACGATATTCCTTGGCGAGATCGTTTGTCCCCATGACGAATGTCGTGAGGCGCGTGCGGTGGGCGGCCTCGGCGATTTCCTGGATGTTGAGAATGGCGAGCGGCATCTCGATCATGACCCAAAGGCCGAAATCGGCAGGCGCACCGGCAGCGGTCAGCGCCGAATCCAGTCGGTCAATATCAGCGCCCGACACCACTTTGGGCGCGAGAATGGCATTTGCGCCCGATTTTGCCGCCATTTTCAAGTCGTCTGCGCCCCATTCTGTGTCGAGGCCATTGATGCGGACAACAATTTCACGCGGACCATATCCACCGCCCTGGACAGCGCTGAGAATGGCAGCGCGCGCCTCGGCCTTGGCTTCGGGCGCCACAGCGTCTTCCAGATCGAAGATCAGCGTGTCGGCTGCAAGGTCCTTCGCCTTTTCCAGGGCGCGGGTATTGGCGCCCGGCATGTAGAGGCATGAGCGGCGCGGACGATGGGCTTGAGCTGACATGGACGGTCCTTGACGGTTGACTTGCGATTGGGGAAGGGGTGGCCTCATTGTTCCAAAAGATCAAGATGACCAAAGGGCCGCCATGACAGACTTTCCGGTATCAGGACACGTTGCCACCGGTTTCGAGCCCGTCCGTGAGGCTTTCGAAGCAAATTTTGAGAATGATGGCGAACTGGGGGCCGGTTTTGCCGTGCTGCTGGATGGCGAACCGATTGTCGACCTGCTCGGCGGCTGGGCTGACCGGAAAATGGAACAGCGCTGGGATGAGCGCACACTCGTGCCCGTCTATTCGACGACAAAAGGTGTGTCCGCGCTCGTTCTTGCTGCCGTGGTGGCTGATCTTGCTGACGGATACGAAACACCGATCTCCGAAATCTGGCCGGAGTTCGCAGCGGAAGGCAAAGGCGCGGTTACAATCGGCCAGTTCGTCAGCCATCAGGCAGGCCTGCCTGGATTCATCAATGAAATCGATCCGGAAATCTGGCTCGATCCGCCCGCCTGCGCCGCCGCGCTGGCAACGCTTCCGCCCATGTGGCCGCCCGGCACGGCCCATGGCTACCATCCGACAACCTGGGGCTATGTCGTCGGCGAAATGTTCCGGCGCATCAGCGGTGTAACGCTGGGCACATGGCTGCGTGAAAACGTATGCGCGCCCGCCGGCATAGATTTCCACATCGGGCTGCCAGCCAGCGAACATGAGCGCTGCGCAGACATAAAGCGACCGACCGCCCTTCCCGACATCGGCGAGATGACAGACCCCAAGAAAGCCGCCTTCGGCACCAAATGGTCTTCGCCTAATCGCGGCGGCGCGATCTGGCGCGAGATCGAGATTCCCTCGGCCAATGGCCACGGCACGGCGGCCAGCGTCGCCGCGCTTTATGACGCTTATGCCCATGGGGGCGCCGTTGCGGGCAGGGCGCTGATGCCTGACGACGCCTATACCAATCTCATCCGCCCGCGCGTCAACGGTCCAGACCTGGTTCTGAATATGGATACGAGTTTCGGCGCCGGCATCATGCGTAACACACACGGCTTTTTTGGTCCGAACGCGGAAACGGTCGGCCATTGCGGTTGGGGGGGATCCATGGCCATCGGCGACCCGGACCGGCGCCTGACTTGCGCCTATGTCATGAACAAGCAGTCCAATGTGCTTGTTGGCGATCCGCGCGCCGTGCGGCTGGTCAACGCCGTTTACGGTTGCCTCTGACATGCTCGGGCACGTCAACTGGCCCGCTTTCCTCATCGCAATGGCTGCGGTCGAACTGACACCCGGTCCCAATATGGGATGGCTTGCGGCTCTCTCCGCGAAGTCCGGCTGGCGTGCCGGACTCATGGCTGTGGCAGGCGTCACCCTCGGCCTTTTGGTTCAGCTGATTGCCGCCGCCACAGGCGCATCGGCACTGCTCGCGGAATCGCCCGTACTCTACGAGTCGCTGCGCTGGGCGGGGGTCGCCTTCATGCTTTATCTCGCATGGGAGGCCTTTGCCGACACCGGCTCGGCCTCGGCGGTTCGCGGTGGCGGTCCGGAAGGCTTTCGCCGCGGGCTCATCGCCAATATTCTCAATCCCAAAGCGCTGCTCTTCTACATCATTGTCGTCGGTCAGTTCGTCGATCCGGAATCAGGCCCGGTCTGGGGACAGATCATTCTCCTTGGCCTTATTCACCTGGCGGTGGCGATCATCATCCATGTCGGCATCGTCTTCCTCGGCGCCGGTCTCGGCACGGTGCTCGAACGTTGGCGCACATCGCTCCCGGCCCGTATCGGCTTCGCCCTCGCCCTCGTCGCGATCGCCGTTTGGATCGGGATTTCGACGCACAGGCCATCCTGAACCCCAAACTGGCCTACATATTGCAGAACAAGATCCGGGACACGTTGGTCCCACCATGCGAATACTGCCCCGATGAACCTCACAGGCCATCGGGGTTTTTTTTACGCAGGCCGCGCCGTACGGGCCAGCCGCCGCGCCTTGGCTTCCCCAAGAACACTGTCAGTCGTGAATATGGCCAGCGCCGCCCAGATACATCCGAACGCGACAGCGTGCGTCCATCCGAACGCCTCGCGGAAGACGAGTGTCGCAATCAGGAACTGAAGCGTCGGCCCGATATATTGCATCATGCCAATCGTGGAGAGTTTGAGCCGCTTCGCCGCGAGCCCGAACAGGATAAGCGGCGTCGCCGTGATCGGACCTGCCAGCACGAGCAAGAGATAGTCCCAGCCGCCTGTGCCCATCAACCGTCCTTCAGGTTGCTGCAGGAACCAGGCAAACCACGCCATTGCGAGCGGGGTGAGAACCGCCACTTCGACCAGGAAGCCGGCCCGGCTATCGATCGCCACTTTCTTCCGGATCACCGAATAAAAAGCGAATGTGAAACAGAGGCCCAAGGCGACCCAGGGAATATGGCCAAAAGCGACAGCCATCACCGCGACACCAATCGTGGCGATGCCCACGGCAATCCATTGGGCAGGTCGCAGGCGCTCGGCGAAGATCAACATGCCGAAAAGCACGTTGACGAGCGGATTGATGTAATAGCCGAGTGAGGCCTCCATCGTCCGTCCGGCATTCACCGCCCAGATATAGATCAGCCAGTTCACGCCGATCAGGACGCCTGAAAGGGCCAGCCATTTCAGGTTCTCCCATTTGAACGCAGTGCGGATGTCGCGCCAGTTGGCGGCAACCGCGATCAGCAGGATCGCTGTTGGCACGGACCAGATGATCCGGTGCGCCAACAGCTCAACCGCGCCGACATGGTTCATCGCGCGAATATAAAGTGGCAGCGAGCCCCAGATGACATAGGCACCGAGCGCGGCGGGAAATCCGAGACGAAGGGAGGACGAAGTGCTCATGCGCCGCGATGTAGGCGCAGCCGCCATGCGACGCCACCCAAATCTTGCTGCGCCAAGCGCTTAGTTTTCTTTCACCCGGAAAGTCCGGCTGCGGCTCAGCCCGTCGTAACGGCCTGCTTCTCAGGCTTCAGCACGCCGCGGTTCAGCAATTCTTCGGCGATCTGAATGGCGTTCAGGGCCGCGCCCTTGCGAAGGTTGTCCGAGACGCACCAGAAGGCGAGGCCATTCTCGACCGTCGGATCCTTGCGCACGCGGCTGATAAAGGTTGCCCAGTCACCGACACATTCCTTCGGCGTGATGTAGAGCTCTTCCTTCGGATCATCGACCAGCATGATGCCGGGGCTTTCGCGCAGGAGCTTTTTCGCCTCGGCGGCGCTCATCGGGCCAGCCATCTCGATATGCACAGCCTCGGAGTGACCGACAAACACCGGCACGCGTACGCACGTCGCCACGAGTTCGATGGCGGGATCGAGGATTTTCTTGGTCTCCTCGCGCATCTTCCACTCTTCCTTGGTGAAACCGTCATCCATGAAGACATCGATCTGCGGGATCACGTTGAAGGCGATGTCCTTCTGGAACACCCGCGGCGTCGGCTCGTCATTGACGAAGATGCCCTTGGTCTGGTTCCAGAGTTCGTCCATTCCCTCCTTGCCCGCGCCGGAAACGGACTGATAGGTCGCAACCACGACACGCGTGATGCCGACTGCATCATGGATCGGCTTCAGCGCGACAACCAGTTGCGCTGTGGAACAGTTCGGATTGGCGATGATGTTTTTCTTCGTGTAGCCCATCACGGCATCGGCGTTCACTTCCGGCACGACGAGCGGTACGTCCTTGTCCATGCGCCAGGCCGACGAGTTATCGATGACGATGGCACCGGCAGCCGCAATCTTCGGCGCCCACTGCTTCGAGATCGTGCCACCGGCCGACATGAGGACCAGATCAACGCGCTTAAAGTCAAAAGATTCAAGGTCGTGACACTTCAGCGTCCGGTCGCCATAGCTGACTTCCTTGCCAATCGAACGCCGGGACGCGACAGCAAAGACTTCGTCTGCGGGGAACAGGCGCTCATCCAGAATATTGAGCAATTCGCGCCCGACATTCCCTGTTGCACCGACAACTGCAATCCGCGTGGCCATGATATCAATAACTCCGTTGTGTAAGCCGCAGGCTTATGACGCATTCTTGTCCCATGTGCAAAGACTGTTGCCATCGTGTTATGTGTAATGCAGCACTTTAAGCCTGCCCCAAGCCCAAGGAGACCCATGCGTGCTTGATGACGTAATCGCCCGCTACATCGCCAGCTACAACGCCCGTGACATTGACGGCATGATCGACTGCGTCACCGATGATGTCGTGTTCGAGAATATTTCCAATTCCGGACAATCCATGCGGCTCGACGGCAAGGACATGATGCGTCAGGTGGCAGACCTGTCGGGCAACGCCTTCTCCTATCGCCGCCAGCGGCTGGTCAATGTTGTGACCGGCTCCGGGAAGGCCGCCGCCGAAATCGAATTCGAGGGCAAGGCCGCTGTTGACCTGCCCAATGGCGTGCGCGCCGGTGAAACGGTCAAGATACGCGGCGCCAGCTTCTTCGAATTCCGCGGCAACCTGCTCTGCCGCATCGCCGACTATAGCTAGCCGGCCTTCTGGTACGTCTCCCGTCGCAGATCAGGCGCCAGGCCATCGCCCATCAAATCGATGAAGTTGCCCGAATAGAAAGCCTCGACGGCGCGCGTCGACGCACCCTTCAGGCTCTCGTCAAAGCGCTTCAGAGGATTGCGGCCGCCCTCAACGTGCGGGTAGTCCGAAGAAAAGAGACAAATCTCCTCACCCGCATTCGCGATGATCCAGCCAGCATCCTCATGCGGATAGGGTGTCACGCGGAACTGCCTGCGCACGATCTCGGACGGTTTAGCCGACAGGTTCTGCAGCCGCGTCTCATTGCGCATGAAGGCATGGGCCGCCGAATCCATTGATCGCATCCACCCCGGCACCCAGGCCGCGCCAAGTTCGATCGCGCCGAATTTCAGGCGCGGGAAACGGTCGAAGACGCCGTCAAAAATCATCGTGGCCAGTGTCTGCATCACAGCCGAGGGGATCGGCATGTAACTGACCGAGGTGAAATTATCGTCGCCACCATGAAAATCCGGCACCGGCGGCAGGCCGTTTTCCTTGTAGACAGGGTTCAGCTTGTCTTCGCCGCCCACGTGGAAAAGGATCGGCAGGCCGGCTTCCTCCGCCATGGCCCAGACCGGATCGAGGCCAACATGGCTTGGCGCGTGATGCTGCGGGCACTTTGACGGCACCATGAGCGCTTTGACGCCCATCTCGATGGCATTGCGTGCCGTCTGGACAGCGCGCTCGATATCCTCGAGCGGTACATAGGCCGTGGCCAGCAGGCGCCGGTCGACCGCGCAGAAATCTGTCATCATGCGGTTGTGCGCCTCGGCGGCCGCATAGCAGAGCTCCATGTCGTCGCCCTCATCCAGGCCGAAATTGCCGAGGCAGAAAGTGGTGAACACAAGCTGGCTGGCAAAGCCGAGAAGATCGAGCACCGCGGGACGGTCTTCCCGGCGAAAGGCGCCGTGCGCCTCGTAATTCTTCCGCAGGAGAATGTTCTCGGCGACGCCTGCCTGAAAGGCGGCATCATCATGCGCGGCCAGCTGCCCATTGACGAAATCGTCAAAGGATTTCTTCGCTTTATAGACCGGAAGATCGTGATAGCGCGCCAGCAGCTTGCGATCAAAATAGGGGTCGAGACAGTCGCTCGGCTCCATCAAATGGCTGTCAGCATCATGCACAAGGCGGCTGCCTGCATAGGTCATCGTGTTTCCTCCAAGTTTTCTTTTTGGAGGAAGATGTCACAGCCGCAGGTCAGCGGCAATTATGATGCCGGGCTCTAGAGCGCTGCGATGATTGCGTCGGCCATGCCTTGGGTGCTGAGGTCGCCGCCGAGATCCTTCGTCCGGGCGCCGTTTTCGAGCGCTTTGCCGACCGCCGCGAACAGCGCGTCCGCAGCCTTCTCGCGGTCGAGCGACCAGCGCAGCGCCATTTCCAGTGACAGGATCATGGCGCACGGGTTGGCAATGCCCTGACCGGCAATGTCCGGCGCCGAACCATGCACGGGTTCGTAAAGCCCCGGCGTGCCCGGACCGCCAAGCGAAGCGGACGGCAACATGCCGATCGAGCCTGTCAGCATCGAAGCCTCGTCCGACAGGATGTCGCCAAACAGGTTCCCCGCCAGAATGACGTCGAACTGTTTGGGCGCGCGCACCAGTTCCATCGCGCACGCATCGGCATACATGTGGATGAGGTCAATGCCTGCGCCGAATTCGGCATGCGCGAGCGTCACTTCCTGGCGCCAGAACAGGCCGGATTCCATCACGTTCGATTTCTCGACCGAACAGACCTGCCCCTTGCGGCCGCGAGCAATGTCAAAGGCCACACGCGTGACGCGCTCGATTTCCGGATGGGTGTAGAGCGCTGTGTCATAGCCGCGACGATAGCCGTTTGCATCGGTATCGATGCCGCGCGGCTGGCCAAAATACACGTCGCCGGTCAGCTCGCGCACGATCATCAGGTCGAGGCCTTCAATGATCTCGCGCTTCAGGCTGGACCCATCCACCAGGGCCGGGAAGCAATAGGCCGGGCGCAGGTTCGCAAACACGTCTAGCCCCTTGCGGATGGCAAGCAAGCCGGCCTCCGGCCGCTTGTCGCGTGCGACGCTATTCCATTTCGGTCCGCCCACAGCGCCGAGCAGAACAGCGTCTACGTGGAGAGCCTGATCCAGGGTCTCATCCGAGAGGGGCGTGCCATGCATGTCAAAGGAGGCGCCGCCGACAAGGCCGGTCTCGAACTTGAGGTCCGGCACGAGTATCTCGGCCACGCGGCGCGCCTGCGCCATCACTTCGGGGCCAATACCGTCTCCGGGCAGAAGCAAGACTGTTTGCGATGACATGGGCGCGGGTCTCCTGGATTTTGGTCTTTTGCCGCTAAGGCGCAGCAGAAGACACGCGTCTAACGCCCTGGACCGTGTCGCGCAATCTGAAGAGTGACTTCATCAAAGGGGCCAAGCGTCCGCGGCAGCAACGGTCTGCCATGCGCCTCTCAGTCCGGGCGACACTGGCCAGGCACGCCACTGCATCTGTTGCGCTGAACGGAATCCATCGCCTCCTTGGCATTTGAGGCGACCATTTTGTCCCATGTTGCCCAGGCGCTTTCCGATTTGCACTCCTGTAGCAGAAACCGAGTGCCCGTACGCGAGATGTTTCGGCAGCGCACGACGGTGCCATCCGATGTCATCAGACCTTCCATGTTAACTTTCGCATCGGAAGGATCCACCTTCGCCATATCAACTGGCTGGGGCGTCACACAGGCCGAGAGAAAGACCATACTCGCAATTAGGATTTGACGGATCATTGGAGGACCTCCACCCAAGGATGACGGTATCACACATTGAGGGCGGGGCTAGGTTCAATCCGCTTGGCATCCACGTGATCGGCCCCTCAACAACTGCCCTCTGCCTGCGTCGAACAGCCAGTATTCAGGCGCTGCAAACGGTCGGTCGATTCCTTGGCGTTCTGGTTCGTGTAGGCGTCATACTGCGCCCATACTTCAGGCGTTTTGCATTCGCGCTTGGCGAAGCGTGAACCAGTCACCTTCATGGTGCGGCATACAACATCGGCACCGTCGGCAGACGCGACTTGGACGGCGGTTTGAGGTGCGGCCAAGGCTTCGGGCGAGGTCGGAGCCGCTGGTGCTGCCTGACAGGCAACCAGCAGCAGAGCGGCGGCTGGCAAAAGCCAGCTCAGGCGAAGTTGAGTCATATCGAACCCCTTTATTCTTGCTTTCAGTAAGAAGTGGCTAGAGCATGATACGATCAGTTGGCGCTGGCTGCCGGCCCACTGTTCAAGCGCTGGACCTTGTCGGTTGCTTCCCTGGCGTTCTGGTTGGTGTAGGCATCATACTCAACCCATGCGTCGGGCGTCTTGCATTCCCGCTTGGCGAAGCGCGTACCGGTCACTTTCATCGAACGACAGACGACTTCGACATCGGCAGCCGCGGTTTGTGTTGGTGCCTGATCCGCCGCTGCAGCGGTGGTCGCAGGTGCGCTCTGGCAGGCGGCAGCCAGAATGAGAAACAGGGGCGCACAGGCGCAGGCGAGACGACGCTTCATGTATTGTATCCTTCAGGGTATTTCTATTTTCCGGTGATTTTTATGACGGGTGGGCACTTGGTGCAACTGCGGCGCACATCTTTGATGCCTCCCGCGCGCGAAGTGATCAGATCGGTTCGGGGTCTGCCTCGTAAAGACGCAAGGAGCGGTCGGTTATCTCCAGGCTGGGGAACGTGGCGCGCCAGGCCGCCATATGCGCTGTCTTGAAATGGGCCGCCAGCGCATCGCGGCTCTCCCAGCGCTCGGTTATGCGTATGAGACCCGGGTCCAGAATATCGAGACTATAGGCATAATCGATACATCCGGCCTCGGCCCGGCTCCCGCGGATCATTTGCGCCATGGCGTTTCGGGCGGCCTCAAGATTGGCCGGCGGGATGCGCACTGTTCCTTCGATCACGATCACTGGGGTGCCTCAGCATCCGGAATGGCCTTGTCCGGTTCAGCTGGCGGCGCTTTTTTTGGAAGTGTCGCGTTCGTCTCGGGCTTGATGCTGAACGGGTCATTATGACAGCCGCCCAGTACCGTCAGGCACGCCGCAGATACGAGGATGCATTTCCAGCGCGCCATATCTTTTCTCCCGCCTTCCTGTTTCAGCCAGCCCGTTCAAGCCAGGGCGTCATGTGACGCCGCCTGGACTCGAATGCGTCAATCTCGGATGCCGAAGTCAGGGACGCGCCGATCTCGTCGAGGCCCGCCATCAAGTTGGACTTGCGACCCGCATCAACTTCAAAGCTGTGCACCACGCCGTCCGGCGTGGTCACGGTCTGCGTCTCAAGGTCGATTGTGAACACATGGTTCGCGCCACCGGCCTGCGCCGCCAGCTGCGCGCACACATCCACCGGCAGACGAACGGGCAGGATACCGTTCTTGTAGCAGTTATTGTGAAAGATATCGGCAAAACTCGGCGCGATGACGCACGTGATGCCCTGGTCCAGCAGCGCCCAGGGCGCGTGCTCGCGCGAAGAACCGCAGCCGAAATTCTCACCTGCGATCAGAATGCTCGCCTTGGCATATTGCGGCTTGTTCAGCACGAAATCCGGGTTTTCGGACCCGTCTGCCTTCGTTTTCAACTCGTGGAACAGGCCTTTGGACAGGCCCGTGCGTGTCGTTGTTTTCAGGAACTGTTTCGGAATGATCATGTCGGTGTCGACATTCGACATCAGCTTGCCCTTCTCCATGAGAGGGGCGGCAGTTCCGGTGAGGGTCTGGAAGGCTTTCATCGGATTATCCTAATGCGGGTCGTGCGAGATGAACAGGGTCGGCACGTTCAGCGTGCCGTTGCGAATTGTGAAGACCGTGCTGCCGGGCTTGCGGCCCTTGCGTTGCTCGGACACATCAAACCCGGCATCCAGCAGGCGCTCATGGGCGGCGGCCAGATCAGCCACTTCCCATGTCAGGCCCCAGATGGAATCCGGTCCGGCCGCATCATGCGTCTCGCCGAGTCGGTTGATCACTTCGAAGGTCAGCCCACCGGTGCGGAAGAACAGGAAACGCGTTTTCCATTCCGGCGCCGTACGGTCGAGCGCGAGGTCGAGCCCAAGCCGCGCACCATAAAGGGCTGCCGCGCGGTCAGGGTTCGGTGTGTTGATCACGATATGGTCGAGGCCAGACACAGCGTCATCCAGAGCATCAAGGGGGGCCAGTTCACCCGTCTGATGTTCGATGATGAAACTGCGAATCCCCGCAGTCTCCGCATCCGAACAGCGAAACCGGCGCCAGTTGCGGGTTTTCCCCATGATCTCGCTGGTGCTTTCCCCCGGCATGATTTCATGCGGCTTCAGCCCGCGCCGTGTCAGGCGGTGATGGGTGTGCTCGATATCGCCTGTGCGGAAGGCCAGGCTTTTCAGGCCCGGCCCATCATCGGAAATGATTTCGCCAAGACGCTGCGCGAGCGGCCCGTCGCCGTGCGGCGCCATCAGCTCCAGGGCCGTATTGTTCACCCGGAAGATCGCCGTCGCCGCGCCATCCTCGGAGACCGCCTCCCAATCCGGCGCGCGGCCGAGCAGGGCGGAATAGACCGCCGTGCCGGACGCAATCTCCGGACAGACCAGAACAATATGGTCCAGACCCGTGATCATGCCTTGGTGCTTTCCTTCGGCAGGGCCGTGTCGATGCTCTTGAAACGGGGCAGGGCCTCAACGCGCGACATCCAGCGGCGCACATGAGCAAACGGACCGAGGTCTATCTGCGCCTGTCCGCAATAAGCGACGACGCCGTAAATATCGATATCAGCGATCGTGACACCCCCGCCAACGAGCCAGTCGCGCCCGTCGAGCAGACCGTTCAGTTCCTTCAGGGCATTCGTCGCACTGGCCAGATTGGCCGCGACGACCTGCTCGGGAAAATCGAAGAAGCCGAGCTTCTGGGCGCGGGTCCTGAAAATGCCGATGGATAGCTGGCCTGTGCCCCACAGCTGCCACTCACGCGCCCGCAGGCGCTCGGCCCTGTCCTTGCCGCCGAACTGGCCGGTCTCATCGGCAAGATAGTCGAGAATGACGGAGGACTGGCTGAGGCACATGTCCTGCTCGTGATCCTCCAGCACCGGAACCTGGCCGTAGCGGTTCTTGGCAAGGAAGGCGTCAGCCTTGTGGGCGCCCGAACGCAGGTCGACATGCTCGTAATCGTAAGGCGTGCCCGTCAGGTTCAGCATCAGGCCCACCTTGTAGGTCGGACCTGAAGCAAACATGCCATGCAATGTGTATCGGGTCATCTCGCGTTTCCTCGCTTGTGTGGCCTCATTATGTGCGAGGACCGGGCACTTTGAAATCGTCGGTTCAATGCCGTCGCCCGGCCGCCTAGCCGATCACGCCATTGATCGCCGCGCGCGCCGCGAGCGCCGGGCTCATCAGGTGCGTGCGTCCGCCCCGGCCCTGACGGCCTTCGAAATTGCGGTTCGAGGTCGATGCGCAGCGTTCGCCCGGCGAGAGGATATCCGGGTTCATGCCGAGGCACATGGAACAGCCCGGCTCGCGCCATTCAAACCCAGCTTCCATCAGCACGATATCAAGGCCTTCCGCTTCGGCCTGCGCCCGCACGAGGCCAGAGCCCGGCACGACCATAGCCCGCACGCCTTCGGCCACGTGATTGCCCTTGGCAATTTCCGCCGCCGCACGCAGGTCTTCAATCCGGCTGTTCGTGCAGGATCCGATGAACACGCGCTGCACTGGCGTTCCGGCAATCGGCACGCCTGCCTCAAGGCCCATATAATCGAGCGCGCGCTCGGCTGCGGCGCGTTTGACAGGGTCGACAATCTCTTCCGGCACAGGCGTCTTACCCGACAGCGGGATCGCCTGCTCAGGGCTCGTGCCCCACGTGATCGTCGGCTCAATCGACGGGCCATCAATGCGAATGACCGTGTCCCATCCCGCATCGTCATCGGAATAAAGTGTCTTCCAGTAACTTTCAGCCACTTCCCAAGCGCCTGCCTTCGGGCTGGCTGGACGGCCTTTCATGTATTCGAGTGTCTTTTCATCCGGCGCGATCAGGCCGGCGCGGGCGCCGCCTTCAATGGCCAGGTTGCACAGGGTCATCCGCGCTTCCATCGAGAGCGCCTCGATTGCCTCGCCGCGATACTCGATGACATAGCCGGTGCCGCCGGCCGTGCCGGTTTGCGCAATGATATGCAGCGCCAGGTCTTTTGCCGTCACGTCGTCTCGCAGCTTGCCTGTCACTTCAACGGCCATGTTCTGCATCTTGCGCGCCCGCAGGGTCTGCGTGGCCAGCACGTGTTCGACTTCAGATGTGCCAATGCCGTGCGCCAGCGCGCCAAAGGCGCCGTGCGTCGATGTGTGGCTGTCGCCGCACACGATGGTCATGCCCGGCTGCGTGCGGCCCTGCTCAGGGCCAACCACGTGCACAATGCCATTACGGATATCGCCCATCGGGAAATATTCGATGCCATACTCGGCCACGTTCCGCGTCAGCGTTTCCAGCTGGTTGCGTGCTTCGGGGTCTTTCACGCCGGCAAGGCCCGCCGCCTGGTTCTCGGTGGGTGTATTGTGATCCGCCACGGCCAGCGTCAGGTCCGTGCGGCGCACCTTGCGACCCGCGGTCTTCAGGCCGTCGAAAGCCTGGGGGGTCGTCACTTCATGGATAAGGTGCAGGTCAATATAAAGCAGGCTCTCGCCCGAAGCAGCATCCGTATGGACGACATGCGCGTCCCAAATCTTGTCATAAAGTGTCTTGCCGGCCATTGGTCCTGCCTATCCTCGTGTTCGCGGCGCACCATAGCGATAGATAAGTACGATGGAAGCCCGGTCTACTGCCCGTCGGAAGGCTATATATCCCAAAACACGAATAATTCGCCGAACCTGTAGTGTTGGCACGCAGATTGAACTGCTCACAGGGAGTGCTTCGTCCTTTGTCTCGATTTGGACTTGCGCAGTTTACAGTCCAAGCCAGAGGCCAATACATGCGATTTCCTGACAGCCCCTCTCTCCGCGTCCTCCCGCTTCGGGCCAAGGCCACCGCGTCCAGATTCAAGATCGTCTTTGTCACCCATGGCGAAGGCCGCGGCCGGACTGTCGCAACCGACCAGGCCTTCATGGACCGCTTGCAGCAGAGCGACCCAGACCTGGTCGGCCAGACCCGCATTCACCGGACCGGCAGCGGCCCCTTCGATTTCCGGGATGTCGGCCTTGTCGTGTTCTGGCTGGGTGACCCGCTGCGCCAGAAATACCCCAAATGCTATGCCGAGGCCGTCCAGATCGAGGCGACAGCCAGCCTTTATGGCATCCCCGTACTGAATTCCCCTTTTGGACTCAGCAATACAACCAAAGCTGGGCAGGCCAGGATATGGAACGAGACAGGCATGCCCAGCGCCTATGCTGCGGTGGCCGATTCTGCGGATGCGTTGCCTGCTGTGGCCAGCCAAGTGGGCTTCCCCTGCATCATCCGGTCTGATGATGTCCATTGCCAGCGCGACGTTGTGATCGCACGTAATGAAGCTGACGCCCGGCGCGCCGCGGCAAAGTGCATGTTCCCGGCCGCCGTCATCACCCTTGTCGATGTACAGGGCGCCTGGCGCGCGAAAGGGGACGAAACCAGCCTGTTCAGCCAGTACCACCACAAGGCCCGCGCCTTTGTGTTTGGCGGTGAAGTCAAAGCCAGCCATCTCTTCTTCTCGACCGACCGCATTGTCGGCCTGTCGACATCTGTCTTCGCCCGCGAAGATACACCGCGTCGTAATTTCACCCGCCGCTTCGGCCTCGGCGCCAGCTTGGTCAGCCGGATGATCGATGCAGACCTCGCGCATTTTGAAGCGCCGGTGGCCCACGCCGATCAACTCGTCAAGGCCGTCGCCGCGCTCGGCCTCGACTTTGCCGCCGTCGATTACAGCATTCTGCCAGATGGCCGGCCGGTCATCTGGGAAGCCAATCCCTATTTCTACCTGCCTTCGGGCGAGCAAAGCGTCTTCTCCGCCGAGCGCCAGGCCGTGCGGCGTGTCGAGGAGACATTCGACTGGATGGCCGCACAGATCAAAGCGGAATACACGCGCGCCCTCAGCGCCGGTGACAAATCATTCCCGGAGCCGGAGACGGCCCTGCTCAGCGCGGCAGGCTGATATCGGCACGCGACCAGTCAACGGCTCGCGCACTGGATTCGGGCAGGCACTTCATGCCCCGCAACGTCGCCCGTAGGGCTTCGTCAATAGGCGTATGGGGTTCGCCGCCAAGCTGACTGACAAGCTTGGCATTATCGAGCCGTACCGGAACGTTCCAGAGATATTGCATTTCGGCCATTTCCCGGAAAAGCGGCACAAATGGCTTCATCATGTGCAGCAACGGCCATGGAAACCGTTTGATCGGCGCATCCGGGACACCAGCGACAATCCGGAGGCGTTCGGCGATCTCACGTCCGTCCTCGAACCAGTGCCCGTTGAAGTGGAAGCGCTCGAACGCCGCCAGTTCCTCGCCGCTGTCGACGAGGCGCGCGATCGTCTCTGCAAAATCGGGCAGGTAGGCCCAGGCGTGACCCGCACCCGGCTTGCCCGGATGGGTGATCGCGCGCAGAGGCCGTCCCGGCTTGATCATGCCCTGCGCCAGCCACGAATTGCCGGTATTCGGCCCAAAAAAGTCACCCGCACGCACGATAAGGACACGGACGCCAGTATCCGCCGCACGTCGAAGACGCGCTTCCATCTCCACCCTTATCCCGCCTTTACGTGTTTTCGGATTTTGCGGGGATGTTTCACGGAGCAGGGGAAACGCATCAGGACCATAATTATAGACCGTCCCCGGCAGCACGATCCTGGCACCATGCGCCCGCGCGGCGGCAATGGTATTGTCGATCATGGGCAGGACGAGCTTGCCCCAGTTGCGGTATCCGGGTGGGTTCACCGCATGCACGATCAGGTCTGCATTCGTGGCAGCCATCAGTACATCATCGGCCTTCATTGCATCGCCCGCGATCCAGTCAGCGTCCGGAATTAGCGCGGAGACAGACTCCGGGCGGCGGTGCATGGCGCGCATTTGCCAGCCACGCGCCCTTAGCGCCTTGGCGATTTCATATCCGGCGCCGCCCGTTGCGCCAAGGATGAGGGCTGTTCGTGTGTGGGTCATGTCGATCTCCTGTTTGGCTGTCAGGCAGAAGATGACCTCGCAGGCAGCTAAAAGAAATTGCGGTAATATCTATAGTCGCTAAACATTATTTATGGATCAGGCCACGCTCTCTTGGGATCATTGCCGCTCCCTGCTCAGCGTCTATCGCACCGGCAGCCTGTCAGCCGCCGCCCGTGCGCAAGGGGTTACGCAGCCAACGATTGCCCGCCATGTCGAACAGCTCGAGAGCGTTCTTGGCGGCGCCGCCCTGTTCACCCGGTCACCAAAGGGCCTGACACCGACAGACGCTGCTGAAGCCCTGATGCCCCATGCGCTTGCCATGGAGGCCTCTGCCGCCGCGATGATCCGCGCTGCCTCGGGACCGGATGATGCCCTGACGGGCGCGGTCCGCATTACGGCAAGTGAAGTCATCGGCATTGAAGTTTTGCCACCCATCCTCGCGGCCATCGGGGCCGACTATCCCCAACTCGCCTTCGAACTTGTGGCCTCGAATGAAACGGCTGACCTGCTGCGCCGGGACGCCGACATTGCCGTGCGCATGGTGCAGCCTAGCCAGGGCGCGCTGATTGCGCGCAAAATTGGCGATATCGAACTCGGCATGTTTGCCCGCCGTGATTACCTGGACAGGCGCGGCACACCCATCGCCCTGAACGACCTCGCGCATCATGCCCTGATCGGTTTCGACCATGAGACAACCGGTGTTCAGGGACTGCGCGCCAAGGGACTGAAGCTGCACCGCGACATGTTTTCCCTGCGGACTGACAGCGATGTCGCCCAGTTCACATCCATTCGCGCCGGGCTCGGCATAGGTATCTGCCAGGTCGGGCTCGTCATGCATGATCCGCGCTTTGTCCGCCTGTTTCCGGACGACATGACATTTTCGCTCGAAACCTGGGTGACCATGCATGAGGACCTGCGCGGCAACCGGCGCATACGCCTCGTCTTCGACCATCTTGTCGCCCGTCTCACACGCTACATAAAGCACGGGACAGGCGCCTGAACGAAAAACGCCCCTGCCGGAAGGCAAGGGCGTTTTTGAAATCGTGAAAAGGCGAGAAGCCTATTCTTCCGGCGCAGCCTCAGGAGCTTCAGCGGCAGCAGCAGCTTCTGCAGCGGCCTTGGCTTCAGCTTCTGCGGCAGCCGCAGCAGCCTTTTCGGCCTCAAGCTTTGCCTTGGCGGTCGCTTCGCGCTCGACAGCAGCTGCTTCCTTGCGGGCAACCTTCTCTGCGTCTTTCTGACGGCGGCGCTCGGTCTTCGAGACAGCGATCTCGACGGCCTCGATGCCGTGGCCGGTCGTACGCTCGGCAATACGGGCCGATTTACCGCGACGATCGCGCAGGTAGTAGAGTTTCGCGCGGCGGACGCGGCCCTTGCGCTTCACTTCGATCGACTCGATCAGTGGCGAGACCAGCGGGAAAACCCGCTCGACGCCTTCACCGAAGGAAATCTTGCGAACCGTGAAGCTTTCGCTCAGGCTGCCGCCGGAACGTGCAATGCAGACGCCTTCGAAGCGCTGGACGCGCTCACGGTCGCCTTCCTTGATCTTCACGTTCACCGCCAGCGTGTCGCCGGGCGAGAATGCAGGAATTTTTTTATCGCCGAGGACACGGACGCGTTCTTCCGCCTCAAGCTGTTCAATCATGTTCATCGCCATTCTCCGGCGGTTGGAATTCGGGGGTCTTGGAGTAAGCGGCGTATAAATCGGGACGGCGGTGCTTTGTCAACGCCTTTGCGCTGCTGCGACGCCATTCTTCTATACGTTTATGATCGCCAGACAGGAGAACATCCGGTGTGGGACGGCCTTCCCACTCGCGCGGCATGGTAAAATGAGGATGTTCCAGCAGGCCCTGCTCGAAGGATTCCTCCGTCAGCGACGCTTCATTTCCCGCCACGCCCGGCAGCAGACGCACCGTCGCCTCGATGAAAGCCATCGCCGCCACTTCGCCGCCAGCAAGAATAAAGTCGCCCAGCGACACCTCTTCCATGTCGCGCGCTTCAATCACCCGTTCGTCGAGCCCCTCGAAACGCCCGCACAGAAACACGACGCCCGGACCGGTGGCCCATTCATGCGCCTTTTTCTGGTCGAAGGGCTTGCCGCGCGGAGACATGTAGACAAGCGGGCGACCCTCACGGGCCACGCTGTCAATCGCCGCCGCCGCCACATCCGGCCGGAGCACCATGCCGGCGCCGCCGCCCGCGGGCGTGTCATCGACATTGCGGTGCTTGCCGACACCAAAGTCGCGCAGGTCCACCGTCTCTAGCGCCCATAGCCCCTTTTCCCGGGCGCGCTCGAGAATCGAGACACCGAGCGGGCCGGGAAAGGCATCCGGTACAAGCGTGATGAGCGTGGCCTTGAACATGCCGCGCATCTAGCTCACTCCCGCCGCCGCGTCACCCCATCTGACCGTTGACGCAAACCCCGCCGGGCGCTTGATGTCGCAGAAATAACGGGGGGATACAGATGACACTCGATACCATCGCTACGATTGCCAACATCATGGCCTCCGGCGCCGTGGTGCTGACGCTGGTCTTCATTGGCCTGCAGCTTCGCCAAAACGCCCATTTGACGCGCATGGCGGCGGCGCAGACGTCGGCCCAGCTCCTGTCGGCCAATATGGGGCGTGTCACCGAAAGCGGTGATCTCGCAGAAATTCTCACCCGCGAGGCGGGCCACACCGGCTGGACCCGTTCGGAATTCCTCCGCGTGTCCAATTTCCTCAGCATTTCCTTCCGCCACTTCGAGGTGCTGCACACGCATCGTCGCTTCGGCGTGTTCGAGGATGAATTGTGGGAGGGCTCGGAGGCGCGCCTGCGGGAATCGCTCAGCGATCCAGACATCCGCGCATGGTGGGCCGCGAGCCGGCTTGTGTACGCCCGCAGCTTTGTCAAATACGTGGACAAGCTCTCAGCGGAACTGGAAGTCGCTCAGGCCATGTCCATGATGGGTCAGGATTAGGCAGCCAGCTCCACGGCACGGCGCGACGTCACCTTGTTGCGCCCGGTGCCCTTCGACTGGAACAGCGCCGCATCAGCGGTCTCGAGCGTCATGTCAATTTGTGCACCCGGCTTCAGAAGGCAGGTGCCAAAGCTCGCCGTAACGCTGAACGCCTCGTCCCGGGCTTCCAGGTGCAGCGCGGCGATCCGCTCACGGATGCGTTCGCACACGAGCGCAGACTGCTCCAGTGTCACATTGCTGAGCAAGATAACGAATTCCTCGCCGCCCCAGCGCCCCAGCCGGTCGAAAGGTCCGCGCAGTTCGGCAAAAGCGGCCGCAGCCACCTCCTGCAAAACGAGATCGCCTGTCTTGTGACCGAAACGGTCATTGATGCGCTTGAAATGGTCGAGGTCGAAAAAGACAAGACCGGCGGTCTGATGGCTGCGGCGCATGCGTTGCACCTCGTCTTCAAGGGCCTGTTTGAAGAAGCGGCGATTATACAAGCCGGTCAGCGGGTCGGTCGCCGCCAGGGCCTCCAGCCGGCGCTGGTAGGATTTCAGGCGGAATTCATGCTGCGAGGCAATCACGCCGGTCGGAATGGCGACGCAGGCAGAGATCAGAAGGTTGGTCAGAACGAAAGACCGCGGATTTGTCGGCAGGCCAAGCTGGTAGACAATCATCGAAAACGTGAACGACAGGCACAGGGCCGTAATCGCAACGAATGCAAAAAATATCAGCGAATCAACGACATCACGATTGTGGTTTGAGATGGGCATCCTGTCCTCCTCGGTTATGCACTTGTACACGTTACAAGAGAATATGCCCCCAACCTGAGGACGGGATTTGGTATTGACGCGTTTACCAAATGGAAATGATTGGCCGCCGTTTTTGATCGCCACACGGAAAACAGTGGAACCGGTTACGGCTTCGCGGCTTACTGGCACAGCGGTTCTATAACTTTGGCTGGGCCGGTATTTGGGAGATAACGACATGGATACGACAAAGCGTCACCTTTTGATGGGTGGCTCTGCCGCCATCCTCGCGACCGCCCTCAGCGGCTGCGGCACACTTCTTTACCCTGAACGCAAGGGCCAGCGCGGCGGCCGTATCGACCCGGCTGTGGCGATCCTCGATGGTGTCGGCCTGCTCTTGTTCCTCATCCCGGGCCTCATCGCCTTTGCCGTCGATTTCTCGAACGGCACGATCTACCTGCCCGGCGGACGACGCGCCGAAAAATCAGATGATCTGTCCGAGGTCAAAATGTCTGCCGCGCTGACAAAGCCGGAAGTCGACCGTATCTGGACGGAAAACTATGGCCACGCCGCGCCGTTCGAATTGTCCGAGCTCAAGCGCCGACGCCTCAGCGACAAGTCGATGACTCTCGACACGGTCGCCACCCTCGCCCGCAACGATTTCGCGCGCATCTAAAGCATTCCGGAAGCTGCGGCTTATCCCGCAGCTTCCATCGCTATGCCCCTTCCTGCCTAGTCGCCCAGGGGCTCGTCGGGCTCCTTCGCCTTGCGAATATCTGCCTGCAGCACTTTCAGCCGCTCGTTATAATGCGCGCCATCCCCAAATTCCTCGAAGCCGGCATACCGTGCATGCGCGCCGATAACGCGCCGCGCCTGTTTGATCGGGCACCAGTACTGTTCCGTGCGTGACCCGACCTCACGCACGTAGGCGATCACGCCGTTGACGTACGAACAGTAGGCGCAGTTCAGCTTCTCGATCGTATTGAGGTAGGCAAGGCCGCTGCGGTCGAACACGAGGTAGCGATGCCGACGGACCTGCGGAATGCCATACACGCGGAAGCAGATGGCCTGGTAGATCGACACCCAGAGGTCGACGATGGCAAAAGGCACGATCAGCGAATAGATGACCGGCGCGGTAAACCAGACCAGCAGCCGCGCGCTGAACAGGTAGCGCGCCACATGCGTGCGCATCTCACGATGCCGCCGCACAACTTCCTGTTCGAACAGGACCTTTCCGCGCTCAAGGCCGTATTGCAAACCCGCCCGCTTCTTGGCCATTTCGGCTTCCAGCTCGAGTTCGAGCGCGTGCAGTTTCGCGGAGATCTGATCGATGGGGCTTGTCATGGCCTCGTCGTTGCGCCCATCCGTCAGACCTGACAAGGCAGCCCTCAGTCCGGCCAGTCGCGGAACAGGCCGAACTTCACATTCGTCACCATCGCATTTGCCGTGAAATGCAACGTGTCGGTCTGGCCCTCGCGGCTGGCAGCCGCCTTGAAGGCCTTATCGAGTTGCGCAAGGTCGCGCGTCTCGATCAGGATATGGAACTCGCGCACATCATCCGGCCGCAGGCCTAGCTTGCAGCGCATCATCCGCCAGCTTTCGATCCGCCCCTCATCTCGCATGTGATTCAGGAAGGCGGGCAGGGCAGCGGCAAACGCGCGCTCATCCGTGCCGGTCTTCAGGTCGAACCAGATATGGTAGATGTCCATGGGCCTTGTCTTTCGGGCATGTATTCGTGGTTATGTACATTATTCGGGTTGTTTACGGGCATTATACAGGCATTTTTCCGGGCATTCTTAGCACGTAAATTGCGCTGATAAGACATGTTCTATACGGGAGGATGAATGGCAAACGCACCGTCCCTTTCCGTCCTGATTCCCTTCTTCAATGAGGAAGGCAATGTCCACCCCGTGATCGACGAGATCCATGAGGCGCTGGCAGGAATCGATTTCGAGATCATTTGCGTCAATGATTGTTCAGGCGACGCAACCAGCGCGGAACTCTCCGAAGCAAAGGCCCGTCACCCGCATACGGTTATTGTGCTCAACCATGTTGCCCGGCGCGGAAAGTCCGCCGCCCTGTTTAGCGGCCTCAAATCCGCGCGGGGCGAATGGGTCCAGCTGCTCGATGGCGACGGTCAGAACGACCCCCATGACACAGCCCGCCTCTGGACCGAAATCATCGCCCCCGGCGCTCCCGCACGGCTCGGCATAATTGCCGGCAAGCGTAACAGCCGCAACGATTCCGGTTTCAAGTGGCTGCAGTCCCGCGTTGCCAATGGCGTGCGCCGTTTCGTTCTGCGCGATGATGCAACTGACACTGGCTGCGGCTGGAAGCTGATCCGCACGCGGGCCTTCCGCGACCTGCCCTTTTTCGCCTCGATGCATCGCTTCCTGCCGGCCCTCGTCAAGCGTGCCGGCTGGGATGTGCGTGAGGAAACCGTCAACGACCGCGAGCGCATGGCCGGCGTTTCCAAGTACGGCTTTCTCGGCCGCCTTGGTGCCGGCGTGTTCGACCTGATCGGCATGTTCTGGCTCACGCGGCGCGGCGGCTACGGCATTGCCGCCGAGTGGAACGACCCCCGCGCCTGACCTGCGGATTAGTTCTGATTATTCCCGACGCGGTCCCCGCGCGCCCGGATGCCCGCAGGCGAGCGCGGATCTGGCCGCGGCTGTGCGCGTGGCCGCGGCGCCGGAGCCGCCTGAACCTGTGGCCGCGGCTGAGGGGCCGCTCTGACAGGCGCCTGGACTGGCGCAGCGCGGGCAGGTGCCCGAACTTGCGGGGTCGCTTGCACCGGCGTGCGAACTTGCGGAACGGCCCTTACAGGCTGGCGCGACTGCATGGCCGGCGTCTGGGGCATTACGCGCTGCGTCTGCGCGCGTTGTGGCTGGGGTCTAGGCTGAACCGGCGCACTTTGCTGAACGCGCGTGCGCTCGGAACGCACCCGGTTATTGACGGCAAGGTCTGATGCCTCTCGTTCACGCGCGCCATTCCGGCGTTGGGCATCACCGCGTGGGCGATCCTGACGGGGCGCGCGTACGGTTTTGCTGATCGGATCCGGCGCCACAAAACCACGCTGCTCGCGCTTGGTCTGCGTTGTATCCGGCAGCGACGGCACCACGCCCGGTGCGCCTGCAAGCACATCACTCGAACGTCCCCCGCCCGGCCGGCCTCGCGCGATCTGGCCGCGATCGCCCTGCTGGCCACGATCGCCTCGCGGCTGGTCGCGGCGGCCATCATTGTTGCCACGACGGTCATTGTCGCCACGGCCCGTCTGACCGCGGTCGCCGCCCACGGGGCGGATCGAGGAGATATTATCGTTGAGGCGCAGTCCGTTCAGCTTGCCGGTCGAGGCGTCGATGATCTCGCAGCGGCCTTTGTAATTCGCGTGTTCGCACACTTCCCACTTGCCGGACTTGATATTCAGGGACGACACATTGTCATTGAATCGGTAACGGCTGAGATCAGACACGCCGCGATTAATGCCGAGCGAGGCGCCCCGGCCCTTGGAATCGACATAGAGAGTCGCGTCCGCATGGCGCGCGCCATAATGGCCCCGCAACGGCGGGCGCTCGCGGTGATAGGCACGATAGGTATTGTAGCCGCCGCGCGAGTAGCCAAAGCCATAGGGACCATAGCCAGCCAGGGGGTCATAATAGCCATAGGACCTGTAAGCGGGCGAATAGCCGTAATGGTAAACTTCGACCCGTGTGGTCGCGCCATAGCCGTGATTGTAGGTGTCGTATCCATACTGCGCATCATCGGCGTAGCGGATGTAGCCACTCTCATCGCGCACGAACATCAGGCCGTTCTCGGCATCGGTATATTCATAAATCGGCCGGACCGAGGACACCTGCCCCTCAAGACCGAAATAGCGCAGGTACGGCACGTCCTCGCGCAGGAACACACAGCGCCCGGTAAAGTCACTGTGCTCACAAAGCTCCCAGGCGCCTGAGAGCACCGCGACAGAGCTGGCCCGGTCATTGAACTGGATGTCGGGAAGGGCGTAGATCGGGTCGAACACATTGACGGCCGGACCGGTGTAATTCTCGCCGCCGAAGAGGATCAGCGCCGCCTCGTCCTGCACATCATCATACTGCGCAGCCGCCGTGCCCGCCAGAATGACAGGGGCCGCGATGAGGGCGCCGAAACGCATGAGGGTGGCAAGCATGGCCTGAACCTTTCAGTTGCTGAGCCTACCATGCACCACCCCACCTGAACCATTCACAACATGAGGCATGCAGCGGCTATTGGTCTGGTTCGGTCTCAGCCCAATTGGCGAGTTCGGGGATTAGGACACGTCTCTTGGCAAAATCGATCTCTGGCACATCAAGCAGCGTGAACGGCACAAAGACACTATGCCCACCGGTTACAAGCTGGACTTCAAGCAGGTCGTCCGCTCCGAAATTCTGGACTGATTTCACCCGCCCTTCGGCAACATCTCCTGTCGTAAAGACGTCGAGACCGATCAGGTCTTCGATATAAAACTCCCCGTCGTCGGCCTCCGGCAACTCGGCGCGCAGGACATGCAGCAGAGTACCTTTCAGGGCGTCCCACTCTTCTTTCTGCTTCTGCTCGCGCGTGGCCACGATGAAGTGATCATTGCCGGGCCGCGCAGAAAGCGGTGTCAGGACAACGCGTCCATCCGCATCGGTCAGAGGGCCATAGGTGAACAGGTCTTCCGGATCAGCCGTGAAACTCTTCACGCGCACTTCACCGCGCACGCCATGGGCGCCCTTCAGGGCGCCCACAACGATCAGCTTGTCTTCAGGTTTCGACGTCATCGTGCCTCTCTAGCGGCAGTCTGCGCCGGAGAGAACAGGTGTTTAGCGTCGGGTGCCATAGTGACGGCCATAATCGTTGCGAGCGTCATAACGTGTGTCATAGCGCCTGATCGACGAAATATTGTTGTTAAGGCCAATCGGACGCAGGTCGCCTTCTGCCCGCGAAATCACTTCGCACCGGCCTTTGTAATCGGCGTGCTCACAGGCGAGCCATGTGCCTTGCGTCACTTGTATCGAGCTGGCCTTGTCATTGAATCGATAGGCCGAGAGGTCCGGCACATCCCGGTTGATCTCTGCGGGTTCACCGCGGAAATCGGCATTGGAGAACAGCACCACATCGGCCCTGCGGCCATTATTCCAGCGACCGCTGTCCGCGACTCCGCCGCGTCCATGGCCTGCAGGGCGGATTGAGGAGATATTGTCGTTGAGACGCATGTCGGCGAGCCGCGAAACGCTTGTATCGATTGTCGCACAGCGCCCTCTGAAATTTGCATCAGAGCAAACCTCCCAAGCCCCGCCAGCGATGCTGATAGACGAGATGCGGTCATTGAAGCGCACACGCGCGAGGTCGGGGACAGCGCCATTCACCTCAATGGCTTCGCCGCGAAAGTTTCCGTCAGCGTGCAATATGGCGCCGCCATTATGCCCACCGCGATAGGTATCGTGTCTGGGCGCAGCCTGCGCGGGTAGTGCAAGAGCGGCAATACTGGCGACGACGAGCGCGCCATTTCGGAAGTGGATCAACCTGTTCATAGCGGTCTCCTTGCGGTCAGCCTTTTGTTTAGGCTAAGCGAACTGAACCGGGACAAGGTTCCCTGTTGCCGGACATTCAGGCAGCCCGCCGGGGCCGGCCCAAACAGAAAAGGCCAGTGCAAACTGCACTGGCCCCTTCAGATTCGATACTGGAGCGAAGGCTATGCCGAAGGTGTCTCTTCAGCAGGCGCTTCTTCAGCTGGTGCTTCTTCCGCAGGAGCGGCAGCCGCAGCCGCAGCAGCTTCTGCAGCAGCAGCGGCCGCTTCAGACGCAGCAGTCGCCTTGTCGGCGCGCTCTTTCACGCGGTCCTGGGCTTTCTTGCCTGGCTCACCTTTATTCGGGTTGTTGCCAGCGGCCCATGTGTAGATCGGTGCGGATTCGCCTTCGAGCGTGATCTGCGACAGGAAGCGGCCGACGCGCTCGGTAGGCTGGGCGCCTTTCTTGAGCCATTCAGCGGCTTTCACGCCGTCGATCTTGACGCGGTCACCGGAGTCTTTTGCAAGACGCGGGTCATAGACGCCGATTTTCTCGATGAAGCGACCGTCGCGTGGTGCGCGGGCGTCAGCGATGACAACCGAATAGAAAGGGCGTTTCTTGGACCCGCCACGGGCGAGTCGGATCTTGAGGGACATTGGGGTTACTCCTGTAAAGTGTCGTCTCTGGAATTAAAGTTCTGCTTCGTCGCTGCGGATCTGCTCGTGATGGCGGATCACTTCGGCCACGATGAAGGATAGGAATTTTTCGGCGAAGGCCGGGTCGAGGCCGGCGTCATTGGCGAGGCGCCGAAGGCGCTCGATCTGCTGGGCTTCGCGGCCCTTGTCGGCCGGCGGCATATGGTGAAGCGCCTTAAGCTTGCCGACTTCTTTCGTTGCCTTGAAGCGCTCGGCCAGCGTGTGGACGAGGATCGCGTCCATATTGTCGATGCTGGCGCGCAGCTGGTTCAGCTGGAAAAGGGCGAGCGTGTTATCTGCGTTCGTCATCTATTTCTTCTTTCCCCCAAGGCCCGGAAGGCCGCCGCCAAGACCAGGCAGTCCGCCTGAGCCCATGCCCGGCGGCAATTGCTGGCCGCCCATTCTTGCAAGGTCTGCCGGTGACATGCCGGCCTGCGAGGCGGCGCCCATCATGGCTTTCATGCCGCCCTTGGTGCGCATCTTCTTCATCATGCCGGCCATCTGCTGGTGCATCTTCAGCAGCTTGTTCACTTCCTGCACCGATGTACCGGAACCGGCAGCGATCCGCTTGCGACGCGAAGCGTTCAGCACAGCGGGTTTACGGCGTTCCTGCTTCGTCATCGACAGGATGATCGCTTCCTGGCGCTTCAGCACATTGTCATCCAGGTTGGCGCCGGCCATGGCTTCCTTGGCTTTGCGGGCACCGGGCATCATGCCCATGATGCCCCCAAGGCCGCCCATGCGCTGCATCTGGCGCAGCTGGTCGGCCATGTCTTCGAGGTCGAATTCGCCCTTCTTGAGCTTCGCGGCCATGCGCTCGGCTTTATCGGCGTCCATCTGCTCGGAGGCTTTTTCGACGAGACTGACAATGTCGCCCTGGCCAAGGATGCGGCCCGCCACGCGGCTGGCATCAAACGCATCGAGACCCTCAAGCTTTTCACCGACGCCGAGGAACTTGATCGGCAGACCCGTGACAGCCCGCATCGACAGCGCTGCACCGCCGCGTCCGTCGCCGTCCATACGCGTCAGGACAAGGCCGGTCAGCGGGAGGCGCGCATGGAAACGCCTGGCCGTCTCGACAGCATCCTGCCCTGTCAGGGCATCAGCAACCAGCAGCGTCTCGGATGGGTTGGCGATGGCGGCAATCTCGGCCGCTTCGCTCATCATCTGCTCGTCGATCGTGGTGCGGCCGGCCGTATCGAGGATCAGGACATCATAGCCGCCGATCTTCGCGGCCTGCACGGCGCGCCGGGCGATATCGGCCGGCAGCTGGCCTTCGATGATTGGCAGGGAGGAAACATTCTCGCCGCACTGGTCGGCAAGGATCGCCAATTGCTGCATGGCTGCGGGACGGCGTACGTCGAGCGAGGCTATGAGCACGCGTTTGCGCTGTTTCTCCGAAAGGCGTTTCGCGATCTTCGCCGTCGTCGTGGTTTTACCTGAGCCCTGCAGGCCGGCCATCATGATTGTTGCGGGCGGGTTGTCGACGCGCAGGCCGGTTTCAGAATCCGTCCCGCCGAGCATCTCGACCAGGCCGTCATAGACGATCTTGACCACTTGCTGGCCGGGCTTCACCGAGCGGACAACTTCCTCGCCAACGGCGCGGGTGCGCACGCTGTCGATGAAATCCTTGACCACGGGCAGCGCAACGTCGGCTTCGAGCAGGGCCACACGGATCTCGCGCAGGGCGGCATTCACGTCCTTTTCGGACAGCGCGCCGCGGCCGGTCAGGCCGTCGAAAATTCCGCCAAGACGATCGCTCAATGCGTCGAACATGTGCCACTCCTTTGCCATTTATCTGTGGGGACAGACATAGGCGCTCAAACCCGTCGCACAAAGCATGAAGCCCCGCTGAGCGAACCTTCGCCGGGCGGGGGGCCTCGCTGACCTCATGGATCAGTCAAAGCGCGCTTCTGAATTTTGCGCGAATGTAGTGGCGCCTAAAGCATGGGGGGCCCGTCAGGTCAAGCCAGCTGCATCTCTGCGACCCGGTCCTTCAGGAGGTCGATCGCCGCACGTATCTCGGCATCAACCAATGAAAGGATGGCCAGATCGGCCCAGGAACCATCGGAAAGGCGCATATAGCGGCGCAAAACACCCTCCCTGCGCGCGCCAAGCCGCTCAAGCGCCTTGATGGCCCGTTCATTGCTCGCCGCAATCGGGAATTCGACCCGCCTGATGCGCGCACCGAAGGCCCGGCCAATCATCGCCATCTGGGTAGCAACAGGCACGACCGTGCCCCGCATTTCCGGTGGGTGCCAGACATAGCCAATGCCGACACGGCGGTGGGTGCGCGATACATCCAGATAGGCAATGACACCGGCAAAGGCGCCGTCAGACTGTCGCGTGATCGAAAAGGGGATAATATTTCCCTGCTGCTTCATGGCCAACATGAAGTCGAAATAGGCGTGGAAGTTCGTACCTGTCGGCATGACGGGTAACCAGTCCCACATGGACTGTACCGCTCCCGATCTTTCAAGCCGCGCGCGATCACGCTCCTCCAGCAGGTCGAGCCGGACGACGTCGTTATGGAGATCCTTCTCGTCGAGCCGCATACGCTAAGGGTGTCACGGATTACGAAACTGACAAGACCCCCTACAAAAGAATGCAAGTTCGTTCCAATTCGGAACTCGGACTACTCAAGAGTTCCGAATTGATACTTACTTCCCGTCGAACAGCCGCTCTGACAGGTAGGTAAATTCCAAAGCGGTACGCTTGGCCCGTTCTGTCTGGTTCGCCGCAGCCGAATGGCCCCCGTCGATATTTTCGTAGTAGAGGAAGGGCAGTCCGGCCTCCTCGAACAATTTGGCCATCTTGCGTGCGTGGCCGGGGTGCACCCGGTCATCCTTGGTCGAGGTGACAAAGAAGGGCTCAGGATAAGCCTTGGAGGCATCGAAATTCTGATACGGCGAAATCGTCTCTAGGAATGACCGTTCTTCGGGCACGTCCGGCGATCCGTATTCATCCACCCATGACGCGCCCGCCAGCAGGAGGTGATAGCGCATCATGTCGAGCAGCGGCACCTGCACCACGACCGCGTTCCACAGGTCCGGCCGCTGGTTCAGCATCACGCCCATCAGCAAGCCGCCATTCGACCCGCCCATGATCCCGAGATGGTCCGGGCTGGTCACCTTGCGGGAAATCAGGTCCTCACCCACCGCGATGAAATCATCATAGACGCGCTGGCGGTTCAGCTTGAGCCCCGCCTGGTGCCAAGCCGGGCCAAACTCGCCGCCGCCCCTGATGTTTGCCAACACATAAGCGCCGCCCTGCTCCAGCCAGAGCCGGCCCGTGACCGGGCTATAGCCAGGATTCATCGACACCTGGAACCCGCCATAGCCATAGAGCAGCGTCGGCGTGCTGCCATCGCGCTTCATGCCGGATTTGTGCACGATGAAATAGGGCACCTTCGTCCCATCCTTCGACACAGCGAAGAACTGCTCCACTTCGAGCCCCGACGCATCGAACTTGCCCGGCAAGCTCTTCACGGTCGTGACCGCGCCGCTGGCAATGTCATAACCGAGCAACGAATCCGGCGTCAGGAAGTCCTGATAGGTCAGGAACACTGTCTCCTCGTGCTCATCGGCGAACACGATGCCGGCCTGGCCCGTGCCCGGAAGCTCCAGCGCATTGGTTGTCCAGCCATTCGCACCGGGCTCAAGCCGCAGCACACGGCTCGCCACATTGTCATTGATCGACAGCAGCGCGGCGCCCTTGGCCACAGCGACACCGTTTACTGCCTGCGCTGCATTCGGCCGGAACACGAGGCTTACGTCCGGCAATCCGCGCGTCTCGAGGAACGCTTCGACATTAAAGGCCACGAGGTCACCTGTCTTGAAGGTTGCGTCCTGCCCCTCCGGCTCCCAATCCTCTTCCAGCGAAAGGAGGAAATGGCCCTTATAGATGCCTTCCGGCGAGGATTTCAGCGGGATGGGCCAGCGCACCGGTTCCACCTCGCCCTCGGGAAGCCACCAGAAGGAATGGGTGAAGAAGGTCTCCGATTTCACCGCGCCCTGAATAACGCGCCCGTCTTCCAGCTCCATCACCGATGGCCACACGCCGACATGATCCCGCGTTCCGCGGATGACTTCCTGTGCCTCAGAAAGCGGCGTGCCCCGCTTCCAGCGCTTCACGATGAACGGATAGCCGGACGCCGTGACAGTGCCTTCGCCCCAGTCCGAAGCGATCAGCAGCGTGTCCGCATCAACCCACGAAATGCCCTGCTTGGCCTCTGGCGTGACGAAGCCACCATCCACGAAGGTCTTCGTCTCAAGATCGAACTCGCGATTGATCACGGCATCCTTGCCGCCATCCGACAGCGACACAAGGCAATGGCGAACCGGTTTGCCCTTTTCGCGCAGGCAGTTGGCGCCCGTATAGACCCAGTTTTTGCCCTCATCCGCCGCGAGCTGGTCGAAATCGACCACGGTCTCCCAGTCCGGTGCATCTGTCGCATAGCTCTCGAGCGTCGTACGGCGCCACAGGCCGCGCACATTCACATCGTCCTGCCAGAAATTATAGACCATCCCGTCGCGCACGGTGCCATACGGGATGCGCTCGTCCGATGTCAGCACGTCAAGCGCCGCAGCCTCATAGCCGGCGTAACGCGAGTCGGCCTGCAGCGTGGCGAGGCTGCGCTCATTCTGTGCACGGACCCATGACAAAGCCTTGTCGCCTTCGACCTCTTCCAGCCAGAGGTACGGGTCCGTCTCTGCGACTTGCGTGTGATTGGTGGGGGCGTCTGACAAATCAGTCTCCATTTCAGGTGTCTGTGTGCAGGCAACGCACAAAATCGTGGTGAGCAGGGGAATAATGCGGCGCATCATGGCTCCTTGCACGGGGTCAATGACCCGCTTTTAAGTTTTGACTCGTCCCAAGCCCGGAATGCACGACATAATGCGGCGGACTAGCGAACGCAAACAGGGGGAAACCGATGGACCAGACATTCAGCCCGAACGCCACGTCGCGGCGCAACCTGCTCCTTGGCGCAGGCGCTGGCCTCGCGGGGCTTGCCGCCGCAGCCTGCTCGCGGACACCGGAGCCAGCCGCTTTGCCCGAGGGCATCAGCGCGACCACGATTCGCGACGCCGAGACCCTCACCGGCATTACATACACGGATGCCGAACGGGCCCAGATGGTCGCCGACCTCGAAGCCCGCCTCGACGCACTCAAGCAATTGCGCGAAGTCGATAAACCGAACAGCCTCGCCCCGGCCACCGTCTTCGATCCGCGTCTGCCTGGCGTCGACTACGGCCTTTCGACCACGTCCAGCGTCAGTGTCATGCCATACGTCAGTGCCGCCATGCCGGGCGAGGACGACGTGGCCTTTGCCTCGCTGACGCAGCTGCGCACATGGCTTTCAGCTGGCGCGATCTCGAGCCGGGAACTGACCGATCTTTACCTCAAGCGGATTGAGACTTTTGGTCCCAAACTCGAATGCTTTGTCACTGTCATGGCCGAGCGGGCCCGGCGCGAAGCGGATGCGATGGACGCCGAACGCGCTGCCGGCAAGGTGCGCGGGCCACTGCATGGCATTCCCTACGGCCTGAAGGACCTGTTCGATGCGGAAGGCGCGCCCACGACCTGGGGCGCGGCGCCCTACAGGACGCGCGCCTCAGAGGGTGACAGTGCCATCGTCCGAAAGCTGGCGGACGCCGGCGCCATCCTGCTTGGCAAGACCACTTGTGGCGCACTGGCCTATGGCGATGTCTGGTTCGGCGGCGTCACCCGCAATCCGTTCGATATTCGCGAAGGGTCATCCGGCTCCAGTGCCGGGTCGGCCAGTGCGACAGCCGCCGGCCTTTGCGCCTTTTCGATCGGCACCGAGACGCTCGGCTCACTTGTGTCACCTGCCATGCGTTGCGGTATCACCGCGCTCAGGCCAACATTCGGCCGGGTCAGCCGGGCAGGGGGCATGGCGCTTTGCTGGTCACTCGACAAATGCGGTCCGATTGCCCGGTCGGTCGAGGACTGCGCCCTCGTGCTCGAAGCTATCAATGGATTTGACCCCGCCGATGCAGGCTCAATCGCGGCGGGTTTTAATTATGACTTTCGCACGTCGATAACGGACCTTCGCCTCGGCATCGATCCGGCCTGGATGGAAGCTGCCACCGATACCGAACGCCACGCCATCGAAACCGCAAAGGCCCTCGGTGCCCGGCTTGTGCCTTTCACCGTGCCAGACCTCCCAGCCGATCCTCTCTCCCTGCAACTGACTGCCGAAGCCGCTGCCGCCTTCGAAGACCTGACCTTGTCCGGGCGTGATGACGAGCTGACCTGGCAGGATCCGGAGGCCTGGCCGAATTCCTTCCGCGGCGCCCGTTTCATCAGCGCCGTGGATCTTATCCAGGTGGATCGCCTGCGTCGTCTCTGGATGCAGGCCATGCATGCGGCGTTCGCCGATGTGGATGTCGTGATCGGCCCCAGTTTTTCGAGCGGCATGCTCACGCCGACCAATTATACAGGTCACCCGTGTCTGGCGATGCGTTGCGGTTTCGACACGACGAAGCCCCGGACGCTGTTTGATTCAGAAACCAATCCCGATGCGTCTGAAGCCCGGACACCGGTTGCCATCTCACTCTGGGCGCCGCTCTTCCGGGAGGGACCTATGCTCGCCTTCGGCCGCGCGCTCGAACAAGCCCTTGGGGTCACGGGAGAGCGGCCTGAACTTTAGGACGGATCGCCAGTTTTCCAGGATCCCAGCCGCTCGAACGTAACTCTCTCGACAAGCAGCGCGCGGCTTTTGTCTGGCACAACAGGCCTGATGCCGAAATAGTCGACCCCCTGATCTCCCTCGATGAGGGGCACGTCATAATCGAAACTGAAATCCTCGAATTCGGGTTTGAGATCGAAAATTTTCCAGCCCGATTCGCCCACGCGGCCTGCAGAGTAATTGAGTGCGATCTGCATGGCGCCCTGGTCCCGGACAGGACGCGCCCGCACCGTCGTGCGTATTGTCTGCCCTGCGAACTGGATTTCAAGATCGGCGGCCAGGCGAAAGTGCGGGCCAAGCTCAGGCTCATCCCGCAATGCGCCTGCGTCCGCCTCAATCAGCAGCACCCGCTTGCCATCAGGCTCAGTGGCCAGTTCCGTTTTTGCGTTACCGCCCGCATAAATCTTGTGGAGATAATCACCTTCAACGACGATCTTGTCATAGTTGGAGCCATCACCCGTCAGCGTGCCGGTCGGAAGCGCACCGATGGCCGGCCGGATGGCGAAAAAGACCATCAGGCCCACCACAACCAACGCAGCCGGGAAGAAAAACCTGTCTCGCATGCGGCGTGTCCTTTGCTACCGGCAAAGCGCGCAACGGCGCTGGCCAATCAATGCATCTGCTGATAGCAGGAGCACGATCGGTTTGGCGAGCCGTATGCTCGGCTTAACATGCATTTCGAGGACCCTCCCTAATGTCCAGGTCAGCCTTGAAGCGTCGGGCCAAGGAAGCCCGCACATGGCTCACGGATGCCTGTTTTCCGCTCTGGGCAGAGCGTGGCACCAGCAGTTCCGGCCTTTTCCGGGAAGCACTTGAGTTAGACCACACGATTACCGATTCGCTTCCAAACCGCGTTCGTGTTCAGGCCCGCCAGACCTATGTCTTTGCAGAGGCCCTGAGACTCGGTTGGAAGCCGGACACCTCACGCGACCGAGTCGAACGCGGGCTTGGAATCCTGACAGGCCTCGCACGGCGCGATGACGGCCTGGTCGGCCGCACGCTGCGCCCGGATGGCAGCGGATTGCTGGATGATACGCCCGACCTCTATGACATTGCTTTCACGCTATTCGCCATTGCGGAATCCTCTGCCGTGCTTGGCGGTAATGGCGAAACCCGGGCCAGCGCAGGCGCCCTGCTGGATGCCGTCGACCGGCAGATGCGTGACCGCTTGAACGGCGGCTATGCCGAGACCCTGCCGCCGCCCGGAATACGCGAGCAAAACCCGCACATGCACCTGCTGGAGGCCTGTCTCTCGCTCCACAAGGTTGATCCGGATGGCCGGCATATCGCCCGTGCCGCCGAAATCATTTCATTGTTCGAAACCTTCTTTACGGCCGGTCCCGGTGGCTTGCTCGGGGAACGCTTTGCGGCAGACTGGTCCATACCTGCAGGCCGAGATGCCGACATTATCGAGCCTGGCCACCAGTTCGAATGGGTCTGGCTACTGCATGCCTACGCGACTGCAGCTGAAACAATGGTTCACCCGGCTGCAGAGGCGCTCTATGATTTTGCCTGCGCCACACTCGATGAGGCGGGCAGGGCCTGTGTTGAGGTGACCCGCGACGGCCAGCCTTTTGACGCCTCACGCCGCACCTGGCCCCAGTCCGAGGCCCTGAAAGCCCACCTAGCCATGCTCGAGGCAACCGGAGACGAGCGCTACGCGGCCGCGGCGTGCACCAGTTTTGATGTCATCATGGACGAATTCCTGACACCCGATGGTGGCTGGATCAATCACTACGGCGCGGAGGGTGACATCGTCTCGACTTTCATGCCCGCCTCGACCGGCTATCACGTCGTTCTGTCTTTTGCCGAGCTGATCCGGGTCATGAAAGCTTGAACCTTTGGTGATTTACCCCGAAAAGGGCGCCATATGCTTGAAGTGACGCCGTTTTGAGGAAATCTGATCAATGACCAAACTCGCCCTTGTCCGCCATGGCCAGTCCGCCTGGAACCTTGAAAACCGCTTCACCGGCTGGTGGGATGCCGACCTCACCGAAAAGGGCGAGGCCGAGGCCCGCCATTCCGGCAAGCTTCTCAAGGAAGTCGATGCCGATTTCCGCGCCGCGTTCACAAGCGTCCAGACCCGTGCCATTCGCACGCTCTGGATGGCGCTGACGGAAATGGGCCGCGTCTGGGTACCGGTCGAAAAGAACTGGCAGCTCAACGAGCGCCACTATGGTGGACTGACCGGTCTCGATAAGGCCGAGACCGCCGCCAAGCATGGTGACGAACAGGTTCACGTATGGCGCCGCTCCTATGACGTCCCGCCGCCGCCCATCGATGCAGGCAGCCAGTACGATCCAGCCCGCGACCCACGTTACAATGGCATCGATGTCCCGGCCACGGAAAGCCTGAAGACAACACTCGAGCGTGTGTTGCCCTATTGGTCCAATGAAATCGCCCCTGTCCTGAGCGCCGGAACAGACACCGTGATTGCCGCACATGGCAATTCGCTGCGCGCCCTTGTGAAACACCTGTTCAATGTGCCAGATGAGTCCATTACCGGGATCGAGATTCCGACTGGCAACCCTCTTCTGATCGATCTTGACCCCAACCTTAAGCCCATCTCAGTTCGATATTTGGATCCTGCTCGCGCAACGCCACTGCCTGAACTTCCATGAGCCGACGTCTCGACCGGCGCATGATGGGCCGGGCACTTGGCCTCGCCCGGCTTAACCAAGGCCTGACAGGGCCGAATCCCTCGGTTGGCTGCGTCATTCTGGATGTGGATGGCCATCTGGCCGGTGATGGCGTCACGGGTCTGGGCGGGCGCCCTCATGCAGAAGAAATCGCGCTCGACGAGGCAGGCGCACTTGCCCTGGGCGGCACGGCCTATGTCACGCTTGAGCCCTGCCGCGAGCGCTCGGCCGGCAGCCCGTCCTGTTCCACCAAACTGAAAGAAGCGGGCATCGCCCGTGTCGTCTGCGCCATTACCGATCCGCACCCGCTGGCCGAAGGCGGCATTGCCGCCCTGCGCGAGGCTGGCATCCGTGTTGAGACCGGCATCGGCGGACGGGTCGCAGCCCGCCTCTACCGCGGCTTCTTCCGGACCGTCCATTCCACCAAGGGCTAGCCGCCGAACGGCCCCGCATGCGCAGCGATCTTTTCATACAAGGCCAGTGAGTCACGCTGGAAGACGGCCTTGGTGAACTGCGCTTCGTAAGACGCGCGCCCGCCCGCAACCAGTTTCGCTGCTAGATCCTTGTCCGTCACAACCTTGCGCAAGGCATCGGCAAGGGCATCGACGTCATTCTTCGGAATGAGCAGGCCGTTGACGCCGTCCTTCACATAGGCGGCCGGGCCAACCGCATCAGCGGCGACCAGCGGGCGTGAGCCCGCCCAGGCATCCACCGTCACGGTGCCGAAAGGTTCATAGCGCGACGGGAATGCAACGACATCACAGGCCGCCAGCAACTCACCGCGATCATTTCGCCAGCCAAGGAAGCGTACGCGGTCGTCGAGGCCGAGCCGCGTGCAATGCGCTTTCAGTTCCTGCTCAAGCGGGCCTTCGCCAGCGATCCAGACATACAGGCCATCAATCTTCGCCGTCGCATCAAGCAAGGTGTCGAGGCCCTTCTTTTCGTGCAGGCGCGCCAGCGCCAGCGCGACCGGAGCATCTTCGGGCGTATTCAGCGCCTTGCGGCTCGCAGGGTCTGCGCCGGTGAAGTCTGCATAAGTGTGGACGATGGCAGAGCGCTCGTCGCTGACGCCCTGTTCGCGGATATGGCGCAAGAGGTCGATGGTAAGGCCGACATGCCATTCGCAATTCTTGAAACGCGCCAGCTTGTAGTATCCGCCATACCACCCGATTGACCGTGGGCGGAATTGTTTGGGCGCAAATTGTCCGGCGCGGCCCATCCAGTATTCGATGACGTCCGGCTGGAACTGCTTGAGGGATTCCGCGATCACGCGCTGTGTCGGGAACGGCCAGCTATTGTTGAAAGCGGCCACGTCCACACCGATGCCGGCCTCGCGAAATTTCTGGATCCGGAACGCATTGTCAGGCCGCGTCACGACGTGCTGTTCAAGGTCCGTCTCGGCAAGCGCGAGCACCGATTCCAGCATGATGTTTTCTGCGCCGCCTTCTGCCGCGCCTGCCATGACATGCATTACACGCATTTCATCTGTCCTTTGTATCCTGCCACCCCAGCATTTGATGCAGCGCATAGCCATTATCGGCGCAGGCGGCAAACGCTGCTTGGCAGTTCGGGGTGAAGTGCATAGAGAGGGGCCAGACCGGAAGGGTAGCGTTATGACCAATTATCGTCTGTTTGGCGCAGACACGTCTCCGTACTCACTCAAGGTGAAAGCCTTCCTCCGTTACAAAGAATTGCCCTTCGACTGGATCGCCCGATCACGCAGCAATGAAGCGGAATTCCGGGCCAATGCGCAGGCGGTTGCGACTGTTCCGCTGCTCGTTTCTCCCACACGCCCGGTCAATCAGGACTCCACGGCAATGCTGGCGGCGATCGAGGCTGACCATCCCGAGCCCTCGTCTGTTCCTGATGATCCGGCCTGTGCGATGCTCGCGCTGATCCTCGAAGATTTCGCTGACGAATGGCTGAACAAATGCATGTTCCAGCAACGCTGGGGACAAGCGCCCGACCGCGAAGTCGCCGCCTTGCGCGTACTCAACCAGCTCTATGACGGCAAGCCGCCACGTGCCCGCAAGGCGCCGCAGAAACAGATTGCCGAACGCATGGCGGCGCGCCTGCCGCTTGTCGGTGCAGAGACAGACAATAGCGAAACGCTCGACACGTCCTGGCGCCGCTTCGCCCTGCGGCTGAATACCCATCTCAAAGAACACCTCTGCCTTTTCGGCGGGCGTCCATCCGTGGCGGACTTTGCCATCGCTGCGCAGTTCCAGCAGATGTTGCTTGACCCCACGCCCGGTGACTGGTTGCGCGATCGCGCCCCGTTCGTGACCGCATGGTGCACGCATATGGAAGCGCCACAGGCTGGTGGCCCATTCGAAGAACTCAGCGCATTCGAACAGACGCTGGCGCCACTCTTTGAAGGCGAAGTGAGTGTAACCTATCTGCCATGGGCAAGCGCCAACGCGGCCAGCGCCGCACGCAAACGTACGCGCTTTTCTGTGACACTGCCTGATGGTGCATTTGAGCAAGACACGCAGCGATATGCGGCCCGCGCCTTCAGATCCCTGCGGGCGGCCATATCCGCCACCAGCGAGGATGAGGCCCTCACGGAATTCCTTGAACGGACGGGTGCGCGTCGACACCTGGCCAAGGCATAAAAAAACGGCGCGCCCCTTGGGACGCGCCGCTCTCAATTCCATGCGTACAGGCCTTAGGCAGCGCCGCCAGCCGTCTTCTTGCTGATCAGCTTTGGCTCAGATCTCGTCTCGTCCGTACCGATAGAGATCTTGCGTGGCTTCTTTTCCTCCGGCAGCTCGCGCACCAGATCGATGCGAAGCACGCCATGATCGAGCGCGGCGCCGGTCACGATAACGTGATCAGCGAGCTGGAAACGGCGGATGAAACTGCGCTGGGCAATGCCGCGATGGAGGAACTGTCGTCCATCGCCATCCTCGTTCTCACCTTTCTTGCCAGCGACAGTGAGCTGACCTTCCTTGGTTTCGATATCCAGATCGGCTTCCGTAAATCCGGCAACAGCAATCTCTATTGCGAAAGCATTTTCGCCTGATCGCTCAATATTATAGGGGGGATAGCCCTGTGTACCGTCGAGACGCGACGCGGTGTCGATCATGTTGGCCATACGGTCAAAGCCAACCATCGTCCGGTACAAGGGGGTCAAATCAATATTGCTCATGGGAACAGTCCTCTCGTTTGAAGCAACTGTGAGAGACCTGAAGCAGGCAGGTCCTCGGTTCGTCTCGGGCCATATGAACACCCAGCCCGTCATCGGCGCTGGCATATCTCCCGGTCTCGGCCCGCATTGCAGCACCGTGACAATTAGTATTTGGGTAGCGTAAGGGGGTGTTCAAGATGTGGATCAAGGAGAACGCAATGAAGAATTTCCTGTTGGCGGGTGCTGCTTTCGGCATGCTCGCGGCCTGTGGGCCATCAGAGACGCCGGCGCCGGTCGAAACGCCCGCCGCTGAAGTCCCCGAAGTGGTTGTCCTCAACCCGCTTGAGGTCGCGGTAAATGATCCGGGCCGTTCGGATGCCGAGAAGGCCCGGGACATGTGGCGCCACCCGGCCGAAACGCTGGAATTCTTCGGGGTCGAACCTGATGATACCGTCGTGGAAATCTGGCCTGGCGGTGGCTGGTACACCAACATTCTTGCGCCTTACCTCGCTGCCGGTGGCGGCACGCTGGTGGCAGCAGGCTTCGACCCTGCAGCCGCTCCAGATGAAGAGCGCAAACAACGCACGCTCGACCGCCTCGCCGAGTTCAAGGCCAATTATGCCGACCCTAAATATGGCACGATTGAATATAGCGCCTTTTCAGGCGTCAGCGGCCCGCTGACCGAAGCCGGTACAGCCGATGCGGTCCTCACCTTCCGGAACGTCCATAACTGGATGTCGGGCGGCTATACCGAAAAATTCTTCACCGATGCCTTTGCCGCCCTGAAACCAGGTGGCGTACTAGGCGTGGTCGAGCACCGCCTGCCATCGACGGCGACGCAGGACCCAACCGGCTCGACAGGTTATGTGCACGAAGACTTCGTCAAGGCGCGCGCGATTGCCGCTGGTTTTGAATTCGTCGGCGCCAGCGAGATCAACGCCAACCCGGCTGACACGACCGAGCATCCTTTTGGCGTCTGGACCCTGCCACCGGTCAGCACGACTGCTGACTCGGATGGAAATACGCCGGAAGGCTTCGATGCCGCCCTCTATGCCGATATCGGCGAGAGCGACCGGATGACGCTCAAATTCGTCAAGCCTGAATAGGCCTGTCTCCTCCCCGGACCGGGAACGGTCCGGGGAGACCCTTCTATTTACAGACTGTCCCCGTGAAGCACCACGGAAGCACCCGAGTTACGCCCCAAATGACACTCCAGACACTTTTCCCGACCCTCATCCGCCATGCGGAAGTCGGCGATGACCCCTTGCGGGCCTCGCTCGAAAAAGTGTGCTGGCTGCTCGAAGACGAGGATGAAGCCGGCAATGACTGGTGCGATAGCGAGGGCTATGACGGCTACACGTCCTATGCCTCGCTCGATGACCTGCCGGAGCGCTTCCCCGAGATCGCCGAACTGAAGGGTTTCCTCGATACAGAGGTAGAGGCTTACGCGCGCGATCTTCATTGGGACATGCAGGATCAGACGCTCGAGCTGAACGGGCTATGGGTCAATATCCTTGGCGAGAGCGGCAGCCATTCGGGCCATATCCACCCCGGAAGCGTCATCTCCGGAACCTATTATGTCAGCATACCGGAGGGCGCAGGCCAGCTCAAGTTCGAGGATCCCCGCCTCGCCTTCATGATGGCTGCCCCGCAGCCCGAAGACGACGCCCCTGAAGCCGCTCGTCGCTTCGTCTATGTCACCCCCACCCAAGGGCACGCCATGTTCTGGGAAAGCTGGCTGCGCCATGAAGTGATGCCAAACCGGAGCGACATTCCGCGGCTTTCCATCAGCTTCAACTATGCAATCAAGCGGGACTAAACCTCCCGCCTGTCCCGCAGTCTGAATCCTCGGTTAACCCTCTGGGACACCGCGAACTCTTGACCTGAGCGCTGTGACAGGCCATCCGGCTCGCCAGCAAATTCAATTCCTCCCTGATCAGACAAGCGAGCTTCGTCCCATGGACCTTTCCAAGATCTCAACCGGCCAGAACCCACCTGATGACCTGAACGTGCTGATCGAAGTGCCGCTGGGCGGCGACCCGATCAAGTATGAGATCGACAAGGCCTCCGGCGCCATGTTCGTCGACCGCTATCTCTACACCGAGATGCGCTATCCCTGTAATTACGGCTTCGTGCCCCACACGCTGAGCCTCGATGGCGATCCGATTGACGTGATGGTCGTTGGCAATCGTCCGCTCGTTCCGGGCAGTGTGGTGCGTGCGCGTCCTGTCGGCGTCCTGATGATGACGGATGACAAAGGCCCCGACGAGAAGATCCTCGCCGTGCCTCACAACAAGCTGACGTCTTACTACGACAAGATCGCAACTTATCACGACCTGCCGCAGACCCTGATCGACAAAACCGCGCACTTCTTCGAGCACTACAAGGATCTCGAAAAAGGCAAGTGGACGCGTATCGAGGGCTGGTATGGCATCGAGAAAGCGCGTGAGTTGATCTCGCTTGCTGTCGAGCGCGGCAAAAAAGGCTAAACTCACACGGCGGTCGCTTTCATGGACTTAACCGTCTGGCTTGCGCTGCTCGCGTTGTTTTTTGCTGGCGGCCTTACGCCTGGTCCCGCCGTTATGATGGTGATGAGCACGTCCCTGCGTTACGGCGCAGTGACTGCGCTTGTTCCAGCCGTCGGCGTATCGACCGCCAATCTCGTCTGGATCACTCTGGCGGCGACAGGCCTCGCGACTTTCGCGGCGAGTGCGCCGACTTTGCTGCTTGCCCTGAAACTGGCCGGACTGGTTTTTATTGGGTGGCTTGCCTGGACAATGGCTACGGGTGATACGTCACAGCCACGTGCCAGCGCCGCGCAAGCGCCCCCCAAGGCCAGCCTGTTTGGACGCGGCATTGGCCTGCAATTGCTGAACCCGAATGCACTTGTATTTTTCGGCTTGTTGCTGCCCAGCTATTTCGACGCCGATCATCCTGTCGTCATGCAGGCTGGCATCATCATGGCCACTGTAACGGCAACGGAAATGCTAGGCCTGACAGTCTATGCCTGGGCAGCTGATGCCATGAATCATCGCTTCCAGAATCCGGCCTTTGCGCTCTGGTTCAACCGCGCCGCTGCAGCTGCGATGCTTGTTTCAGCCGGCTTCGCCGCCTTCCTGACGACGGCTAAATAGCGGAAATCACTTCGAAATGGCCTGTTTTCGCATTCCGCCAGTGAAGCTCGCCATGAACGATGGCAAACCACGCACCATGCAGCGAAAGGTCCCCGGCTTCGACGCGGCGCGCAACGAACGGAAAGCTCATCAGATTCGTCAGTGACACTTCGATGCCTTCCAGCTCGAGGGCGAATTGAGGATTGACGGACCCGCTCTGCGCCACACGCTCCCTTGCCGATTCCAGGAGGCTGACCCACGGCGTCACGAATTCGCCAATCTCCGGATTGCCACCGCCGCCGAGGGAAGCTGAAATGCCCCCGCAACCGCCGTGCCCCATGACCACGATATTGCCAACCTTCAGCACGTTGACGGCATATTCGAGTGCAGCACTGACACCATGCAGGCCGCCATCGGGCTCGTAGGGCGGCACGAGATTGGCCACGTTGCGCACGACAAACAGTTGGCCCGGCGCGGCATCGAAGATGTCCGATGGCTCGGCGCGGCTGTCAGCGCACGCGATCAGCATGATGTTCGGATCCTGCCCTTGGCCGAGTTCGCGATAAAGGCTTGCCTGCTCGGCATAGGCCCCGGTGCGAAACCGCCGGTAGCCTGAAATCAGGTCATCAATCGATCTCATCTGACATATTCCTGTGTCTGCGCGGCTTGCCTAATCGATATTGAGCAATCAGCAAGCTGAATTGGGACAAATTGTTAGCGATATGTCTATAATAACAAAATAGGCATCATGGGACCCATGACCATTCCTCGCCTTTCCAGGAGACTTCAATGGCGACTACGACCGACGGCTCCAAGACCTCCCGCAAGGGCCCGACGCGCAGCGAAGAATCGAAAGCCGCGATCCTTGAAGCCACGCGCGTTGAAATGGCCGAAACGGGCTGGCGCGGCTTTAGCGTTGATAGCGTTGCCAAACGGGCAAGCGCGTCGAAACAGACGATCTACCGTTGGTGGCCTTCGATCGGCGCCATGTGTGTGGACGCCGCGCTCGCGCTGATCCCGGACAGTCCTGACGGTGGCCGCGACCCACAGGAACGTTTGACGGCCCTGATCGTGCCGCTGGAGGCCACGGCGCGGACCGGGCAGGGACATGCCGTTTTGCGCGTGGCCCTTCTGGCGGCAGTCGACGACAAGGAAGCCGGGGAAGTCTGGCGCGCATGGATTGGTCGGGACATCCGCCAACCCCTGCGCATGCTGCTCGCGGAACTCGCTGGCAAGAAGGTTATCCGACGCGATTTCGACCTTGATGAAGTGCTGGAACTGCTGCTGGGACCGCTCTGGCATCGCCTGATGATCATGAGGGCGCCTGTCCGCGAAGGCTTTTGCGCCGAACAGGCGGGTAACTTCCTGAGAGTTTACGCAACCTTCTGAGCGACCCTCACCGTCAAACTGCATGATTCTTGCACGGATCTCCGAAAGTCTACGGAGACCGCAGGAAATGCCAGTGGGACGTTTAAATTGGGTCGATACCGCAAAAGGTGTGTGTATCATTCTCGTGGTCGCCCTGTTCACAACGCAGGGTTATGGCGCGCTGGGATCGCAGGGCGGCTGGATGAACACTGTCGTCAACTGGGCTCACCCCTTCCTGATGCCGGCGTTTTTCTTTCTCTCTGCGCTCTTTCTCAACAGAACAGTTTTTGGTCCGCCAAAGCACTACATGGATCGCAAGATCCTCCATTTCGTCTATTTTTACGTTGTCTGGCTCGTGTTGCAGGATGTGATCCTGAACAGCGCGCTTCTGTTTGGCGCCCCGCGGATGTTCCTTGCCGAACTCGTCGCTGCGCTTATTGAACCGCGCGACAGTCTCCTGCTCGTCTATATGCTGACCGTCTTTCACGCCGTAACCTGGCTGTTCAGACGTGTTCCCGCACGCAAAGTCATTACCGTCGCAGCAATCCTGCAGATCGCCTTTGCCACCGGCTGGGTTGAGACGGGATCAATCGTGCTCAACGAATTCTGCCGCTGGTATGTCTTCTTCCTGTCGGGATTCATGGGCGCGCCAATTGTCTTTGAGATGGCGGAACGGGTGGCAGGGCACGCCGCGCAAACATGGCGCGTCTTGCTTGGCTGGATGATTGCCAATGCCGCGTTTGTCGGCCTGCATGTTGCGGGACTGCCGCTGATAAGCCTGGCGCTTGGTTTCGCGGGGGTCGGCGCGATAATCGGATTTGGCCTGATGCTTTCGCGTGTGAAATGGCTGTCCATGATTGGATACGCCGGGCGCCACTGCCTCATCATCTATCTCACGTGCGCCATCCCCGTCACGTTGATGCAGTACGGACTGGTCTCGACAGGCAATATAGAGGGCGCAGGTATCAATGCTCTGGTTACAGCGCTTGTCGCGATCGCCTTGTCACTTGGCTTCCATCGCCTGGTCAGACGGACACATTTGAATGTGCTCTATCGCAGGCCAATGCGCCTGCGTCTGAAATCCGCAAGGCGCGGCCGCTCATCTGGCCTGCTGCCTCCGCCACCCTCAGCAGCGTAGCGCCTCAGGCTACTTGGCGCGATGCCAGACCATCAAGGGATCGAAAGCGCCCGTTTCGGCCGCCTTTTGCAGCTGGGCGATCTGGTCTGATACGACATTCTTGGCCTGACCCGGCATAGGCGCATTATAGAGCGCCTGATCGAGACGGCAGATCTGTTCGAACAGGGCTTCAGAACGCGCCACAAGCTCCAGAAAGCGCTGCGGCAGCCCCTTGTCGCGCTGCGCTTCGGCATCAAGCGGCGGATCATCGCGGTTGACGCGATACTTGCGGGCAGACGCATCCTCGCGGCGCATTTCGCCATCGCGCACGGCTTTTTGCATGACCAGCCAGCTCGCAGCCTGCATCAGGCGCGTTGTCAGCTCCATGCTCCACGCGGAATAGGTAAGTCCTGCCTCGCGCGGCAGGGTGCGGGCATGATCACGGCCCGGGCCGTCGAGATAGGAAGCTGTTTCCTCAACCAGCGCCATGCCCTTCGCGAACACAGTGTCGAAAAGTTTCCCGCCGGTGAACGAGTTGAGGCTGTCGGAGCCGTTATCGGGTGACCCGTTTGCCGCCATCTTCAAGACCTCAGAACACAAATTGCAATCTCAATACTTAAGTCATAACCCGTTTCCGAGGACTTAACTCTTTTCGCCAAACAGGGCATCGGCCGCAGATTTCTGGGCCTCTTTCCGCTTAAGTTCAGCCTCGCATGCCTCTATCTGACCGCGCAATACGCTGATGCGGGAATGCAGCTCGTCAATGGACATCTGATCGAGTGTCTGGCCGCGGTTTGTCAGGATTGGTTCTTCTTCAAACAAGGGGCCTCTCCTTCTCTGCTTTCGGCGTCGGGCTTTCATAAAACCAGAAAGGCGGGCTAGAAGCGACTCCCCGACCGCCATTTTCCTGAAGGACCGACGCCATGACCGAGATGATGAAAGCCGTAATCGTGGAGGACGGCGCACCGCTCCGTCTTGGAGACGTTGAAGCGCCCGTTCTCAAATCGGGCGAAGTGCTCGTGAAGGTCGCGGCCGCTGGCCTTAACCGCGCAGACCTGATCCAGCGCAAGGGCGCATATCCGCCACCGCCCGGCGCATCCAAGATCATGGGGCTGGAAATTTCCGGCCACATCCAGTCGCTTGGCGAAGGTGTCACGCGCTGGAAGGTTGGTGATGCAGTGTGCGGCCTGCTCGCAGGCGGCGGTTATGCCGAACTCGCAGCCGTTGACCAGGGCTCACTCCTTCCCATCCCCGAAGGCATGGACATGGCAACAGCCGCCTGTTTTCCGGAGGCCCTTTTCACCGCGTGGGCCAATGTGTTTGACAGGGTCGGGCTGAAGGCAGGCGAGGATTTTCTCTGCCATGGCGGCACGAGCGGCATCGGCGTCATGGCGATCCAGATGGCGCGTGTTGCGGGCGCAGGGAAGATTTTCGCCACAGCGGGCAGTGACGAGAAGTGCGCGCTCGCGGCAGAGTTGGGCGCTGATCGGGCGATCAATTACAAGACCGAGGATTTCGAGGCTGTTGTGCGGGAGGCCGGCGGCGCCGATGTCACGCTCGACATGGTCGGCGGCGACTATGTGCAGAAGAATATCGGCGCGGCGAAAGTCGACGGCCGGATCGTCAATATCGCCTACCAGAATGGCTTCACGGCCGAGGTCAACTTCGCTCCGGTCCTGATGAAACGCCTCACGCTGGCCGCGACCACCCTGCGTGCGCGCCCAGTGCCGGAAAAACAACGTATCCGCGACGCCGTTGAAAAGGATTTCTGGCCGCATGTCGTGTCAGGCCGGATCAAGCCTGTCCTGGACAAGACCTTTGCCATTACAGACGCTGAGGCAGCCCAAGCCTATATGGCGAAAGGCGTCCATTCCGGGAAGATCATCCTGACGCTCTGAGACGCATGCCTTTTCATTCAGCTTTGCATGTTCTATAATGTTTTCAGGTTCCAAGCTTGCCTGAAACCTCGACCGCCCGGCACGATGTGTCGGGCGGCTGCATTTCAGGCCCCAACGTGCTCCAAGGAGACATCCCATGTCCGAGATACTTATGCCCAAGGCGACCGCCGTCTGGCTGCTGGACAATACGACCCTGACCTTCTCGCAAATCGCAGCTTTCTCAGGCCTGCACCATCTCGAAGTCAAAGGGATCGCCGATGGTGACGTCGCCGAGAATATGCGCGGCGTCGATCCAATCGCAGGCGGCATGCTGTCGCGTGAGGAAATCGCGCGCGGCGAAGAGAACCCTGATTACGTTCTGAAAATGGCCGCGTCAAAAATCGCGCACATCCCGCAGCCGCCCCGCAAAGGCAGCCGCTACACACCGGTCATTCGCCGTCAGGACAAGCCTGATGCCGTGGCCTGGTTCATCCGCAACCACCCTGAAGTGTCGGACGCCCAGATTTCCAAGACGATCGGCACGACCAAGTCGACGATCAACAATGTGCGGGACAAGTCGCACTGGAATTCGCAGAATATCCGTCCGGTTGACCCTGTTACACTTGGCCTTTGCACCCAGATCGAGCTGGATGAAGTGATCGCGAAATCGGCTGACAAGCGTCGCCGCATCGAGGCTGAAAAGAGCCTGAATGCTGAAGGTCCGGGTCTTGTACCGACGCAGGATGATGCTGCGGCATACGAGCCTGAGCCTGAGGATGACCGTCACAAGAAGGACGTGTCTGCGGCCGACGTCTTCCGCGACTTCAGCTAGGCTTATCTGCAGTCACGACTGCAGTTTACGAAGAAATACATAGAACGCACCGGCGCCGCCATGGCGCTGGTGCGCTTCGGCGTATCCTGACACGAGCGTGCGCGCATGATCCGTGTCGAGCCAGGCAAGGAAGTTGCGCTTCAGCACGCCTTCGCCAAGACGGCCCTTTCCTGTAATAACCAATACACAACGCGACCCATCGGCCTGGGCGTTTGCCAGGAAGCCCGGCAAGGCGCGCGCAGCCGTTGCCTGCGTATGCCCGTGCAGGTCGAAAGTGGCTGAAACGACCAGTTTCCCCCGCTTCACGCGCTTTTCCTTGCCGCGATTTGCTGGACCACCTGGCGGTATTCCCGGACCGTTCGTGGAGACTTCACGGGGTGCTCCGGGACGCATCGTGGGTATTTTCGGACCGTTCGCGGGTGCTTTCTGATCCGGCTCGCCCGCTTCGAGGGCCGAAATCAGCGCGCCGAAGTCTTCCGGCGCAGGCCCGATCGGCTTGATGGATTTTGCAACGCGCGACCACGCCTTCGCTTCATCAGGTGTCAGGGGGCGCTTCGACATAAGCCCCGTCTAGGGCGCTGCGGGCGGATCGCCAAGACCTCGCGCTTCAGACACCTGCATACTGCGGAGAAGTCGGTCGGCAACAGCGCGGGGCAACAGGACCCAGAGACGCCCGGGCGCGTTCATCGTGCCAGCGCGTGAACCAGCATCAGGGCCGGTGCCGAAATAGAGGTCACCGCGTACAGCGCCCTTGATGGCGCCGCCTGTATCCTGCGAGATGAGCAGGCCCGACCAATGGCCGCCAAGGCCGGGCGCGCTGGTCTCGACAAACATGGGCATGCCGAGCGGCTGGATGTCAGTATCGACAGCCATCGAGGCGAGCGGCGTCAGCGGAACACCCTGCGCACCGACAGGCCCAAGCGAGGGATCGCCTTCCGGCTCGGCACGGAAAAAGACATAGCGCGGATTGTGGTTCATCGCGACGCGCGCCTCGGCGGGCCCGGCCCGGTCCATCCAGGCGCGGATTCCCTGCATGCTGGCCTGCCCGCGTGTAATGCGGCCAGTTTCGATGAGCCAGTTGGCAGTCGACATGAATTTATGGCCGTTATGCGCCGCGTAGACGGCCCGCGTTGTTGAGCCATCCGGGAATGTCAGACGACCGGATCCCTGAATCTGAAGGAAGAAGACATCTGAAGGGTGGGCATAAGCGATGGGCGTAATCCCCGCCCGGCTGATTTCCTCTCGCGAGGGATAAGGCCGGGTGCGGCCATCCGGCAGGCGTTGCAGCGGGGAGGAACCGTTCGGTATCAAATCAGCCGGCAAGGCCGGGACAGGTTCGGTGAAGGGCGGAACAGGTGTGCGGCGCGCCTCATAGGTCGGTTCAAAATAGCCCGTGAAGCGGGTGTTGCCATCCGGCGAAAGTGCCTCGATTGGCGTGAAAAGACTTTGATACGCGGCGCGGGCGCCCGCTTCGTCCCTGACCCGAGCCATCGCCGCGCAAGCCGGTTGCCACTCGCCCACCTGGCCGGCCCAAGTGGCCTTGGCGGAGAGATCAGCATTTTTGGGGCGGTTCGCGAGCTTTGAACAGCTGCGCTGGAAAGCCTGAACGCTATCCATCAGCCGCGCGGAAGACCAGCCGGGCAATTCCCCATAAGCAACCGCCGACACGCCCGACGGCGGCAAGAGGACCGGGCCAGCCTGCGTTGGCACAGAAGGGGGGGCCTGCGTGCTCTGGCACGAGACAAGCGTGAGCGAGAGAAAAGCAACAGCCAGAGAACGAAGCATGCGCTTTTTATGGCCCGTTTCGCGCGAACCTGTCATCCAAAACTATCAGGTAGCGACAGGCTGGCCTGTCAGGCGACCGTATCGACGTCATCGAGGATCCAGTTTGGATCGCTGCCTTTGACATTCCGCATGAAGGTCCAGAGTTCCTTGGCCGTGCGGGTGATCTCACCATCGCCAAGTTCAGCTTCATAACGCACGACAACGCGGGCTGTGTTGCCATCCAGCTCAGCGCTTTCGATCTCGGCGCGCCTGACGCGAAGAAGCTCGAACGTCTTGTCACCATTCGTCTCGCGCGCCGTGATGGCGGCGTCCCAGGCTTCATAGACGTCATCGTCCAGCAGCGGGCGCAGCGCAGCCCGGTCGCCTTTGGCAAAGGCACCGACGATCATCGTGTAGGCCGACTTGGCGCCCTGCATGAAGCCCGAAACGGAAAAGCTGTTATCGGCATTGTAGATATCTTCAAGGCCGCTGGCGGCAGGCCCGGTAAAGATCGGGCGTTCGGCATTTACGCGCCGTTCGCGACGCTCAGCCAGCTCTGCGAGATTGTTCTCCGACGGAGCTGTGGATGTGGACGGGCGCTGCACGGGACGGTCATTGCCGCCACGCCCAAGCGCCATATAGAGGCGCGACAGAACGATGAGCGCCACCGCTGCCAGAACTAAAACCTCGATCACTGGGTCGAACATATCGTATGGAATTCCTTCAAGTATTCGGCCGTCTCTTCCCTAGATAGTCACGATAGCCAGCAAACGCCAGTGAACGTTGCGCCCTCGAAGGCCGCATGCTAGGCGCGCGGTGCGATCCAGGTAGAGGAAACATCATGACAGACACGAGCGCACCGGGAAACCCCAATCCCCCGCAAGACCCAAATGGCGATAAGCCCGCAGCACCCGTAATGCGCGTTCTGGGTCAATATGTGAAAGACTTGTCTTTCGAAAACCCCGGTCACGCCCCTGTTCAGTCGCAACCCAATATTGATCTGGGCATCGATGTCGGCGCGACGCCCCATGCAGATGGCAATGGTCTGTTCGAGGTTTCGCTGAAGCTCTCGGCCAAGGCCATGGCTGATAGCAAGGTGATGTTCATTTCGGAGCTGGATTATGCGGGCCTCTTCCAGCTGCAAAATGTTGCGCAGGAACAATTGGAGCCGATGCTGCTGATCGAAGCGCCGCGCCTGCTGTTCCCGTTCGCACGCCGCATCATTGCAGAAATCACGCGCGAAGGCGGCTTCCCGCCACTGCTGATCGACCCGGTGGATTTTGTGGCGCTGTATCAGGCGCAGGTGCGCCGTGCCAATTCGGCCGGAACCGCGACCCAGCAATAGGCCTCAGGCCTGTTTCCAAAGACAATCGGGACCGAGTGTCTCTATGAAGGCCGCGTGAGCGGCCTTCTCTGATTCCGTTATCAGGGATGGAGGCTTCCGCGGGCGCTGGCGGGCTGTGCGGCGTTCGCCGGCCGCCAGTTCGGTTTCCGGCGCATCGAAAGAGAACGCCCTGGCCCGGCCACCGAGCAGTTCCAGATAGACGCTGGCAAGCAATTGGCTATCGAGCAGGGCGCCGTGCAGCGTGCGGCTTTCAAGGGAAATGTCGAAGCGTTTGCAGAGCGCATCAAGGCTGGCCGGGGCGCCTGGATATTTCTTGCGCGCCAGAGCAGCCGTATCGAGCCAGCGATCATCCGGCACGGGATCGCGCCCACAGAGCGCAAGTTCCATGTTCAGGAAGCCCCGGTCAAAGCCGGCATTGTGCGCGACAAGCGTCGCGTCGCCGATGAATTCCATGAACGCGCCGACGACATGCTCTTCCTCGAAGAAGGGTGCATCCTTGAGATGATCATCTGTCAGGCCGGTGATGCGTATGGTCGCTTCGGAAACGGACCGGCGTGGATTGATGCGCGTGTGGAATGTCTTGCCGGTCGGGATGTGGTTGATCATCTCGACGGCGCCGATCTCGATCACCCTGTCGCCATCATTCGGATTGAGGCCGGTCGTTTCCGTATCGAACGCGATCTCGCGGATGAGCTGGGTCATGAACGGGCTTCCTCTTCCTTGCGATTCATCAGGGCGATTATGGCCCGGACATGGTCGCGCGCAAACTCGAAACCATGACCTGTGGAGATCACAAAGTCAGCGCGGGCGCGCTTTTCGGCGTCGGGCACCTGTCGCGCGAGGATGGATTCAAAAGTCTCAACGGTCATGTCGGGCCGCGAGAGGACGCGCTCGCGCTGAACATCTGCCGGAGCGCTCACGACGGTGACATAGTCGCAGAGCTGCCAGCCGCCTGTTTCGTAGAGCAGGGGGATGTCGATAACGGCGAAGGGGGCACCAGCCTCGCGCGCCTCCTGGCGGAAATCATGTTGGGCCTGACCGGCGAGCGGGTGGACAATGGACTCAAGGCGCTTCATGGCCTCGACATCATTGAGCACGCGCTGTCGCAGGCGCAGGCGATCAATCGCGCCATCAACGGCAACGCCGGGGAATGCCGCGTTGACAGGCGCGACGGCAGCACCGCCCTTGCCATAAAGTTCGTGCACGGCAGCATCGGCATCATAGACCGGGACGCCCTCATCGCGAAAGAGCTGTGCCGTGGCCGATTTCCCCATGCCGATAGATCCCGTCAGACCAAGGATGATCATGATGTGGCCTCCACAGCGGCGCGGCATTTGCGTTCAGCTTCTTCCATGTCCGGAACCACGCCGAACCAGTATTCGAAGGCAAAGGCGGCTTGCGCCACCAGCATGCCGAGCCCGTCCATGGTTTGCCAGTCCTGACTGGCCGCGCCGGCGAGCGTCTTCTTCGCCGCGGCGCCATAGCTGATGTCATAGAAGGTGCGGCCATGTCCGGGCGGCAGGTCAAGGGCTTCACCACTATGGCCGAGGCTAAGCGTGTTGATGACAAGTTCAGCCGTGGGCAGGCGCCCCATGCCTTCATCAAGCGAGCATATTTCAGGCTTTGTGAGAAGGTCTGCCGCGATGGATTCAGCGCGCGATATTGTGCGGTTACTGATTGTCAGCTTGGCGCGTAGATCGGTCAGCACGAAGGCCAGAGCGCGGGCGGATCCGCCCGCGCCAAGGAGCAACACGTTCTTGCCGGCCACATCGATATTGGCCGTGTCGAGCGTGTGGATGAAACCCGGCGCGTCAGTATTCTCGGCCCGCCATCCGCCTGAGTCCTTGCGGATCAGCGTGTTGGCGGCCCCGATGCGGCGTGCGAGGTCGCCCGACTCTTCGGCGAGATCCAGCGCGGTATGCTTGTGGGGCAGGGTGATATTTAGACCGCGAGCGCCCTGGCGGGTAAGCGTATCAAGCGCCGATTCCAGTTCGCCATCGGGCACCTGCATCGCCGCATAGGTCGCGTCGATGCCATTATCGCGCATCCATCCATTGTGGATGAGGGGGGAAAGGGAATTGGCAATCGGGTCGCCGATAACACCGTAAAGCTGGGTCATGCGGTGAGCGCTCCCCTTATGCGCAGATAGTCGAGCAATGGCAGCAGGGGCAGGCCAAGGATCGAGAAATAGTCGCCCTCGATCTGGTTGAACAGCTGCGCGCCGAGGCCTTCGAGCTGGTAGGCGCCGACGGTGGAGAGGAGCGGTTCACCGACGCGGTCGACATAGGCATCGATGAAGGGATCGCTGAGCGGGCGCATGGTGAGTTTTGGGCGGGCAAGGTGGCGCCAGACAGGCGTGCCGTTCTCGCAGATGACGATGGCGGTTTCGAGCGTGTGCGACTTGCCCGAGAGCTTGCGGAGGTGATCGCGCGCGGCCTCAAGATCGACCGGCTTGTCGAAGGCTTCGCGATCCAGCGAGAGCATCTGGTCACCCCCGATGACGAGGCCTTCAGTTCGGTTGGAGACTTTGACGGCTTTTAGTTCGGCAAGCTGCATGGCTTGGTCGCGCACCGACATGCCTTGGGCGCGCATGGCAGCCTTGGCAGAATCTTCATCGACATTCGGCTTTATGCTGGCGGCTTCAACACCGGCGCCTGCGAGCAGCGCCCGGCGGCTGGCGCTGCCGGAAGCAAGGGTGATGGCGAGGCTCATATCTGGCCGCGCCGTTCGTTGAGGAAGTTGAGAATGGCTGCGGCTGTTTCTTCAACAGACCGCCTGGAGACATCGATGGTCTTCCACTTGTTTCGCTGGAAGAGACGGTTGGCTTGTGTGACCTCATCCCGCACTGCGTCTTCGTCGGCATAGATTGTGTGTTCGTCCTGGTTCAGGGAGATCAGGCGCTGGCGGCGGATCTGGACGAGACGTTCTGCGCTGATCTTCAGGCCGACAACCATCGGACCTTTATCGCCGAGCTTCTCCATGAAGTCCGGAAGCGCAACACCGGGCACCAGTGGAATGTTGCCGGCGCGGACTTTGCGGTTGGCAAGGTAGACACATGTGGGCGTCTTGGACGTTCGGCTGACGCCAAGCAGGATCACGTCCGCACCGATCAGCCCGTCCATATTCTGGCCGTCATCATGGGCCAGCGTGAAATTGATCGCTTCCATCCGGTCGAAATAGTCCTGGTCGAGCGCGTGCTGGCCGGCAACCTTGTGGTTGGCGGCAACCCCGAGGTGGCGGCCGAGCATGGCGATTGAGGCATCAAGCACAGGAAGTGTTGCGACGCCGCGCTCGCGGCAAAAGGCCTCCAGTCGCGTGCGCAGCGCTTCATCGGAAATCGTGTACCAGACGACACCCGGAGCCGCTTCGATCTCGCGCATCACCCGTTCAAGCTGGCGCTCGGAACGCACGAGGTAGTAGTTGTGCTCGAGAGGTTGTACATTCTCGAACTGCGCACACGCTGCCCGCTGAACGGCATTGAGGGTTTCCCCCGTACTGTCAGAGACGAGGTGGACGTTGAAATAGATGCTGGGGCGCTGCGGTGGGGTCATGGCTTCCTCTCTTGCCGATGGCCGGGCATTTTCACAAGACCTGTGTAGTTCCTGTGCATAGATGATTCCTCACACCGGGAGTCACAATCCATACACAAGCGGCGGAATCTGACTCCCCATGAATCCCCGTATGTTCCATCCTGTGACTCCAGAAGGGGCGTTAAGAGGTCATTAACCAGCGCGCCCATTGAAGGTTAAGCAAGTCTTAACGGGGTGCGACACCCTGTGACTCCCATGTGGAATTTGCTGGACAAATCCTGTGAGTGGCCTTTCTCCCCTGATATCACCGGGTAGTAATAATAAGCGCCCTGACGGGCTTTTGAGATATGAGAGATTTGAGGGTCATGGGGAACGCAAGCACATCAAAACTGATATCAGTTCTCGGCGGAGAAGCAGCCAAGGTGCCTCCGGTATGGATGATGCGGCAAGCCGGGCGTCACCTACCAGAATATCTCGAGCTGAGATCACGTGCCAAAGACTTTCTCGATTTTTGTTACACACCTTCCATGGCAGCTGAAGCGACGCTCCAGCCTGTCCGGCGCTATGGCATGGATGCAGCGATCCTGTTTGCCGACATTCTGCTGATCCTTGATGCGATGGGCCTCGGTGTGAAGTTCGAGAAGGGTGTCGGCCCTCTCGTGCAGCAGATCGAGTCGGCGGCGGATCTTGGTAAAGTGCCTGCGAAGAAAGCGGCTGACCGGTTGGCGCCTGTCTATGAGACCGTTTCGCGTGTTAAATCTGAACTGTCGGCTGAAACCGCATTGATTGGTTTTGCCGGATCGCCCTGGACGGTGAGCCTTTATGCCATCGAAGGTCGTGGCAAGACTGACAAATCGCTCGCCTGGCGCTGGGCACATGGCAAGCAGGCCGAATTGGCCGCCGTGATGGACTATGTGATTGAGGCGACAGCGCATTACCTGTTGCGGCAGGTTGAGGCCGGGGCTCAGGTCCTGATGCTGTTCGACAGCTGGGCCGAGGGCCTGCCGGATAATATTTTCCGCGAAGTGATCATCACCCCAACCCGGAAACTCGTGAGGCTCTTGCGCGAGATGGGCGTTACCGTGCCGATTATCGGCTTTCCGCGTGGCGCCGGAGCGATGTTGCCGGAATATGCCCGTGAGACTGGGGTTACCGCTGTCGGGCTTGATACGGCCGTTGTGCCGAGTTTCGTGAAAGCGGAGCTCGTTGCAGGCATGCCTGTGCAGGGTCATCTGGACCCGTTGCTGCTGATCGAAGGCGGCGAGCGCATGGATGAACGCGTCCGCGAACTTGTGGCAGCCTATGCCGGGCGCCCCCATATCTTCAACCTCGGCCATGGTATCCGGCCGGAAACACCTATCGGGAACGTGGAACGCGTCCTGAAAATCATTCGGGAAGGCTGACCGATCATGGGTCGCAAGATTGCTGTTGTGCTATTCAACCTGGGTGGGCCTGACGGACCGGACTCGGTACAACCCTTCCTGCAGAACCTGTTCGATGACCCGGCCATCATCCAGGCGCCCTTGCCGATCCGCTGGGCGCTGGCCCGGTTCATTTCCAAGACCCGTGCGCCTTCGGCGAAAAAGAATTATGCGATGATGGGTGTCGGCGGCGGATCGCCCCTGCTGCCGGAAACCGAGAAACAGGCTGAAGCGCTGCAGATCGCGCTCGCCGCCTCTTTGCCAGGCGACGAAGTGAAAACCTTTATTGCTATGCGCTATTGGCATCCTTTCACGCGGGATGTTGCCCGCATGGTGAAAGACTGGGGCGCCGATGAAGTTGTGCTGCTGCCGCTCTATCCGCAGTTTTCCACCACCACGACGGGATCGTCGCTGAAGGAGTGGAAGAAGTATTATGCCGGCCCAACCCGGACAGTGTGCTGCTATCCATTTGAGGAAAGCTTCATTGCGGCGCATGTCGACCAGATCATGGCTGCTTTCGACAGGGCCGGCCGTCCCGAGAATGTATCCCTGCTGCTGTCGGCGCATGGATTGCCTGAAAAGATTGTCGCGGCGGGCGACCCCTATCAGTGGCAATGCGAAACGCTGGTCGCGATGATTGCTGCGCGCGTGCCGCAGGACTGGGAAGTTATCGGCTGCTACCAGTCACGCGTCGGTCCGCTCAAATGGATTGGTCCATCGACGGATCTGGAAGTCGAGCGCACGTCGAAAGAGAAGCGCAATATCCTGATCGCGCCGATTGCGTTCGTCTCGGAGCATATCGAAACGCTTGTTGAACTCGGTGAGGAATACAAGTTGCTGGCCGAGCAGCATGGCGCAGCGAGCTATACGCGCGTGGAAGCCCTGGGAACGCATCCGGGCTTCATCCGGACGCTGGTTGGCGAGACCATGGCTGCTCTCGAGATGAATGATACGATCCGGTCGTGTGCCGGGAGCCGACTTTGTCCGACAGGGTCATCCGGTTGCCCACATGCAGATGTGGTGCGACAAGCCGGCCGCGCCGTCAGTATGCCGGCAGAATAAGGGGTCGGGCGATGCTCTATCTGTTTGTAAAAGCGCTTCACATCATTTTCGTCGTCTCGCTAATGGCGAGCCTGCTGGTCTATCCGCGTTACAAGATCCACCAATTGGCCAGCACGCCGGGTGAGCCGCTATTCGAGACGATGAAAAAGTCGTCCGAGCAATTGCGCAAGATTATCATGAACCCGAGCCTGATCCTGGTCTGGGTGCTGGGCCTGACCATGCTTTGGATGAATCCCGGCCTCATGTCGCAAGGCTGGTTGCACGCCAAACTGCTGCTCGTTCTGATCCTGTCCGGCCTGCATGGTTATTTCATTGGCCTCGGCAAGAAAGTGGACCGCGGCGGCGATGGCGTATCGGCAAAACGGCTGCGCATGCTCAATGAAGTGCCGTTCCTGCTGATGATCGTCATTGTGATTCTGGTGGCCGTGAAGCCCTTCTGACGGCCTTAAGTCATTGAAGACTTGACGAAACGCGCGCTCGAGGCCCATATAAGCGACAACCGGAGCACAGTCCTTGTGCAGCGCGATTTCCTATTCGCCCGGTCCCCCACATTTCAGTCCGATTCAATAGACATCCGGATTCCACCTTTAATTGGCCTCATCCATGCTCGATAACGTTACCAGCGTCACCCTCCGCGAACTCAAAGCCAAATCGCCTGAAGAACTTCTGGCCTATGCCGAAGAACTTGAAGTCGAAAACGCCTCGGCGCTGCGCACGCAGGATATGCTGTTCGCGATCCTGAAGGAGCTGGCCGACAGCGAAGTCGAGATCACGGGCCAGGGCGTCCTGGAAGTTCTGACAGATGGTTTCGGCTTCCTGCGCTCGCCGGAATCCAACTACCTGCCCGGCCCGGACGACATCTATGTCAGCCCGGAAGTGCTGAAAAAGGCGAATATCCGTACCGGCGACACGGTTGAGGGCCCGATCACGGCGCCGCAGGATAGCGAGCGCTACTTCGCGCTGACCGACGTGTCGAAAATCAATTTCGAGGAGCCTGAAAAGGCCCGCCAGAAAGTCCACTTCGACAACCTGACGCCGCTTTATCCCGAAGAACGGATGAAGATGGAAAGCCGCGACCCCACGAAAAAGGACCGTTCCGGCCGCGTCATCGATATTGTCGCGCCAATCGGCAAGGGCCAGCGCGCGCTAATCGTTGCGCCGCCGCGGACGGGTAAGACGGTTCTGCTGCAGAACATTGCGGCAGCCATCGAAGAGAACCATCCGGAATGCTACCTGATCGTTCTGCTGATCGATGAACGCCCGGAAGAGGTGACCGACATGCGCCGGACGGTGAAAGGCGAAGTTGTTGCTTCGACCTTCGACGAGCCCGCAACGCGTCACGTGCAGGTTGCCGAAATGGTGATCGAGAAGGCCAAACGCCTCGTCGAGCACAAGCGGGATGTTGTCATCCTGCTGGATTCCATCACGCGCCTTGGCCGTGCTTACAACACGACAGTGCCTAGCTCCGGCAAGGTGCTTACCGGCGGTGTCGACGCGAACGCGCTGCAAAGGCCGAAGCGCTTCTTTGGTGCAGCCCGGAACGTTGAAAACGGTGGCTCACTCACAATTATTGCCACGGCGCTGATCGATACAGGCAGCCGGATGGACGAAGTGATCTTCGAGGAATTCAAGGGTACGGGTAACTCTGAAGTCGTGCTCGACCGCAAGATTGCCGACAAGCGGACCTTCCCTGCCATCGACATCATGAAGTCCGGCACGCGGAAAGAAGAGCTGATCACACCGCAGGACCAGCTGTCCAAGATTTACATCCTGCGCCGCATCCTAGGCCCGATGGGCACCAACGATGCCGTCGACTTCCTGATCGACAAGCTGCGCCAGACGAAGACCAACGACGAGTTCTTCGAGGCCATGAAGAACTAGGCATGATGGAGCGCACATGAGCGAGCGCGACACAATCTGCGCCCTCGCTTCGGGCGCGCCGCCGGCTGCGATCGCGATCCTGCGCCTTTCGGGGCCGCAGGTGCGGCAGTTGGCGGATCGCCATTTGGGCAGCGGCCTGCCCGCCGCCCGACATGCAACACTGACTGACATGACAGATGATGACGGCGTCCTGGTTGACCGGGGCCTCGCCCTGTTCATGCCGGGTCCTGGCAGTTATACAGGCGAAGACACGCTCGAGCTTTACCTGCATGGCGGCGCAGCCGTGATCGCGCATGCGCTGGAAACACTCACGGCGCATGTGGGCGTTCGCATGGCTGAGCCGGGTGAATACACACGCCGGGCCTTCGAAGCGGGAAAACTTGACCTGACCGAAGCAGAAGGTGTGGCGGATATCATTGAAGCCGAGACGGTCGCGCAAAAGGCGCAGGCGCTTCGGCAGCTCGGTGGCGGCCTGTCGGAGACTTATGATCAATGGCGTGCTGAGCTGACGGGCGTGCTGGCACTGGTCGAAGTCGCAATTGATTTTCCGGACGAAGGCGACGCGCCGCAGGATACGACGGCGCCGATCCTGGCAAAACTTGGCCGCGTGATTGGCGAGATGGAAACAGCGCTTGGGGATGGCGGCATTGGCGAGCGGATTCGCGACGGATTTCGCGTGGCGATCATTGGTGCGCCGAACGCTGGCAAGTCTACACTGCTCAATCGTCTCGCACGTCGCGAGGCAGCGATCGTCACGGCCAAGGCTGGGACGACACGCGATGTGATCGAGGTGCGGCGGGTGCTCGGCGGGCATGTGGTCTGGATTGCGGATACAGCTGGGCTGCGCGTCACGGATGACGAGATCGAAGCCGAAGGCGTGCGCCGGGCTGAAGTTGCTGCGCGCGAGGCTGACCTGCGGCTGTTCGTGCTGGATGCAGGCGAGCCTGACACAAGTCATCTGTCTACGGAGTATCGTCTTGATACGGATATCGTGGTTGTTAACAAGAGTGACCTTGGCGCCGCGCCGGATGGCGTTATCGCTGATCATGTGATCTCGGCCAGAGACGGCTTTGGCGTAGATGCGCTGGAACAAGCGATCGCGCAGTTCGTTGATCAATATGCGGCTTCAGTCGAGGCGCCGGTGATAACACGCCAGCGCCACAGGGCGCGGCTGACCCAAGGGTTGAGCAGTCTCGAGGCCGCGCAGGATGCGCTAGAGCAGGATGTGGGTGCCGAACTCGCAGCTGAAGACATACGTATGGCGCTCCGCCAGCTTGGGTCGATTATCGGCGTCGTTGGCGTGGAAGATGTGCTAGGTGCTGTCTTTTCCGAATTCTGCATCGGCAAATGACCCCTAGGGTTTGAGGCGTTGCGCGGTTATATAGCCGCCAGAACACCCCCTATTACTCTAAGGTACCTGATTGATGGCGATGCCAGACCAATTCGATGTAATTGTAATCGGCGGCGGACATGCTGGCTGCGAAGCGGCTGCGGCTGCGGCGCGCTTTGGTGCGCGCACAGCACTGGTGACGCACAAGCGCTCCACTATTGGCGAGATGAGTTGTAATCCGGCGATTGGTGGTCTCGGCAAAGGCCACTTGGTGCGTGAGATAGACGCGCTCGACGGCCTGATGGGGCGCATGGCTGACAAGGCCGGCATCCAGTTTCGTATGCTGAATCGCTCGAAAGGCCCGGCTGTTTGGGGTCCGCGCGCACAGATAGATCGCGCACTCTATCGCCAGGCGATGCAGGCAGAACTGTCGGATTATCCCAATCTCACGATCATCGAAGATGGCGCTGAAGACCTCATCATCGAAGACAATATTCTTAGCGGTGTGGTTGGCCTTTCCGGCACGGTTTATCACGCGCGTTCTGTAGTCATTACTACAGGTACGTTCCTGAAGGGCATGATCCATATTGGCGATAAGCGCATACCGGCCGGGCGTGTTGGCGAAGCGCCCGCGATAGGCCTGTCTGACCGGCTTTATGGCATGGGCCTGCCCATGGGCCGCCTCAAGACCGGCACACCTGCGCGTCTTGATGGCAGCACCATCGCCTGGGACCAGTTGGAGAAGCAGGCCGCCGACGAATTGCCGGTACCGTTCTCCTACATGACGGACCGGATCGACGTGCCTCAGGTGGCGTGCGGCATCACGTGGACCACCGCAGTAACGCACGCGATCATTGCCGAGAATATCAATCAGTCGGCCGTGTATTCCGGCGCAATTGCCGGACGCGGCCCGCGTTACTGCCCGTCCATCGAAGACAAAGTGGACCGCTTCGCGGATCGCGACCGTCACCAGATCTTCCTGGAACCCGAAGGGCTGGACGACGACACCGTTTATCCAAACGGCATTTCGACCTCTCTTCCGGAATCCGTCCAGGATCAGTTCATTCGGACCATTCCGGGCCTCGAAAACGTGGTGATCCGGCAATATGCCTACGCAATTGAGTATGACTACGTCGATCCGCGCGCATTGACGCCGGCACTGGAAGTGCGCGCTCAAACCGGCCTCTATCTCGCCGGACAGATCAACGGCACCACGGGATACGAAGAGGCCGGGGCGCAGGGGCTGGTGGCCGGATTGAATGCGGCACGGGCATCAGCGGGCAAAGACCCCGTCATGTTCGACCGCGCCGAGGCTTATATCGGTGTCCTTATCGACGACCTCGTCACGCGTGGTGTGACGGAGCCGTATCGCATGTTCACGTCGCGCGCCGAATACCGCCTGGCACTCCGAGCGGACAATGCGGATCAGCGTTTGACACGAAAAGGCCTCGAAATGGGCTGTGTGGGCCCAATTCGGGCCAAAGTGTTTCACGTGAAACAAGATGCATTAACCCGCGCACGTGAAACGCTCCAGTCTCTGATGCTTTCGCCCGCAAAGGCGGCAAATGCGGGATGGGCGATCAATCAGGATGGTCGTGTGAGATCCGCCTGGGAATATCTCGCCTACAAGGATATCGGTTTTGCAGAACTCGCTCGCGTGTGGCCTGAATTGTCGGAGCTTCCCGGGACAGTGACGGCACAATTGGAAATCGAGGCCCTATATTCCGGTTATCTCGACCGTCAGGCGGCTGATGTCGCGGCGCTGCGTCGTGACGAAAGCCTGACGCTTCCGCGTGATATTGATTATGCCTCGGTTGGGGGGCTTTCGAATGAGGTGCGCCAGAAGCTTGAAACGATCCAACCTTTGACCCTTGGCCAGGCGGGACGGATAGAGGGCGTCACCCCGGGCGCGCTCACGGCGCTCCTGAGTCACGTAAAGCGTCGCGCGAAGGCGGTCTGACCAATGACAAGCGAGAATGACCGCGCGGTATTCCTGGCCGCTCATAATGTTTCACGTGAAACTCTTAACCGTCTCGATCAGGTCATCGACACCCTTGATTCCTGGCGGATGAAGTCGAACCTGATCGGACCGCGTGAGTGGCCGCATATCTGGCAAAGGCATGTGTGGGATAGTCTGCAATTGCTCGACCACATTCCTGAGACTGCCCGCGTCGTTGATCTCGGATCCGGGGCCGGTTTTCCAGGCCTTATCATTGCGGCAGCGCGGCCTGCTGGGCACGTGACAATGATGGAAAGCGTGGGAAAGAAAACGGCCTTCCTCAACGCGGCGATAAATGCAGCCGGTTTATCGGGCGATGTGTATCAGGGACGGGTGGAATCGGCCCCTGCCAGCCAGGCGGATATCGTGACGGCGCGCGCTTTTGCGCCCCTGCCAAAGCTTCTCGATTATGCCGCGCCGTGGATGAAGAACGGTGCAAAAGGGCTGTTCCTCAAAGGCGAACGCTGGGAAGAAGAATTGACGGAAGCCCGACAAAGGTGGAGTTTCGCTTATGAGGCGATTCCGAGTCGAAGCGGTGGGTCGGGAGTCGTGTTGATCGTAAGGGAGCTACAAGGTGGCGAAGCCTAGGATTTTTGCTGTGGTGAATCAGAAGGGCGGGGTCGGTAAGACCACGACTTCGATTAACCTTGGAACTGCATTGGCGGCTGTGGGGCGCCGCGTTCTGATTGTCGATTTTGACGCGCAGGGTAATGCCTCGACGGGTCTCGGTATTTCTAGGGCAGACCGGCAATTGACCAGTTATGACCTGGTTGTTGACCGCGTGGACATGGAACAGACGGTCTTGTCGACCATCGTGCCGCGACTGGACATTGTTCCGGGCGACGAAAACCTGTCTGGCGTCGAGACTGAACTGGCTCAGGATGCGCGCCGCTCCTACCGCTTGCGTGAAGCGCTCATGAACTATGTCGAGCGGGCGGAAATAGGCGGCCTCGTGAAATACGATTACATCCTGATCGATTGCCCGCCATCCCTGTCTGCGCTCACATTGAACGCCATGACGGCAGCAAATGCGCTACTCGTGCCGCTTCAATGCGAATTCCTGGCACTTGAGGGCTTGTCGCAATTGATGCGGACCGTTGAAGTCGTACGGCAGGGCCTCAATCCCGGGCTGGAAATTCAGGGCGTGGTGCTGACAATGTATGACCGTCGCAACAACCTGTCCGATGAAGTGGCAGACCAGGTGCGGGCCTATTTCGGCAACAAGGTCTATAACACGGTCATACCGCGGAATGTCCGTCTGTCCGAAGCGCCTTCCTTCGGTAAGCCCGCACTACTTTATGATTATCGGTGTCCTGGCAGCGAGGCTTACATTCGTCTCGCGTCCGAAGTCCTGCAACGCGAAAAAGCGAGAGCGGCCTGATCACGATGAGCGAAGAGGCAAAGAGCAAACCGACACGGCTAGGTCGCGGGCTGTCTGCCCTGATGGGGGAGGTCGACGCCGTCGGCGCCACGCCTGGAAAAGAGGTCACCGACAAGCCCGGTGTTGCCTCGAATGAAATCGATATCGATCTTATTCGCCGCAATCCGGCCCAGCCACGCCGCACGTTCGATGAAAATGCGCTCAACGAGCTGGCAGAATCGCTGAAGAGCAAGGGTGTGTTGCAGGCTATCCTCGTGCGGCCAGACCCGAAAGACAAAGGCAAGTTCCAGATTATTGCCGGTGAACGCCGCTGGCGTGCTGCGAAGATTGCCGGCCTCAAGTCGATCCCGGCTCTTGTCCGCGATATCGACGAGCTTGAGCTACTCGAAATTGGCATCATCGAGAACGTGCAGCGCGCAGATCTCAACCCGATCGAGGAAGCCGAGGCCTACGAGGCGCTGATGAAGCGTTTTGGCCGGACGCAGGACAGCCTCGCGAACAGTGTTGGCAAAAGCCGTGTGCACATCGCCAACACGCTGCGCCTTTTGCAATTGCCGGAAAGCGCGCGCGCTTATGTGCGTGAAGGCAAGATCAGTGCGGGTCACGCCCGTGCAGCCCTCGGCGCGCCCGATCCGGAAGCGCTCGTGAAGCTGGCCGCCGAGAAAGGTCTCAGCGTTCGCGACGTTGAGGCGAAGGCAAAGGAGGCCCGCGAAGGCGGGTCGATCGAGACCAAATCGGCCAAGCAGGTTGTGGACGAGAAGGATGTCGACACAGAGGCGCTGGAAGCTGACCTGACCCGCACGCTGGGTCTGGCTGTCGATATCCGTCATGGCAAGAATGGCGGCGAGCTGCGGATCCAGTATCGCGATCTGGAACAGCTCGATGATGTGTGCCGGCGCCTGACGGCCAAACGCGGAAGCTGATCAGGCGGCCTTTTCGGCGGCCCTGCCAAGTTCATTCATCAGTATACGAACGACTGGGTCGGCGCTGCCCGATCCGGACTTTGCCTGCTGCTCGGCTTCATAGATCCGCTCCATGATCCGCATGAGTCGCTTCTGCGGCCACTTGCCAAGACGTGCGCGAAAGGCGGGCCATTCGCTCTGCCAGACCGGCGGACGAAGCTTCATGCCCGGCGCGCCCTCGCCAGCCGTCATTCGCTTGTGGGCGTCGAGCATGCGGAGCGTCTCGCTTTGCAGCGCCCTCAGGATGGATATGGCTGATGTGCCTGCCACTTCGAGGCGCTGCAGCGCGACATTGGCGGCAACAAGATTTCCGTCCAGCGAGGCGCGTATGGCTGCAGACAGGTTGTGATCGATATCTGTCGCCGAGAGACTGCGTATATCCGTGAGCGAAATATCCCGGCCCAATCCGCGTGCATAGAGCGCCAGCTTTTCGATCTCGGCATTGGCGATACCGCGATGGCCGGGCAGGTCGCCTGTGAAAGCGTGCAGGGCGACCGGATCGATCGTTGCGCCAACTTCCAGGAGCGCCGTTTTGACCCGCTCTTCGATATCGCTGGCCTCATCTGCAAAAAGCTGAAGGCAGGCGGTATGCTTTGCGCCACTCGCTGCTGCGCGCAGCTTGGACTTTGACGCAAGCGAGCCTGCCTCGATCACCAGTCGCGCCGCATAACGGTCGGGCTGCTTGTCGCCCTCCCCAATGGCCTCGGCAAGCAAGCCTGCAATTTTTTCGCCACTGGTCCGCACACGAATGGCGCGTGGATCGCCGAGCAGGGAAATGGCTTCGAGATTGTCGAACAAGAGGGACGGGTCTTTCCGGATGGCGTCATCGTCTAGAACGGTGACTTCCAATTCTCCGGCTTTGGGCGTCCAGGCCTTTAGCAGGCTGCTTGCCGCATCACTTGCGAGGCCGTCATCTTCGCCGAAGGCCAGGACAGCCCAGATGGCGGGATCAGGCCTGCGAGCGAAAGCGACAGCTTGCTTGCCCTTTAGCAGCATCAATCAGCCATGAGCTGTAGGCGAAGATCCTGAACCATCCGCTTGGCGAGCTCCCGCATTGTGCGATCTGAAGCACTCGTTTGGGCGGCGATGTCCCCGTATGGCTGGCTTGGTACGGAAAAATCGGTTTCCGCCCGTACCTGACCCGAAATGGCGCCACTTGAGCGGGCGAGTACGTATTCACCCCTCGCAGAGATACTTGAGCGCGCCGCGGCCCCATCGGGCTTGAAAGCCAAACGGGTCAGACCTTCACTCAGCACAACATTAAGTGTTGCGGGCTCCGTCACGCCCGGCAGGCCGATGGCCAGCTCTTGCTGCAAGGCGCGGCGCAACATGTAACCGGACCGGCCGCGAATGGGCTCAACCGTGATCGGGCCACCAGCCGCCAGCGCGCTGTTGGCAGGGGCGTACACCGGCTGGAAGCCACAGGCGCTCAGGGCAAAGAGGGCGAAGGCGGCGAGAAACTGTTTCATGCCACCACGATATTCACGATGCGACCGGGAACGACAATGGTTTTCTTGACGTCCTTGCCTTCAAGGAATGCGGAAACTTCCGGATCAGCGAAGGCTGCAGCCTCGACGGCATCCTTGGAGAGATCCTTTTCCACAGTGATTTCGCCGCGGCGTTTTCCGTTCACCTGAACCGCCATTGTGACGCTGTCGTCGACCAGCAGGGCCGCATCTGGCTCAGGCCAGACCGCAGCTGATACGAAGCCTTCACCGCCAATGCGCTCCCAGCAGGTTTCTGCCAGATGGGGCATGAATAAAGTGAGGCAGCGCGCCAGCATTGAGGCGCCTTCCATGCGTGCGCCGACAAGCTCATCCGAACCGGTTTCAGCCTTCTTCAGCGCGGTGACCCATTCATAGATGGTCGCCACGGCCGAGTTGAAGCGGAAATCTGAAATCGCCTTGTCGATGCTCGCAACGGCTTTATGCGATATCTTGCGCAGGGCGACGGACTCTGCGTCAGCACCGGCAGCTATCGCGCCGGTTTCGGGCAGCACGTCGAAGACGCTCCAGATGCGCTGGGCAAAGCGCGCTGCGCCCTCGGCGCCCGACTGGGTCCATTCCACGTCGCGCTCTGGGGGCGAGTCGGACAACACGAACCAGCGGGCGATATCCGCGCCGTAGGCGCCAATGATGGCATCGGGATCGACCGTGTTCTTCTTCGACTTGGACATTTTCTCGATCGGGCCGACGTTCGCGGGCGCTCCCGTCGAAATCTCGATCCAGTTGCCGTCGCGCTGCTCGACTTCCGACGGCTCGAGCCAGACACCGCTGTCGGACTTGTAGGTCTCGTGGGTCACCATGCCTTGTGTGAACAGGCCGGCGAAAGGCTCGCCGCTCGGCAGGTCCAGCTCGCCGACATCACGCATCGCGCGGGCGAAGAAGCGGGCATAGAGCAGGTGGAGCACGGCATGCTCGACGCCGCCGACATACTGGTCGACGGGCAGCCAATAGGCGCGTTCTTCCATATCGTCCGGGCTGGCGAAGCGGGCATAGTACCAGGAGCTGTCGACGAAGGTGTCCAGCGTATCCGTCTCGCGCCGGGCCTTGCCGTTGCAGTTCGGGCAGGTCGTTTCTTTCCAGGTCGGATGGCGCTCCAGCGGGTTGCCGGGCACATCGAAGGTCACGTCATCGGGCAGGCGGATCGGCAGGTCAGCCGCAGGAACGGGAACGATGCCACAGGCCTCGCAATGGATGACCGGGATCGGGCAGCCCCAATAGCGCTGACGGGAGACACCCCAGTCGCGCAGGCGGTAGTTCACCTTGCGGTCACCGAGCCCCATGGATTCAATTTTAGCAATCGCCATCCGCTTGGCGTCGTCAATGGATTGGCCATCCAGGAAACCGGAATGGAAAATCGTGCCGGGGCCGGTATAGGCGTCGTCTTCCACGTCGAATGTGGCGGCGTCGGCATTTGGCGGCAGGACAACCGGCGTGACAGAGAGGCCATATTTGCGGGCAAATTCGATGTCGCGCTGGTCATGCGCCGGGCAGCCGAAGATTGCGCCTGTGCCATAGCCCATGAGCACGAAATTCGCGATCCAGACCGGAAGCGTGCGACCAGGCTCGAAGGGATGCTGAACCGTCAGGCCGGTGTCAAAGCCGAGCTTTGGTGCCTTTTCGATGGCCTCTTCGCTCGTGCCGACAGCAGCGCATTCAGCGCGAAAGGCGGTAAGGGCGTCATTGCCTTTCGCCAATTGCAGCGTCAGCGGATGGTCTGGCGACAGGGCAATGAAGCTTGCGCCAAACAGCGTGTCGGGGCGGGTCGTGAAAATTTCGACACCCTGCTCATAGTTCGCTGGCGCCTTGCCTGCGAACGCGAACCGCATCTGTAGGCCTTCCGACCGGCCGATCCAGTTAGCCTGCATCGTGCGGACCTTCTCGGGCCAGCGCTCGAGCTTCTGCACTTCTTCCAGCAGGTCTTCGGCATAATGTGTGATGCGGAAGAACCATTGCGTCAGTTCGCGCTGCTCGACGATTGCACCGGAACGCCAGCCACGACCGTCAACGACCTGCTCGTTCGCCAAGACCGTATTGTCGACCGGGTCCCAGTTCACCTTGCTGGCCTTGCGATAGACGAGGCCCTTTTTCAGCATCTTCAGGAACAGGCCCTGCTGGGCGCCATAATATTCCGGGTCGCATGTCGCGAACTCCCGGCTCCAGTCGAGCGACAGGCCGAGCTTTTTCAGCTGCGCGCGCATCGCGTCGATGTTCTGGTATGTCCATTTGCCGGGGTGCACACCGCGCTGCATGGCGGCGTTCTCTGCCGGCATGCCGAACGCATCCCAGCCCATAGGGTGGAGGACATTATAACCCTTGGCGCGGCGGTGGCGGGCAACGACGTCGCCCATGGCATAGTTGCGCACATGGCCCATGTGCAGGCGCCCGGACGGGTAAGGGAACATCTCGAGGATGTATGCCTTGGGTGCGTCACCGGCCTCGGCCGGTGACTTCGCCTTGAACAGGTCTGCGGCGGCCCACTCGGCACGCCATCTGTTTTCCGCGGCCTGCGGATCATAACGGGTGGCCATGTCCCGCTCCTTTTAAGACGAGTGTTAGGCGGCTTTCTAGCCGATCTGGGAAGCTTTAAGCGTGCGAGCGCGCTGAAGGATCTTGTTCTCAAGCTGGATAGCGGTTTCCTCGTCGACGGGCGCGTCGGTCCATGTGCCATCCATGTTGGTCTGGCGGAACACAGAAACCTTCACGCCATCGGCGCGCAGGCGTGTGTCGAGAATGTAGACCGTGGCCTTGATGCGCTCATCAGGCGAGTCCGCGAAAGACTTCCAGTCATAGTTCACGATACCGCCCACGGCATCTGCGCTGTCGAGCGGCATGTTCTCGAATGTGTCCAGCGTCGCGCGCCACAGGTATGGATTGACCGTGCCGACATTCTGCTGAGTGATGTTGGCATCGTCTGGCTTGCTGCCGCCGAATTGACAGCCGGAAACGATCAGCATGCCAGCCATGGCGGCGGTGAGGATGTGTTTGACCATGAAGATTGTTCCTGAGTGCAAGACCTTGTTGACGAGGGTTTGTATAACAAGGGGAGTCCGGGCTCGCCAGTGCTGATATGCCGAAGAGGGCGCAAGGGTTTTGCAGGAGATAAACCATGTCGAAATCACTGACAGTTCTGGCAATTCTGGGCGCCCTTTCGGGGCAGGCCCTTGCCCAGGATGATTGGGACGTTTGGGAAACTGAGAGCGGCGCGGAAGTGGCGGTTGCTGCTTCAGGCGCCAAAGACGCGCCGGTGACGTGGGCGGCAGCCTGGAATCTCTCGACCAACAGGGTTCTGGACAATGGCCTGGAGATAGGCGCGGTGGGCCGGTTTGAACTGCAGCATGACCATCCTCGCAGGGCAGGGTTCAGCGGCGTGACGGGCAGCGATGCCGGCTTGGGGCAGGGGGCGTTCAGTGGCCTGGCCTCGGGGCCTGGCGACGATCATGTTGGCACGCGGGCGCAGCTGGAGCAGGCCTATATCTATGCTGAAGGCGGCTATGGCGAGCTGAGGCTTGGCCGTGACGAGGGCGTTGCGACGCGCTTTTACGAAGGTGCGCCGAGCATTTTCCTCAAAGCCAGCACCGCCAACCCCGTGCTCGATCCGACGGGACGGGCCTATGTGCGCACCGATCATGACCTGACCGGCCCTGCGCTGAAGGTCAGCTATGCCAGCCCGCGGATCCTCGGCGTTCGGGGCGGGGTCTCCTATACGCCGACGGCTGATGTGCGCGGGCTCGACCGTGATCCGGAGCGCCGGTTGGCCGGCAATCCGCAGATCAGCGTCGATTCGGCGGCTGAAGCGGCCATCAATGTGTCGCGCCGGTTGCGTGAAAGCGGCGTGCGTGTGCGCGGTGCGCTGGCCTATAGCCGGGCAGATGTAAGTTCGGCGCTGCGCCCGGATATCCATGGCACTGTGGAAACCTGGTCTGCAGGCGCATCTGCGGAGTTTGACACGATAACGATCGGCGCGAGTGTGCTGGGGAGTAATAATGGCCTTGATTCCGGGGCGGGGGACTATTTTGCCTGGGTCATCGGGGCCACCAAACAGGCCTTTTCGCTGGATTTCGGAATCGACTATGGCGAGGCGACCGACGACCTGACGGGCCTGAAAAGCGAATCATGGACTATTGGCGCGGCCAGGGAACTTCGCGAGGGCCTGCGTGTTGCAGGTGGGTATCGCAGTCAAACAACCCGCATTGAGCGAGTCTTGCCGCTTGGGGTGCCTCATAATGAGGATTCACCGGACGGAATTGTGTTAGAAATCACACTATCGCTTTAATTTAGCCGCCTCAACGAATGTTAATCTTCTATTTACTGGGGCCGCTGACTATTCTCTTTACGGGTAAGGTGCAGAAAAATGAAATCGGGCTTGGTCCTCTCTCTTATGCTGTTCTCGGCTGTGCTGGCGACGCCAGCCATGGCTGATCCGGCTATGGCGGGAGAGGCCATGAAGATTAGTGCGCCCTCACTTTCGGAAAGCAAGGCAGCAGAAGCTGACTGGTATCGCCAGTTTGCCCAGCCCAAGCCTGCGGACAGCAAGCCTGTCTGGCAACCGGAGCCGACCGACGATTTCTCGGTTCAGTTCGGTCGCAATGCACGCTGGCAGCTGAATCTCGACATGCTGACACGCCCGAACTCGTCCCCGCTGCCACGTGAGCAGATGCAAGCCGGTGCCACATTCCGTGTGACGCCGCGTTTCTCGGTCGGCGGTGAAGTTAGCCTTGGCGCTGAACGCCTGAATGATTCCACCCAGTGGGAAGACAATCAGGTCGAAACCGGTATCCGGCTCAAGTCCGCTTTCAAGTTCTAGTCTGCCTTATTTTCGGTCTGGTCATCGCATGGCAGGCGGCTTTTTGCGTGTTGCCTGACGCTTGCGGTCGGGTTTAGGCCTATCCCCATACAGGCGTCATATTCCGAACGGGCGCGCAGTCGGGGATCACATCTGTTGGCGCCATGTTTCTGAATGGCTTGATCCTGGTCGTCACCATTGCAGCGGGCGCCGTCCTGCTCTGGCCACGCATGGCCAATATTAAGCTCTGGCGCGCGACGATGACGCCGCTGGCTTCGATCATCGGCAGCGGTTTCCTTGTTCTCGGACCGATCCTTGATTTCCAGTATGGAAAATTCGCACCGCTTGTCATGCTGGCGCTCTGCGCGGGCGCTTACCTGTTTGGCGGGGCGATCCGGCACAATATCCGCCTGCGTGGAGAAAATGATAAGGACCCCGACAAGTTTGTGGCGCGGCTCGAAATCGGCGGCTCATGGACGCTCGCGCTGGCCTATGTGATTTCGGTTGCCTATTACCTGAACCTGTTTGGCGCCTTCGGCGTCAGCCTCACGCCTTGGGACTCAAAGTATTCCGCCCGCATCCTGACTAGTGTGATCATGCTCCTGATCCTGGCGGTTGGCTGGTTCAAAGGCTTCCGCGCGCTGGAGCGAATGGAGCAGGTTTCGGTGAGTGTGAAGCTGGCAATCATTCTTGGCCTGCTGGTTGGTCTTGCGATTTTCTTCGGCAAGGAAATGAGCGCCGACAAGCTTGTCTTCCTGGAGCCGAAATCTTCCGGCTGGGCCGCCATTTCACTGGCATTCGGCCTGATCGTGACGGTTCAGGGCTTCGAGACCTCGCGCTATCTTGGCAGCACATATGATCATGTGACGCGGATCCGCTCGATGCGGCTGGCGCAGCTGGTCTCTTCCGCAATTTACATGATCTATATCGGCTTTGTCGCTTACGTGTTTCAGGGCAACGAGCTTCATCTCGAAGAGACAGCCATCATCGGCATGATGAAAGTTGTCGCGCCGATCCTGCCTTTCCTGCTCGTCGGGGCTGCGCTGACAGCGCAATTCAGTGCGGCGATTGCCGATACGAGTGGCTCGGGCGGGCTTGTGACCGAGTTGACGGGCGGCAGGGTCAGTGAGCGACAGGCCTATGCGGTGCTTGTCGGCATTGGCCTCGTCTTTACGTGGACGGTCGACCTGTTCGAGATCATCTCCTACGCGTCGCGGGCCTTCGCCATCTATTATGGCGTCCAGTCGGCCATTGCAGCCGCTTCGGCGCATCGCGTGCTGGGACACAAGGGAAAGACTGCGCTCTATGCCAGCTTGTCAGTGCTCGGCTTCATGATCGCGATTCTGGGAACGCCGGCCGAGGGTGGCTGACGCGCTTCATTGCGCGAGCCCATCGACAGCGGCGAGTCCGGCGAAGGGCGCAACCTCACTGGCATTCCCTGCATTGACGCCGCCAAGGGCGTAGATGGGGCAGGGCGCGTTTAGGGCGAGGCGGCGCAAGGCTGACGCACCGATTGGCTTGCCAGCCGATGGGCTGGCCGAGGGAAAGATAGCCGAGACAAGCGCTGCATCAATCGGGAAACCGGCGATGGCGCGCAGCTCTGCTGGCGAGTGGGCGCTGGCGGACATGACGCCCATCCGGTCTTTCCACTGACGGGACTGGGCAAGGCGGACGTGCGGCCAGTGCACGCCGTCTGCGCCGACCTTAAGGGCGAGTGCCGGATCAGCTGCGATGAGCAGGCGCAGGTGGCGTTGGCGGGAGATATCCGCGAGCTGGGCAGCTGTGTCTGCTGCGTCCGCTGCGCCAAAGTGGCGATGGATGATGCCCCAGCCCTCTGGAAGGTGGCGCGCGATGCTCGCCGGGTCGGGCGTTCTTTGTGGATCGGTGAGGAAAAATACCGGTGGCAAGCCAGCTGGCAGGTGCGCTGCGGCAATGCGGGCAGCGCTCATGAGCTTGCGCTTTGGCGAGGATTGGCGTTTCAACGTCATCAGCATGACTGATACGGTTTCCCTCACACTTGCCAAGCGGCGCAGCGAGATTCTGGCGGAGCTGGCCAAAGCGGCCACGCCGCCTCCCGTACTGGTGGCTGTGTCCAAGACACAGCCCGACGAGAAGCTTGAAGCGATGCTGGCAGCTGGCCAGCGTGTGTTCGGTGAGAACAAGGTCCAGGAGGCGCAGGCCCATTGGGCGGATCGGCGCGCAGCCTATCCGGATCTTGAGCTGCGCCTGATCGGCCCGCTGCAGACCAACAAGTCGGACGATGCGGTCGCGTTGTTCGATGTGATCGAGACGCTGGACCGGGAGAAACTGGCGCGGACCCTGGCCAAGGCGATGGAGAAGCTGGATCGGCGGGTACCGGTGTTCATTCAGGTGAATACAGGTGAAGAGCCGCAGAAGGCGGGCGTTCTGCCGGATGACCTCGACGCCCTGCTTGCCTGCGCGCGAGATGAATGCGGGCTCGATGTGCAGGGCCTGATGTGCATTCCGCCGGTCGATGAGCCGGCCGGACCGCATTTTGCGCTGCTGGCCAAGTTGGCAAAGCGCCATGGCCTGACAGGCCTCTCCATGGGCATGAGCAGCGATTATGCTGTCGCGGCGAGCTTTGGCTCGACCCATGTGCGCGTTGGCACGGCGCTTTTCGGGGCGCGCTAGATTGCGATCTCGATAACGGACGCGGGTGTCAGGAAACGCAGGACATTGCGCAGGTCCGGCTCGGCGAGGGCAATACAGCCTTCGGTCGGCTGATAGGCTTCGCGGGCGAGATGCAGGAAAATGGCGCTGCCATGGCCCGGGACCACGGGATCATCATTATACCCGAGCTCGACAATCAGGTTATAGACATGGTCCGGGCGCCAGAGCTTTTCCGCTGATGCGGGATAGGGCAGGGCGACGGGACGGTTATAGAGCGGATCGTCCGGTGCATCGCACCAGCCATCATGAGCACGGAGCGGCACCTTGGGCAGGCGGGTTTCCGGTGGCTGGGTGCGGTCTGGCCGGTAGAACAGGCGGCGGGTCTGCCAGATGCCAATCGGCGAGGCGCCATCGCCTTCGCGTTTCAGGTCTGCCCCAATCACGCCGCCAACGCCCAGAGCGCAGCGGCAGGACACGTCCATGCCGAAAAAACTGCCATCTGACCGGGCTATGAAGTGGCTGTTCACGCGCATCTCCCTGTGTTGTGATCGTCTTTCCGGCACATTCTTATGACATCCTTGCGTGTCTTGGATATGTGCAAGACGAATTTGGAGCGAATGGAGCGCCATAATGTCTGCAAAAAAGACAATCCTGCTTGTGGATGATGATTCCGACCTCCGCGAGGCGCTGGCGGAACAATTTGAGTTGCATGATGGCTTCGAGACGTTGCAGGCCGCCAATGCCCGCGACGGGATCGATCTTGCGGTCAATCAGCGGATCGACATGATCCTGCTCGACGTGGAGATGCCTGACCTGGATGGCCGTGAAGCCTGCAAGGTCATGCGTCAAAAGGGCGTTCGCGCGCCGATCATCATGCTGACCGGGCAGGACGGCGATGCGGACACCATCCTCGGGCTCGATTCCGGGGCCAATGATTATGTCACCAAGCCGTTCAAGTTCTCCGTTCTGCTGGCGCGGGTTCGGGCGCATTTACGCAGTTTCGAACAGTCGGAAGATGCGACCTTCCAGGTGGGCCCTTACGACTTCCGCCCGTCGATGAAGCTGCTGGTGACCGCCGAGGGCCGCAAGGTGCGCCTGACGGAGAAGGAAACCAATATCCTGAAATACCTCTACCGGGCGGGCGGGAAGTCCGTTGCGCGCGAGGAGCTTCTCTCGGAAGTCTGGGGCTATAATGCCGCCGTGACGACGCACACGCTGGAAACGCATATCTACCGCCTGCGGCAGAAAGTGGAGCCTGACCCGGCCCATGCGCGCCTGCTGCTGACGGACGCGGGCGGGTATCGGCTGCAGCCTTGATCATCCGACCGGCCAAGCCTGGCGACTATCCGGCGCTGGCCGATCTTTGGCACGAGAGCTGGATATCAATAGGCATCTCGAACGCATGGGACCTTGACCGGGAAGGTGTCCGACGGCGGTTCATGCAGGAAGCAGAGGACCGCTGGGAGATTTACCTGACAGAGACGGATGGAAAGCCGGTGGGCTTTCTGGCGCTTGTGCCGGCTGAAAACCAGCTCGATCAGATTTTCGTAGCACCCGAAAAAAAAGGCATGGGTATTGGTTCGGCCCTGCTCGATTTTGCGCAGCAGAAACTGCCGGAGTGGATTGTTCTGTGGACGTCAGCGGAGAATGCGCGGGCGCGGCGGTTCTATGAGCAGGCCGGTTTCGTCTTGATGGATACCCAGTATGACGCCGCCCACCGGCGTGAGAATTGCCTCTATGTCTGGATGTCGAACCGCTGAGCTGGCTCGGCCCCTAAACCGCGGCCCGGCAATCAGATTGGAGAAGGTGTGGGATAGGGGCCTTTGCCGCGGCGGCCGGGCAGGCGGCGATCCTCAGGGCTTTCGCCCCCGTCGGGGCCAAGGCCGACACCTGTTCCGGCATTCCCGTCACCGGACGCGCCGCCGATGTCGAAGCCGGGGCGGTCGACTTTGGTGGGCGATGTATCGGCGGGTTCGTGAGGGGTCTTTTCGGGTGGTGTCTCTGTCGGTTTATCGGTCATGTTTAGTTTCCTTGCGGGTGCGTTGACGGGTATCTGGCGAGCGGTGCCTGCCTAGAGATCGCCAACGCGTATCGTTTCCCCGCCTTTGACGTGGTTGCGTTTGGCGAGGGTCGTATCGAGCGCGTGCTGCATCTTCTTGGCAGCGCCTGACCAGGCCCCTTCGAGCGTATCGGACTCGTTGCTGACGGCTTCCGGCTGCAGGCCTTCAATACGCGCTTCGATCAGGCAGCGCTTGTCGTGCGCGCCAGACTTGGCTGCGTTCTCATCGCTGAGGTGCACTTCGAGACTGGTGATGTGCTCGCTGTAGCGGTCGAGACGGGTTTTGAGGTTGGCTGTGATATGCGCGGCCAGCTCTTCGCTGCCCTCGATGTTTTCGTCGGTGTTGATCTGGATATGCATGACGGACGTCCTTTCGCGAACCACGCCCCGCGCGGGGATGCCGAAAAGGGAGCGTTCGTTTGCTGTGCCTGACACGAGCCACGGGACGAAAAGGATCGACCGGCTCGCAGACACTTGCACTATAGCACGCTGAGTGTGGGTCAGGGTGATCCATGTCAGTGCGTGTTTCGCGGCAGTGAGGGGATTAAACGCTCACCTTAACGCTGATTGGTGCGTGGTCGGAGGGTTTCCAGCCGCCGCGCCAGGCGAGGTGGACGCGGTAGGTGTCGATCTTGGTGTCGGGGAGGGCTTCGGAATTGGCCCAGATATGGTCGAGGCGGCGGCCCTTGTTGGCGGCGGCCCAGTCTTTCGCGCGATAGCTCCACCAGGAATACAGCTTCTGCTCGTCAGGCACGGCCATGCGGGCAATGTCGGCAAAGCCGGCGGTCTGGCGGGAGTGTTCGAGCAGGTCCGTTTCGACCGGCGTGTGCGAGACGATCTTGAGGAGCTGTTTGTGCGACCAGACATCGTTCTCGTGCGGGGCGACGTTGAGGTCGCCGACGAGGATGCGCGGCGCTTTCTTCAGCTTCTTGTAGCCAGGACCGAGCTTTTCGAGGAAGTCGAGCTTGTGGGCGAATTTGTCGTTCTTGACCGGGTCGGGCTCGTCGCCGCCGGCCGGCAGGTAGATATTGTGGATCTCGATGCCTTTGACGCGGGCGGCAATGGCGCGGGCGTGGCCATGGCGGCAGAGGTCCGGCACGTCAGCGCGCTCAAGCGGGAAGCGCGAGGCGATGGCGACGCCGTGATGGCCGCCTTTCTGTCCGTTCAGCACGAGGTGGGGCAGGCCCATTTCGCGGAACTGCTTTTCCGGGAACTCGCCGTCCTGGCACTTGGTCTCCTGCAGGCAGATGACATCGGGCGCTTCGGCGGCAACGAATTCAGCGACGTTCGGTGCGCGCAGGCGAACCGAGTTGATGTTCCAGCTGACGATCTTGAGAGGCTTTGACATGGGATCTGCCTAGCACTGATCCCTGAAACGTCAACGCGCCCGAACGCGGGGGAGTTCGGGCGCGCCTGACGCGAGTCTCAACGTCTCGCCGGCAAGGGAATTCCGGCGGCGATGTCACGGATTGGTTCACAGCGGGGGGTCAAGTGCTGCGCGGGGTCTTTCCGTTTCATCGACAGTTGCAAAGATGTCACTCCCTGCGGAATTATCAAGTAAAATATATGTTAGAAGCTTGCCTTTTTGAGTTCTTGAAACTTTTGCGACGGTCCCTGCGTCATGCATGCCGTATAACGGGCTGCAGTGACGGCCTTAATTGTCGTCAAAATCCTTCATGATGAAGAGGCGCGGATTGAGCTTCTTTCCATATTCGACATTGCTCAGCTGGACGGACGTGATGTTGCCGCCGGAATCTTCCGTGCGCCAGCCGAGCAGTTCCTTGGTCACCTCGGAGAGGACGAGCGTCAGCGTGCCGTCCATCTCGCCGGACCGGTCGCGTAGCGTGACGCCGATACGGCCATTGGTGCGGATCACATCCAGCACCTGGGCTTCGCGCTCGAAGTCGAGGCTGTCGTCGAGGAGCAGTGACAGGGGCGTGGAGCTCAGCGGCACGCGGTCGGTGGTTTCCAGTTCGCTGTCCTGCATGGCAACGGTTGTCCCGTCGCTGACGATCAGAATCGGCGTCGGGTCGTTATAGTCAAAGCGCACCTTGCCGGGACGCGACAGGGCGAACGAGCCGCTGGATTCAGAATAGTCAGGCGCGACCTGTTCGAACTTGCCGCGGGCGGTTTTCACGTCCGACATGGCTTTCGAGACATCTTTCAGGATGGCGCTGCGCTCGGCAGCCGTGAGGGCGCCGCTGGTTGCGGGTGCGGTGATCGCAGGGGCTGCCGGGGCGGCGCCCTGAAGGGATACGGCGAGGGGCGCAGTGGCCAGCGCCGTGATTGCACCAAGGGTCGTCAGCAAGTTCATCATTGTTTCGGCCTCCTTATGACCATTGGCTTAAACTTAATGGCCTGAACCCCACCTAAACAGGGCCGGATAAAGGTATTTCGGCCCCTTTTCGTTGGGCCTTGTTCATGCAGGCTGGCCATATGGGCCAAACCGGCCGCCCGATGAACACCGGGTGACGGGGCCCGTTCCGGACTTCGCACAGTGTCTGCTTGCGGAATCGGCCCCAGAGGCCCATCTTTGGGGCCATATATGAAGGAACAAACGCCATGGACATTGCAGCGCTCAATACCAAAGACAGTACCGACCAGGATTTCATGGCGGATGTGGTCGAAGCCTCGAACTCGCAGCCCGTCATCGTCGACTTCTGGGCGCCGTGGTGCGGCCCGTGCAAGCAGCTTGGCCCAGTGATCGAACGCGTCGTCGAAGGCAAGAAGGGCGCGGTCAAGCTGGTGAAGATCAATATCGACGAGAACCCGGGCTATGCCGGCCAGCTGGGCGTGCGGTCGATCCCGGCGGTCTATGCGTTTGACAAGGGCAAGCCGGTCGATGCGTTCATGGGCGCGCTGCCGGAAACCCAGGTGCGCGGCTTCATCGACAAGCTGCTGACCGGCACGGACAGCGCGCAGGTGATTGCCGAGGCGCTGGTGCAAGCGGAAACAGCCAGCCAGGCAGGCGATATCGGCACAGCCGCGCAGATCTATGCGAGCGTCATCCAGGAAGATCCGGACAACGTGACCGCTATTGCGGGCCTTGCGCGCTGTTACCTCGCCAATGGTGACAAGGAACGCGCATCCGCGACGCTGGACATGGTGCCGGAGGCAAAAAAGAATGATTCCGGTGTGAAGGGTGTGCGCATGGCCATCGACATGATGGCGGATGATGCCGCGCCCGGCGAATTTGACGAAGCGCTTGAGGCCGTCACGGCAGCGCCGGACGATCATGCCAAGCGGTTCGAGCTGGCCGAGAAATATGCCGGCGCAACGCGCTACAAGGATGCGATCGACCACCTGTTGATCATTCTGAGCGCGAAGCTGGACTGGGAAGAGGGCAAGGCGAAGGAGAAATTGTTGCAGGTGTTCGAGGCCGCGGGCCCGACGGACCCGGCAACGGTGGAAGGTCGCCGCCGTCTGGGATCACTGATGTTTGCCTGATCAGGCGTTCGCCCCATATTGTGTCGTATGACGGAGTCGAAACCCGGACCCATGAGTGTTGGTGACTACAGGAAAACGAGCGATCTGCCGACGGCGCTGGCCGTGTTCCCGCTACCGGGGGCATTGCTGTTTCCGCGCTGGCCGCTGCCGTTGAACATATTCGAGCCGCGCTATCTGAACATGGTGGACGATGCGATGTCGGGCACGCGCCTGATCGGCATGGTGCAGGCCATGGGAGGTGAAAAGGTGCGGCCAGACCTGGCCCAGGTCGGCTGTGCCGGCCGGATCACCTCCTACGCGGAAACAGATGACGGGCGCTATCTCATCACGCTGACGGGCATCGCGCGCTTTGCCATTGGCAGCGAGATGGATGTGATGACGCCTTATCGGCAGGTGACCCCGAACTGGGAGCCCTATGCCGGCGACCTTTTTGCGGCAACCGACATGGCTTTGCCGAGCCGCGATAAACTGCTTGGCGCTCTGCGGGCCTATGTTGAAATCAACAAGATGCGTGCGGACTGGTCCGCTGTGGAGGAAGCGCCCATCGAGACGCTGGTGAACGCGCTTTGTTCGGGCTGTCCCTTCACGACGATGGAGAAACAGGCCTTGATCGAGGCGCCGAGCTTGAAAGCGCGGGCCGAAACGCTCATCACGCTGCTGAAGATGGATGTTCCCGGCAATGATGCTGGCGGGACAATGCAATAGGACGCATGGCATGAGCGACGAGACCCCCGCCAATCCCGAGCGCGCTTCGGGCGTTGATCCGCGCCTCCTGGAAATCCTGATCTGCCCGGTGTCGCGCCAGCCGCTGAGCTATGACCGCGCGGCCGGTGAACTGATCTCGAAGAAGGCCCAGCTAGCCTATCCGATCCGTGGCGGTATTCCGATCATGCTGGTGGATGAAGCGCGCGACTTGAGCGCCGATGCTGATGGCGGCGACCCGGCATGAACCCGCCTGCCTGGCCTGTACGGCTGACATTCCGGCGCGGCGCCGGAGAAATGCATGCCGCGTTTGAAGACGGGGCCTCTGGCGCTGTGGATTTTGTCCGCCTGCGCGAGGAAAGTCCGTCAGCCGAAGTGCAGGGACACGGCTCTGGTCCGAAACCCGTTCAGGCGCCGGTGCCGGCGGATATCACGGTGGAGCGCGCCGAGCCAGTAGGGCGCTACGCGCTGCGCATTTTCTTTTCCGACGGACATTCAAGCGGGCTTTATACGTGGGACCTGCTGCGGCGGCTGACGGTCGGCGCCTAGCGCATCATGCTGGGAAGATCTGATTGATCGGCGCTGGCCTGCCGCGCCATGGCACGGCGGATGGGCCCGATCCGGCTGGCGGCCGTAAGGGCCAGTCCGCGCAGGGGCTTGAGGATCGCATTATCATTTGAAAAGGCGCGGTCCACGGCATCCATGAACATGGCGGTAGACGCCGCGTCGAAGCGGCGCCATTGCTGGTAGCGCTGGAGGGACGTGTCAGACCCTGGATCCAGCCCGACCGAGCGGGACTCCGTCATCACGTCGACCAGCGCACCGACATCCTTGAAGCCGAGATTGAGCCCCTGGCCTGCCAGCGGATTGATGCGATGGGCGGCGTCTCCGAGCAGCGCGGCGCGCGGCCCGACAAGGCTGGTCGCGAGTTGCAGGTGGAGCGGATAGGCGAGTGGCGGACCATCAAGCGTCATCGGCCCGGCAAAGGCGGAAAAGCGGGCATTCAATTCGGCTTCTATCGCCTCGACGGGTTGCTTTGCCATGACTTCAGCCGCGCCCGTCTTCATGTACCAGGCGAGGTTTGCACGATTTCCGGGCAGCGGCAGGGTCGCGAATGGCCCTTCGGGCGTAAACAATTGCCGCGCGAGTCCCCCATGGGCGCGCTCAAGTTTAACGTCGGCAGCGAATACGGACTTGCCATAGGGTCGTCCCTCCGTGGTGATGCCGAGGGCCGTGCGCACGCCGGAATTCACGCCATCGCAGGCGGCAATCAGGCCAGCTTCGACGGTGCGGCCGTCTTCCATGTCGATCCGCGCATGTGCGGGGCCTGTCTCTAGCGTGGCAAAGCGTGTGTTGCGCCACCAGGTGAGGTTTGGCTCGTTCGCCGCGACCGTGTCGAGGGCAGCCTGAAGTGCCGCAGCGGGCACCATCTGGCCGAGAGGTTCGCCCTGTGCATCGGCAGGAAGGTCGACTGTATCAAACAAAACAGAGGGCGCACCGAACCAGTGGCGCCCGCCATCGGTTGCTTCCAGTCCCATCAGCGGCTCTGTCTCGCCTTCCAGGGCGGGGTGGACACCAGCGGCGCCGAGCAGGCGCCAGCTGCCACGCACGATGGCGAAATTTCGCGTGTCTCGCGGCGGTGTCGCCTGCGGATCACGTGCATCCACGAGCAGGGTCGAGAATCCGGCCCGCGCGGCAAGAATGGCCAGTGATGTTCCGACCGGTCCGGCACCGATTATGGCCAGTTCAACCTTCAGTGATGGGGAGTCAGGCATTTCTATCATGCTTCCTAGTTAGGGTGCAGTAACCAAGCCGTCCAGCGATGACCTAGTTTTAGGCGATTGGCCGCAACCCTGCACATCAATTGACCACCCAAGCTCAGAATCCGGCCTGACCCCTGCGCGGCAAGCGACTTTCCGCGACCGCCTCAATCATATCACAAATGGGAGAGCGCGGGGGGTCCCGAGCTCCAGTGTCATTCACGAAGGAGGGGCCAGATGGGTCAGTCGATTGGAAGATGGATACGCGGGGCAGCATTGCTGCCAGTCGCGCTAACGGCGGGGGTCCTCGCCTACGCGCAGGAGGGTGACGTCGCCACACGGCTTGCGGCGCTTGAGGAAACAGTCAACGGCAGCGCAAGCGCCTATGTTGACAACAGCTACCTGTTCCTCATCGGTGGCATAATTGTCATGTTCATGGCGGCCGGCTTCTGTATGCTTGAAGCGGGTCTCGTGCGTTCGAAGAACGCCGCCATGCAGTCGACAAAGAACGTTCTGCTCTACGCTGTTGCCGGCCTGATGTTCTGGGTTGTCGGCTACAACATGGCCTATCCTGGCACGACCATTCTGAACGGTCTTCTCGGCATCACGCCAGGACCATGGTCCGGCGGTGATCTCAGTGTTGAAAGCGAAGCTGGCTATGCGCCGGCCTCCGACTGGTTCTTCCAGATGGTCTTCGTTGCAACCGCTGCCTCGATCGTTTCCGGCACTGTTGCAGAGCGCGTCAAGCTCTGGCCTTTCCTGATCTTTACGGCTGTCCTGACCGCCGTGATCTATCCGATTGTCGTGTCCTGGGAATGGGGCGGCGGTTACCTTGACACGGTCTGGTCGTTCTCCGACTTCGCCGGTTCGACACTCGTCCACTCGGTCGGTGGCTGGGCAGCGCTGGTGGGTGCCATTATCATTGGTCCACGTACCGGCAAGTATATCGGCAATGTCGTGCACCCGATGCCGGGTTCGAACATCCCGCTCGCCGCACTGGGCACATTCATCCTCTGGTTCGGCTGGTTCGGCTTCAACGGCGCTTCGCAGCTTGCTGCGGGCACTGTGGCTGACATCAACTCGGTCGCTCAGATCTTTGCCAACACGAACATGGCCGCTGTTGGCGGCACGCTGTTCGCGATGGTCACAACGGCGATCCTTTATAAGGGCAAGATCGACGCAACGATGGTGTTCAACGGCGCGCTAGCCGGGCTTGTTTCCATCACGGCTGAGCCACTGACCCCGACAATGGGTCAGGCTGTCCTTATCGGTGGCGCGGGCGGTGTCCTTGCTGTGCTGACTGTTCCGCTGCTCGACAAGTTCAAGATCGATGACGTTGTCGGCGCCATCCCGGTCCACCTTGTTTGCGGCATCTGGGGCACGCTCATCGTGGCGGCCACCAATGACGGCGCAACCTATCTGGGTCAGGCTGTCGGTGTCGGACTCACGGGTGTCTTCGTGGTTGCTGCCTCGACTGTTGTCTGGCTGCTGCTCAAGTTCACCATTGGTGTCCGCTGCAGCCTTGAGGCTGAAGAAATGGGCCTCGACAAGGCTGAGATCGGGCTAGAAGCCTATCCTGAATTCTCACGGGGCTGAGGGGTTTCCTGAGAATATCGACCCCGGCGGACCCTGTGTCTGCCGGGGTTTTTCTTTGCCCTAATGAAAACATCCCGCAGCGGCTGCTGCGGGATGTTTGCGTTTAGCTCTAAATATTAGAGGCCGTGAATTACTGGCCCGACATGTCCATGCTTTTATCCATGGTCTTGCTCATGTCCTCCGCCTCGTTCGCCGGATCGGTAATGACCTGGTCGACGACGTGGATCACGCCATTCGAGGCATCGATATCCGTGCTGACAACGTCGATATTGTCCGCTGTAACCATGTCACCCACGCGCTCGATATCGAGGTTTGTGCTGGCGAGCGTCATGAGGTCGGTCTCACCCTGCTCGATGTCACTCGCGAGATATTTTCCCTCGACCACGTGGCCCTTGAGCAGTTTCTTCAGCTCAGCCTTGCCTGCTTCGGATGTCAGGTGGGCGACCACTTTAGGATCAAGCCTGTCGAAAGCGGCGTTTGTTGGCGCAAAGACCGTATATGGGCCGTCATTCATGAGGGCCGCGTCGAGGCCGGCGAGCTTGATCAGCGAGACCAGCGTCGTGAAACGGGCGTCATCCATCGCAACCTGGGCAATCGTACCCGGCATATCGGCATGGTTCATGGCATCCGCCTCTGACTTGTAATCAGGGCCGCCCATTTCGGACGCTTCGGTATCTGCATACGGCGTCACGGTTTCAGTCGACATCGTTGCTGCCATCTTTGAATCTGCTTGTGCAGGTGCGGCCGTGTCAGATGTCATCGATTCCATTTCGCCGGATATTCCGGTTGATGTCGATGAAGAGGCCACCTGGAATGTCGAGTCACCATTGTCAGCCATTTGCAGGCGCTCAAGCTGCATCGCGTTCAGTTGCGCGATGGTCATGCCGTCGAGGTTCGATGCGTTATCGGTGGTGTAAAGGACTGGAGCGGGACTCTTAACGCCATCGGCGTTTTCGTTAGAGTCCTGGGCTGTGGCCGACAAACCCGTTAACAGGGCAACTGTGGCTGGAATGATGAGTAAGCGTTTCATGGTCGTCTCCTTTGTCGTTTCTTATGGGCAACCAACGGTCTCCCGGGGCCGCATGTTCCGTAATTAACCGCATTAAATTGGTGTTAGATGCCCGATTTGGGGAGATTTATGCCTCTGGCGGTTTTTGCTCACAGGCTAAGACAAGTGGTAAATTCAGCCCCGAAACTGTTAACCATGCTACAGAATTGCGGTGTTTGATGTTTGCGCGGTGTTAAGGCTGAGCGGGCACTGTGTGCACTCCCCTATCGAGACGCGGAGTTGCCCCCACACATGACTGACTACGCCTATACAGACGACGATGCCCCGAGCCTGAGCGATCCCGTGTGGCGGATCCTGACAGGGGCGGCGGCGTTCGGTGCGGGCGTGTTCGTGTGTGGCAGCGTGGGCTCCTATGTGCCGAGCGATCCGAGCTGGAATGCGGCGACCGACTCTGCCGTGCAGAACCTGTTTGGCGGTCCGGGCGCAATTTTTGCGGATTTTGCGCGTCAGGGTTTTGGCTGGTCCAGCTGGACGGCCGGTCTTGCCCTGATGATTGGCGGCGCGATGCGGGCTGTGCTGATCGGCGCGCCAAGCGTGCGGCGCTGGCTGCTGGGCGCTGCCTTTGTGCCGCTGTCCGCCGCCTGCTTTGCGGGTTGGCCTGTGCCGGAATCCTGGCCGCTCAGCGCAGGCCTTGGCGGCGTTGTCGGTGATGCGCTCTTCTATTATGCGCAAATGCCGTTCCGCGCACTCTTGCTGCCGTCGCCGGGCACATGGGCAGGCCTCATCCTTGGCGGCGCGGCCCTGTGGTCGGCCCTCTCGGCGCTTGGGTTCCGCCGGACGGATGCCCATCTCCTGCAAGAGGCGGCGACGTCTTCCGGCATGCGCGCCGCGCGCAAGGCGCAGGGCGCTGTCGGGCTGGTTGCGTCGCTTGGTCGTTTCCTGAAGCCTAAGCGCCGGCCTGCGGAAATCAATGACCGCGCCCGCGTCGTGAAGGGCGATGACGAGCTTTCCGGCGAGGCACGCCGTTTCCTGCGCACGCCCAAGAAGACGCCTGTCGACTATGATGAGGACGACGAAGATCTCGAGGAGATGTACGACGAGGACATCGAGGACGAGGATATCGACGAGGACGATCTCGAAGAGGTTGAGGACGTGCCGATCCGCACCTCGCGCGCGGCGGCGCCAAAGCCTTCCGCAAAACCGAAGGTGACCAAGACCGCGCGTCGCACCAAAGCGACACGCCTGCCATCGATTGACCTGCTGCAGATGCCCGAAGAGCGAGGCGATACGGTCGACGAGGAAGCGCTCATCGCCAAGGCGGCGCGCCTGTCCGAAGTGTTGAAAGAGTTCGGCGTGCGCGGCCGGATCAAGGAAGTGCGTCCCGGCCCCGTGATCACCCTGTTCGAGATGGAGCCTGCACCGGGCGTGAAATCATCCCGCGTGATTTCGCTGGCGGATGACATTGCCCGTTCGATGAGCGCCGTGTCTGCGCGTGTGGCCGTTGTGCCGGGCAAGAACGCGATTGGTATTGAACTGCCCAATGATGACCGCGATACGGTTTACCTGCGCACACTGCTGCAGGCCGATCCCTATACGGCGACCCGTGCGAGCCTGCCGATGGCGCTGGGCGAGGATATTGGCGGCATACCGACCGTTGTTGACCTGGCGAAGATGCCTCACCTGCTCATCGCCGGTACAACCGGTTCGGGCAAGTCGGTGGGCGTCAACGCGATGATCCTGTCGCTGCTCTACCGCCACACGCCAGAACAGTGCCGCTTCATCATGATCGACCCGAAGATGCTCGAACTCTCGATCTATGAGGGCATTCCGCACCTGCTGGCGCCTGTCGTGACCGATCCGAAGAAGGCGGTGAACGCCCTGCAATGGACCGTGCGCGAGATGGAAGGCCGTTATGAGCTGATGTCGAAAGCTGGTGTGCGCAACCTTGGCGGCTTCAACGACAAGGCAGCGAAATACCGTGCCTCGGGTGAGGAAATGGTCCGGAAGGTCCAGACCGGCTATGATGATCGCGGCAAGCCGATCCATGAGACCGAAGTGCTGCCGGTTGACCATATCCCGAACATTGTCGTCGTGATCGACGAGATGGCGGACCTGATGATGGTAGCCGGTAAGGAGATCGAAGGCTGCGTGCAGCGCCTGGCGCAAATGGCGCGGGCCGCGGGCATTCACCTGATCACCGCGACGCAACGTCCGTCCGTGGACGTGATCACCGGTACGATCAAGGCGAACTTCCCGACCCGGATTTCATACATGGTGACGACGAAGATCGACTCGCGCACGATCCTGAATGAACAGGGCGCCGAACAGCTTCTGGGCATGGGCGACCTTCTGTACCAGGCGCCGGGCAAAAAATCGCAGCGCCTGCATGGCCCGTTTGTTTCAGATGAGGAAGTCGGCGCAGTGGTCGACTGGCTGAAAGAGCAGGGCGAGCCTGACTATGTAATGGACATTCTTGAAGCGCCGGAAGACGGCGGAACAGGTTCAGCCGTTATGGACGCCATGCTTGGCACATCCACCGGTGATGATGACGAAGACCTGTTCGCCCAATCGATCGCCATCGTCGTGCGCGACAAGCGGGCCTCGACATCTTACCTGCAGCGCAGGCTCAAGGTCGGCTATAACAAGGCAGCGGGCCTCATCGACCGGCTCGAGGAAGAGGGCATCGTGTCCGCTCCCAACCATGCCGGGCGACGCGAAGTGCTGGCCAATGGGGCGCCGAGCAGCGACTGATCAAAGTTTTGGTGGGCAAGAAGACGAGCTCCCGGTCGCCACAAGAAGCGGCCGGGAGTTTCTTTTTGTGCCTCAGCCCATCGGGTAGAGGATATCCTTCGAGACCTGATCGCAAGCTTTCATCACATCATCGGACAGGACCATGTCAGCGGCGGCGAGGATGGGCGCCACCTGTTCCAGCGTGCTGACGCCGACAATGGTGGAGGCGACAAAATCGTGCTGCTTCGACCAAGCTGTGGCCAGCGTGACGGGTGATATGCCTGCCTCTTTGGCAATCGCCATGTAGCGTTCGGTAGCCGACAGCGACTTCTCGTTGACGAAGCGCTGCGCCATCACAGTGTGACGGCCGCCCTTGTTGATATAGCTGGAGAAGCGCGCGCCTTCGGGTGTCGCGCCGCCATTGTACTTGCCCGAAAGGACCCCGCCTGCGATGGGCGAATAAGGGATAAGGCTGACGCCCTCCTTGCGGCAGATATTGGCCAGCTCGTCCTCGAAGCGACGATTGTTGAGGCTGAAATTGTTCTGGATCGTGTGGTGGCGCACCGTGCCAAGGCGTTCTGACGTGGCGAGGCTTTTCATCAGGCCCCAGGCGTTTTCATTGCTGCAGCCAATGATGCGAATAAGGCCAGCGCGGACCAGGTCGTCCAGCGTGTCCATGGCCTCGTCATATGCGGTGCCATGGTCTGGCCAGTGTGTCTGGTAGAGGTCGATATAGTCCGTATCGAGGCGCTCGAGGCTGGCTTCCACGGCGCGCGTGATATTGTGGCGGTCCATGGCGGTCATGCCTGCGCGCTGGGACGACTTGATCCAGCCATGTGACGGGCCGGAGACCTTGGTGGCAATGATCAGGCTGTCGCGATCCTTGGTCTTCATCCAGCGCCCGACGATTTCTTCGGTACGTCCCGCCCATTTGGGATCAGGCGGTACGGGATAGTTTTCGGCGGCGTCGTAGAAATTGATGCCCGCGTCGTAGCATTCATCGAGAATGCGGAAGGCTTCCTTTTCGTCAGTCTGGGACCCGAAGGTCATGGTTCCCATACAGATATCGGAGACGTAGATGCCGCTTTTGCCGAGACGACGATGTTTCATGGTTTCCCCCAGGGTTTTTTGTTCTGTGCCCCAAGACTAGCGGCAAATGGCGCGAGCGCCATAGCTGGCGGGCTTATTTGAAGGCGCACTCACCCGAGGTCATGCAGCCAGCCTGGACAAGAATGTCCAGGGCGTCGGTTAAGCCAGCTTCGTAGCGCTTCCAGCGGGCGAGCGAGCCGGTATAGAGCGGCTGGCGCACCTGCGCGGAACTCGCTGTCGCCACCGGGGCAGCATTTTCATGGAACGCGAGGCAGGCGGCTTCGAAAGGCAGGCCGCAGAAGTCCAGCAAGCGGCGAGTCTCGGTCTCGATATCGGCGACGACGTTTTCATAGTGGACTTCGCAGAACCGATCGGCTGGCAGGGTGCGCGCAAAGGCCTTCATCATTCGGTCGAAACCGACATAGTAACGGGCCGTGTCTTCGAGGCTGAAGGCGTAATTGTAATAGGAGAAGCTTGTCGCGAACATCTGGCGATAATTGCTGAGCACGGTGTCGGCCGGGTGACGGCGCAGGCAAATGACGCGCGCATTGGGCAGGGCCGCGAGAATGAGCGCGCTGTAGAAGGCGTTGAGCGGCATCTTGTCGATGAAGCGGCCTTCAATGTTCTGCGTGCTATGCACGCTGTCCATATAGGCCTTGCCGAGTGCAGCGAGATCGAGCGTTCCGGCTGCTGCCAGCGTCTCCGGGTCGAGCACATAGTTTGAGCGCGTCGCCGACTGGCGCTTCAGGCAGAGGCCGAAATCCGTCAGCTCGCCGGCCGATGTGATGGCGCTGTGACTGGAGAGGATACGGTCGACCAGCGTGGTGCCGGTGCGCGGCATGCCGACGATGAAGAGCGGTGCGGCGTCGGCATATCCCGGTTTACCGCTCAGCTGCGCGATTGTGGCCTGAGCGGCGTCGAACAGGGCCGTGTCGAAGGCGGGGTCATGGTGAATCGCTTGGCGCTTCTTCGCCTTGGCGCGGACGAGCCAGGAAAGCGCTTCGGCCGGGTTGCCGATATCCTCGTGGGCCTTGGCGAGTGCGTGACCGGTGCGCAGGGCGTGATCGGCATCGTCCTTTGTGGCGGCGAAGGCCGCTTCCAGTTCGGCAAGACGGTTTTTTTCTCCCGTCTGGCGCGTGATCTGCACGATTGACGAGAGGGCGCGCGTTTCGAGCGGGTCGATGGCGAGGCAGCGTTCGAAGGCGGCCCGTGCGGCATCCATGTCGCCAAGAAACTGCAGGGCCGCGCCATGATTGTAATGATAGTCCGCCAGCCCGGGGGCGGCCTTGGTTGCGGCGGCGTAGAAGGGCATGGCGTCGGCATGCAGGCCGGCACGGCTGAAAACGACGCCGAGCGTGTCAAGCGTGTAGGCATCTTCCGGCTGCAGCGCTGCAGAGGCGCGCGCGGCTTCGAGCGATAGGTCGCGGTTGAGTCGGGCGATTTGGCTTCGCGCGAGTTGGGCGAGGGCGCCAGCGTGATCCGAATTGTAATGAAGGGCGCGCTCGAAGAGTTCAACCGCCTTGGCATGATTGGCATGGTCTGCGGTGAGGATGCCGAGCAGGTAATAGGCCTGTGCCGAGGTGGGGTCGGCATGGAGTACGTCCATACAGATGGCATGGGCCGATTTGTAATTCCTGGCGGCTAGAAGGGCTGCGGCTTCGTCGAGCTGAGTGTTGCCGAAAGTCATCATGGGAACATCTTTAGCAGGTCTGTCCTGTTTTGAGGCAGATACTGCCCGCTTTGCTCATTTTGGCGCGTGAACCAACAAAAGAGAAGTCCGCCCGACAGCCCGCTTGCCTATGCGGCGCTGGGTGCAAACAGTTCTTCAGGTGAGGCGGGACCCAGACAAGATGAGGGAAACACCATGAGAACGACTCTTTTGAAAACAACAAGTGCAATTGTACTCGTTGCGAGTGCTGCACTGGCTGCAAATGCACAGGATACTGCAGAAGACACGGAACTGCGTGCCCAGACAATCACCGTTACGGCGACCCGCCGGGCTGAGAGCGTGCAGGACGTGCCGCTCAATATTGCGGCCGTCGGCGGGGCGCAGATCGAGGAACAGGGCTTTGACGAGCTCGCTGATGTGCTTGCCTATATTCCGGGCATCAATGTCGTCGATCGTGGCGGGCGGCAGGGCAACCCGATTGTCGTGCGCGGCCTGAATGCCGATGGCCTGGGCTCGGGCGATGGCAATAATGATGGTGGCGGCACGGTTGCGACCTATATCGGCGAAGTTCCGCTATTCGTGGACTTGAAGCTGAACGATCTTGAGCGTGTCGAAGTTCTGCTCGGGCCGCAGGGCACGCTTTACGGCGCTGGCACGCTGGGCGGCGCAATCCGCTATATCCCGGCCAAGCCAAAATTTGACGGTGACATGCTCAACGTCCGGGGCGAACTCTCCCAGAATTTCGAGGCGGACAATCTCAGCTACGATACCGGGTTCACGGTGAACAAGGTGATCGCGCCGAACTTCGCTGTGCGGGCTTCGATCGACTATGAAGATAATAGCGGTTTTACCGACTATCCTTTTGTTGTGCGTGATATTGGCGTTTCCGAGCCGGATCCCGACTTCAGTGATCCGGTCGATGTGGGCACAAATCTCAAGCGCGTGAAGGATGCCGACGGCGAACAGGTCCTGTCGGGCCGTGTGGCCGCGCGCTGGGAGCCAGTCTCGTGGCTTGATGGCACACTGACCTATTATTACCAGAAATCCGACGTTGAAGGGCGTCAGATATCGAGCGCGCGTTCAACTGTACCGGCGGGCAAATATGAAGCCGGTATGCGCGTTGAAGAGCCAAACGAAATCACGAACCAGCTGCTGGCACTGGAAATCACGGCAGATCTCGGCTTTGCCGAACTGACATCGGCAACCGGCTATTCGCGGTTTGACGACAATGGCCAGCGCGATCAGACGGACCTGCTGATCTCTCTTGAATACAGTTACGAGCTGTTCCCGACCTTCACGGCCTATACCCATGAGAAGGGCAAGCAAGACCGGATCAACCAGGAGGTCCGGCTCGTGTCTACGACAGACAGCCGCTTCAACTGGATCGTTGGCGCTTTCTACAATCAGTTTGACCAAGCGGCCTATTCGGCTGAATTCACACCGGGCTATTCGTCCTATCTCGGCATCTCGCCGGCCGCGGATCTGGAATATTATTCCAAGTTCTATTCCACGCTGGAAGAGACCGCATTCTTTGGTGAGATCGGTTACGACATTACCGACCGTTGGTCTGTGACCCTGGGCGGCCGGTATTATGAATATGATCTGGAATCCTATAGCTCGACCGATTTCCCCCTTGGAGATGCGGGCTATGTGCCTGTGGGTATCAGCAGCCTGGAATCGGATCTGAAATCTGATTATGCCGCAGGGATCGCAGCAGGTGGCGACAGCGGGCTGAATGGTACGGAAAAGACCGGGCAGTCGGACAACGGGACGCTCTTCAAGTTCAACACGTCGTACAAGTTCACGGATGACCTGCTGGCGTATTTCACGGTGTCTGAGGGTTACCGGATCGGCAACTCGAACGGCATTGGCCTTTGCCCCGATTATGACCCGACGGATACAGCGCAGCAGGAGTGTGCGCTGGTGCCGGGCCAGCAATTTGGCCCCAATGCTGGGGATGTTTCGTCCCGCGATGAATCGCAGTACGGTCCCGACACGACCAAGAACTATGAAGTCGGGTTCAAGTCCGAGTTTGCAGATGGCCGCATTACGCTCAACGGCGCATTCTACTATGTGGAATGGACCGACCCGCAGCTAAGTTCTTCGACCATCAATGCATCGATTCCCATTACGGTGAATGCCGAAGGGGCCGAGTCAAAGGGGGTTGAGCTCAACGGGAGCTGGCTCGTTACAGACAATCTCAATGTGCGTGGCAGCTACAGCTATACCGAAGCAAGCCTGACCGCTCCAGCACCGGGCCTTGTGGGCACCATCTCGCCACCAGGATTCGGCAGCGCACTGATTGACGGTCGCGATGGCGACCGCCTGCCGGGCTCACCGGAAAACCAATTCTCGTTTTTCGGTAGCTACATGATCCCGAACACCGGTCTCGACGGCCAGTTGATCGCCAATTTTGGTTATGCCTGGCAAAGCGATGTGTTGACCCGTACCGGCAATCTGGGCGACGGCATCACGCTGGATTCCTTCGGCGTGGCAAATGCATCGCTCGTCTATGACACAGGCAAATGGCAAGCCACGCTGTTCGTGAACAACCTGTTTGACGAGTATTATGAGACAGGTGTCCGCGGCACACCGCTCTACAATCAGGTGCTGACAGATGATGCTGGCGGACCGGTCTATGAACGGACCTACTATACCTATGTCGGGTCGCCGCGCGTGCTGGGAATTCGTGTGAACTACACATTCGAGTAACGCGCAGGGGCGCTTTGCGGGGGAGGGGGCTGTCTTTCGGGGCAGCCCCTTTTTATTGGGCCGCCGTTGCGAGCGCGGCGAAGTCGACAATTTCGAGCGGGCGGCCTGTGGCGGCGACGAAGCGCTTGAAATCTTCGCGCGACAGGGCGGTGGTGCCTGTATTGATCAGCGGGTGGAAATTGACCGGGTCAGCCGCAAAAAGCGCTGCGTCCGCGATGAAGCGTACCTTGCAGGCCGGATCATTCATCAGCGCAAAGGCCGTGACCGATCCCGGCGTGACGCCGAGCAGGTCGAGCAGGGCCTCCGGCGTACCGAAGGAGAGGCGTTTGGTGGCAATGTGGCGGTGGAGATGGTTGAGGCGGATCTGGGTGTGGGCCTCGGCCGAGATGAGGATGAAGGTGCCGTCCTTGTCCTTCAGGAAGAGGTTCTTTGTGTGCACACCCGGCATGGCGGCCTTCATGTCGGCGCCGTCATCCACCGTGAAGACGGCCTCATGCCAGTGCGTCGCGTGCGCGATGGCGTGATCATCGAGGAAGGCGAACAGGTCTTCAGGGCTTGCGGTCATCCTGCACTTTGGGCCAAGACTTGCCTTTAGCGTCAAGCCTTTCGGAGAAACTTATCCCCATGCGTCTCGAGTGCTATAAAATACACGACGTTGCCCCGGAAATCGTGCCGGGCCGCAGCCAGCGCGAATGGATGGATGCGTTTCCGGACCGCCACCCCTATCGCTGCCTGCCGCTGACCATGGCAAACTCCACGGGCTGGGAAATCCTCTGCCCGATGGACATCAAGATCCAGTGGAATGGCGGGCCGAAAAAAGAGGACATCAGTTTCCTCACAACCGGTGACCCGGCGGCGATACCGAGCTTTGCCGACAGCCATTTCATGCGCGGCATCGTGACGTTTCATACAGGACACCTGTTTCGCACCCCGCCCGGCTGGGGCGTGTGGGCGACGGGCGCGCCGAACTGGCCGAAGGATGGCATTTCGCCCCTGACGGGCCTGGTGGAAACGGACTGGCTGCCTTTCCCGTTTACAATGAACTGGGCGATGACGCGGCCGGGTGAAGTGGTGTTCCGCAAGGGCGAACCCTTCTGCTTCGTGACGCTGATGGAGCACCGGAAGCTCGAAGAGATCGAACCGGAACGCCAGATCATGACGACCAATCCCGAGCTGGTGAAGGAATACGAGGCCTGGACGGCGAGCCGGTCAGACTTCAATGCCCGCCTCGCAACGGGCGAGGAAAAGGCCATGAAGGAACGCTGGCAGCGCCACTATATGAAGGGCCAGAAGGTGACCGGCGACAAGGCCGACGAGCACCAGACCAAGCGCCGGTTGAAGCCAGTGAAGGACATGTAGGCGGGCGACCTTTCCCGTGGAAAGACAGCGCGCGAAATGCCCGACGACATGCCCGTAAAATGCCCGGATACAGTCCGGATATGTCCGAAAGTGACAAAGCCGCGCTAATCCTGCTTGCGGGCGGCTTTTTCAGCGATGCCGCTGGTGCCCTGGCGCGCTTCGAGTTTCGCGGCGACGGCATCAAGCGGCACACCGCGTGCGCGCAGGCCCACCATGATGTGGTAGATCACGTCGGCGGCCTCTGAGGCGACATTCTCATCGCTCTCGCGGATGACGGCTTCGGCCAGCTCTGCGCCTTCTTCGGCGATTTTGGCGGCGACGGCATCCGTCCCCTTGGTGAGCAGGCGGGCGGTCCAGCTAGTGCCGGCATCGCCTTCAAGGGCGCGCGCGTCGATGGTGCCCGCAAGATGTTCCAGCGCGGCGGCGAGGCGGGCGAGGGGGCCGAGTTCGGTGGGGGACATGGCGGGACTCCTAGAGCGGACGCACCGGCGCGCCGGCAGCGGCGAGGGCCGTGCGCGCGTCGGCGATGGTGGCTTCGCCGAAGTGGAAGATCGAGGCGGCGAGGACAGCGCTGGCGCCGCCTTCGAGAATGGCGGGGGCAAGGTCATCGACATGGCCTGCGCCGCCCGAGGCGATGACAGGGATGTTCACGGCGGAAGAGACAGCGCGCAGCAGGGCGATGTCATAGCCGGACTTGGTGCCGTCCTTGTCCATGCTGGTGAGCAGGATTTCGCCAGCGCCGCGCTTTTCGGCCTCGATGGCGAAGGTCACGGCATTGATGCCGGTCGGCTCGCGCCCGCCCTTGGTGAAGATTTCCCAATGGTCGCCCGTCTGGCGCGCATCGATGGCGACGACAACGCACTGGCGCCCGGCCTTGGCGGCGCAGCGGCTGATCAGGCCGGGGTCTGCCACGGCGGCGGAATTGATGGCCACCTTGTCGGCGCCAGCCTTCAGCAGGGCGACAAGGTCTTCCGCGCTGCGCACGCCGCCGCCGACGGTGAGCGGCATGAAACAGGCCTCTGCCGTGCGGGTGACGATATCCAGTATCGTGCCGCGGCCTTCATGGCTGGCCGTGATGTCGAGGAAGCACAGCTCGTCGGCGCCCTGCGCGTCATAGGCGCGGGCGAGGGCGACCGGATCGCCGGCGTCGCGCAGGTCGACGAAGTTGACGCCCTTCACGGTGCGGCCGTCTTTCACGTCGAGACAGGGGATGATGCGGGTCTTGAGCATGGGAGGCGTTTAGCGGGGAAGCGCGCGAGGGGGAAGGGGCGTCAGCCTTGGAAGGACGCGGGCAGGTTGCTATGCCTGATCGCATGACAGAGACCATGACAGACGAGACCGCGCGCTGGACGGCGCTGACCGAGGCCGAAGACAAGGCCCTCACCCTGTTTGACGCCATCGAGGCGGCGGGCATTATCGCGCCAGGGCGCAGCGAGCGGCAGGTGGACGATGACATTGCCGCGCTGGCGCTGGAGAAGTTCGGCATCGAGCGCCACTGGCACCAGTGCAATGTGCGGGCGGGGGCCAATACGGTGACCACGTTCCATGACAAACCGCCCCTGCGCGTGATTGAAGCGGAGGATACGGTCTATGTTGATCTTGGGCCGGTGTTCGAAGCCTGGGAGGCGGATGTGGGGCGCACTTATGCGGTGGGCGAGCGCGCTGAAAAACATGCGCTGGTCAGCGCGCTGGACACTGTGTTCGAGGCGGTGCGCGCCGAGGCGACGCCGGACATGACGGGCGCGGCGCTCTATGCACTGGCGTGCGACACGGCCGATGCCCATGGCTATCATTTCGGCGGGGCGATTGCGGGCCATGTGGTGGCGGAATTTCCGCATGCCGTGTGGCCGGGCGACAAGGACCACCAGCGGATCGGCCCGGCCAACCCCACACGCCTGTCAGACCCCGACCCGTTCGGCCGTCCACGCCACTGGATTCTGGAAATCCACCTGCTGGAACCGGGGCGGACATGGGGCGGGTTTTATGAGCGGTTGCTGCGTGGGGTTGGACGCGTTTAAAGGGAACGTCGACTCGTGGTAGAATCCGAATCTCAAATAACTGTTTCGGTTCGGATCGAAAAATGAGCGACAGTCCAATTTCAAATGCCAACAAAGTCACGGCCAAATCTGGTCGTTTGCACTATTCAGAACCGATAGTGATTTCGGAGAATACGAGAACGAAGATTGAAGCACTTCCTTACTTCATAGATCACTCCGGCGAGGAAAAGCTGACGCTCAAGATAAACTTTTTTACAAAGAATCCGACGTCTCGTCAGTGGGAGCACAATAAACAGAAGTCGTTTTCGCTGGCCGATTCTACAGTACCAAAATTAAAGAGAGCGATTGATCAGTTTGAGGCCCTTCTTGGTCGCCCAGCTGACGCTCAATATTTGCTCGTGCCGTTGGGAGAAGCAAGTTTCCAAATAGGGCGCACCGAGAAGGCGAAGGCAGTCCAAGCATTATTGAATGCCCTTTCTGATCCGCAAATTTTGGCCCATTTGGATTTGGGAAAACTTACAGATGAAGTCGCGCAAGCTCTGAAAGGCAGAGTACGGATTGCGGAAATGGAGCGTGCTATTAGGCAACTTGAGTTGATGCTGGGTAGCGAGGAAAACGCGGAAATCCTCTATCAAAAATGGTTCGACGAGCACTATTGGGTTTTGGGAAATGCCTATGTGGCAAAAGACGATCTGAGATCTAGTAGCGCGACAGATAGAGTTGACTTACTGATGCATCATACGGCCGTTGGAATGAGGGACATAATAGAACTCAAGCGGCCCAACATGCCCGTCCTGCATTTCGACAATGCACATCGAAACTTCTACTTCGCGGCGGACGTGTCATCCGCAATTGGGCAATGTCACAGATACTTGGAGGTCTTCTCTGAAGAGGCATCTTCAGGCCTTCGTGATGCGCCTCACATAGTTGCTCACTACCCAGAAGCAGTGATCGTGATTGGCCGATCTGAGGGGTGGCCTGCAGATAAGCAGAAAGCACTCCGTGGGCTCAACAGTCGTTTAAATGGCATAAAAGTCATGACGTTTGATCACGTCCTTGCTCAAGCAAGGGCGCTACTCGACTGTGTTCGACCAGCTGAAATGGAAGTAGATGAAGCAGCTCAGACAAGGTCCAGTTTGGACGAACTGAATTTTTGATCGCCCTAGCGGGGAGTACAAGACATCCCTTTGCGCTGGGCGTTGTCGATGCAATCGCTTTTATTTGAATGCGCCTGAGTAGATGCCCCAACAATTCGCCCGTTTGAGGCTGTTCGACGCCAACGCCAGCCGCCACTTCTCTCTGTGAACAATTGTTGCGCCTACACACGCTCCCAAGGATTGAGGGCGTGCGGAGGCTGCTTCATCTAACCGACCTTTCATCCAAGAACCGAGCCTTTTGCGGTATACTGTCTTGACGCGCGGCGGATGACTGCGCGTGAGGAAACCCAGGAGGATTATGACATGGACCTCAGGACACTGGAAATCAGAACATCCGAGGCGATCCGGAAGGATGGCGCGGAAGAGATGAGCCGGCGGGCGGCGAAGCTGTCGCGTCTGGTGCCGGAAGCGGGCCGGGCGGATGGTCCGGAGACGGACATGGCGCATGCCCTGCGCGCGCGGCGTCGGTTACGGCGGCCGCTGTCGAGCGCGGTATAGTCAGCCGAACCTTAGTGGCATCGATAAAATTTTACCGACCGCCTGACCCGTGTATTAATTCATATCTGCAATAGTCTACGCTGAAGATCGGGAGTTTTCAGTGGGACTGAGGCATCACCAATGGATCGCCGTCCGGACGACGGCGTGCGTGACCCTTGCGGCCACGATCATGTCGTTCATGTGCATCTGGGTGTGGATGCAGATCGACCCGGTCATGACGATCCAGCGCGCCTACCTGGCCGCGACCATCATACCGCTGTTGATTTCGCCCGCTTGCAGCATGGTGATCCAGCGCGCGCATGTTCAGGTGCGCGAACTGTCGGACGAGAACGAGTATCTCGCGAACCATGACGAACTGACGGGGCTCAGCAATCGCCGCGCCTTCTTTACGCGGGCCAAGGCGATGCAGGCAAGTGCCGAACCGGCCCGGCCCGTGTTTGCCTGCGCGATTGCCGACATCGACGATTTCAAGCGGATCAATGATTCCCTCGGCCATCATGTCGGCGATGAAGTGCTGAAAGGCCTTTCGACCGTGCTGTCGCAAGTGGCCCCGCACGGCGCCATCGTGGCCCGTCTCGGCGGGGAAGAGTTCGCGTTGGCGGGCCGGTTTGCCGATGCGAACGTGGCGCGCTTCTGGTTTGAGGCGCTTGTGCGGGAAGTGGCGTTCCGTCATCCCGGCGGCCATGACGTGACGGTCAGCCTCGGCTGGTGCGTGGGGCAGGACGGCGAGACGCTGTCGGCCCTGCTGACCCGGGCGGACAGGGCGCTTTATGCGTCCAAGGCAGCGGGCAAGAACCGCGCTGAAATGGCCGAACGCGACATGCTGCGGGTTGTTGCCTAGGCTGACGCGCGGGCCGCCTGGGCGGCCACGGTTTTTCTCCAATCAGTCCTGATCGGTGGCGAGCGTTGTCAGCGTCTGCTTGAGCTGGACGAGCGTTTCCAGCGGCAGGCCCATTTCACAGGCAATGCGGGCGGGAATGTCGACGGCCTTTGCGCGCATGGCCCGGCCTTGTTTCGTGAGCGTGATGCGGACGCGGCGTTCATCGGCAGCGTCACGCGTGCGTATTACGAGGCCGGCGGTTTCGAGGCGTTTGAGCAATGGCGTCAGCGTGCCGGAATCCAGGCTCAGCGCCTCGCCCACCTCACCCACCAGACGGTCGTCGCGTTCCCAGAGGACAAGCAGTGTCAGGTATTGCGGATAGGTGAGGCCGAGCGGCTCCAACTGGTCGCGATAGAGCCGGATGACCCGGTTGGCCGCCGCATAGAGCGCAAAGCAAAGCTGGTGATCGAGCGCGAGCGGATCGAACGGCTTGGCGGCGTTTTCAGGGGCATCCGGCTCTGGGGTCATTTCACTTTCACGACGGGTTTGATGTCGATATTGCCTTTGACGGCGTTCGAATATGGGCACACGGCATGGGCCTGTGCAACCAGGTCATTGGCTGCGGCCTGGTCGAGGCCGGTGATTTCGACGAGGATGGCGACGTCGAGCGCGAAGCCGGTGTCATTCGGATTGAGCGAGACGGTGACATTCACTGCGCTGCTTTCCACGGCGATCTTCTGCTGGCGGGCGACATGGTTGATTGCGCTGTCGAAACAGGCGGCATAGCCGGCCGCGAAGAGTTGTTCAGGGTTGTTGCCCTTGCCGTTGCCACCGAGCTCTTTCGGGAGCGCGAGGTCGACCTTGAAGGCGCCGTCTGTGGTTTGGCTGTGGCCGTTGCGGCCACCTTCGGCGCGGGCGGATGTGGAATAAAGGGCCATGATGTATCTCCTGTGTTGGCAAGAGATATATAGGGAGCGATTAAATTGGGCACAATGTAAAAGATTGCGAAAGGGCGTCACGCTTTTGTGAGGCGCCTTGGTAGCGGGCTATTGCGCGGCTTTGAGCGCCTCTGCGGGGATAATGTCACCATCGTAAAGGGCGCGGCCGAGGATGGTGCCGGAGACCGGGGTGCCGGGCGCAGCGCGGAGCTGCGTAATGTCGGCCACGCTGGCGACGCCGCCGCTGGCGATGATCGGGATGGTGACGGCGTTGGCGAGGGCGGAGGTGAAGTCGACATTGACGCCGGTCTTCAGGCCGTCGCGGCCAATGTCTGTGGCAATGATGGCGGTGACGCCGCAGCCCTCGAAGGCTTTTGCGAGCTCGATGGCGGACATGTCGCTGGTTTCGGCCCAGCCCTCGACGGCAACCATGCCGTTCTTGGCGTCGATGCCGACAATGATGCGGCCGGGCAGGTCATGGGCGGCCGCCTTGACGAGGTCCGGGTCGCGCAGGGCGGCGGTGCCGAGGATGACGCGGGAGACGCCGGCCTCGATCCAGGCGTCGATCTGGGCGCGGGTGCGGATGCCGCCGCCAAGCTGGACCGGCGCATTGGTGGCCTTGAGGATGGCTTTCACCGCGTCGCCATTGGCCGATGTGCCGGCAAAGGCGCCGTTGAGGTCAACCACGTGGAGATGGGTGAAGCCAGCTGAATCGAAGGCCGCAGCCTGGTCGGCGGGGCTGTCATTGAAGACGGTGGCGGCATCCATCTCGCCGCGCAGGAGGCGCACGCACTGGCCGTCTTTAAGATCGATGGCGGGGTAGAGGGTGAAGGTCATTCAGGGTTTCCAGGTGAGGAAGTTGGCGAGCAGCTGCAGGCCGACGCGCTGGCTCATTTCGGGGTGGAACTGGGTGCCGAAGATGTTGGCGGCGGCCACAGCGCTGGTGAAAGGCACGCCATAGTCTGTCGAGGCGGCGATCTGGCCGGGATCTTCGGGGCTGAAGGCATAGGAATGGGTGAAATAGGCATGTGGTTCCGGGCCGAGGCCCTCCAGCAACGGGTGGGGCCGCGGTATGCGGAGTTCGTTCCAGCCAACATGCGGGATCGCATGGCCGGGGCCGGGCTCTATGCGTGACACCACGCCGTGAACCCAACCGAGGCCGCGTGTCTCGCCATCTTCCAGTCCGAAATCAGCGAGGAGCTGCATGCCAACGCAGATGCCGAGGAAGGGTTTCCTGTCTTGCAGAACGGCGGATTCCAGCGCGTCGACCAGGCCGGGGCGGGCGTGGAGATTTTCTGCGCAATCGGCGTAGTGGCCAACCCCGGGCAGGATGATGCGGTCGGCCCTGGCGATAAGGGCGGGGTCTGCCGTGGTGGTGACCTCGATCGTGAGGTCTGCGCGCCGGGCGGCTTCCTTCAGCGCACCAGCCGCCGAATGGACGTTGCCGGAGCCGTAATCAATGAGGGCGACGAGGTTCATGTGGCCGCTCTTACCGCCACGGTACACAATGCGGAAGAGAAGATTCACTTGAATTCCACTGCGAGCGAATGGTAACTCTATTGGAATAGAGTTACCGGAGGAGACCAGAATGATTGACGCACACAGGAAACTGTTCGAGCGCGAACTGAATACCGTGCCAGAGGTTGCCGACGTTAAAGCGCTTGCGGCGGAGGCCAAGGCCGCCAACGGTGAGGCGAGCGAAGCGCTTCGCATGACGCTGGCCGCGCGCCTGGCGCATGTCGCCTTCCTTGCGCCTGACCGGGTCGGCGAGATCTATGATGCGCTGGCAGAAGGCTGGATTGGGGAAGCGATTGAAGCTGCGCCCATCCCGACGCTGGACGAGCCGCCCCTGAGCGCTCCGGCGGGCCTGTGGGACACTTATTGGGGCATCGTTGCGGATGGCGTTGCAGACAAGCTGGATGCGCTGTCGGTGACGCAGCGCACCGCGGATCTTGGCGGCGAACATTCTCCCGAGTTCGTGGAGCGCGTCGTGCGGATGTCATTTACCTATGAAGGTGTTGAGGAGGTCTCCAAATGGCCCCTGCCACGACGTCTGGACCTGGATGAACTTGGCGCCTGCCCGGAGAATTCCGTCGGCCACCTGTTCTATCATGTCATTGTCGACAATTCATTCGACCTTGAAGTGCTCGATCGGGATGCGATCGGCCTCGCAAAACTGCCCTCGCCACTGGATTACCTGAATACGCGCATGCTGCAGGCGCATGACCTCTGGCATCTCGTGGGTGGCTACGAGACAACCTCGCTGCATGAAGTGGCGATCTCGGCATTCCAGATGTCGCAGTTCGGGCACAATTATTCGGCGCAGTTCCTGGCGGTAACGGCCACGATTGCGGCCCAAGGCCTGGGTTTTGGCTATCCCATCCTGATGGATACGATCACAACCGCCTGGGTGCACGGGCGCCATACGCCGCCCATGATCACGATTGACTGGGAATCGGTGTGGACCGGCACGCTGGAAGAGGTCCGCGCACAATTTGGCATCACCGCTTACGAGCGACCTTACCCGGCGAACCTTGTCGAAATGGCGAAGGCAGCCGCCTAGAGGCTGCCCTTTGTCGAGGCCGGCTTGCCGTCAAGCTTGGCATCCACTGCAATGGCCGTCCGCAAAGCGCGGGCGGTCGCTTTGTAGCAACTTTCGATAATGTGGTGGCTGTTCTCGCCATAAAGGTTCTCGATGTGCAGGCACATGCCGCCGTTTCCTGAAAGCGCGTGGAAGAATTCCTTGAACAGCTCTGTGTCCATGTCGCCGACCTTGTCGCGCACGAAATTGACCTTCCAGATCAGGTAGGGGCGCTTGCAGAGGTCGAGGCTGGCACGGCTCAGTGTTTCATCCATCGGGATATAGGCATGGCCGAAGCGAGTTATGCCCGCAAAATCGCCCAGCGCCTTGAGAATGGCCTGACCGATCACAATGCCCGTATCCTCGACAGAGTGGTGCATGTCGATGTGAAGGTCGCCCTTGCAGCGGACTTTCAGGTCAATGGCCGAGTGCTTGGAAAAGCTCTCGAGCATGTGATCGAAGAAGCCGATACCGGTGTCGATGTCGGATTGGCCGGTTCCATCAAGGTCGAGGGTCACCGAAATATCGGTTTCCTTGGTCTTGCGGTCGACGGTGGCGTTGCGGTGTTTAATCATGAGGAACCATATAGTGCGCTGTATTCACGACAGCTAGCGCACTTTGTTCACTGATTTCTAAACATATTCACAGAATGTCCGATTTGTACCGGTTCCACCTCGACGCAAGAAGGCGATTCGGCGCTTGACGAAGAAGAGATTCCTCAGCCGACTGTTCGGCACGATGACCATTCCCGCCTTTGCGAGTCTGGCCGCCGTGGGCATGGCAGTGGCCATTTTTCTGGTGCTGCTGAGTATCGAGCTGGTCTATCGCGCTGTATTCCTGAAAGTCCATATTTCAGACCTGCCAAACCCGCCGGCCGTGCTCGTGCTGGAAATCGTGGTCGCGATTGGCGGCGCGGCTGTTTCCGCCTATTTCGCTGCCCTGAAGTTCCGCAAGTCGCTTGAGCGCTTCAATGACTACCTGATGGACGCACGGGGCGACGGCACAACGGACCTGGAGAGCATGCAGTTCGCCGAGCTGCGCCGCCTGCGCGCCGGTGTTACGCGGACCGTTGGCAAGTTGCGCCGCGAGAATGCCCTGCTGCGCGAAACGGCCTTCATTGATCCGCGCACGGGTCTTGCCAACATGATTGCGATCGACAAGGCGATTGGCGAGACATTGCCGCAGGCGAGCTTCGAGGCGCCGGCAGCGTTGATCGTGCTGGATCTGGACCGCTTCAGCCGCGCCTCCGAACAATTGGGCAGCTATGCGAGCGAAGCCCTGCTGGCGCTGGCCGGCAAGCGCTTGAAGGATGAACTGGCCTGTGTCGCCGGACCGGCCGGGAGCGCGCTGCGGAATGCGACGCTGGCCGCCCTGCAGGCGGATGAATTTGCACTCTATATGCCGGTCGCAAGCAGCCGGGAGCACGTGGCGACGATTGCACGCGCCATTCGCCAGGCCTTTGCCGCGCCTTTCGAAGTGAACGGCCAGACGGTGAGCCTTGGCATTTCCGGGGGCATCGTGATGGCGCCTGAAGATGCCGACAGTGCGCAGAAACTGTTTCGCCACGCTGAACTGGCGCTGCGCCTGGTGCGCGAAGAGGCGACGTCCGGCTTCCGCTTCTTCACACCGCGCCTGACCCGTGTGGCGCGCGGCAAATACAAGCTGGAAGACGAACTGCGTGAAGCGGTCGCCAATCGCGAGTTCAAGGCGGTGTTCCAGCCGAAGGTCGATTTTAAGACAGGCAGGGTTGTCGGCGCCGAGGCGCTGGCGCGCTGGCGACGTCATAATGGCAAGATCATTTCCCCTGCGGCATTCATTCCGCTGGCGGAGGAAACCGGGCTGATCAACCAGATCGGTGAGCAGATCCTTGAAGCGGCCTGCCAGTCAGCGCGCGTATGGATGAAGGAAGGCCTCGACGTTTCGGTGGCTGTGAACGTCTCGCCGCGCCAGTTTGAGCGCGGCAACCTGACCGATACGGTGATGGACGTCCTGAAGCGGACGGGACTGCACCCGAACCGCCTGGAGCTTGAGATCACCGAAAGCATGGCTGTCGAGAACCCGGCCAAGGTGGCCGAGGTCATGGGGCCATTGCGGATGATGGGCATGAAACTGGCCATCGATGATTTTGGTACGGGCCACTCGAACCTCTCGATGCTGACGCAGCTGCCCTTCGACGTGTTCAAGATCGACCGCCAGTTTGTCTCTGCCCTTGAGGGCGACAAGCAGGCGCCGGCGATTGTCGAAATGATCCTGGCGATGGCCGAGACGCTGGGTCTGCAGACTGTGGCAGAGGGCGTAGAGACAGAACGCCAGGCGGACTTCCTGCGCCGCCGCGGGTGCACGATGGGGCAGGGTTTCCTGTACAGCCCTGGCTTGCCACACGGGGCTTTCCTCGATTTCCTGCGCGCCTTCCGCGCCAATCCGCAGCCGCTCGATTCCCGCAAGGTGGGTTAGGTGACCGGGCCTTCCCTGCGAAACACATTGATCGGATTGTCGCGATAGAGCGCTTCGCACCAGAAGGTGTAGCCACACTTTTCGGCGACCTTGCGCGAGGCGAGATTGCCATCATCAATGATGCAGCCAGATGCACCGGGCCGGAATTCATCCAGCCAGTCGTGGATGGCGCCAACCGCTTCGCTGGCATAGCCCTTGCCCCAAGAAGCGCGGTTAAAGGCCCAGCCGGCTTCCGGCATGGCCGACATGTCCGGGTTCATTTCGCGTTTGAAGTCGGCAAAGCCGGCTTCACCGAGAAACTGGCCCGACGCTTTCTCGACGACAATCCAGAAACCATAGCCGATAAGAGGCCACATGCCGCGTGAGCGGGCAAGGGTGAACCAGACATCCTGAGCGGGGCGGGTTGCGCCGCCGATATGGCGGACGACTTCGGGATCATTCCACATGGCCACGCAGGGATCGAAATCGCTGGCTTGCTGGGCACGGAGTATCAGACGGTCGGTCGTGATCGTCGGCGGCTCGGTAATCATGCACCTGCTTTCATCTTGGCAAGCATGGCGCCCATGGCGGCATGAACCGTCTGCATGGCCTTCAGGGGACGGACCATGACCTTGAAGTCAGTGATCTTGCCCTGGTCGTCCCATGCGATCATGTCGACGCCGTTGACGTTGATGCCATCCATCACGCATTCAAATTCGAGGACAGCCTTGTCGGTGCAATCGAAGACGCGCGTGTAGCGGAATGTGTCGCCGCCCAGCGTCTCACCCGCGGCGAGCAGATAGGACATGGTGATCGCACGGCCTTCCTGCGGCGTGTGCACGACGGGGCTGCGAAAGACGACATGCTCAGCCAGCTGAACGGAGAGGCCGGCGGTGGAATGGTCGCCATCCATCCAGTCGAACCAGCGCTGGAGATTTTCGGTATAGCCCTTTGTGGGCACAAGGTGGCTCGCCATTATGTGTTTCCTCCTGATGCTTGGCTTTTCAGATTATTCGCCTGTGACCGGCTTGCCGACAAGGAACTGGTCAGGCGTATCGAAACAGCTGCCGCGCATGGCGACCCAGCCGCCCGGAAAATCAGGTTCTGTGAAGACGATCTGGATGCGGCCCCAATTATTGCGCGGCTCACCGGATTTCGGGTCTGCGATGGAGACGGGGCAGGCATTGGCAGCGTCGGGCTCTATCCAGACGCCTTCGAAATAGTCGCGGCCGGTGAACACGCCAGCCATGCCGGTGAAATAGGCCATGCTGCGAACTTCTGGGTCGCCGGTGGGGAAAGAGAGCGCCGCCTCGCCGGTTGCAAGATCGTCCTCATAGATGACGTCGCCCACAGGCGTTGACCAGACCTCGTCGGCGATTGCAGGCAGGGCAATCGCGGCAAAGGCCAGTGATGCGGCGAGGATGGATTTCATGGCATGTCCCTCCCGAGGACTTACGGGAGCATCCCGATGCGCCAGCCTAGCACGGCTGGCGCATCGCAAAAGCCGGAAATTATCCGTTATAGGCCGCGGCGCGTTCCGGATCTTTCGTGGCGACGAGGTCCGCGAGGTCGGCGATGACCTTTGCCTGTTTCCAGGTGGCGTCGTCCTGCATCTTGCCGTCGAGCATGGCGACGCCTGTACCGTCCGGCATGGCTTCGAGGATGCGACGGGCGAATTTTACTTCGTCCGGATCAGGGCTGAACACGCGCTTGGCGATGTCGATCTGGTTCGGGTGGAGGCTCCATGCGCCGGCGCAACCGAGAAGGAAGGCGTTGCGGAACTGCTGTTCGCAGGCGTCTGCATCGGAAATGTCACCGAACGGGCCATAGAAGGCGTTGATGCCCGCCATGCGGCAGGCGTCGACCATGCGGGCGATCGTGTAGTGCCAGAGGTCCTGCTGCACGCTGGCGCGGTCGCTGCCATCGGCGTGCGGGTCTTCGAGCACGCGGTAGAAGGGGTGGCCGCCGCCGACGCGGGTGGTCTTCATCTTGCGGTCGGCCGCAAGGTCTGCCGGGCCAAGGCTGATACCCTGCATGCGTGGGCTGGCTAGCGCGATTTCCTCGACGAGGGACATGCCCTGCGCGGTTTCGAGGATGGCGTGGAAGAGGATAGGGCGGGTGAGACCGGCCTTGGCTTCCAGCTGGGCGACATATTGATCAGCGAAATGGATGTCCCATGGGCCTTCGACCTTGGGAAGCATGATGACATCCAGCTGGTGGCCAGCCTTGAGGACGAGTTCGGAAACGTCGTCCTGGAACCAGGGGGAGTTCAGGGGATTTACGCGGCTCCAGAAGCCTGTGCCCTTGCCCTGCCAGTCATACATGTTGGCCATCTTGATGGCGCCGGCGCGGGCCGCGTCCTTGGCATCAGCAGGGATGGCGTCTTCGAGGTTGGCGAGGATGACGTCGACCTTGGGGGCCATGTCCGGCACCTTGGCGCGCACCTTGTCGAGATGCGGCGGGACGAAGTGGATCATCCGCTCGATCTTAACGGGCAGGTCCCGCATGGGTTCGGGGGCGCCGATGGCGAGTGGCTTGAAATAGTTGCGCGGTGTTTTCTGGCTCATGATCGTCTCCTCAGGCGACCCGATGCCTAAGGCCGATGCTGCGGCGCGTCAAACCGGAACAAAGCCGCACCTCAGCCATTAATTGGCTGAACAGAAACAAAAGGAAACGCCAATGTCCCTCGTGATGATCCTTCTAACCATCTTCCTGCCGCCCGTTGCCGTGGCAATGAAACAGGGTATCGGTGCGCAGTTCCTGATCAATATCGTGCTGACGCTTATTGGTTGGTTGCCCGGTGTGATCCACGCTTTCTGGGTTAACTCACGCGAAGGCTCCGCTGTCGCCTAATCGCCCACACATGAATAAAAAAAGCCCGCCCGCAGTGATGCAGGCGGGCTTTTTATGTGGCTCCGTGTCGGAAGCCTAGTCGTTCGGAACCGTGATTTCAGCGTTCATGCGGGCTTCAGCGCGCCAGGCGAGGCGGTAGATGACCACGGTCAGGAAGGCCGCGCCAACCATATCGACGGCTTCTGCCCCGAGGATCATGTATTTGTCCGCGTGCAGTTCCGACATCAGCGCCCAGACAGCCGTGGCTGACGTAATCACGGCCAGTTCTGCGAGGAGAATGGTGGGCACAAGGGCTTTGAGGACGCGGTTCATGATCGGACTCCCGTTATTTCCAGAGATATTGGCGCGACGTGGCGGAATCGCAATGGATTTTATCAGGATATCCTCATCGCCGCGCGAGGGGGTGGCTCGTCTCGAGCAATTCGGCGAGTTCGTCTGTGAGGACGTGAGTATAGATCTGGGTCGTCGCGATGTCAGCATGACCGAGCAGGGTCTGTACGCTGCGCAGGTCCGCGCCACCCTGCAGGAGGTGGGTCGCGTAGGCATGGCGCAGGGCATGGGGATGAACGCGGGCCGCATTGATACCTGCGTCGAGAGCGAGCGCGTCCAGCATCTGGCCTAGGCGGCGGCGCGTGAGATGACCCTCCTTGCCGCGCGACGGGAAGAGGAAGGGTTCGGCGCGGCCACGGGCGAGGCTGCCTTCGGGCAGGCTGTCTTCGCGCACGGCGAGCCATTCCGTGAGCGCCAGCAGGGCTGGGCCACCGAGAGGGCAGAGGCGTTCCTTCCCGCCCTTGCCGCGAATGATGATGTCCTGCGTGACCCAGCGGGCGCCCTTGCGGCGGGGCAGGCTGCCAAGGGTGAGCGAGACGAGTTCGGAGGCGCGAAGGCCTGCGCCATAGAGCAGTTCGACGAGGCATTTGAGGCGGAGGTCTTCGCCGCAGGCGTCGATCAGACGCTTCAATTCCTCACGGGAGAGGACATCCGGCACGTCGCGTGTGGTCTTCGGGCCGTCGATTTTTGCGGTCGGGTCGTCCTTGCGGTCGCCTTCCTCGAAGAGGAAACGGAAGAAGCGCCGGGCGGCGGAGAGTTTGCGGGCGGAGGTCGATGAGGCCATGCCGCGTGCCGAGAGATCGGCCTGCCAGGCGGCAAGGTCGCGGCCGGATGCTGTGCTCAACTGGCCGCCGCAGAATTCAGACGCATCGCTCAGGTCGCGCGCATAGGCGGCGAGTGTGTTGGCGGCTGCGCCACGTTCGGCGCTCATCATTTCGAGGAAGGCTTCAATGCGGTCGCGGTCTGACATGGGACAAGAATAGAACGCCTGTGTTAATGACGCCTCTATGCCGTCCGACAGGCAAGGCCGGGCAGGCACGCACAAGGACAGGAGAAAATGATGGGTGGAACGATCGATTATAATGGGCTGACACTGGACGCGCCGGGGCGTGGCCGCGTCTATGGTTCGATCCTGGAGACGGTGGGCAATACGCCAATCGTGCGGGTTCCCCGATTGTCAGAAGAAGAAGGGCTGAAAAGCCACCTCCTGCTGAAGCTCGAATTCTTCAATCCACTGGCCAGCGTGAAAGACCGGATCGCCATCGGAATGATCACGCAGCTGGAGAAGGACGGGATCATTGGCCCGGGCACCGTGCTGATCGAGCCGACGTCGGGCAATACGGGCATTGGCCTTGCCATGGTGGCAGCGGCGCGTGGCTATCGCCTGATCCTCACGATGCCGGAATCCATGTCGATTGAGCGCCGCAAGATGCTGGCGATTCTTGGCGCGGAACTTTACCTGACGCCGAAGGAGAAGGGCATCAAGGGCACGTTCGAGAAGGCCAGTGAGTTGCTGGCGCAGATCCCCGGCTCGGTGATGCCGAGCCAGTTTGACAATCCGGCCAATCCGGCGATCCACGAAGCGACCACAGCCGAAGAAATCTGGCGCGATACAGGCGGCGCTGTTGATGCCGTGGTTGCCGGTGTCGGCACGGGCGGGACGTTCACGGGCAATGCGCGTGTCCTGAAGGCGAAGAAGCCTAGCGTGAAGATGTTTGCGGTCGAGCCGGAAGCGAGCCCCGTCCTGTCAGGCGGCGAGCCCGGTCCGCATGTGATTCAGGGCATCGGCGCAGGTTTCATTCCTGCCAATATGGATACGAGCCTGATCGACGGGATCGTGAAAGTTTCCAATGACGATGCGATTGCGATGGCGCGCCGGGTTGCGCGGACAGAGGGCGTTCCGGTCGGTATTTCGTCCGGTGCCGCGCTCAAGGCAGGGCTTGAAGTGGCCAAGCGTTCCGACATGCTAGGCAAGACGATCGTTGTGATTATCCCGTCCTTTGCCGAACGCTATGTCTCGACCTTGCTGTTCGATGGCCTTGGCTGAGACTGTCTACTTGCCGGCTTTCCAGTAGCCTGTTGCCTCAAGCGCAAGCTCCGAGGCGGCATCCTTCGCGCCGATTGCGACGAGGGCGCGGCCCATCAGCGTAAGATCGGCAACGTCGAGTTCTGACGGGTCACCGCCTGTAAGCGCGACGGTGCCGAGGATGGCTTCGCCTGCGGCGCCTGCTTCAGCGGCAGCGAGAATGGCGACAACGGCGCCGGGCTTGTCCGTCTTGCCGGGGGCCTCGCTGTCGGAGGCCATCAGCGCGCGGGCTGATGGCGGCGGCGTTATGTCGGCCATTGTCCAGAGGGCGAAGAGGCGGGCGGCGGCCTTGCGGTCAGCCTTTGAAATGGCCTCGGTGACAAGGCGCGTGCCGATCTCCTGCGCATCGCCATTGCCAGCCAGAACGCCAAGGGCGTCGATCATGGCAAAGTCCACGGCGCGGGTTTCCGGAGCGCCGTCAATGTCAGGCACGAGGGTCCAAAGGGTTGCACCTTCGAAATCACGGGCGGCGATGCTGGCATGGGCAAAGAGCATGGCGTGCCTCGCCGTGTCCTTGGTCAGGCTTAGGCTCTGGATTTCGGGCAGGAGGACTTTCGACACGGCGGAAAACCGTGCCGGATTGGCCGTGGCCTCGGCCAAGGCTGAGGCCACGGCATCGGCGCGGCCATCCTCGGGCATTGCCACGTTACGGACTGTGGCGATGGCCATTTCGAGCTTCGATTTCGGTTCGAAATCCGGCTCAGCGAAAAGCGTGTCGAGAACATTGCGCCATTCGGACGTCTCGATCAGACCCGCTTCTGCCGCGATGGCGGCGGCTTCGGCGCGAACGGCTGCGGGCAGGCCAGGACGCGCGACCATGGCGGCGGCAAGGTCTGGGCGTGAGGTCGAGAGCGGTTTGTCAGGCGGTGTGAGCCCGGCCTTCGAGGAGATGGCGAGGGCGATGCCGCTATCATAGCGGGCTTCAGGTGGGTTCGGCAGGTCGCCTGAGGCAGCGAAGACAGCGGACGTCAGCCATTTGTCATCGACACCCTGGCTCGTGGCCATCTCGATGGCGAGTTCTGCGCCGGACGTGTTGTCGCGCAAGGCGGCGCAGACGGCACGGAGCATGGCCCAATAGGCGCCGTCGCGGGGCTTGCCGTTATCGTTGCTGCAGGCCTGCGCCTCGTTTCCAAGGGCCAGATTGATGTCGGTGGCGATCTCGTCGCTGTCCATGCCGGGCGGGGGCGTGTCGAGGCGCGTCATGAGCGCAGCAGCGGCGCGGGCCTCGCCGAGTTCGAACATGATGCGCGCGCGTTCCGCCAGGAGGGCAGGCGATTCGGTGCCTTGAGGCGCATTTGCGGGCGACAGCGCCATGCGGCGCATGAGCGTGCGCTCGCCCGGCGTCAGGCCTTGCGTGCGCACATCCTGCATCATGGGCAGAAGGGTGGCCGTGTCGGATGCCTTCCAGAGCGAGGCGGGCAGGGCCGGTTCACCCGCTTCAAGAAAGCCCATGCCCCATGGATCGACCATGGCGAGGCCTGATTCCTCGAATTGGGCACTGGCAGAAAGGCAAAATGCTGCGGCGCCCGCGAAAAGCGCCGACCAGGCTTTAGAGGACACCCTCTACCTCCATGCGCACTTCGCCGTCAGCCGGCTTGTTTTTTTCCGCCTGCGTGCCGAGCCACCAGATGCCGACAAGGCCCAGAACGACCAGAATGCCGAGAATGATAAGATATTTGCGCATAAGTTTTACACCCCAGGGCCTGATTCACTTTGGCATCGGCCGTTGACCGATTGCTCACACTGTCTCGTCTCTATAGGAATTGTACTGAATAGTGAATGAAAGCCTGCAATGCCCGCTGATAGCGACAGTCCTGCACATTTATCGGACCCGGCGCCTGCCTATGCGTCCCGGACGATTGCGCTTGTGGGACTGATGGGCGCAGGGAAATCGACGGTCGGGCGGCGGCTGGCCGAGAAGCTGGGCCGGCAGTTCTATGATAGCGACCATGAGATCGAAAAGGCCGCAGGTCTTTCGGTGGCCGATATCTTTGCGACGCATGGCGAGGCGGACTTTCGCCGCGGAGAGCAGAAAGTACTCGAACGCCTGCTTGGCGAGGCGCCACATGTGCTGGCGACCGGCGGCGGCGCCTACATGAATGAAGAGACGCGCGCCCTGCTGCGCGAAAAGGCCGTAACGATCTGGCTGAATGCCGACCTCGAGACGCTGTGGCGCCGGGTGCAGAAGAAGAATACGCGGCCGCTGCTGAAGCGCGCCGATGCCAAGACGGTGCTGCAGGACCTGTTCATCGAGCGCGAGCCGATCTATGCGCAAGCCGACCTTGTCGTGCACAGCAAGGAGGGGCCACACGGCGCCACGGTGAATGCAATCCTGAAGGCCCTGAAGACATGGAAACCGGCATGAGTGAGACCCTTCCAGCTGCAGAGATCGTGCGCGTCAGCCTTGGCGCGCGCAGCTATGACATTGTTGTCGGCAATGGCGCGCTGTCCACGCTTGGCGCGCGGCTGACGCCGCTGTTGAAGCAGCCGCGCGTTTTCGTGTTGACGGACGAAAACGTGTCGAACCTGCACATGGCCGCGCTTGAGGCGGCCCTGAAGCCGGTCGGCATCCGAGCGCATGTCCTGTCGTTGATACCCGGCGAGCGGTCGAAATCCTTCTCCAACCTGGAGCATATCCTCGACTGGCTGCTGAGCACCGGCGCGGATCGCAGCGATATCCTGCTGGCTTTCGGCGGCGGCGTGATTGGCGATATTGCGGGACTTGCGGCCAGCCTGATGAAGCGCGGCATGGGTTTTGTGCAGGTGCCGACGACGCTGCTTTCGCAGGTCGACAGTTCGGTGGGTGGCAAGACGGCGGTGAATACGCCGCGCGGCAAGAACATGATCGGCGCCTTTTACCAGCCCCGGCTGGTGATTGCCGACACGGCGCTGCTGGCGAGCCTGCCGGCGCGGGAATTGCGCGCCGGATATGCCGAAGTGCTGAAATACGGACTGATCAATGATCCCGCCTTCTTTGACTGGCTGGAAGGCAATGGCGCGGATGTGCTGGCGCTGAAGCCGGACGCAATCCAGCATGCGGTGGCGACATCGTGCCGGGCCAAGGCGGCGATTGTAGCCGAGGACGAGACAGAGGGCGGCGTGCGGGCCTTGCTCAACCTTGGCCATACGTTTGGCCATGCGGTGGAGGCGGCGAATGAATACCGCCCTGATGTATTGCATGGCGAGGCGGTGGCGCTGGGGATGGTTCTGGCGTTCCGCTATGGCGCGTCCGAGGGCATTACCGCGCCGGATGTTGCTGCGAAGGTTGCCCGCGTGATCGGCGCGTCAGGCCTGCTGGTCGAACTCGCACATATGCCCGGCGGCCCCTATGAGGCCAGCCAGCTTGCCGATTTGATGCAGCAGGACAAGAAAGCCCGCGGCGGGCGCGTTCCACTAATTCTGGCGCGCGGCATCGGGCAATCCTATATTCACCCGAACGCCGACCTGGCGTCTGTTGCCGCCTTCCTGGCGGGGGAACTGGAAAAGGCTTGAGGGATAGCTTCCTGCTCGTGACACTATGATTATCGGATACAGTCTTGCGATCCTGGTTCTGCTGGGTATGTCGGCCTTTTTTTCAGGCTCGGAAACGGCGCTGACGGCGGCGTCGCGTGCGCGCATGCATCAGCTCGAAAAAGAGGGTGACAAGCGTGCGGCCGCTGTGAACCGGTTGATCGCGAACAGGGAGCGCCTGATCGGGTCGATCCTTCTGGGCAACAATCTGGTCAATATTCTGGCTTCGGTGCTGGCAACCTCGCTGTTCACGCTCCTCTTCGGCCCCGGCGGCACTGCGCTCGTCATGGCAACCGGCGTGATGACAGTGCTCGTGCTGGTTTTCTCCGAAGTGCTGCCCAAGACCTATGCCATCACCCGCACCGATTCGATGGCAATGGCTGTGGCGCGCCCGATCGGCATACTTGTCCTGGGGGCGTCGTGGATTGTGCAGCTGATCCAGTTGATCGTGATGACGACGCTGAAGATACTTGGTCTGGCAACGCCCGCTGATGCCTTGTCAGCCGAAGAAGAGATTCGCGGCGCGATTGACCTGCACGCATCTGAGGGGGCTGTGAATGCGGCTGACCGGTTGCGCCTTGTTGGGGCACTGGACCTGAAAGACCTCACGGTCGAGGACGTTATGATCCACCGGCGCAACATAAAGATGCTGAATGCCGACATGGAACCGCGCCAGATTGTCATGAAGGCGCTGGCGAGCCCGCATACGCGCCTGCCGCTCTATCGGGGCGAAAAGGAAGAGATTGTCGGCATCCTGCACGCAAAAGACCTGTTGCGCGCGGCGCTGCCGCTGGGCGGCGACCTGTCGTCGCTCGATCTGGAAGGTATCCTGCGCAAGCCATGGTTCGTGCCGGAAACGACGCCGGTCCAGGATCAGCTTGATCTGTTCCTGTCAAAGCGCAGCCATTTTGCGCTCGTTGTCGATGAATATGGCGAGCTGCAGGGTCTGATCACGCTTGAGGATATTCTCGAGGAGATCGTCGGGTCGATCCATGACGAGCATGATGTGGCCGTGCAGGGCGTGCGCCCGCAGCCGGATGGAACAGTCAATGTTGATGGCTGGGTGCCGATCCGCGACCTGAATCGCGCGACGGGATGGGGTCTGCCGGATGAAGAGGCGGTGACCGTTGCAGGTCTGGTCATTCATGAGGCGCAGACGATCCCGGAACCGGGCCAGAGTTTCGTGTTCCACGGCTACAAGTTCAATATCCTGAGGCGTCAGCGCAATCAGGTAACGGGCCTGAATATATCAGAAATTGAAACCGGATGAGTCGCCTGACTCTTCCGACGCGTAGATCGGATCATTGTTCAACTCGTTGCAGCCATTGACGTTCAGCCACATCTTCTCGCGCTCAGACACGATATTGGCCGAGTCTGGGTCAGGGTTATTCATCGAAATAACCGCGTATGTTGTGCGATAGGACTCGTAATCGGTCGAGACCGGCACAAACACGATTTCGCTGCTACCCGCGCAAACGGTTTGCTGGATCTGGTGCAAGAGCGGCATGTCGAGCTCACCACGTGGTGTTTCGGCTGACGCCATTCCGGCCGCTGCGAAGCAGGCCGTGCCTAGAATAAATCGTTTCAACAACATCACCCGTACTCCTCGACGGTTCGAGAAAGTAACGATTGATTCGAAATGCGGTTCCCTGAGGTGTTAATAAAGATGAATTATGGCATTTTCGCCTGTAGGGAGAGGGCGTGGAGGCCTGTGTCAAACTCTGTTTGAAGCACCATCATAACGGCGCGCTGGATCTGGACACGGGAGAGGCCTTCAAAGGCCGCAGAGGTGATTTCGACGTTATAATGCGTCTCTCCGCCGGGTGCGGCGCCCGCATGACCGGCATGTCTGGCGCTGTCATCCGTGATTTTTAGGTGCAAAGGCTCGAAAGCCTCTGTCAAAAGTTCACGAATCCGCGATGTTCTGTCACTTGGTTGTGGCATATTTACCTTCGACTCCATATTATGGCCCGCTATGTCAGATTCAGATCCCTTCAGCTACCGCGTAAAGTTCACCGATATACGGGTGAAGCCTCCGGCCGAGGAAACGTCAAAGGCCCGTGCGCGCAAGACGCGTGTGTGTGAGCATCCCGAATGCGAACTCGAGGGCGCCTTCCCGGCGCCCAAGCGGGGTGGCAAGGGCAAGGTGTACTTCTGCCAGCAGCACATCACCGAATATAACCGTGCTTTCAATTTCTTTGAAGGCATGTCCGAAGCCGAAGCTGCCTCGTTTGCGCGCTCGGAACGGTTTGGTCACAAGCGCACCTGGAAGTTCGGTACCGGTCCGATGGCCGGCAAGAAGGCCAAGACGAGCCACGACCCGCGCACATGGGCCGGTCGCGGCTTCTTCAATGTGGATGATACGGCCAATGCCGAAGGTGGCGGCAGTGCCTCGGGACGTCGCACGGTGCTGCAAGTTCGCGCGCTGAACGAGCTGGACCTTGAGGCCAGTGCCGAGCCAGCCGAGATTCGCGCACGCTATGCCGAATACATTCGTCGCTTCCACCCGGATTCGAACAAGGGTGACCGGTCGTCTGAGCACAAGCTGCAACGGGTGATCCGGGCCGGCAAGCTGCTCAAGGCGGGCGGGTTGATGAAGGGTTAGGCCGGGACGGTGCACGATCTCCTGGTCATTGGCGGCGGCATTAACGGTGTGGGCATTGCGCGTGACGCCGCCGGGCGCGGCTTGAGCGTTGTCCTTTGCGAGAAAGATGACCTCGCGGCGCATACCAGCTCGGCAAGCACGAAGCTGATTCATGGCGGTCTGCGTTATCTCGAGCAGTATGATTTCGCGCTGGTGCGCAAGGCGCTGATCGAGCGGGAAATCCTGCTGCGCGCCGCGCCGCATATCATCTGGCCGATGCGGTTCGTATTGCCTTACGACAAGGACCTGCGGCCTGCCTGGCTGATCCGGCTGGGCCTGTTCATCTATGACCATCTTGGCGGACGGAAAATGTTGCCGCCGACAAAGACCTTGCGGCGCCGCAAGACGAACCGGCTGGACCCGCTGAAGGATGAGTTCCGGCTTGCCTTCGAATATTCCGATTGCTGGGTGGAGGATTCACGTCTCGTCGTTCTGAATGCCGTTGATGCGGTTGAGCGCGGCGCCGACCTGCTGACGCGCACGGCCTGCGTCGGCCTCGTGCGCCATGCCGACCATTGGGAAGCGACGCTCAAAGGCCCGGACGGCGTAAAGACGGTCATGGCGCGCGCCGTGGTCAATGCGGCGGGCGGCTGGGTGGACGAGGTGCTCGGGCTGGCCGAACCGGGCGCGAACCAGACGAACCTGCGCCTTGTCAAAGGCAGCCATATCATCGTGCGGCGCTGGCATGAGGGCGAGCATGCCTATTTCTTCCAGAATGGCGACGGTCGCATCATGTTTGCCATTCCTTACGAGCGCGGTGAGTTCACGCTGATCGGCACGACCGACGTGCCCTATGAGGCGAACAAGGACAAGGTCGAGATCAGTCAGGACGAGATCGACTATCTCTGCGCCGGCGCGAGCGAATATTACAAGCGCGAGATCAAGCCGAGCGATGTGGTGGCAACCTATTCCGGTGTGCGTCCGCTCTATGATGACCATGCGGCGAATGCATCGAAAGTGACGCGGGATTATGTGCTGAACTGCGACCGGGCAGGCGGCGCGCCGATCCTGTCTGTCTTCGGTGGCAAGATCACGACATTCCGGGAACTCGCCGAACATGCCCTGAAAGAGCTAGGTCCCGATTTTCCGGGCATGGGCAAGGTGTGGACCAAGACAGCGAGCCTGCCGGGCGGCGATATTCCGCAGGCTGATTTCGAGGATTTCCTGCGCGGGGCGTCATTGCGCCATGCCTGGATGGAGCAGCGGCTGCTGCGGCGCCTGGCGCGGGCCTATGGCACGCGGATGGACCGTGTGGTCGGTGAGGCGCAAACGATGACGGGCCTTGGGCGGCATTTCGGCGGCGGCCTGTATGAGGCGGAAGTGCGCTACCTGATCGACGCCGAGTTTGCGAAAAGCGCAGACGACATCCTCTGGCGGCGCAGCAAGCTGCGTCTGCACCTGACCGAGGCGGAGCAGGCAGGACTTGCAAACTGGTTCGCGACTGAAGCGGTCGTTTAGATGCGCGGCTTGCCGAGCTGGCGAGCGCCGAAGACCAGAAGCGTGACAAGCACAAGCTCGATAATGACAGGCTGGGCGATCCCTGCTGGTGGGCCGTCGACAATGATGCCGATGAAGCGGCCGAATACTGCAAGGCCGAAGACGAGCGCTGACCCGTAGAGCCAGTGCGCCTTGCCACGGAAGAGTGCGAGTGCGCAGGCGATGAAGTTGACGAGGAAGAAGGCGGCAAGGTCCGCGCGCAGCGAGTTGGTGCCGAGCGGATCAAGGCTCGTGAGCCCCAGAACGGCGCCAGCTTTCATGGGATCGGCCCAGAAGAGCAGGCCCATTGCGAGTGAGAAAAGTCCGGCGAGCGTAACGCCCACCCGTGCCAACCAGATCATGTTTGCCTCCCAGCGCGGGCACTTCTGAATGGCCCGTTTGATATACTTAAAACACTCGCCGCCGTGATTTGTACAGGGCCGATCAGGACTTCCTTGGCGGCACGAGAATATATTGACAGTAATCGTGCCAATAGAATAGGTCTAGCAAAAAGGGAGGATATGCGGTGGACGTTTTGAGGACACCCGAGGCGCGTTTCGACGGGCTGAAGGACTATGCCTTTGCGGCGCACTATCATGTCGTGAAGGCCGAGGACGGGACCGGGTTGCGCGTGCACTACCTGGATGAAGGCCCGCGCGACGCGCCGACATTGCTCTGCATGCATGGCGAGCCGTCATGGTCTTATCTCTATCGCAAGATGATCCCGCTCCTGACGGCGGCAGGGTATCGTGTGATCGCACCGGACCTTGTCGGCTTCGGCAAGTCTGACAAGCTGGCCGCGATGGATGACTATACCTATTCGGCCCATGTCAACTGGATGAACCAGTGGCTGAGAGCGCTGGACCTCACAGGCCTGACACTGGTCTGCCAGGACTGGGGCGGCCTGATCGGCTTGCGTGTGTTCGGGGACAATCCGGACCGGTTCGACCGGCTGGTGATTGCGAACACGGGTCTGCCGGGAACAAGCATGCTGACGGATGACGTGTCGGCCATGATGGCGCAGATGTTCGCCATGGTGCCCGTGCCGGACGCGGCGATGGTTGGTGAGCAGTTCCGGAATGGCGGGCCGGGCGCCTTTCTCTATTGGGTAAAGTATGCGAGCGAATCGCCGGACTTTTCCGTGCGCGATGTCTTTGGCCTCCTGTCGGATATTTCCGATGACGCCGTCCTCGACGGTTATTGCGCGCCTTTCCCGGATGACAGTTTTATCGCCGGTGCCCGGAAGTTTCCGGCGCTCGTGCCCCTGTTGCCGCAGCACAAGGATGAGCGTCTCAAGAATGATGCCGTCTGGAAAGTGCTGGAGACATCCGGCAAGCCGGTGTTGACCGCGTTCAGTGATGGCGACCCTGTGACCAAGGGGGGTGAAGCGCCATTCATTGCGCGGATACCGGGCGTCAAGAATGTGACGATAGAGGACGGTGGGCACTTCCTGCAGGAAGACGCGCCCGACGCGTTTGCTCGTGAGATTATCGCATTCATGCAAGAGTCCTGAGAGGCTGATCACATGCTGAAGAAACTGGTCCTTGGCGCGCTGGCAATCATCGTGATGGCGGGCGGCGCGGCCTTCCTGAACAAGAAGGCGATCATCCTCTATGTGGCGACGCATACGGGGAGGACGGATGTTGCGACAAACAGGGCGATCGACTGGGACCAGGGGCCGGACGTGGCGAGCGAGACAGCTGCAGATCGCCCACCGAACATCATCTTCATTCTGGTTGATGATCTCGGCATCAATGATCTCAGCACCTTCGGTGGCGGCGTCGCGGGTGGCCGTGTGCCGACGCCCAATATCGACAAGCTGGCCGCCGACGGCGCGCTCTTTACGCAGGCTTATGCGGGCAATGGCACCTGCGCGCCGTCCCGCGCAATGCTGATGACGGGGCGCTATCCAACGCGCACGGGATTCGAGTTCACGCCGACACCGCCGGGCATGGGCAAAATCGTGTCCATGTTTGCCAATGATATGGATCGCGGCGCGCTGCCGCCGGTCGATTATAACCGCGATGGGGCAGAGAGCGCCGTGCCTTTCCAGGAGATGGGCCTGCCGGGCGAGGAGGTGACGATTGCTGAAGTCCTGAAGGATGAGGGCTATCACACCGTTCACATTGGCAAATGGCACCTTGGGCGTAGCGCAGAATCAAACCCCAACGCGCAGGGATTTGATGAAAGCCTGCTGATGGCGAGCGGCCTCTTCCTGCCCGAAGATGACCCGGACGTGGTGAATGCGAAACTCGATTTCGATCCCATCGATACATTCCTCTGGGCCCGCATGCAGTTCGCCGCGTCGTTCAATTCCGGCGACTGGTTCGAGCCTGCGGGGTACCTCACGGATTATTGGACGGCTGAAAGCCTGAAGGTGATCGAGGCGAACAAGAACCGGCCATTCTTCCTTTATCTGGCGCATTGGGGTGTGCACACGCCCCTGCAGGCGACCAAGGCAGATTATGAGGCGGTCGGTGATATCGAGCCACACCGTCTTCGTGTCTATGCCGCCATGCTTCATGCGCTGGACCGCAGTGTCGGGGAGATCACGGCGAAGCTGGAAGAAGAAGGCCTCGCCGACAATACGATCATCGTGTTTTCGAGTGATAATGGCGGGGCGGGATATATTGGCCTGCCAGAGGTCAATGCCCCGTATCGCGGCTGGAAGATCACGCTGTTCGAGGGCGGCATCCGTGTGCCGATGTTCCTGAAGTGGCCCGCAAGGATCGCCGCTGGAACGCAGGTCGACTCCCCGGTAGCCCATATTGACGTCATGCCGACATTGGCGGCTGCGGCGGGCGCAGCCTTGCCGGACGGTGTCGAGATCGACGGACGTGACATGCTGCCGGTCGCAACCGGAACCGGTACGATCTCACATCCCGACGATGCCCTGTTCTGGCAGAGCGGTTACTATCATGTTGTCCGGGCTGGTAACTGGAAGCTGCAGGTTGACGGACGGCAGAAGAAGAGCTGGCTGTTCGATCTCGCAAACGATCCGACCGAACAGACCAATCTCGTAGAAACGCACGCTGACAAGCTGGCAGAGTTGCAGGGCCTGCTCGACAAGCATCACGCAGGCGCGGTTGCACCGCTCTATCCGTATACGATTGAGTCGCCCGTTGCGGTAGACAAGACGGCTGCCGACCTGGTCGCGCCGGGCGATGAATATGTCTGGTGGCCGAACTAGGCCGTCATTCAGGCGGGGGCGGTAAATCCTTCGCAATGCGGAAGCCGATATGGACAGACGAGAAATCACTGTCCTGCGGCTGGCGTGCGGCGGGACGGTAGCGGCGGCAGAAATTGTCGGCGCAGAGGTAGGAGCCGCCCTTCAGCGTGTGACTGCCAGCCCCATAGGGCGTGTCGGTCCACTCCCAGACATTCCCGATCATGTCATAGAGCTCTGCCTTGTCCGCCGGGAAACACCCGACGGGCGCCGCGCCGGCAAAGCCGTCGGCTTCCGTGTTCGCGATGGGAAAAACGCCCTGCCATGTATTGGCAAGCGGATGTCCCGCACTGTCATAGGCGCCTGATGTCGAACTGTCCGGATCTGGCAGGCCGCGTGTCGCGGCATATTCCCACTCAACTTCCGTTGGCAAACGTCCACCAGCCCACGCCGCATAGGCGGCGGCATCGCGCTCTGACACATGGACGACGGGCCAGGCATCCTTACCCATGATGGTTGAGCCGGGGCCCGTCGGCGTCTTCCATGTGGCGCCAGGCACGAGCTCCCAGGGATCGATTTGCAGGGGTGAACCGCCCGGCTGATCGAAAACAGCAGAGCCGGCTCCCGGCCCGCCAGCCGCAGCGCTTGTCTCGGCATCGGTGACGTAGCCTGTTGCCGTCACGAAGGCGGCAAACTGGTCATTGGTCACTTCATGTGCTTGCAAAGCGAACGGTGCGACATGGAGTGTGAGCGAAGGCGTCTCTTCATCGTAGACGGGGCTGGCGCCTTTGGTGAAGCGCCCCTCTGGCAGCTCGACAAACTGGCCGATGGAGGATGCAGAAAGGCCGCATGTCGTGCCGGAAGTGGCGGGCGGACTGGCCCCGCTGCAAGCTGCGGCGATCAGCACGAGCATGACCGGAAATCGCCGGATCATTTCCGGATCAGGCGTTCGACCATCAGCATCATCACCCGCGTTGCTTCTTGCTGCGAGAGATTCTGGTCCTGCCGCATACGTCGCCAGGAGTGGAATCCTGTCGCGACATCGAGCGCGTCCAGAAGGACGGCATCCGCGAGAATTTCTGCCGGAAGAATGGCCTTCAAGGTATGGCGCTCGAACATGATCCCGCGCCGGTATTCATCCATCAGGAAGCGAGACTGGAAGCGCCGCAGGTTGGCCGATACGCGCACCGGGAATATCCGTTCGAAAACATCCGAGCGACGTTTGACGAGTTCCATCAGCCTTTCGCGCCAATCGCTCGAGGCATAGGGCGCGAGCACGATCGGCATGACTTCGGCCTGAATCTGTTCGGCCATTTCCCCGAACAGGCTGTCCATGTCTTCGAAATGCCGGAAAACGGTCCGCTGCCCCACGGCCGCCCGTTCGGCGACGCGTGCTGCGCTCGGATTCATGTCGCCATCGCGGATCAGGTCGAACAAGGCGTCGATAATCTGGGTGCGGCTTCGCTCGCTGCGCAGACGGCGTCCGTCAGAGGAATCCTCGGTGGGTGAGGGTGTGGGAAAGGGTGTTACTTTTGATATGCTCATCTGAAGCCGTCGTGTTGCGTGATCGTGTCACTGTCAACTGGCAGACTGAACACCATGCCATCTTCGGAGACGGTTATCTTTCCATCGAATGCCTTTTTCGCATCTCTCACGAACAGCGCGTTCAGAAGGTGGGAGGGGCGGGATCGTGTGGTAGAAAACGAGTTCTCGCACGCCAGCTTCGGTGGCGGAACGGGCGGCGTCGGCGGGCGAGGCATGATAGCTGAGAATGTCATCAAGGATCTGCGGGATGCCCTGCACATTGTTGGCGACGGCAGCCTCATGCATCACACCCACCATTTCAGGGTCGAGGGCCTCGTGGAAAAGGATATCGACCCCCTTCGACGCGCCCACGAGATTCGGGCTGTAGATCGTATCGCCGCTAAACGCCACGGAGCGGCCTTTGTAGTCGATCCGGTAACCGAAGGCGGGTTCGACAGGTGCGTGACTGACGGTGAAGGCCGTAATCTTGACGTCATCCTCGTCGAACACCACAGCTTGGGAACCGGGCCCTGCGGGCAAGGTGATGGTTTCTGCCACACCGCCGCGCCCGGCCGGGTTCGCAATATCGAGTCCATGGTGCGCGGTGCGGAACGTGCCGTCGATACGGTAGGCGGCGTTGAAGCCGTCGACCACTTCATCGACGCCGCGCGGGCCAGACACAGGCATCGGCTCATCGCGTCCGCCATTCACCCAGGCCTGCATCAGCAATTCGCCGAGGCCGTCCATATGGTCGGAGTGGAGATGGGTCAGGTAGACACGCTCGACCTTTCCGAGCGGGAAGCCCATTCGGTTGAGATTACGGGAACCGCCAGACCCGGCATCGAAGACGAAGGCATGAGTGCCCGCGAGAACGGCAAGGCAAGGCCCGGCTCGCTTGGGATCTGGCAGGGGTGTTCCTGCGCCGCAAACGAAGACGTGCAAGCCGTCAGGCAGGCTCTCGCTGGCGTCACGTCCGACATTTTGTCCGACAGCCTGTTTGAACGCGGCCATGGCGATCTGGGTCTTGAAGACCTGGAAACCAATGAAGGCGACGAGGAGCAGCCCGGCAAAAACAGCGCCAATGCGAAGAAACCATTTCATGATGCAGCCCCTTTGCTGGCCGCCAGCATGGCGAGGAAGGGAGACTCTCCGCCGTTTTGCGGGGCGACGGTTTCAATATTGAGCTGGCCCTTGAGGCCAGCCGCGCGGTGTACGGAGATTTCGCGCCACTCATCCGACATGGACATGCGGACCATGCTGGCCCGGTCCGGATACATCGCGATCGCGATCTCGTCCCAAAGCTCCTCAACCTGGCCGAGGGCAAGGAACGTCACGTCGCCTGCGAACAGGCCCCGTCCGCCAAACTTTGGCAGCAGGTCCGTTACGGCGCGGCCATAGATCATATAGGCATCGCGCCCGGAGAGGTCTGTGGCGCGCCTGTCTTCATAGTCTGCCTTGTCCTTGAACTTGAGCAGGTTGACCATGAAGATCGGACCATCCGGCCCTTTCTCCATCATGGCCATGATCCGTTCCGGATCGGTTGGCAGCACTTCATTGGTAACCTGCATCGCGTATTCCTCCCTAATGGGTCAGCTCTCCGGCTGCCTCAGTTCGTCTTCGATCACCCAGAGCCGGTCCTGGCCCCACGTAATAATATTGCCTGCGCGGAAGCTCGGTACGCCCCAGATGCCGAGATCCATCATTTCGGCCCGGTTGACTTCCGCTTCGGGGCGCCAGTCATCATTGTCGATCACGTCGCGCGCGAGAGCCCAGTCGAGCCCTGCTGTTTCAACGATTTGCTGCATGCCCTTGTCGGAGCCTGCATCGATCCCGCGCGACCAGACGCCTTCAAGAAAGGCGTGGCAGAACTCAAAGCCCATGCCCTGCTCGCGCGCCCACGGAATGAGCGAATAGCCGCGTTCCACAGGGCGGCCCACAGGGTCTGCGATGCGGCCAAAAGGGATGCCGAGGCGAAGCGCTTCGCGGGCCGTGTCCTGCGTGATGTAGCGGCTCTTCATCTTTGGAACGGGCAGACCGCGCATGACCATTGGCAGGACAAAGCGCAGCTTCAGCTTTGCACCGTAGGCATCAGCGAGGGCCTTGGCGCGCTTGGCGGCCACATAGGTGTAGGGACTGCGGAAGGAGAGGTAGAAGTCAAAATGCGTGTAGGTCGTCGCGACGTTTCCTGTCGGATGGGCCGGGACAACGGGTGGCGCGTAGATCGGCCCTGTTCCATGGCCGGGCCGGCGGGCGCCGAGTTCGGTCAGGCGCGCTTCCAGATAGTGAAGACGGTCGATGCCCCAATACCATTCGCCGCCATAGTAGAACATGGCGCCGAGATAATGGCCCAAGGCTTCGCGCCGCGCATCGCCGATCCCGGTGCGTACATCGGTTGGCGTGGTCGGCAAGCCGTGCTCGCCGGTTTCGAGGCCTGCCTTGCGGGCAAGACGTTCGGCATCAATGATCGCGTATGCTTTGAGGCGTTCGCGCTCAGGTGCGGCCCAGTCCGGCGGTGACCCGACCCGGTTGAGGCGCAGTTCGATATCATATCGCTCGACAAGCTGTCCGAGGACCTGGGCTGCGAGGTGCGAGTAGGGGTCATCGGCCTGATGGAAGTATTCGACGATGTGCGGCAGCTTGCGCGCGCGTCGGTCGCGCTCGACCTCGGCGCGCTTCTTCTGCAGCCGCTCCTCGCCCGTAAGCCGTTCCGCGACGCGTGAGATGAAAGCTGTTTTCACGGACATGGGCGTGGCTCTGAGTGTGCAGGAATTACGGGCGATTTCGACATGTTTGCTCCTTGCGCCCGGCACTTGCAAATCTTATGACACTCTATCTGCCATAATGTGCCCGGGCCTGCAACGGTCGTCCTAAAACTTCTGGACATCAAGCGATAAAAAAGCCCGTGCCCGCTTGACGCGGAGCGTCGTCAGGCCGTTCCCGAAAGGCTTGCTGCCCCGTGCGTATGCAGGCGTGGCCGGAGCGCGGGATTGAGTTCTTGCCGCATGGACATGAAGGGACCTCTATGATCAAAGGCGACAATGGCAATTCCGGCTCGGCCGGCAGATGAGAAGCGTGACATGACCAAGGGTTTGGTGACGGTATTCGGTGGCTCGGGCTTTATCGGGCGTTATGCGGCGCGGACGCTTGTGGAAAAGGGTTACCGGGTGCGTGTGGCCTGCCGCCACATGAACACGGCGCAGGATGTGCGGCTCGCGGGTGCGCCCGGCTGGATCGACCTCTGCCAGGCCAATATCCGCAACCGGGCTTCGATCGAGCGCGCGCTGGACGGCGCTGTCGCCGTCGTGAACCTGGTCGGTATCCTCTTCGAAGGCGGCCCTCAGAGCTTTGAAGCCGCGCAGCGCGATGGCGCAGCCTTGCTGGCAGAAGTCGCTGCGGAAAAAGGCATCAAGACGTTCGTGCAGGTGTCCGCCATCGGTGCAGACGCCGAGTCCAAGTCAGACTATGCGCGCACCAAGGCCGAGGCCGAAGACGCTGTGCTGAAAGCCCTGCCAACGGCGACGATCCTTCGCCCCTCTGTGGTGTTCGGCCCCGAGGATGGCTTCCTCAACAAGTTCGCCCAGATGACCCGTTATTCGCCGTTCCTTCCCGCCATTGGTGGCGGCAAGACACGCGTCCAGCCCATCTATGCGGGCGACGTTGCTGAAGCGATTGCTCTGGCGGTCGATTCTGATGGCACGGCTGGCAACACGTACGAACTTGGCGGCCCGCGGGCCTACACGTTCAACGAGATCTACGACATCATTCTGAAAATGGTGGACCGTCGCCGGTTCAAGGTTTCGCTGCCATTCTTCCTGGCCCGGCCGCTCGGTTATATTGCCGGTGCTGTCTGGCGCTATATCCCGCCATTCTCGTGGGGCATGCTAGGCGATCCGCTGATCACGGGCGATCAGGTCGAAATGCTGAAGACTGACAATGTCGTGGCGGAGGGCGTCATGACCGCGGCAGACCTGGGGCTTACGCATCTTGAAACGGTCGAATCGATTGCGCCGACCTATCTTTGGCGCTTCCGGCCTTATGGCGAGTTCAGCAAGCCTGCGGACGCCTGAGCGGGTGGCGCCATAACGCGCCTCACCTGAATGTAATCCGAACAAAAATGCCCGCAAAATGCCCGAAGCGCGCCGTGTTGCGCGCCCTATTCCTGCGCGAGATGAGGGCCTCCGCAAGCGTTTGGGGACGCACGATGCAGGAGGGGCGACACGCGGCAGGGGGATCCACCACTGGGCTGCGTGTTGTCTTGCGCGTAATGCCAATGCCCGCCTAATCGGCGGTCATCCGATCAGGCCGATGGTTGGCGACATCAGTATAAGGGCCAGACCAAGCGCGAACCGGTAGAGTACAAAAGGCAGGAAGCTCATCCGGCGAAGAATGGCCATGAGCGCGGCAATCGACGCAAGACCGGTAATGAAGGCCACGCCCGCGACAATCATGCCGTCCTGCAGCGTGACCGCGCCGCCAGCGGGCTCGCCCATAAGGCCAAGCATGCCATAGAGCCCGGCGGCGGCGAGGATCGGCGCGCCGATAAGCATGGCGAACCGCGCGGCTTCCGAGCGCTCATAGCCGAGCGCCCGGGCTGCGGTCATTGTTATACCGGACCGGCTGGTGCCCGGAATGATGGCAGCGATGGCTTGCGTTGCGCCAATAAGGAAGGCGTGGAGGAGGGTCATATCCTCTTCCTTGCGCTCGCGTCCGCCTTTCACGTCAGCCCACCAGAGCAGCGCGCCGAAGATGATCGTGGCGCCAGCGACCGTTGCCGGGCCGCGCAAGGCGGACTGAATGTGTTCGGGGAGGAGCTTTTCGTAACCGGCGGCAACAGCCAGTGCGACCGGCGTCGCCACAATAATGCAAAGGGCAAGATTGGCGCCTTTTGAAAGCGGCTTGCGTGTAACCGGTGCAGCGACAAGTTCGAACCCGCCGACAATGGCGCTTCCGACATCCTTGCGGAAATAGAGCAGCATGGCTGCCAGTGTGCCGAGATTAGAGACGGCATTGATCAGTAGCTCGTCATGGCCCTCGAGGCCGAAATAGCCCGAGGCGAGTAATACGTGCGCCGAAGAAGAGATCGGCAGCCATTCCGTAAAGCCCTGAAGCGTCGCGATTATGATAAGCTGGAGCAGGGACATGGCGGCCTCTTCACATGGTGCGGCCCCGACCGGCCTCGCTGTCTTTTCATTTAGCGCAGTTTCAAGGCAACAACACCCTTTTGATAAGAGTATCAATTTGATATTTGATGATATGGAGTGAATGCAATGAGTCATATTCCGGGTGCGCAAACGACATGGTATATATCAATACAGTACATACTAATGGAATTGCGACTTGTCGGGCAGGCCGTCGTCATAGTACATGGCCGGACAGATTAATGGAGGTCTGCATGGCCGAGAAGATGTTGCAGTTTACAAAGGTCGAGCGGACCATGCCGGCCAAGCGTGCGCCTGAAACGCGCGCGACGGATTTTGACGAGATCTATTCGGAGTTCAGCCTGAAGGCGGCTGGCGACCAGGCGGCGCGCTGTTCGCAATGCGGCGTTCCGTTTTGCCAACAGGGTTGCCCCCTCTCCAACAATATTCCTGACTGGCTGAAACTGTCGGCTGAAGGGCGCCTTGAGGAGGCCTGGGAGGTCTCTTCGGCGACCAATAACATGCCGGAAATCTGTGGCCGCATCTGCCCGCAGGACCGTCTGTGTGAAGGCATCTGCACGATTGAGCAGTCGGGCCATGGCACGGTAACAATCGGATCGGTCGAGAAATTCATAACCGACACGGCGTGGGAAAAGGGCTGGGTCAAGCCAATCGTGCCACCGCGCGAGCGCGCCCAGTCGGCGGGCATCATTGGCGCAGGCCCCGGTGGCCTGGCGGCGGCTGAACAGCTGCGCCGCAAGGGCTATCAGGTGACAGTCTATGATGCCTATGACCGCGGCGGCGGCCTGCTTGTTTACGGAATTCCCGGCTTCAAACTGGAAAAGCCGGTTGTGGCGCGCCGCATAAAGCATCTGGAAGACAGCGGCATCGCCTTCAAGTTCAACACGCGTGTCGGCACGGACGTGACGCTGCAGGAATTGCGCAAGACGCATGACACGATCCTGATCGCGACGGGTGTATACCAGGCCAAGGATCTCAAGTGCCCGGGCGTTGGTGCCAGCGGTGTGTTTGCAGCGCTCGATTACCTGACCGCATCCAATCGCAAGAGTTTTGGCGATGCCGTTGCGGAATTTGACGACGGTACGCTGAACGCAGACGGAAAGCGCGTCGTGGTAATCGGCGGTGGCGACACGGCAATGGACTGCGTGCGTACGGCCGTCCGCCAGGGCGCGAAGTCCGTCACCTGTCTCTATCGGCGTGACCGGGCCAACATGCCCGGCAGCCAGCGCGAAGTGGCGAATGCGGAAGAAGAAGGCGTCGTCTTCGAGTGGCTCGCTTCGCCGGAAGCCGTGCTCGACACGAAGGCTGGCAAGGTTAAAGCCGTGCGGGCGGCGAAGATGAAGCTTGGTGAGCCGGACGCGTCTGGTCGCCAGAGTCCCGTCAAGACAGGTGAGACCATGGACGTGAAAGCGGACATGGTGATCAAGGCGCTAGGCTTTGACCCTGAAGACCTGCCTGTCCTGTTTGGCGAGCCGGCACTGACCGTCAATCGCTGGGGCGCTGTGCGCGTGGACTATGCGACAATGGAAACGAGCCTGTCGGGCGTCTATGCGGCAGGCGACATTGTTCGCGGTGCCTCGCTCGTGGTGTGGGCCATCAAGGACGGGCGCGATGCGGCCGAGGCAATGCACAAGGCAATGAAGATGGCCGAGAAGGCCGCAAAAGTGGCGGCGGAGTAAGACAACATGTCAGATTATGTGAAACAGTATGAAGCGAACCGCCAGAAACTGATCGACGGCCATGCCTATGATCCTGCGGACGAGCACGATGCATGCGGCGTTGGTCTTGTCGCGGCGCTTGACGGCAAGCCGCGGCGCGAGATCGTCGAAATGGGCATCATGGCGCTCAAGAATGTCTGGCACAGGGGCGCTGTCGATGCTGACGGCAAGACCGGCGATGGCGCGGGTATCCGTGTGGCTGTGCCGCAGGACTTTTTCCGTGAGCATGTGACGCGCACAGGTCATACGCCAACGGATGATCCGATCTGCGTTGGACAGATATTCCTGCCACGTACGGATTTTGCAGCGCAGGAAGCCGCCCGTACGATCGTTGAAACTGAAGTGCTGCATTTCGGATTCTATATCTATGGCTGGCGCCAGCCTCCCGTTGATGTGTCCGTCATCGGCCAGAAGGCAAAGGATACACGCCCTGCCATCGAGCAAATCATGTTTCGTGATGCGCTGGGCCGCACGCCGGAAGACCTGGAACGCGCCCTCTATATCTGCCGTCGACGCATTGAACGCCGTGCCCGTGAAATGGCGATCCCGGGTTTCTATGTCTGCTCGCTGAGCCACGCGTCCCTGATCTACAAGGGCATGTTCCTCGCGCAGGACATCGACAATTTCTATCTCGACCTGCGTGATCCGCGCTTCATCTCGAACTTTGCAATCTACCACCAGCGCTATTCGACCAACACGTTCCCGCAATGGTCGCTTGCCCAGCCGTTCCGCATGATTGCGCACAATGGCGAGATCAACACCCTGCGCGGCAACAAGAACTGGATGAAGAGCCACGAGATCCGCATGGTATCCGAAGCCTTCGGCGAACATGTCGATGATGTGAAACCGGTTATCCCGGATGGCTCGTCGGATTCCGGCGCGCTTGATTCCGTGTTTGAGCTGCTCTGCAAATCAGGTCGCCCTGCGCCTATGGCGAAGGCGATGTTGATTCCGGAAGCCTGGTCGAAGCGCGATTCCGTGATGCCCACGGCGCACCGCGCGCTGTATGACTATTGCAACTCCGTGATGGAGCCATGGGACGGGCCGGCAGGTATCGCAGCCTATGATGGCCGCTGGGCCATTGCGGGTCTCGACCGGAACGGTTTGCGACCGCTGCGTTACGCCCTGACGACGGACGGCATTCTTGCAGTCGGCTCGGAAACCGGCATGTGCCCGCTGGGCGACCATGAAGTTTCGCGCCGGGGATCAATTCCGGCTGGCGGGATGATCGCGGCTGACCTCAAGACGGGCAAGTTCTATGAGCATCGTGAGCTGATCGACTTCCTTGCGGCACAAAATCCGTATGAGGAATGGTTGTCCAGTGTGACGGAGCTTGAGCCTGAAATTGGCCCCGGCCCAGAGCCTAAACTGTATAACAAGGAAGAGTTGCTGCGTCGGCAGACGGCGGCGGGCTATTCGCTCGAGACGCTTGAGCTCATTCTCTCTCCAATGGCTGAATCCGCGAAAGAAGCGCTTGGTTCGATGGGCGATGATACGGCGCCTGCGGTCCTGTCATTTTCCTACCGGCCGATGAGCCATTTCTTCCGCCAGAACTTCAGTCAGGTGACAAATCCGCCTGTCGACCCGTTGCGCGAAGCGCGGGTCATGAGTCTCAAGACACGCTTCAAGAACCTCGGCAACGTGCTGGATACGGATAAATCGCAGCAGGAGGTCTTCGTTCTTGAAAGCCCGGTTCTGACGACGGGCATGTATGAGCGCCTGATCGATAGGCTCGGCGTCGGCATGGCTGAAATCGACTGTACGTTCGACGAAGCTGACGCGGCCTCTGATGGCCTGACGCTGAAGGACGCGCTTAGCCGCATCCGCCGTGAGGCCGAAGAGGCCGTACGTGAGGGCCGTGAGCATATCGTCCTTACGGACCAGTACCAGTCTGCCAGTAAGATCGCGATCCCGATGATCCTTGCGACGGGAGCTGTGCATTCGCATCTTGTCGCGCAGGGCCTGCGGACCTTCTGCTCGATCACTGTGCGTTCTGCAGAATGTCTGGATACGCATTACTTTGCTGTGCTCGTCGGGGTGGGGGCAACCTGCGTGAACGCCTATCTTGCCCAGGACGTGATTGCGGATCGCCATGCGCGCGGCCTGTTTGATGATCGTCCGCTCAATGAGTGCGTCAAGAACTACAAGGAGGCCGTTGAGGCCGGTTTGCTCAAGATCATCTCCAAGATGGGCATCTCGGTGATTTCCTCTTATCGCGGCGGTTACAATTTCGAAGCGCTTGGCCTGTCACGTGCCCTTGTGGCCGACTACTTCCCGGGCATGAACAGCCGTATCTCTGGTCTTGGCCTTGCCGGCCTTGAAGAGAATGCGCTCAAGCGCCACGAGGCAGCTTTCGACGAGGATGTGGTGTCGCTTCCCGTTGGCGGTTTCTATCGTCTTCGGGCGAATGAAGAGCCACATGCGATGGACGGCAACCTGATCCACACGCTTCAGGCAGCGTGTAATCGCGGCGACTATTCGATCTACCGCAAATATGTCGAAGCGGTACATGCCCGCGATCCGATCCAGTTGCGCGACCTGCTCGACTTCAAGGCGGCCGGCGAAGCCATTCCGCTGTCGCAGGTCCAGTCGATCAACGAGATCCGCAAGCGCTTTGTCACGCCGGGCATGTCGCTCGGCGCGCTCAGCCCTGAAGCTCACGGTACGCTGAACGTTGCGATGAACCGGATCGGCGCCAAGTCAGTCTCCGGCGAGGGCGGTGAGGACCGTGCCCGCTATCGACCGCTGCCGAACGGCGACAACATGAACTCTGCGGTCAAGCAGATTGCATCGGGGCGTTTCGGCGTCACGGCGGAATACCTGAACCAGTGCCGCGAGATCGAGATCAAGATTGCGCAGGGCGCCAAGCCCGGCGAGGGCGGACAGTTACCCGGTTTCAAGGTCACGGAATTCATCGCCAAGCTGCGCCATGCGACGCCGGGCGTGATGCTGATCTCGCCGCCGCCGCACCATGACATCTATTCGATCGAAGACCTGGCGCAGCTGATCTATGACCTCAAGCAGATCAACCCGGAATGCCGGGTTTGCGTGAAGCTGGTGGCCCAGTCTGGTGTCGGTACGGTCGCGGCAGGCGTGGCCAAGGCGAAGGCTGACATCATCCTGATCGCCGGCGGTGTCGGTGGCACGGGCGCCAGCCCGCAGACCTCGATCAAATATGCCGGCTTGCCCTGGGAACTTGGCCTTGCTGAAGCGCACCAGATCCTGTCGCTCAACAATCTGCGCGACAAGGTGACCCTGCGCACAGATGGGGGCCTTCGGACGGGGCGTGACATTGTGATCGCCGCCATGCTCGGTGCCGAGGAATATGGTATCGGTACGGCCAGCCTGATTGCCATGGGTTGCATCATGGTTCGCCAGTGTCACTCGAACACCTGCCCGGTGGGCGTTTGTGTTCAGGATGAAGCGCTTCGGGCACACTTCACCGGCTCCCCGGAAAAGGTCGTGAACCTGATGAGCTTCATTGCTGAGGACGTGCGTGAAGTGCTCGCATCGCTTGGCCTGAAGTCCCTCGACGAGGCGATTGGCCGGACGGACCTGCTTGTGCAGGTCAGCCGCGGCGCGGCGCATCTTGATGACTTGGATCTCAACCCGCTACTTGTGCAGGTCGATACCGATCATCCGGTCGTCTACCAGCCAACCCGGCGCGAGGAAGTGCCGGATTCGCTCGATGTCCAGATCCTGCGCGACGCGGAGCCTTTCTTCGAGCGCGGCGAGAAGATGCAGCTTGAATACAATGTTCAGAACACGATGCGGGCTATCGGCGCGCGGTCGAGTTCGGCGATCACACGCAAGTTTGGTATGAGCGCGCTGCCGGAAGGGCGCCTGCATATCCGGCTTGAAGGATCGGCCGGCCAGTCGCTTGGCGCCTTCGCTGTTCAGGGCCTTCTGCTGGAAGTCATCGGCGATTCCAATGACTATGTCGGCAAGGGCCTTTCGGGGGCGACGATTGTTGTCGCGCCGAAACCGCGTGAGCGGCGCTCGGCTTCAGGCGATGCGATTGTCGGCAATACCTGCCTTTATGGCGCGACGGCGGGCAAACTCTTCGCGGCCGGCACGGCAGGCGTGCGGTTTGCCGTACGTAACTCGGGCGCCAAAACGGTGGTTGAAGGCTGCGGTGCGAACGGTTGTGAATACATGACAGGTGGCCGTGCCGTGATCCTCGGGCCTGTGGGCGACAATTTCGGTGCCGGGATGACTGGCGGCTCGGCCTTCATCTGGGATCCGGAAAGCCGGTTCGAGCGCGTGGCGAACCCGGACTCCATCGACTGGTATCCGCTCGCTGATATGCCGACCGAACATATCGAGCAATGCCATGCGCTGATCCAGGAACATGCCGACCGGACGGGCTCTGTGCGGGCCATTGAGATCCTGGCGGAATGGGAAGCGTCGCTGAGCCAGATCCTGATGATCGTGCCGAAGGAGATCGCGCATCTCCTGTTGCCGAAGGACAAGCCCAAGGCAAAGAAGAAAGTGCCTGAAAAGGCGTGATCCGAGATCGACGGGGCCTCGTCCTGCGCCATTGCTCAGGGTGAGGCCCGGTCTGTTTGTTCAGGATTTTTTGCGGCGGATGCGCGGCCAGATCATTTTCAGCCAGAGCCACAGGAACACGCCGAGCAGGATCAGCCATGGCAGGCCCACGGCAAAGGCCGTGATGACGGCGGCAAGCGCGCTCGAAAGGTTGTAGAAGAACCCGCCAAAGGCATCGCCGAGCGGGCTCAGCGCACTGCTGGAAACGGGATTGCGCTTGGTCTCGTAGCTGACTGCGAGCTGGCTCATGTTCACGCGCTGCATCAAAGCTTTCATCGAGGATTTGAGCGAGTCGATCTCGCCATTGACGCGGGCGAGTTCCCGCTCGGTATCGAGCAGTTCGCCAAGATCGCCGGGCCGGTTTTCGAGCAGGTCCTCGATGCGCTTCTGCAGGGCTTCCTGGGCATGAAGGCGGGCATTGGTGTCGATGATCGTGACAGTCAGGTCTTCGGCCGTGGTCTGGCGGGTTGTGATTTCGCCCTTGGCCGCGTCGGCTTCGGCCTCGACGCCATTCAGGAAGGTCTCGATCCAGTCCGGTGTGGCGCGCAGGTTCAGAGAGCCGGAAGCTTCATCTTCCGACCAGGCGTTCAGGTAAGAGTTGGTCACGATGCATTTATCGGTACCGGCTGCGTTGCAGGCGGCAATATGCCCCTGCATGACAGGTTCGATCGTGTCGACCGGCAGGCGCAGGCCGAGCGAGTGCGAATAGGCAATATATTGCTGAACAGCGGCATCGACGGCGCCACCGCCGGAAGCCGCGTCCTCCATGGGCGCGGATTCATAGGCTTGCTCGCTCATCATGGCCATTGGAGCGGGCGGCGGCGACATCACGTTGCGATCGGCGCTTCCCTGACCACCGCAAGCGGCGAGCGCAATGGCTGCAATGGCCAGCAGGCTTGTATGTGTCTTCATTGTGTTTGTCCCTCCACAGATCGGTCACAGCCATCATGAAACCCGAATAAAGGCAATATGAGGCTCCAATTGTGCACGCCTTCAGGCGGGTGAGACACCAGCGCGTGATACGGATGCGTTGGAATATGATAACGCGGTTCATGAACCTGATTTCCTGCAGTCCATGAAACCGAAAATCCTTACCACACTGAAGACCTATTCATGGCCGCTCTTCTGGGCGGACTTGATGGCGGGTTTCACCGTGGCGATGGTTGCCCTGCCGCTCAGCCTTGCGATTGCCATCGCTTCGGGCGCTGACCCCGCCAAGGGGATCGTGACGGCAATTGTCGGTGGGTTCATGATCTCGCTGCTGGGTGGCAGCCGCGTCCAGATTGGCGGCCCGACGGGCGCTTTCATTGTCGTCGTGTTTGGTGTGATCGCTCAGCACGGCTATGACGGGCTGGTGATTGCGACCTTCATGGCGGGTGTGATTCTGGTTATGGCGGGCCTGCTGAAAGTCGGCAACCTGATCAGCTATGTGCCTGAAGCGGTCGTCAATGGCTTCACCATTGGTATCGCCGTGATCATTGCGACAAGCCAGGTGAAGGATTTGCTGGGCCTGTCGATGGAGGCTCTGCCGGCCGACTTCCTCGAAAAGGTGCCGGCCCTCTGGGAGGCACGGGGAACACTGGGGCTTGCGGCGCTCGGCATCGGCCTTGGGACAATGGTGCTGATTGTCGGATTACGGCGTCTGGCCCCGAAGGCGCCGGGCCTGATCGTTGCGGTGGGAATCACATCGGCGGTGGCGGCCCTGATGCTGTTGCCCGTCGACACGATCCAGTCGCGGTTTGGCGACCTGCCACGCTACCTGCCATTGCCATCGGTGCCGGACTTTTCGCTGGACCGCATCCTGGAGTTGCTGCCGTCCGCGTTTGTGATTGCGTTTCTTGCCGGTGTTGAATCGCTGCTATCGGCCATGGTGGCTGACCGGATGAGCGGCGGCCATCACCGCCCCAATGCTGAAGTGCTGGCGCAGGGCTTTGCGAATATTGGCTCGTCGCTGTTTGGTGGGCTTCCGGCGACCGGTGCAATCGCGCGCACCGCAACAAATGTAAACGCTGGCGGCCGGACGCCCGTTGCCGGATTGGTGCATGCGGCAACGATCCTCATTGCCATGATGGTGGCCGCGCCGCTTGCCGGATATCTCGCGATGCCGGCGCTTGCGGGGCTTCTGATCCTGACGGCCTGGAACATGAGCGAGCCGCACAAGTGGAAGTCATATCTCAATGCGCCGATGGCTGACCGGCTCTTGCTCCTGCTGACGCTGGTTCTGACGGTCGTCACCGACCTGACAATCGCCATTGGCGTGGGTGTCTCAGTCGGACTGGCTCTGCGATTGAGGCGTCGGAACGAGCCACCTGACGACTGGGATACGCCTGCGCGCTAGGGCCGGTAGCCGTGCCTGTACTCACCGGGTTCCATGATGCGGGTCGCGTGGTGGATGAAGTCGACGAGGAGGGGGCGTGTATCGCGCGGGTCGATGATCTCCTCGGCGAGGAAGCTTTCTGCCGTGCGGAAGGGCGAGCGGATCGCGTCGAACTTCTTGTAGAGCGCGGCTTTCAGGTCTTCGGGGTTCTCGGCTTCGGCGAGTTCCTTGCGGAAGGCGGCCTCGATGCCGCCCGCCATGGGCAGGCTGCCCCAGTCGCCACTTGGCCAGCAATAGCGCCACTTGGTCTTCGACTGGTTCATCATGGCAGAGCCTGCAAGCCCATAGGCCTTGCGGATCACGACCGAACAGACAGGCACGCTGGCCTGATAAATGGCCGTCATGGCACGCACACCGGCGCGGGTAACGCCCGCCGTCTCGGCCTTCACGCCGACGGCAAATCCGGGGCAGTCGACGAAGTGAATGACCGGCAGGTGGAACATGGAGCAGAGGTCCATGTGGCGGGTGACCTTATCGCAGACATCGGCCGTCCACGCGCCATCAAGGAAGAAGGGGTCGCCGGCGAGAATGCCGACGGCGTGGCCATCAATGCGGGCAAGACCGCAGACCATGCCGCGCCCCCAGTCATGGCCGATCTCGAAGAAGCTGTGACGGTCGACCGTGGCTTCGATGATCTTGCGGGGCTTGTATGGTGTCTTGCCGTCGGTCGGGACAATCGAAAGGAGAAACTCTTCCTTGCGTTTGGGGTCGTCGCGCGGGGGTGTGCGCTCAGGAAGGTCGTGCACGGAAGGCGGGAGGTAGGACAGGAAGCGACGGGCAGCCTCGAAGGCGTCAGCCTCTGTGTCGACCACGTTATCGACGGTGCCGTTCTGGCCCTGGATTTTCCAGCCGCCGAGTTCTTCCTTGGTGACGTTTTCGCCGAGGGCGATGGCAACGGGCGGACCGGCGACGAAGACCTGCGAGAGTTCCTTCACCATGACCGAGAAATGGCTGGCTGCGACGCGGCCTGCGCCCATGCCGGCGCAGGGACCGAGGGCGAGCGAGACGAAGGGCACCTGCGTCATGCCATGGACGATCTCGTTCCAGCCGGGCGTTTCGGGAATATAGGTGCGCGGATCCTTTTCGAGACTCTTGACCGAGCCGCCGCCGCCTGTGCCGTCGATCATCTGCACCAGCGGCATCCGGTATTCGGTCGCCATCTTGATGGACTGGACCATTTTCTGCCAGATTGCGGCGTCCGAGGCGCCGCCCCGCACGGTGAAGTCATCGGCGAGGATGACGGCGGGATTGCCATTGAGCGTCGCGCGTCCGGTGACGGATGTGGAGGGCGTGAAGGCTTCCAGTTCGTCGTCCGGACCATAGGTGGCCTTGCCGGCGATCTTGCCGACTTCATGGAAGCTGCCTGGGTCGACGAGGAAGGCGACGCGCTCGCGCACTGTCAGCTTGCCGCGCCCACGCTGGCGTTCGACCGGCTCTTCGCCGCCCATCTTTTCCGACAGGCGTTCGCGCCGACGGAGTTCCTCAATCGATTTTTCCCAACTCATGCCTTCATCAATCGGCGGTGAGGGGGGGATTGGTCAAGCCATTCCGGAGTCGCGGATGAATTGCCGCTGGGGCAGGAAGATTCCGGATTCATAAGCAAACTGTCCTGCTGGTTGCCGTTAGTTTGATCAGGCAGGCAGCCTGGCTGCGAGGCATTAAACCAGGCCGCAAGCTTGAGGGAACAGGGGCTGAACAATTGCGCCGCGCTTCAATCTTTACTTGCGTTCCCCTATGTCCCTCTGCTTTATCCCTTACAAGACCCATTCCAAGGAGGACCCGTTATGGATCTCGCAGAACTCACATCCAAAGCTTCGTCCGCTGTCCAACCGGGCGGTGATTTCACTAAAAAGGTGAAGTTCGACTTCGGCAATGAAGGCAAACTGTTCATCGACGGCGCTGCTGGCAAGGTCGACAATTCCGACAGCCCGGCCGATGCCACGATCAAGGTTGACTGGAACGACTTCCAGAAGATCTCCGGTGGCCAGATGGACCCGACAATGGCCTTCATGCAGGGCAAGCTGAAAGTTGAAGGCGACATGTCCGTTGCCATGCAGCTGCAGAGCCTGATGAAGAAGTTCTCGTAGAATCCGCGACGGCTTTCCAGACAAAAGGAGCCGCCCCGGGGAAACCTGAGGGCGGCTTTTTTGATGCCATGACAGACACGCCTCCTCCTGACGCCGTACAGCGCAATGACTTTGTGACCATTCCGGGCAATCTCCCGCCGGACGGCGCGGAAATCATATGGTTCAAGGGCAGTGCAGGGCGCTCGCTACGCGCCTGCATCGCGCCGGCGCTGACCTATCAGAACCCACGCGGCACCGTAATCGTGTGCCCGGGACGGACCGAATTCATCGAGAAATATTTCGAAGTCGGGCGCGAGTTGCAGGCCATGGGCTTTGCCGTGCTGATCATCGACTGGCCGGGGCAGGGCCTCTCAGAGCGCCTGCTGGACGACACCAAAAAGGGCCATATCGACCGTTTCGAGACTTTCATGGGCGCCCTCGCGAAGGGGCTGGAAAAGCTCGATGACCGGCTGCCGCGGCCCTACGTGTCGTTGGCCCATTCCATGGGCGGGGCGATCGCGCTGGCGGCGATTGCGCAGGGGCTTGTGAAGGTGGATGCGGCGGCCTTTTGCGCGCCGATGTGGGGCCTCAAATCCAAGTTCTTCGGCATGAGCTATCTCGTCTGGGCGATGCGGGCGACCGGCCGCTCTGGCGACTATGCCCAGCAGCCGGGCCCCGCCGAAACCTTCGAGACCAACATTGTCACGCATGACAAGCGCCGCTGGCAGATGCAGCGCGACCTTTGCGACGCCGCCCCCGAGCTTGAGCTGGGCCCGGTGACCTGGGGCTGGCTGGATGCCTCGCTGAACATCCTGTCCACGTTCGGCAAGGCGAAGGCGCTGAACGCCGTGACGATCCCGGTCTTTGTGGCTTCGGCTGCCGAGGAAAAACTCGTCGACAATGCCTCCCATTCCGCCTTTTGCGCACGCCTGCCGGATTGCGAACATGTCACCGTCGACGGCGCGTTACATGAAATCCTGATGGAGACGGATGAGCGCCGGGCGGAGTTCTGGGAAGGGTTCCAGCGCCTGCTTCAGCGTGCCGGCATCTGAGTTCTGCTGGCCGCGCCATGACGGAAGGGCTATGCTCGCATCCCTGACTAGGAGTGGGACGCTATGGCCGACAAGACGCTCGTGGAATTCGTCAAGGAGAGCCTGCAGCAGGGACAGTCGCGAGAGGCTATTCATGGCGCGCTGGCGCAGGCTGGTTGGAAGAGCGGCGAGGTGGATGCCGCGCTGGCTGTCTATTCGGATGTCGCCTTTCCGGTCGCCGTGCCCCGGCCGCAGCCTTATCTCTCGGCACGGCAGGCCTTTCTCTATCTCCTGTTCTTCATTTTGCTTGGCATTGTCGCCTTCAGCCTTGGCTCGCTCCTGTTCGCGCTGATCGATTACGGCTTTCCCGACAAGGCGGAAGCCGGTGGCTATACAATCCGATACCGGGACGCACAGGTGCGCAGCGGCATTTCCGGCGTGCTGGTGGGGACACCCATATTCCTGTGGCTCGGCTACATCCTGCGCGGGGCGCGTGAGCGTAGTCCCGAGCTACAACGCTCGCGCATACGCAAATGGCTGACTTATCTCAGCCTCGTGATCGCGGGCTGCACACTGGTCGGGGACGCGACCTCACTGGTCTACAATTTCCTCGGCGGAGACCTGACGACGCGCTTTGTGCTCAAGTCGCTCGTCGTCGGCGTGATTGCCGGTGCGATCTTCACCTATTTCATCAGCGACGCGGAAAAGGGAGATCGGGCAGATGTGGACACCAAGTAGTGCGGGAGACTGGCTGGCCGTTTCACTTGCCGGCGTGGCGTCTGCGAGCGTTATCGCTGGTTTTGCGATCATTGGCGGACCCGGCAAAGCGCGCGACATACAGCAGGACGATGCGCGCCTTCAGGCGGTCGTGTCGACAGCCGAAGCACTGAACTGTTACAGCCGCGGCGTTGGGCCGCTGCCGGATGACCTGGAGACCGCGCGTCAGGCCATTGCCGATCCCGGCTCTGCGGCGCGGCTGGCCGAAGGCTGCAGCAATGCCGAGTGGAAGGATGACCCGATCACAGGTGAGCGTTTTGAAATCCGCCACTTAGATAACCAGCATGCCAACATATGTGCCGTGTTTGCGCGGGCGGGCGACGGGGCAACCCGCGGCTACTATTTCGGAACCGGGGCGTCCTATATCAATGCCGAGACGGCGCGCCCAGATCCAGGCCCGTTCTGCTACACGGTCAATCTCACTGCGGAACCCGGTTGATGTGCTTGACTTCCCTTACGTCGGCACCCGACCTCTGGTGCCAATAGGAGGAAACACAATGAAAGTTGCAGCCGTCAAAAAGCCCGGTGGCCCCGGAAATCTCGTTATCGAAGAGCGCGCCGATCCTACACCCGGTCGGGGTGAGATCCTCGTTCGCGTCAAGGCAAGCAGCCTGAACTATCATGACTTTGTCGTCGTGATGGGCGGCATCCCGACGCCGGACGGGCGCATTCCCATGTCGGACGGCGCGGGCGAAGTCGTCGCCGTCGGCGAGGGCACCAAGAAATTCAAGGTCGGCGACAAGGTCCTGAGCCTGTTCTTCCCGAACTGGAATGCCGGAGCGCCACAGATGGCAGGCTTTGCCAGCGTGCCCGGCGATGGGGCCGACGGCTTTGGCGCCGAAATGGTCGCTGCGCCGGAAAGCGCTTTCACGCGGATGCCGGAAGGCTATTCCTTTGAAGAGGCGGCGACGCTGCCCTGTGCAGCGCTGACAGCCTGGCGGGCGCTGATGGTGGAAGCCAAGATCAAGCCAGGTGACTGGGTGCTGACCCAAGGCACGGGCGGCGTCTCGATCTTTGCGCTGCAATTTGCCAAGGCCGCTGGCGCGCGCGTGATCGCGACGTCATCTTCCGACGAGAAGCTGAAGCGCCTCAAAGAACTCGGCGCCGATCACCTGATCAATTACAAGGACACGCCCGAATGGGGCAAGAAGGCCAAGGAATTGACCGGCGGCCGCGGTGTTGATGAAGTGGTCGAGATTGGCGGCCCGGGTACGCTCGCGCAGTCGATCGCAGCCAGCAAGATGGGCGGGCATATCTCGCTGATCGGTGTGCTGACCGGCGTCTCGGGTGAAGTGCCGACAGCGGCGCTGTTCTCGATGAACATCACGATGTCAGGCATCACCGTCGGTTCGGCCAGCATGCAGGAAGACATGATCGCTGCCATCGAAGCCAACGGCATCAAGCCCGTGCTCGACCAGACCTTCCCGCTCGACAAGATTGCCGAAGCGTTCGGCCATCAGGCGTCGCAGAAGCATTTCGGCAAGATTATCGTTTCGATCTGAGCCTAGTGCCGGAAATGGCGCATGCCGGTGAAAACCATGGCAAGGCCAGCTTCATCCGCGGCGGCGATCACTTCGTCGTCGCGGATCGAGCCGCCGGGCTGGATCACAGCTAGCGCGCCAGCTGAGGCGGCCTGCAACAAACCATCCGGGAATGGGAAGAAGGCATCGGATGCGGCGACGCAACCCTTCGTCTTCGGCTCGGCCCAGCCTGCCACTTCAGCAGCGTCTTCCGCTTTCCGGGCGGCGATACGGGCGGAGTCAATGCGGCTCATCTGGCCCGCGCCGACGCCGACAGTTGCGCCGTCCTTTGCATAGACAATCGTGTTGGACTTCACATGCTTGGCAACGCGCCAGGCGAAGAGAAGGTCGTCGAGCTGTTGCTCGGTTGGGGCGATCTTTGTCACGACCTTGAGGTCGGCACGCGTAATGCGGCCGAAGTCGCGATCCTGCATCAGGAAGCCACCAGCAACAGTCTTGACGAAGTGGCCGGGCGCAGCCGGATCAGGCAGGCCCTCTGTAATCAGGAGGCGGAGATTTTTCTTCTTCGCGAAGATCGCTTCAGCATCGGCGTCTGCTCCTGGCGCAATGACGACTTCTGTGAAGACTTGCGAAATCTCTTCTGCTGTTGGGCCATCAAGCGGACGGTTGAGCGCGACGATGCCGCCGAATGCGGATGTGGAATCACACGCCAGCGCGGCGCGGTAGGCTTCGATGATAGTGTCGGCCTGCGCCACGCCGCATGGATTGGCGTGCTTGATGATGGCCACGGCGGGTGTGTCTGAGCCAAGTTCGCCGATCAGTTCATAGGCTGCGTCGGTGTCGTTGATATTGTTGTAGGAGAGTTCCTTGCCCTGAAGTTGTCTTGCGGTGGCAACGCCGGGGCGGCCATCTCCGCTGACATAGAAGGCGGCTTTCTGGTGTGGGTTTTCACCATAGCGAAGCGATTGCTGAAGCTTGCCGCCGATGGCGGCCCAGTCAGGGGCGGTGTCACCCAGCTGGCGGGCATACCAGCCGGAAATGGCCGCATCATAAGCTGCGGTGCGGGCATAGGTTTTCGCCGCCAGTTTGCGGCAGAGCGAAACCTGGACCTGACCGTCATTGCCTTCCATTTCCGCGATAACGGTGTCGACGTCGCCACCATCGGTGCAGACAGCCACGAAGGCGCCGTTCTTTGCAGCGGCGCGCAGCATGGCCGGGCCGCCAATGTCGATGTTCTCGATACAGGTTTCGAAGTCTGCGCCGGACGCGACGGTGGCCTCGAACGGGTAGAGGTTTACGTAAATGAGGTCGATGGCGCCAATGCCGTGGGTCTCGGCATCCTTCACATGGGAAGGGTTGTCGCGAAGATAGAGCAGGCCGCCATGCACGGCCGGGTGGAGCGTCTTGACGCGGCCATCCATCATTTCCGGGAAACCGGTCAGGTCAGCGACGTCTTTCACGGCAAGGCCCGCATCCTTGAGTCGTTTTGACGTACCGCCTGTTGAGACCAGTTCGACGCCCATCGCAGCCAGTTTGCGCGCCTGCTCGACCAAGCCTGTCTTGTCCGAAACGGAGAGCAGGGCACGGCGAATACGCACGGGAGATCCGCTGTGGGCGGCGTCGGTCATGGGGTCATCCTCTGGCGGTTGGCTGAATTACCGCGCGGGGTAGCACGAACGACCGGGCCGTCAAGCGCTCTGGCGCCGGTTCCGTTCGGCCCGGTTAGCCCCGTATTCCGGCACGAGGACGCCGAGAAGACGCAGTGCCTCAGAGCGATCACGACGCGCAGCGGCCTCGAGCAGGGCAGCAAGCTGTTTTTCGAACAGTTCGCCATGGCCGTTCGGCGACGCGACGCGATTGACGCCATCAACCTCTGTCGGTCTGATCTGCTCGTGGGAGTAAGTCAGCGCTTCGTGCATCTTCTCCCCGTCTCGCAGACCGGTCGTGACGATCTCGATATCAACACCGGGCACAAGGCCTTTGAGGCGGATCATGGTTTCAGCGAGTTGCAGGATCGCGATCGGATCGCCCATGTCGAGCACGAAGAGATCTGCGTCGCCTTCATGCGCCTGCAGGGCAGCGGCCTGAAGCACGAGCGATGAGGCCTCTTCAACCGTCATGAAGAAGCGTGTGACGCCCGGATCGGTCAGCGTGACGGGACCGCCAGCGGCGATCTGTCGCTCGAAGAGGGGCACAACCGACCCTGACGAACCAAGCACGTTGCCGAAGCGCACCATCGACGCCGTCATGCTGGAATCGGCTGCGAGGCGGCTGACGGCAATCTCGGCGAGGCGCTTGGTGGCGCCCATGACATTGTCCGGATCAACTGCCTTGTCGGTCGAGATGAACACGAAGCGTCGCGCGCCAACGGCAACCGCGGCCCGCGCGGCATTCACCGCGCCGCCGACATTTGTCAGGATTGCTTCGCAAATATTGTGCTCCATCAGCGGCACATGCTTCAGCGCGGCGGCATGGATAACAAGGTCCGGCTGTGCGCGTTGAAAGATATCCGTCAGGCGGCTCATGTCGCGCACGTCGCCGAGACGGGAGACGACGGGCAGTTGCGGTGCCAGTGCGCCGAGCGCCATATCGATGCTGTAGAGATTGAACTCGGATGAATCGACAATGGTCAGGCAGTCTGGTTCCAGCGCGGCCACCTGCCGGGTCAGTTCTGCCCCGATCGTGCCGCCACCGCCGGTGACGAGCACGCTGGCACCCCGAACGATATTGCGGACAGGCGCGATGTCCAGCAGGCGTTCAGGGCGTGCGAGCAGGTCAGCCGGATGCAGCGGGGCCAGGATCTGCGCCGCTTCATCGCCGCCGAGGGCCATGATTTCGGCGCCGTGGGTCGAAGCGATTTCCAACAGCTGGAGCATGTTGCTGCGTTCGCGGGCGACGCCTGTCACCGCGAGCCAGGGTATCTGCCCATAGCGTACGCGCAGGACATCAATCACGTTGCCCAGGTCATCCATGCAGCCCATGATCGGCACGCCGCGGATAGCCCGGCCCGGATCGGAACCCTTGATCTCGACAACACCCAGCACCCGCACCTTGGCGCCTTGCGTGCTGTGTTGCAGGCGGCGCAGGACCGTGACGCAGTTGTCGGCATCCCCGATCAGAAGGACGGGCTGGCCGGACTTGGAGATCGGACTGAAAATCTGCAGAGGTGTGCGCGTTGACCGTGACAGGGCTACCATGCGCCCGGCAAACAGGAAGATCATCCAGAGCAGGGTGGTGACGAGGAAGGTCGCCCATGGCGCCACAAGCATGCCGTTCAGCAAAAGCATGACGGGCAGGTAGATGAGGCCAGACAGGCCAACGGCCTGAACCATCATGACGGCATCGGGCCAGCCCATATGGCGCCAGACCTGTTTCTGCACGCCGCGTATCAGAAAGCCGATCACGACGGCGATGATGAAGAAACCGGTGCTCAGGCCTGCCGACAGGAACGAGTAGGGACCGCTGACAGCGTCGGATGACCAGAGAAGGATGGAGGCCATGACCATGGCAATGGCTGCCATGGCAACATCAAAGCTGAGTGTCAGCACCATGGCCCGCCGTGCGGCGCGTTGCGGAGTCATGCGGCTTTCTCCTTGAGGAACGCCCAGCGAATGCAATTGGGCGGTTCATTGCCGTCGCTGTTGGGATCGGCATAACCTGCCATGACGATTTGTTCGGGTTGCTCCACGTTGCCGCGGGCAAGATAGACGGTGCGCTCCAGCCGTGTGCCTTCATGGCTCGTCTTGAAGCGCCACACCGAGCCATTGTCGCAGATGAGCCGGATCGCGTCGCGCCCCATCATGGCTGTCACAGTGGGGTGGAGATGGAAGCGGATCTCGAAATTGATGAACTTGTTGTCGTCGGATGGTGGTTGCGAGATTGGCCGCACGAGGGAGTCTTCTCCGGTGAGCCGACTACCGTCGCCAGACATGAACAGCCGCCGCCTGTGCAGAAGGCCGCAAGCCGCCTTGTAGCCGCCATGCTGGGCATCCAGCCAAATCTCGTCCGATTCCTCAAGCCGCTTGGCCGAGATGCCTTCCGGCCCCATCGCCGCGAGCAGGCGTGTCTCTTCATTGGTCACGAAGCTTGAGGAATCGCGCCCGGCAAGCACCAGAGTCGAATGGGCGCCGGTACGGCGTACGGCAGCCTGCCAGTCGAGGTTTACTTCGGCGCTGTAGCCGCAGGACGTGACGAGGCGGGCAGGGCCGTCGGATAATTCGAAGCCAAGCGCGCCAGCATGGGCATAGTCGCCAAAGGGCGGAGGCGGTGCTTCGCCGCAGTCCAGCACAAGGCGCAGCGACCCCTTCTGGAGTTTCTGGAAGCCTGACTTGGGCGCAAACGTGAAGCGGCGCGGCGCGGCCCCAAGGCGGTCAAGCGCGGCAGCCACGACTTCAGGGCGGCCTTCATCTCCGTCATTGAAAGGGTTGAGGGCGCCGTCTTCCGTCTGGAAAAAAGCGAGCATGGCGCCCATGCGCGAAATCCATTTTTCGAAATAGTCCGGCACGACATGCCCGGCTTTTTGCAGGACTTCCTGCAGGGCCAACAGGTTCAGCAGCGATGTCAGCAGGCGCGCGGGGCTGCGGCTGACATGTCCGCCATCGGGCAGGATCTGGGCTGTGCATTCGCCGTCAAGCCGGTCCAGCGATTCGTCGAGCCGGTGAGCGCCATCCAGGCAGATCGCACGCGCGACCATCAGGCACGAGCCGATCCAGCGCGTTCGCGGATTGGTGGTCTGGTCGAGTATTTCGGACAGATAGCGCATCTGGCGCACAAGGCATTCCATACGCTCAGGTGGGCAGCCTTCGCCAAACAGGGTCTGCGAACAGCGCATCCAGTTCCACAGTCGGTTCGCCGTCGGTTCTGCGCGCCATGCAAAACCATTGAAAGTTCCAAAGGATTGAATCCAGGAATCGACAAAAGCGGCCGCACGTTCCTGTCCCGAAGGGCCTTGCGAGGCCATGTCAGACAGCCAGTCAAAGCGGTGCAATCTGTCGGCAAAATGGCGGGAGGGTAGCGGGACCGACCAGGGCGGCTGCGCACGCTCAAGGATCAGTCGTTCCATACCTATGCGCCAGATATCCCGCATCAGCGCTTCTCCACGCCATGTGTCGGCTGGAATGATGTCGGGCAGGGCGTGAGCGAAGGTTTGCGGAACGGGGCCCGTCAGTTTCAGGCGCTGCAGCGCACCGATTCGGGCATCTTCGCCCGCCAGACCCCTGAACCGGCGCCAAAGCGCCGCATCATCAGCGCTGGAGCGCGTTCGGTCGGCCCGGAATTCGCTGTCTCCACCACCCACGGCACGGCCCATCCTGCAACCTACTATACATGAACGCTTGGTCGGAGCGCCCGAATATTGTCACCATAGGCGGAAGGTCCGCCCTTGAAAACGGCAGAACCGGCAACAATCGCAGTCACGCCCGCCGCAATCGCGCGGGGGGCCGTTTCCGGGTTCACGCCGCCATCTATTTCAAGGATGATGTCACGGCCGGTCTGGTCGATCATGTGTCGCAACTGTTCCACTTTGCGCAGCTGGCTTTCGATGAAGCTCTGGCCGCCAAAGCCCGGATTGACCGACATGACCAGAATAAGGTCCAGATTGTCGAGAAGGGGTTCGACGATGGATGCCGGTGTGCCGGGATTGAGCGCAACACCCGGCCGCATGCCAGCCGCCCGAATCGCTTGCAACGTGCGGTGGACGTGCGGGCCGGCCTCGGGATGGACGGTCAGGATGTCAGCACCGGCCTTTGCGAAGGCCGAGATGAACGGGTCCACAGGCGCGATCATCAGGTGAACGTCGAACGGCTTTTTCGTATGGGGGCGCAGCATTTCGATGACCGGCGGCCCGAATGTGAGGTTTGGCACGAAGTGGCCGTCCATCACATCTATATGGATCATGTCAGCGCCGGCAGCGTCGATTGCGCGGATTTCGTCCCCGAGGCAGGCAAAGTCGGCCGAGAGAATCGATGGGGAAATTAGAACCTTACTCATGTTAACTCCCTAAAAGGGAACAGCCGGCCGCACAAGGCAGCCGGCTGTCCGGGTGGTTAAATTTTCAGCGCCTGCCTCCTTAGAGGCACACGACCTAGTAGCCGCCGCGCGGTATCAGTTTCCAGCCGTCAGCGCCGGCAATGATGTCGACCTGCGTGCCGGGGGCGATGTAGAGATCGGCGCCCTGGATGATTTCCTTCACTTCGCCATTGCTGAAGCGGACGACGTAGGCATAGCCCTGCTTGGTACCTAGGCCTTTGCCGGCCGCGTTGCCAGCGACACCGCCGAGCACTGCACCACCAATTGCGCCTGCTGTCTGGGCCTTGTCGCCGCCGCCGAGTTCAGAGCCGGCGAGACCGCCGAGGACGGCGCCTGTGGCTGTGCCGATGAGTGAGCGGTCCGGCTTGATCGTGACCGAACGCACCGAAGTGACCGTGCCCTGGTAAACAGTCGAGGCCTGGCCAACGGACTGCGTGCTCGTCGTGCCGACGCCGGGATTGTTTGCGCAGCCTGCGAGGGCAAGCGTGAGTGCGGCGAGTGCGCCAGCCATGACCTTGCCAGGAACAGCGCGGGAAGAAGTAATCGAAAACATTTCAGTGCTCCTTGCACATTGAATGAAGGCTTCTTGCGGTATCTCAGCTGAATAGCAGATGAACCTGTACAGATTATCTCGTGCCCATTCAGGGCAATTCAATGGCCGGACCTGTCCTGCAATCCTGAACTTTTGAGCATGGTTGATCGTGATTTAACCGCGGCAATACCTGTCAGAACGAGCGATCAGGCCTTTTTCAGCCGGGATATGAAGAATATGTCATGGTCTGATTCACCGCCGGGACGCGTCAGCACATCTCCCGAAGCCGTGATCGCATGTGAGAATCCGGGCACGTCGGCAGCCGTTATCGCTTCGCGATGCACGCGGCCATCGGCCAGCGCCGCCTCCACAATGTCAATTCCTTCGGCCGGAAGCGGTGTGCAGACGCAGTAGATGAGCGTCCCGCCGGGCCCCAGCATGTCGATTGCGGCATCGAGCAGGCGCGCCTGGGCCGCCGGAAAGCGGGCAACCTCGGCCTCGCGCTTGATCCACGCGCCTTCGGGATGGCGCCGCAAAGTGCCGAGCGCCGAACAGGGCGCATCCAGCAGCACCTTCATGACCGGCGCGTCCGGGCGCCATTCGTCGGCATTGGCGGCGATGACGGTCGCCGAAAGGCCTGTTCTGGCCAGGTTTTCCTTCAGGAAGCGCAGGCGCGGCACTGAGCGGTCGACGGCGGTAACGTGCGCGCCTGCAGCGGCAAGCTGTAGCGTCTTGCCACCCGGCGCGGCGCAGAGGTCAACGATCATCTCGTCTGGCTGCGGGTCCAGCAGGTGCGAGGGGATCATGGCGGCCAGATCCTGTACCCACCAGTCGCCGGACGCGAAACCATCCATGTCTTCGACCGAGCCCGTCGATACGGCGACGCCCCCGCCTGCCATGACGATGCCGTCAGTCTCAGCCGCGACGGCGTCTGCATCGGCCTTGGGCGTCAGGTAGAGGGTCGGTTCAGTGAGCTGGGCCTTGGCCAGTTCCTCAGCTTCGTCGGTTCCGTAAGCGGATACGAGAAGGTCTTGCAGCCAGTCCGGCCAGATCCCGAGCGGCGACATGCGCGCAAAATCAGGGCGTTCACGGTCAGCCCGGCGCAGCACGGCGTTCAGGAAGGCACCGCCAGAACGGGCTTCAGGCCATCCCTTGGCCGCCTCAACCGTTTCGCCGACGGCGGCATGGGGCGGTGTATCCATTAGCCAAAGCTGTGTCACGCCTGTGCGCAGGAGCGCCCGTATGGGCGCCGTGACGGCCGGCAGTGGACGAGACAGGAGCGGCGCGAGCGCCGTGTCGATCCAGCCGAGATGGCGCAGGGCTGTGCTGGCGATCGCGCGGGCGAAGCCGCGGTCCGAGCCTTCAAGTGTGTTGAAGACCTGGCTCGTCAGCATCGCATCGTCGAGCGTGCGGCGGCTGTCGAGGGTGAGGGTCAGCAGGTCAGCTGCCGCCCGGCGAATATCAGCTCCGGACATGACTTAACCCCAAGGCCCGGCAGCGCGGCGCATTTCGGGGCTCACGTCTGCATTGATCTGGTCACCTGCCATGCGGCGAAGGGCGGCCACGCGGCTGGCTGTCGACGGGTGCGTCGAGAAAAGATTGTCCATGCCATGCCCGCTCAGCGGATTGGATATGTACATATGGGCCATGGCCGGGTTGCGTTCAGCCTGAACATTGACCGATGCGCGGGCGCCGCGTTCGATCTTTTCAAGTGCCGAGGCAAGCCAGAGCGGATTGCCGCAAATTTCGGCGCCCTTCGCGTCGGCTTCGTATTCCCGTGAACGGCTGATTGCCATCTGGACGAGACCGGCAGCGAGCGGCGCGATGATCATGATCGCAAGCGAGCCGATCAGGCCGGTGCGCTCACGGCCAAAGAAGAGTGCGAAATTGGCCAGCATGCCGATGGCGCCAGCGATGGTTGCGGTCACGGTCATGATAAGTGTGTCGCGATTGCGCACATGGGCCAGTTCGTGAGCCATGACACCCGCAACTTCCTCGCGCGTCAACATGCCGAGCAGGCCAGTTGTCGCCGCGACGGCGGCATGCGACGGGCTGCGACCGGTTGCGAAGGCGTTGGGCTGGGGTGTTTCGATAATGTAGATGCGCGGCGCAGGCAGACCGGCGCGCTCCGCGAGCGATGCGACATCGTTGGCAAAGGTACGCAGCATCGGGCTTTTCGTGTCAGCTGTCAGCTCGCGCGCGCCCTGCATGCGCAACACGATCTTGTCGGCGTTCCAGTAGGAAAACAGGTTCATGGCAGCAGCAACCACGAAGGCGATTGCCATGCCGGTCGTTCCTGCAACGAGATAGCCGATGCCCATGAAAAGGGCGGTCAGCATGGCGAGCAGAATGAATGTTTTCGCAGTCCCCATGGGGGCTATAGACTCCACTATGACGGCAGCGCGTTGTTTATGCGGACGGTACCGCTAGTTATATGGTGACCGTTAACGAATTGAGGAGTCTGCTGGCACATGGGTGAAGAAACACCAAACACCGACTACAGTTCCGATGAGGCGGAGCGTCGCAAGACACTGAGCGCCGAAGCGCGCCGCGCGCTCGAAGAAGCCGATGCAAGGCGAGCGGCTGAAGCGGCCGATGCCGCCGCCCTTCCGGAAGATGAAAATGGCGGCCCCCGGACCATCGAGCCAACCCGCTACGGCGACTGGGAGCGCAAGGGAATCGCCTACGATTTCTAAGGCTTGGCCGGCGTCAAACGATCCCGTTGTCGATCAGGCTCTGGCCACCGGCAATAATGGCTTCCTTTGCGGTGCGCGGTTGCCAGCTTAGGACGGTGCGGGCTTTCGCGTTCGAAATCTGCCGCTGGCGGCCTAGCTCCGGCAGTACCTGTTTCAGGGTTGGGTTAAATATCGCGACCAGTTTCAGAACCAAATCCGGCATCGTGCCGCTCGGTATTTTCTTTTTGTAATCCGGGAAGGCCTCGCGCAGCACGTCTGCCACCTCGGAGAACCACATGAAGGGTTGCGAAAGCAGGAAGCGCTCGCCGGCGGCTTCCGGCAGCGTCATCGCGGTGACATGGGCGCTGGCAACATCGCGCACGTCAACTACGCCGAACCCGATGCGCGGGACGGCGGGAATCTTTCCCGACATGGGCATGGTCAGCAATTCCAGCGAAGCAGATAGATCGGCGCTCATCACAGGGCCGAGCACAGCCGCAGGATTGATGACCGCGAGTTCAAGGCCTTTGCCTTCACCGTTTACATAGTCCCAGGCAGCGCGCTCCGCGATGGTTTTTGATCGCGTATAGGCCGTGTTGTCTTTCAGGTTGTCCGACTTTGACCAATGCTCCTCGGTCAGCACGTCGGGTCGCGCATCACCCCAGCCATAAGCAATGGCGGCCATTGATGACGTCAGGACGACACGTTTCACACCGGCGGCTTTCGCGGCCTTGAGGACACGCAGGGCGCCTTCCTTTGCCGGGCGGATCAGGTCGTCAGGATCTTTCGGGACGCCAGCCGGGAAGGGCGATGCAACGTGCTGGACATAGTCCATGCCTGCGACTGCTTCGGCCCACCCTGCGTCTTTCTCGAGATTGGCTGCAAAGAGCTCGATGTTGACGGGCTTGCCGGCATATTTGCTGAGCGTCGCGTTGAGTTTCGGCGCGCTGGCGGCAGAGCGGGCGGTGCCGCGCACCTCATGGCCTGCCTCAAGCAGCTGGAGAATGACGTGCCCGGCAATGAAGCCGGTTGCGCCCGTGACGAGGACCTTGGCCATGCGAAACCTCCCTTATTTTCATGAACGATGAACGAATTCACCAAAATTCACAAGGGCGGTGCGGCGGCGCGGGCAGAAATCCTATGTTCGCGATAGGTAATGTAAAACGTCGCGGAGATGATGATTGCGGTGCCGACCCACGTCCAGGGGCCCGGCAGAAGATGGAAAAGCAGCCAGTCGACCGTGGCCGCCATGGGCAGGCGGAGATAATCGATCGGGGACAGGAAGGACGCGTCGCCAATGCTCATGCCACGAATATACAGATACTGACCGAGCGCGCCGCACAGGCCCATCAGGCCGATCAGGCTCCAGTCCTGCAGCGAGGGCGCGGCGGTTGGCCATTTCCAGATCGCCAAAGGCAGCAGCAGCACGGATGACAGGAGGTTCGCCCAGATAAGCAGCGTCATCGGTCTGTGAAGGCGCGACAATGACTTCACCAAGGCAATGGCCCCGGCCATGCAGAAGGCCGCGCCAAGGGCGAGGAGGGTGCCGAGGCTGAGACCGGTCTGCGGATGGGTCATGACCAGCACACCGATAAAGCCCGCCAATGTCGCCGCCCAGCGGTGCCAGCCCACCGTTTCGCGCAGGAAGATGGCGGCGATGATCGTGATGAACATGGCCCGCGAAAAGCTTATCGCGTTGAATTCGGACAAGGGCAGGCCAACCGCTTCGGAGACGGCGTAGAAGCTGAGGATGAACCCCATCGTGCCGAACACGCTGCGCAGGAAGACCATTAAGGGTTGCTGCACCCGCATGATGCCAAACCCATATCGGAAGATGACAGGCAACGTGATGAGCAGTGCGACAGCTGTACGCCAGAAGGCGAGGAAGCCCGGGTCGAATTGCGCGGATTGTATCTTCGACAGGGTCAGGAAGGCGGTAAACACCGCACCGGACGCGGCCATCCATAGCGCACCTTCCAGGTTGCGCGTGCCTTGGGGGCGGTTATCCTCAGCTGCATCAGAGACATGCGGGCTATTTGCCATGAACCCTTTTACCACTTCCGAGATCGACGAGATTGACCGCCTCTGGCGCCAGTTGCCGATCGAACACATGTGGACCGGCTGGGCAACCGCCGGTGAGGAGCCCGAACAGGTGTGGATCTTCCGCACGCGCGCGCACTGGCGCCGCTTCCCGCTGACCAAGACAGCCAGAGGCTATGTCCTGGCCGACGAGAAAGGGCGCCGGATGTTTCGCTCCGCGACTCTCGAAGACCTGTTGCAGGCCGTCGAGGCGATCCCGGGGCTGGCCGATACCGTTCAGGACTGAGCGGCCATTGCCAGGCGCATCTGCTCGGCCTGTTCCGGCGAAATGCCGAGCGCATCGAGCAGCGGGCTGGCGACTTGTTCGTTCCAGCTGTGCGGCGGCCCGACGGTCATGCCGCCATCGACCAGGAATTCGCCTCCGGTAATGAAGCTGGCAGCGTCTGAAGCCAGGAAAGCCGCCATTTCGGCAATGTCACTGCCACGGCCCACGCGGCCAATGGGTTGCATGCTGCCGCCTGCCTGCGAAACCATTTCGGCCATCTGGTCTGCCACTTCGCGCGACAGGCCCAGTGATGCGCCGAAGATCGACGTGGCGATGAAGCCGGGAAGGATTGCATTGACGCGGATCTGGTATTTCGCGAGTTCCGCAGCCGCCAGTTTCGAGAAATGCGCGACGCCCTTCTTGGCGACAGAATAGGTGATGGGCGCATAGCCGGCGCACACGGCGCTGATCGAGGACGTGTTGATGACCGAGCCCTTGCCGCGCGCCTTCATGTGCGGAATGGCAAACTTGGTGCCCGCGAAAACCTGCTTCAGCAACAGGTTCATGGTTGCGTCAAAGCCGTCGAGATCAAGCTCCTCGACGCTGGTAGGCGTGCCGCCATGACCAGCATTGTTCCAGAGAATGTCGAGCCCACCAAAGCCGTCGACAGCTGACTGCATCAGCGCTTCGAGCTGGTCCATGTCCGTGACGTCGCAATGGGTGAAGCGGACCTTGTCGGATCCGAAGCGCGTTTCGAGGGCTCTGCCCTTCTCGTCTTGCACGTCACCCGCAATGACCTGCGCGCCGGCTGCCACGAAGGTTTCAACCCCCGCAAGCCCGATGCCGCTGGCCGCGCCGGTGATGATGGCAACCTTGCCCTTGAGATCTGTCATGTTTTTATCCTCCCGTTTTTTACAGCATGCGCGCGGCTTCCGCACCGGACGTCAAGGGAGGCGTAAAAAGTTTTGGCGCTAATCGGGTTTGCCGATGCCGAAGCGACTGGCAAATATGCTGTCGAGCATGCGTTTGGGCAGGCGTGTGGGGATGGTCCAGTTGGTCAGCTTGTTCGGCACAGGGGCGTAGCGCGCCTTCGGGCTGGAATCTTCCAGTGCCGTCTGCACGATCTGGCCGATCTCGACCGGCTCAAGCCCGGTGCGACCACCGCCCAGCATGACGTCCTCGAATTTTTTCAGGGATTCGGCCCAGTCGCTATTAGCATAGGGCTGGTCATTATTGGCTTCCTCGGCCTTGTCCCAGATCGGTGTCTTGACCGAGCCGGGGCCAATGGCGATGGCATCGATCCCGTAGATCCTCAGCTCCCGCCGGAGGCTGTCGGTAAGGGCCTCCACGGCATGCTTGGTGGCCGCATAGGCGCCGAGGAAGGGGGCGGCAAGACGGCCGCCGACGCTGGTGATGTTGACGATGCGGCCGGGCGGGCCTTTGCGGTCCGGGTCTGACCCGAGCAGGGGGATGAAGGCCTGCGTGGTGCGCATCAGGCCGAAAACATTGACCTCGAAATGGGCTTCGAACTGGTCCATTGGCTGCAGCGCGAGCGGTCCGATCTTGGCGATGCCCGCATTATTGACGAGGCCGCCGAGCCGCGCGCTGCCGAGCGAGTCCGCAACGGTCTTGACGGCGGCATCCACGCTTTCGGGTTTCATCACGTCGAGGATCAGCGGGCGCAGGTCGCCGGTTGATCCGGCTTTGAGGGCCTCGCCATCAGATTCCTTGCGCACGCCGGCGAAGACGCGCCAGCCATGCTGAGCAAGGTGCCGGGCGGTTGCGGCGCCAATGCCGGTAGAGGCGCCCGTGACGACGACGGTTCGCGGGGAATTTGGGGTCGTGTCCTGGGTCATGTCTGGCCTTTGTTGGGTGAGTTTCTAGTCGGATGTGTTCGCCTTGCCGCCCTCGATCACCCGGAAGCTGGGGCGGGCAGGGGGCGCGGGCGGTGTGGTTTTTATGGGTTCCTTGGACGGCGCCGGGGGCGTTGCAGAGACAAGGCGGGGTTTTGACGGCACGGGCGGCGGCGTCGATGCTGGCGCTTCTTCGGCGTCAGGCTCATCCGTTTCGGCGTCGATATCGCGCACACGCGGCGTATAGGCCGGCCGCGATTTCGACTTGAAGCTGGAGCCACCCTTGCCGCGCGCCTTCTTGTCGATCTCTTTCAGCTTGATGCGCTGGAGGCTGGAGAGAGCGTCGCCCTCTGCGCCTTTCTCTGGATCAGCGAAGGCCGAACCATAGGTCTCGATGCGCGCTTCGACCTCTTCGAGAAACTGGCGTTCCCAGTCGGAGAGTTCTGGGCCGAGGCCCTGTTCAGCAAGCGCAGCGGCCTTGCGCAGTTTGCGCAGGGCTGCACGTTTCTTGCGTTCGTCGACATCGCGGGGCATGGAATGAAACCTAGGTCATTCCGCCCGCGAGGCCAATGGGATCAGGAGTCGCCTGTGGCCATCAGGTAAAGTTCCAGCATCATTTCCTGCTCTTCGCGGTCGGCCTTGTCGACCTTGCGCAGACGGATGACCTGGCGGAGCGCCTTCACGTCAAAGCCAAAGGCCTTGGCCTCGGCGTAGACTTCCTTGATCTGCTCGGCGACCTCTTTCTTTTCTTCTTCGAGACGCTCGATCTTGCCGACCGTCTGGCGAAGCTTTTCCTTGGTGGTCTCGGTCAGGTGCGTGGCGGCAGAGTCTTCCATGAAGATGGTCCTCGAATCGATATGGCTGGGGGCAGGCCGAGCCTCTTAGCGAGACTTATCGTTAATGGCCAGACGCCGTATGGCGTCAGCCACATCTGCACCATGCGCATGATGCGGCATGTGGCCTTCATCCGGCAGGATCACGACTTCGACCGGCACCTGCTTCTTCAGCTGCCCGACATGCAGGTTCGGCTTGATGACCGTGTCCTGGCTGCCGGAGAAAACAATGATCGGTACCTCGAGTTCCGGATAGCGCGGTGACTGCGCACCCAACTCATGTTGCAGCGCCTGCACATCCTGCGCATTGGCGCGGAAGTTCGGTGGGCGAAAGAGGAGGCCGATCGCGGATTTTTCGAAATAGCCCTCGGGCACGGGCGCCGGATCGAACACGCCTTCAATGCCTGCCTTGACCTGAGCCGGACCGACAGTGGGCACAAGCTGGGTGAAGACCGGGCCGACGAGCGGCGTTGCCGAAATGCCGTTGTACCAGGCCTGCCCGCCGCCGCCCCAGTCGTGGGTGACAGGTGCAATCAGCACGAGGCCCTGCACAAGGTCTGGCCGGTCGAGCGCGAGGCGCAGCGCGACGCCGCCCCCAAAGGAATGGCCGACGATGACGGCCTTTTCGCCCGGTGCAAGCTGGTCGAGCACGCCAGCCATCTGGGCCGCCTGCTCGCCGAGATGCTCGGCACCGTCAAAGCGTTCCGAATAGCCGTGACCGGGCCGGTCAGCCATGAAGATACGGTGATCGGCCGAAAGGCGCGGCGCGAGTGTCCAGGTGAATTCGCGCGCATTGGCACTAGCGCCATGGATCATCAGGATTGGCGGGCCTGACGCGCCAGCCGTCAGCACGTTCACGCCATGGCCGTTCACAGTCAGCATCCGGCCTTCGGATTCAGGATTAGCGGTCTCGATCTTCGACGTATAGGCGGCGCTGGATACGCAGGCCCCGACACCGACAGCGGAAAGGGCAATCAAGGCAAGGCTGATCATGCGTTTCAAAGTCCTTGGCCTTCAGCCTGCTTGGCGAGACGTTTCTCGGCTTGCAGGGCCTGGGTCATGAAAGGATAGATGTCGAGCGCCTGACGGTAGGCCTCCAGCGCTTCCTTTTCCGCGCCCATGGTTTCCATCATGATGCCAAGCCCGGCCCAGGCGCCGAAGTGGCGCGGCTCAAGCCGCAGGGCCTCGTTCAGGTCACGCAGGGCTTCAGGAAAATTCTCGTCATTCAGGAAGAGGCTTGCGCGGCGGCTCCACGCCTCGGCATAGTCCGGCTCGAGCATGACGGCGCGATCGTACAGCGCGCGGGCGGTATCAAATTCACCGACAGTCTGCGCATCAACGGCGCGCTCCATGATCATGTCCACCGTCGGGGAGCCGGATTCCATCCACGCGGCCCAAATGTCCTGCGCGGCATCATTGGCTTCGCTTTCGCTCGGCGCGTCATGCAGTTTCTGGAACATTTCATCGGATGGGGCGGCGGAAGCCTGCCCGGCAAGGAGAATTGCAGCAAGAATCAGTGGCTTGAGCATGAGGCTCAATATGGACCGGAAGCGCGCCGCGGCAACAGGTGTTTTCATTAAAGCAGGCTGTGGGCCTGCAGGGCGGCTTCCAGCCCTGCGGCGCCGGTGAAGTGATGCGTCGCGAATCCGAGTGCATCTGCGGCGGCGATATTGGTCTCCCGGTCGTCAATGAACAGGACGGTTTCGGGCGCAGGATGGCCCATCATTGTGAGGGCATGGCGGTAAATGGCGGGATCGGGTTTGATCATCTTGAGGTCGCCTGACACGACAACATGGCGGAAACGCTGCAGCAGGTCGAAATGGGCGAGCATTTCCGGCCAGGGGTCAGACGGCATGTTGGAGAGGGCGTAGAGCGGTACTTGGCGGGCATCGAGCCTCTCAATCAGCTCTGCGGTACCGTCGATGTAGCCGTCGAACATTTCCATCCAGCGTGTGCCCCACGCGCGGATTTCCGCTTCATATTCTGGGTGCTTGGCGATGAGGCTGGCGGCATTATCGGCGAAGCGGGTGCCGGCATCATGGCGCGTGTGCCAGGTCATTGTACAAATTTCGCCCAAGAAGTAATCCCGGGCGACCGCATCATCGAAAATTTTGGTGTAGAGGCGCGATGGCTCCCAATCGAGCACAACATGGCCGAGATCGAACAGGGCAATCGAAACGGTCATTTTCCCGCCTCATTGCCTGTTCATCTTCGGCTCAGGCCTGTTTGGCTTTAAAGCGCGGGTTGGTCTTGTTGATCACGTAAACGCGGCCCTTACGGCGCACGATTTTGCAATCACGGTGACGTGCCTTGAGGGACTTCAGAGACGAGCGGACTTTCATGGGTCTGGCCTGACGATCATAAGGAATTAGGAAAGCGGTGCGAGTAATGAATCCGGGTAACAGAGTCAAGGACGCACACTGTGATGGGCGTCATAACAGTCGGAGAGCCACAATGATACAGAAAGGCCTCGCGCGGACGCAATTATTGGCTGCCGCAGCGTTAACGGGCCTGCTGGCCTCCTGCGCGGCCGGGCCTCAGCCCACCAGGCCACCGGTTACCGGCAGCACCCCGGTCGAGGCACCGGAAACGGGGCAGATAAAATACGCGTCTTCTGGTCATGCGGCCATGGATCTCTGGCGCAATGATTTTTCCAACCGGGCACTTGCCGACGGGCATGACCGCGCGCTGGTCAAGTCGCTGCTCACGGGTATCGAGCCGATTGCGCTCTGGCTCGGAACGGATTTCCAGACGGCCGGTACCGGCATCAGCGATCAGGCCGAGTTTGCCAAGCCGATCTGGGATTACCTCAAGGTGCCGCTGGGCGACAGCCGTATCAGCAATGGCAAGGAGCGTCTGGCCGAGGCGCCCACCCTGTTTGACCAGATCGAGGCGCGTTACGGCGTTGATCGTCAGGTGCTGATCGCGATCTGGGGCATGGAAACCAGCTATGGCGCGGTTATCGGCAATTTCGACGCAGGCAATGCGCTGGCCAATATGGCCGTCGAGGGCCGCCGCAGGAGTTTCGCCGAGAAGGAGCTCTATGCCGTGATGACCATGGTCGAGCGCGGCGACGCGGAGCGCTCTGACCTGATCGCAGGCTGGGCCGGCGCGATGGGCCAGACACAGTTCATGCCGACCACCTATGTCGCCTATGCCGAGGACTTTGATGGCGATGGCCACAAGGATGTCTGGAAGAATGAAGGCGACGCGCTCGCCTCGGCCGCCAACTACCTGAAGAAGTCCGGCTATGCGATGGGCCAGCCTTGGGGCATCGAAGTCGCCGTGCCGTTCAGTTTCGACTACAGCCTCGCTGATGGCACCGAGCGGAGCATGGATGCATGGCGGGCTGCGGGCCTCACGCCCATTGCCGGCGGCGCGTTCCAGACCGGCGGAGCCGATGCAGCGCAGCTATGGCTGCCGGCGGGTGCCGCCGGCCCGAAATACCTGCTCTTCCCAAATTTCAAAGTCTTCAAGGCTTATAACAATGCCGATTCCTATGCCTTTGCGGTGGGCATGGCGGGCAATGCCATCATGGGCCAGACCGGGCCGGTGACGCCATGGCCGACCTATCTGAAGCCATTGTCTGTGGCCGATATCAAGGCGCTGCAGGCGGGCCTTACGGCGCAGGGATACAATGCGGGTCCTGTGGACGGCATTCCCGGTCGCCAGACCAAGCTCGCGCTGATGGGTTTCCAGAAGTCACGCGGCGTCGTGGCGGATGGCTATCCGACCAAGGAGATGCTGGACCTGGTGACGGGAACGAGTTCAGGCGGCGGCACCGTGGGTGTCTCTTCGGCTGACGGGCCAAGCTGATTATTCGGTATACTCTCCCACGCCATCCTTCAGGCCGAACCGGGCGAACAGTACCATGAAGGCCAGCAGGCCGGCACAGAAGACGAAGGGCAGCTGCGGGTTGACGTACTCGTAGATGAACAGGCCGAAGAAGGGCGTGATGATGAAGCCCATCCCGTTGGCGGAAATGACCAGCCCGGCGACGTTGCCCTGAAGCTGGGGTGAGACGGCGAGCGATGCGCCGCTGGAGAAGCCCGGCCGGGCAAGACCCTGGCCGAGGCCGATACAGAACTGCGCGAGGATCAGGCTGGCATAGTCGCGCGCGAAGACGAGAATGATCGCGCCCACGAAGAGCGGCACGCAGCCGACCATCATCAGTGTTTTGTTGCGCATCTTGATACGCGGGATCAGCACGAGCTGGGCCAGCAGCACGGCGAGGGCGCCGACCGTGAAGGCCGGGCCGGTGAACTGGGCTGCTTCACGGCCGCTGACGCCCATTCGGTCCATCACGGTGAACACGAAGACCTGCGTGAGGATGCCGGTTGTCAGCGAGAGGCAGACGGCGAAGATCAGGAAGGGCAGGACCGGGCCCGAGCGCCAGAGCCCGCGTGCGCCCGTCTCGTCATCGAACTGGGTCGCGTCGGTCACGGGTTCGCGCTGTTCCGGCAGGCGGAACCAGATCAGGGCCGACATGGTGAAGGCGATGACTGCCGTAACCGCCAGCGGGCTGAGCAGGCCAGCGGTGGCAACCAGCGCGGCCGCGAATGCCGGGCCGATCACGGTGCCGACGCTGAAGCCGGACGTGATGAACGCGATTTCCGATTGGCGCTCTGCCGGACTTGTCCGGTCAGCGACATAGGCCTGCGCGGCCGGGTTCGTGCCGGAACCGAGAAGGCCGAACATGGTGCGCGATAGGGCAAGGCACGAGAAAACCAGCAGCGTGCCTGTGATGTAATGATTGAGGCTTAGCCAGCCAAAGAGCAGCAGGAGCGTCATCGACAGGCCATAGCCGGCAAGGCCCAGCGCTGCGACCGGACGTCGGCCCCAGCGGTTCGAGCGTTTACCCCAGAAAGGCGATGTGACTGACCACCAGAAGGCCGACAGTGCGAAGATCGATCCCGCCATCCAGTCCGGCAAGTTCAGCTCGCGGGTCATGGGGGGCAGCACGGCCGCAATCAGCATCGTATTGCCAGCCCCGATCGCCATCAGCGAGAAGAACAGGAGAAAGAAAGCCCCCCGACGATCGGGCCGCGACACGCCTTCAGGGGAATCATCTGTGTGGGTCATGAAGATGACTAATCAGGCGGTGCTGCCGAAAAGTCCAGACAGCGTCTTAGCCATTATTTCCGGTTGCCGTCGGGTAGCAGGCACCAGACCAGGGCGTCAGGTTTGCATCGGTCATCGAGCGGTTGGAATAGGCGACACAGGCGCGGCCATAATCGCGAACGGCCTGCGTAGCCTGTTCCTCAGCCCAGGAATGGGCGCAGGCGGCCTGATCGGGCGCCAGGCTGTCAGCCGGCATGCCCGGTTGTCGCGCTGCATCAATGAAGCTGGAGACACAGGCGGCATAGGCCGTGATTTCGGCGAGGAAGGCGGCGCGCGCGTCGTCACCGGCTTCGAGTTCCGCAACAGACGTATAAGTCGCCGCGGCAAAGTCCGGCTGCACGAGATCACCACATGTATCACGGACGATGGTCCGGCCCTGCATGGTCTGTTCGGGCGCGCAGACGCGGTAGCCATCGCTTGGAACGGGTGGCTGGGCGGTTGCCGAGAGGCCGCTGGAGGCAAATGCAAGGGCAGCAAACATGATACGCATTGTCGAACCACAACTCCTTGGTCGCCACCCCCGATGGCCCTTCCTCTTGTTGATACGGGGTGCGCCGGGCCCAATCAACAGTCGTGTGCAAGCCGTGTCCCGTCTGAAATGAAACGCAGGGTTAAGACCCTTCTGCGTAGATCACGGCTGTTCCTGCCTCGAAAGGTCTCGCCTTGGCGCAGCTTGCCGGCCTCATACTTGTCTTTGTCCTCGTTTTTGGCGGCCTCTTCCTGACAGGCGGAAGCGGCGCCATGCATGCGCTGCCCTTCGAGATGGCGCTGATCGGCGGCGCGGCAGTGGGTACGGTCCTGATCGGTAATTCACTGAGCGTGGCGCGCGAAGCGCTCGGCGGCTTTGCCAAGGCCTTTGGCGGCGCGAAGTGGCGACGGGATGATTATCAGGACCTTCTGGTCCTGCTTGGCACGCTGATGCGCAAGGCACGCCAGGGCGGCTTTGTGGCCATCGAAGCCGATATCGAGACGCCTGAAGACTCAGCTGCTTTCGAAGCGGCGCCCCGTATCCTGGACGACGAAGCGGCCTGCGGCATGATCTGTGATGCGTTCCGCCTGATGGCACTCGACCTGTCGGACCCCGCGCGCGCCGAACAGCGGATGGACCAGTCCATCGCTGCCTATCTCGACCAGCGGATGAAAGCGGTCGGCGCGCTCAATACGCTGGCCGATGCCCTGCCGGCGCTCGGCATCGTGGCGGCTGTGCTGGGTATTATTCGCACCATGGGGTCGATCGACCAGTCGCCTGCCGTTCTGGGTACGATGATCGGATCGGCCCTGCTGGGCACCTTCCTGGGTGTTTTCCTGGCCTATGGCCTTGTCGGACCGGTTGCCGCCCGGTTCGGGCAGATTGTTGATGAGGATGCCCGGTTTCTCGACGTGATCAGGTCCACGCTTGGCGCGTATAGCGAAGGTCTGGCCCCCGGAATCGCCCTCGAAATGGGCCGCGCTGCGATACCGCCTGCCCTCCAGCCCGATACGGCGGCGCTGGAACAGGCCCTCAGCGCGTCGCGATTCATTGCCAAATCCCGAACAGCGGCCTGAAATTCCTCAGTATTTATTTAATTTGGGCGCAATCGTGCTCTGTCATATTCGTCTCAACTCTATTGGGATGAGGTAGATGCCATGGTCGATCAAACTGCAGAGATGATGCCACAGCGCGATTACTGGCTGTCTGGCAACCTGAAAACCCTTGCAACGGGGCTGACCGGGATCATTGCGATCTTTGTTGCCCTCAAAGCAATGGCCTACAATCCAGGCTATGAGATCACCCTTGACGACCATATCTTCCGGACAGTGGCTTTTGCCTCCCTGACGGTGTGGGTTACATTGACCATTGGATTGAGACGCGCCGGTGCAGCAGCCATCATCGTGCTGGGCATGGCCACTTTCATCGAGCTGATCCTGGCGCCTGTGCGCGGCGAGTCCTACGGAACGCTGGCATCGGCCAATATGGGCATCGTGCTCGCCTATTGCGGGCTGCAGCTCTACTGCTACCGGATCAACGAAGACAGCACAGACCATTAGTTTTTCTACTCGCGCTCGAATGATACCCCCTGTTCATAACAGGGCAGGCAGTGCCAATGTTCGCCATCGGCAGCAAAGGCCGACAAATCTGCGTACCCGCAGGCGCGCCATCTCTCCACTTTAAACGCGCATTATGCGGCCCGCTAAAGGCTTCAGACTCCCCGGAATCGGCTGGATGGCGCCCAGAGCGCCTGACGATTGTCATATGATGGCAACCTTAAAGTTTGAAGGTCAGGCCTTCCCGGCCTAGTCTTTCGTACATATCTGACCTGCCCAGGCCCGGAGGCTAAGCCTATTGTCGCGTTTTGAAGAACTGATTGCCACGGTCGAGACCTATGAAGGGCTCGCTGCCGAGAATTACAATCGCATACGCTCGTTGGCCGAAGAGATGCGGGCAGGCTTGTGCGACTATATCGGTGCGCCGGACGGCATTTGCGTGCATCTGGTGCCACCGCAGGGGGCATTTGAGCCCAAAGCGCATGGCGATCAGGCATTTTCCCTGCCGCCACGGGGCTTTCGCCCGCTCGTGCCTATAGCGTTCGGACTGGCTGTGCGTGTGTCGAAACAGGCCGACTGGATGCGCGTAACCATGGAATGCCGCAAGGTTGGCGAGATCTTCATCATCCAGATCGAGGATGGCTCAGAATATGAATTTCGCCTTCCACTGAAGGACAAGGACCCGGAACCTTTCTATGAACATGTCTACTCACATGTGCTGAACTGGTTTGCGGAGAACATCGAGCGCTACAAGGTCGGCGACTATGGCACCCGCGAGATCGGGTTCGACTTTGCAGATGACATCAAGGCCCAGCCCGCATAATGCGGGTCGGGGGCAACATGGCTGTTGAGCTGACAGGGCGCGCATGAACGAGATGAACTTTGCACTTGCAGCTGCCGGATCGGGCGAGCTGATCTTCGCATGTGCGCTGATCGGCGCGCTCGGCATTGGTGCGCAATGGCTCGCCTGGCGCCTTCAGGCGCCCGCCATCGTTCTGATGGCGCTGGCAGGCCTCGCAGCGGGGCCGCTCTGGGCTGTGCTGTTTGGTTCGCCGCTGCTGGATCCCGAGCGCGTGTTCAATGGCGGCGGCAATGACCTGCTGCGGCCCATCGTGTCACTCGCCGTTGCGGTTATCCTGTTTGAGGGCGGTCTTGTCCTGAAATTCGAGAACCTGCGCGACGCCGGCGCGGCCGTGCGGCGCATGGTATTCATCGGCGGTCCCTTGGCGTGGTTCCTGGGTACGCTGGCGGCGCGCTATGCCGCCGGGCTCGACTGGTCCAGTTCCATCGTGTTTGCAGGCGTCATGGTGGTGACCGGGCCGACCGTGATCATGCCGCTGTTGCGGCAGTCAAAGCTGGGCGGACGGACGGGGCAGTTCCTGAAATGGGAAGGCATCGTCAACGATCCCGTCGGCGCGCTGTTTGCGGTTGCCTCGTTCGAGATCATCCGCGTGGCGGCAACGGGCGAATCCATTCTTGGCAAGGGCGCAATGATCGTGCTGGCTGCCGGCATGGGTGTGGCGCTCGGCATTGCCTTCGGCTGGGCTATGGTGAGGGCGTTCCGCGCCGGCTGGACGCCGGAATACCTCAAAGCCCCTATCATCTTCGCCTCGATCATCCTCTGCTACGCCCTGGCCGAACAGATCGAGAAGGAAATCGGCCTCGTCGCCGTGACAGCCTATGGCATGACGCTGGCCAACTCGCGCCTCGCCGGCATTGCCGAGCTGCGCAAGTTCAAGGAAGACATCGCCGTTCTCCTCGTTTCGGGCGTGTTCGTGATCCTGACGGCGAACCTGCGGCCCGATGTCATCAAGGACGCGCTGACATGGCGTACATTGGCCTTCCTGCTGTGCATGCTGTTCATCGTGCGGCCGCTGTCCGTATGGATCGCCACATTCGGCACGCTGAAGCGAAACGAGGCCCTTCTGCTGGGCTGGATCGCGCCGCGCGGGATCGTGGCAGTGGCCGTCTCCAGCCTGTTTGCAACCCTGCTGGAAGATCTCGGACGACGCGGCGACAGCAAGTTCTACTTCTCCGGCGCAGAACAGATCACGCCGCTCGCCTTCGCGATGGTGTTCGTCACAGTTGTGCTGCACGGCTTTACCATTGGGCCACTGGCGCGACGACTTGGCCTTGCGCGCAAGGAAAAGCCGGGCGTGCTGCTTGTGGGTGTGAACCCGTGGAGCATCGATCTGGCCAAGGTTCTGCGCGATGTCGGTATCGAGCCGATCCTTGCGGACAATAACTGGCGGCGCCTGCGGCCGGCGCGCGAAGCGGGCCTCAACACATTCTTTGGCGAGGTCCTGTCGGAGGATGCCGAAGTGCGGCTCGACCATTCAGCCTTTGACCAGGTCGTCGGCCTGTCTGCAAACGAACCCTATAATGCGCTCGTATCAGGGCATTTTGCCCCCGAACTGGGGCGCCACAAGGTCTACCAGCTCTCGGCGCAGGACACCGAGGATGAAGACCCGCGCGCTATCGGCATGGGCACGCGCGGCCGCACGCTCATTAAGCGTGGGCGCGGCTATGACAGCCTGATCCGCGATCATTATCGCGGGTGGACGTTTGGCAAGACCAAGCTGACCGACGAGTATGATCTCAAGGATTTCCGCGAAGATCGGCCAAAGTCTGATCTCGTCGCCGAATTGCGTCTCGACGGCACGATCCTCTTCCTTGGTCCGAACCGTGAGCCAAAGGGCGGCGAAGGCGTGACACTGATCAGTTTCGGCCCGGCAAAGCCAACGGAATCGGATAAAGAATTGGCCTCAGCCCAGGCTGGGTGAGAAGTGTGGTTATAGTTCGAAATATGTATTTAGCTTCCGGCGTTCTGGCTGGATAGCATTTTCATACCTAAAAATGGGCTGTAAAAAATATATGTTCCCAAATATAAATTTTTTGTCAGATCAAGGATTGATCGTGCGTGCTGTGAATCCAACCAGTCTTCAGCGGGCGGATTATTCCCCAGCCGATTGAAGTCCCGCGCCATGGGTACGCAACCAGGCGCGTTGACGCTTCCAGTCCGGGACGCATTTGGCCACATGGGCCCAGAACTTGGGGGAGTGATTCATCTCAAGTAAATGCGCGCATTCATGGGCCGCGACATAGTCCAGCACCTTGGGTGGGGCCATGATCAGGCGCCACGAGAAGGACAGCTGGCCGTCTGAGGTGCAGGAGCCCCAGCGCGAGCGGGTATCTTTTACAGAAATCGCTTTATATTCAACGCCCAGCGTGTCGCAGTGGCGTGTAACGGCGCGCGTCAAATCGGCCTTGGCCTGCTTTTTCAAATAGCGGGTCACGCGCAACGGTAGCCCCTCCGGATCGCCCGGCGCGCTTAGCAGTTTCGGCTCGCCCGGCCACATTTTAGGCAAGCGGCCTTCCCCATTGGCGGTCAGCTGGCAGGATTCTCCCCGAAACTGGATAAACTCAGCCTCTTCAAACCGTACGGTCTCAGGCAGGTGCTGCAACCGTGTGGAGATCCACTCGACGCGTTCTGCAGCAAATGCTGCAGCATCCTTGATCTGGCGGTTGCTGGGGGCGACGGCGACGGCCTCGCGGCGGCGCTCGTCCAGCCTGAGAATCAACCGGCGCGCCTTGGAATTGACTTCAAATCGTACGACAACGCGCGCACCATTCGGCGCCTTCAATGTCATTGTCTGGCCATTGTTGTATGCCATGTTTAAACTCTCAAGAGACGCGTCGGGGACACCTGCTCGCAGTATTCAATAAAGGGACCAAAGATGAAATATCTGCTGACAGGCGTTGCCGCCATAGCTTTGCTTACGGCATGCGGTGACAAAAACAAGGACAAGGATGGCGCCAGCCCGGCAGGGATCGAACTTTCCGATGGCAAGCTGCAAGGGGTCAAACTCCGCAAAGGAGACCCAGCTACCGCCGGTGCCGTTCTCAGCGCCTTCTCACTCGACAAGTCCGGTTCGGGCCGCGTCAGCTTTACCGGCAGCGACGTAAATGGCGCCAAGGCGGTCTTCAAGAACGTCACGCTCGTCTCGGCTGAAGAGATGGATGCCGAAGAGGCAGACGATGATGGTGAACTCCACCTGAAAGGCTCTGACCTCAAGGCCGGCGAGATGACATTCGAAGGCCTCGGCATGCTCAACGGCAAGCCGAACTTCTCCAAGATCGTTCTCTCCGATGTCAGCTTCGTGCCGAAAGACCCGGCCGAAAATCAAGGCTCCAGCAAGATCAAGTCGATGGAACTCGTGAACCCATCGCCGGAAACAGCCGCCTGGATCGCCAGCCTGTTCGGCAAGGGCGAAGCCATGGACATGCCGGAAGGCAAGGCGCTCGCCTTTGATCTCTGGTCGATGAAGGACGTGAACTTCAAGATCGACGAGGAAGAAGGCCAGAAGGGCGATTTCCTCATCTCAACGGTCGAAGTGCTCGGCCTGAAGGATGAAAAAGCGGCGCAGATGGCCATGAAGGGCCTCACGCTCAACATGATCGACCCGACTGACAATACAGACCTGAAGGCCAGCCTCGGGGATGTCGACATTCGCGGTGTGAACCTTGCCGTGCTGAAGGGCATGAGCGGCGAAGAGGCCGGCAGTGGCGTAGCAGCCAGCATGCTTGAGGTCTTCCAGAACGATCCGGCCAATCCGGGCTATGACTCGGTGCTGATCGACGATCTGAAAATTGCCGTGTCCGGCGCTGAATTCGACATGCCGAAGCTGAAATCCAAGGTTTCGCGCGACAAGAAGGGCCGGGCCGTCAAAGTCGTCACCGATCCGTTCAAGATGACGCTCGGCACCAGCGAAGGCGAACTCGGCGAGAAATTTGGCGCCCAGCTGGCCCTGCTCGGCTATGAAAAGCTGGAGCTCAGCGGCCAGGGTGAACAGGCCTATGATCCCGACAAGGACATGGTCACCATCGCAAAGGGCAAGAATTTCTGGAAGCTGGAAGATGGTTTCCGGGTTGATTTCTCCGGCCAGTATGAAGGCGCCAGCGCGATGGCGGCGGCCCAGGCCAAGGCGACTGCCGCTGATGCCCCGGCCGATCCGGGCAGCATGATGCAGGATGCGATGGACAAGCTGGCAATCCACAATTTCCAGCTCGCCATCGATGATGATGGCTTCCTCGCCCGCGGATTCAACGCCTATGCGGCCCAGTCGGGTGAAGACCCGCAGCAGCTGCGCAGTCAGGCGGCAGGCATGATGGCCATGGCGCCAATGATGGCGGGCGGCTCAGGCATCGACATGGAGCTGGCGAGCGAACTGGCCACGGCGCTCTCGTCCTTCATCACCGATCCGAAGACGCTGACAATCACGCTGGCTCCGGCCAAGCCGCTGCGTCTGGCAGAGTTTTCGGAGATGGATGATCCCTCGGCCCTGACCAAGACGGCGCTCGGCTTTACCGCCAAGAACGAATAGGCACCGGCCACATTCGAAACTGAATGGCGCGCGTTTCCTGCTGGAGACGCGCGCTTTTCTTTATGCTCCGGGCAGGGCATAGGCTCTTGGCCATGAAGATTGCATTTTTCGGAGACGTCGTTGGCAAGCCCGGCCGGGCCGCCGTGCTGGAGCACCTGCCAGGCCTCAAGGCGCGCCTGCGGCTCGATTTCGTTGTCGTGAACGCCGAGAATTCGGCGGGCGGTTTCGGCCTCACCGAATCCATCGCGAACGATTTCTTCGGCGCTGGCGCTGACTGCCTCACCCTCGGCGACCATGCCTGGGACCAGCGCGAGGCGATGACCTATATCCAGCGCGAGCCGCGCCTCCTGCGCCCGCTGAACTATCCGCCATCGGCCAATGCGCCGGGCAAGGGCGCCCATCTCTATGCCCTGCCGGACGGGCGCCGCGTCGGCGTCATCCAGGCGCAGGGCAATGTTTTTATGCGCCAGACACTGGTCAATCCGTTCGAGGCCGTCGATGCCGCGCTCGATTCCATGCCGCTTGGCGCCGTGGCCGATGCCATCATCGTCGACATGCATTGCGAGGCGACCTCCGAGAAAATGGCCATGGGCCACCATTGCGACGGCCGCGCCAGCCTCGTCGTCGGCACGCACACCCATGTGCCCACCGCCGACACGATGATCCTCGAAAACGGCACCGCCTACCAGACCGATGCGGGCATGTGCGGCGACTATGACAGCGTCATCGGCATGCAGAAGCAGAACTCCCTCAACCGCTTCATCACCCAGCTCCCCGGCGAACGCTATCAACCCGCCCTCGGCGACGGCACCCTCTGCGGCACCTATGTCGAAACCGACGACAAAACAGGCTTGGCCCTCCGCATAGAACCCATCCGCATGGGCGGGAGACTGAGCGAGCAAGTGCCCGCCTAAGCGAACTTTCCCCCAACCGCAGTCCCGGCGAAAGCCGGGACCGCAGGCAATTTGGGAAAGGCGCTAGCCCTAAGGCGTCACCACCGGGAACCAGAAGTCGGGCCGGTCGAGCGTGCCGAAGAAGGCCTGCAGCATGGCCGGATTGCCGCTGACGGTCGCGGCGCCGGACTGGAGCTGTTCCGGCAGGGCCGTCTGGCCGAGCAGGATAAGGTCGAGCACTGAGCGGTCGAGCGTCAGCGTCACGGCGGCATTATCGCTGCTGCCTTCGCGAGGTACGAGGACTGACTTGCCAACGTGCAGCGTCATCGCCTCATCCCGGTCCGGGAAGACCAGGTTCACCGCGAAGGGCTCTGCCGTCATCTTCGCCGGATTGAACCTTGCGGCGAGGGAATCCATCAGGTCGATCGATTTGACCGCGCGCAGGAATTCCGGATTACCGAGCTGCGGATTGCCGACGTTTGGAATGCCATTGCGCAGCTCGCTGGCGCCGACGAGGAAATAGCTGCGCCAGGCGCCACTCTCGGCCTGGAAGCCCAGCTGTTCATAGGTCGCGGCGAGCCAGTTGCGAGCGGTTTCGTTTTCCGGCTGTGCAAAGACGGCATGGTTGAACACTTCGGCCGCCCAGCGGTAATCGCCGGCCTCGAAAGCCTTCGCGCCAAGGCTAAGTGTTGCGGCCAGCCCGCCCATGGCCTCGACATAACGCGCCGCCGTGACGACATGCGGCAGCTCGTAATACTCGGCCGGGACCCCGCCCCACCAGCCGAAATAATATTGGTACACGGCCTTGGCATTGTGATTCAGCGTGCCGTAATAGCCGCGCGTATTGAAGGCATCGGCCGCGCTCTCGAAGGCGGGTTCGGTCACTGCTTCGGCGGCCTCGGTCATCGTTGCGCCAGCATTCGCTGCGCGCAGGGTCTGGTCGTGGACGTAGCGATAGATGTCGCGCTGGCCTTCTAGCAGGCTGTCGACATTCTCTTCGCCCCATGTCGGCCAGTGGTGGGAAGCGAACACAACGTCCGCCTTGTCCCCATAGGTTTCCAGCACATGATCGATGGCCCGGCTCCAGCCGAGGGCATCGCGCACTTTCGCGCCGCGCGGTGTCAGCAGGTTATGGAACGTGGCGGTCACGACTTCAGCCGTGCAGAGCGCGCGCTTTTCCGGCAGGTAGAACATGAATTCGGCCGGCGCTTCGGTGCCCGCCGCATCAATGAATTCGAACGTCACGCCGTCGATCACGCGCTGTGTGCCGCGTCCGGAAATCTCTTCGGTCGGCGCGATCAGGCTGATCGTGCCTTGTGGCAGGCCGGGGCCGAGGCCTGAGCCGACATGTGCCGTTGAGCTGCGCGGGATCGTGTTGCCGAACATGAAGCTCGAGCGGCGGCTCATCTGGTTGCCGGCAATCAGGTTCTCGCTGACGGCATGTTCAAGGAAGCCGACCGGCGCAATGATCGGCACATTACGCGCTTTCGCGTCTTCCTCGGTGAGGACACCACGCGCACCGCCGAAATGGTCGGCGTGGCTGTGTGTATAGATCATGCCCGTGACCGGTTTTTCGCCCAGCGTGTCATTGACCAGTTTCAGCGCCGCGCTGGCCGTTTCCGTGCTCGTCAGCGGATCAACGATAATCCAGCCGGTCTTGCCCTCGATCACGCTCATCACGGAGAGATCATAGCCGCGCACCTGCCAGATGCCTGGACCGACCTCGAACAGGCCATGTTCGGCTGCAAGGCGCGACTGGCGCCAGAGGGACGGGTTCACCGTGTCCGGCGCATCGCCCTTCAGGAAGTCGAATTGCGGGATCGCCCAGACGACATGGCCGTCTTCGGCGAGAATGGCCGGCGCGTCGATGTACGCAATGCGCCCGCGGGCCGCGTCTTCAAAATCACTCTGCTCATCCAGTGGCAAGCGCGCCGCGAGCGCGGCATTGGCGACGCGTGTGGCCTCTGTGGCAACGCCCGCAGCAGGTAGGGCTGGCACTGCGTGAGCAGGAGCCGTTTCCGGCGCAAGCGCCTCAGGGGCTGTCGCCTGGCTGGCGCAGGCTGACAGGGCAATGGCACATAGTGAAAACATGCTGTGGCGCATACTGGGTTCCTCTCCCGGATTTTTCCCCAGCTTTCAGGATTTGCCAGCTCTCTGCAAGGGCTACAGCCGCGGAGCTTGGCGCTTTGCCCATCCTGCGCTAAAGCGCACGCTTCACGTTTCTGACCCCCCGAAGAGGTTTTCATGGCCGGCCATAGTAAATGGGCAAACATCCAGCACCGCAAAGGTGCACAGGACAAGAAGCGCGCCGTCAGGTTTGCGCGTCTGTCGAAAGAGATCACGATCGCTTCCAAAATGGGCGGACCTGACCCGGACGGAAACCCGCGCCTGCGCCTGGCGATCCAGAACGCCAAGGGCCAGTCGGTCCCGAAGGACAACATCCAGCGCGCCATCGACAAGGGCCAGGGCGGCGGCGGCGATGATTATGTCGATATCCGCTATGAGGGCTTTGGTCCCGGCGGTGTCGGCATCATTGTCGAGGCCTCGACTGACAACAAGAACCGCACCGCGACCGATGTGCGCACCGCTTTCTCCAAGAATGGCGGCAATCTGGGCGAAACGGGCTCCGTCTCGTTCAGCTTCGACCAGGTCGGCGAAATCGAATATCCCCTCTCTGTGGGTACCGAGGACGAAGTCATGGAAGCGGCGATCCTTGCGGGCGCCTCGGACGTCGAAACCGACGCGGAATCGCACTGGATCTATACGGCCCGTGAAGACCTTCAAACGGTCGCCGATGCGCTGACCGAGCATTTCGGGGCCGATATTGAAGCCAAGTCGACCAAGCTGATCTGGAAGCCGCAGAACAATATCCCCGTGGACGGCGATTCCGCCGACACGTTGATGAAGCTGCTTGATGTGCTCGACGAACTGGATGACGTGCAGAACGTCTATGACAATTCCGAGCTTTCGGACGAGGAAGCCGCACGCCTGTCAGCCGAATAGGCTGGTCAGGCTGGCATTTTCGCCGGCGGGAATGCGCCCGCACGGCTAAGCGATGACGAGACCGGATGCTGGAGCACTTTCTCCAGCCAATGTGCGGTGTCGATCAGCTTGCCGAGATCGAGGCCGGTCTCGAAACCGGCCCGTTCCAGCATATAGACCACGTCTTCGGTGGCCACATTGCCCGTGGCGGCTGGCGCGAACGGACAGCCGCCAATGCCGCCGCAACTCGCGTCAATCACATCCACACCCGCTTCAACGGCCGCTGCGACATTGGCAAGGCCAGCGCCGCGCGTGTCGTGGAAATGCATGCGCAGGTAAACGTCGGGCGCTTCCATTCGCACCCGCTCAATCGCTGCGCGCACGTCCCAGGGTGTTGCCACGCCAATCGTATCGCCGAGGGCGAGTTCATTGACGCCCGCACGCTGCGCCTGCGCCGCGAGATTGCCAACGATGGCAAGATCCACGTCGCCATCGAACGGATCGCCGAAGGCAACGGAGATGGTCGCTGACAGGGGAATGCCGGCCTCGAGAATGAGCGGGGCGCACTGGGCGAGCATATCGGCGCTCTCCTGCGGGCTCATGCCCTGATTGCGACGACCAAACGTTTCTCCAGCCACAAGCACGAAATTGATCTCGTCGGCGCCCGCATCAATCGCCCGGCGCACGCCTTTTTCGTTCAGGGCAAGCGCGATGTGACGCGTCGCTCTGGAACGGTCGACGCCTGCAAATACGGCGGCGGAATCGGCCATTTTCGGCACGGCTTTCGGATTGACGAAACTGCCGGATTCCATGCGCTGCACGCCCGCCTCTTCCAGGCGCGCAATGAATTCGAGTTTCTGCGAGACGCTGAGGTCGGCCGGATCGTTCTGCAATCCGTCGCGCGGGCCGACTTCAACGATATCAATGCGGCGTGTCATGATTTCTATTCCTGTCTACTTGCCCTGGAAGGCCGGGGCGCGGCGCTCGACGAAACTCGCCACCCCTTCCTTGAAGTCGAATGTGGTGAAGCTTGCCGCCATTGCATCATCGGCGTCTGCCAGGCTTTCCGAATAGGACTGGAAATAGGACGCGCGAACCTGCTTTTTCATCACCGCGACCGAGCGCGGCGACACTTGTGTGGACAGGAACGCGGCAAGGTCCATGACATGCGGCATCAGTTCGTTTGATGGCAGGGCCTTGTTGACGAGACCAAGATCGGCCGCCTCGGCACCTTTGAAGACGCGCGCCGTAAACAGAAGGTCGAGGGCATTTGCCTCGCCGACGAGCCTTGGCAGCAGCCAGCCAATGCCGTGTTCGGCAATGAGGCCGCGCTGGGCGAAGGCAGTTGTGAACTTCGCGTCCTCAGCGGCAAAACGCATGTCCGCGAAGAGCGTGAAGATGAGGCCGATGCCTGCACAGGGGCCGTTGATGGCCGCTATGATGGGCTTGGGGCAGGCGTAGAGATAGCCAAACCGGCCGTTATAGATTTTCTCGAGGCCCTCTGGCGTGCCGCGCTCAACACTTGCTGTCGCCGATTTGGCGCCAGCATCCGTGTCGCCCTGAATGTCCTGCAAATGGTTCATGTCGGCGCCCGCGCAGAAGCCCCGTTCTGCACCCGTGACGATGATGCAGCGAACATCCTGATTGTCGCCCGCCGCGCGGATGGCCGTTTCCAGTTCTGCCTGCATGACCGGCGTCCAGGCATTCAGACGCTCGGGCCGGTTCAGGGTCAGCGTCAGGACGCCATTGTCGAGGGTTTCCAGAATTTGCGTGTAAGCAGACATGTGCGTTTTCTCCGTGATTTTTGGTGAGTGTAAACGCCTTTCCCGTAAATGCGCAGCCTGAATCAGTTGACCACAGGGCGGGGGTGGTAGCGGTCTGCCGCCAGCACGCCTTTGAGCAGGCTCGCAGCGAGGGGCGCATCGCCGCGCTGCCTGTGCAGCACCGAGATGTCGCCTGTCGTTTCCGCGACCGCGGCATCGACCTGGCTGAAGTCGAGCACGTTCGCTTCGCGCAGCTTCCCGAGCAGGTCGTTCTCGGTGATCTTGGCCTTCGCCATCTGGTCGCGCAACATCTTGCCATTGGCCATGATCAGGCGCGGTTTGTTATTGGTGCTGCCTTCGAAGAGGTCTGAGTGGACACGCAGTGTCGCAACGCCCATCTGCAGCACAAACAGCGCCGCAAGCGCGACAATGCCCTGCACGAGTGGAGGATCCGGCGCGAGGATAACCGAGGCGAGGACCGAGCCAATCGAAACGGTGACCGCGAAATCGAAACCGCTCATCTTGGAAAAACTACGCACGCCGGCAAGGCGCGTCATGACGATCAGCGACAGATACATGGCAGCTGCCGTGATGATGACCATCATAAGTGGGCGCGGGCTTGATACGATCCATTCCATGATTGAATTCCCCTCTGTTGCAGACCAAGCGCATCATTCCGGTCGCGGTTCCGCTGGCGCGCCCGGCTGACCTGACTTATGGAGGGTTTCATGACCGATTATTCTCCGCCCCTCACCGGTACGGCCCAGGATGAAACCCGCGAGCTGCGCCCGAAATTCAATGCTGACGGCCTGATTGCCGCCATCGCGCAGGATGCGACCAGCGGCGAAGTGCTGATGCTGGCCTGGATGAACGCGGAGGCATTGGCGGCGACCATTGCAACCGGGCGCGCCACCTATTGGTCGCGCTCGCGGAGTGCACTCTGGGTAAAGGGCGAGACATCAGGCCACGTACAGAATGTGGTCGAAGTGCGGGTTGATTGCGATCAGGACGCAGTACTTCTGCGCGTCAACCAGACGGGCGGGGCGTGCCATACGGGTCGCGGCAGCTGTTTCTATCGCGTCGTCGAGCCGAACGGGCAGGCGCTTTCACTGGACGCGCAGACCGACTAGGCTTAGCCGTTGAGACTGCAAAACAAGGGGATATCCATGCGCCTGAGACATTTGATGATCGCTGCTTCAACCGCGGCCCTGCTGGCCGCCTGCGCGCCGAAAACGCCGGCGCCAGCGCCTGAGGCCGCGGCGCCTGAAGCAGAAGTGGAAACGGTCGAGGCTGAAGCGCCGCTGCACGTAGACGTGATCGATTGCGGCACGATCAAGGTGTCGGACCTCGATATCTTCTCGTCCGCGGGCGACTATGCAGGCGTGAGCGACACGCTGACCGACAGCTGTTTCCTCGTGAAGCACCCGAACGGCATCCTGCTCTGGGATCTTGGCCTCCCGGGCATGCTGGTCGGCAATGGCGAAAACACCCAGGGCGTCTTCACCGTCTCGCTTGATACGTCGCTGACGGAGAAGCTGGCCGACCTCGGCGTGGTGCCCTCGGAAATCAACTATGTCGCCATCTCGCACAGTCACTTCGACCATACGGGGCAGATCGATCAGGTTCAGGGCTCGACCTGGCTGGTCAATCAGAAGGAAAAGGACGCCATGTTCCCGCCGGACGGTTCGGCGCCTTACGACCCAAGCCTAGCGCCGACATTCGCCATGTTCAGCCCGATGGAACAGCAGGTGATCGGTGATGAATATGACGTGTTCGGCGACGGATCCGTCGTGATCTTTCAGACGCCCGGCCACACCCCCGGCCATTCGTCGCTCCAGCTGATGATGCCGGAAAGCGGACCGGTCCTGCTGACCGGCGATCTCTACCACCGCAAGGAAAGCCGCGAACTGAAGCGCGTACCCCGCTTCAACTTTGATGAAGCCGAGACGCTTGCCTCCATGGATGCGTTCGAGGCCCGCGCCGAGCGCCTTGGTGCCAAGGTCATAATCCAGCACGAGCCGGATGATATCGAAGCGCTCAACGGCGAAATCCGCTAGGTCTTTAGGGCGCGTCGGTATCGCCGGGAAAGGCGAAAATCGACGCGTCCGGGTCCGGCTTGCCTGAAATCGCTGCGGCGACAATTTCCGCCCCGATGACGCTGAACGTGATGCCATTGCCGCCAAAGCCCATCAGGGCGTGAACATTCGTTTGGCCGGGCACAGGGCCAAGGAAGGGCAGGCCTGTCGTCGATTCGCCGAATGCGGCGGCCCAGCGATGTGACGGCGGATAGAGCGCCACGCCTGTCAGCGCCTCAAACTTCTTCACCAGTGTCGCGACCTTGCGCTCCAGCTTTGCAGCGTTCATGTGGCCGGTCTCGAAGGGTTCATCTTCGCCGCCAATGACGACGTGGCCATCCGTATGCGTGCGGAAATAGAGATAGGGGTCTGACCCCTCCCACACGATGTGATTGTCCAGCCAATCGGGCAGCCTGCTGCGCGGCCGCGCCGCGATGGCCCAGGTCGAGATGATCCGGTGCTCGCGGCTTTCCAGAGACTTGAGAAATTCATAGCCGGTGCAGAAGACGGCGTGGCCGCAGGTCAGGATCTGGCCATTTGACAGTGTCACGGCGGCCTGTGCGCCGGTGGCTACGAAATCGCAGACTTCCATCGGAGACACGATTTCCAGTCCTGAATCCATGGCGCGCCGAAGCAGGCCTGCAGTCAGACGCGCGGGATCAGCGGAGGCAGACGGTTCGCTGAGGAGCGCGCCGGTACGGTCCATCCCATAGGTATCGCGCAATTCCTGCGCAGGTATGAAGCGGGAGATCAGCCCCGCCGCCTCACGCGCTTTTTGCTCCGTCTGCAGTGCGCGGAAACCGAATTCATCTCCAGCCAGGTAAAGCGCAGGCTTTTCGGTGTACCCACAGGGGATGTTTTCCAGCCTGACAATCTCACCCAGACGCTGAACTGCCTTTGCAGAGCGCTTCCATGCGCGGACGGCTTGTTCTTCGCCGATCATCTCTGACAGTTTGGTGAGCGGCGTGTCGATCTCGTACTGGATCATCGCCGTGCTGGCAGGTGTGGAGCCCGTTACCGGCGGACGACGGTCGATCAGCAGGACGCGGCGTTTGCCGTCGCACAAGTGCCAGGCCGTGAGCGCGCCGCTGATGCCGGATCCAGCAATTATGACATCATAGGTCGCATGCTTGGGTTTCTGGCGAACTGCCAGCTTCGGCGGCCCTTCGGCCAGCCAGAGCGGCTGTCCCGTGCGCAGGTCGCGCTTTTCTGTTTCAGTGTGTGAATCTGCTGCGTCTGCCATGCGAACTCCCTGCGCGCGGGGGTCGGGAAGCTTCGCGCGAAGGAGAGATACGGGCAAGCCGCCAACAGGTTCACGACCTGCCCGTATTTATTTGGCTCGGTTCAGTTCCCGCTTTCGAGCAGGCGCCGGGCAATGACCATGGCCTGTACTTCGCCGGCGCCCTCGAAGATGTTGAGGATGCGCGCGTCGGCCAGGAGGCGGCTGATCGGGTATTCGACAGCGAAGCCATTACCGCCATGGATTTGCAGCGCATTATCGGCGGCTGCCCACGCAACGCGTGCGGCGAGCAGTTTCGCCATGCCCGCCTCAAGATCGCAGCGCTTGTCGGCATCTTTCTGCCGCGCCGAGAAATAGGTCAGCTGGCGCACGCCGATCAGTTCGGCAGCCATCATGACCAGCTTGTTCGACACGCGCGGGAAACTGTAGATCGAATGACCGAACTGGTTGCGATCCAGCGCATATTTGAGGCCGATCTCGAACGCGTTCTGCGTGACACCGATGCCGCGTGCAGCCGTCTGGATACGCGCGCTCTCGAACGTCGCCATCAGCTGGCGGAAGCCCTGGCCTTCAACGCCGCCGAGCAGGTTTTCCGATTTCACGCGGAAATCGTCAAAGCCGATCTCGTATTCCTTCATGCCGCGATAACCGATCACTTCGATCTCGCCGCCAGTCATGCCCGTGGCCGGGAATGGGTTGGCATCGTCGCCGCGTGGTTTCTCGGCAAGGAACATCGACAGGCCTGAGAAATTGTTCGTGGCCGGATCGGTGCGGGCGAGCACGGTCATCACATCGGCGCGGACCGGGTGGGTGATCCATGTCTTGTTCCCGGTGATGGCGTACTCGCTGCCATCATCGGTTTTCACTGCGCGCGTACGCAGGCTGCCGAGGTCCGAGCCCGTGTTCGGCTCTGTGAAAACGGCTGTCGGCAGGATTTCACCGCTGGCAATCTTGGGCAGCCATTGCGTTTTCTGGTCGTCCGTGCCGCCGATCAGGATCAGTTCAGCCGCAATCTCGCTGCGTGTGCCGAGCGAGCCGGTCCCGATATAGCCGCGTGAAAGTTCTTCAGAGACAACACACATGGCAATCTTGCCCATGCCGAAGCCGCCGAATTCTTCCGGGATGGTCAGGCCGAACACGCCCAGCTCCGCCATCTCGCTGACCACATCCATCGGGATATAGTCATTGCGGATATGCCAGCCATGGGCGTGCGGCTTGATCTTGTCGCTGGCGAATTTCGCGAATTGCTCGCGCACCATGGTCATGGTCTCGTCGAGACCTGTCTCCTCCACCGTATTGCGGCTGAGCGCATCCGGCAGCAACTTGGCGGCAGCGGCCATAGAGTCAGTTGTCTTGCCCTCGAGAATGAAGTGTTTGACCACCGGCGTCTCGAACAGGGCGTCGGCTTCCTTGAGCGCGCCCAGTTCATGCGGGCGGATCGTTTCGCCCTGGTTCATCGGGATGCCGCTGACAATCTGGGCCAGGTATTCGCTGAACAGGATTTGCGACAGGAGGCCTTCAATCTCGCCGAACTTGCCTTCGGCATCGATCCGCGCGGCCCATTCGGCGGTCTGACGCAGCGTTTCAAGATAGGTCGCCAGCCAGGCGAGGCCGTGTGCCATGTGCTGTTCACGTTCCAGCGCCTTGCGGTCCGGCTTGCCGTCGGGTGTTAACAGTTGAGCTGAAGCGGCACGCGTTGCCGCATCCACATAGGCTTCAAGCGCCGTTACGGCAGTTGCCATCGCGGGCAGAAGCCCAGCCATGACAGGGGATTTCTCGAGTGTTTCGCCAACAGCGCCGTCCATAATATCCTCCACGATCTTTGGTCGTTTTGCTTAGTATAGTGCGATGCATGCAAGAGTCATGGCATGTTTGTGCGGTGCAACAACGCAGGCGCGCCTACACCTCGGTTCGGCGGTAGCGTTTGGACTGCGCGCCGACCATCGCCCGGCCGATCGGCTCGGGCAGGATGCGGGTGAGGGTGGCCAGCGCCTTGTTGGCGCCGCCGGGCACTATGACGGGTTCCCCGCGATTAACCGCGTCTATGCCCGCCTTCACAACAGGGGCAGCTTCCATCCACATCCATTTCGGCATCTTGTTCGTGTCCTCGCGCGTGCCATTCACATCGTGGAACTCGCTCCAGGTGAAGCCGGGGCAGAGCGCCGTGCAATGGATGTCTGTCTGGCCTGACGCGACGCACTCGGCATTGAGGCTTTCCGAGAACTTGATCATGGCCGCCTTGACGCTCGCGTAAAGCGTGTGGCCGGCGCTGCCAGCTGCATAGCCCGCGAGTGAGGCAACGTTGATGATCCGACCATACCTGCGCTCGGCCATGCCGGGCAAAACCTTGTGGGCAAGCTCTACCGGGGCGGTGTAGAGCACGCGCATGAAGGCCGCCTGTTCGTCCCATGATGTATTGAAGAATGTACCCGGCAGACCATAGCCGGCATTGTTGACCAGCGCATCCACGTGGCGCCCTTTGGTCTCAAGGGTCGACAGGATCGCGTCGACGGCGTCAGGCAGGGCAAGGTCCTGGGCAATCGTGATTGCAGATATCCCGTGCGCCGTCTCCAGTTCCTGAGCGAGGGCGTCCAATCGATCCGTGCGGCGGGCTGTCAGCGCCAGGTCCCACCCAAGCGCCGCATACTGACGAGCAAACTCTGCACCAATGCCTGCAGAGGCGCCTGTGATAAGACAAAGTCTTCGTGCCATCGGTAATACTTTCGGCTGAGTGTGACATCAGTGTCATAATTACAACATGCCGGATGGAAAAGGTTCCGTCCACTTGTGCTTTTTCCGGAGCTGCACACTTTATTTGCTAATCGGGGCCCAAAGCCGGGCAAGGTTAAAGTGGACTCTCAATGTCGGGAGTCACGCTTAGTCAAGGAGGACTATTATCGTGCAGTTCAAAACTGTTCTGCGTACGGCAGCCGCTGTTGCTGTCATCGCATCCATCACAGCTCCTGCTATTGCCCAGGAAGACTCAGCGCCAGAGGCGGACCGTAAACTCGAAACCGTCGTTACGCTCGGCACGCGCGTTGCCAATCGCTCCGCGCTTGATACGGCCGTTGCTGTCGATGTCGTTTCTGCGGCCACGCTCGAGAAAATCGGCATCGGCGAACTGAACCAGGCGCTGTCGGTCCAGCTCCCCTCCTTCAACTTCCCGCGCCCTGCGCTCAATGACGGTACAGACTCGGTTCGTCCGGCTTCGCTTCGCGGCCTCGGCCCTGACCAGACGCTTGTTCTCGTCAACGGTAAGCGCCGCCACATGGCCTCGCTCGTCAACGTCAACGGTTCGATTGGCCGTGGCACGTCGGCGGTTGACCTAAACACGATCCCGACACTCGCTGTCTCCGGCATTGAAGTCCTGCGCGACGGTGCATCGGCCCAGTATGGTTCTGACGCCATCGCCGGTGTGATCAACGTCAACCTGCGTGAAGCGGCCGAAGGCGGCGCGGCCGAAGTCAGCTACGGCTGGCGCGAAACAGAGTACACCGTTCCGGTCGGCACCCCACCAGCTGGCGTGACTGTCCCTGCTGGCGGCGAGATCTCGCGCGAGCGCTCCGACGGCCATGTTGTGACCCTTTCCGGCTGGAAAGGTTTTCAGCTTGGTCAGGACGGTTTCATGACGCTCTCGGCAGAGTACAAAGATCAACAGCATTCGGAGCGTTCGGGCTTTGATGTCAGGCCACAGTATACGGCCGCAGGCGATACGCCAGGCGAAGCCGTCATCAACCGCTTCAATGCCTGGACGGGTGAGCCGGAACTCGAGCAGATCACCCTGTTCGGTAACGCTGGATACAACCTGCAGAATGGCGTCGAACTTTACGGCTGGGCAAGCTATCAGGACCGCGACACGACATCCGCTGGTTTCTATCGCCGTGCACTTGATAACCGCAACGTTATCGAGATCTACCCGAACGGTTTCCTGCCATTGATCTCGCCTGAAACAACGGATGCCTCCATTGCTGGTGGCACGCGTTTCGAGATGGCTGGCTGGGACATGGATGCCTCGCTCGTCTACGGTTCGAACGAAATGCAGTTCACGATCGAGAACACGCTGAACCGTTCGCTCGGCGCAGCATCGAAAACGTCATTTGATGCCGGCGGCTTCAAGTACAGCCAGGTCGTTGCCAACCTTTCGGCCGTCAAAGGCTTCGCGGTTGACGGTCTTGCATCCGATCTCAACGTCGCCTGGGGCTTCGAAGCCCGTCAGGAAATGTATGAGATCAATGCAGGCGAACCTGACAGCTACCGCAATGGCGGCGTGCTGCTGGCCGATGGCGGCTCAACAGCTTCTGGCGCGCAGGTCTTCCCAGGCTTCCGTCCAGCCAACGAAGTTGACGAGGACCGCACTGCTATCGGCGCCTATGTCGACCTCGAAGCCAACGTGACCGATGCCCTGCTCGTTTCCGGCGCCGTGCGTGTCGAATCCTATTCGGATTTCGGCGAAACGGTTACCGGCAAGCTGGCGGCCCGTTATGACTTCAACGACATGTTCGCACTGCGTGGCTCGATCCAGAACGGCTTCCGTGCGCCGTCGCTGCAGCAGCAATACTTTGCGACCACGTCGACGAACTTCATCAACGGCGTGCCTTTCGACATCACGACCTTCCCGGTCACTGATCCGATCGCCCAGGCCTTGGGTGCGCAGGATCTTGATGCCGAGAATTCGGTCAACTACTCGATCGGTGCCGTGTTCCGGAATGGTCCTCTGAATGTGACGGTCGATGCCTACCGCATCGATGTGAACGACCGGATCGTTCTGTCGGAAAACCTGACCTCGCAGGACGTGCGTGACTATCTCGTTTCCCAGGGCTTCATCGGCTCGGGCGGCGGTCGTTTCTTCCTGAATGGTGTTGATACGGAAACGTCCGGTGTCGACATCGTTGCTAACTATGCCTTCCCGGAAACCGAAATTGGTCGTTTCAACGCCACGCTCGGTGCCAACTTCAACAAGACGGACGTGACGGCAGTGCCTGACGTTCCGCAGCTGACGGCCCTGCCGTCGAACCCGGTCCTCTTCGGCCGCGTCAACGTGCTGACACTTGAAGAAGGTACGCCTAAGGACAAGTTCACAGCGTCGCTTGACTGGGAGCGTGGTCCGTTCGGTGCAACGCTCCGCGCGATCCGTTACGGCGAAGTGCTGGTGCCTAGCTCCAACCCTGCCAACGATTACACGATCGATCCAAACACGCTCCTCGACATCGAGGGTCGTTACACCTGGAACGAGCGCATCACTCTGTCGGTCGGCGCGGACAACGTGTTCGACGAGTATGGCGATCCGGCCCCAATCGGCCAAAACGGTACAGGCAACACGCCATTCTCCGGCTACATCCCATACGGCAGCTCCGGCCGCTTTGTGTACGTCAAGGCTGGCGTGAAGTTCTAGTCGCCTAAGACTTCAGCCCACAAACAAACGCCGCCCCCGAAAGAGGGCGGCGTTTTTCTTTGTCCATTTATTTGGAAGTGCTCAGGCCCGGCGTACGAGGAAGCCCGCGCGCGGGAAGTGAACGTGGATCGTCTCCGCCTCAGGCGATGTGCGCTGGAGAATGATGCGCTGGGCATCCGCATGCACCAGTTCACCCTCAACCCAGATCTGGCCATAGTCGTCCGGCGCAACGGCGACAGGATCGCCCGGCGAGAATCCCTGCGGCTCGTTCAGCGTTGTGGCTGACACGAGGCGCGGCGCGGCGGCCTTGCCGATGGCCAGCGCTTCAGCGGAAGTGATCGTTTCCGGTTCCTGGCCTTCCGTCTCGGTCAGCCGGTCATACCAGGCACGTGTCAGCGGCGCGCTTTCAAGGCATTCATTGGCAAAGTCCGGCACCGTATTCATCATGAACCAGACATTCATGTAGGCGTGGACGTCAACAAAGCCCGGCTTGGCACCGATCAGGTAGATGCCTGCCCCGGCGCCCTTGCCGGCCTGGAGGCGTTCTTCCAGCAGCATCAGACGCGCACGCCACTGGTCGCGCATCATCGGCGCAACACGCTTCATGCCTTCCGTATCGAACGGCCGGCCTGACAGCGCCTCGCGGTCCTTCTTGAAGGCTTCAGGCACCGTATCGGCCCGTTCGCCGAAGATGATTGCCACGGATGACTGGAACCAGCGCGAATCCGCCCAGCCAGCCACCATCTGGCCGAGGCCCTCATGGCCGGGTGTGCGCAGCGAAACGGTGGAGAACCGCGACTCCAGCTCGCGCAGGATGATCGCCGTGTCGCAATAAACGTCTGCGCCGATCTGCATCACCGGCGTGCGGCGATAGCCGCCGGTCAGTGGCATAAGGTCGGGCCGCGGCATGATCACGGGAATCTCCACGCGCGAATAGGCGAGATTCTTCAGTTTCAGCGTCAGTCTCACCTTCTCTGCGAAGGGTGAGGTTGGATATTCGTGCAGGATGATGCTGCGGGCGTCTGCCATGGGCTGCGTGCCTTCCCAGTTTGACCAAACGCCTACTTTGCAGACGTTCAGGCAAACAGGGAAGGCTTTTCTTGCCGGCTAGAGCGCAGCCAGCGCCTGGTCGAGATCTGCAATGATATCGGCAGCATCCTCGATCCCGACCGACAGGCGAACCGTATCAGGCGCTGCGCCTGCAGCCGTTTTCTGCGCATCCGTCAGCTGGCTGTGCGTGGTCGATGCGGGGTGGATGATCAGCGAGCGCGTGTCGCCGATATTGGCGAGGTGGCTGAACAGTTTCACACCCTCGACCAGTTTCACGCCGGCCTCATGGCCGCCCTTCAGGCCGAAGGTGAACACCGCGCCTGCACCTTTAGGCAGGTAGGTTTTTGCGAGGTCGTTGTGTGGATCTCCCTCAAGCCCGGCATAGCGGACCCAGCTGACCTTCGCGTGGGCCTGCAGGTGTTTCGCCACTTTCAGGGCATTGGTGCAGTGCCGTTCCATGCGCAGCGGCAGGGTCTCGCAGCCTGTCATAATAAGGAACGCGTTCATTGGCGACATGGCAGGGCCGAGATCGCGCAGCGAGAAGGCCCGTGCAGCAATGGCAAAGGCGATGTTCACGTTGGCGCCATCGGGCCCGAGCGGCAGGGCGCCGAAGGCTTCACCGAACACCATGTCATTGTAGTAGGATTGCGGGCTGGCCATGGTCGGGAACTTGTCCTTGTGGGCCAGCCAGTCGAAATTGCCACCATCGATCACCATGCCGCCAATCGAGTTGCCGTGCCCGCCGATAAACTTGGTCAGGCTTTCGACGATAATATTGGCGCCATGCTCCAGCGGACGGCAGAGATAGGGCGATGCCATCGTATTATCGACCATGTAGGGCAGGCCATGGCGCTTCGCGATCGCGGCAATCGCTTTCATGTCGGTCACAAGCCCACCCGGATTGGCGAGGCTTTCAGTAAAGATCACGCGCGTTTTGTCGTCGATGGCCGCTTCGAACGCTGCTACATCGTCGATATCGACAAATTTGACGTCCCAGCCGAATTTCTTGAACGCATGCGACAGCTGGTTGATCGAACCGCCATAGAGCTGGCGTGCGGCAACAATGTTCGCGCCCGGCTCCATCAGTACATGGAAGGCCAGCAGCTGCGCCGCATGGCCTGAGGCTGTCGCAACGCCCATCGTGCCACCTTCGAGGTCAGCGATGCGGGCTTCCAGCGCGCCGGTCGTCGGGTTGCCGAGCCGGGTATAGATGTTGCCAAACTCCTGCAGCGCAAACAGGTTTGCGGCGTGCGCGGCATCCCGGAACACAAAGCTGGTCGTCTGATGGATCGGCTGTGCGCGCGACCCCGAAACCGGATCTGGCGCTGCACCAGCGTGAATGGCGCGTGTTGAAAAGCCCTGGGTCATCTTTTTCTCCCTGTCTGGATAGTGTTTGCGTGTCTTGTAGCGCTTTGTCAGCGTCTGCACAGGGATTGAAGCTAAAAGCTCGGTTCAGCAGTAATCAGCGCAAGAAACGGGTGGAAGCCATCGGTCGCGCAAGGCACATTGTCGCCATGACGATAACCAGGCCCCCCCTTGATGAACGTGCTGTCGCTTATGAGCGTATGGCTCGCGCGCTCGATCATCTGGGCGACACCTGGCGCGACTGGCCGGACCTCGCCAGCGTCGCGGCCGCGATGAACCTCTCGCCCAGCCACTTCCAGCGCGAGTTTACACGCTGGGCCGGGGTCAGCCCGAAGCAGTTCCAGGCCGCCCTCGCCCATGGTGCGGCCGGAGATCTCCTGCGCGAGGGCGCCAGCGTGCTGGACGCCGCCTTCGAGACGGGTCTGTCCGGTCCCGGCCGCCTTCACGATCTTTTTATCGCCCATGAAGGTCTCACTCCCGGCGAGGCAAAATCGGGCGGTACGGGCGCTGATCTTATCATTGGCCGCGCGCCCACGCCCTTTGGTGAAGGCGCCTGGCTGATGAGTGCACGCGGACTGGTTGCGCTTGGCTTCATTGACGAAGGCGCCCCTACTCGAACGGGTTTTGAGCATCAAGGCGTTTGCGAAGCCCAGGCATTTGCAGATCTCACCGCCCGCTATCCCGGCGCCGATATCCGCCGTGATGACGCAGAAGCCGCCCGGTTCGCGCGCCGCGTTTTTGAATCCGGAGAACCGCTTCCCGTTGCGCTCTACGGCACGCCTTTCCGGCGTCAGGTCTGGCGCGCGCTGCTGGAAATCCCGGCCGGCACGACGCAGACTTATGGCCAGCTGGCGTGTGCTTCCGGCAACCCGAAAGCTGCCCGTGCTGTCGGCGCCGCGGTTGGCGCCAATCCGGTCAGCTGGTTCATCCCCTGTCACAGAGCCCTTGCAGCCGACGGTCGGCTCCATAACTATCATTGGGGTGTGGCGCGCAAACGTGCCATGCTGACCTATGAACGCGCCCATGCGGCCTGACCGGCCACAATGGGTAGACGGCGCCATGCCGCATATCCGGGCCTGCCAGTCTTTCCATGTTACCAATGATCCTGCTCTTTGTTGCGCTCCTTGCCTGGGGCGGGCATCTCGCATGGCGCTGGAAATCCACCCGCGATTTCGCGCCTGAAGTCCTCGCTGCACGCAAGGAGGCCGGTGAGATACCTGCCGATGTCACCGATGCGGAGTTCACCGACCTTTACCTGCGCAGCGAAGGCCCGCGCTCAGCGACGTATTTCTTTGTCTGCGCAACGATCGTGTCCGTGATGATCGCGCCCTTTGTAGGCGCGTTCAACATTGTCTGGCGGATGCTGTGGCAGACATCCGGTGGCTCGCCCGTTTTCGAGACCGGCACGCTCATTCACACATTTTCCGTTTTTCTGGGGGTCATGGCGTTCATGATCGTGCTGCTAGCGGTTGCGATGCGGCGCTATTACGCGCTGATGCCGCCCAACCTTAAACAGGTCGTCCGCGACCTCAATGGAGGCCTCACTTGAGCATCGAATACCTGCACACGATGGTGCGCGTCGAGAATATCGACGACGCCCTCAAATTCTATTGTGACGGCCTGGGCCTCGAACAGGTCCGCCGCGTCGATAGCGAACAGGGCCGCTTCACACTGGTCTTCCTGGCATCGCCAGCCGATGTGAAGCGTCTTGGCGGCATCGCGGCGGACGCCAACCCCACGCAAGTCAACATCCCGATGGTGGAGCTGACCTATAACTGGGATCCTGAAGCCTATCAGGGCGGGCGCAATTTCGGCCATCTCGCTTACATGGTCGATGATATCTATGAGGCCGTCGAGCGGCTCGCCGCCCAGGGCGTGACGATCAATCGTCCGCCACGTGATGGCCACATGGCCTTCATCCGCTCGCCGGATGGCATCTCGGTCGAGCTTCTCCAGAAGGGCGAGCGCAAGCCGCCGAAGGAGCCTTGGGCCAGCGCCGAAAATATCGGTGTCTGGTAGCAAGATAATCCGTGCAGGATACGTAAACTGCGTTAAGTTCCCCGCAAAACGGGAGGACTGACCATGACAGCGTTTGCTGCCGCAACACTTTATATCGGGCTTTTTTGCCTGCTCATGCTGGCCCTGAAGATGAATGTTGGGCGCGTGCGCTCATCGGAGAAGGTCAACTTTGGCGACGGGGCCAATGAAGCGCTTCAGCGCGCGATCCGGGTTCAGGGCAATGCCGTGGAAGACGTGCCGGTGGTCCTGTTGGGGCTACTTGGCCTCGCCGCGCTCGCTGCGCCGACCGTCCTGATTCATGCGCTGGGCGCGAGTTTCCTGCTTGGCCGCGTATTGCATGCCGTGGGTCTTGGTGGTTCGTCAGGCTCCAGCTTCGGCCGTCTCGTTGGCACGCTGATCAGCCTGATCGTCCTGCTCGTCACGGCCGGCGCCTGTATCTGGTTCGCCCTGACCTAGTCCAGCGCGCCAATATAGGGCAGGCCGCGATACTTGCCCGCATCATCCATGCCATAGCCGACAAGGTAGCGTCCCGGTGAATCGAAGGCGCAGAAGTCGACCCCGTCCTCGCCGCGTGGGGCCCAGGGCTTCTGCGTCAACGCACAGGTGATCACTTCGCGCGCGCCCTTTGCCAGCAGGTGCGCCTTGGCGAAGGCCAGCGTGCGGCCTGTGTCAAAGACATCGTCCAGCAACAGGACGCCGCGTCCTTCAACCGAGCGGCCCAGATCGGCCCGCACGACAACGCGGCCCGAGCTTTCGCGGGCATCGCGATAGCTTTCCAGCCAGATCACGTCCAGCACGGGGTGGATATCCCGCCGCGCCAGGGCCTTCATCAGGTCTGACGTGAACGGCGTTGCGCCGATCAGGATGGACACGGCCGACCAGTCGCCCTGCAGGCTTGGTGCGAGGGCATCGGCCAGCTCTTCGATGCGCGCCATCAGTTCGTCCTCTGTGACGAGGATCTCGATTTTTGGCAGTTCCGTCATTCCGTCGGGCTTTCAGCATCGGACACGGCCAAGTCTGGCGCGGCCTCGTCAGTTGGGGAAGTCGTTTCCGGCATAGCCTTTGGTTCAGGCGGGACGTCGGCGCGGTCGACAAAGGAAAGCTCGATCTCGAAACTCTCCATCGGGGCCTGTTCGAGCACGATCTTGAACTCGCCCGTTGCGCCCGCGCCAAGCGCGCCCGGTGTCACACTACCGTATTTCAGGGCCACTTCCTTGCCGCGCTCGTCCGTCAGGCCGACGCGCACCGCGGGCGTGTCCACCGTGCTGCGCGCCACATTGACCACTTTGCCGGATACGGTGACCACCGGGATTGTGTCATTGAAGGTGCGGCTGCGCTCGATATTCGTGAATTCCAGCCCGAAACGGTTCACCGAGAACCCGGCGCGTTTGTAGGCTGTCGCTGATTCGGGCCAGATCTTAACCACGTCGTTCCGGAAGATGATGGCCGCGACGCCCAGCGTAAAAAACACGCCCGCCGTTACGATCCACGCGACCAGCGCGGCAAAGCGGCTCTTGCGGCGGCGCTGCTCGCGCACCCTTTCGCGATACACTTCATGCGCTGCGGGCGCTGCAGCTGCAGGCTCATGTCCGGGCAGCCCTTGCGGGTTTACGAACCAGCTATGACCGCAGGTAGCGCATGTGACTGTTCGCCCACTTTCACCGATTGTTGAGTCATCGGCGAAATACTGTGTCTCACACGAGGGACAGGTGAGGATCATGACTTGGTCTTTCCCGCAATTCGTCCCATTAACCAATAGCCTGAGCTGACAGGCAGGAGCCCATGACCCATCCACGACACGACCTCTTTGAAGATGTCGCCGTTCGATTAGATTCGGTATCGCTCCGCTATGACACTTCCGAAGACATACTTAGCGATATTGATCTCGTCCTGAAACCCGGCTCGTTCAGCTTCCTGACCGGTGCCTCGGGCGCTGGCAAGACAAGTCTTCTTAAACTCCTGTATCTTGCCCTGAAGCCCAGTCGCGGCGAGGTCAGCCTGTTTGGCCGTCCGACCAGCAACCTCACGCGCGACCAGCTCTCGGCCCTGCGCCGCAGGGTGGGTGTGGTTTTCCAGGAATTCCGGCTTCTTGAGCATCTGTCGGCCTATGAAAATGTCGCGCTTCCGTTGCGCGTGCTGGGACGTCGCGAGTCGGACTACCGCGCAGATGTTGAGGAATTGCTCGCCTGGGTGGGGCTCGGCCAGCGCCTCCATGCCAAGCCGCCGACACTTTCTGGTGGCGAACAGCAGCGCGTTGCCATTGCCCGCGCCGTCGTGACGCAGCCCGATATCCTGATCGCCGACGAGCCAACCGGCAATGTCGACCCGGAAATGGGCACGCGGCTGATGCGCCTGTTCCTTGAACTCAATAAACGGCGCCAGACGACTGTCATTATTGCGACCCACGACCTTGGCCTCGTCCGCCAGGTCGAAGCCCCGGTCTACAGGCTGACCAATCGTCTCCTCGTGCAGGATGTCGAGTTCGGCGGACAGGCTGCGCGGCGGCGCACTGATCCCGGCTTGGGAGGCTGACATGTCACGCGTGAAGGAAACACCGCTCCTGCCGGTCGAGGATGTGCGCGAAGCCGCGCTGTTCTTTGTTGTCGGCGCCCTTTGCTTTCTGGCAGCGCTCGCAGCGCTTTCAGCCAAGTCCACCTATGGCGCTGCCAAGAGCTGGACTGCAGAGGTGCAGGGCGAGCTCACGGTCAGCCTGCCCGCTGCTGACAGGCGCGGCGCTGATGATGCGGCCAAGATTATCCGGCAGATCGACGGCGTTCGCGACGTGCGCGTGTTTTCCAAGGATGAGATAGACGCGCTGCTTGAGCCCAATTTCGGCAATCGCGGCCTGCCGGACAGCCTGCCCCTGCCACAGCTCGTTGCGGTCAAGGCCGATCCGGCGGCGCCCGACATGGGCCCCACCATTGCCCGCAAGCTGACGGAGGCCGGCATTGCCAGCGCCGTTGATGAACATGCCGATTGGGCAGGCGATGTCCGCCGCGTCCTCGCCATCGCCCGGATGACCGCCATGATCGCAGTGGCCCTGCTGGTTTCAACAGCGGTCGCGGTGATTGCGTTTGCCACGCATGCCGCGTTGCTGGCCCGGCGGGATATTGTTGACGTGCTTCACCTGGCAGGCGCGCGTGACCGGTTCATTGCCGGCCTTTTCGAGCGGCGTTTCTGGGTGCTCGGCCTGCGGGCGGGCTCTGTTGGCGCGCTCATGGCGCTCGGCGCGGCGGCGATGATGATCTTCACCGTGCAGGCGCATGGCGGGCGGTCCGGCCTGCTGCCCGAGCTGAGTCTCGATTTCTTTGACCTCGTCATTCTGGTGATCACGCCTGTGATCGCGGGCTTTGCCGCGCGGCTCGCGGCACGGATAACCGTGATCCGCGCTCTGAAAGGCGTCATGTGAAACGCGCAAAGTCCTCCCGCAGTCTCGGAATCCTGCCTGCCATCTTCTTTGTGGCGCTGGCTGGCATCACGTTTGATTTCTTTGCCTTTGCGCGCCGCGCGGCCGAATCTGTGCCGGCTGTCGCGCGTGAGGCCGATGGCGTCGTCGCGCTTACGGGCGGTTCCGGCATGCGAATCGCGGCGGGCGTCGATCTCGTTACAGCTGGCCGCGGCGGACGACTCCTGATTTCCGGCGTCAATCCTGATGTGGGCATGGATGATCTGATCACGCTCGCTGGCGGCGCGCCCGAAACCTATGCCTGCTGTGTCGATATCGGCTACCGCGCCGAAACGACCATCGGTAATGCCGAGGAAACGGCCGTATGGGCCTATGAACACGGCTATACGCGCCTGATTATCGTGACATCAGACTATCACATGCAGCGCAGCCTGCTGCTGCTACGCAGGGCGATGCCCGATATCGAGCTGCAGCCTTACCCCGTCCGGACTGTGGTGGACCCCTCGGCCCTCATGCGCGATCCCAAGTCGTTTCGAGGCGTACTGACAGAATGGGCAAAGTGGCGGGTGACGGCACTCGGCTGAAGGTCTAAACGTGCCCGTCCATGATGCAGCTGCGCTCCCTCCTCTTTGTCGCCTACCTATATGGCACGATGGCCCTGATGGGCACGGTGTTCATCATCGCGCTGTTCCTGCCGCGCGTGGTGATCATGCGAGGCATCCGGATCTACGCAAAGTCCCTGCGCTGGGGCATGAAGGTGATCTGCGGCATCGAGACGGAATTCCGGGGCCTCGAGAACATCCCCGATGGCCCGTTCATGTATGCTGGCAAGCACCAGTGCATGTTCGACATCTTCGTCCCCTTCATCGTTGTGCGCGACAGCCTGATCATTATGAAGCGCGAGCTGCTCTGGTATCCCTTCCTGGGCTGGTATGCCCTGAAGAGCGACATGATCCCCATCGATCGGGCCGGCAGCACGAAAACGCTGCGCTCCATGGTCAAGCAGGCCAAGGCGAAAGTCCTGTCTGGTCGAGGGCGCCAGGTCGTCATTTTTCCCGAAGGCACGCGCACGGCGCCCGGCGCGACGCCGCACTATCATGCGGCAGGCGTGGTCGCCCTCTACAAGGCGCTAGACGTGCCTGTGCTGCCCGTGGCCACCAATGCCGGCCTCTGCTGGCCTGCGCACGGAACACGGCGCAGGCCCGGCCGTATCGTCTACGAATTCCTGCCGGTCATTCCTGCCGGTATGGACCGGAAGGCGTTGATGAAGCGCCTTGAAAGCGACATAGAAACGGCCACTGATAAGCTTGTAACCGAAGGTCTCGCCATTCAGGGCCGGACGCGACTGGACGAGGACCTGCAGCCCCAATGAGCAATTACTGGAATGACCCGGGCCTTGTGAAACCTGTTGAGGAACGCCGTCGCTCGCGCTTCTGGCTGTTCTTCCCATTCCTGCTGCTTATCGCGCTGATCGGCGCTTACTCGGCCTACTGGATCTACGCACGCGGCGAAATCGAGCATGCCGTCGATGAATGGGTCGCGACCGAACGGGCCCGCGGCGCCATCGTAGACTATGAATCGCGCGAAATTGGCGGCTATCCGTTCCGCTTCGCCGTTGAATTCACCAAGCCAAACTACAAGCCGCCCAGCATGGCCAGCTGGCAGGGCGAACAGCTGCAGGTCGTCATGCAGCCCTGGAACTGGAAGCACATCATCGCCCGGTCACCTGGCCGCAATCTCGTGACAGACGTTCAGGGCATCCGCCATACGTTCGACGTTGACGGCAAGTCGGCTGCCAGCCTCTCTTGGACAGCCGATGGTATCCATCGCGCCGCACTCTCACTGAATGAGGTTTCAGCCCTGGTCGACGGCCATGCCTATACGGCCAAGGCCTTCTCGCTCAACCTTGCCCCGCGCCCGGAAAATGCCAGCGATCTGCTCGTCGCCATGCAATGGGATGGCCTGACGCTGGACGCCGCGCCTGTGGAGGCGCCATGGCTTGGCACCGAGCTTCAGCCGAGCCGAGTGATAGCCGAAATACATGATTTCTATCCCGCCTGGGTCCGCAGCGGTGGCAAACTCGATAAGCTGTACGATGCGTATCTTGAACTCGGCGGCGGCGTGGAACTTGGGCAGCTATTGCTGAACTGGGGTCCGCTGCATTTCGGTGCCAAGGGCACTCTCACCGTGGAAAACCGACTGGTGAACGGGTCCTTTGGTGTGCGTATCGATGATCCCGAGGGCCTGAAGACTGCGCTGAAGGCCGCCGATCGGTGGCGCCTGCAGGAGCAGGCGACGGTCGCAACGCTTGAGACCGCCTCGGCCAATGACGGCTTCCTGATGTTCACGGTGGAGAACAACCAGGTCAAGATCGGCACGATCATGGTTGGCCAGATACCGGTGCCTGCGCCGTGACAGGCCCGTCGCAGGCAAGGCTCACCGCCGCCTGCGAGATGCTGTCACGCGCCGACCCGGCCCTTGCCCGCGCCTATGCGGAAACCGGCGTTCCGGTCTGGCGGGATGCCGCCCCAACCTATGCCACACTCGCCCGCATGATTTCCCACCAGCAGATATCGCTCAGTGCAGCGGCGGCCATATGGGGACGCACCGAGGCGCTGCTGGGCGAGGTGACGCCCGAATCCGTTCTGACGGCCGATCCTGAGGCCCTGCGTGCCTGCGGCCAGTCGCGCCCCAAGGTCGGCCACCTCACTTCCATCGCCGAGTCGCTGGTCACCGGTAAGCTGAACCTTGCGCGCGTTTGTGCAGCGCCGCTGGACGAAGCGCGACATGAACTGCTCGCTGTGCGGGGCATCGGCCCATGGACGGTGGAATTGTTCCTGCTTTATGCTACCGGCGCCATGGACGCATTCCCTGTTGGGGATGTCGGCCTGATGGAAGCGCACAAGCTGCTCTCCGGGCACGAAACCCGCATGGATATCAAGGCATTCACCGCCCACGCCGACGCCTGGCGGCCCCATCGCGGTGTCGCGGCACACCTGCTCTGGGCCTGGCTCCACGTCCACCGCGCTGGGCGGGCCCGTTCCTGACCGGTTGCAATCATCCCTGACTGTCATAATCTCATGACATGAATCGCCTATCAGACGGGCGAGCGTGCAAAGGAGTGCTGCCTTCAGCGGGTTCAAACAGGTCACCAGTCTTCTCGTGCCACATGGGGGTCACCATGGCTGAGATCATTTCAGCGCCGCCACACGGCCGGCCTGCCCTTGTTCTGAATGCCGACTTCAGGCCACTGTCCTATTACCCGCTATCGCTGTGGCCTTGGCAGGAAGTGGTGAAAGCCGTCTTCCTCGATCGCGTCGATATCATCGCCGAATACGACTATGTCGTGCGCAGCCCCTCCACAGAGTTCCGCCTGCCAAGCGTTATCGCCCTGCGCGACTTCGTGCGACAGGACCGACCCCCGGCCTTCACGCGCTTCAACGTGTTCCTGCGCGACGGCTTCAGCTGCGCGTATTGCGGCACGCACGAGAACCTCACGTTCGATCACGTCGTGCCGCGCTCCAAGGGAGGCCGCACGACATGGGAAAACATCGTCGCCGCCTGCAGCCCCTGCAACCTCCGCAAGGGCGGCAAGCTGCTGCGCGAATGCGACGTGCAGTTGCAGCACAAGCCTTTCCGCCCGAACAATTACCAGCTGCAGGAAATCGGCCGCAAGTTCCCGCCCCACCACCTGCATGATACGTGGATGGACTATCTCTACTGGGACGTCGAACTCGAGAGCTAGGCGCTGCCACCGTCACAAATCTGAAGCCTTTCCGTCACAAAAGCCTTTTCAAATCAATGTATGGGCAATTTGTAATGACCCAGGCAAAGCCCAAATACCGCGCGATTTTCATCTCCGATGTCCACCTTGGCTCGCGTGGCAGCCAGGCTGAAGCCCTCTGTGCCTTCCTCAAGCTGAACACGAGCGAGCATCTCTACCTCGTGGGTGACATCATCGATGGCTGGCGTCTCAAGAAGAAATGGTACTGGCCGCAGGCGCACACCAACGCCATCCGCCGCATCCTGACGGCAGCCAAGCGCGGCACCGAGGTCACCTACATCATCGGCAACCATGACGAGTTCCTGCGCGCCTTCATGCATTTCCGTCTGAACTTCGGCGACATCAATGTCAGGAACCGCGCTGTCCACCAGGGTGAGGACGGCAAGCGCTATCTGGTCGTCCATGGCGACATGTTCGACGGCATGATGCGCGCCGACCGCAAATGGATCATGCACCTTGGCGACCACGCCTATAATTTCCTGCTCTGGGTCAACACGAACCTCAACAGCGTGCGCCGCCTGTTCGGCCTGCCTTACTGGTCGCTGTCGGCGGCCCTGAAAAAGCGCACCAAGCGCGCCCTTAACTATATCCACAATTTCGAAGACCACGTCGCCGCCTATTGCCGCCGCAAGGGCTATGACGGCGCCATCTGCGGCCACATCCACGTCGCCGAAATGCGCGACATTGACGGCATCGCCTACATGAATGATGGCGACTGGGTCGAAAGCTGTACGGCCCTCGTCGAACACCATGACGGCCGCTGGGAATTGCTCGACTGCCGCCCGGACTCGGTGCGCACGTCTGTGCCCGTCGTCAAAGCCGCGCCCGTCTGCGAACTGGAACTCGCCTAAGCCTTGATACGCTCTTCCTTGGTCAGTGTGACCTTGAAGAGGATGTCATCCTTGAACCAGTGCCATGTGCGCGCGCGGGTCTGGCCGTCCGGGCTGAACTGGATCATTTCGCAGACGCGCACCGACGGGTCATCGGCATAGGTGAAGTTCAGATACACCGTCCGGTCGTCGATTTCCTTCATCCAGCCGACCACGCGGTCGCGCCACACCAGCCGGTCGTCGCGATGATCGGCCACCATCGTGAACTCCGCCGTGCGGCCATCCTCCCACGTATTCACGATGCGCAGCGAGAAGTCGGCGCTGCCATCGGTCGGGAAGGCGGAGAACGTGTCCACTTTGTGCGTGTCCAGGAATTCGCCATCCGGCCCGAGATGCGTGTAATGGCCGGTCCATTCCCCACAGCCACGGGCAAGCACGGGATAGAGTTTGGCGATATCTGACATGGGAACTCCTATTGGTGAGGCAGGCAATGCGGCCAGCCCTTCACAAAAGGTATTTCATTTGAATGGAGGCCCGCAACCGCGTCCGCGTCGAACACGGGGATGGCGCCTGCCCGGGCGTTGCCCAGTGCCTGCCCGGCGGGCATAGTGCCCGGAAATCACCCAGATGCCATCGTCCCCGAAAGGACCCTCATGACGCCTACAGCGCTATTGATACCGACCTACCGGCAGATGCTTCTGGCGCTCGCCCTCTGGCTTCGGAAGGCCGAGGCGCAGGTTGACGACGCTGACGCGCTGATGGCCGCGCGCCTCGCGCCCGACATGTTCCCGCTCTCGACCCAGATCCGCTTCGCCTGCCGCCAGGCCTACGAAGGCGTCTACCGCCTGCGGCACGAGCCGTTTCCTGCCGCGATCGACGCGCTGCTGGATGAAGGTCGCAATGGCGGCGACCAGCCCGGCACGGTGGCCGAAGCGCAGGCCCGCATCGACGAAACGCTCGCCTTCCTCGACACGCTCGCGCCCGACGCGCTGGACGCTGGCGCCGGGCAACCCCTTGAGCTGGAACTGCCCATGGGCCTCACGTTCGATCTGGAAGGTGAAGGCTACGCCCGAGACTGGGCGCTGTCGCAATTCTACTTCCACCTGATGACCGCCTACGCGATCCTGCGAAACCAGCGCGTCGAACTCGGCAAGGCCGATTACGTCCAGCACATGTTCGCCTTCCTCCGCCCCGGCACAGCCCCGGCGAGCTGAGGCGCACGGTAGTCCGTGCTGAAAGCCGTCCCAGTTGAGGGGCTTGAACTGGAATGTACTCACCACCTTATGGGCGCTTGACTTGGAGCGCACTCCAAGGGGTAGCTTGTCTTCTCTGGTCAGGAGACAGGCTCGGTGAAGATATCGGATTTCGCGCAAAAGACGGGCGTGTCGGCGGACACGGTTCGATATTACGAACGCATCGGTCTCTTGCCTAGGGCAGGACGCGATGCATCCGGGCATCGCGATTATGGCGAAGGCGACCTGGTCTGGATGGCCTTCCTGCAACGCCTCAGAAAGACGGGCATGTCGATACGCGACATGACACGCTACGCCGTCCTGCGCGATGAAGGCGACACCACACTACAGGCCCGGCGCGACATGCTGACCGCACATCGCAAGACGGTGCGAGACCAGCTGACAGAACTACGCCACTCACTCACGGCGCTCGATCAGAAAATCAGGATCTACGACGCCATGATAATCCAGGAAAAGGATCCCCAAAATGATTGACCCTACCGCAAAGACCCGGCTCGAACGTGGCCGCGACAGGCTTGCCGAGATTGACGGCCTGGCCGGCGAAACCGTCGTCGACAGTCTGAAAGATATCGCGCCGGATTTTGCGACCTACCTGCTCGAATTCCCCTTCGGCGACATCTATTCCCGCCCCGGCCTCGGCCTGCGCGAGCGCGAGATCGCCACCGTCGCCGCACTGACCGCCATGGGCAATGCGCGGCCACAGCTGGAAGTGCATATCGAGGCGGGCCTGAATGTCGGCCTCAGTCAGGACGAGATCGTCGAAACCATCATGCAGATGGCCGTCTATGCCGGTTTTCCAGCGGCCCTGAACGGCCTCGCAGCGGCCAAGACCGTTTTCCAGAAAGTCGCGGACTGACAGACCCGGAGTCCTTTCGCCCACGCACGGAGAGGGCACTGTGCTATGAGCGGGCCTTCCCCACAGCCCCCGCTTGACTCCTCCCCGCATCCCCCGCACCAACTCGCGCCATGAGTTCCTCCCTCAAGGCCATTCTCGGGCCCACGAACACCGGCAAGACGCATTACGCCATCGAGCGCATGCTGGGCCACGGTACGGGCATGATTGGCCTGCCGCTGCGCCTGCTCGCGCGCGAGGTCTATGACCGCGTTGTCGAGCGCAAGGGCGCGGCCCATGTCGCCCTCATCACCGGCGAAGAACGCATCGTTCCGCCAAACGCCCGCTATTTCGTTTGCACGATCGAATCCATGCCGGTCGACACGCGCGCAGACTTTGTCGCCATCGACGAAATCCAGCTCGCCGAAGACGAAGACCGTGGCCATGTCTTCACTGACCGCATCCTGCACATGCGAGGCCAGTCGGAAACGCTGCTACTCGGCGCCGACACGATGCGGGGATTGCTCCGTACAATGAATCTAGGCGTCGAGTCCGAAGGGCGCGAGCGCTTCTCCGAGCTGACCTACACAGGCAAGACCAAGATCACCAAGCTGCCCAAGCGCACGGCCATCGTCGCCTTCAGCGCCGAGGAGGTCTACGCCATTGCTGAATTGCTCCGTCGGCAGAAGGGTGGCGCCGCCGTTGTCATGGGCGCGCTAAGCCCGCGCACGCGCAATGCGCAGGTCGCCATGTACCAGTCCGGCGAGGTTGACTATATCGTCGCCACCGACGCCATCGGTATGGGCCTGAACCTAGATGTCGACCGTGTCGTCTTTGCCTCGCGCACCAAGTTTGACGGCCGCCGCCACCGCGCGCTGACGGCCGCCGAGTGTGGCCAGATCGCAGGCCGGGCAGGGCGCTTTCGCACCGATGGCGAATTCGGCGAGACGGGCGACTGCCCCCCCTTTGAGGAAGAGATGTGGAAACGCATCGAGCAACACCGCTTCGATCCTGTCGACCATATCCAGTGGCGCAATTCCGCGCTCGACTATGCCTCGCTGAAAACGCTTATCCGCAGTCTTGAGCGCCCCTCCGGCAACCCGGTGCTGATCCACAATCCGAACGCGCTCGATGAATGGGTGCTGCGCCGCATGGCCGAAGATGGCGCCATCGGGCCAAACGTCGCCGGACAGGCCAAGGTGCGCCGCCTGTGGGATCTCGCCCGGCTTCCTGATTTTAGGAAAGCTGGTCCTGAAGGCCATGCCCGCCTCGTGCTTGGCCTCGCTGAAACCCTCGCTGATCCCGACGCGCGCCTCTCTGATGCTGGCCTTGAGCGCCGCCTCGACGACCTCAGCGGCACCAGCGGCGGCATCGCGAAATTGCAGCAACAGCTTGCCAATATCCGCACATGGACCTATGCGGCGCACCGGCCTGACTGGCTGGAAAACCCCGCCAAATGGCAGGATAGAACGCGCGAGATTGAAGACACCCTGTCTGATGCGCTACACACAGCCCTGACCGCACGGTTTGTGGATCGACGAACGACGGCCCTATTGGCCAGCCTTAAGAAGGAAGATGCCCTCGTGACTGACCTGACGCCGGATGGCGACGTGACCGTAGAAGGCCACCTCGTCGGCCGCCTCAAGGGCCTGACATTCGAGCCCGTGCTCGATGCCCGCACGCTGGAAGGCAAGGCCGTTCGCGGCGCTGCCCTCGCTGCCATCCGCCCGATGCTCGTCGAACGCCTCGGCCAGATTGCTGGTGCGCCCGTCGGCGCGTTCAGCCTGAACGATGAAGGCAATATCGAATTCGGCGGCCACGCCATCGCCCGCCTCACCAAGGGCGGCGACTGGATGAGCCCCGGCGTCGAACTCATCGGCGCTTCGGAAGTCGAGCCCGGTGAGCGCGCCGCTGCCCTTATGCGCGCGTCCGACTGGCTGAAGCATGAAATGTCCCGCGTCCTGCCCACCCACTGGAAGCTGCGCCACGAAAAGACTGGCGACGGGCTCGAAGGCCTCGCGCGCGGTCTCGCCTTCCGCATCCTTGAAAGCGGCGCCGCAGTCGACCTGCGCCAGGATGATCCTTCCGCCCGCCTTACAGGTGAACAGCGCGAAGCCCTGAAGGCTCTCGGCCTGCGTGCCGGCCGCGTTGCCGCCCATGCGCCGGATGCGCAGAAGCCCGCTGCCCAGCGCCTCGTCGCCATCCTGCGCGCCGTTCAGGCCGGCTCGCCTTTCCCGCTCGCGCCTGAAGGTGCCGGCTCGTTCCCGCTCGACGGCACATGGCCGGAAGAGGCCCTCGCGGCCAATGGCTATCTCCGCTTCGGCCGCCGCGCCGTGCGCGCAGACTTGGCCGAGCGCCTCGGGTGGGAAATCGCCAAGCGCCGCAAGGAGGCCGACAAGAACGCCTTCGCCATCCCGATAGACCTCGCCTCCGTCGTCTCCTGCCCGTCCGATGACTGGCCTGCCGTCCTGAAAGGCTTTGGCCTCGCGCCTGCCGAGAAGGACAAGGAGACCGAAGCGGTCGTCCTATGGCGCTATGCTGCCCGCGCGCGACCTGATGAGCGTCCGCCCGCAAAACCACGCGGCGACCGGCCACAGAATGGCCAGGGCAAGCCCGGTGGTCGTCCTCAGGGCGGTAATCGCCCCGGAAACAGGCCGGAATCCCCTCGGAACGGTCAGAGAAGTGCCCCACCGGCCCGCAAGATTGACCCCGACAGCCCATTTGCGGCCCTCGCAGCGCTCCTGCCTCCGGCAGCGCCAGAGCGTGACAAGGCCAAGCGCAAACGCAAGCCGAAGGGCGCAAAGCCTGCTGCCGCTCCCGCGTTTGCGTACACGCCTTTCCAGTGAGCGAGACAGCCACTGTCAGACTCGATATCTGGCTCTGGCGCGCGCGCTTCTTCAAGACCCGTGGGCTGGCGACAGATCACGTGAAGCGCAAAGGCGTTCGCATCTCCCGCGGGGGTCAGACACGCCGTTCCGACAAGGCGGGCCTCGCCATCTCAGTCGGTGATGTTGTCACCTTCGGTCGGGGGGAGCATATAAAGACCATACAAATCATGGACCTCGGCGAAAGACGCGGCCCGGCAGAAGAAGCGCAAGCCCTCTACCGCCAACTGGAAAACGACGTATGATCAAGGCTCTACGGCGAATGTTCGCCCCCAAGACACCGGCCCTCAAGGCCATGGACCCGCAAGTGGCCGCTGCTGCCCTGATGGTCGAAGCCGCCCTCATTGACGGTGTCTACGTCAATATCGAGAGCGACATGATCGCGGAGATCCTGCTCGAAGCCTTCGGTTTCGACGCCGACAAGGCTGACGCTGTACTGGCTGAAGGTGAAGCGCTGGCCGAGGAAGCCGTTGATTCCTATCAGTTTACCAGGCACGTGAAGAAACTCCCCATGGCTGAACGCGTGTCGATCATCGAAGGCCTCTACCGCGTCGCGCTCTCGGATGGCGAAAAGAGCCCCATCGAAGAGGCTTATATCCGCCAGGTCGCCTCGCTGCTCTATGTTGACGACGTGTCCCGCGCCGGTGCCCGGCAGCGTGCAGAGGCGCGCGCGGATGGCGCAGCCTGACCTTCCCTAAACACTCAGTCCAGCTTGCCTCATTGACACATCGGCGCCCTGAGGCCATTTCGCCCGCTGCACACCTGTTCAAGAGGCCCTCCCACTCATGACCTATATCGTCGTCGATGCCTGCATCCGCTGCAAATACATGGACTGTGTGGAAGTCTGCCCGGTGGACTGCTTCTATGAAGGCGAGAACATGCTCGTCATCCACCCGGATGAGTGCATTGATTGCGGCGTATGCGAGCCGGAATGCCCGGTCGAGGCGATCAAGCCCGACACGGAAGACGATCCGGACGGCAAGTGGCTGAAGCTCAACAGTGACTTTGCCAAGACGTGGCCGAACATCACCCGGATGAAAGAGCCGCCAGCAGATCGTGAAAAATTTGCACAAGAAACCGGTAAGCTGGAAAAATATTTCAACCCCGCGCCGGGCGAGGGTGACTGAGACCTGTTCGCGATGTTCTCTGCTGCAGCCACTGCAGACAGGCCCAAAGGTTAACGAAGTTATTGATTTTATTGGCCGGTCCTGACCGGGCAGTATGCCGTACCCTGTTGTAAAACATGCACGATTGTGATAGTCTTACGACTTGAGCAATAATTGAACCAGAGCTGAAAAGTCTAACCTCAGACCGTGAATGACGGACTGGGCAAAGCCTGTTTGGCTCTGAATGCGTAGAAAAGGGCGATACTTCATGGCTAAAAAAGCAGACACCGCATCACTTGCATTCGGAGTGGGTCAGAGCGTCGTATATCCTGCGCATGGTGTAGGAAAGATTACCAGCGTCGAAAAACAAACGGTCGCCGGTATGGAACTTGAAGTCTACGTCGTCGCCTTCGATCAGGACAAGATGATCCTGCGTGTGCCGACCAATCGCGCCGAAGCTTCGGGCATGCGTGCCCTTGCCGGTTCCAAGCTGGTTGATGACGCCATGAAAACCCTTGGCGGCCGTGCCCGCGTCAAGCGCACCATGTGGTCGCGCCGCGCGCAGGAATACGAAGCCAAGATCAATTCCGGCGACCTGATCTCGATCGCGGAAGTCGTGCGCGACCTTCACCGCGGTGACGACCAGCCCGAGCAGTCCTATTCCGAGCGCCAGCTGTACGAAAGCGCGCTCGACCGGATGGCCCGCGAACTGGCCGCTGTCGAAAGCATCGACAAGGCAACTGCCATGGAAAAACTGGCAAAGGGCCTTGCTGCCAAGAAAAAAGTGGCAGCGGCTGCCTGATCTTTCTGGCCTTAGGTCATAAAAAAACCCCGCACCTTCTGGTGCGGGGTTTTTCTTTGTCTTGTATCCTGCTTTAGCCGATGCGGCGGTCACGTCCGGCCCAATAGGGTTCGCGCAGGTCCTTGCGCAGGATCTTGCCAGATGGGTTGCGAGGTAGTTCGGTGGCGATATCGACAGTCTTCGGGCACTTGTAGCTGGCAATCCGCTCCTTCGCCCAGGCGATGATATCTTCAGCTGTGGGCGCCTCGCCAGGCTTGGGAACGATGATCGCTTTCACGCTCTCGCCCCACTTCTCGTCTGGCACACCGATCACGGCAACATCCGCCACGCCAGGATGCCCGAAGATCGCATTCTCCACTTCGGCAGGGTATACGTTCTCGCCGCCTGACACGATCATGTCCTTCACGCGGTCATGGATATAGAGGAAGCCGTCCTCGTCGAAATAGCCCGCGTCGCCTGTGTAGAAGAAGCCGTTGCGTATTGCTTCTGCCGTCGCATCTGCCCGGTTCCAGTAACCCTTCATCACAAAGCGCGCCTTGATCACGATCTCGCCGACCTCGCCGGTCGGGACGGGATTGCCCTCACCATCGACGCAGCGCACGACAGCGCCCGGCCATGGCACGCCGCAACTGCGCAGCTTGCCCCAGGCCGGGTCATGCGCTTCCGGTGGCAGATAGGTGCCGGCGCCCACGGTCTCGGTCAGGCCGTAGAGCTGGGTAAACTTCACGCCCATGATTTCCTTGGCTTCCAGCAGCAGGCTCTCGGCAATTGGCGAGGCGCCGTAGGAGACGACCTTCATCGATGAGAAGTCCGTGTTCCCGATCTCGGGGTGCTGGGTCAGCATGAGAATGACGGCAGGTACCCAGAACGCATAGGCGATCTTGTGCTCCTCAACGAGCTTCAGGATCAACGTGGGGTCGATATCGCGCAGCACCACAGCCTTGGCCCCCTGCGCCGCAGTCAGTATGCCGACATTGACGCCGGCCACATGGAAGAGGGGCATGGCGTTCATCACGGCCTCGCCGGCGCCGTAGGCGGCCCAGTCGAGCGTCTGAGCCTGCTCAAGCAGGACCTTATAGTTGCTATTGGTCAGCTGCACGCCTTTCGGGCGGCCTGTCGTGCCGGACGTGTAGAGCTGTATCACGTCATCATCGGCAAGCGGGGTCTGATCCGGCGCGGTGCTCGGCTTGGCATTGCGCCAGCTCGGGTAATAGTCCCAGTCTTCACGGTCGCCATCTATCGTGATGATGCGCTGGAGATCAGGCAACTGGTCGCGGATCTGGTCGATGATGGCGTAGAAATCCTTGCCGACGAACAGGACCTTCGCGGCCGCATCGGACAGGATGAACTGGATTTCGGGGGCGGCCAGTCGCGTGTTGACGCCGGTCATCACGGCGCGGGCCTTGGCGCAGCCGAAGAGCATTTCGTAATAGACGTCCGTATTCTTCGCCAGGTAGGCGACCCGGTCGCCCGGCTCGACGCCGAGGCTGATCAGGCCATTGGCCACCTGATTGGTGCGCGTTTCCAGTTCGCCAAAGGTCGTCGAAGCGCCTTCGAACCAATAGGCGATATTTTCCGGTACGCGCGTTGCCTGCACACGCGGGATGTCGGCAATAAATGGCATCGCCTCTACGTCGATCATGGTTTCCTCCGGTAATCTTTGCTTTCAGGCCCGAACTTAAGGCTTTCGGTAGAAGAGTCAGCTAGTGATTGTATATAATAGGTAGGAGTTTTGTTGGAGTGCGCAGCGCTGAGCTGCTCACGGAGGACCTACGACAGCACGCGTTGAGGGGGTGCGGCTTGCCAGCGGACGGGCAAGGTCACAATCTGATTGATGAGAAACTGGCGGCCAGGGCCGGTATCTTCTCTGCTGTCATGTTCACGATCATCCTGGTCGGGCAATCCATACTGCATCCAGAATATAGTCAGGTCAGCGAATTGATCGGGGCGCTTCCCTCGTATTCGAATGGCTGGATTCAGATTGTCAGCACGGCCATTACAGGGGCGGCGATGTTCGTGTTCGCGCTCGGCCTGTTCGGGACGCCCCTGAAGGGTTTTGGCGCGCGGACTGGTCCGGTTCTTTTGGCTGTCGCTGCGGTGGGCATCATACTCTCCGGTCTTGTCCCGTCGCAGCGCATGTCGAGCGCCTATGTCCATACGCCGGGCCACGCGGTAGGGGCGATCATCGCATTCCTGGTCGAGCCTGTAGGGCTGATCCTGTGTTCCCTGGCCTTCTTCCGTTCCCCTGGCTTCCGGAAGGCTGCCCTGAAGGTCCTGTCTGCAGGGCTGGTCACGGCGGCCTTGTCAATTGCCCTCATCCTTTTCGCCGTGCCGGAAGACGGGCCGCTGCACGCCTATCAGGGCCTTATACAGCGGCTCATTGTGCTACTCTGGCTAATGGCCGTCGTCTGCATCAGCGGGCGTCTTCTGGATGTATCGCGGCGGTCTGATCGGCAGGCCTGACAGCCGTTGATGTCGGCTGCGGGCTTGCCGTTTGCCTGTGTTTCCGGCACCTATGGGACATGACTGTTCAATCCCCTATCCCCGACTCCGCCCTGACTGAAACCATGATGGACATGGGCACTCGTGCCAGTGCCGCATCGCGTGCGCTGGGCCGCCTTAGCGCTGACGACCGCACACGCGGTCTCAAGGCGATAGCAGAAGCGATCCGCGCCGCTGCCCCGTCCATTCTTGAAGCCAATGCGAAAGACATGGAAGCGGCCCGCAAGAAGGGTCTCGACGCTGCCATGCTCGACCGTCTCGCGCTGGACGCGAAACGCGTTGACGGCATCGTCTCCGGTGTCGAAGCCATCGCCGCGCTGCCTGATCCCATCGGCCGCGAACTCGCGCGCTGGCAGCAGCCCAACGGGCTCGACTTTGCCCGCGTTGCCGTGCCGCTCGGTGTTATCGGCATCATCTATGAGAGCCGGCCGAACGTGACCGCCGATGCAGGCACGCTCTGCCTGCGCTCCGGCAATGCGGCCATCCTGCGCTGCGGTTCGGAAAGCACGCGTTCGTCGCATGCGCTGGTCGATGCCATGCGCGCCGCGCTGAAAAAGGAAGGCCTGCCTGAAGACGCGATTCAGCTCGTTGGCACGACAGACCGCGAAGCCGTCGGCCATATGCTCTCCGGTCTCGACGGACAGATCGATGTGATCGTGCCACGTGGCGGTCGCAGCCTTGTTGAACGTGTGCAGATGGATGCCCGCGTGCCGGTCATCGGCCACCTCGAAGGCCTCTGCCACACCTATGTTGACGCAGGTGCCGATCCGCAAAAGGCGATCGACATCGTGGTCAATGCCAAGCTGCGCCGGACGGGCGTTTGTGGGTCTCTCGAAACGCTGCTCATTGATGCCAAGGTTGCGGACACACTGCTGCCGCGGATTGCCTCCGCGCTCATCGATGCCGGATGCGAGCTGCGAGGCGATACGCGCGCCCGCGTTATCGTGCCAAACATGAAGACGGCGACCGAGGAAGACTGGGCAACTGAGTATCTCGCCGCAATTCTCGCTGTGGCCGTTGTTGATGGCATCGACGGCGCCCTCGCACACATCGAGCGCTGGTCGTCCGGCCATACCGACGCGATCATCACCGAAGACCAGGCCGTGGCTGATCGCTTCCTCGCAACGGTCGACAGTGCCATCGTTCTGCATAATGCCTCCACCCAGTTTGCAGATGGCGGCGAGTTCGGCTTTGGCGCCGAGATCGGCATTGCAACAGGCCGCATTCACGCACGTGGACCCGTTGGCGCTGAACAGCTCACGATCTACAAATACGTCGTGAGGGGCACAGGGCAGACCCGTCCTTGAACCACCTGAAGCTTCCGGGACCAGTTGACGGCCTGCGCATCGGTCTGTTCGGCGGAAGCTTCAACCCGGCCCATTCCGGCCACGTGCACGTGGCCGAAACAGCGATGCGGCGGCTTGGGCTGGACTGGGTCTGGTGGATTGTCGCGCGCGGTAATCCGCTCAAGACGTCCCATGGTGACTTCGACGCCCGCCTTGCGTCGGCCCGCGAACTCGCCAGCAATCCGCGCATGATCGTGACCGACATTGAGGGACAGCTCGATCTGACGTATACTTCAGACACAATCGCGGCCATCGTGAACAGGGCGCCCAACGCGCACTTTGTCTGGCTCATGGGTGCGGACAACCTGGCAGGATTCCACCGGTGGCAAGACTGGCAGGGCATTGCGCAGACACTGCCAATTGCCGTGATTGCGCGACCCGGGGTTGGGCTGGGGGCACGCTCTGCGCCCTTTGCGCGCCGATTTGCCAGCAGTCGTATTCCGGCATCAGCCGCCCGCACACTTGCGTTCGCGCAGCCCCCGGCATGGACCTATCTGACAGCCCCGCTTGATCCGGCCTCGTCCACCGCTTTGCGTGCGGCACAGTCATGAAACCCGGTCCCATAGATATCGAGCGCCACAAGCGGCATATCCTGCTTAAGGAGATCGGTGGACCGGGCGTGCAGAAATTGCGGGCTTCAACCGTGTCATTGGTCGGGGCAGGGGCGCTTGGTGGACCCTGCGCGCTCTATCTTGCGGCCGCTGGCGTGGGTCATATTGAAATCTGGGACGATGATGTCGTCGACCGCTCAAATCTCCAGCGTCAGGTCCAGTTCGGTGAGGGCGATGTTGGCCAGCCTAAAGCCGAAACCCTGGCGAGGCGCCTGCAGCACGCCCATCCGGGCACAGAGGCTGCCTGGCATCGTCACCGCTGGACAGAAAGCCACCCGCTCGCCGGCAGCATCCTGATCGACGCCACCGACAATTTTACGACGCGCTATGCCCTCAACGCCGCGGCCCATGCCACAGGGCGCAGGCTCGTTCATGGGGCGGCCGCCGGCTGGAATGGGCAGGTCAGCGTCTTTGCATCGGGCCTCCAGCCTGACGCGCCTTGCTATCGCTGCTGGGTGCCAGAGACCCCGCCAGATGCAGAAGCCTGCGATGAGGTCGGTGTTGTTGGCGCCATGACGGGCATGGTCGGCGCGGCCATGGCACTGGAAGCCGTCAAGCTTGTGACAGGTGCCGGCGTCCCGCTGGTCGGGCGGTTGCTCCTCATGGATGGCCTGTCTGGAACCCATCGAATTGTCGGGCTGAAACCGGATCAGACCTGCAGCACTTGTGGCGGAACACGCGCCGATTGACACCAGGGCCGCGCTCTCCCTTAGTGGGACAGTGAGAGAAAATAAAATCCGGGGAGGATGTATCAGATGTTTCGAGGCCTGCTGGCTATTGTCGTGACACTTGCCATTATTCTGGGTGCGGGATGGTTCGTCATGAAACGTCCCGACATTGGATATGACCGTCTGGAATCCATGTATGCCAGCAATGCGAGTCGCTTCATGCCGATGGGCGAGGACAGCCGCATCCATTACCGCGATGTTGGCCCGCGCGATGCGCCTGTGCTCGTTCTGGTGCATGGCTTTTCCGCCTCGCTGCACACATGGGAGCCATGGGTCACCGACCTCCGGAAAGATTACCGTGTTCTGACGATAGACCTCCCGGGACATGGCCTGTCGCGGTGCCTCGATGTGTCAGAGACCGGCATCCCCCAATTCGTGGAAGTCATTGATCAGTTCACGCGGAATTTGGGGGTTGATCGTTTCACCGTCATTGGCAACTCGATGGGGGGACATACCGCCTGGTCGTACGCGCTGGCGCACCCGGAGCGCCTTGATGGGCTTGTCCTTGTTGATGCGTCCGGTTGGCCGAAATCGGGCGACGAGGCGGAATCTTCGCCGCTCGTCTTCAAGCTGCTTGCCAATCCGCTCGCGCGCCGCGTGATGAAGGATATCGACATGACCGGGCTGATCCGTAGCGGTCTCGAGGACAGCTTTGCCAATCCGGCGCTGGTCACTGATGCCATGGTCGAGCGTTACAGCGCGCTCAGCCGCGCACCGTGCCATCGCGAAGCGATCCTCAACCTGATGATCGCGCGCGACGACCGGTCGAACGCCAGTCCCGAGAAGCTGGCAGCCATCACGGAGCCAACGCTCATCATGTTTGGTGAGAAAGACAATGTCGTCCCGGCGGCGCACGGCGAGAAGTTCGCTGCAGCCATTCCGGGATCGGAACTCAAACTCTATCCGGACGTCGGCCACCTTCCGCAGGAAGAGGCTGCTGCGCAATCCGTTTCAGATCTTCGGCAGTTTCTGGCGGACCGGGTCTATGTCGTGACAGATGAAGCCCTGCCCGAGGCCATTCCAGGGGAATGACCTCCGTAAAAGGCTTGGGGATCAGGAAACGCGTTCCACCATCATGTGCTTGACCTTGGCAATCGCCTTGGCCGGGTTCAGTCCCTTGGGGCAGACCTGCGCGCAGTTCATGATCGTGTGGCAGCGATAGAGCTTGAACGGGTCTTCAAGGTCATCGAGACGCTCGCCCGTGGCTTCGTCGCGGCTGTCGATCAGCCAGCGATAGGCCTGAAGCAGGGCTGCAGGGCCAAGATACTTGTCGCCATTCCACCAATAGGACGGGCAGGACGTCGAACAGCAGGCGCACAGGATGCACTCATAAAGGCCGTTGAGCTCTTCGCGATCGGTCTCTGACTGCTTCCATTCCTTTTCGGGCGCCGGTGTGACGGTCTTCAGGAAAGGCTGCACATAGGCGTGCTGAGCGTAGAAATTGGTCAGATCCGGGATTAGGTCTTTCACTACCGGAAGGTGGGGCAGGGGCGAAATCGAAATCACGCCGCCGGGCAGTTCGTCAAAGCCCTTGGTGCAGGCAATCGTATTGTTGCCGGCAATGTTCATGGCGCACGAGCCGCAAACGCCTTCACGGCACGAACGGCGGAAGGCCAGCGTCGGGTCGATCGTGTTCTTGATGTAGAGCAGGACGTCCAGGATCATTGTCCCGGCCCGGTCCATGTCGACCCAATAGAGGTCCCAGCGTGGATTGCCGCCTTCTTCCGGGCTGTAGCGATAGATCTTGAACTGGCGCAGGTTTGTCGCGCCCTGCGGCTTCGGCCAGGTCTTGCCCTTGCCGACTTTGGAGTTCTTCGGAAGTGTCAGTTCAACCATCTTAAAACCCCTAGTAAACCCGTGCTTTCGGCTCGATATACGCGATCTCGTTCGACATCGTGTAATCGTGTACGCCGCGGTAATCGATCGTCACCTTGCCGGCGTCATCAACCCAGGCAAGCGTGTGTTTCATCCATTTTTCGTCGTTGCGATCTGCAAAGTCTTCGCGGGCGTGCGCGCCGCGGCTTTCTTCGCGGTTCGCGGCCGAGTTCACCGTTACAGCGGCTTGCGCGACGAGGTTGTCAAATTCCAGTGCCTCGATCAGGTCGGTGTTCCAGACCATGCCGCGATCTTTCACGTCGAGGCCCGGCAGTTTCTTGTAGACGCCATCAATGGCCTCAACGCCGCTGCGCAGAACATCGCCGGTGCGGAACACCGCGCAGTCATTCTGCATGGCTTTCTGCATTTCGAGGCGCAGCTTGGCGACGGGTTGGTCACCTGCAGCGTTACGCATCTTGTCGAAGCGCGCGATGTGGCTGTCGGTTGAGCCCTTGGGCAGTTCAGGCTGCGTTGCGCCGGCGTCTGTCGTCTCGCCGCAGCGCAGGCCAGCGGCGCGGCCGAACACGACAAGGTCGATCAGCGAGTTGGAGCCGAGACGGTTGGCGCCGTGCACCGACACGCAGGCTGCTTCGCCAACGGCCATCAGGCCGCGTACGACTGAATCGGCGTCGCCATTTTTCTTGGTCAGCACTTCGCCGTGATAATTGGTCGGGATGCCGCCCATGTTATAGTGCACCGTCGGCAGAACCGGGATCGGCTCCTTGGTCACGTCGACACCGGCGAAGATTTTCGCGGTTTCGGAGATACCGGGCAGGCGCTCAGCCAGTACCGCGGCACCAAGGTGCTCAAGGTGAAGGTGGATATGGTCCTTTTCCGGGCCAACGCCGCGCCCTTCGCGGATTTCCATTGTCATCGCGCGGCTGACAACATCGCGCGAGGCAAGGTCTTTCGCTGAGGGTGCATAGCGCTCCATGAAGCGCTCGCCCTCCGAGTTGGTGAGATAACCGCCCTCGCCGCGCGAGCCTTCGGTGATCAGGCAGCCAGAGCCATAAATGCCGGTTGGGTGGAACTGAACGAATTCCATGTCCTGCAGTGGCAGGCCGGCGCGCAGCACCATGGCATTGCCGTCCCCCGTACATGTATGGGCCGAGGTGCACGAGAAGAAGGCGCGGCCATAACCGCCGGTCGCCAGAATGGTCTTCTGCGCGCGGAAGCGGTGAAGCGTGCCGTCATCCAGTTTCCAGGCGGTCACACCGCGGCAGACGCCCTCATCATCCATGATCAGGTCGAGCGCGAAATACTCGATGAAGAACTCGGTCTCTTCCTTGACGCACTGGCCGTAGAGCGTGTGCAGCATGGCGTGGCCGGTCCGGTCAGCCGCCGCGCAGGTGCGCTGGACGGGACCCTGGCCGAAGTCACGGGTCATGCCGCCAAAGGCGCGCTGGTAGATCTTGCCCTCGTCGGTCCGCGAGAAGGGCATGCCCCAGTGCTCAAGCTCGTAAACAGCGGCAGGCGCGTTGCGCGTCAGGTATTCGATCGCGTCCTGGTCACCGAGCCAATCGGATCCCTTGACGGTATCGTACATGTGCCAGCGCCAGTTGTCTTCGCCCATGTTGCCCAGCGAAGCGGCGATGCCGCCCTGTGCAGCAACCGTGTGCGAGCGCGTCGGGAAAACCTTGCTGATGCAGGCTGTGCGCAGGCCCGCCTGAGCCGCACCGAGCGCGGCGCGAAGGCCGGAGCCACCTGCGCCGACGACAACGACGTCATATGTGTGATCAACGAATGTGTACTCAGTCATCGTGGTTTCTCCGACAGCCGCCATCAGGCGCCCGCGCCAATCCAAAGTTTTAGCACCGAGAGCGCGACAGTCGCGAACAGCGCGATACATGCGAAACTGTTCAGGATAAGCAGCGCCGAGCGGGTGCCTGTCTTAGCGATATAGTCCTCGATCACGATCTGCATACCAATACGCATGTGAAAGAATGCCGCGCCTGCCGTCAGGATGAGCAGAATCGCGTTCCATGGCTTACTGGCCCACTCGGCGGCGCCGTAATAACCGGCGCCCGATGCATGGATCACCGAGAACAGGAACCACGGCACGAGAAAGACCATCGCAATCGCGGTGACGCGCTGGCGGATATGGTCGCTGGTGCCGCTCTTGGCCGAGCCGAGCCCGCGTGCGGCCTTGGCAGGCGTGATGAACTGATTGTTCGCCATTGTCAGACCCCTTAAAGCCAGAGCACAGCGGCCCAGATGGCCACCGAACCCAGAACGGCAAAAGCATAAAGAAAAATGGAGACGGCGCTGGCTGTCTTCGGGTCGAAACCAATGTGCGGGCCGTCCCAGAGAAGGAAGCGGATGCCGGTCGCGAAGTGGAAGAGCACGGCAACAGTCCAGGCGAAAAGGATGACCTGACCCGGGATGGACGCGATCACGCTCTCGATAATGTCATAGGTTTCCGGCCCGCTGGCCAGGCCGATCAGCCAGGCAGCGATCAGGAACGTGCCGAAATAGAGGCCGATGCCTGTAAAGCGGTGCGTGATGGAGGCAAACATGGTCGCGTGGTAACGCCAGATTCCCAAATGCGGTGACAGGGGGCGGGAATCCGCCGGGTTGGTGCCTGACATGAAAGCTTACCTCACCTGTAATGAAATGCTTGGCTTCGCCTTCTAGGCGCCTCTATGATCCTGTCAACGTGAAGGGCAGGGGAAGCGACAAATTGAAACCGTTTATTCTGGGGCTTGGCCTCATCTTGATGCCGCTTCTGGCGACGGCCGAAACCACGCCAGACCCAATGGACGCGCTCGTTGGCGCCTATGAGGCTTACGTCCGCGACGTCAATCCGGATCAGGCCGCAGAGGCGGATGGCACAATCGCCCGCCAGTGGCGCGATGTGCGTCCCGATGCGGTTGCTGCTCAAGCGCTGCGCGCTTTGGCCCTGCAGGAAGAAATTACTGCCGCTGAGACAGCTCGAACGGTGGACCAGGCGATTCTGAAACGGCTCCTGCAACTGGATGTCGATGATGCGACGTATGATTCCGCTCGTATTCCTTTTACAGGCGACTGGGGCTTTCAGGCAGAACCCATTTTCACTGCCATGCAGACGAAACTGGAATCGGTCGATGACGCCGAAGCCTGGATTGCGCGCCTGAACGATGTGCCGCGCTATTTCGGCGAGAACATCGAGAACATGCGCCGCGGCATCGCGACGGGTTGGACCGCGCACGCGGACCCGCTGAACACGATGACCGACCAGATCCGCGAGCAGATCGTCACCGATCCGGCCGACAGCGATCTCTACAAACCGTTTGAAACCCTGCCTGCGGATATGGACGCTGAAACCGCCGAGCGCCTTCGGACTGAAGGGCTTGAGGCCGTAGCACATGCCGTCACAGCCTATAAGGACACGCTGCGCTTCATCCAGACCGAGTATGCGCCCCTCGCGCGGCCCGCGCCGGGCCTTGCCAGCCTGCCGGGCGGGCAGGCAGTCTATGCGGCGGCGGTGGAGCATCACACGGCCGGGGCCGGCTACACGCCTGTCGAGATCCATGAACTTGGCGAACGCGAGGTGGCGCGCATCCGGGCCGAGATGGAAAACATCATCGCCGAGATCGGCTTTGAGGGCAGCTTTGCTGATTTCCTCGCCTTCCTGCGCGCCGACCCGCAATTTTATGCCACGTCTGCCGACGATCTGATGGCCAATGCCAAGGCTGTCGCCGCGCGCATGGACGCCATGTTGCCGGATTATTTCGGCCGCCTTCCTGAACTGCCCTATGACGTTGAGCCTGTGCCGATGGCGATCGCGCCGGGCTACACGTCAGGGCGCTATGTCGAGGGCGATCCGAAAGAGGGCCGCCATGGCATCTATTGGGTCAACACCTATGCGCTTGAGCAGCGTCCGCTGTATGAACTGCCGGCGCTGACCGCGCATGAGGCCGTTCCTGGCCACCACCTGCAGATTGCGCTGAGCCGCGAAATGACAGGCCAGCCGAAATTCCGGCAGGACTATTACGCAACGGCCTTCGGCGAGGGATGGGGCCTCTATGCCGAGCATCTGGCAGGCGAAGCGGGCATGTATGAGACGCCCTACGAACGTTTCGGTGGTCTTTCCATGGAGATGTGGCGCGCGTGCCGCCTTGTCGCTGATACAGGCCTGCACTGGTTTAACTGGACGCGCGAAGAGGCCGAGGTCTGCTTCAACGACAACACGGCGCTTGCGCAGCTCAACATCGACAATGAAGTCACGCGCTATATCGGCTGGCCGGGCCAGGCGGTTGCCTACAAGATCGGTGAGCTGAAAATCCGCGCGCTTCGGGCCGAAGCTGAAGCCGCGCTTGGCGAGCAGTTCAACATAAAGGCCTTTCATGATGTTGTGCTCGGACAGGGTGCCGTACCGCTGGATGTGCTGGACGCGCAGGTCAAAGCGTGGATCGTCAGCCAGTTGCCAGAGGCTGGCACAGCTACGCCCTCACAATAGGCGCATAAAATAAAGCCGCACAGCTTGTGCTGTGGCAGGCTTGAGGCCACATGGGCGAGCCATGTTTAGCTTCTTTGAACGCCGTATCGACCCTTTTCCGAACAGCCCCCTGGAGGTTCCTCCACAGGGGTTTCTCGCGTTCATCTGGCATTATGTCCGCGACGCCGTGCCATGGCTGATCCTGATGTCCATGTTCACGGCCGTAATCGCGATTGGCGAAGTCACGCTGTTCGGCTTCCTGGGCGGTATCGTCGACTGGCTGGCCAGTTCTGAGCGCGAAGGATTCTTCCAGCGCGAGGGTGGCAAGCTGGCCATGATGGCGGTGGTCGTGCTGGTGGTCCTGCCGCTGGCGACGCTGGTGCAGGGCCTGATCGTCTATCAGGGCCTGATGAGCAACGTGCCGATGAGTGCGCGCTGGCGCATGCACCGGCAGATGCTGGGCCAGTCGATGAATTTCTTCGGCAACGAGTTTGCCGGCCGTGTCGCGACCAAGGTCATGCAGACCTCCCTGTCCGTGCGCGAAACGGTGATGAAGGTGCTCGACGTATTTGTCTTCGTCGTCGTCTATTTCCTGTCAGCCCTGACGCTCGTTGCGGCGGCAGACCCGCGCCTCACCCTGCCGCTCATCCTCTGGGCCGTGGTCTATGGCTTTGTGCTGCGCTGGTTTATCCCGCGTCTCGGCAAGGTCTCGGAACTGCAGGCCGATGCGCGTTCGGTCATGACCGGGCGGATTGTTGACTCTTACACCAATATCCAGACGGTGAAGCTCTTCGCGCATGCCGGACGCGAGGAAGACTATGCCCGCGAAAGCATGGATGGCTTCCTGCAGACTGTTTACAAGCAGATGCGCTATGTCACCGGCTTCAATGCCATCGTCTATCTCAACAATTCGCTGCTTGTCTTTCTGATCGCGGGCGGCGGCATCCTGCTCTGGCAGGGAGAGCTTGTCGGCGCAGGCGCGGTGGCGGCCGCCATCGGTCTTGCCCTGCGCATCAAGTCCATGTCGCAATGGATCATGTGGGAAGTGGCAGGCCTGTTCGAGAATATCGGCGTCGTCTACGACGGCAAGGCCATGCTGGAAAAGCCGGTCATCGTTGCCGACGCGCCCGATGCGCAGGTCCTGCCGCGCGGCGCCGGCGCCATCACGTTCGAAAACGTGACCTTTCATTATGGCAAGGGCGCGGGCGTCATCGAGGATATGTCGCTGTCGATCCGGCCGGGCGAAAAGATCGGTCTTGTGGGCCGCTCCGGCGCGGGCAAGACAACGCTGACCAATCTTCTCTTGCGCTTCTATGATGCCGAGAGCGGTCGCATCCTGCTCGACGGGACTGACATCGCTCATGTCACACAGGATTCCCTGCGTGCACAGATCGGTGTCGTCACGCAGGACACGTCCCTTCTGCATCGTTCGATCCGCGAGAATATTGCCTATGGCCAGCCGGACGCCAGTGACGCTGAGATAAGCGTCGCCGCAGGCAAGGCCGCAGCGCTCGATTTCATCGCATCGCTGGAAGACGCCAAAGGCAGTGTTGGCTTTGATGCACAGGTCGGCGAACGCGGCGTGAAGCTCTCCGGCGGCCAGCGCCAGCGTATCGCGATCGCCCGCATCTTCTTGAAGGACGCGCCCGTCCTCATCCTCGATGAAGCAACGTCGGCCCTCGATTCCGAAGTCGAGGCCGTGATCCAGGACAAACTGTTCGACCTGATGGAAGGCAAGACCGTGATCGCGATTGCCCACCGCCTGTCGACCATCGCTGCCATGGACCGGCTGATCGTTCTGGATCAGGGGCGCATCGTGGAAGAAGGCACGCATGAGGAACTTGTGCTTGCCGGGGGCCTCTACGCCGATCTCTGGGCGCGCCAGTCGGGCGGTTTCCTTGTCGAGCCGGAGCCTGCCGAAATAATGGCGGAGTAGGGCGACATGAAGCTCACGATTATCGAAACCGGTCTTGTGCCCGAACCTATTCGGGCATCATTCGGAGACTATCCGGGCATGTTTCGGGCACTTGTTCGGGCATCCGATCCCTCGTTTTCGTTTGAAACCGTGTCGGTCATCAAGGGCGAGCAACTGCCTGATCCGGCTGGCCTCGAAGCCATCCTGATCACGGGATCACCCGCCGGCGTCTATGATGACGAGCCCTGGATGGCGCCGCTGATGGATTTCATTCGTGCAGCGGCGATAGCAGGTGTGCCCCAGGTCGGCATCTGTTTTGGTCACCAAGCCGTCGCCGAGGCGCTGGGCGGCAAGGTGGTTAAATCCCCCAAGGGCTGGGGCGTCGGGCGCCACACATACGAGGTCCTCGCCTGTCCCGGCCTTACGGCAAAAAAATGTCCCGACCGCGTATCCATCGCAGTCAGCCACCAGGATCAGGTCGTAACCCTGCCGCCTGGTGCAGAGGTGATCGCGCGATCGGATTTCACACCGAATGCAGGGCTTTATTACCCGCAGGCACGCGCCATCAGCTTTCAGTGTCACCCCGAATTTTCTGATACGTATTCTGCAGCACTATATACACTACGCGAAGACCGGCTCGGTGACGCGGTACACGCGGCGGTCGGGTCTTTGGCGATACCGGCCGACAATCAGCTGCTGGGCAGCTGGATTGCCGGCTTTCTCAAATCGTCCAATCAGCCAAAACGGTAGCGTGCACCGATCGATAGAAGGTTCTGCTGGTTTTCAATGTCCAGCGTGCCCGGGAACAGATCGTTATCTGTTTCGATATCGTCGGTCGCGCGATAGGCATATTCGCCATACACTTCCCACTGCTCGGTCATCATCCAGGTCAGGCCGGCTTTCACCTGATAGGCAAACTTGGTTTCGCCATCGTCGATGACGTTAACGCCAGAAGGATTGTACTTCACGTTGACGTCGGAAATGCCGATGCCTGCACCGACATAGGGCTGCCAGACACCCGAACGATTGAAGTCATAGTAAAGGTTGGCGAAGATCGACGTGCTTGAAATATCGCCGCGGCCATCTGCAACAATCGCAGCGACGGATGCGCCTAATGGTGTCGGACTGCCGGCGATCGAGGCCGCATCGAGTGCATCAATGCTGCCGCCCCCCAGCGTCACGCCGGTATGCGTATCAACGTCCGCCTTGGTGTATGAGATTTCAACGCCGCTTCTCAGGCCATTGCCATAGCGTGCACCGACTTCGCCATTGAAGCCCGAACCGTTGTCGAATTCGGTGTTCCAGCCATAGTCGGTTCCGGCAGCGACATCGAGCGTCGTTCCATCGCCGAGATTGCCTGTTGTAAAGGCGCCGGTCGTGCCGGAATTGTCGCTGTCCGACTGATCGAGATAGCTAACGGAACCAGCTACATACCATTCCTGCGCAAGCGCGGGTGAGGCGATAAGGGCTGTTGTGCAAAGGGCTGCAAAAATGGGTGTGAATTTCATTGTCGTGTCCTTCTTGCTTTTGTTTTTGTTAACCTTGCTACGTAGGCCTCCCGACCCCGGATGATTAATAATCGGTAATTGAATCTCCCGTATGGCGTGGAGGATGCATGCTGTATCCGGAATGATACATTCCTCGTCTAAGGACGCAGAAAGCTTGGAGACATGAAGCAAATGATGCCTAAACCGCTCGCCCATATCGACGACAACACGCTGGAATTCGAAATCCTGCCTATGGTGAAGCCTACCGGCTTCCGCGAATACGATGCGCGTTGGTGGTTCAACGGCATCGGCCATGAGAAGGCCCCGGAACTCAACTATACTGGCGTCCAGGCCCTCGGCCTCGGCATGGCTACCCTTTTCCATGAAATGGGCGTCACACCAAAAGTGGTGACGGGCCACGACTTCCGCTCAATCAGCCAGCCGATCAAGAACGCGCTGATCCTCGGCCTTGTCCAGGGCGGCTGCGACGTACTGGATGTCGGCCTGGCGCTCTCGCCGATGGTCTACTGGAGCCAGTTCGAGCTGGACGCGGCCTGCTGCGCCATGGTCACAGCCAGCCACAACGAAAATGGCTGGACGGGTGTCAAAATGGGTGCGGATCGACCGCTGACTTTCGGCCCGGTCGAAATGGGCCGCCTCAAGGAAATCGTCATGGCGGGCGACTTCCAGCCGCGCGCCGGCGGTGGCCATCACCGCGTTGACGGCCTGCGCGAGAAATATATCGCGTCCGTGGCCGATGGCGTGAAACTCTCCCGCCCGATCAAGGTCATTGCGGCCTGCGGCAATGGCACCGCCGGTGCCTTTGCGCCGGATGCCCTTCGCGCCATGGGCGCTGAAGTCATCGAGATGGACTGCAATCTCGACAACACATTCCCGAAATACAACCCGAACCCCGAAGACTCCGAAATGCTGCACGAGATGTCGAAAGCCGTGAAGGAGCTTGGCGCCGATGTCGTGCTGGGCTTTGATGGTGACGGAGACCGCTGCGGCGTTGTCGACAATACGGGTGAGGAAATCTTCGCCGACAAGATCGGCCTGATGTTGGCGCGCGACCTGTCGAAAAACTACAAGAACGCGACCTTCGTGGTCGATGTGAAATCGACCGGCCTCTACAAGACCGACCCGATCCTTCAGGAAAACGGCGCGACCGTCGATTATTACAAGACCGGCCACTCTTACATCAAGCGCCGCACCAATGAACTCGGCGCCCTCGCCGGTTTCGAGAAGTCCGGCCACTTCTTCTTTCGCCCGCCCATCGGGCTTGGCTATGACTGCGCCCTGACTGCCGCCAAGGCGATCCTCGAAATGCTCGACCGCAACCCCGGTAAAACGATGGCCGACCTGCGCGACGAGTTGGGTGTGGCCTACACGTCCCTCACCATGTCGCCGCATTGCGGAGACGAAGTGAAGTATGACGTCGTCGACAAGATGGTCGCTGAATACGAAGCCCTCAACGGCACCGAGATCCTCGGTCGCAAAGTGGTCGACGTGAACACGGTGAACGGTGCCCGCGTGACGCTGGAAGACGGTAGCTGGGTTTTGATCCGGGCCTCCTCGAACAAGCCCGAGCTCGTCGTCGTGGTGGAATCCATGGCCAGCGAGGACGACATGCGCGCTCTCTTCCACAAGGAAATCAAACCGCGCCTCGGCAAGCATCCGGAAGTCGGTGCGTATAATCAGGAAATCTGACGGTTATGGCGCTCAATCCGAATTATGCCGCCGTTTCCGGTCGCCAGCAGGTGACAGGGCGCTGGGCGATCACGCTGCCGGGCGAATTCAACCGCCGGGAAGAGGAGGCGGGCCTCTGCTTCTGGCGTCCTGGCCTCACTATCTGGCTGACGGCCTATGGCGCAGAAGATGGCCTGACCATCGCCCAGCGCCTGGGGCGTGATCGCGGTAATGCTTCGCCGGACGCGACGGACATCACCGAGAGCCTTGATGACGAGATCGGCCAGCTTTCTTACCGTGTCGCAGAAACGCGCAGTGATGGCGCCGTCATAAACGGGCTCTACACATACGCCCATGGCGTTGCGGGACAGGTCATGGTGGCGGCTTATTATGAGTCCGACGCTGAGCTTGAGGCTGCCCGGAAAGTATCTGGATCGATTGCCTATACAGGCTGAGAGGCTGGCACGGCCTCTTGACCTTGCGGCACAAAAATCGCAACCCGTGCGTCAAGCCGGACGGGCTTTCGAAAAGGACTAATCCATGCGCGTTGCGATGATCGGTACAGGCTATGTGGGCCTGGTTTCGGGTGCTTGTTTTGCAGATTTCGGTCACATCGTGACCTGCGTCGACAAGGATGCCTCGAAGATTGAGCGCCTGAAGAATGGCATTATGCCTATCTATGAGCCAGGGCTCGACGCGCTCGTCGCCAGCAATGTTGCGGAAGAGCGCCTGTTCTTCACGACGGAAGCGGCTGAAGCGATTAAGGATGCAGACGCCGTGTTCATCGCCGTGGGCACGCCCTCACGGCGCGGTGACGGCCATGCAGATCTTTCCTACGTCTATGCGGCGGCCGAAGAGATTGCAGGATTGATGGACGGCTTCACAGTCGTCGTTACGAAATCCACCGTGCCGGTTGGTACGGGAGACGAGGTCGAGGAAATCATCCGCAAGGCCCGGCCGGATGGCGAGTTCGCCGTCGTGTCCAATCCAGAATTCCTGCGCGAAGGCGCAGCGATCAAGGACTTCAAGATTCCGGACCGCGTTGTCGTCGGTACCGAGGATGAGCGCGCCCGCCAGCTGATGCGTGAACTCTATCGCCCGCTGTTTCTGAACGAGACGCCCATCCTGTTTACCGATCGGCGCACGTCGGAACTGATCAAGTATGCTGCGAACGCATTCCTCGCTGTGAAGATCACCTTCATCAACGAAATGGCGGACCTGTGCGAGAAGGTCGGCGCCAATGTGCAGGAAGTGTCGCGCGGTATCGGCCTCGACAACCGGATCGGCCGGAAGTTCCTGAATGCGGGCCCCGGCTATGGCGGCAGCTGCTTCCCGAAAGACACGCTCGCGCTCAGCAAGACGGCCAATGATGTCGGCGCGCCTGTGCGTATCGTCGATACGGTCGTCGAAGTGAACAAGGCGCGCAAGAAAGCCATGGCTGACAAGGTCATCGCTGCCATGGGCGGGGACGTGAAAGGCAAGACGATTGGCGTTCTGGGCCTCGCATTCAAGCAGAACACCGACGACATGCGCGATGCACCAAGCCTCGACATATTGCCGGCGCTGATGGCGGCAGGCGCAAAGGTTCGCGCCTATGATCCCGAAGCGATGACCGAAGCGGCGCACCTGCTCGAGGGCGTCGATTTTGCCACCAGTCCCTATGACGCCATCCAGGGCGCAGATGCCATGGTCATCATCACCGAGTGGGACCAGTTCCGTGCGCTCGATTTTGATCGTGTGAAAGCTGCGCTGAACACGAATATCGTGGTAGACCTGCGCAATATCTATTCTCCCGAAGACATGGCGGCCCGCGGCTTTGCCTACACGTCGATCGGGCGCCCGTAATTCCCACTTTCCTTTCCATACCGGATTCCAGACATGAAATTCTTCGTCGATACCGCTGATACCAAGGACATTGCCGAGCTGGCCGCGACCGGCCTTATCGATGGCGTCACGACCAATCCGTCGCTTATTGCGAAGGCCGGACGCCCCTTCGCTGAAGTGATCCAGGAAATATGCGGACTGACCACCGGTCCTGTCAGCGCCGAAGTGGTCGCGACCGATGCCGAGGGCATGATCCGGGAAGGCCGCAAGCTGGCCAAGATCGCCGAGAACGTGGCCGTCAAACTGCCGCTGACATGGGATGGCCTGAAAGCCTGCCGCACGCTGTCCGACGAAGGCACGGCCGTTAACGTCACGCTTTGCTTCTCGGCCAATCAGGCCCTTCTCGCTGCCAAGGCCGGCGCAGCGTTCATCTCGCCCTTTATCGGCCGCCTCGATGATATCAATCTCGACGGCATGGAACTGATCAGCGACATCCGCCAGATCTATGACAATTACCTGTTCGACACGGAAATCCTGGCCGCCTCTATCCGCACCCCAAACCATGTGAAGCTCTCTGCGCTTGCCGGTGCAGACGTGGCGACCATGCCGCCAAGCGTGATCAAGAGCCTGGTCAACCATCCCCTGACCGACGCGGGCCTGGAGACCTTCCTCGCCGACGCGAAGAAGGCCGACATCAAGGTCTGATGCATCATGACTGAGGCCGTTGATCCCAAAGGCCGTGTGCTCATCATCGCCGGCTCGGACTCGGGCGGCGGCGCCGGTATCCAGGCCGATATCAAGACTGTTACCATGCTCGGCGGCTATGCCATGACGGCCGTTACGGCCATCACGGTGCAGGACACCAAGGGCGTTCATGGCGTCTGGCCGGTGCCTATTGATGCCGTCATCGGGCAAATGCGGGTCACGCTGGCTGATATCGGCGCCGATGTGATCAAGACCGGCATGCTGGGCTCGGCCGCGCTGGTCGAGGCGATTGCCGAATGCCTGGACGAACATGCGCTGATGATCCCGCGCGTCATCGATCCGGTCATGGTCGCGACATCAGGTGACCGGCTTGTTGATGCAAAAGCGGTCGAAGCGATCCGTTCCGAGCTGGTGCCGCGCGCGCGTCTTGTGACACCGAATGCGCCTGAAGCGGAAGTGCTTACCGGTAAGGCCGTGGAATCCCTAGACGGCCAGCGCCGGGCAGCAGATCGCCTCCTCGAACTCGGCGCCCATGGCGCGCTGGTCAAGGGCGGCCATATTGGCGGCAGTGTCATCACGGATGTCTTGCAGACCACGACAGGCGAATGGCTGTTCGAAAGCCCGCGCATCAATACGCGCTCCACACACGGCACCGGCTGCACGCTTGCTTCTGCGATCGCCACCTATCTGGGCTTGGGCGTCAGCGTCCCGGACTCGGTGGAACAGGGGCGTGACTATCTGATGGGGGCCCTGCGGACTGCGAAGGGACTCGGAACGGGCCACGGACCGGTCAACCATGGCTGGCTGCTTGACCGGGACTGACCCGTTAGGGCCGCTGAAGGCCCTGTCAGAAATCGTCGTTTCTGTACGGACAGGCTCTGTGCTTAAAGCATCTCTCAGGAGATAAGCCGATGACCCAGCCCTTGCCCTTTTATCAGGTCGATGCCTTTGCCAACCGTGCGTTCGAAGGCAATCAGGCCTGCATCATGCCGCTCGACGCCTTCCTGCCCGATGATGTGATGCTGGCCATTGCCGCCGAGAACAATGTCGCTGAGACGGCCTATATTGTGCGCACCGGCGAAGAGAGCTGGAACCTGCGCTGGTTCACGCCTGCCGTTGAAGTGCCGCTTTGCGGCCATGCCACGCTGGCAGCTGCGCATGTGTTGTTCACGCACGAAGGCTATGCCGGCGAGACAATTGCCTTCGACACGATCAAGTCCGGACGGCTGACCGTGCGCAAGCTGGAAGACGGACGACTGGAAATGGATTTTCCATCCGGTCCAGTGAAAGAAATCCCCGTGAGCGACGATGTCGCCGAGGCGCTCGGTGCGCGGCCCGTGCAGGCGTGGGGCGGGATGTTCTACGCGGCCATGTTCGAGACGCCCGATCAGGTGCATGCGCTTAAGCCGAACCTGAAGGCGCTGGCATCGCTGGGTGTACCGGGTGAAGGATGGGACAGGGGCAATTTTGGCTGTTTCGCGCCCGGCGGGGAGGGCGTCGATGTGACCAGTCGTTTCTTTGCGCCCGGCAGCGGCATTGACGAGGACCCGGCCACCGGGAGCTGGCACACGATGCTGGCGCGGGTTATGTCGGAACGGTTCGGCAAGGAGGCCCTTTCCTGCTTCCAGGCCTATCCGGGTCGCGGGGGTCGGATCGAGACACACTTGCAGTGTGAACGGGTGAAACTCTCTGGCCGCAGTGTGACGACCGTGGAAGGCCGGTTCTTCCTCCCGACGTAAAATCGCGTCTGGCGTGCGGCCATTTGCGGGCGGCCTGAAAGGTGCATATTGTCTCCACAGGCACTTCCGGCAGCCCTGTGGATTATTCAACATGAGATTTCGATCAGGATTGCGCAGGATTCGGCAGCCAGCCCTTTGGGTCGCCTGCAGCATGCTTGTCGCCGCCTGCTCTGTGGCTCCAGCGTCTGACCCGAAGCCGGTATCCTGCGATGCGACCATGATGGGAGTTGCACGCACAATAGAAGTGACGCCCAGAACAGGGCCGATTCATGCGCTTCTGAGGGACCACGAAGTGGTCCTGACATTCGATGATGGACCCGAGCCGAAGCGGACACGCGCCGTGCTCGACGCGCTCGACAAGGAGTGCGCCAAGGCCACCTTCTTCCTGCTGGGGAACCAAGCGAACCGCTATCCCGCGATGGCGCGTGAAATCAGCGCGAGGGGCCATTCCATTGGCAGCCACACCTGGTCTCACGCGAATCTGGTGAACCTGAACGACACCGCAGCCAAGGATCAGGTGCAGCGCGGTCAGGACGCCGTCAATGCCGCGTTATCCAGCGTCGACAAGCGGTCCGTGATGTTCCGATTTCCCTACGTTGCCACCACGCCGGATCTGTCCCGGATCGTGCGCGACATGGACCTTCTGGAAGTGGGGGTGACAGCTGATGGCGCTGACTGGACGCGTATTTCACCTGAAGAGGCCGTGGACCTGATATTTCAAAAGCTCGCGCTCAGCGGCGACAAGGGCGTGGTGCTTTTACACGATCCCTTTGACCGTTCGGATGCGCGCACGGCCCTGCTTCTGTCGCGCCTTAAGCAGGAAGGCTACAGAATCGTGGCTCTGGAAAACACGAATCCCGGCCGGTAACCTTTCGCTCTTGATGGCATGATATGTGCAGTCGCGATGGGTAAACTGACGCGCCTTCTGCGCCAGTTACGTGCGCGTGGTTAGGGAGTCGCTGTCTTGTCAGAACGTGGAATGAAGTCCCGTTTGCGTATCACGCTGGTACCATGTGTCCTCGGCCTGATGACATTTGCGCTCGCGGCGAGCGGCTTTTCGCTGATGCTGCGTAGCGCGGCGCCCGTGCCGGACATGAACGTTTTGAGCCCTAAACTCGCCGCCTATCGCGCTCAGGCCGCCGATTATGACACCGTCTTCATCGGCACATCGCGTACCTTTTACCATATCGTGCCTGACGAAGTGGAGGCCGCGATGGAAGCTGAAGGCTGCCAGCGGCCCAATGTGTTCAATTTCGGCGTTTTCGGCCTGACCGGTGCTGAGCAGGACTGGCTGCTTGATCAGGTCCTGGCCGCAGGGCAGGGCGCTCTGCGCACGGTTGTTATGGAAGACCCGCTGCCTGAAGCGCGATCGCTGGACGACGCCACGAACGAACGTGCACGCTTTTTTCACGCGCCCTCAGACTATTCCGCTACGCTAAGCAGCATCAGTTCATTTCCCGAATCTGCACCGAAGAAGGTTTTCCGCCTAGGCGTGTTCGGCGCCGGCGCCGCCTACGATCTCTCCGGTGTAGGCAGGGCCGCCGAGCTGTTCTTCCCGGCGCCCGTCAAGCCGGCGCCATATACGATGGACATGACATCAGACGGCTTCGAAATTCTTGGATCGATTTCGTCGCCAGACATTGAAGCGCGCCGCAAGGACTTCGTGGATCACCCGGAAAAATATGATGAAGCGCTGGCGCGATACGGGGCGGCAAGTAACGAAGCTGTCGAGGCGCGCGCTGTCTATCTCCAGGCGCGGCTTCGCAGCCTCAAGGCGCAAGGGCTGAATGCCGCGCTCTTCGTCTCGCCGGACCCTGAAGAGCTGGACCGTACGCCCCGTGTCGGCGTGGAACTCGCCCGTATCGCGCCCGATCTTTCGGTGATGAATTTTAACCGCCCAGATGTATATCCGGATCTCTTCGGTCGCAGCCTCTGGTTCGATCACAGTCACTATGGCGAGGAGGGTGCACGCAAGCTGAGCCGACTTGCCGGTGCAGAGCTCTGCCGGGATCTGAAGCAGTCGGACGCAGGAGGTCAGCATGCTGTTCGTTGAGCCGCGTTTCTTCCTTTTCTTTGCCGTCGTTTTTGGTCTTGTCTGGACGCTGCGCAGTAATCTCTGGCGCAAGCGCGTCCTGACGCTGGCCTCGTACGTCTTCTATGGCGCTTGGGACTGGCGTTTTCTTGGCCTGATCCTTCTGATCACCGTGATCAGCTATTTGGTCGGCGCGGCAGCCAGCCGCTATCCGGCGGGTGACAGAACCCGAAAGCTCGCACTGACGGGCGGCATCGTTGCGTCTCTCGCACTGCTTGGCGTGTTTAAATACTTCAACTTCTTTGCTGACAGCTTTGTCGATTTTGCCGGAATGATGGGCTTTAGTGCGGGATCGGTGACGCTGAACCTCGTTCTGCCTGTGGGCATCAGTTTCTATACGTTTCAGGCCATATCCTATATGGTGGATGTCCATCGCGGCGACATTGGCGCGCGGCGCTCTTTCCTTGATGTGGCCTTCTATATCGCCTTCTTCCCGCAGCTGGTCGCCGGACCAATTGTTCGGGCATCCGAATTCATTCCGCAGATGGATACCGCCCGTAAATGGGCCGATGTCAGCGTCCGCGCCTGCCTGACGCTGTTCCTGATCGGGTTCATCAAGAAGGCCTGTATCTCGGACAATATTGCGCAATATGTCGACGTCATTTTTGCCGACCCGTCCTCCTTTGCCGCATCGCAGGTGGTCGCCGGTGTTCTGCTCTATGGCATCCAGATCTATTGTGACTTTTCGGGCTATTCCGACATGGCCATCGCCTGCGCAGGCCTGCTCGGCTACAAGTTCCCGGCCAACTTTGACTCGCCTTACCTGTCGGCCAATATCCAGGATTTCTGGCGCCGTTGGCACATCAGCCTGTCGTCCTGGCTGCGCGACTATCTCTACATTCCGCTGGGGGGCAATCGGCGCGGCAATGGACGCCGCGATGTTAACCTGATGACCACGATGGTGCTGGGTGGCCTCTGGCACGGTGCTTCGTTCAATTTCGTGATCTGGGGATTCCTGCACGGGATCGCACTGATCATTCAGCGCTTCTGGCACCAGCTTGTGGCGCGACGCGTGCCGGCCATGGGGCTGCTAGGCGGTTTCGTCGGCGGCGCCTTGACATTTTATTGGGTGAATCTCGCGTGGATATTCTTCCGGGCGGCCGATCTCGGTGAAGCCTTGAGCATTTCGCAGACGTATTTGACATGGTCGTCAGCCGGGCAAAACATGCTGCCAATCGCTGTCTGGCCGCTCCTAGCGTGCCTTGGCCTTTTCCATTGGCTGTCACACCGGTTTGGCGCACAGGAGATGATCGAGCGTCTCGCGCCCAATCGCTTTGCGGTGACATATGGTGCGGTCGTGGCAATCGCAATCGCCTTCGTTCCGCTTGGCTATCGCCCGTTCATCTATTTTCAGTTCTGAACGGGGCGTGTGCCCCCTTGGCACCTCTGGCCGCCTTCGACGACCAGTAGACTTGCAGCAAGCGATCGAACGTTCAGCTTCGCACTTGGTGCCACAGATGGCATTGTCCGCGCCGCCCGTCTCCTGGTGCCTCACCAAAACCGGACGCTCGCGCCTACCGCGCCGATCAGCTGGAACTCGCCAAAAGCGGACAACAGCGCCGGATAGGGGGCCGACAACTTTTCAGCGTCATGCTCTTTACGAGATCCTGACGCCAACCTCATACATCATCAGATGTCCGACGCATCACACCAACAAGAACTTGAGCGCATTATAGGCCGTGCGGCTGAAACAGGTATGCGTTGGTCCAGGCAGCGTTCGCTACTCCTATTGGATGAAAAGTCTGCCGGTCAGTTCGCATCGAATGCAGACATCGAGATCGAAGAACAGATACGCTGGGATCTCGCCGACGCCTTTCCTGGTGATTCAATCGTGGGAGAGGAAACAGGCGGCAGTCTTGGCGACGACGTAACCGGCTGGGCTATCGATCCCATCGACGGAACGTCCAACTTTATTCTCGGCCTGCCCATTTGGGGCGTATCGATTGGATACCTTGAACACGGCAGGTCGACACTTGGAGCAATAGTGCTGCCTGAGCTGAAGCTCATGATTTCAGCCTTGCGCGGTCATGGAATGCGAGTGAATGGGAGCGCACACATTCAGTCCCAACGAATCCCGAATGTCAAAGTCATTGCCCTTGGAGAGAATGACTATGAAAGTGGCCCGGAAACAGATGCAAGAGCGCAAGTCTTGCGCAATAGCGGCTTTGCTGTTGTCCGGTATCGCTGCGCAGTGTTCTCTCTAGGCGTCGCCGCTCTCGGCAGATTGAGCGGCTATATCGAAAACGGTTGCGGTCTTTGGGACATAGCCGCCGCAGACGTGATCTGTAACGAGGCTGGGATGCGCGTCGAGACATATAAGATCACTGAAGGACGATACCATATCAATTCCCAGTGGTAACAAGATGTCTCGGTCCGGTCCCAGCGTCTGAATTGGGCCAAACGCACCAGTCCACTGCGCCGGATCAGAAGGGCTGAACCACTCCGATGCTGCCGTCGAGCTACTCACCGAGCAATCGCGTTAGCATTCTGCGGATATGATCCTGGCCGCCAAAAAAGACGGCGAGCACACGAATCCGTTTCACATCTTCGTCTATGTCGAACCACGCAATGGCCTGCCCAATTGTCAAATGGCGCAGCCCGGGCAGCATGTCGTCTTGCAGCGTTCCGCGATAGGGCAATTGTCCCAATTGAGCGATGTCCTCTCGGATCGCCTGCACGCGCGCTTCTGCGCGCTGGATAGCTGTCTCGGTGTCATCGCCAAAGCCAACATAGCTGTCGACAAGAAACTCGAAAATCAGTGTGAAATCGCGTCGGGCATCGGCCGCGAAGACGACCTCATATACCATGTTTGGCGCGCTTGCGGGTCGCTGCGCCAGAAATGGCGTCCATCATGTCGTCGTTGGATACGAACTTTCCTCTTCGCCGTTCGATTAGAAGGGTTCGCAACGCCTCAAGCTCCAACGCGTCATTTTCGAAACGCTGGCGCAACAGTTCCAGTCCTTGCTGCAACGCAGCGCTAACAGAAGGAAATCGCCCCTTCTCGACGAGTTGGCGTGCAAAAGCATCCTGTTCGTCGGTGAGCGAGATCGAAGATTTGACAGTCATGAGATCTCTCCTTGCGACCGGAAAGTACTACTGGGTAGCACCCAATTCAAGTCCCCATGCTCGCCTTCGATCGACCGCGCCATGCCAGTTGCAGGCCTCCAGCTCTGCCGTCTGCGCTGTGCAGCGGCTTGGACAGGAGGAACATCATGGAAGACGAATTGAAGCGCCCTGCCGCAGGCTCGGGGCAAGCAGGGCATCGCCGGTTGAATGCGGGCAAGCTGACGGGGCAGAAGCCTGCGTTGAAAATGAGGGAGGTCTGGTCGATCCGGACCCGACTTGAACTTAACGGCAATGTGCGAAACCTCGTCCTCTTCAATCTCGCGATCGATAGCAAGCTCAGGGGCTGCGATCTCGTCCGGCTGAAGGTTGGCGATGTAGTGGCTGGCGGACACGTGAAGTCCCGCGGCATGATCATCCAGAAGAAAACTGGCAGGCCCGTACAGTTCGAGATCACCGAGAACACCCGCCGATCAATCATAGCGCTTTTCGGTCACGCCCTTCCTAGTCTAGAAGATTATCTCTTCCAGAGCCGGCTGGAAGCCTCGCCGCATCTCTCGACCCGGCAATACGCCCGCATCGTTCGGGGCTGGGTGGCTTCGATAGGGCTTAACCCGGCAACCTATGGCACGCACTCTCTGAGGCGCACCAAGGTCGCCCTCATTTACCGCAAGACCGGCAACCTGAGGGCTGTCCAGCTGCTGCTTGGGCGCACAAAGCTTGAGAGCGCGGTGAGATACCTCGGTGTGGATGTTGATGATGCTCTGGAGATCTCGACGGGCATCGATCTCTGAAAATCCGGAGCGGCAGGAAGCGAACTTGCCTGCCGTTCCATTCTCGCTTGGCAGGGGCGCTATCTCGCCAAGAGCGGTCATAAGGTTGATCGTCTTCGGTTGAATGCCTAGCCCTAGTTTCCATCCGGCGATCGGTCCAGAGAGCATCGTCAACGACGGACGCATCCGAAAACAGAAACTAGATGACCGGCGCGCGCGGCCAGTGTCCCAACCCAGCAGAACGCCGTTTTGAAAAAGGACACGTCCATGCTAACTCTGGCTGCTCAATTTTTCGGGAAAGAATAGCAATGCATGCTTTGAAGCTGAGATACGTAGCCGCGGCCATGATCGCTGTTGTTGTGTCCGCCTGTGATGACACTGCTGACAAGGCCCGCGAAGTCGCCAATGACGCGGCAGCAAAAGCGCGCGAAACTGCCGACATGGGCCGCGAGTCTGCTCAATCGACAGCGGATGGGATCACTTCAAATGGCGTTGCTGAGGTAGCCCCTTCCGCTCTGCCCACTACTTTCAATATGCCCGCTACTGTAGTCGAATTCGATGAATACAGTTTCGACTTTGGGACGGCATCAGAAGGCACCGTCGTTACGCATAACTTCCGATTCACCAATATGGGTAGTGAGCCGCTGGCCATTTTGGGGGTGGAAGCGTCGTGCAGTTGCCTGTCTGTAGAAGTGCCGAATCGGGAAATTGCTCCGGGCGAAACCGCCGCAGTGACGCTTCAATTCTACTCTACGAACAATAGGGGCCAGCGAAACGAAAAGGTGACGCTGGCCGCCAACACAAACCCGATTAAGGTGAACCTCTCCTTGAGCGGTCTAATTGAGGCTGGCGAAGAACCACAAATGCCTCAGTGAATTTTTACCTGCCGAATGAGCGCTGCGGTCTGACGGAGAGCGCCAGAAACTAAGATTGGCGGCGTGTGAGTGAAAAGAGGCAGCGCGCCTAGGTTGTTCTGCCGCTCCTCAAGGCACAGGCTCTATTCTGGAAACGAAATCTGCAGTCCAGAGTTCGACCGGCAGGAATGGGCCAGAGGCCGACATTGAGCACGCGTATCTTGAGTGGCGGCTTCGGGGTGAATTTCGACCTCTGAGCTTTAGCGCGTGATTTATTGATCAGTGCGCGCGAGTGATCGTCTGTCATTTTCGATTATTGGAGCCTTCGCTGGAGCCCCTAAAGTACACTCGGCGACACACCAGTGATACACTGCGGCTTGTGTTGGGTAGTGTGCCGCGCTATGTCGTGCTCACGGATGCCCAATGTTTACAGGGGATTCGGGGAGGGGTGATACACCCCCTTGGTACCTCTGGCCGGACTCGAACCGGCACTCTGTCACCAGAAACGGATTTTGAATCCGTCGCGTCTACCAGTTCCGCCACAGAGGCCCTTTGCAGGGAAGGCTTCTCCTGCCGCATGGCAGGCGGTCCTGTCAATCATCTCGACGCGGCGCCAGAAGGTCGTTAACAGGATCAATATGCCAAACGCCTCTTTTGCCGCCGAGCGGACCTTGTTGCAAACCCTTGAGGCCATGGCCGCAAGCGCCCCTGAAGAGGGGCTGACGCTGCGCGATATCATGGATCAGCTGGATGAAAGCGCCTTCGGTGCGGGGCTGTTTTTCCTGGCGCTGCCCTGCTGCATTCCGTTTCTCTATGGCGTGCCACAGGTAGTTTCATTGCCCATGATGGCCCTGGCAGGCCAGATGGCCGCTGGCCGTTCGCAGCCATGGATGCCGGAAAAATTCGGCCAGCGGAAAATCGACCGCAAGGGCCTGACCCAGATGGCTAAGGGTGGACGCAAATGGCTGGGCTGGATCGAAACCTTCACAAAACCAAGGCTTAAGGGGATTACGGGGAAGCGATCCGAGCGGATTATCGGCGGATTCCTGTGCCTTTTCAGCGCCTCCATCCTGGTGCCGCTGCCGATGACAAACACCGTGCCTGGCTTTGGTGTGGCGTTGGCGAGCTTCGGCCTGATCAACAAGGACGGTGTTCTGGTTATTCTCGGCCTACTTCTGGGGTTTGCCTGGATATTCGGGCTGGTCGTGCTGGGGCCAGTTGCGTTGCTGGCATTGATTGGCGCGGCCAAAGACGCGATCATGGGATTCACGGCATAGTGACGCTGCGCCGCATTGTGGGTGCGGGCAATGGCTGTGCTAGTGGCGATATGTTGAAGCTCCAAATGTTCCTGAGGGATTGGAAGTGGCCGGTGGCAGCGCTGGTCCTGTCTGCGCTGATGATCGCCATCGCGCATGGATTCGAGACATTCGGCGGACTGGCCCCTTGTCCGCTCTGCCTGCGCCAGAGGGAAGTCTATTGGGCCTTGATCGCCATGACGCTCACAGGCCTCGCGATCTGGCGGTGGCAGCCAAAGCGGCGGTTCCTCGTAGCGCTGAATGTACTGATTGGATTGGTGTTTGGTGTTGGCGCCGTTGTTGCCGGCTATCACGCAGGCGTGGAGTGGCAGATGTTCCCGCCGCCGGCCGGCTGCGCAGCCGCGGCTGCGGTGGACCCGTTCGCCATCCGCGACCTGAACCAGAATTTCCACGTCGCTGATTGCACCGCTGCGCCGTTCTACATTCTCGGCCTGTCCATGGCCGGGTGGAACGGTGTTGTCTCGCTGATCCTGTCAGCACTCAGCTTTGTGGCAGCTGCAGCGACGGTGCGCCGCTAGAGGCCGAGCACTTTGCGCGCGATAATCGTGCGTTGGATCTCGTTCGTGCCGCCATAGATCGACTGGGCGCGGCCAGCGAAATAAGCGGATACATCTTTCGCGGCATAGGGCGGCAAGCCGATGTCCGATGCATTTGCGCTGAAGCCTGGCTGGGCAAAGGCAGCGGCTGTATCGAGAAAAAGCTCGGTAATCTGCTGATGGGTCTGCGTTGCCAGAATCTTGATCGTTGAGGCGGCGTCGCCCGGAGATCCGCCCGAAGAAAGCCCGGATAATACCCGAAACACCGTCATTTCGAGCCCATCGACGGCCATTTCGGCGTCTGTCAGTTTGCGGGCAAAGGCGGGTTCGTCGATCAGGCGATGATTGCCCCCGTTCGGAATGGCGTTGGCCAGTTCACGGGCATGGCGCAACATGGCGCGCTTGCCGCCAATTCGGGCATAGGAGGTGCGCTCGAAACCGAGCAGGTATTGTGAATAGGTCCAGCCCTTGCCCTCTTCGCCAATGCGATAGTCTTCTGGCACTTTGACATTGTCGAAGAGCACTTCGTTGAGGACATGCTTGCCATCGATTGTGATGATCGGCACGAGTGTCACCCCGGGGGCGTCCATCGGACAACAGATGAAACTGATGCCCTCCTGTTTTTTGCCCTTACTGCTCGTGCGGGCCAGCAGGAAGATCCAGTCGGCATGCTGGGCTGCAGAGGTCCATATCTTGTGACCGTTGAGCGTGTAGGTGCCGTCTTCGAGCGTGGCGCTGAACTGGAGCGAGGCAAGGTCTGACCCGGCACCTGGCTCGGAATAGCCCTGGGCCCAGCCGACGGAGCCGTCGCGGATGCCTGGCAGCCACTTGGCCTTCTGTTCGTCGGACGCAAAAGTATAGAGCACGGGACCGACGTAGACGACGCCCATCGGGGTGACTGTCGGCACGCCAGCCCGTTCAAGCTCTTCATCAAAAACGTATTGTTCTTCAACCGACCAGCCGGGACCGCCATATTCCTCGGGCCACGCGCTGGCGAGCCAGCCTTTCGCGCCAAGCGCCATTTCCGAGCGCCGGATGTCTTCGGTCGTCAGGGACTTGCCTGACCGGTTCTTCGCAATGATGTCAGCTGGAAAGTCGCTCTCGAAAAAGGCGCGCACTTTCGCGCGAAAGACTTCGGTTTCAGGGCTGAAGGTGAGGTTCATCTTTGGCTCCGCAGCAGGCATTGTTGAAGCCTAGGCAAGGCCTCTATCCTGACAAGCCCTGCCGCGACGTCGCCTTGAATGCCTGAGCCTGCCCGCGGGTTAGTCCTGTCGGGGCAGGGTCAGGCCGTCTTGTGTGGCGGTAACTGGGCGGATGCTGCCATCCGCATTGAAATAGAGGTGTTCTGCGCGTACCGAACGGCGGCCCATTGCGCCTTCCACGCCATCAATGCTGAGCGCGGCATTGTGATAGAAGAAATACCATTCGTTCTTGAATTCGACGATGCCGGGATGGATCGTGAAGCTGTTCTCGCCCGGGCCCATGATCTTTCCGCGATAGGTCCATGGGCCTGTGACGGTCGGCGCGGTTGAATAGTAGATCTGTTCGTTTTCATTCTCCGCTTCGTCGATACCGGCATAGGCCATGTAATAAACATCCCCACGCTTGAAGAGCCACGGGCCTTCCTCGAAATGCGTCAGCGCCACTTTCCGAATAGGCGCAGCGAAACCAATCATGTCCGGTTTCAGGGGCGCATAATAGAGATTGGCATTGCCCCAGTAGAGCCAAAACGTCCCATCTGTATCCTTAAAGACAGTGGGGTCTATGTCATCCCATGTGTGCGGGCCGTCAGTGTCGGAATTGCCGACCAAGGCCTTGCCGAGGGCGTCGGTGAACGGTCCGGTCGGACTGTTTGAAATGGCGACACCGATGGATTTTCCGTGATCGGTCTCATCATGTTCGACAGCGGTATAGAGCCAGAACTTGCCGTCCTTCGCGATAGGTTCTGACGCCCACGCATCGCCGACCGCCCATTTGAAGTCGGTTGGTTTCATGATGGCGCCGTGGTCGGTCCATGTCTTCATGTCGTCTGTCGAATAAACGCGCCATTCCGTCATGCGGAACATCTCACCTTCGCCTGCCTCATCACGGCCGACATAGAGATAGACCCGTCCGTCATGAACGATCGGGGCCGGGTCTGCAGTGAAGATGCTGGTGATGATGGGGTTGGTGGGCTGCGTCGTCAGGTTGGTGGCGCCGGAGGAATCAGGGAGCGAACTGGTGCATGCGGTAAACGATGCGATGAGGGCAGCTGCTGCCAGGCGATTCGGCATTATATTCTCCCTCCACTTCGATATCACCCACTGTCCGAGCGCGGATCGGGCGAGTCAAGTTAGCGCTAACTTTTTCTGATGCTTGGGTGGCGGGAAAAGAAAAGCCCTCCCCGTTTCCGGGAAGGGCTCTTTCTGTTTTTGGTTCGGAAAGCCTCAGGCGGCCTTTTGGGCCTCAATCCAGGCGTCGACTTTACGCTCAAGCAGTTCGAGCGGTAGCGAGCCGCCACCCAGAACCGTGTCGTGGAAGCCGCGGATGTCGAACTTGTCGCCAAGCTCGGTCTCGGCCTTCGCGCGCAGCTCCTGGATTTTGATCATGCCGATCTTGTATGCGGTCGCCTGGCCCGGCATCACGATATAGCGCTGCACTTCCGAGCGAGCCTGCGTTTCCGTTATCGCGGCATTATCAAGGAAGTACTGGACGGCCTGTTCCTCGGTCCAGCCTTTCGAATGCAGGCCGGTGTCGATCACGAGGCGGATGGCGCGCCAGATTTCCGAACCGAGGCGGCCGAAATCGGAATAGGGGTCGGCATAAGTGCCTGGCATTTCCTTAGCCAGCCATTCTGAATACAAGCCCCAACCTTCGGCGTAGGCTGTGAAGTTCGCCTGCGTACGGAACGTCGGGATACCCGTCAGCTCCTGAGCAATGGAGATCTGCATATGGTGACCCGGAATGCCCTCATGATAGGCGATGACTTCTAGTTCGCGCTTCGGCATGGAGGTCATGTCCGAGAGGTGCGCGTAATAGGTGCCCGGACGCGAGCCATCCGGCGTGCCGGGATAGTAGTGCTGTGCGGCGCCGTCCTGTTCGCGGAACGCTTCGACGCGTTTTACAACGAGGTCGGCCTTGGGCAGGATACCGAAATAGTTGGGCAACTGTTCCTTGATACGATTGATGGCAGCGGTTGCGTCAGCAATATACGCCTCGCGGCCTTCATCCGTATTCGGATAGTAAAAGCGCTCGTCATCCTTGCTGTCGCGCAGCATGGTGAAGAATTCGTTCAGTGTGCCTTCGAACCCGACCTGTTCCTTAATCGCTTCCATGTCACCGCGCAGGCGCGCAACTTCCGAGAGGCCCAGTTCGTGGATCTCGTCGGCGGTCATTTGTGTTGTGGTCTGTGTTTCAAGGCGATAATTGTAATAGGCAGCGCCATCCGGCTGGAGGTAGGCGCCGACCGGCTGGGTGGAATCCGGCGAGTTGGCCATGTCGGCTGTTGCAAACGCGATCACATCCTCATAGGCGCCAAGGAAATCGCCTTTAAGCGCTTCTTCGGCTTCGGCGAGCAGGACGCCGCCCTGTACATCGTCAATGCTGCCGGCATCAATCAGAGTCGTTATTTCCGACTTGATGTCCGCCAGTATGGCGCTGTCATCGCCGTCCGTGAACGGTGCGCCAGTGATGATTTTCCGGGACTGGTCGATAACTCCCTCATAGGCGAACTTGGGCGCATGCACGCCGCGATCCGCCGACTCCTGGGCGACGGCGATGGCCTCACGAAGAGCGCGTGAGCTCTCGCTGATACGCTTGATGTAGGCTGTCATGTCTTCTGGCGTATCGACGGAATGGAAGCTGATCAGAAAGGTCGGCAGGAAGTTCTGGATGCCGTTCATCTGGTCGAACACAAAGCCGTTGTAGCGGAAAGCGGCGGCCTTGGCGGCTTCATCATACTGGTACTTCCAGATGTCATAGGACATCTGGTCCTCGGCGGAGAGGGCATCATAGTCAAACGCGGCTTCCATTTCCTCGGTCGAGGCTTTCAGCCATTCCAGTTGCTCATCCTGGCAAGCAAGCGTCATGCAATCGATCTCGTCATTCTTGTCCTTGCGTCCAAGAAAGGTCAGCTGCATGGGGCTGAACTGAAGTTGTTCTTCGTATTTGGCGTCGAACCAGGCATTCAGCCGGGCGCTCATTTCAGACTGGGTTTCAGCCGGCGCTACGGCAACGGGCGTGGCATCGCGCGATTCTGCCGGAACTGGTTTTGAGGCACAAGCCGACAGAACAAGGGCGAGGGCGATGATGGAAACGGAGCTGCGCATGTATGAGGATCCTCCCGGGCATTTTCCGATTAACGATATGTGAGGTATCGCCTTCTGCGGCGCGGTGTCAATTGGCAAGCGCGGGTATGGCGGCTACAGGAGTGTGATGACTGATCCACGCATATCACCCGACAATACGGCCCGCGGAGACCAGCGCACTGTGCGCATCGGCACGCGGGGATCTCCGCTTGCCCTTGTCCAGGCGCGACAGATTGCAGCCTCGCTGGAGGTTGCGTCTGGCGGTGCCCTGCGCGGAGAGATTGTGCCGTTCACCACGACAGGCGATCAGCTGACGACTGAGCGGTTGATAAATTCCGGTGGCAAGGGATTGTTCACGCGCGAACTTGATGCCGCGCTGGACCGGGATGAGGTCGACATCACCGTACACAGCCTCAAGGATGTGCCGGCCGTATTGCCTGAAGGACAGATATTCGCCGCTTTCCCGCAGCGGGAAGATCCGCGCGAGGGCTTCCTGTCGCCGCATGCCGATAAACTGGCGGACCTGCCGAAGGGTGCCAAGGTCGGCACGGCGTCGCTACGGCGCGAGTCCCAGACGCTGGCGCTGAGGCCGGATGTGGAGATCGTGACGTTCCGCGGTAACGTCGCGACCCGCATGCGCAAGTTGGAGGACGGTCTCGCCGATGCGACGTACCTTGCAATGGCTGGACTGACCCGCCTTGGCATGGCGCACCTGGCAACACCCATCCCCATGGAAAAAATGCTGCCGTCGGCCGGGCAGGGTATCATTGGCGTCGTCATGCGTGATGATGGCGATGCGGAGATTCGCGCGGCGCTGGGCGGGCTTGATCATGCGGAAACACGCGCGGCTGCCACAGCCGAGCGGGCGTTTCTGGCGGCGCTGGACGGCAGCTGTCGTACGCCCATTGCGGCTCACCTGTTTGACCGGGGTGAGGAGTGGGAGCTGATCGGCGAGGTGCTGGCGCTCGACGGGAGACAGTGTTGGCGCGCCGACGGCACATGCCGGAAAGAGTCGAGCGAAGCGCAACTCGCCGCGCTTGGACGAGATGTTGCAGCCGATATCCGCGCGGCGGCTGGCGGCGTGCTACCCGCCTTTGTAGACGAGTGGTGAGCCTTCCCGTTATCGTGACACGCGCTCAACCAGGCGCCGCCGAAACCGCGGCGCGTTTAAAGAGTGCGGGTCATAAGCCCATCCTGTCGCCTGCCCTGACGCTTGAGCCTCTCGGCGCCGAGCTTGATCTGGCCGGAGTTACAGACCTTGTGTTTACCAGTGCCAATGGCGTGCGGTATCTCCCCAGTGTCAGCGAGGCTGTGTCGCGGGTCTGGTGTGTGGGGGAGGCGACCGCTGATGCCGCGCGGAAAGCGGGCTGGGCGGGTGTGCGTGAAGGCAATGGTAATGCGGTGGACCTTGCCGCGCATATCATCGCGGCCCCTGAGGGCCGGACGGGCGTGTTCCTGCATATCGCCAATGAAGCGGCAGCAGGCGATCTTGTGGCGCGTCTGACGGCCGCGGGCGTCAATGCGCGTTTTGCGGCGCTTTATCGCACGGTGCCAATCGCTGCCGTGAGTGATGCCGCAGCCAGCGCGCTGACGCGTGAGACGCGTGTCGTGATACTGGCGCATTCCGCGAAGGGCGCTGCGGCGTTTCGAAATGCCGCCCGTGGCCTGGACTTCAGACGATCAATTGTCGTTGCAATCTCGGAAGCCGCTAGCGGGCCACTTGTGGGCTGCGGGGCGCGGGCTGTCGTTAATGCGGCGTATCCAAGTGAGACGGCACTGATGGAAGCGCTGGATGCAGCAATTCTGGCGCTCTGAAGGCGACCTTTGATCGCTATCGGCGTATGTGTCAGTGTGAATGAAATTCCGCCTGCGAGGAGCAGACAAACAGATGAGTGACGATCCCGAGGACGATATCCCTGTCGACTCTGCAGAGCCGATTGATGCTGACTTCGAACCGGCATTCGAGCATGACGAGCCATCGCGCGCCAGGAAAGCCGGCGCGGGGCCCGGCTGGCTTGGACTGGGCGTGGCCAGCCTGATCGCGGCCGGTATTGGCGGGGCGATCGGAATCGTTGCAACCATGGCGCTGCCCGTGCGCAGTGGCGGCGAGGATGTATCGGCACTGACGTCGGACCTCGACGCACTGAAGGCTGGTCAGGAAGCGGCGGAACTCGAGCGCAACAAGGTCATCAGGAATACGGCCGATCTGGAGTCGCGTCTCGACGCGCGGCTCAAATCTGTTGCGGCTGCTGGCGGCGACGATCTCGGGCCATTGCTTGATGAACTCGATGCCGTGTCGAAGCGGATCGACGAGGTGATTGCCAATAATGATGGTGAGGCGCTGATGAAGCTCTCTGCCCGACTTGATGCGATGGAGGCGGTCGATACGAGCGGCGAGGCAAGCGCGCAGGAGCTGGCCCGGTCTGTCGCAGCGGTCGCCGAAAGGGTCACGTCACTTGAGACCCGGCTTGCCGCGCTACAGTCTGATATTGTGCGCAGCGGCGGGGACACCACAGAACTGACAAGTCTGATCGAGCGTATGCGCAATGATGAGGCGGTTGTGCGAGCCAAGGCTGAAGCATCTGAAAGCAATGCTGACGCCGCGTTGGCCCTCTCGGCGATAGAAGCGGCTTCACGCCAGGGTATTGCGTTTGAATCCGACCATCGCAAGCTGAGGGTACTGCTCCCGCAATCGGCTGAGGTGCGATCCCTGGGCACCATAGCGCCAACAGGCGCGCCAACGCTCGCAGATCTGCAGCGGTCATTCGGCCCGGCGAGTGCAGAGGCGCGCGCGGCTGAGCCGCGTGAACAAGAGGGTCGCTGGGGCTGGCTCAACCATGTGTTTGGTGACGCCGTAACCGTGCGCGGCGAAAACGCCGAAGAGGCGGGGGCGCCGGTGACCCTGTCGCGTGCCCGTGATGCACTGGACGCAGGGGATCTGGAAGGAGCAGTCGCCATCTTAAGTAATCTGACAGGGGAGCCAGCCGCGGTGATGGCCGGCTGGACCGAATCGGCAAACCGGCGCATCACACTCGAAACAGGGCTCAAAGCCCTGAGGCTCGGCATGATTGGTGGGGAGAACCAGGCGCAATGAACCGGATCTTCCTGTTTGTCCTGATCCTTCTGATCATCGTTGGTGGCGCTTTGATCGGCTTCTGGGCCGTGAATCTGCCGGGTAGTGTCGTGATCAATGATAGTCGCGGCGAGCTTGTCTCGCTGCATATGGGCGTCGCAGCCATAGCGCTGATTGTGTTCGGCGGACTTGTCGCGGCGGCCTGGTGGCTGCTCAGCGGCCTGTTCGTATTGCCAGGCAAGATTGGCCGCGCCCGCCAGTCCAGCCTCGCTCGCAAGGCCAACATGGCGCTCACTGAAGGCCTGCTGGCTGCGGAGGCAGGTGATCCCGCTTACGCGCTGAAACTTGCCCGCAAGGCGGTCAAGCATGCCGAGGATGAGCGGTTGAAGCTCCTCCTCGAAGCGCGTGCGGCTGAAGCCAATGATGATTGGGCTGGCGCCGAGCGGGCTTGGGGGCAGCTCACGCGTCTGCCAGGTGGCCAGCTTGCCGGCCTGCGTGGGTCTGCAATGGCGGCTGCTGAGCGCGGCGACCAGGCAACAGCAGAATCGCGCGCGCGCGAGGCCCTCGGCCTGAAATCAAATGCGGACTGGCCATTCAATTCCCTGTTCGATCTTCAAGTCGCGCGTGGCGAATGGGAGAAGGCGCTCGAGACGCTGGTTATTGGCGAGAAGCGTGGCCTGATTGCGGGCGACAGCCTGCGCCGTCGTCGTGCCGTCTTGCAAACGGCCCGCGCTGTCGGTCTGCCACATGATCGCAAGCAGGATGCCCAAAAGGCCCTTGCAGAGGCGATCCGGGGGGCACCTGGATTCCCTCCAGCCGCCTTCCATGGGGCGCGGCAACTGATGATCGACTCAAAGGAGAAGGCCGCTCAGGGCGTGCTGGAGCTTGGCTGGAAAGCGCGGCCGCACCCGGCGCTGGCGCAATTGTCGCGCCGGCTTGTGCCGCAGGATGATCGCCACAATATCGCGGCCCGCCTGCAGGCGCTTGTTGCGACCCACCCAACCCATCGTGAAAGCCGAATCCTGTCGGCTGAACTGGCCATGGACGAAGCAAACTGGGTCGAGGCGATCCGCTTACTGGCGCTTCTTGTCGAAGAGAACCCGACGGCGCGGCTTTGCCTGTTAATGGAGCGCGCGCTCAAGGGCTATGGTGACAAGGACGAGGCGCAGCGTTGGGGGCGGATGGCAGCATCGGCGTCACGTGAGGCTGATTGGTCGGATATTGACCCCAAGGGTAACGCCTTCGATTTTGCCCAGCGCGACTGGAGCCGGCTTGTTTACGCTTTCGGCGACGTCGGCGATTTGGTTCACCCTCGCTATGAATCCTATGGCCGGGAACTGGAGGCAGGACGGGTTCTGGCGCTTGCCGGTCCGGAAGAGGAGAAGGTCGCGCCGCCCAAAGCGCCCAATGGTCCGCTAACACCGCCATTGGATTATGCGTCAGACGACGACTAGGCGTCCTGCGTCCGAACGGCAAAAGCGTCTTGCGTGCGCGCGCTTGGATGGCTATTCAGGCCGAACGCTCATTGGAGCATGCCGCTATAGCTCAGCTGGTAGAGCATCGCATTCGTAATGCGGGGGTCAGGTGTTCAAGTCACCTTAGCGGCACCATTTTCCCAAACTACTGACATTTATCAGAGCTGATCAGGACTGGACCACGAAGAGTCCCGCGATGATCAGGCAAGCGCCGATGGCGTATTTCACAGTAAGCGGTTCTTTCAGGAAAAACGCGGCCATCAGGGGTACCAGCACGAAAGTGAGGGCCATGAAGGAATAGGCGTAGGACAGCGGCACCACTTTCAGGACATAGATCCATAGCAGCGTTGCGCTTCCATATATAGCGAGCGCCAGCAGAAAGAGCGGATTCAAAGCTACGCTGTAGAATGGTGTGCCGGCCTCTGCCGTCAGCCGGGTACTCGTCAGCTTGAACAGGACCTGGCCGACTGCGATCATTATCGGTGTCAGCAGGAGCAGGCCGTAGACGGGCATGGAAATGGTCTTCATTCGGCAGCCACCATGCGTTGGTCAGCCTCGGCATCCAGTGTTTCGCAATAATAGATGTCCCGCTGGATATCCCGACAGGAATAAGCCTCGGGCACGGGTTGCATCGCTCTCAAGAACGAGTGCGTGTAAGGGAAGAAATTGAAGTGCGGATTGAATGTGTAGCGATACTCACGCTCACGCGGCACAACAATAATCACTCGGCGCCTTGCGATGCGCCGCAGCTCAGCGATGGCTTGACGATAATCAAGCACATGTTCGATCACATGGGTGCAGACAACGGTGTCAAACTCGCCGTCCGCAAAGGGGAGTGCCTCTATCTTTGCTGCCACGTATTCGATGCCTGGCAGCGCGTTGGCGTCATCAACAGCGAAATCGACGCCTGTGAGGCGACCAAGCTGTGGCACAGCTGTGCGGATTCGCGAAAGCAGATGGCCCGTGCCGCATCCGATATCACAGACACTATCGCCCAGAATGTCAGCGCAAATCGCCGCGATGCATGCTTCGGAATTATCGGTGCCTTCGTGAACACGGGGGTGGTTTCTATAAAGAGCTTCATATTCCTGATCACTCAGGAAGGGAGCCCGCTCACGGAAGCTCGCAAGTTCAACGATGTGCTTGCCCCAGATCAGGCTTGCCGCATGACGAAACAGCGACGAATCATGCAGGAAGGCCGGCACGATATCTTCGAGGACGAAGCGTATCCGGTTGGTGGTTTCCCGTTTCATCGCGCGTCTGCGCCTGGTTGAGAGGCTTGATCATTATTGGTGTTTCCGCGGCGTAGTTCGACAAGCGGTGTCGTGCCGGAGCGATACTGTTCGCCGCGGGACGGGGCTATGGAGAGGTAATAGATGCGTTTCTGTTCAGCGCGGCCGCGTGCGACGGAGTCGAGGATAACACCTGAAATGAAAGTCATCATAGCAGCCAGAAGAAGCGTCATGGCGAGCATCCATGTCGGGATACGGTCGACAAGTCCCGTGGCAAGATAATCGCTAATCACAGGCACCATCAGGAACGCCGAAACGGCGAGTAGGACGATGGCCAGGTAGCTGAAAAACATGAAGGGACGGGTTTCCTTCATCAGCATGCCCATCATGCGCAGGATGCGGAAGCCGTCGCGAAAAGTTGAGAGCTTGCTTTCGGAGCCGGCCACCCGTCGCCCATAATCGCAATCCACTTCCGATACCGGCAAGCGCAGCACGGATGCGTGAACCGACATTTCCGTTTCTATCTCGAAACCTGCCGAGGAGGCGGGGAAACTCTTGGCGAAGCGGCGGGTGAAGGCGCGGTATCCGGAGAAGATGTCGGTGAATTCGTTGCCGAAAAGCGCTGTGTAGGCTGCGTTGAAGATGCGGTTACCAAAGGCATGTCCGCTGCGTCCGGCATCCTTGTGCACATTGCGCCGTGTGCCGACGACCATATCGGCATGCTCGTCGAGAAGGGTCTGGATCATGCGCGGGGCGGACGCCGGGTCATACGTACCATCGCCATCCGCCATTATGTAGACGTCTGCATCAATATCGGCGAACATCTGACGGACGACATTTCCCTTGCCCTGACGACGTGAGGGCACAACGGTGGCACCCGCAATCGCGCCCTGTTCGGATGTGTCGTCTACAGAATTATTGTCATACACGAATATGCGTGCACCCGGCAGCGCCTTGCGAAAGCCAAGCACGACGCCCGCCACTGTGCGACCCTCATTGTAGCAGGGGAGCAGCACGGCAATCCGGAGATCTTTGTAGATATTGTCAGTCACGCTGCCACCATTGCCCGAATTTAGGCATTTCTACACGGGCAAGGGTTAAGGTCGCCTTTCGCACCTGATTGCTGCGATGGGGAGACGATATGCGATATCTGACCGCGGGTGCGCCGACAGGCCGGGTGATTGGTGCATGTTTCGGGCTGCTTATGGTCCTGTCTCTCCTGGTTGTGAGCGCTGTGTCGGGGCGGTTGTCGATATCGGCCATGGAGGCTGACAATGTCATGCGCCTGGTCCAGATCCAGGACCTGTTGAAGGGGCTGGGCTGGTTCGATCTGCATCAGGTGCGACTGGGGCTCTCGGGGGGCACGGCCATGCACTGGTCACGTCTGGCGGACGTTCCTGTTCTGGTTATCAAGGGGGTGCTTGACGTCTTCCTGCCTTCGCAGCGCGCGCTGGAAATAGCCTGTCTCGTCTGGCCGCCGCTAAGCGTGTTGCTGGTGGTCTGGGGACTGATGACGGGCGCGCGAAAGCTTGGTGGCCGCACCATGCTGGTGTTCACCTGTATCATCGCAGCGACGATCCTCTTCCGGCATCCCAACTTTCTGAGCGGGAGCATAGACCACCACAATTTACAGCTAGGCTTCCTCGCGATAGCGCTCGGGTTTTCGCTGGATCGAAATCGCGCGCCGGTGAGCCTTGCAGCTGCAGGCGCAGCGCTCGCTTCGTCGATCGCGATCGGCGTGGAAGTTTATGCTTTTGTCGGCGTTTTTTGTGTCTTCCATGCCCTGGATTGGGCGCTGACGGGCGCGGCGGCCCGGCGCGGTGCCATGGCCTTTGGTGGCAGTCTTGCACTGCTGACGACAGTGTTTTTTTCGGCGTCGATTGCACCGGCGGGTTATGGCGTGGTTCATTGCGATGCCCTGTCATTGGTGACGCTGTCTGCTGCCGTGCTCGGTGGAACTGGCCTGGCGGGCGCGGCTGCGGTGTTGTCGGACAAGTCTCTCGTGTGGCGCATGTTCGGGCTGGGTATCGTGGGGATTGCCTGCGCGACAATGCTCTTAGTCCTGGCGCCTCAATGCCTGGGCAGCCCACTCGACGAGTTGCCGCCGATCGTGCGCACGCTCTGGCTCGAAAAGGTGGACGAGGCGCGGCCGCTCTTTGCCTTCCGTCCGGCCATGGCGCGCGAGATGCCATTCATGGCGGGCATTACGGTCGTTGCGATGGCGGTTTCGGCTTGGCGCATTTGGATCGGTGCCCAGCGCCGGGCGCATGTCTTGTTTCTTGCGCTGCTTCTCGCCGACTTCGTTCTTACGCTGCAGCAAGTGCGTTTCTATACGTTTGGGCATCTCTTCGCGGTCCTGCCGCTGGCGTTATGGGTCGCCAGCCTTTTCGCGCGGGGCAGGGAAACCGGCGAGCGCAGCGTGACCTATGTGCTGGCGCTCGCTGTGTCAGTGCCGCTTGTATGGGGCGTGCCAGGTATTTTCTTCGCGCCGAACGGGCGCGGCATGACCGCTTCAGCATATGCTTGTGGCAGCGCGGCCATGCTGTCGGCCCTGGAAGGGCAGCCGGATGGCCGGGTGCTGGCCGTGGCCGATGTGGCGCCAAACATTCTGCGCTATACGCGCCATAGCGTCCTTCATGGTCATTATCATCGTAATGCAGCCGGTATCGAAGCCGCGCTTTCGATCTTCACTGCGCCATCGGGTGAAGCGCTTAACCTGATGCGAAATGCTCAGGTGGACTATGTGCTGTCGTGCCCCGGCCATGCTGAAATGAACATGCTTGCGACGTCCGCACCGCACGGTCTGGCTGCAGACTTGAGCGCGGGGACGCCTCCGGGCGCTCTGAAAATCATCCACAGGGAACCGGATGGTGAGACGTTGTTTGCCGTTGAACCTTAGTCCCCGAGCACATAGTCGGCTTCCGCCACATATCGGCTAGGGCCTTTGCCCGAATGGCTGGAATAAAGGTGAAAGCTGTTGGCCCAAAAGGCTTCGCTGCAATAGGCGTGACGCGGTTCGGCCCATGCGGTCACCTCTTCCGGTGTTGCGCCGTGCAGGTAGGCGAGCGTGACATGGGGCAGAAAAGGGCGGCGGTCGGGCGAAAGGCCGAGGCGGCGCGCGGCACGCTCGCACTGGCCGGAAAGCGCACGCAGTTCATCGGTTTCGCGCACCCGCGCCCAGACGGCGCTTGGCTCGCGCTTGCCGAACCAGCCGACCCCTTCAAGGCGGAGCTCCATTTCCGGCGCCCGGATCTCGCCGAGCAAGTCGTCAAGATCACGCGCAAGTTCATGCGTCAGATCGCCAAAAAAGCGCAGTGTGATGTGAAAATTTCGTTCGGGGCGCCAGCTTGCACCACTTAGGCCCTTTTGAAGGACCTTCAGCCCCGGCGCAATGTCCGGGTCCACGGGAAGAGCGGCGAACATGCGGTACATAAGCTCATCTCAAACAGGATTTAGGACAAAAGAAAACCCGGCTCCACCAAAGCCGGGTTCCTTACTCAGGTATGAAGCCGTGCTTAGCTGGCGAGGTGGCCGAGCTTGCCGAAATGCTCTGCGAGCAAATAATAGAAGGTGACGCGTGACTTGTTGCCGCCCTCAGGTTGCAACTTATCGCAAACAGCCTTGATTGCCGCGTCGAGGTCGTCCTTGGTTTGCGCCAGTCCGAGCTTTCCTCTGCACCAGCGTTCGCGGACGCGGTCCAGTTCGCCCCCATCTGAGCATGAAACCAGTGAACTGTCCCGGTTGCGCAAAGCAATGCCAAGATGACCCACAATTTTCTCTGCGGCGGCCTGATTGTAGCCGCTCGCGTATTTCTTGATATTCTCGGCGTAAGCCGATGCGTCTGCCATGATATTATCCCCTTAGTTTTCCGATGCCCCAACCGTTGGATTTACACCGGATCGACGAAATTACCCGGTGGTTAATATGAGTCAATGCAAAAGACGAAGGCCTCTTCTCTTGGGGAGGCGTCTGAATTGATCTTGTTCACTTGGAAAGCCTGCGCCTGTTCAAGCACTTTAGAAGTAAAGGCTGTCTGTGTTGTGAGAATGCTGCAAGTGGTAGGTTGTATTCGACCACCGGCCGTGGGGCGGCTGGAGATTTCTGCAAGCGATGATGTCCGGTTTTCCTTGCAGACGATGATGAGTTTCACCATATTCAAAAGTAACACGCGCACGTTTACGCGTGGAACCAAAACAGAAGGGTATTAAACCTATGAACGAATTCAATCGGGCCTACACGCCAAAAACCGGCGCCGACTCGATGGACACGTCAGTCAATGAGGGCCTTCGCACCTTTATGCTTGGCGTTTACAACAAGATGGCGCTTGGCCTGCTGCTGACAGCAGGTCTTGCCTATGCCTTCGGCGCGCTTGTGCCGGAGTCTGTGACGCTAACACTCCTGACAGGTCCAATCGGCCTTGTGATCATGTTTGCGCCTCTGGCCATCCTGCTCCTGTCCGGTTTCGTCATGAAAAACCCGTCGCCGCTCGCGGCGAACCTTGTCTATTGGTCGGTGGTCTCACTGATCGGTGTCGGTATGGGCGCGATCGTGTTTGTCTACGCGAACCAGCCGGATGGCATGATGATCGTGGCAAAAGCCTTCATGACAACCGCCATCGCATTCGGTGGTCTGTCGCTCTGGGGCTACACGACCAAGCGTGACCTGTCGCCGATCGGGACATTCCTGATCATGGGCGTGATCGGTATCATCGTGGCCAGCCTGCTCAACATGTTCTTCTTCAAGTCGACGATGATGCACATGATCATCTCGGTGCTTGGCCTCTTGATTTTCGCCGGCCTTACGGCTTTTGACACGCAGCGCCTGAAGAACATGTACTTCCAGCTGATCGGCGATAGCCGTGCGATGGCCGTTGCCACGACTTATGGCGCGCTAAGCTTGTACCTGGATTTCGTGAACATGTTCCAATTCATGCTTGCGATCATGTCGGGCAACCGCAACTAGGCTTTGCCGACATCACAAAATACCGAGCCCCGCCCTCACAGGCGGGGCTTTCGTTTTTGGCGCATTGCGAAACGGCGGCGCGTCGGCTAACCCTCCGGGCCAGATACACACCCCAACGCTTTCAGGAGTTTTGATCCATGGCCCGCAAGAAAATCGCCCTTATCGGTTCCGGCATGATCGGCGGCACGCTCGCCCATATCGCAGCACGCGAGGAGCTCGGCGACGTGGTCATGTTTGACATCGCCGAAGGTCTTCCACAAGGCAAGGCGCTCGACCTCGCAGAATCCACCCCGGTCTACAATTCCTCTGTCAGCCTCAAGGGTGCGAACGACTATGCTGACATCAAGGACGCCGACGTCTGCATCGTGACAGCCGGTGTGGCCCGCAAGCCAGGCATGAGCCGTGACGACCTTCTCGGCATCAACCTGAAAGTCATGAAGTCGGTCGGCGAAGGTCTGAAGGCCAACTGCCCGAACGCTTTTGTGATCTGCATTACCAACCCGCTCGATGCCATGGTCTGGGCGCTGCAGCAGTTCTCCGGCTTCGACACGAAGAAAGTTGTCGGTATGGCCGGCGTGCTGGACAGCTCGCGCTTTGCCTACTTCCTGTCCGAGAAGACCGGTGTGTCGGTCGCCGACATCCACGCGTGGACGCTGGCTGGCCATGGCGACGACATGGTGCCCATGGTGCGCCACTCGACTGTCGGCGGCCTGTCGCTGCCGGAACTGGTCAAGCAGGGCTGGATGAGCCAGGCAGAGCTCGACGGCATCGTCGAGCGCACCCGCAAGGGCGGCGGCGAGATTGTCGCGCTGCTCAAAACGGGTTCTGCTTATTATGCGCCAGCCGAAAGCGCGATCTCGATGGCGAAAGCCTACCTGAAAGACCAGAAGCGCGTTCTGCCTGTCGCTGCCTATTGCGAAGGTCAGTACGGCCTTGAAGGCATGTATGTCGGCGTGCCGACCCTGATCGGCGCCGGCGGCGCAGAGAAAGTTGTCGAGTTTGATCTCAACGATGACGAAAAGGCGATGTTCGCCAAGTCCGTTGAGTCCGTGCAGGGCCTGATCCAGGCCTGTAAGGACATCGACGGCTCGCTCGCCTAGGAGCCAGACATGGCCATAGGGCCAACCATCGAAACCGAACGCCTGATCCTCCGCCCCCCAAGGGCGGAGGATTTTGAGTCATGGTGCGCATTTCACGCCGACGCGGATGTGATGCGCCATCTTGGCGGCGTGCAGGGGCCGGAGCTGACCTGGCGTTCCATGTGCGCCATGACGGGTGCGTGGACAATTGAAGGCTTCTCGATGTTCTCGGTGATTGAGAAGGCCACCGGCAAATGGGTCGGCCGGCTCGGCCCGTGGCGGCCTTATGGCTGGCCGGGAACAGAAGTGGGCTGGGGTCTTGTGCGGTCCGCGTGGGGCAAGGGTTATGCGAGCGAGGGCGCTGCGGCTGCGATGGACTATGCGGTGGATATTCTGGGCTGGGGCGAAGTGATCCATACAATTGATCCGGCGAATGCAGGCTCGATCCGCGTGGCGGAACGCCTTGGCAGCCGCGTGTTGCGTCAGGCCACGTTGCCGCCGCCGATCGCGCTAACGCTGGACGCTTACGGCCAGAGCGCCGATGAATGGCGTGCGCGGCGGATCAAAGGCGCGTGATCGGCGTCTGATGCGGCTCGCGGAGGGCCTCCTTTGCGGCTAGCGTGCCCACAAGCGCCGCGAGGAGAATGCCGCCATGATCCGCACTTTATCCCTTGTTTCCGTACTTGCCTTGCTGCCTGCGACCGCCTGTGGGCAGGAGCCATCGGAAGATGCCCTGAACGCCAAGGCCGCTGAAGCTGAAATGGCCATGGAGGCCAAAGCGGAAACGCCTCAGGTCGGCCTGCCGAACGGGGCTGAAGCGCCGGATGTAAGCCTTGTTGATACAGCAGGCGTGACGCAGACACTCGAAACGCTGGCGGGACCAAAAGGCACGGTGATTGCCTTCGTGCGCTCAGCCGACTGGTGCCCCTATTGCAAGAAGCAGCTGATGGACCTTGAGGCGGCTGCGGCGCCGCTTGCCGCGGCGGGCTGGACACTCGTGGCTGTGTCGTATGACCCGGTCGAGACGCTCGCGCGCTACAAGGCGGACAAGAGCCTGAGCTATGTGCTTTTGTCTGACGGGGGCTCTGCCGCAATCAAGGCATTCAACCTGCTGAACACGGATGCCAAACCGGGCTCACGGTTTGAAGGGATTCCGCATCCTGCCATCGTGTTCGTCAATGCAGACGGCTATGTCGCGAAGACGTTGCGCGAAGAGGGCTACAAGGCGCGGCCTGCCGTGGACGTGGTCATCGAGACTGCGGAAGGCCTGTAGGCGGGTTTCCTTGGGCGTCTCTCTGGCCTAGCGTGCGGCAACTGAAAGCCGGAGATGAAGCCATGAAACATATCCTGACACCCATGATACTGGCGGCGGCGCTTGTTGCGCTGCCTGCATCTGCCGATGAGTCTGCGGTACTCGACCCCGCCATCAAGGCGCAGGCGGAAGCGCTGATGGCAGCTGGTCTCAAGGATGATGTCGGCCTCGAGTTCACCGAAAGCCTGACCACCGAGATCGGGCCACGCCTGGCGGGCTCTGACGCCGAATGGCGCGCCCGGCAATGGGCCATGGTCAAGCTGAAGGACCTGAATTTCCAGCAAGCCTATATCGAGGATTTCAACATTCCCTATTGGGAGCGTGTGACCGAGACGGCTTCAGTTGCAGGTGACAATCCGCAGAACCTTGCCATCACAGCATTGGGCGGTTCCAAATCCACAGCCAAGGGCGGCGTCGAGGCAGAGGTTGTGCGCTTCACCAGCCTTGCTGACCTGAAGGCGGCGCCTGCAGACTCGCTGAAAGGCAAGATTGCCTTCATCGACGAGCGTATGGTCCGCGCGCAAGACGGGTCTGGATATGGCTATGCGGTGGCGAAACGCGGCGGCTGTGCACAGGCGGCAGCAGACCTCGGCGCGGTGGCGTGCCTGATCCGCTCGGCCGGTACCGACTCGCACCGCATGCCGCATACGGGCGGCATGTCGCGCGAGGGCGCTCTGGGCGCGTTGCCTGCAGCTGCGCTTGCGGCGCCGGACGCCGACCAGCTGGCGCGCCTGCTGGAGCGTGGCGCGGTCAAAGTGAAGCTGAATATCCAGGTGAAGGCGGCGGACTCTGCGGCGTCGGGCAACGTGATTGCCGAAGTGGAGGGCGCGAGCCTGAAGGACGAGATCGTTCTGATTGCGTGTCACTTGGACAGTTGGGACCTTGGCACTGGCGCCATTGATGATGCCGCAGGCTGCGGAATCGTTGTTGCGGCGGCGAAGTTGATCCAGGACCTGCCCCTGAAGCCCAGGCGGACAATTCGTGTCGTGCTCTATGGCTCTGAAGAGGTTGGCCTGTTTGGTGGCAAGGCCTATGGCGAGGCCCATGCAGATGAGCTGGAAAACCACGTTCTTGTTGCTGAGAGTGATTTCGGGGCAGGCCGTGTCTGGCGCCTGACGACTGGGTTTGGCGATGGCGCGATGGCTTACGCCAAGGCGATGCAGGATCTTGTAGCGCCCCTCGGAATCATCCCCGGTGACAATAGTTCAAAAGGCGCTTCAGACGTTTCCGTTCTCGGAAATCTTGGCGTGCCCGCCATCTCGCCGGACCAGGACGGAACTGATTATTTCGACCTGCACCACACGCCGGATGATACATTTGACAAGATTGATCCAGAGGCGTTCCGGCAGAACGTGGCGACTTATGCGGCGTTGACTTATCTTGCCGCTGAGACCGGTTGGAACTTCCGCAAGGCAGCCGAGCCTGAGATGACAGACCAATAGGCATGCCGGATCGGCAGGCGCGGATTACGGCGAGCCTTGACGCGGTGCATGAAGCGTTGCGCATGGCGCGGCGAGAAGCGGCAGGGATTGAAGCAGACCCACAACGCTTGCGGTGGACTGCAGTCGGCATGGTTATCGCCCTGCAGGGGGCGTTGGTTGCGGCCCTGAGCGGCTATGAAAGTGCCGATGCGGCAGATGTCATTGATCCATCGACGCCGGAACGCTTTGCGCCGGTGGCCTTGCTGCTGCGCCGGGCCCGGTCACTGGACTATCTCAATACGCCAGAAAGGCTGGAGCTGACGGCATCCCAGGTGCGCCAGATCGAACATGTTGTGACCTATCGAAACGGCGTGGTGCACGGCTGGACCGGTGGAGGACAGGCTGATAATGAGAGCGTGATGCGGGGATGTCGACGGATCGTGCAAGTGGTTGGTCATGCTGTGCTCGCTCATCCGTCTTTCGACGCAGCCGGGCATGGTATCATTTGCGCCCTGATCGCGGACGAAGTGTCGGGCCTCGAACGCATGCTTGTGGCGCTTGGTTAATGTCCGGGTCATGCTCGCATGGCATGAATGACCGTCATGCGACCTGTTCTTCGCCCGTTTATTCTGTCCTGCGCCGCCCTTGCCCTGATTGCAGCGGCGCCGGCGACCTTTACGCGTGAGGATCTCGATGCGCTTGAGTCCGAACGTCAGGCAGCGATCACAAGGCTTGAGGCGCTTCAGACAGCAGGCCAGGAAACCGAGACAGACCTCAGGCAGATCGACAGCAGGCTGATTTCTGCGGCAATGGAGTCGCGTCGTCGCGAGGAGCAGGCCGCATCGTCCGAGAAAGCCCTGATCGATCTCGGGACGCGCCGGATGGTCGCGCAATCCGCGCTGCTGGAGGACCGGCAGGCGCTTGAAGATATGCTGGCTGCCCTTGCTGCCTCCAACCGGCGGCGTCCCCCCGCGCTGATCGTGTCGCCAGGCAAGGCCAACACAGCGATTCGCCGGGCAATCCTGATGAGTGAGATGACTCCGCGCCTTGCGGCGCGCTCAGATACGCTCTCTGCCGAAATTGACGAACTGAACCAGCTCGAAAGGCAGATGCGCGGCGAGCGTGCGCGGCTGGAAGCAGCAGAGGCGACACTGGCCGTAAAGCGGGTGGAGATCGAGCAGCTGGCGGCCGCCAAGCGTGGCAGCTTCGAGGACATTACCGGCGATATCAATGTGCTGAAGGAGCGGGCCGATACACTTGGCCGCAAGGCGGAGACACTGCGCGAGCTGCTTTCGGCGCTGGAGTCCGGTGCGCCTTCTGCGCCTGGTGTTAAGCCAAAACTGCGTCCGACGCTGGCATCGACTTCATCGTCTGTTTCCCGTCCCAAAGCCCCTTCGCAAGCGCCATCGCGCACGCCGGCGCCACGCCCACTCGGCAAGGCGGCGCTGGGAGGTTTGATCCAGCCGACAGCTGGCAACGTAGTCTATGGGTTCGGTGACAAAATGCCGACTGGCGGCAAGACGGAATGGATCACTTTTTCGACAAGACAGGCCGCCCAGGTGGTCGCGCCGACCGATGGAAAGGTCGAGTACGCGCGCCCATTCCGCAGCTATGGATCAATGTTAATTTTGCGCACAAGTGACGGATACCATGTTATTCTTACAGGTATGAGCCGGATCTATGTCACCGAAGGCCAGTCAGTCTCCGCGAACGAACCTGTCGGGCGCATGCCGGACAGGGCAAATCCGCCACCAGAGCTGAATATGGAATTAAGGCTTGGCGACAAGGTAATGAATCCGGCACAATGGTTGCCGAGTGACAGATGAGGTCACGCATGACGGAGGATTGGAATATGCGTTCACTGCTGACAGGTGCCGCCCTTGGCATCGTTCTGGGTGGTTCAGCGGTCGGGTTCTCCGCACTTGCCTGGCCACAGGAAAAGCCTGCCGATTCGCGGATGGTGACCTACCAGCAGCTTGAGCTCTTTGCCGAGATTCTCGCGCGCGCACGTCAGGACTATGTTGTTGAGGTCGACGAGAAAGCCGCGATGGAATCTGCCATCAATGGCATGCTCACCTCGCTCGACCCCCATTCCGGCTATCTCAATCCCGACGATTTCCGCTCCATGCAGGTGCAGACTTCCGGCGAGTATGGCGGTCTTGGCATTGAGGTCACGATGGAAGATGGCTTTGTAAAAGTCATCTCCCCAATGGACGGAACGCCTGCGGCCCGCGCTGGCATCCAGCCTGGCGACCTGATCACCGCCATCAATGGTAAGCCAATCATCGGTCAAACCCTCAATGATGCCGTGAAGGAAATGCGCGGCGAAAAGGGCACGGACATCCTGATCACCATCCTTCGCGCAGGCGAGGATCCGTTTGATGTGACACTGACGCGCGAAGTGATCGAGCAAAAGTCCGTCACCTGGAAAATGGAAAAGAACGACGTTGGCTATTTGCGGATTTCGAGCTTCAACGAGCGTACCACGCTACTGCTCGAAGAAGGCATCGAAGGCATTTCAAAAGCCACCGGCGGCCGTCCGAAGGGGCTGATCGTCGACTTGCGCAATAATGGCGGCGGTTTGCTCGACCAGGCCGTGTCGGTGTCCGACATGTTCCTTTCGGGTGGTGAAGTCGTCTCGACGCAAGGCCGCAGGGCATCGGATGTGGAGCGCTACAATGCGCGCACGGGTGAAGTGTTCAAGGGCGTACCGGTTATCGTGCTGATCAATGGTGGTTCGGCGTCGGCGTCCGAAATCGTCGCGGGTGCCCTCAAGGATCGCGGACGCGCGACCATTATCGGCACGACCAGCTTCGGCAAAGGATCTGTCCAGACAGTTATCCCATTGGGCGCAGACCGCGGTGCGATCCGCCTTACAACTGCTCGCTATTACACGCCATCGGGCCGTTCGATCCAGGCGCTTGGCATTGATCCCGATATCGAGATCACGAACAGCCGTCTCACCGAAGAAGAGCTGGCCAAGATCAAGCGCTGGTCGGAAGCCGATCTGCCGCATGCATTGGCCAATGAAGACGGCGAAACCCGGCATGAGATGAAGATGCCGGACGAGCAGCCGCCGGAAGACTACAAGGGCGAGGACTTCCAGCTTGAGCGGGCCGTGCAGATGCTCAAGGAAGGCACTGTAACTGCCAGTGCATTTCAGCGGGCCGGTTAACGAATATTCGTAACTCGTTAACCAGATTGCGGCATCTAGGGTCGTTCAGGATTTAATTTGTTGATTACATGAGGTCGCCCCATGCCTTATCGGAGAGACGCTGATCCGTCTCCTCTGCGGACCGGACTTGTTCATGCAGGTCTGAGTCTTCTGGTGTTCGGAGGACTTGCGGGCGCGCTTGGTGCGGGCATCCAGTTCTCGGGCGACCCCTCAGCAGCAGGCCCACGCCAGCAGCTGGCCCTATTCGAGGTCGTCGATGAGGCGAAACCGGAACTCAAAACCCGTCTCAGGACCGATGGATCCGACATGGCAATGCAGCCGCAGGTCGATACAGACGGCTATGCGGAAGTTGAAAGTGGTGATGAGCCAAGCCTGGGCGTGGTTTACGCGGATGGCGCGGAAGCGACCGGCACGGGCGGACCGTCTGATGATGTCATGGCTGATGCCGAGGGCGTAGGCGTCCGTATCAATGGCAAGCTCGTCAAGCCGGGTGAATCATATGGCGAAGTGACGTCGATCGTCTCGCTTGATGATGCCCCGATTTCAGGGATGACAGAGACCGTAAACGGCTTGCGTCTGCCGCGCATCGCAGCAGACGGCCGGATACCAGCCGAGGCGTATGCCCGACCATTCGCCAATCCGGGCAAGAAGCCGGTCGTTGCGCTGGTTGTCGGCGGCCTTGGTATCAACGCAACGCATACGAAATCGGCAATTGATGAATTGCCGCCTGAAGTGACGCTCTCCTTTGCGCCGGATACTTCGCGCCTTCAGTACTGGATCGATCGTGCCCGTGCGGCGGGTCATGAAGTGCTGATCGAGCTGCCAATGGAAAATTATGACTATGGCCGCATGAGGATGCACCCGCAGACCCTGCTTGCCGGGCGCTCTGCGGATGTGAACGTACCGCGGCTGAATGCCCTGTTGGGGCGGGCATCCGGGTACTTCGGGGTGATCAATTATCAGGGCGCGAAATTCGCGGAAGATGCCACTGCTGTGCGCCCTGTCCTTGATGTTCTGAGCAAGCGAGGTGTCGCGCTGGTCGAGGATGGTAGCCTTGAAGAGGCCAGCCTGGACAAGGTGGCCGACGAGACACGGGTGCGGTATGCCAAGGCCGCTTCGCCCATCGATACCAAGCTGACGGCCGATGACATCAATCTGGAGCTGATGGAACTTGAGACCATCGCCAAGCAGAGTGGCGCGTCCATGGGTACAGGCTACGCTTTCCCGATCACGATCGAAATGGTGAAGATCTGGACCAGTGAACTTGGCCCAAAAGGCATCCTTCTGGCCCCTGTTTCAGCACTCGTGGGCACCACACCCGCAGAATTGGTTGATGCAGAGCGTATGCGCACTGGCAGCAAGTCGCAGGCTCCTGTAAACCCTGCCGGGTGAAAACATCTATTATCGATCCTGAACGCTATCGTCCGAATGTCGGGCTCGCCCTTTTCTCCAAAGCGGGCCATGTCTTTGTGGGCCGCAGGATAAACGGACGTGGGGCGTTCCAGTGGCAGATGCCACAGGGCGGCGTCGACAAGGGCGAGTCACCCCGCGACGGCGCCTTACGCGAGCTTGAAGAAGAAATCGGTGTTCCCGAAAAGCTGGTGGATGTGCTCGAGGAGACGAGTGACTGGCTGTACTATGATTTTCCACCGGACATGAAGAAGCGCCTGCCCGGTCCGTTTATCGGCCAACGGCAGAAATGGTTCGCTTTTCGCTTCAAGGGGTCCGACAGTGATGTGCGCCTCGACCGGCATACGCCGGAGTTCGATGCGTGGCGCTGGGCAAGACTGGAAGAAACCCCTGGGCTGGTTGTACCCTTCAAGCGTCTCGTCTATTCCGAAGTAGCGGTACGATTCAAAAGCTGGGCTGAACCTGTACATGGCGGCAAAACTGTCCAGGGCTAAGGGAGCGATGCATGCCGAAATCCCTTTTGATGATCCACGGGATCGGTTGCGGCGCTGATGCTTGGGACCGTATGCGTCCCGGATTCGAGGCCGCAGGCTGGACTTGCGAAGCGCCCACCCTGTTTCCAGACCAGCGTACCTTGGATAATCCGCCGGCAAGCCTTCCGGACCTTGGCTTTGACGATTATGTCGCTGCGATGGTTGAGGCAGCCAGGAATCTTGAGAAGAATACGGGCGAGAAGCCTGCCGTTATCGGACACTCCATGGGTGGGCTTATCGCGCAGTGCCTGGCCGAACGGGGTGTCGTGTCGCAGGCCGTTTTTCTAACGCCAGCGCAGCCCAAGGAATGCGCAGAGATTGGCTTTTCTGTCATCTATACGTTTCTCAATATAATCCTGACGCGCAATCGGAAGAAAGCTTACAAGGTGTGGCGGTCGGGCTTTCGGTTCGGCGTATTGAATTGCGTACCGCGGCGCCGTCACGACGAAATCTATGCGGCTGCGCGATATGATTCCGGCCAGGTATATGGCGACATCACTGATGGTGTTGAAGTGGACGAGGGCTTGGTGACGATCCCGACTCTGACGATTGCTGCGTCGCAGGACAGGGCAACGCCCGCCAGCGCCGTGCGCAAGGTGGGCGAAAAATACGCGCGCGCAACGGTGCCGGGGGACTTCTTTGAGTATCCTGACAATGCGCACTGGATTGTCGATGAACCAGGTACGGATGCTGTTGTGGCCGACATCGTGGAATGGTTGGACACACCCTTCGGGAAACATGCTTGATGAATAATATGGAAGATGATGCACACGGCGTGCATGACTATGTTGCCGATCCACGCAATGCAGATGTGCTAATCTCCGTGAATGGCGAGATGAAACGGCGAAATGAAGCAGTCGTTTCGGTCTTTGATAGCGGTTACATCCTGGGCGACGGCGTGTGGGAAGGGATGCGTGTCTCGAACGGAGGCGTGGCCTTCCTGCCAGAGCATTTCAAAAGGCTCTATGCTGGCGCCAAGACCATCGACATGGATATTGGTCTGACCAAGGACGAGCTGACGGCGCGCCTGATGGACTGCCTCAAGGCGAACGGCATGACGAATGGCGTGCATATTCGCCTGATGGTTACGCGCGGGATCAAGAAGACGCCTTATCAGGGGCCGCGCTTTACGATTGGCAATGCCACCATCGTTATTATCCCGGAGTACAAGACACCTGTGCCGGAGATCATCGCCAAAGGTGTGACCCTGTTCACGGTCCATGTGCGCCGTACCGGCCCGGCCGAGCAGGACCAGAAGCTAAATTCCCATTCCAAGCTTAACTGTATCATGGCCTGTATCCAGGCCGACAAGGCCGGTGCCGACGAGGCGCTCATGCTGGATCCGGATGGCTTTGTCGCGACATGTAACTCGACACATTTTTTCATTGTTCGTGACGGAGAAGTCTGGACCAGTCCACCGGAATACTGCCTCGGTGGTATCACGCGCGGCAATATCATCCGGGTCTGTCGCGAGGCGGGTATTCCGGTCTTTGAAAAACGGTTCTCACTGTTTGATGTATACTCCGCTGACGAAGCATTCATCACGGGCACCTTTGCCGGGCTGACGCCCGTGCGTGAGGTCGATGGGCGCACCATCGAGTATGTCGGCGGGCCAGTCAGCCAGCGTATCAGCACGCTCTACAAGCAGCTTGCCGCCAATAGCCTGACGCCAATTTCATGAGTTCTGCTCGCAGGATTGCCATGTGGTCGGGCCCACGCAACATGTCCACCACGATGATGCGCAGCTTTGGCGCCCGCGCCGATTGTGTGGCTGTGGATGAACCCTACTATGCGGCCTGGCTGGTGGCTGCCGAGGAGGTGCATCCGATGCAGGGCGAAATTCTAGCCAGCCAGCCAGCCGATCCGGCCTCGGTCGCTGAAACGTTGCTCGCCCCTCTGCCCGAGGGCAAGACGGTGCAATACCAGAAGCAGATGACGCATCATATGCTTGAGGATTTCCCGCTGGAGTGGGCGGGGGCCTGTGAGCATGCCTTTCTCATTCGCCATCCCGCGCGGGTGATAGCGTCCTATGCGCGCAAGATGGATGCGATAAGTCTTGAGGCCATCGGATTTCCTCAACAGGCGCGCCTGTTCGACGCGATATCAGCGCGAACGGGCAAGACGCCGCCGGTCGTGGATTCAGATCATATCCTTGCCGATCCGGCGGCAGTGCTCGAGCGGTTGTGCGTTGCGGTCGGTATTCCTTGGGATGCGGCCATGCTGTCTTGGGCGCCGGGAGCGAAGCCCGAGGACGGCGCCTGGGCTCCGCACTGGTATGACGCCGTTTGGCATTCGGAAGGCTTTGGCGCCGAGGCGGGGCCATTGCCGGTCCTGTCGGGTGAGGCGGCCGAAATTGAAAAAGAGGCGCTCGTGATTTACGAGCGCCTCCTTGAATATCACGTCTGAGTGTATTGCTGCCTATTGATTGGCAGAGCGCAGGAAGCGGTTGCGCAGGTCGACGTCCGACTTGAAGACGCCCGTGAACTGGGTCGTGACCGTAGTGACGTCCTTGTGGTGGACACCGCGCGTCGACATGCATTCATGGACTGCCTCGATCAGGACGGCCGTACCCATGGGGGCGAGGCTTTCCGTGATCGCATCGCAGATCTGCGCTGTCATGGTTTCTTGCGTCTGCAGGCGCTTGGCGAAAATTTCGACCACGCGCGCGAGCTTCGAAATGCCGACCACAGCGTCCGACGGCTTGTAGGCGACGAAGGCCTTGCCGATGAAGGGCGCCATGTGGTGTTCGCAATGGCTCTCCACGTCGATATTGCGCAGGATGACGATGTCGTCATAGCCCTGCACATCCTCGAAGGTGCGTGAGAGGTATTTGATCGGGTCTTCGTCATAGCCCGAAAACCATTCCTTGTAGGCATTCACGACACGCTTGGGGGTGTCGAGCAGGCCTTCACGGCGGGGGTCGTCTCCGGCCCAGGCAATGAGTGTGCGAACGGCTTCTTCAGCCTCCTGCACGGTCGGGCGAACGAGGGGTTCCCCCCGCGACTTGTCATTCTTGGGCGTGATGGCGTCCATTGCCATGTTTCTTGTGTCCTTCGACTGAGGGACGGAGGTCGAGCCGAGGCTTGGTCTGGGAAACCGGATGGCCCCCTGCCCGGACTTAACGCCCGCCCGAGTTGATACCCTCAGGGCGATGCATGACTAGATAGGCTGGCAAATGAAGCGTTTCCAGAAAATTCTGCGGTGACGCAGAGTAAATGCTTGACCGGAATCACGTTGCCCACACCGGGGGACGGTGGTATTCGCCCCGTCATGAAGCTGTTTCGGACCCTGCTCGTATTGCCAAAAGGCTGTTGCTGTTAATGCAACTAGTGCCCATTAGGGCATCCGGCCCTGCTGCAGGGCGCTGATTTTACCTCTTTTTCCGTTCGAGCCCGAAATTCCATGACTCTTCGCATTTACGATACCGCTGCCCGCGCAAAACGCGTGTTTGAACCGCAAGATCCGGCTCGCGTGACGCTCTATGTGTGCGGTCCGACTGTGTATAATTATGCCCATATCGGCAATGCTCGCCCGCCAATCGTGTTTGATGTGTTGCGCCGCGTGCTGGCCAGCCAGTATGGCGCGAAGTCCATCGTCTATGCGCGCAATATCACGGACATCGAGGACAAGATCATTGCGGCCTCGCTGGAAACGGGCGAGCCCATAGAGGCGATCACGCACAAATTTGCGAAAATCTACAATGAAGACGTGGCCGCACTGAACGTTGCTGCGCCAACCGTCGAGCCTTGGGCGACGGGCCATGTGCCGGAAATGATCGAGATCATCGAGAAGTTGGTGCGCAAGAAATACGCCTATGTCGGCGAGCAGGGAGTCTGGTTCGCGGTCGGCTCGATGCCGGATTACGGCAAGCTGTCGGGCCGCAAGCCGGAAGATAACGAAGCTGGGGCCCGAGTCGAGGTCGAGACCGACAAGCGCGATCCGGCCGATTTCGCGCTCTGGAAGTTTGCCAAGCCGGGCGAGCCGGAAGACGCGATCTGGGACAGCCCGTGGGGCCGTGGGCGGCCAGGCTGGCATATTGAATGCTCCGCCATGGCGGCCAAGCACCTTGGCAAGACGATCGATATTCATGGCGGCGGAATTGATCTTCAGTTCCCGCACCATGAAAACGAGATCGCCCAGTCGGAATGCGCACACGGGCAGGTGATGGCCAATTACTGGATGCACAATGGCTTCCTCGACATGGGCGGAGAGAAGATGTCCAAATCGCTCGGCAATGTCGTGCTCATCCATGACCTGCTGAAGACATGGCCGGGTGAAGTGCTGCGCTTTGCCATGCTGAGCGGGCATTACCGCGCTGCGCTCGACTGGAACGAGGACCTGCTGAAGCAGGCCAAGACGACGCTCGACCGCGTGTATGGGGCCTTGCGCCGCGTATGGGACGCGGAAGGTGGCAGCGGGCGCGACAAGGGCGTCCTGAAGGCCCTGTCCGATGACCTCAATACGCCTGAAGCCCTGGCCGAGCTTTCGCGCCTTGCCAGCGAAGCGAACTCGGCGGCAGATCACAAGGACCGGGACGCCATGGCAGACGCACGCGCGAACCTGCTGGCAGCCGGGGCGCTGCTGGGCCTGTTGACCCAGACGCCGAAGGATTGGGAGCAGGGCGATGACAGCGACGGCAATGCCCGTATCGACGCTCTTGTTCAGGCGCGGATCGATGCGCGTTCCGCGAAAGACTGGGCGGAGGCCGACCGGATCCGGAATGAACTGGCGGCTGAAGGCGTGGAAATCATGGACGGCGCAGGCGGATCGACCTGGCGGCGCCTTTAGGGCATCCGCAAATTTCATCGAAATTCACGTGGTGAACAGAACGCGGCGTTGGGGGTGATAGTGTATTCAGGCGTCATCACCGCTTCTCCGGCGGCCCGTGCGAAGGCGCACTGGTCCGTCGGTACACTCTCAACTAGGGTCTTCCGGTCAGCCGGGAGACCCTTTTTTGATGTTGCGCGTTCTCGTTCTCTGTTCCGCCCTCCTTCTGCTTCCCGGATGCGTCGCGACGAAAGTGGCCAAGACGGCTGTTTCCGTGCCTGTGAAGGTCGCCTGGGCGGGTGGGAAACTGGCCGGGAAGGGCGTCTACCATGCCGGCAAGGGCGTGCTGAACCTGGCGCATGACAGCTATCAGGTTGCCGGTGCGCCGGTAGCTTTCACCGAAGCGGCCCAGACTCAGCAATCTGATTTTCTGGTCCTGCGCGCTGAATTCATTGATCATGACGGACGCACCCGCGTTCTGGAGCGCAAGGTGCCAGCGGAGACGCTTGAATCCGAACTTGCCGCGCTTGAGCAGAAGCTGGATGGCGCGCCCATGGTGGCCGAAATCGTATCGATCACAGTTGATGTCGCATGAGAGCGGTATCCTGACGGATCGTTAAATTGACCGGGCAGGGCGGTGCATGTGACGAATGGGTCTCGGGCCTAGAACCCCCGTTTCAATGCACCAAATTCTTTAAAGGTCGTCCTCTTCACACCTGTTGAGGGCGGCCTCTTTTTGTCGGCCTCTGGCAGTGCTGCTTGTCATCAGGGCCGCCCAAGGCCATCTGTTTGCGTGATGAGCGAACTCTATCACAATCGTATTCTGGAACTGGCAGCGAACATCCCGCATGTCGGCACGCTTGAAGGCGCCGAGGCCTCTGTGCTGAAGGTTTCCCGCGTCTGCGGATCGACGGTACATGTCGAGATCCGGCTGGACGAGAGCGGAGACCATGTCGCCGCCATCGCGGTCGACCCAAAAGCCTGCGCGCTGGGGCAGGCCTCAACGGCGATCCTGTCGGAATATGCCCTCGGAGCGCATGTGGATGAAGTTGTCGCTGCACGCGATTCCCTGAAGGCGATGCTGAAGGACAAGGGCTCTCCACCGGAAGGCCGGTTCTGGGAATTGCGGCACCTGCAGGCCGTTGCTGACTATCCCCCGCGTCACACAAGCACGCTGCTGGCCTTTGAGGCCGCTGTGGCGGCGATTGAGCAGGCGCGCGCGGCTCGGGGGCTCGAATCCGTTCAGGCACCTCAGGGATGAGTGGAATGCGCCGCAAGACGGCCTACGTGCTGCTGCGCATCTACAAGGCCAGCTTTTCGCTGGTTTTCTACGCCGCGGGTGCACGTTGCCAGCATAAGCCGACCTGTAGTGAATATGGCGCCGAATGTGTGGCGCGCCATGGCTGGTGGCCGGGGGGATGGATGGCTATTGCGCGGTTCATCCGGTGCCGGCCGGGCGGCAGTTTCGGATATGATCCGGCACCCGAGACGAAACCGGACGTGCCTGCCTGGCAGCCGTGGCGTTATGGCGACTGGAAAACGGGTGGCAGGCCCTTCCCGAACCAGGCAATTGAAAACCCGCCGGAAGCGTGAGATAAGCCTGCCCGATGACATGTTCGAACCGTCTCCTGCTGCCCAGCGGCCTGACCACGCGAACCCGCCGGGGTACATGACCCCCGCGAGGCTGCGCCGCTGTGCGCGCTTCACGTCTCATGTACCCGGTACACTCCCCCAGAACCCCGGCCCGCCAGCCTGATGTAATCGCCACCTTGAATGGGGTGGGATTATTAGCGAACTCGCGCTAAGCACACCGCCGCAGGCAGGCCTTTCGGAACAAGACTTTGCCGCGCCCCGTGCGCCAGACCGCTGAAGAAGACTGAAACATGATCAAAGTATCCCTGCCCGATGGATCGGTGCGTGAGTTTGAAGAGGGCGCGAGCCCGTTGGACGTCGCCAGTTCGATCTCGAATTCCCTGGCCAAGAAGGCGATTGCCGCCCGTGTCGATGGCGAGCTGCGCGACCTGACGCGCCCGCTGGACGGCGATGCGCGCGTGGAAATCGTGACAGCGAATGACGCTGAAGGCCTCGAGCTGATTCGGCATGATGCAGCGCACGTGCTGGCCCAGGCCGTGCAGGCGCTCTATCCCGATACGCAGGTCACGATTGGCCCCGTGATCGATGATGGCTTTTACTATGACTTTGCCCGCGAGACGCCGTTCTCGACGGAGGATTTCGACAAGATCGAAGCCAAGATGCGCGATATTGTCGACGCTGATTACCCGATCATTCGCGAAGTCTGGGACAAGGACGAGGCGATCTCGATGTTCCGGAAGATTGGCGAAGACTACAAGGCGCAGATCATCGACGACATCATCCCGCCGGGCGAAGCGATCACGCTTTACCGTCAGGGCGACTGGTTCGACCTTTGCCGCGGGCCGCATTTGCCATCGACGGGCAAGCTGCCCAAGGCGTTCAAGCTGATGAAGTTGGCCGGCGCCTATTGGCGCGGCGACTCCAAGAACGAGATGCTGCAGCGCATGTACGGAACGGCTTGGGGCAACGAGAAAGACCTCAAGGCCCATCTCGAACGCCTGGAAGAGGCCGAGAAACGCGACCACCGCAAGGTTGGCGCGGCGCTGGACCTGTTCCACTTCCAGCCGGAAGCGCAGGGTTCCGTCTTCTGGCACCCGAAAGGCTTCATGATCTGGCGCCAGCTGGAGGCCTATATCCGCCGCCAGCAGGATGCCGATGGCTATGTCGAGGTGAAGACGCCGCAGCTGTTGAACTCGGTGTTCTGGGAGCAGTCGGGCCACTGGTCGAAATTCCGCGAGAACATGTTTGTCGTACCGGACGAGATCCCGTCCACGGATGATGATGCGCCGATCCTGACAGGTGATGGCGACCTCATGGCGCTGAAGCCGATGAACTGCCCCGCACATGTGCAGATCTTCAAAAACGGGCAGCGCTCGTATCGTGATCTTCCGATCCGCATGGCGGAGTTCGGGTGCTGTCACCGCAACGAGGCGCATGGCGCCCTGCATGGCCTTATGCGCGTGCGTCAGATGACGCAGGATGACGCGCATATCTTCTGCCGCGAGGACCAGATTGCGGACGAGACGCTCCGCTTCCTGAAACTGTTCGAGCGCGTCTATGGCGATTTCGGCCTGTCGGAGATTTCCTACAAGTTGGCAACGCGGCCTGAGCTGCGTGCCGGTACGGACGAAACATGGGACCGGGCCGAGAAGGCTCTGGCCGATGCGCTGACAGCTGCCGGCATGCAGTTCGAGATCGCGGAAGGCGAAGGCGCCTTCTATGGCCCGAAACTCGAATTCCACCTGACGGACGCCATTGGCCGGACATGGCAGTGCGGCACGTTCCAGCTGGACTACGTGCTGCCGGAACGGCTCGACGCGGAATACACAGGGTCGGATGGCGCCAAGCACCGCCCGGTCATGCTGCACCGCGCTGTGTTCGGTACGTTCGAGCGGTTCATGGGCATCCTGATCGAGAACTATGCCGGGGCCTTCCCGCTCTGGCTCTCCCCTGTTCAGATCGTGGTGGCGGCCATTACGGACGCGGCGAACGACTATGCGCTTGAAGCGGCCGCCGCCCTGCGCAAGGCCGGGCTGCGAGTCGAGACGGATCTGCGCAACGAGAAGATCAATTACAAGGTCCGCGAGCATTCGGTGCAGAAAGTGCCGATCATCGCAGTTGTCGGCGGTCGGGAAGCGGATGAGCGAACGCTGGCGCTTCGCCGCCTCGGCAGCCAGGGCCAGCAAATGATCAGCCTCGATGACGCTGTTATCAATCTGGCGCTTGAGGCCCTCGCGCCTGATCTGAAGCGGGACATGTGATCAAGGACTCGTGACAAGTCAGAGCGTTGGCGACAAAGTAAACTGCATGTCATATGCGCCCATTCTCGCCGCCGCGTTCGTGCTCTGGCCTGTCATCGGACTGCTTGGCGCACAAGGCTATGGGCCGCTCCTGGCGATTGCTGCGCTGCCAGCGCTCGCTGTTGCGCGACCGAAAATGCCACCTGCAGTCTATGCATTGATGGCGCTCGTCTTTGTGGGTTGGGCCGCATTGAGCGATGTCTGGTCGCCCGCATCGCGCGGGTTTATTTCGGGCCACTTGCTTGAAGGTGATTTTGCGATCCGTGCTGCCGGTGTGCGAATCCTTTTAACCGCACTGTTCGGCATGATTGCCGTCGCCGGCGCCTTGCAGATCAGGCAGGGAACAGCGCAGCGCTCTGCGCGGGTCATGCTGGGTGCTTTCGCTGTTCAGGGCCTTCTTGTGGCCGCGAGCGCCGTGATCGGCGGTCCTGTCGTGGCCATGATTTACGGCGCTGACCCCTTGGAACAGGCGAAGGGCGCGCAAAACATTGCGCGCAATGCCAACGCCTTCATGATCGTGCTGCCGATCTTGCTGGCCTACCTCGTCGCACGGCCGGGATGGAAGTGGCGGGTGGTGACGGCCGGACTGGTTCTCGCCAGCATTGTGAGCGTGATTTATGACGATACGGATTCGGCCCTGATCGGCATTGCCTTCATGCTCGCCGCCGCGGCTGTCGCAACTCTGGCGCCGAAAACCGGATACCGTTGGTTGCTGTGCATGGTGGCGGCCTATATCGCCTCAGCGCCGGTGCTGATCGGCTCAGCGGTTAATCTTGTGTCGCGGCTCGGTATCGAGCTTCCCGCGTCGTTCCAGTCGCGGGTCTGGTCGTGGCAGCTGGTTATCAGCAAGTCAGTCGAAAAGCCGATTATCGGGCATGGTATCGGGGCCTCCAAAACATGGCGCGACACATATGCCGACCATCCTGCCTGGCTGGCCCAGTTGCCCGACTTCTGGTCAGTCTACCCGGTTGTTCCCGGGCATCCCCACAATATGGCACTGCAGATATGGGCAGAGACGGGCCTCATCGGTGCGGTCCTGACGGGTCTGACACTCGTCGTTATCGGCTTTCGCTTGCCGGCCCCCGAGACGTTCAGGACCGATATCCGCTATGCCATTGCGGGCCTAATAGGGGTTGTCGTCAGCCTGTTCAGTTTTTCCTACAACGTGTGGAATGATTCCTTCTGGGCAAGTATCATACTGGCCGTGTGCGGGATCATCCTGCTTGCGCGGCGGGAGCGGACTTCGCTGTGAGCGGCGTGCCAACGACTTCAGCCATTGTCGTGAGTTATTATACTGGTCCGCGCCTGCAGGAATGCCTCTACGCGCTGAAATCAGATTCCGACATTGCCGAGATCATCCTGGTCGATAATGGAAACGCACCGGAAGCAGAGGCATGGATCGACAGTTTCATTGAGCGGACAGACAAGGCCCGCCTCATTCGGATAGGCGATAATCCGGGCTTCGGAACCGCCGTGAACCGGGGGGCAGCAAGCGCACTCGGTGAGCTTGTCCTCGTCATCAACCCTGATGCCGTCATCCGGCGGGGCTCTGTTGGCCCAATGCTGGCAGCTATGCAGGCGCAACCCGAACCCGCTCTGGTCGGTGGCAAGATCTTCGATTTGCAGGGGCACGAAGAGCGTGGCTGCCGTCGCAATACGCTTACGTTTGCGCGGGCGCTCGGGCTAGGCAAATGGACTCTGGAGGGGGAGCCGGCTCCGAAGGCACCGATTACAGTTGGGGCGGTTTCGGGGGCGTTCTTTCTGATGCGGCGAGATGCGTTCCATGACATCGGCGGCTTTGATGAGGATTACTTCCTGCACGTCGAGGATGTTGATCTATGCCGCCGGGTGATCGAGGCTGGCGGATCGGTCATCTACCAGCCGCTGGCTGGGGCCCTGCATTATGGCGCGACATCGGACGCCCCTTCCAGCGTTGTTCAGGCGCACAAGGCGCAAAGCCTGACGCGCTATTTCCGCAAGTTTGCGAAAGGTCCGCTGGAGAAGGCGCTTGTGGCCGGACTGTCGCCCCTGTTCGCTGTCGCGCTGAGGCTGCGTGCCTAGAGGATTGCAGGAATAACGCGATCCGGTGGACGGTGCCCATCGGCGAAGGTCTTGATGTTGATAATGACCTTCTCGCCCATCTCGCTGCGGCCTTCGATCGTGGCTGAGCCCATGTGCGGCAGGAGAAGCACATTTGGCAGGCCTAGAAGGTCTTCGCTCACCGCAGGCTCGCGCTCGAATACGTCGAGGCCCGCGCCAGCAATCTTGCCGGCCTTCAGGGCCCGTGCGAGGGCCGCTTCGTCGATCACCTCACCGCGTGCCGTGTTGATGAGGTAGGCTTCTGGCTTCATCAGGTCGAGGCGGCGCGCATTCATCAGGTGAAAGGTTGCCGGGGTGTGCGGGCAGTTGATGGAGACAATATCCATACGCGACAGCATCTGGTCGAGGCTGTCCCAATATGTCGCTTCAAGCAGCTCCTCGGTGCGCGGGCTGACCGGTTTGCGGTTATGGTAGTGGATCTGGAGGCCGAACGCCTTGGCGCGGCGCGCAACGGCCTGGCCAATGCGGCCCATGCCGACAATGCCGAGCCGCTTGCCCGCAAGGCGCCGTCCCATCATCCAGGTCGGTGTCCAGCCATCAAAGCCGCCACTGTCCATCACCAGTGCGCCCTCATGCAGGCGGCGCGGCACCGCAAGGATCAGCGCCATGGCGACATCCGCGGTATCGTCTGTCAGCACGCCCGGCGTATTGGTTACGGTAATGCCGCGCTGCACGGCGCTCTGCACATCGATATTGTCCACCCCGGCCCCAAACTGGGCGATGAGACGCAGCTGGTCTCCTGCGCGGGCGAGGACCTTGCTGTCGATCCGGTCAGTCACCGTGGGCACGAGGACATCGGCGGTCTGCACGGCCGCGACGAGTTCTTCGTGGGTGAAGGCGTGATCGTCCTGGTTCAGGCTGGTGTCGAACAATTCCTTCATCCGCAGCTCGACGGGGGCCGGCAACTTGCGTGTGACGACGATCTTGAGTTTCTTGGCTGGCATCTGGCCCCTCATAATTCTTTATTTGGGCTTAGCAGAGCGATCCGCGAACGCCAACGTTTGTTGTTTTACACGTGATTCATCTGGTTGTGAGAGTGTGAGCCTCTCAACAGCGAGTCTGGCCTCCTACACATGAAATGGGCAACCCTCCTTGTCACTGGAATCTTCCTGTTTGGCGGCTGTGCTGCCGCCGAAGGTCCACAGGTTACGCGTATCAGCCAGTTTTCGGGCAAGGCTGTCCCGCGTTTTGAAGTGCTCAAATTTGCCGCAGTTAACGGTCGCAAAGGGCCGAGCAGGGATCAGGAAATCCTTTGGCGGTATGAGCGCAAGGGCCTGCCGGTTCTGATTATCAAGGAAAGCCGGGATTGGCGTCGTGTACGCGATCCCTCGGGCGACGAAGTATGGGTGCATGCCCGGATGCTTGAAGCGGGCACGGCGGCGATGGTTCAATCGGCTACCATTATTCATGAGGGAGCAGATGCGGCTAGCCCCGAAATTGCGTCGCTGGAATCGGGTGTGCTGGTGCGGCTCGGCGAGTGCGAAGTCAAATGGTGTGAGGTCGAGGTACAGAATTTTCACGGCTGGGCCCTGCGCGAAGCGCTATGGGGCGCTGACACGGGCGAGGCAGGTCTGTAATTCCGGGTGGCTCTGGCGGTTGACAAGCCGGGCCGGTCACTGTGGTTAGGCGGTTACGCTATATTCCAGGAGAGTCCGCGATGTCCGGTCCGCACGATTACCACACCCCGAAGTCCAGCTATACGAAGGCTGACCTGCTCGAATCGGGCAAGGGCGGGTATTTCGGCCCTGGCAATGCGCAGCTGCCTGCGCCGCCTATGCTGATGATGGACCGTATTACCGAGATCAGCATGGACGGCGGCGTTTACGGGAAGGGCCATGTCATTGGCGAGCTGGATATCGATCCGAGCCTCTGGTTCTTTGCGTGCCATTTTCCTGGTGACCCGGTTATGCCGGGCTGCCTTGGCCTAGATGCGATGTGGCAGGCCGTCGGCTACTGGCTCGGCTGGTCCGGCAGCCCGGGCAAGGGCCGCGCGCTGGGCGTCGGCGAGGTCAAGTTTACCGGCGAAATCACGCCGGATTGCAAACTGGTGCGCTACGAGATCGACATTCACCGCGTGCGCCGTGGCAAGCTGGTTCTGGGTATTGCGGACGGCAAGGTGTTCGTCGACGAGCGCCACGTCTACACGGCCAGTGACATGAAAGTGGGCCTTACGGTTCCAGGTCAAGTTACGCCGGTTTAGGCGCAAAAAACCCGACTTAAACCCGCAAAAGGCTCTGCATATACCGCGCAGAAACCCTTGATCGCACGCTAAACCCATGGATCGGTTGCGCTGTGCGGCGCTTGACGGTTTGACCGTGTCCGCCTAGCCCCTAAGGCAGAAAAACAGCCAATGAGGAGGCCCGCATGGCCGAAGAATGGAACCTGCCGTCCGGTGACCTGATGAAGGGCAAGCGCGGCATCGTCATGGGCGTCGCCAACCAGAACTCGATTGCCTGGGGCATTTCCAAACAGCTGGCCGCGCAGGGCGCCGAGATCGCCTTCACCTATCAGGGCGAGAGCCTGGAACGCCGCGTACGCCCCCTGATCGAGTCCATTGGCATGGACACGATGATCGCTGCGGACGTGACCGATGATGCGAGCATGGACGCCGCCTTTGCCGAGATCAAAGCCAAGTGGGGCAAGATCGACTTCCTCGTCCATTCGATTGCCTTTGCCGGCAAGGACGAGCTGCAGGGCTCGATGGTGGCCAACACGACGCGCGAAGGCTTTCGCCGCGCAATGGACATCTCGGTCTATTCCTTCATCGACTGCGCTCGCCGCGGCGCCGAGCTGATGCCGGATGGCGGCTCGATCATGTGCATGACCTATCTCGGTGCCGAACGGACCGTTCCGTCCTATAACGTGATGGGCGTGGCCAAGGCGGCGCTTGAAGCTTCCACGCGCTATGCAGCGCGCGACCTCGGGCCACAAGGTATCCGTGTCAATGCAATTTCGGCTGGCGCCATGCGCACGCTGTCACTGGCGGGAATCAAGGGCGGCAAGGGCCTGATGGGCACAGGCCGTGACTGGTCGCTGCTGAAGGAAGATACGAGCATGGAAGGCGTCGCAGGCTGCGCGCTGTACCTGCTATCCCCGCTTGGCCGCTCGATTGCCGGCGAAGTGATCCATGTAGACGCGGGCTTCCACGTCGTCGGCGTGCCGGACATACCGGAAGAATAGGCCTCAGTTCACGATCGTGACGGATGGCCCGGCAAGGCGGATCGAGTAGATCATGCCTTTCTTTTCGCCCATCTGGATGCTGAAGGCGGCGAGGTCCACGTCGCCCTTGAGGCCGTCGGGGACGATGGCGCCGCGCGGGGTCTGCCTGAACGGCGTGTAGGCGTGCGGGCTGGTTTCCGCCTCGAAATGCCGGAAGGTCCAGTCGCTGAGATACGGCACTTCTGTCAGGCTCTGGCCGGACACCATGCGCAGGGGCACGTCTTCATTAAGCGTGCCGGAGAGTTTCGCGAAGACTTGCGTGGCCCAGACGCCAGATTTCGTAACCACTACGCCGATGGCCACATGGGTAAGGTCGGGATTCAGGATATTGGCCCTGTGGCTGGGGCTGTCCATCAGGTTCTGGTGGAGCTTGGGCAGGCTGTTCGAGAAGTTGTAGCGACCCTTGACGATTTCGAGCATGGCCAGATTTTCGGCTGAACGCTGCACAAAGGCGCGCCTGTCGAGCGCCGTAAGCCGGTCACCCGGCGAGCGGCCATCGGGGCTGAGATGGTCGAAGAATTGATTGGCGGCCATATCGAGGCTCTGGAAGCGGGCAGGGGCGAGGAGTTCCGGGCGTAGCTGGAGCGGTGCGAGATCATGCGCTGTCCGTTCGGCATTGATCCGTTCAATGAAGCCAGCCTCCATCTTCGCGTCAAACTTGTAGCCGGGAGGCAGCTGCTTAAGGCAGGGGCGCACCGTCTCAACATAGTCAGCCGTGCTCTGGCCGCGTGCGCCAAGGCGCAGGTCGCAGGCCTGTGCAGCGCTGGCCATGAGAATGCCGGCGCCTGCGAGTGCCAGCCATTTGGACAGGGTTCGCCTCATGAGCGAAAGCCTAGCGGCACCAAAAGGCGCGGCCCAGCTTTTTGTGCAGCGGAACATTCCAATTTGAGGCTGTCTTACACCCTGCAGAGGCGCTCGGTTTAATCCTCGCGCTCGTTCTCAGCAATATGGGCTAGAGGCGGGTCCTGTCGTCCAGCACGCCGAGGGAGCGCAGCCGCTCGAGTACAGGAGCAACCATACGCTCGATGGCTTCGGCATTCGGGCGGACGTTGCCATAGGCCGGCAGGCCCTCGTCAGCGATAACGAGATTGGCCTCGAATTTGGCCGGATGGGTCCAGCGATAGTGCGCGGCGCGAACGGTAGACATGTATTGCTCGAGCACATTGTCGACCTCGCGGCCGCGATCAATCACGTCCCGCCGGATTCGGCGGGCGAGGCGCAGGTCGTCCGGCGTGTCGACATAGACCGACAGGTCGATCAGCGACTTGATCTTTGGCATGGAGAGAGCGTGGATGCCCTCCAGTAGCAGGATTGGCGCCGGCTCGATGCGGCGTGTCTTTTCGCTACGGTCATGCCGTTCGTAATCATAGATCGGCTGGTCGACGCCATGGCCTGCCTTGAGGGCCTTCAGGTCGCGGACGAGGTGGTCAACTTCCTTGGAGATGGGATCGTCATAGTTGACCCCAGCGATGATGGCCTGACGCTCGTCCTCGGTCGTGTAATCACCATAGTGGCGCATGGGATGGTAGTAGGCGTCCTCACCGAACATGACGGCCTGGCCGGGGCCAAGATGCGCGAGCAGCGCTTCAGCCAGCGTCGACTTGCCGGAACCGGAGCCACCGGACATGGCGATGAGGAAGGCGGATCTGCGTTTGGTCATGCTCGCTGCTTAGCGCCAAACAGGCGCGTTTTCCAATAGTTCCGGTCCGTGCAGCTGTGCAGACATGAAAAGCCCGGCTCCTGTGACGGGGCCGGGCCGGGGGTCGCACGATGCTGGGTGGACTAGCGGCCGATAACGAGCGGGCCGCGCAGGGCATATTCATTGGCGCGATAGGCCACGTCGAGCGTGAGATAGGCCTGTTGCCCGCTGGCGAGCGGATTGCTCATGCGCGTGCCGAGTCCCTTGGTGATCGTTTCGCCGGACGCGTTGGTGAGACGCCAGCCGACAGGCTGGAGGCGGTCGTCACCAAAGGCGGCGCGGATGTCTTCCGTACCTGAGATGACGAGGGGGAGGGGTGATTCAAGACGGCCGTCCACATGGGCGAACAGCTGGACGACATACGTCTTGCCGTGTGCCTTGGCGATTCCGACAGCCGTGTGGCTGAAGCCGTCACGGGTCATGTTGCCGACATTGGCCTTGTCCTTGCGCAGGGCCTTGAAGATCGCCTTGGCGTCCATGTCGCCATCGACGATAACGATATTCGCGCCGGATGCACCGATCAGGACTGTGCGGTCAAAAGTGCGGATGCGCGCGAGGTGGTCGCGGCCTTCAAGATCGTCATGGCCAGCATAGCCGCGAACGGCCATGTCCATGGCATGAATACGGGCAGCCTGGAGGAGGGACGGCAGGCGCTCGAGCGAGGTCTCGCCATTGGCCGCGCGCACGGCGTCAGTTGCATCGACGAGCTGTTGTTCGAGATAGGTGTCATAGTCGACGCCGTTCAGGCCCTCGAAGCAGGCATCCGCTTCGGTCTGATAGGCGATCGGATCCATGGACAGGCCGTCAGACAAATTGCAGGACGACGTTCCGGCGAGGGCTGGAAATGCGAGCGCCGCAAAGGCTAGCGCCGACACTGACATATATTTGTAACGTGACTGTAACATAACTGTCACAATAGTTTCATGACACTTCCATGTCAACGAAAACTCATCCGGGTACAGAAAGATGTAGTATTTACGGCAGGCTGAATTAGGCCTTTGGGCAACGAAAAAGGGCCGCCCCGAAGGGCGGCCCTGATCTGCTACTTACAAGAAAATGTAAGTCTATTCTTCGCCTTCGGCGCCTTCGAACTGCTTGCCGGTCGTTTGATCGACAACTTTCATCGAGAGGCGAACCTTGCCGCGGTCATCAAAGCCCATGAGCTTGACCCAGACCTTGTCGCCTTCTTTGACCAGTTCCTTCGGATGTCCGATGCGCTCTTTCGCCATTTGCGAAACGTGCACGAGACCGTCCTTCGGGCCGAAGAAGTTCACGAAGATACCGAAGTCTTTCAGGCCAACCACGGTGCCCTGGTAGATTTCGCCGACTTCGGCTTCTGCGGTGATTTCGCGGATCATCTTCATGGCTTTTTCGATGGCCGGACGGTCGAGCGCAGAGATCTGCACTGTGCCATCGTCGTCGATGTTCACCTTGGCGCCGGATTCTTCAACGATGCCACGGATGACCTTGCCGCCGGAGCCGATGACGTCACGGATCTTGTCGGTTGGCACTTTCATGATTTCCATCTGAGGTGCGTTTTCCGACAGGCTGTCACGCGACGTGTCGAGGGCTTTCGCCATCTCTGCGAGGATGTGCATGCGCCCACCCTTTGCCTGCTCAAGCGCCGTTTTCATGATGTCCTTCGTGATACCGGCGATCTTGATGTCCATCTGGAGGGACGTCAGACCTTTCTCGGTACCGGCAACCTTGAAGTCCATGTCGCCGAGATGGTCTTCGTCACCGAGAATGTCGGAGAGGACGGCCACGCCGTTTGGTTCCTTGATAAGGCCCATGGCGATACCCGAGACAGGACGGGTGACCGGCACGCCGGCATCCATCATTGCGAGCGAGCAACCGCAAACCGTTGCCATCGAGGACGAGCCGTTGGACTCAGTGATCTCGGAGACGAGGCGGATCGTGTACGGGAACTCGGCGTGGTCAGGCAGGACAGCCTGAAGCGCGCGCCATGCGAGTTTGCCGTGACCGATTTCGCGGCGACCAGCACCACCCATGCGGCCTGTCTCACCGACCGAATAGGGCGGGAAGTTGTAGTGCAGCATGAACTTGGACTTGGACGTACCGTCGAGACCGTCGATGAATTGCTCATCATCGCTGGTGCCGAGCGTTGCGACGCAGATCGCCTGCGTTTCACCGCGGGTGAACAGCGAGGAACCGTGCGTGCGGGGCAGAAAGCCCGCGATGGCTTCGATCGAGCGAACCTCATCGAGCGAACGGCCATCGATGCGCTTGCCGGTCTTGATGATGTCGCCACGGACGACGGACGCTTCAGCTTCCTTGAAGGAGGCCTTGAAGGCGTCGCCGGTCATTTCGCCGGGCGCTTCTTCGGTGCCGACGAGGGCGGCTTTTGCCTTGTCGCGGGCAGCGCCCACAGCAGCCTGACGCTCAAGCTTGTCAGTGATCGAGTAAGCAGCCGACAGGTCCTTGCCGACCAGTTTCTGGATGGCTTCGAGGGCAGCGGAGTTGTCGTCCGGTTCGAAGTCGAATGGTTCCTTGGCAGCTTTTTCGGCGAGATCGATGATCGCGTCGATGATTGGCTGCATGGATTCGTGACCGGCCATGACAGCGCCGAGCATGACATCTTCGGAAAGCTCATAAGCTTCCGATTCAACCATCATCACGGCGTCGGCAGTGCCGGCGACGACGAGATCAAGGTCAGAGTCTTCAAGTTCGGCGATGGTTGGGTTGATGACGTACTCGCCATCGATATAGCCAACGCGCGCAGCGCCGATCGGACCCATGAATGGGGCGCCGGAAAGGACGAGCGCAGCCGAAGCGCCGATCATGCCGAGGATGTCGGCATCGTTCTCAAGGTCATAGGACATGCAGGTCAGGACGACCTGGACTTCGTTCTTGAAGCCTTTGACGAAAAGCGGGCGGATCGGGCGGTCGATGAGGCGCGATGTCAGCGTCTCTTTGTCCGTCGGGCGGCCTTCACGTTTGAAAAAGCCACCTGGGATGCGGCCCGATGCGTAGTATTTTTCCATATAGTTGACGGTCAGGGGGAAGAAGTCCTGGCCTGGCTTGGCCGACTTGGCGAAGCATGCGGTCGCGAGAACCTGGGTGTCACCGTAGGTTACCATGACGGCGCCGTCTGCCTGACGTGCCACTTGGCCCGTTTCAATTGTCAGCGTGCGTCCCGCCCATTCCAGCGACACGGATTGTTTGTTGAACATTTCGATTGTCTTTCTTTTCACATACGAAAAGCCCGCCGCGGCCCTATTGCCCGGCGGGCTTGTTTTTCGGACCTAGCGGCGGATGCCGAGTTCCGTGATGAGCGTCGTGTAACGCGCTTCATCTTTGCCTTTGACATAGTCAAGGAGCTTCCGGCGCGTGGCGACCATGGTCAGCAAGCCGCGGCGGGAGTGGTTGTCTTTTTTATTGGTCTTGAAGTGGTCGGTCAGGTTGTTGATGCGTTCCGTAAGGATCGCGACCTGAACTTCCGGGGAACCTGTATCACCATCCTTGATGGCGAATTTCTTGATCAGTTCCTGCTTTTTTTCTGCCGTAATCGACATCGGGTCTCTTTCTGTAAAATCGCCAAAAGGCGAATGTTTGCAATGTATTGCGGCCTCATGGACGCGGGGGTTTTGAGAGGATTCGGGGCCTGGTGTCCGCAGCCGGGATGTCGTCCAGCGAGGGATTCAGGGCGATACTCGCCTCAAGGGGCGGCTTATGACGGATTTAGGCCCGTTTGGGAAGGGGGAGGGGTGATATGGGCGAGGGGGCGGCAAGTGTCTAATGTCGGCCGGTGGCGCCACCTGAACAGGCCGGTGCAATGTTGGGCTCGTCTGATGTGCCACGCCTCGTCGCAGCTCAGGCGCTTTGTGTTTCGCGGATGTTGAACACCCGGACAGGCTCGAAATGGCCTGCGCGTACATCGCCTAGTGCGACGGCTGTTCCGTTGCAGGTCGCAAGAGCGAGGCGGTCGTCTTCGTCGGCCTGGTTGCGGACATCCCGCCAGGCTTCGAGGATGTGTGGCATCAGCATGATCGTGCGGCCCTGACGCAGGTTGGCGGCATCGCCTGCACTTATCGCCAGATCGGGAATGCCCATAAGGACCGACTGCAGAGGCTTGAGAGCTGCGAGCAGGTCTGCCTTTTCGGTCATGCCCTGAAGGGCCTCAACCGAAATTGCGTCCGCCGCACCGAAAGCGCCGACGCGTGTGCGACGCAGCTGACTGATATGGCCTTCGCATTCAAGGTCGAAGGCAAGGTCGCGGGCCATGGCACGGACATAGAAGCCCTTGCCTGAGGTAACATGGATAACCGTATGGTCGGCATCGGGCATGCCAATCACCTTGGCCGAATGCACCATGACTTCGCGGGACTTCAGTTCGAAATCCTCGCCTTCACGAGCAAGATCATAAGCGCGCTGACCGTCGACCTTGATCGCCGAGAATTTCGGCGGAACCTGTTCGATGAGGCCGAGATAATTGGCGAGCACGGTTTCGATCGCCTCGCGCGCCGGCCGGGCGTCAGATGTGGCGGTAATCTCACCTTCAGCATCCTGGCTGGCGGTTGAGACGCCCCAGCGGATTGTGAAAACATATTCTTTCTCGGAATCCATCGCCCACTGCACAGTCTTGGTGGCTTCCCCGAAAGCGATGGGCAAGATGCCATCGGCCAGCGGGTCCAGCGTGCCGCCATGGCCCACCTTCTCGGCATTGTAGAGGCGCTTCAGAATGGCGACCGCTTGCGTGGATGTCATTTCAACGGGTTTGAAAAGGTTGAGCCATCCGCTGACCGGATCACCCTTGCGTTTTCTTTGACGGGCCAAACTTGCTTCTCCTGCGGACCCGGGGCGGTTCGAACGCCGACGATCCGTCTCTTGCGGGCATATTCAAAATGAAGGCGGGGCCTTAGGCCGGGCGCGGGCTTGCGTCAACCGCAGAGGCTCAGGATGCGCTCTTGAGCTTGGCGGCTTCGGCGGCCTCTTCCTCGTCGGCATCAAAGAGGATTTCAGGGTCTTCTGACGCGGGCGCCAGCTCGTGCCGGGCAGGGGACCTTGGCGCGGGCCGAGCCGATTTGGGGAGTTTCAGGTCGACAATATCAAGGTTGAGATCGAATTCGCCGACGGTTTCGGTGTCGCCGGTATCCATCTTGTGGCGGACGATGTCGCGGATCTTGATGAGCACGTCGCGATTATCGTCAACAATGGGAATCTGGCGGGCGTCGGATGTGCCGATCGTCAGGCGGTAATAGGGTTCGCGCCTGCGGATCTTCGCAGCGATCATGGCTGCACGTATGCCAAGGAAAATGCCAAGGATCAGCAGCACGCCGGCGATGAACAAGGCGACGGTGATTGAGGGCTGGTTGGGCATCAGGCCCCACCAAGCGAGCGCAGCGAGCCCAAAGAAGAGGTTGGCAACGCAGAGCGTGGCGTGCAGGCGCTGGCTCTGCCGGTTGCGGGGCATGTCCCAGGGCGCAAATTCTATGGATTCGACGCTCATTGTGGCGATGCGGCGAATGGCGATCGTGTCGTCGCCCAGTTGGAGCGATGCCGCCGAGATTTCGCCGTGGCGGGCGCCTTCCATATCGAGCGTCTGGCGGTCCATCAGGCCCGTCTCCCTGTCACAAGCTGGACAACGGTCTCAACAGACGGCCGGGATGTCAAATGACAATGCGGATAAGACGCGTCGTAGGCGAAGCCTAGTCTTCCAGATCGCGTTTGACGCGTGGATCGGCCAGAAGACGGTCAATATGGGTCGCTTCATCATAGGACTTGTCGGCGATGAAGTGCAGCTGCGGCGTGAATTTCATGTCGATTTCACGCCCGAGCTTGCCGCGCAGGAAGGCGGCCGCGCGTGTGAGGGCCTCAGCGAGCTTGTCGCGGCCTTCCTGCGTGTCGTCGCCCAGCGGCGTGACGAAGATGTTGGCATGGCGCAGGTCTGGCGAGCAGCGCACCTCCCCCACCGTGATGATAACACTGGCGAGATCGGGGTCGCGCAGGTCTTCACGGGTGAGAACGTCAGCGAGGGCGTGGCGGATGATCTCGCCAGCGCGGAGCTGGCGCTGGGAGGGCATGCCGGCGGATGCGGGTTTACGAGCCATCAGTTGGGAGCCTTTTCCTGCAGGCGTGTGGTGAATGCGGCACGGGCGGCCTTGTCCTTGCCAAACCATGCATCGGGAATGATCAGCGCATCGGCGCCGTTGATGAGTATGGCGACATGTGAGCGGGACGTGTGAACAGACTGGACGCAGGACCAGTCAATGCGTGTCTCTATGCCGCCGCGGTGTACAAGGATGGCTGCGTCATCCAGCGAAATGGCCGTTTCAAGCGTCATTTCCGTGCCTCGTCCAAACTTGTGCCGGTAGGACCAGCGGATGAAGATGAGATACCAGCTGATCCCGGCAAAGGCAGCCACCAGGGCGGCGATGAACCATTGCCAGTATTCCGAGAGGCCTGCCATGCGCATGGCCTCGCGCACCATGACAGACATGCTGGCCGAAATGATCGGCGCAGTGACCCCGGCGTAGTAGACAGCCGTGGGGCCGACCGATCCGCCGCGCGTAAGACGCGTAAGGCGTCTCACATCCTTCTCCCGTAGGAGGCCGGAGATGCGCAGCGGCTTGGTCATTGTGCCTGTCTTTAGGCGAGCGTCCTTGCGATTTCCTCAACCTGGAAGCACTCGATCTTGTCGCCGACCCGGATGTCTTCGTAGCGTTCGAAGGCCATGCCGCATTCCATGCCGCTGGAAACTTCGCTCACTTCGTCCTTGAAGCGCTTGAGTGTTTTCAGCTTGCCTTCGTGGATCACGACATCGTCGCGCAGGAGGCGTACGCCGCAGCCGCGGACAACCTTGCCCTCGGAGATGCGGCAACCCGCAACCTTGCCGGTCTTCGTGATGTTGAAGACTTCCAGAATGTCGGCGTAACCGAGGAAGGTTTCGCGTTTCTCCGGTGCGAGCATGCCCGACAGCGTGGATTTCACGTCGTCGATCAGATCGTAGATCACCGAGTAATAACGGATTTCGACGCCTTCTTTTTCGGCCAGATCACGGGCCTGCTTGTTGGCACGGACGTTGAACGCAAAGATCGGGGCATTCGACGAGCGCGCGAGCAGCACGTCGCTTTCCGAAATACCGCCGACAGCGCCGTGGATGACGCGGGCACGGACTTCTTCGGTCGAAATCTTGTCGAGCGACATTGAGATGGCTTCGACGGAGCCCTGGACGTCGCCTTTGACGACAACCGGGAGTTCCGAGGTTTCCACCGTGCCGTCCTTGAGGCGGCTGAGCAGCTGGTCGAGCGAGGCGCGCGCAGCAGCGCCAGCCTTGCCGGAGACCTGACGCTTGTTGCGGACACGGTATTCCGTGATCTCGCGGGCGCGGGCTTCTGTATCGACCACAACGAAGGGTTCGCCCGGATCAGGCGCACCATCAAGGCCGAGCACTTCGACGGGCAGTGATGGGCCGGCATCGGCGAGTTGCTGGCCGCGTTCGTCAGTAATGGCGCGGACTTTGCCCCATTGGGCGCCGGCCACGACAATGTCACCGCGTTTCAGCGTGCCGCGATTGACCAGGATTGTGGCGACAGGGCCGCGGCCCTTGTCCAGCTGGCTTTCAATCACCACGCCGTCTGCAGCGCGGTCAGGGTTTGCGGCGAGTTCAAGCAGTTCGGCCTGAAGCGTGATTGCGTCAGTCAGTTCATCGAGGCCGATGCGCGACTTGGCGGATACTTGGACAGCCTGTGTCGAGCCACCCATGGATTCGACCTGGATGTCATGCTGCAGGAGGTCGGTAAGAACCTTTTCCGGCTGCGCATCATGCAGGTCGATCTTGTTGACCGCGATGATGAGCGGGACACCGGCCGCCTTGGCATGATTGATGGATTCTATCGTCTGCGGCATGACCGAGTCGTCAGCCGCGACGACCAGGATGGCAATGTCGGTCGCATTGGCGCCGCGTGCGCGCATGGCGGTAAAGGCAGAGTGGCCTGGCGTATCGAGGAAGGTGATCTTCTGGCCGGACTTCAGCTGAACCTGGTAGGCGCCGATATGCTGGGTAATGCCGCCAGCCTCACCCGACACAACGTCGGTTGAGCGCAGGGCATCCAGTAGGGATGTCTTGCCGTGGTCGACATGGCCCATGATCGTGACGATCGGTGGGCGCGGCTTCATCAAGGACGGATCGTCAGCTTCGCCTTCAAGGCCGATTTCGACATCGGATTCGGCGACGCGCCTGACTGTGTGGCCAAATTCTTCGGCGATCAGTTCAGCCGTATCGGCATCAATGATGTCATTGCCGCGCAGCATTTCGCCTTGGTTGATCATGAATTTCACGACGTCGGCGACGCGCTCATTCATACGACCTGCAAGGTCCTGCAGCGTGATGGTTTCAGGCAGCGTGACTTCGACAGATACTTTCTCGCGCTGTTCGCCGCCGCCGAAACGACGTTCGCGTTCACGATCACGCGCCCGTTTGAGCGAGGCGAGGGAGCGTTGACGGTCAGCGTCATCGCCAAGGGCCGAGGAAATCGTGAGTTTGCCACGGCGGCGTTCGCCGCTGTCGCGCACTGTACGGGCGGCGGCGTCGCGCGAACGGTCGCTGCGATCATCCTTGGCGCCCTTACCGCGTTTGCCACGACCGGCTGCTTCGTCTCCAGTCGGTTCGGTAACCGATGCATCTGCGGCAGCATCCTGTTTGGCGCGTGCACGAGCAGGCTTGGCGTCTGCAGTCGCAGGCGCATCAACGGCAGCTGCTGCGGCGGCTTCCTCAGCCTTGCGCGCTTCATCTTCAGCCTTGCGGCGGGTCTCTGCTTCGTCGCGCTCGCGCGCTTCAGTGGCTTTGCGCTCCTGTTCGGTGCGCAGGCGATCTTGGGCCGCTTCGACCTGAATGTTTTCTTTGGCGCGGTTGGCTTCTTCAGCCTTGCGCTCAAGCAGAACCTTCTGGCGTGCTTTCAGCTCGTCGACAGTGATGCCCAACTTTTTCGCTGTTGCGATCAGCCGCGCTTCAAGCGTGTCCGTCTGCTTGCCGGGTGCGTCTGAGGGCGTGGGGCCTGAGCCGCCTGGGCCAACCGCCCGGCGCTTCTTGGTCTCAACCACAACCTGCTTCGAGCGACCATGGCTAAAGCTTTGCTTCACCGTGCCGGCAGATTTGCGGGCTACGGTAAGCGGCTTGCGGCCACCCTGATTATTACCTGTATCGTTCGTTTCGCTCATACGTCCTACATATCACAATTTGAACCGAAGCGCCCATGCGTCCCGGCAAGTTTTCAAGACCGATCCTGATCCTTGAACCAGTTCAATTCGGGGGCTTCGCGAAAGCCGGTCAACCGGCGATAGGCCAGAGTCCACGTCTTCGCAATGGCTCCCTTGCGGACGAGACCGTGTATCACACGCTCCCGGCCAAAAGCCATGCCCAATTCCGCTGAGGTGAGAGCCCCGGCGACGTTCACGCTGCTATATAATGCTTTCGCGAGGAAATACACCTTGTTGCGCCCATCTTCTGCACCATCGGAGGCCTCAAGCAGGATTCCGTGGGTCTTGTTGCGCAGTGCGTCCTTCACCTGATCATAACCCAGAATAACACCGCCAGCCTTCTTCGACATGCCGAGAACGCTCTGGCAGCGTTTCAACAGAAGTCCTTCGACCTGATCAACAAGGCCGTCCTGCACTTTTACCTGCATCTTGAAGCCACGCGCGAAGGCGCCTTTGGTTGCCGCCAGTTCGATTGTCTGACGGTCAGCCTTGACCCAGACACCGCGGCCCGGGAGCTTTGAATTGATGTCCGGTGTAACGACCATGTCAGGCGACAGCACAAAGCGCACCATCTCCGTCTGCGCCAGACGCTCTCGCGTCACGGCGCACTGACGGACAGGGCCCTCCCCATCCGTCGTATCACCTGCAGTGCCGGCTAAGCGCGGATCACTCTTTCGGTGCGGCTTCTTCGTCATTGCCGCCCTCCGCTGCCAGGGCGTCGAGATCAAACTCAAGCTCTTCAAGCGCGGCGTCAGCCGCATCTGCGCCGCCGAGATCGCCAAGGGCGAGCAGGGCGCGTTCTTCGTCAGTCAGGTCAGCCGTCGAGGTTTCTTCAGGCTGCTGGGCCGCGATCAGCTGTTCGATGGCATCTTGCTCGATCCAGCCGGCAATGACGCGGGCCTTCATGATGAACATCTGAGCGTCGTCCTTGCGCATTTCGCCCTTCTTCAGGATGCCTTCAACCCAGACAGGCTTGCCGTCCGGACCTGGCTCGCGGAAGCCTGTGATGTCGTCAGGCACGAGGCCTGCAACGTCCTCAACGGTTTTCACGCCTTCCTGACCGAGTTTCACGGCGAAGGAAGGGGTCATGCTGTCGAGTTCCATGACTTCATCTTCAACGCCGAGTTCACGGCGCTTGGCGTCGTTTTCGGCAGCGAGACGGTCAAGGAATTCGCGGGCGCGTTCCTGCAGCTCGGCAGCAACGTCCTCGTCAAAGCCCTCGATCTGGATGAAGTCTTCTGGCGCAACGAAGGCGATCTCTTCGACGGTCTCGAAGCCTTCTGACGCAAGCAGCTGGGCCAGCGTTTCGTCGGCATCGAGGGCCTTCATGAAGAGGTCGGTCCGCTCTTGGAACTCGCGCTGATAGCGCTCGGAATCGGCCGACTCTGTCACGAGATCGATCTGCCAGCCGGTGAGCTGGGAGGCGAGGCGCACGTTCTGGCCGCGACGGCCGATGGCCAGCGGGAACTGATCGTCTGCAACCACGACTTCAACGCGGCGCTCTTCCTCGTCGAGCACCACTTTCGACACTTCCGCCGGCTGCAGGGCGTTCACGATGAAGGTCGCGTCGTCATAGTTCCACGGGATGATGTCGATTTTCTCGCCCGAAAGCTCGCCAACGACGGCCTGGACACGCGCACCGCGCATACCGACACATGCACCAACCGGATCGATCGAGCTGTCGTTCGAGATGACGCCGATTTTGGCGCGGCTGCCCGGGTCGCGGGCGCAGGCGCGGATATTGATGACGCCGTCATACACTTCCGGCACTTCCTGGGCGAACAGCTTGACCATGAAGTCGGGTGCGGCGCGTGACAGGAAGATTTGCGGCCCCTTAACTTCGCGGCTGACCTTGTAGAGATAGGCCCGGACTCGGTCGTTCGGCTGGAAATTCTCGCGCGGGATACCGTCATTCCGACGAATAATGCCTTCTGCGCGCCCAAGGTCGACAATGATATGACCATATTCAACGCGCTTGACGATTCCGTTGATGATCTCGCCGACACGGTCCTTGTATTCATTGTACTGGCGTTCGCGTTCGGCATCGCGAACCTTCTGCATGATCACCTGTTTGGCGGTCTGCGCGGCGACACGGCCGAAATCGAAGGGCGGGAGTTCTTCCTTCAATTCGCTGCCGATCTCGAGGTCGGAATCAATGCGCTTGGCTTCCGAGAGGCGAAGCTCCTTGGATTCATCTTCCAGATCAGCGTCGGCGACCACTGTCTGCACGCGCCAGAGCGTTTGTTCGCCTGTCATCGCGTCGATCTTCGCGCGGATGTCATGCTCCTGGCCGTATTTGGCCTTGGCGGCCTTTTCGATGGCCTCCTGCATGGCTTCGACGACGATGCTCTGGTCGATCGATTTTTCCTCTGCGACTGCCTTGGCAATCTGCAGGATTTCCAGCCTGTTGGCTGAAACGCCGATTGTGTTCATGTGACGTCTCCCGTCTTCTCGTTTGTATCTGTGTCGTCTTCTGTTTCGTCGATCTCGAATTCCTCAAGACCGTCTTCGTCCAGCTGCGGCGGCAAGGTGCCTTCGGCGCGAGCTGCATCAATCAAAGCGTCGGTCAGGACGAGCGTCGCCCGGCTCATTTCGTTGACGTGTGCGACCAGTTTGGTCTCGTCATCCAGTTCAATATGCGCGCCGGCTTCGTCTTCGCCGGTGATCGTGCCGGTAAAGCGGCGGCGGCCATCGAGTGGGCGTGCAAGTTCTATCCTGACTTCATGCCCAACCCAGCGGCCAAAATCGCCGGGCCGCGTCAGCGGCCGGTCAATGCCGGGCGTTGAGACTTCAAGCACGTAGGCTTCCTTGATCGGATCGGATTCCTCGAACACCGGGCTGAGTGCGCGAGACAGCTTGGCGCAATCCTCGACACTCGTCGGGGCGCCGCCGGTCCGCTCTGTCATGATCTGCAGGCCGGGACGGCGTCCGCCCATGACGCGCAGACGCACGATTTCCAGCCCGAGACGCTCTGCCACCGGAGTGGCAATCTCGAGAATACGGCGTTCCTGTTCGGTCAGGGCGATCATTGGTTTCGGGTAAATCCAGGCAAAGAAAAACGGCGGCCCCGTTTCCGGAACCGCCGCCGATATGTTTCGACTTATGAGCTATATATAGCCGGACATCATGAATGTCGAGTGCGTAGTCCAGCGGGCACCAGACAGCAAAACAACGGCGCCGTTTCCAGAGCCGCTGTTCCGTTCACATGTTCAGATACATTGTGATTAGAGGATCTTGAGATCCACTGCAGAAGTCTTGCCGCGGCGTTCGTCCTTGTAGAGTTCGTAGGAGATCGCCTGGTCTTCAGCCAGCGTGCGCAGGCCCGAGCGCTCAACGGCCGAAATGTGGACGAATACATCCGTGCCGCCATCGTCAGGCTTGATAAAGCCGAAGCCCTTCTGGTCGTTGAACCATTTTACTTTGCCGGTTGCCATTACTTAAATTCCTTCGCGTTCAGCTAAAACGTCCAGGAACCCTCATGAACCTGATCCGCCTATCGAAACGGGTAGGAAGAAAGTCATAGCCGCCGGTCTGACGGGGTCTTGATATTCAGACCGACCGAATTCGATGGAGATATGAAACACACAAGTGCGACAATTCGTCAAGTATATCCAGCTAGGGTTGCACGTGGAAGTCAAACCAGACCGGTTCGCAGTCACCCAGCCGCTTGGCTTCATAACGGGTTGGCACGTGGTCGGCAGGCGCGGATCGCCAGTCAGAAGCACGTTCGGCCCGCCACGCGAAGCCGCCATGCTCGCGGAAACGGGCAAGTGCCTCGTCGGCGTAACTGGCGACATCGGTTGCAAATCGGACTTTCGCGCCTGGCGACATGATCCGGTGCAATGATTGTAGGAAGTCCGGCTGTATAAGGCGCCGCTTCTGTTGGCGTTTCTTGGGCCAGGGGTCAGGAAACAGGATGAATACCTGGTCGACGCATGCATCGGTCAGGCCGTCCATCAGCGATCGGGCGTCATCCATCCAGAGTCGGATATTGGTGAGCGAGTTGTCCTCGATCCCGACAAGCGCCTTGGCCATGCCTTCGATGAAGGGTTCGCAGCCGATGAAGCCAGTCGTGGGTGCGCGTCGGGCCTGTTCGATCAGGTGCTCTCCACCCCCGAAGCCTATTTCGAGGCAGACGGGTCCCTGCACAGGGAAAAGAGTGTGGGGATCCAGCAAGCCTGCTGCACCGACAGGAACAGTCAGGCGCGGCAACAGGTTGTCGATAAGCTCTTGCTGGCGGCCGGACAGCGGGCGACCGCCCTTGCGCCCGAAAGTGCGGATCGGGCGGATGGAAGGATTTTGTGCGCTGGAGGTCATGATCCCCGCGTCTTGCCTCAGCAGGCCGGGGCAATCAATCCTGTTGCTTGAATTCGAATGCAGAGGCCGCAGCGCGGACAGTGTTGAGCAGTGATTTGCGCAGCGACATGTCTTCGATCTTCTGGAAGGCGGAAATCAGCTCAAGCATTTCAGAATTCATCACCGGAGCATGAATTTCATCGCCATCCTCGGCAAGCTGAGCATTTTCGTGATCGACGAAATCCTCCGCGCCTTCGTAAAAGTACGTTATCGGAACACCGAGTACGGAGGCAATTTCGAAGAGCCTGCCGGCCGAAATACGGTTAACGCCCTTTTCGTATTTCTGCACTTGCTGGAAAGTCAGGTTCAAAAGTTCTCCGAGCTTTTCCTGCGTGAGTTTCAGCTCCCGCCGACGCCAGCGCACCCGCTGGCCTACTACTCTATCAATACCGCTCGGTAGTTTGTTCTCTGACATATCCCACCCGGAGTGCGTAGCGCTTGTATTTTCATGACACTTTAGCGCCGCCAGCTTGCGAAAGCTAGGCCCGCGAACAAGCACAGGTTTAGCCAGAAGAGAACGATACCGATACGGTGTTGGTAAATTGTCTCTTCTGCGGGGACCGGTAAACGGCCGCGACCGTAAGAAGCACTCCAGCCTTCGGGTGCGCTGGCATAGGGCGTGCCGCGCAGAACTTCGCGGCCATAGCCATCGACAATTGCTGACGCTCCGCGGCTCGCGACGCGTGCCATAGGCAAGCCAGTCTCGATTGAGCGATAGCGATTCTGTGCATAATGCTGCGCTGGGCCCATGCCGCCGCCAAACCAGGCATCGTTGGAAATAATTACCAGCCAGTCGGCGCGACCGTTGAGGTTCGCATTGCGCGGAATAGACGAATAGAGGCCCTCGTAGCAGATCATGGCTACAAAAGGCGGGACGTTGTCAGCATAGATGACGGCCGGGCCCGGCCCTGGTTTGAAACCGTCAGTCGCCATGCGCTGCATCGCGCCCGGCAAAATGCCGGAAATATAACGGCCAAAAGGAATGATCTCTGATGCAGCGAGCTCGCCAAAAGGCACAAGCCGGTGCTTGTCATACAGGGCGAGCGGTCCTGAGCGCGCTGCGCTCTGGTCGATCACGGTAAGGCTGTTGAAGTAATCGCGCGAATCGTCACCCGTGATCTCGTAGCGGGTGGTGCCCGCGATCAGAACGCGCGGCCCAAGATAGGCATCGATAATGTCAATGGCGTTGGGATCCTGCAGAAGGTTCACCGGGATCGCACCTTCCGGCCAAAGAATGATGTCGCCGGGCGCGCCCACTTCTGTGGTCATCATCTTGATGTACTCATTCAGGATCGGGTCCGGACCCACTTCCCATTTCTGGTCCTGTGGCACCCCCGAATCCATCAGAACAACTTGCGTGTCCGACAGGGGCGAGGGCTCGGCGATCCGCTGCGCGCCCCATGCCCAGCCAAGGGCGACGAGAATGCCGGCGCCAAAGACGGGCATCATGCGGACAGCGAGGCCGCGCATGTCACGCGTATCAACCAGAGCTGCAGGCGCAGCCATAACGAAGACGGTCAGCAGGGTAAGCCAGTAGACACCCCCTATAGAGGCCGCTTGCGATAGCGCACCGCCGGGGATCCATGTTGTGCCGGGCAGATTCCAGGGGAAGCCGCCAAAAAGGTGGCCCCGAACAAATTCAGCGAGCGAGAAGAAGAGGGCAAATACGAAAACGCGCGAGGGCGAGGCGGACCAGAAGGCCCCCGCCATGGCACCTGCCGCGCCCCAGATTAGTGCCATGCCCGCTGGGAGCAGGATAAGCGGCATCCACAGGAAGATTGCGTACTTTTCCGGCTCGACGAGGAAGGGTGCTGCTGTCCAGTGCATGCTGATCAGGAAGAAGCCGACACCAAAGGCCCACGTGCGCATGAACACGGCCTTGCCCCAGCGCCTATGCCCCCGTGCCCCGTCGAGCATCCAGACAAGGCCGGTGAATGAAATCACCAGTACGGCGCTGAAGTGGAATGGCGCGAAGGCCACGGCTGAGAAGGCACCCAGCAGAAAGGCTGTGCCGGCTGCGGCCCAGCCTGTCAGGCGTGCGAACGCCTCATGCAGGGGCCCAAGGGCGGTGAACCCGTGGCTGCGCACTCCGTCTTTCATGCTCTACTCCTGGGGGATGGACGCTGCGCCACTCTCCGGTGTGCGCAAGCGAAGACGCCGTATGCGGCGTGCATCTGCGTCCATGACCTCGATCTCGACCCCGCTGGGATGGCGCAGGACTTCGCCGCGCACGGGCACTTTTCCCGCAAGGGCAAATACGACTCCGCCAAGGGTGTCGATGTCCGTTTCCATGTCGGGGAGTTCAAGATCAATTCCGGTTTCCTCTGCGAAATCGTCGATTTCGGTCCGCGCGTCCGCTTCCCAGACCCGCTGGCTCCGGCGCACGAACATCGGCTCCTCATCGTCGTGTTCGTCTTCGATGTCACCGACGATTTCTTCGACAAGGTCCTCGAGCGATACGAGGCCATCGGTGCCGCCATACTCATCGACAACAAGGCCAAGATGTATCCGCGTCGATTGCATCTTCACAAGCAGATCTGTCAGCTTCATCGACGGTGGCACGTAAAGCACTTCGCGGTGCAGCCGCTCAAGCGGCCGTCTGTTCATTTCGCCGCCCGTGGCCAGTTCCTTGACCACATCCTTAATGTGGACAAATCCGATCGGATCATCGAGCGACTCCCGGAAAACCGGCAGGCGTGAATGGGTGACTTCGGCGAAATACTTGAGAAGCTCGGGAAATTCAGTGCCGACCTCAACAGCCTTGACCTCGGCGCGCGCGACCATGACGTCTTCAACACGCAATTGTTCGAATTCCACGATCCGAAGGCGCATGTCATGGGGCGTGACGGTGGGTTCGCCCTGAGAAGGTTCGGAAGGATGTTCGGCATCGTGCCCCTTGCGGCCAAAGCCAAACATCTTGCGTAATCGTCCGCTAGGGACAGGGTCAGAAGGGTCGGGGTCGCTCATCTTGTTCGGTGCTTTAATCTGACTCATAGGGATTGGCTATGCCGAGTGAGGCAAGGGCCGCGATTTCGAGGGTTTCCATGATCTCGGCTTCGTCCGGCTGCATGTGATCATGTCCAAGCAGGTGAAGATAGCCATGGATAAGGAGGTGGGTGAGGTGGTCTGCGAGGGTTTTGCCCTGCAGGGCGGCATCACGCGCGCTTATGCCGTATCCGACAGCAATATCGCCAAGCAGCGGGCGGTCCATGGGCAGGGCCGGGAAGGACAGGACATCCGTCACCTTGTCGATGCCGCGGAAATCCTTGTTGAGCTGCTTCAGCACAGGGTCGTCGGTGAGCAGAAGTGAAATGGTGCCGTCTGCCCGCGCAACGCTGCGCCCTGCATCGAAGGCGCGCTGGCTGAGGATTTCGAGGTCTCCGAGGGCGTCCCAGCCGTCATCTTCAACGATGAGGTCGATATCGATCATGATATGGGTCAGCCCTCTCCGGCAGCCGCATAAGCATCGATAATACGGCTGACAAGGCCGTGCCGGACGACGTCGGCGGCGGTCAGATAGTGCGCATTGATACCGTCGACATCCTCAAGAATTCGCAACGCGTGCTTCATGCCGGACGGCTGGCTGCCGGGCAGATCGACCTGGCCGGGGTCGCCCGTTACGACCATGCGGCTGTCGCGACCAAGGCGGGTCAGCACCATTTTCATCTGTGAGACAGTCGTGTTCTGCGCTTCGTCGACGATAACAAATGCGTTCTTGAGCGTGCGTCCGCGCATGAAGGCGAGCGGCGCGACTTCGATTTCGCCCCGCGCCATGCGCCGTTCCATCTGTTCCTGTCCCATGAGGTCGCGCAGAGCGTCCCAGATCGGCAGCATGTAAGGGTCGACCTTTTCCTCCAGCGTGCCGGGCAGGAAGCCGAGCTTTTCCCCGGCCTCTACGGCGGGTCGGGTCACGATCAGGCGCTGGCGCAGGCCCGTGGTCAGTTCTGCCACGCCCGCGGCGACGGCGAGGAATGTCTTGCCGGTACCGGCAGGGCCGACGCCGAAGACAAGGGCATTGTCGGTGTTTGCGAGCAGTTCAAGGTATTTTGCCTGGCCACGTGTCTGGGGCTTGATCGGCTTTTTGAGACCGACCAGGCCGCCGAATGTCTGTCCGGGGGTTTGCGCGGCTTCCAGGGCCCCTTCGACTTCCATGTCATTGGCGTCGGTGCCGCTACGGATGCGGCGCTCGAGTTCGGCGAGTGTTGCCTCCGCGATGGAGACGCCTTCCGCTGTTCCGATAAGCAGGATGCCGCCACCCTGACTTTCGGCGCGCAGGCCGAAATCGGCCAGCTTGGTCTCGAGTATCTGGAGGTGGCGATGATGCGGGCCGCACAGGTCCTGCAGCCGCGCGGCGTTGCGGACTTCATAGATGCGGCTGATCGGCGCCTCGGGCGAGGCGGGCTTACGGCGCTTCGTGGTCACGCGGCGTCCTCGCGAAGCGATACAAGCTCGCCGGTCAGTGAATTCATGCTGGAATCGACCATGCGCACAGAGGCGATCTGGCCGATCATGCTTTCCGGTCCCTCGAAATGAACGGCTTGCTGGTAGGGCGACCGGCCATGGATCTGGCCCGGGCGACGGCCCTTGCCGGTGACGAGCACGTCCATTGTCCGACCCATACATGAGGCATTGAAGGCCGTTTGCTGGTCGCGCAGCAGGGACTGGAGGGTCTGCAACCGAGCATCCTTCACGTCTTCGGGCACCTGACCGAACATCTCGGCGGCCGGTGTGCCGGGGCGCTTGGAGTATTTGAATGAATAGGCCGTGGCGAACCCTGTCTGGCGGATGAGGTCCATTGTTGCTTCGAAATCCGCATCTGTTTCGCCTGGAAAACCAACGATGAAATCGGAAGCGAGGCCTATGTCCGGACGTGCGGACCGCACTTTGCGGATGATGTCGTGGAAGTCGGCCGCTGTGTGGCCACGGTTCATGGCCTTGAGTATGCGGTCGGAGCCGGACTGCACCGGCAGGTGCAGGAAGGGCATCATGGCGGCGGTGTCGCCATGCGCGGCGATCAGAGCGTCATCCATGTCGCGTGGATGGCTGGTTGAGTAGCGGATGCGGTCAATGCCGCCGATTTTGGCGATGTGGCGGCAGAGCTGGCCCAGCGTCCAGTCAGTGCCGCCTTCGAGGACCGGAGCGGCGCCGTGGAAGGCGTTGACGTTCTGCCCGAGAAGCGTGACTTCGCGCACGCCCTGTGCCGCAAGGCCGCGCGCCTCGGCAACAATATCATCGACACTGCGCGAGAGTTCGGCGCCGCGTGTGTAAGGCACAACGCAGAACGTGCAGAACTTGTCACATCCCTCCTGCACGGAAAGGAAGGCTGCCGGACCATCGACTTCACGGGCTTTTGGCAAGGCGTCGAACTTTTCGAGCGTTTCGAATTCGGTCTCAAGCCTGTCGCCGATAGCGCGGCTGACGCGGGCGATCATCTCGGGCAGCTTGTGATAGGCTTGCGGGCCAAGCACGAGGTCCACGGCGGGCTGGCGGCGGATGAGTTCCTCGCCTTCGGCCTGCGCGACGCACCCCGCGACGGCGATCGTCATACGGCCACCGGAGGCCTCTTTCATCTTTTTCAGCTGGCCAAGCTCGGAATAGACCTTTTCGGTTGCCTTTTCGCGGATGTGGCAGGTGTTGAGAACGACCAGGTCTGCGTCTTCCGGACCGTCGACCGGCGCATAGCCAAGCGGGCGCAATACATCGCGCATGCGTTCGGAATCATACACATTCATTTGGCAGCCATAGGTCCTGATAAAGAGACCCTTGGTCGGCTTTGCGGCATCAGTTGAATTCATCCGCGGGCTTATGCCTTAAAAGTGCCCGCCCTGCCAGAACCTTGTGCGGCTCGCGCGCAATGGCAGTTGGGGGTCGCTGCGTCTGTGGCGGGGTCTTCACATGGGGCCAAACCGGGCTAGGGTGCGTCCAGTCAATTGAAGGAGCCGGGGAGGCCCATGGAAATTTTCGTAAACCTTATCCAGAATATCAGTGGCTTCATCTGGGGTGGGGCATGGAACGGCGTGTCCATCCTCCCTATGGGGCCCCTAGCGTTCGTATTGCTCGGAACCGGGCTGTTCTTCATGTTTCGCCTGGGCGGTCGCCCGCTCAAGCGGTTCTTTCCAGCGCTGAAGGAAGTGTGGGATGGCCGAAAGGCGCAAGGCGAAGATGGCGCGATTACGCCCTGGCAAGCCCTGTCGACAGCTCTTTCCGGCCAGGTCGGCACAGGTAACCTTGCCGGTGTTGCAACCGCCATCACGCTGGGGGGCGCTGGCGCGATCTTCTGGATGTGGGTGACGGCTATCTTTGGCATGGCGCTGGCATTTTCCGAAAGCTCGCTGGCCGTGAAGTATCGCGAGACCGATGAGTATGGTCGCATCAATGGCGGCCCGATGTATTACATCAAGAATGGCCTAGGTAAGAACTGGGGCTGGCTGGCTGTCATCTTCTGTATCGGTACGCTTTTCTCGGCGATGGCGACCGGCTCGATGATACAGGCAAACTCGATTGCCCAGACGGCTGTTGAAACGGCTCGGTCAAGCTTTGGCATTTCGATCCCACCCTGGACCATCGGTCTCGTGCTGGCGGGGATGGTGTTTGCTGTCATTATCGGCGGCATCAAGTCGATCGGGTCGGTTGCCGGCAAGGTCGTTCCTGTCATGGCAGCGGCCTATGTAATATGTGCGCTGGTCGTTCTGATCATGAACGCATCTGAAATTCCGCATGCTTTCGGGGCGATTTTTTCGTCAGCCTTCGGCTTGCAGGAAGCGGTCGGCGGTGCAGCTGGTTACACGATGGCTGCTGCTGTCCGCGCGGGTGTGGCCCGCGGCCTGTTCTCTAACGAGGCTGGTCAGGGCTCGGCTCCGATTGCTCATGCCGCGGCGCAGACCAAGAACCCGACACAGCAGGGTGAAATTGCCATGATCGGCGTGTTCATCGACACGGTCGTGATCTGCACCATGACGGCGCTTGTCATCCTGACAGTCTCAGGTGACTTCAAGCGCAGTCCTGCCCTGATCGCAGCAGAACAATGTGTTGCAACGAATGCGGCGTTCCTGCCGGACGGCACATCTGTCGGCGACCTGTTCCCGTCTGCCTATCAGGATGGCCGGGAGGAAGTGATTGCCGCACGCGGCGCCGAGGCGGCCGGGTTCCTGCAGGCCTGCCGTGACGGGGGTCTGAACTTGGCGATCGACCTGCCGCGTTCGGCAACCGAAGCGGATGAAGAGGCGTACTTTGCCAAGGCGCTTGCATCTGCGGCTGATCCAGCCGTGCTGAACGATGTGCGCTATGTGTACGAAACGGACGCGGAATCGTCGGGCATCACTGCGCGTGCCTATGGTGCGGCCCTGCCTTATGGCGAATGGGTCGTGACGATTGCGCTGTTCTTCTTTGCTTTCACCACAATCATTGGCTGGACCTATTATGGCGAACAGGCGGTAACGTACCTGGTCGGCGAATGGGCGACCCATCCGTTCCGGTATCTCTGGGTGCTGGTCGTATTCAGCGGCACACTGGTGACTAACACCGATGCGCTGTGGTTGATGGGCGATATCGCCAATGCCTCCATGGCATTCCCGAACCTGATCGCGCTGTTGGCGTTGTCGGGAGTGGTTTACGCCATGCACAAGCGCAATGGCGATCCAGATGATGGACATCCGGTGTCGGATGGGCGGGAAACGCACGATACACCAACCGAATAGGCCCTGAGCCTGTCGACGTTGAAAGCCCCGTTCCCGCGATGCCGGGTGCGGGGCTTTTTCATGGGCGCACTCGCGCGGGAGGCGATTGATGGGTTCCGTTTCAGGCGAATTTCTGGCTTAATGTCTCGGTAACGTGTGGGGACACAGAGCATGAAACTGAATCGCTTCTTCGGCCTGATTGCCAGTGCCGTCTGTCTGGCTGGTACAGCTTTCGCACAACCGCGCATCGCCCTGGTGATCGGAAATTCCGATTATAACCAGTCAGGATGGGAGCTGGCGAACCCGGTCAAGGATGCGGACCTGATCAGCGACACGCTCAAAGGGATCGGGTTCGAGGTCACCCTTGTCAAGAACGCCACCGAAGACGAGATGGAAGTTGCGTTCCAGGATTATGGCGCGCGCCTGAAGGCGGCAGGCAGCGACGCTGTGGGCGTTTTCTACTATGCGGGTCATGGGGTGCAGTCCGAGGGGCTGAACTATCTGGTGCCGGTGGACGCAAATGCGCGCACCGAGCAGGACCTCTGGCGCCAGGCGCCGCGCCTTGGCGACGCGCTGCAATACATCAACAGCGCCGGCAATTCGGTGAATTTCGTGATCCTTGATGCCTGTCGCAACAATCCCTTGCCCAGCGCGAGCCGGGACCTGTCAGGCGGCCTTGCGCCGGTAGGCCGGGCGCGCGGCCTGTTGATATCCTATGCGACGGAGCCGGGCTTTACCGCCTTCGACGGTGAAAACGAACACAGCCCCTTCACGGAAGCGCTGGCTGCCGTGCTGCCGACGGATGGGTTGATCGCCGAGCAAGTGTTCAAGCGCGTCGCTGATCGCGTAAATGCGGCGACAGAAGGGGCGCAGACGCCCTTCTACAATAGTGGCCTGACAGGTGAAGATATCTGCTTTGCGCAATGCATGGCAGGCGGTGGCATTTCCAGCGCCGAGCAGACGGTTTTCGACCTCGCACAGAGCCCTTGCGAATACGCGGCCTTCCTTGACCAGTATCCGGCAAGCCCGCTTGCGGCGCTCGCACGGGAGCGGGCCGCATCGTGTAATGCGACTGACGGAAGCGATGGACGTGAACTGGCAGAAAACACACCTGGCGCGCCACTGTACACGCCTACAGTTGTGGCCAGCGGGTCCGACATCAGTGCCTCGCTCGCCTGTATTGCCGATCACGCCAAGGCAGATATGTGCAAACCGGATGACTGGGCCGCCGTGTATGAGGACTGCAAGACCTATGAGCATGCGCTGCTGGATGATGGCGGGCTGTCGCGCGCCGTGAGCGATGGGATGTGCACGGCCAAGGGATGGCCTGCCCTCATGAAGCGATACACATGGGAAGTGCAGAACGAGGCGGCCTTCCGCGAGAAGTATGCGGCACAGCCAAATGATTTCCGCTCATCCATGACCTGCCTGGATGCCTATGCCCGGACCGACCGTTGCACCGAGCGGCGCTGGAGCGAAGTTTACGGAACGTGCCGGACATATGATCATGAACGACTTGATGACGGCGTGCTGCGCGCAGCGGTGACGGCGGGCCAATGTTCAGGGAAAGACTGGGGAACGCTGCAGATTCGCCTGGGGGCGGTTAGCGGCCTGCTGGAGCAGAAGGCTGTGGTGCCCTATGTACAGGAACAGCAGAAGTCGAAGATGCCCATAGCGCAGCAACAGATGCAGCAGCAGGCCCCCCTGCCGGAACTTGATATCGGCAAATCCTATTTCCAGAAAAAGCAAAACTGACACCTCGCTGCGCGCCAGCGTGCCCGAGAACATGCCCGTAAAAAGCCTGAAGACTGCACGGATAATGCCCGTATCTGTCCGAATCCGGGGACAGAATGAGAAAAACCCCGGCCATGAGGCCGGGGCATTCCCACTCTACGCATCATAAAAGACCCGTCGGTCTTACATGAAGCCTTTGAACTTGTCTTTGAAGCGCGACACGCGGCCACCGCGGTCGAGCATCTTGCCGTCGCCGCCAGTCCACGCTGGATGCGACCTGGAGTCAATATCCAGCATCAGCTTGTCGCCTTCGGCGCCATAGGTGGAGCGGGTCTGATATTCGGTGCCATCGGTCATCACAACGGTAATGAAGTGATAATCGGGATGCCCTTCTTTTTTCATAGCCTGGGCCTCTCTATGTAGCCTGGTGTAACGGGTTGAATTCGCACGAGGTGCGCTGGCATGTCTCAGCCATTTTTCGAAGCCCGGCGTGTAACTGAAACAAGACCACCCTGCAAGGGGGGGCTTGCATTTGAATTAGAAGCGCCTGGCGCAGAAAGACCCCCATGGCTGATACAGAGACCCGCCTCGTCGAGGATCGGCGTACCACGTTGCCAGATGGGGGAGAGGCCTTGGGCCGACCCAAGGCGCGCAGCCTTAAGCCGTTGACGCTGCTGCTGCCCTATTTCAGGAAACATTGGCTGACTGTCAGTATTGCGGGGCTTTTCCTCATCCTCGCGGCAGCTTCAAGCCTGTTCATCCCGGTCCTGCTAGGCCGCGCGGCCGACGCGGGCCAGTCAGCCGAAGGCAATGTCCAGAATCTTCTGGACCTGATCAACAAGGCCTTCTTCTGGGTGTTCCTGGCGGCGATTGCCTCCGGAACGCTTGGAGCGGTCCGGTTCTACTTTGTTTCGCGGTTCGGCGAGCGCGTTGCGGCGGACCTGCGCCGTGACCTCTATGCCCACCTCCTGAAACTCTCGCCTGCCTACCATTCCAAGATGCGCTCAGGCGAAGCTGTTTCGCGCCTTACGGCGGACATCACCCTGATCGAGACCTTTCTTGGTACGTCCGCGTCGATGGCCGCCCGGACGCTGCTGACCACGACCGGCGCACTCATCATGATGATGGTGGTGAATTGGAAGCTCGGCCTGACGCTGCTCGCCATGCTGCCGATTGCGATCCTGCCGGTCATGGGAATTGGCCGGATCATCCGGAAAATGTCCAACCGGGCGCAGTCGCGCCTCTCGGATGCCGGCGCTGAGGCAGCAGAGGCACTCGACGCGATCGAGCTGGTACAGGCCTATGGACGTGAGGACGGGCGCCTCGCCTCATTCACGACCGCTGTGGAGGCTACCTTCGATGCCGCCATGAAGCGCATTGGTGCGCGGGCCCTGATGATCGTGATGGTTTCTGTCCTGCTGTTTGGTGGCTTTGTGGGCGTGCTCTGGCTGGGTGCGCGCGGCGTGGCGACCGGAGAGATGACGTTCGGCAATCTCGCGTCGATGGTCATGTACGCGCTCTATGCGGGTTCCGGCATCGGCATGCTGGCGGAAGTCTATGGCGAAGTGATGCGCGCGGCGGGCGCCGCAGACCGCGCCGCTGAAGTGCTGAATACCGATATCGAGATTGCGGCACCGGATCATCCGGTGGCCTTGCCAGCAAAGGTGACGGGTGCGCTCGTGTTCGACCACGTCACGTTCCGCTATGGCGAGGAGACACTGTCAGCGCTGGAGGATTTCTCGCTGACCGTGAAACCGGGTGAATTTGTTGCGCTCGTGGGCCCGAGCGGGGCCGGCAAGACAAGCGTGTTCCGGCTCGCGCTGCGCCTGTTCGATCCGCAAAAGGGCAAGGTGTCGCTCGATGGTGTCACGTCTGTTTCTGCGGATCCGGGCGACTGGCGCCATCAGTTTGCCTATGCGCCGCAGGAATCGGCGCTGTTTACCGGCACGGCCGGTGAGAATATCGCGTTTGGCACGGACAACCCGGATGCGGCGCTGCTGGAGCATGCTGCGCGCATGGCAGAGGCCATGGACTTCCTCAATGCCAAGGAAGGCCTTGCGACGGATCTTGGCCAGAAGGGCCGTAGCCTCTCCGGCGGCCAGCGCCAGCGCGTGGCCCTGGCGCGGGTATTGGTGCGCGATGCGCCTGTCCTATTGCTGGATGAGGCGACGAGCGCGCTCGATTCCGAGAGCGAGGCCGCTGTACGCCGCGCGATTGCCAATGCCGCTGAAGGCCGCACGACGCTCGTGATCGCGCACCGGCTGTCGACGGTGCGCCGGGCCGACCGGATCGTCGTGATGGAGCAGGGTCGGATCGTGGAAGAGGGCACGCATGACGAACTGGTCGCCAAGGGCGGGCTCTATGCACGCCTCGCGGAACTGCAGTTTGCGAGCGAGCAGGCCTAGCCTTTGCGCAGCTTCTTGACCTTGCCGTCAATTGTGAAGGCGAAGGCGAGCGACAGGATCAGCGGGACCCAAATCGGCAGTTCGCCGAGACCGGGTGTTTGCAGTGCGGCAGCGAGATGATCGTCAACGCACCACCATAATAGCCATAACCACATACAGATACTCCTTCTTCCGTACGCCGCGTACGCGGTCAGGATAGAAGCTTTACTCTGGGAATTATAGGGGCGGCGGCGCGGCTTCCGAACTCTGCATGCCAGACCAGCTTGTTGCAGCCGTGGTCCCGGCCCGAGCCCGAGAGCGGTCCATGGCGATGTTCGTGCGTATGCCGCGATATGTCGTCCGTATGACCGGTATACAGCGCACCCGTATTCGGATTTATCGCCATGTAGACATAGAACGCCGCTCAGCCTTCCAAATTACACGCACAATATTCACCGTGTCCCTGCGAAGGCAGGGGCGGCGATGGAAAGTGTCATTCCGCTGCCTGAAGCACGGGGTTTTCGGACTTGGCGGCCACGTGATCCGTTTCGAAGACCAGAACGCCATCATCGACCCGGCCATAGCGCAGGTTCATCATGTCGGCTGTGTAGCTCTGGTGGAGCTTCCAGGGGGCTTCCTTGTGCTGGCGGGGGAACTTGTCCATCACGCGCTGGAAATAACCGGATGAAAAGTCGACAAATGGGTCGGTCTCATCGGGGAAGGCATCCAGTTTCGCCGTGACCGAAGCATAGTTGTTGCGGTCCATATAGTTGATCAGGCGGCAGACATATTCCGACGTCAGGTCGGCCTTCAGCGTCCATGAGGCATTGGTATAGCCGAACGTGATCGCCAGGTTCGGCACGTTGGAGACCATCACGCCCTTGTAGTTGAGGAGCGAGCCGGGCGCGGCCTTCACGCCATCGACGCTGACATCGATGCCATTCATGTACTGAAGGTTGAGGCCGGTGGCCGTGACGATAATATCCGCGTCTAGCGTTTCGCCTGATTTGAGTGCGATGCCGTTTTCGGTGAAGCGGGCGATATGGTCCGTTGCGACCGAGGCCTTGCCGGCTTTGAGCGCGGTGAAAAGATCGGAATCCGGCACAAGGCATAGGCGCTGTTCCCATGGATTATAGGACGGCGTGAAGTGTTTCTCGACGTCATAGTCCGGACCCAGCTCTTCGCGAACCATGCCGAGCAGGCGCTCGCGAGCCTTTTCGGGATGGGCGCGAGTCTGACGGAAGAAGAATTGCTGGAAGAGCACGTTGCGCCAGCGGATGAGGCCATAAGCCCAGGCGTCCGGCAGGAATTTGCGCAGTTCGTTTGCGAACGTGTCGACGGCAGGGCGCGACACGACATAGGTGGGCGAGCGCTGCAGCATGGTGACATGGGCGGCCTTGTCGGTCATCGCAGGCAGCAGCGTCATCGCCGTTGCGCCGGAGCCGATGATCACGACTTTCTTGCCGGAATAGTCGAGGTCTTCCGGCCAGTGCTGGGGATGGACGATCTGGCCCTTGAAGCTGGCCTCTCCCGGGAATTCCGGCTTGTAGCCCTGATCGTAATTGTAATAGCCGCCGCAGAGGAACAGGAAGCCGCAGGTGATTTGCTCGGTTGCGCCCGACGTGCTTTCCAGTGTGACGTGCCAGGACTGATCGGCGCCGGACCAGTCGGCCGCGACGACCTTGGTGTCGAACTGGATCTGGTCGGTGATGCCATATTCATCGGCCGTCTGGCGGACATATTTGCGGATCGATGGCCCGTCAGCGATGGCCTTGGATTCCGTCCACGGTTTGAAATTGTAGCCCAGCGTGTGCATGTCGCTGTCCGAGCGGATGCCGGGATAGCGGAACAGGTCCCATGTGCCGCCAATCGCGCTGCGCTGTTCAACAATCCGGTAGGATTTGTCGGGGCATCGCTTGGTCAGGTGGACGGCTGCGCCAATGCCGGAAAGGCCGGCGCCGATGATGAGAATGTCTGTGTCTGTCTGGGTCATGAGCCGGACGATACAATGGCAGTGGCAATGCCACAATAGATGACGGGAGTGTCACCTATTTTTTTGCTACTTGATCGCGGCGGCCTTGCCGAAGGCGTCTGCGTGGCGGATCTGCTTGCGCACGGCGGGGAGGATGTCCTCATTGCCGGCAACGATCGAGCCGGTTTTCAGTACGTCGCCGCCGTCGATTTCCTCGATATAGCCGCCAGCCTCGCGCACGAGGACGATGCCTGCTGCGATGTCCCATGGTTTCAGGTCGCGCTCCCAGAAGCCGTCAAAACGACCAGCGGCAACCCATGCGAGGTCCAGTGCGGCGGAGCCATAGCGCCGAATGCCGGCGCAAACGGGCGTCATGGCGGCAATCTCGCGGGCGAAGCCGATATGGGAGGCTTCCGACTTGCCAATCCAGGGCGTGCCGGTGGCAACCACGGATTCGCTGAGCTTGCGACGGGTGGCGACGCGCAGCTTGCGCTGTTCAAGCCAGGCGCCGCGTCCGGTCTCGGCCCAGAAGATTTCGTTCTTGGCGACGTCGAACACGACACCGCAGAGCAGCACGCCTTCGCGCTCGAGGGCGATGGAGACCGAATAGTGCGGCTGGCCGTGCAGGAAGTTCAGCGTGCCGTCGAGCGGGTCGACGATGAAGCGGTTGGACTTGTCCGTACCTTCGATGATGCCGCGCTCTTCCATGACGAAGCCATAGCCGGGGCGGGCCTTGGAGAGCTGGGCGTAGATGATCTCCTCGGCACGGTGATCTGCGTTCGAGACAAAATCTCCGGGGCCCTTCTTGGAAACCTGAAGGTTTTCGACTTCGCCGAAATCACGCGCGAGCGCCCGGCCAGCGGCGCGGGCTGCGGTGATCATGACGGAACCGACGGCGGAGGGTTTTGACATAGTAGGTCCTGACTAGTCTGCGCGGCGCAGGTAGGTGCTGTCGGCGGTCTGCACGACGATACGTTCGCCGACGCCAACGAATGGCGGGACGAGGACGCGGATGCCGCCTTCGCACATGGCGGGCTTGAAGCTGTTGGCGGCCGTCTGGCCTTTGACGACAGGTTCGGTCTCGAGGATTTCGATGATGACCTGCTCGGGCAAGGCAACGCCGATCGGGCGCTCGCCGTAGAATTCGATGGTGACCATCATGCCGTCCTGAAGGAATGCGCCCTGGTCGCCGATGAAGTCCCGCTCGATCATGATCTGTTCGTAGGTTTCGGTATCCATGAACGTGAACGCGTTGTCGTCAGCGAACAGGTACTGGAAGTCCTTCTGTTCGAGGCGCACGCGTTCGACCGTCTCACTGGAGCGGAATCGCGTGTTGGACTTGGAGCCATTGAACAGGTTGCGCAGTTCAACCTGGTTGAAGGCGCCGCCCTTGCCGGGCTTGACGGCCATGGTCTTGATCGCGCGCCATACGGTGCCTTCATATTCGATCACGTTGCCTGGCTTGATTTCATTACCATTGATCTTGGCCATTGAAGTCGTCCTAATTGGGGTTTGGCGCGGCGTAAGCCTTTGCCGCGCGAGGGTCAAGCGGCGGGGTGTTAACGCGAATGCAGGCTATCCAGCAAGGCATTGAACGCAAATACGGCAGCCGCGGCGCCCTCGGGATGGTTCCAGACACCGGATGAGACGGCGAGGAAGTCGGCCCCGGCGGTGACAAGCGGGGCGGCATTGTCGACCGTGATCCCGCCGATCGCGACGCAGGGCAGTTCCATGGTTTCCTGCCAGAATTCGAGGAGTTTGAGCTCTGCGGGCACAGTGCCGGCCTTTGTCTCGGTTGGATAGAAGGCGCCAAAGGCGACATAATCAGCGCCCTGTTCACCAGCCGCCATCGCCGCGTGGCGGCTGTTCTTGGCGGTCGCGCCAAGGATCATGTCGCTGCCGACGATCTCGCGGGCCTTTTTTATGGGCATGTCTTCAGGGCCAACATGAACCCCGTCGGCGCCAAGCTCGACGGCCAGTTCCGGGCTGTCATTTATGATGATGGCGGTGCCATAGGCCTGCGCCATGGCCATAACGGTCTCGGTAAGCTCGCGCGTGGCGGCCATGTCGATCATGCCATCATCGCCTTTCAGGCGGATCTGGAGGCTGGCGACATCACCGGCTTCGAGCGCGCCTTCCAGAATTGCGGCAAACTCCGCGACATCGCTGATGCGAGGCGGGGTGATGAGATAGAGACGGGTGCGCTCGCGCGGAGGGATCTTTTCAGCCATGGGCGGGCTCTCTAGCCCAAGCAGGGCAGGGAAGGAAGGCGGCTTTGCCTGTTACTTCGGGCCGACGCGTTTCGTGCTGGCCGGATTGCGGGCGAGGGCCGCGTCCCTGCGCAAGGGGCGGGGTTCTAAGTCCCCTTTACAGTTCGGACAGATGCCGTCGAGCGGACCATCGGCGCATTCATCACAGAAGGTGCACTCGAACGAGCAGATGAAGGCGCCGACTTCATCTGGGGGCAAGTCCGCATCGCAGCGTTCACAATTGGGTCGCATCTCGAGCATGGCAGGCCTATTTCTTCTTTTTCACTGGCTTGCCGGACTGGGCAGCGGCGATCAACTCTTTCTCGTAGGCTTCCGGTGTCCAGTCGCGGCCGAGGAAGTCATGCACGAGTTCGGCGGCGGGCTTTGACGAGCCGCTGGCCAGGACATTGTCGCGATAGCGGGCGGCGGTGTCTGGGTCGCGCAGGCCGTTCTTCTCGAACTCGGTGAACATGTCCGTCGAGATCGCGAGGGACCATTGATAGGTGTAATAGATCGCCGAATAGCCATCGAGATGCCCGAAGCTGGCATAGCGATGGACATCCGGCAGGGCCTCGAACGGGCTGAGCGCCGACTGGCGTTCATTCCAGGTTTCGTCGAAGTCCACTTCATCCGGCGGGCGGTTGTAATAGTTGAGCGAAACGCCAGCAAAGATGAGCTGGCGCAGCGTGCCGAGGCCTGTGCCGAAGTCGCGGGCGGCATTCATTCTTGCCACGAGTTCGCGAGGAATGGTCTCGCCGTCCGCATTCACGGCGAACTTGGCGAGCGTGTCGTAATCCCAGATCCAGTTTTCCAGCATCTGCGACGGGGCTTCGATAAAGTCCCACTCGAGATTAGCCATGCTGAGGCTGGCGAAATCCGGCTGGCCGGAGAACATCTGGTGGATGAGGTAACCGAACTCATGCAGGAAGGTTTCGACCTGGCGGTGCTCCATCAGGCCGGTCGTGTGATCACCTGCCGGAAAGTTGCACATCAGCGCCCCGACCGGCACGCCGTCGGATGTCGGGCCGAGGCGGATCGGGAAGGCTGCGGCGTGCTTGAACTTGCCGTCGCGTGGATGCATGTCGAGGAAAAATCGCCCGATCAGCTCGCCATTGCGGTACATCTCGTGGGCGGTGACGCTTTCGTCCCAGACAGGTGCATCGCCCCAGTCGCGAATCTCCGTGCCGAACAGATCCTGCACCAGCGAGAACATCCCGCTACGGACATTGTCATAGGCGAAATACTGGCGGACTTCCTGGCTGTCGAGCGCATAGTCCGACTGGCGGATCTGCTCTGCGAGGTAGCTGCTGCTCCATTCAGGCACGCTTTCGGCGTCGGGCTGCGTTTCGACAAGCTTGGCGAGAAGGCGCTGGTATTCAATGCCAGCTGCATCCGTTGCGGCGGTCTCCACACGCGACAGGAGGGCTTCGGCGACTTCCGGCGAACCTGTCATCTTGTCTTCGGTGACATAGGCGGCCCAGTTCGGATAGCCGAGCAGGGTGGCCAGCTCATAGCGTTTCTCGAGGAGCCGACGCAGGGGAGCGACATTTTCAGGATAGGCCCGGTCGCTATCGACCTGGCGCAGTTGCTTTCGCAGGGCTTCATTTGGCGAATAGCTGTAGATGGGGCCGGAATCAGGATAGTCGGTCGTGATCGTGATCTGTCCGTTTTCGTCAGGCTGGTGCGCGTCGATATAGTCCTGGGGCATGCCGATCAGTGCATCGACGGAGTCGAGCACGACCTTGCCCTGGATCTCGCGCAGGTTCTTGCTGAACTCAGTGCTGATCTCGGCCAGCTCGGCACTGATTGCGCGGACCTTTTCGCGGGTCTGCTCATCCTTGTCGATGCCCGAACGACGATAGTCGCGCAGCGTCCGCGCGAGCAGGTAGGCTTCGCGTTCATTGAGTGTGGCAGGGTCGATCGAGGAGAGCCGCTCGTACACTGGCCGTGACAGGGAGAGACGTGTCACGACGTCTGATGTGCGCTGCTGGCATGTGTCACCCGATGCCCGAATGGCCGGATCGGGATTGGCTTCGGCCATGACCGAAGCTTCGCCATAGCCAATCGACATGGCGAGATTTGTCAGCGTGTCAAAGAAATGGATATCTGATGCGCTGGCGACACTGTCGCGCGCTTCCAGGTCTGCGATCATTTTGTTGGCAAGGTCGAGCGTGTAGTCACAGCGGATGGTGAAAACGTCTGCGCTTTCCGGCGCGAGCACAAGATTGGCCATCATCGCCTTGGCATCAGTGACGAGCATGTTCTCGGCTGTCGGCGTGGCTGCAGGCGCGTCGGTCTTTTTGCCGGGAGAACACGCTGACATGCCAAGCATGAGTGCTGCGGCGGACGCGGCGATCTCTAGGCGTTTCATCTGGCGGCATCCCTCGACCTGCGGCGAAGATGTCCCATGGGGCGTCGCCTTGATAAGGACGGCAACTTGTCCTGCTATGGTGCCTGTGTCCAGTGTGGTCCGGGCAACAAAAAAGGCGGCCCGAAGGCCGCCTTTGGATGGAGCGCAGATGAGTGGCTCAGCCTGCTTTTGAAGCCTGGAAGATGCCGTCAATTGTCGCCGCAAGAGTTTTGTCGAAATCCGCATCGGCCTGCTTGGCCGAGAGGCCTTCCGTCAGGGCGCGCGAGAAGCTGGCAATCATGCCAGTGTTGGACGCGAGCTTGTCATTCGCGACTTCGCGGCTGTAGCCGCCCGAAAGGGCCACGACACGCATGACGCGCGGGTGCTGGCACAGCGATTTGTACTGGTTGGCCTTCTCGGGCAGTGAAAGCTTGAGCATGACCTGCTTGTCGGCGGCAAGGGCGTCGAGTTGCTTGGTGATCTCGGCGAGGAGGATGTCCTCGGCTTCGGCCTTGTCGGCGATCGTGATCGTGACTTCCGGCTCGATGATCGGCATCAGGCCGTGTCCCAGGATCTGGCGGCCGATATCGAACTGCTGGGCGACGACGGCGGCAATGCCGACCGGGTTTGCGGCGTTGATGACCGAACGCATTTTGGTGCCGAAGATACCCTTGGCGACAGCGCGCTCGAGCAGGTGGTCAAGCTCCGGCATTGGCTTCATGAGCTGGACACCGTCCGCTTCGTCGGCGAGGCCCTTGTCGACTTTCAGGAAGGGGACGACGCTGCGTTCATTCCAGAGGTATTCAGCGGTTGGCACGCCGTCGATCTCGCCGTCCATGGTGCGTTCGAAAAGGATCGCGCCCATGACCTTCTCGCCGGTGAAGGCGGGAGACTTGATGATGCGGGCGCGCATCTCGTGGATCTTGCCGAACATTTCTTCGTCATTGGCGTATTCGCTCTCCTCGACGCCATAGAGGCGGAGGGCTTTTGGCGTTGAGCCGCCCGACTGGTCGAGCGCGGCGATAAAGCCGTCCTTCTTGGCGGCCTGTTCGGCCATCTGTGTCTTATCCATGTTCAATACCGCGTCAAAACTCATTGTCTGGGGACCTGCTTGGTTGTTTGCAGGCGGTTGCATTCAAGTACCGTGCCCAAATGTGGCGTCAACAGGACCGGCTGTTGATCTTCCTGCCGCTGCAAAATCGCTGCATTTGCGGCGATTCAGACCCTTTTGGCACAGTGATGCGTGGGGAGTGCGCTGTAAATCGGAATGGAAACCGGCCAATTCCGGCACACTCACATTTGACGCCTGTAGGACGGCGCAAACATGTGACCGCTATCATTGAGGCGGCCCTGCGCGATTTGCCGCAGGCTGTGCCGACAAGGGTCAGGCTTTCAGGGCATCCACACCGGGGAGGGGCTTGCCTTCCATCCATTCCAGGAAGGCACCGCCAGCCGTGGAGACGAAGGTGAAATCGTCAGCGACGCCCGCATGGTTGAGCGCTGCGACCGTGTCGCCGCCGCCGGCAACGGCGACCAGCTTGCCGGCCTTGGCAAGCTTTGCGGCGGTCTGAGCGGCTGCGACGGTAGCCGTGTCGAACGGGGTCATTTCGAAAGCACCGAGCGGGCCATTCCAGACGAGCGTCTTGGCCGTCTCCATGGCGGCGCCGAGGGCCGCGACGGTTTGCGGGCCGGCATCGAGGATCATTTCGTCGTCGGCGACATCATCCAGGCCGCACGTGCGGTTGGCCGCATTGGCGGCGAATTCCTTGGCGACGACGAGGTCGACGGGAAGGAGGATCTCGCAGCCATTGGCCTTGGCAATGGTTTCGATCTCGCGGGCCGTGTCGGCGAGGTCATGCTCGCAGAGCGACTTGCCAACCGAAAGGCCGCGCGCCGCGAGGAACGTGTTGGCCATGCCGCCACCGATGGCGAGCATGTCGACTTGGGTCACGAGATTCTTGAGGAGGTCGATCTTGGAGGAGACCTTGGCGCCGCCGACAACGGCCAGGACCGGTTTCTCCGGATTGCCCAGCGCCTTGTCGAGGGCGTCGAGTTCGCGCTCCATCGCCGCGCCAGCGTAGGCGGGCATGATTTCAGCAAGGACGGCGGTCGAGACATGGCGCCGGTGGGCGGCGGAGAAGGCGTCGTTGACGTAGATGTCGCCGAGCGCGGCCATTTCATTCGCCAGATCCATATCGCCCTTTTCCTCACCCGTGAGGAACCGGGTGTTTTCCAGTAGGATCACCCCGGCAGGCGGCAGGTCGGCAATTGCCGCCTTCACGTGGTCGCCCTTGCAGTCGGCGACGAAGCTGACATTCGAGCCGAGCACCTTGGCGAACGCGCCGGCAATGGGCGCAAGGCTCATCTCGGCGACGCGCTGGCCCTTCGGGCGGCCAAAGTGTGCGAGGAGCACAACCTTGGCGCCTTGGGTGCGCAGTGTCTGGACCGTTTCCACGGCAGACCGCAGGCGGGTGTCATCGGTGACAAGGCCCTTATCCATCGGCACGTTGAAATCAACGCGCACCAGAGCGGTCTTGCCAGTGAGGTCGCCGGCGTCGGCGATGCGTTTGAAGGTCATCGCCTGCAGTCTCCTAGAGGAATTTCGCCATCACGAGCGCAGTGTCGCTCATGCGAGTCGCGAAACCCCACTCATTGTCATACCAGGTCAGGATCGAGACGAAATTGCCGTCCATGACCTTGGTCTGGTCGAGGTGGAAGATCGACGAGCGGTTGTCGTGGATGAAGTCGACCGAGACGTTTGGCTGGTCGGTGAAGCCGAGCACGCCCTTCATCGGGCCGTCATTGGCGGCCGCGATGATTGCGTTGTTGATTTCCTCGGGCGTCGTCTTCCGCTTGGCAATGAATTTCAGGTCGACAACCGAGACGTTCGGGGTCGGGACACGGATCGAGATACCGTCGAGCTTGCCCTTGAGCTCAGGTAGCACGAGGCCGACGGCCTTTGCGGCGCCGGTGGATGTCGGGATCATCGAGAGCGCAGCGGCACGGCCCCGGTAGAGATCCTTGTGCATCTGGTCGAGCGAAGGCTGGTCGTTGGTATAGGAGTGGATCGTGGTCATCATGCCCTTTTCGATGCCGACCAAGTCATTCAGGACCTTGGCGACAGGCGACAGGCAGTTCGTAGTGCACGATGCGTTGGAGACGACCATGTCGTCCTTGGTGATGGTCTGGTGGTTCACGCCGAAGACGATGGTCTTGTCAGCATTGGTGGCCGGTGCAGAGACCAGAACGCGCTTTGCGCCGGCGGCCAGGTGGGCCGATGCCTTTTCCTTGTCTGCAAAGATGCCCGTGCACTCCATCGCGATATCGATGTCGAGTTCGCGGTGTGGCAGGTCTTTCGGGTCGCGGATGGCGGTCACGAGGATCGGCTTGCCGTTGATGACGATCTTGTCGCCATCGACCTGAACGTCGGCCGGGAAGCGGCCATGAACGGAGTCGAAGCGCAGAAGGTGGGCATTCGTGGCGACGGGGCCGAGGTCGTTGATGGCGACGACTTCAATGTCCTTGCGGTCATGCTCGATGATTGAGCGAAGGACGAGACGTCCGATGCGACCGAAACCATTGATTGCAACACGTATTGCCATTTTAATTATTCTCCTCAGACGGGATATCAGCTGCGACTTTGCAGGCCCTTTACGACGCTGCGGCGCCCCCGTCCACCCAGCTAGCCTGCGGTATCGGGCCGCAAAACAGGGGATTCCGGGGCACGCTTCAGCCGGGCCCGGTGTTCTGAGGCCTCGCTTGCAAGTTCCGTGCTAAATTTGCATGGACTTGGTGGGAGTCGTCTGTATTGCCTGATGGCCTGTTTTGAGAGGTCCAAGGGTGACAGGACACGTTCCAGATGCGGAAACGCAGACCGCACCGCTCGCAAGCCCCGCGGGGCGAACGCTGGGCGACTGGGGGCTGTTCTGGCTGCTCAGCCTGGTGTGGGCCTGTGCTTACCTTTTTACGCGGGTAGCGGTCGACAAGGGCCATGCAGACGTGGGCCTGCCACCGGAGTGGGTGATCTCGGCGCGGCTCACCATCGGTGCTGTCGCCTTGTGGTGCGTCATGCTGGCCACGCGCCAGCGCCCGCCGCCATTCTCGGACCATCGGCGCTGGCGGGCCATCATCGGCATGGGACTCGTTGGTTCGGTTGTGCCTTTCTTCCTGATCACGACGGCGCAGGAAGTGGTGAATTCAAGCCTTGCGGCGCTGTATACGTCTGCCGTGCCGATTTTCGTGGCGATTGGCGCGCATTACCTGTTTCGCGACGAACGTCTGACCACCGGCTCTGTGCTAGGCGTCCTGATCGGTTTTGGTGGGGTGGCTGTGCTCTTCGGGCCCGAGGCGATGAAGGGCCTCGGATCAGCCACGGCGCTCGCACAGCTAATGCTGATGGGGGCGACTCTTGCCTATGCAATGGCCAGCCTCGTTGCGCGGGGCGCTCCGCTGATGCGGGCCATTCCTTTTGCGACGGCTTTTGTGTCGGTTGCGGCGGTGGTTTCGTGGCCCTTGGTATTTATCGTCGATCCTGGTGAGGTGAATGCGAGCTGGCTGAATTGGCTGGCTGTGCTGGGCCTCGGGCTCGGACCGACGGCATTTGCCCAGGCTCTCTACATGCTGCTGATTGCGCGCACATCGGCGACTTTCCTGGCGCTGACAGGGTATTCGATACCCGTCGTCGCGGCCGTCCTGGGCTATCTCGTGTTCGGCGAGACACAGAGCTGGAATGCGCTGGCCGGGTTTGTCTTGATCCTTGGCGGCGTCTGGCTTGCCCGCAATGGTGGCGGCGGCCGGCGGGTTGCCTAGAGACCGAGGCTTGCGAGAATATTCTCCGTATCGGCGCCAAGGCGGGGCGGATCGATCCGTACGCTGGCAGGACTGTCGGAGAATTTGACGGGATGCTTCATCGAGCGGTAGGCGCCGGCTACGGCATGGACGCGCTCTTCGAAGAACCCGACCTGCTGCAGGTGCGGATCGGTCAGGACCGCTTCCATCGTATTGTAGCGCATGGCCGGGATGTTCGCGGCATCCAGCAGGACGAGCCATTCATCGGTTGTCTTGGTGGCGGCGACGTCTTCGATCAGGGCATAGAGTTCGGTGACATGCTCCGTGCGCGCCGCATAGGTGGAGAAGCGCGGGTCCTGGAAGACATCCGGGCGGCCACCGATGGTGAAAAACTGTTCCCATTGCTGATCCGAGTAGGGGACGAGGCCGATATAGCCGTCCTTGGTGGGGTAGGGCTTGCGGTTGGCATTGATCGATCGTGTGTAGGCGAGGCGGCCATTGCCCGGGATGAAGGTCTCCCCGTAGAGATTTTCGACCATGTTGAAGAAGGTAAAGCTCTCGAGCATCGGCACCTGAACGAACTGGCCGCGCCTCGTGCGTTCACGGTGAAACAACGCGGCAAGCGTTGCATAGGTCGCGAATAATCCGACCGTCTTGTCGGCGACAAGGGAAGGCGCGTATTCGGGGGCGCCGCCGGAGCGCATGGCGTTGAGGGCGGCAAAGCCCGATGCGCCCTGGATGAGGTCGTCATAGGCCTGGCGGTGTTCGTATTCGCCGCCAACACCGAAGCCGGCGCAATGAACATAGATGATGTTCGGGTTGATCGCCTTTACCGCCTCATAGCCGAAGCCGAGGCGTTCCATTCCGGCAAGGCGGACATTGTGGAAGAAGACGTCGGCCTCCTTCAGAAGGGCAGTGAGTGCAACCTTTCCGGCCTCGGTCTGGGCATCGAGGACGATGGAGCGCTTGTTGCGGTTGAGCGCGGTATAGATGGGGCCGAGATCGCCTGTAGGTGAGGCGCCGGCATAGCGCATCATGTCGCCCGCCTTGCCCTTCTGGCCCGCTTCGACCTTGACCACGTCGGCGCCGAGATCGCCTAAGATCAGCGTGGCGAATGGGCCAAGAACGACTGAGCTCATGTCGACGATCTTTATGCCGGCGAGGGGGCCGGTGGGGGCTTCATGGGTCATCGTGGGGACTCTCGGGATGTTGTTGGGGCGCTCCGGTGAAATCGTAGGGGTCAGCAAGGCCCGCAGCAAGGTCGTACCCCGGGTCAGGGCGCGAGCGCGAGGCGTGCGGCTTCCAGATGCGCGAGCTTGGCTTCGAAGGCAGACCAGTCGTCGTCAGCCGCGATCGGATCCCAGAGGCCCTCGACATCCTCGACCAGCATTCTGACCGGTTCGTCGGCCTGGAAATAGGGGAGGGCAAGACGATCGGCGTGGGTGGGTGCGCGGGCGGCCAGGGCGTCGCGCACGGGGGAAAAGTCGGCTGTCTGATAGAGCGCGGTCTGGGGCGATGCCTGCATGCGGCCCGCGCTTGCCATGCCGCCATAAAGGTCAAAGAAGGTTTGCGGCCATGCGGCGCCGCTGGACGTCATCCAGCCATAAAAAGCCTGCAGGAAGGTCAGATCGGCGCGCAGGTCGCTCGAGCTGTGGAGACCCAGCAGATGGTGCGTATGGGCGACGAAGGATTGCTGGTAGGCCGCCTCATAGGGCGCAAGGCCCTTGGCGAGGTCTTCCGCGTCGGCGAGTGGCAGCAGCGCGGAGGCCAGTTGTTGCAGGGCCCATGCGCCTTGTGTCGGTTGTCGGCCAAAGCTGTAAAGGCCGTTTTGGTCGAAATAGGCTGCGGTAAAGTTCGGGTCTGACACGGGCAGGAAGCGCCACGGGCCAAAATCGAATGTCTCGCCTGTCACGTTGAAATTGTCGGTGTTCATGACGCCGTGCACGAATCCCGCGGCCATCCACTGGCCGATCATGGCGGCCGTGGCGCGTGTGATGGCGGTGAGGAGGTTCACGGCTTTTGCGGCCATGCCAGGGGCGTCGGCCTCTGGATGGAATTGCGCAACGCAATAATCGACGAGACGGGCGAGGCCTTCGGTATCGTCGAGATACGCGCAGCGCTGGAACGTGCCGAAGCGGATATGGCTCTCGGAGAGGCGCACGAGGACGGCGCCGCGTGTCGGCGAAGGCTCGTCATTGCGGTGCAATTGCTCGCCTGTTTCAACCAGGCTGAACGCCTTGGAAGTATGGACGCCGAGCGTCTCCAGATAGGTGGCCGCGAGGATTTCGCGCACGCCGCCCTTCAGCGTGAGGCGGCCATCGCCCGCACGCGACCAGGGCGTCTGACCAGAGCCCTTGGTGCCAAGATCAAATAGCTGACCGTCCTCTCCGCGCACCTGTGCGTAGAGAAATCCGCGCCCGTCTCCCAACTGTGGATTGTAGGTCCCAAACTGATGGCCGTGATAGCGCATCGCCAACGGTCTCGGCAGGTTGCCCGGCAGGGGGGCGAATCGCACGAAGTGGTGTAGCCACTGGGTATCTTCCAGATTGTCCAGGCCGACGGCTTCTGACCAGCGACGGTTGCGAAAGCGCAACACATGGGCCGGAAAATTTGCTGGTTCTACCGCGTCTGCGAAATGATCTGCCAGCGCAAGAAACGGCACGGGGAGGGGTGGTTCGCGCAACATCCATTCATTTTTGAACTGATTTCAGGCCATTACGCAACAGCTTTGCTGCAATGCATGGCAGGATTGCAATATTGCGCTGCAGCATAGGTCGGGCCTATCGCCGCGGAAAGATGAAGCTAAGGTTACAGTCCAGTGAGGGAGGTATCCGGGAAACATAACCCGGAACGCATCACGGATATAAACGGAGGAAACCAAATGAAATTTACCACACGCTTGGTGCTGGGGGCGTCTGCCCTTGCGCTCACGACGGCTCTGCCCGCCTTTGCGCAGGAAGAAGCAGATGACGGCACACGGAAATTAAGCACGGTTACAGTGACAGGTTCGTTCATCCAGGGGACGCCGGAAGACGCCGCCCTGCCAGTGGACGTTCTGACCGCGGGCGACCTGAAGCTCGAAGGCCAGCCATCGATTACCGAACTGATCCGCAACCTCGGCCCGTCTTCGGGCGTGGACGGGCAAACAAACCAGTTCTCGTCGAACGGCCTTGAAGGCACGTCCAACATCAACCTGCGCGGCCTTGGCCCTGCACGTACACTGGTGCTGATCAACGGCCACCGCCAGACCTATCACCCTTATTCGATCGGCGAGCAGGCACAGCTGTTTGTTGATACGAACAATATTCCGGCGGCCGCCATTGGCCGTATCGAAGTGCTGAAGGATGGTGCGGCGGCGCTATACGGTTCTGACGCCATTGCCGGCGTTGTGAACTTCATTACCAACCGCGATCTCGACGGCTTTGAAGTCGGCGGCTCGTTCTCGACGTTTGACGGGTCCGACGGCGACTATGACCTTTCAGCCGCCTACGGCCTGCAAGGCTCGAACTTCAGCTGGGTGACATCGGTTGGCTACAACAAGCGCAGCGAAGTTCTGCTTAACGAGAAAGACTGGGCCGTCCTGCCTTATGCGGAAAACCCCGTGGGGGGCTGGTCTGCGCTGTCGAACCCAGGCCGTTATGTTCCACTCAGTGCTGGTGGAGTTCCCTTGGCCGCGAATGTGAATGACAATGGCTGCGATGAGGTCGGCGGCACTTATGCCACGGCGCTTAACTCGTGCCAGTTCAACTTCACCCAGTTCGACAATCTTGTGGAGGAAGAGGAGCGCTATCAGATCTTCTCCGAATACAACCGTCGTTTGGGGAATGGCGCCGAACTGCATTTCGAATTGCTCTATGCCCACACGGACGTGCCAAGCTGGAAGACATCACCTTCCTACCCGCCACAAGTCTTGACGAATCAGGTCCTGCTCGGAAACCATCCGGGCTTCCAGCAGTACGTGGCCGATAATCCGGGGGCGTTTCCGACGGGCACTGCCGCAGCATTGTTTATCGGGCGGTCCTTTGGATACGGCGGATTCCCTGGCACAGGCGGCGCACAAGAAGGCTATCGCACCAGCGATACCTGGCGCGGTTCGGGCTCCTATGTCGGCGACTTCGACAATGGTGTTCATTATGACGCCGCGCTCAGCTACTCGACCACGGAAGCCGAACGCCTGACGAATGACACATATATTGTGGGTCTTACTTCAGCCTTGCGTGGATTTGGTGTGTGTACGGATCCAAATACCGGTTTCGACCCGGCCACCGGAACACGGCCCTATGCGCCGGGCTATACTGGCGCGCTCACTGCCGGGGCAGGGGGATGCGAATACTACAACCCGTTCTCGAATGCCATTCCAGCAAGTGCTGTGACGGGCGAGCCAAACCCGAATTACGTGCCGGGGCTCGAAAACACAGCTACGCTGGCAGACTGGATGACGGATCCTAGCCTGACAGTTGCCACAACAGACCTCATGGTCTTCGATGGCGTTCTTTCCGGTCAGAGCAATGTGCAGGCTGCTGGCGGCAGCGTCGGTTGGGCTGCAGGTGTTCAGGTTCGCCGCGAAAGCTATAAAGTCGAACCCTCGCCGCTGACAGACCTGACCGTGACGCCAGGACCCGGTGGAACGGGCCCTTACTCGTTCCTTGCCGGCACGGTACCGGCAGACGAAGACCAGACCATCTTTGCTGTCTTCGGCGAACTTCAGGTGCCACTCTATGACACCCTGAACATGCAGTTTGCCGTTCGCTATGAAGATTATGGCGGCGAAATCGGTTCCACCTTCGACCCGAAAGTGGCAGCCAAATGGGATGTGACGGACAATTTCGCCCTGCGTGGTTCGGCCCAGACCTCGTTCAAGGGGCCGACGCTGAACCAGCTCGGCGGTGTGGGTACGACGCTGCAGTTCGTGTCGGCTGCCTCGGCGTTCAAGGCGGTTGATACGTTTGGCAATGCGGCGCTCAAGCCGGAATCAGCCTTCAGCTTCAACTTCGGCGGCATCTATGAAGTGAACAACTTCTTCGCCTCGCTCGACTATTACAATTTTGACTTCTCCGATCCGGTCATCGTGGAAGAGCAGTCGAACATTGTGAATGCGGCAGTTGCAGCTCTTAGAGCCGGCAATACGGATGCCGCTATCCTGAGCCGCATCACCTTCAATGATCCAGCCAATATTCTAACTGGAACAGATGCGGGCAAGGATATTTCCCGTGTTCAGACGAACATCACCAACGGCCCGGATATTAAGACGTCCGGTCTTGACCTGCGCCTTCAGAACAGCTGGGACATGAGCAACAATGCTGAACTCTCCGTTGGGGCCGATGCGACCTACATCATCGAATACGATGTTGATCCATACTTCGTGGAAGGTCTGGCAATCGGTGGCGGTGACTATGTTGGCCAGTTCAACCGGGGCAACTTCATCCGGTCCATGCCGCAATGGAAAGCGAACCTGTTTGCGAACTATGCACTCGGGGAACACAACTTCCGCGTCGTGATGCGCCATATCGACAGCTACAAGGATGAACGTGCTCCTGCTGCCCGTGGCGGTGTCGGCGAGAAGATCGACAGCCAGACGACATTCGATCTGTTCTATAACCTGCAGACTGAAATGATCGGTGGTTTCGAGCTTGGCCTGTCAGTGGTCAACGTGACCGACGAAGATCCGCCATTCGCGGCCTTCGACGTCAACTACGATCCCTACACGCACAACCCATTCGGTCGTACGTTCAAGATCAGCCTGACCAAGCGGTTTGGTGGTTCTGGCAACTAGGCCGGATCAGATACCCAAAGACAAAAAAAGGGCGGCCCGCGGGCCGCCCTTTTCATTTATGGCTCTGAGCGCAGGAGCGATCAGTAGGAGTAGGTCAGCTCAACACCGACGAGACGGCCCTTCTTGAGCGGCGAGAATGTGCCGAAAGCAGGCGAGTCCTGGTAGGGCAGGTTGACGAAGGTCGAGTTTGGACCCGGGAATGGCAGTTGCGTGTCGTTACCGACCTGAACTTCGTCGAGCAGGTTCTTGCCATAGATCGAAGCCGACAGGCCGTCGAATGGCGTTTCCCATGTGAAGTCGACATCGACCATGTCAGCCGGCTGGACCCAGCCGAAGTTGCTGTCCGTGTAGGCAATCTTGTCACGGTGCTGGAAGTTGGCCGTGGCAACAATCGCGCCGTTCGAACCAAGGTCGAAGTCCTTGATGATGCCGAAGCCCCATGTCAGTTCCGGGACGCGTGGCAGGTCGAGGTTGAGGTCCGTGCTGTCGATCACGCCGTCGCCGGTGAGGTCGAAGAACACTTCGTCATACTTCGCATCCATCATGCCGACATTGAACGTGCCGAGCAGCGAGTCCGTGAAGGCTAGGCGGCCGTCAACTTCGATACCGAAGATCGAACCGTCAGCCGTGTTGATGATGTTCTGGACGACGCCAGACGCACCGGCCGTGTTCACTTCGCGCTGCATGTTCGCAATTTTCGTTATGAAAGTTGCGCCATTGACCTGAATGCGGCCATCATCGCTCTGCGCTTTGAAACCGAGTTCGTAGGAGTCGACTTCTTCCTCGTCAAAGCCGAGGTCGCCGGTCTGGCTCACGAACTGCTGGAAGATCGGCAGGTCCGTGATGCGGAAGTTGTAACCGCCCGAACGGAAGCCCTTGGTGTAGTGTGCATAGCTCTGGACATTATCAGACCAGAAGTATTGCAGGCCGAGTTTCGGCGTCCAGTTGGACCAGTCATTGGAGTCGCTGAAGCCGTTTGGTTCAGCCGGCGCTCCGGGAGGGGAGATCAGGCCGATAAGCGCATTGTTGCCGTCTGCCGAGCAGGTGCCGTCAACGACGCTGCAGGGGAAGCGTGGGCGGATATAGATGACATCAGCCGACTTCTCTTCGTTCGAATAGCGCACGCCGACGGTCGCGATGAGCTTGTCGGTGAGCGAGTAATCGACATTTGCAAAGGCGCCGAACACTGTGTGCTCTATCGAGCCGCCGCCGTAGAAGCCCCATGGAATGGAGGCTGGCAGAGCGGCCGGGCGCGTGGTCGGCAGGTTGCGGATCTCGGTATAGTCGAGCGTTTGCTCGAAATAGTAGAGACCTGTGGTCACGTCAGCCTTGCCGAACGTGCCAGCGTAGCGCAGCTCGTCGGAAAACTGTTCCTGCGCCAGTTCGGCGTTGGAATGGAACAGTGTGAGAGGCGTGGCATCGATATCGCCGCTCGATGTGCTGTCATATTTACGATAGCCGAAAATGTTCGTGATCACACCATTGCCGAAGTCGACGTCAAGGTCGGTCTTGAGCGAGCCAAGCGTGGTCGTGCTGTCGCTGAAGCCCGGGTTGTTGATCGCGAAGTCGAACGAGTAACGATCATAAATGGAGCGGTTCTGGCCGGTTGGGCCGTCGGTGTAGGAATCGGTGTATTCCAGCTTGCCGAGGAAGGTCAGCGCGTCAGTTGGCATGAATTCCAGGGCGCCACGATAGGTCGCTGTCTGGGCTTCGCCGTGATTGTCGCCATTGAACTGGTTCTTGAAATAGCCTGCGTCGGAATTGTAAGCGACGCCGAGCTTACCGTTCAATTTGCCTTCGACGAGCGGGCCGGAGATCGTTCCCTGGACGGTCGAGTTAGCACCGCCGCGGTCGCTGTCGACAGGGCCGTCAACGCTTGCGCGGAGCTTGTAGTGGAATTCGTCGGTTGGGTTGCCCGTGTTGACCACGAGTGCACCACCGGTCGTGTTGCGGCCGAAGAGCAGGCCTTGTGGGCCGCGCAGGACTTCGATGCTGTCGATGTCGAAGAGGTCGACCACGACGCCGCTGTTCACGCCGAGATAAACGCCGTCAATGAAGACGCCAACGGCTGGGTCGATCGACGGGATGGACGAGTTCACACCGAGACCACGAATGGCGAAGTTGGCTGTGCCGCGGGCTGTGCCGACATCATCAAGCGAAACGTTTGGCGCCGAATAGCTGAGGCTTTCGAGCGTCGTGACGTTCAGCGCGTCGAGTGTGTCGCTGTTGAAGGCCGTAACCGCAACTGGCACGTCCTGTACGTTTTCGACATTGGCTTTTTTGGTGGCTGTAACGGTAACAGTGCCGAGGACGCGGGAAACGGCATTTTCGCGCTCTGGCGCGGCGTCCTGCTCCTGAGCGATGGCTGCACCAGCAGCAAATACAACTGCAGATGCTGACAGGGCCAGCATGTTCTTAAATTTCATTCTGTGTTTCCTCTAGATTATAATTATTGCAACCCGAGGGCTCTGGGAGGGGGTGCAAGTGATCCATATGACGCTACGCCACCTTCACAAAAGGTGTCTGGGACACTGCTATGCAATTTATTGGATGACCGTCTCAAAAATGCAACGGTGAGCGACGTTTTGCTTAAGGGTCGATTTCAGACCGCGCCCAAGGCCCGTCCTGCAACATGACCGGCATCGCGTATCGCCAGGCGAACTGTATCAGACAGCGCCGTCATGTTCATGAAGCCATGCACCATGCCGGCATGCTCGCGCACGGTAACGGGCACACCGAAGCTGGCCATCTTGTCGGCGTAGGCGAGGCCTTCATCCTTCAATGGATCCCAGCCGCAGAGCACGAAATGGGCTGGCGGAAGGCCCTTGAAGGCGTCCGGGCCCGCAAATAGCGGTGACACACGAACATCCATCCGCTGGCTTTCGTCCGTGATATAGCTGTCGCGGAAATACTCGAACAGGTTGGCCGAGATAAAGAAACCGCCTTCCTGGAAGCTCATTTTCTTGGTTCGGATGTCGACAAACTGCACCAGCGGATAGAGCAGGAGCTGGAAAGCGGGGCGGGGGCCACCGGTCCGGTTCATTTCCTGGGCGAGATAGGCAGACAGATTGCCCCCGGCGCTGTCGCCGCTGACGGCAAGGCGTTCCGGATCAAGACCAAGCTTCTCGGCATGCGTGATGACCCAGCTCCAGGCTGCGAGAGCGTCTTCGTGCGCGGCCGGGAATGTGTGTTCTGGGGCGAGGCGATAATCGATGGCGATGACCCGGCTGCGAGCGCCTTCGGCGAGGCGCTTGCAAACCATGTCATGGCTGTCGAGATCGCCCAGCATGAAGCCGCCGCCATGGAAAAAGACGATGCCCGGGCCGGGCGGCAAGCCGGCGCCAAGCGGGGTGTAGAGCCGCGCCTTCAGCGGACCGGCGGCGCCATCGACCCTGATATGAGCGACATCTGCCATTTCCGGCGCATCGCGTTCGATGGCCCGGCTGGCAACATGGAATTGCTGCCGCAGTTTGTCAGTCGAACTCTTCCAGTCGAGATTGGCCAGGTCCGGGATCTGGAACCGGTCAAGGAAATGCCGAAAGGACTCATCGATTGTCATGGCGGCAAGATGGGTCTGAAATCAGCCCTTGTGAAGACACAAACCCATGACCTGAGATGGAAAAGTGTAAATCCCGCTTACCAAGTCTGTAAGGCTTTTTCTTGCGAGACGCATGTCATCTTAGTGTGGCGAGGTTGGCGAGGCCGGCATCGCCCGTGGCCAGCTGGTTCACAAGGTCGGCAAATACGCGTCCCTTGGTGTCATCGGGCAGGGTTTTGAGCGCGGTCATGGCGGTTGCGCCAAGTTCGCACACGTTCAACTGTCGCCTGAGATCGTCGGGGTTGGCGCTTGTCCCAGCGGCCATGATGAGCGGCATGATTTGTGGATCCGTCATCATGGACATGACAACGCCTTCCAGCGCAGCCTTGTCCGTATGCGTGATCGGGCCATGGTTCACAGGGGCGCGGGCAGCATCGTCTGCAGCCAGGAGGAGATGCGCCATCATTTCGTAGCCATAGTCTCGCAATGGGGTTTCAAGCTGGGCCATTTTTTGCCTCAGGGCGGCCGGGTCGCGGAGCGAACTTTCGTTCATCTCGGCATACTGCTCGCCATTGCACCATACGTTGCTGGCATGCGATGCGGCCTTCAGGCGATCACGCGTTAGAACAAGAAGGCCATCGATATGTTTCGTGTCTGTGCGGGCAAGGTCTGCTGCGCGTTCTCTCAGGAGGGCAGCGCCATGTTCCAGAACAATACTGGACTGATCCATGCCAGTCTTGTTCAGCTGGACCTTGAGGCCCTCGGAGGCGGACGGATCAATGCGCGCGAGTGTCTCGAAATAGTATGTCGCGGGTTTGGAGGTAAGGGCCGACGGGGCAGACAAAAGATCGGCATCTGTCATGTCGACAGTATTGAGACGCCCATGGTCTTTGTGTGATGACACCGGAAAATTGAGTACAGCCAGAAAGGCGCCGCCCACGACAGCAACAACCGCGCAAGCGAATAAGGCGTTGCTGCTGATCGCGGGGCGTTTGCCTCCGCGGGCATCAAACGTCATGCGCGTCCCTCCAATCGTGAGGGGCAGTCTGTCAGGAAAAGCCTGACAAGACTTTAAGGCGTAAGCGGATTAAAGCTGGACGACGTCCCCGGCTATTGGTTCCGCGTAAATGCGCGAGACCAGATCTGCACGGCGGTCAATGACCAGACGCTGATTTACATAGCCCTTGTCGGTGATTTCGCCTGCATCAATCGAGGGTGGTTCAGTCAGAACAAGAAGGCGCTTCAGGCGTCGCGACGAGCCTGGCTCACCGGCATTGAAGGCTCTGGCCTTGTGAGCCAGTTCGTCCGTGAACGTTTTCAGGGCCTTCTGCTTGTCTCCGCCAGAAATTTTCACATACTGCTCCAGGATGGCTTGGGACGGCCAGACCATGGCGGTCGCGTAATCCTTGTCCTGACCGGCAATCACTGCATCGAATATCAGTGGTGAGCAGGCGGCGACAAAGTCCGGTCGCAATGTGCCAACGCTGACCCAGGTGCCGGAGGAGAGCTTGAAGTCCTCGCCGACGCGGCCGTCAAAGACAAGGCCCTTTTCCGGATGGTTCTCATCAACGAATGTCACCGCGTCGCCGAGGCAGTAATAGCCTTCTTCATCGAACACTTCGGCATTCTTCTTCGGGCTGTTCAGGTAGCCCGCCATGACAGAGGGGCCTTTGACACGAACTTCCAGCTTGGCGCCGTTTGGCACGAGCTTGAGCGTCATGCCTGGAAGGGGCAGGCCAATGAGGCCAACGCGTTCGGCTTCCCAGTGCACGACCGTGATGCCCTGTGTTTCAGTCGCGCCATACATTGTAATGATGGGGATGCGCCGCCCGGTCGCCTTGATGGCAAGTGCCTGCAGTCGGTCATAAAGGTCGTCTGACAGCGTCGCCCCGCCATAGCCGATGGATCGCATGTTCTTGAAGAATGCTGCCAGCAGCGTGTCATCGGCCTCCATGGCATCGGCCAGCATGGCAAGTGCGATGGGCGCCGTACCAAAGGACGAGGGCGAACATTCACGGATGTTGTCGATTGTCCGTTGGAACAGAGCGGGCGTGGGTTTGCCGTCATCAATCCAGAACGTTGCACCGTTCCAGATGGCGCCATTGAAGTTCACATTGGATCCGGAAATATGGTTCCAGGGTAGCCAGTCGAGCACGTTGGGAACAAGGTCCGGGTCATACTCGGGGTCGCGGGCATCATCGCGCAGGCCTTCCTGCCCGCCAATCATCGAGCACATCGCGCCTTGTGTGGTCGGCACGGGCTTTGGCATGCCGGTGGAGCCGGAGGTGAAGAGGTACTTGGCGACTGACAGGTCGTCGAGTTTGGCCATGCTGGCGGCGATTGCGTCCGTCGGCGCAGTGGCGGCAAGGTCGTCATAGTGGCGCACAGCATTCTCGCCCGCCGGGTCGGCCGAAATGATATGGCATGCTGCGGCATCAAGGGCGCCGATGGCTTTCCGGAAAGGCTCGTTCTGTTCGGCGAAGATGATGGCTGGCTTTACAGCGTCGAAGCAGTGCTTGAGCTTTTCATAGTCAGTGGACATCAACGAGTAGGGAACCGATATCGGCGCGGCAGGCGCGCCAATTTTCTGGGCTGCCAGGATGATCATGGCGGCGCGGGTCGAATTGCCGGACAGGAGCATCACCGGCGCATCAGGGCCAGCGCCCATGTCCAGGAAAGCTTGTGCGAGATTGTCGGTAATCGACTTGGCTTCACCATAGGTGAGTGTTTGCCACTCGCCGGTGGCCGGATCCTTTTCCCTCAGGAAGGGGCGGCCCGGATGTTCTGCTGCGCGCTCGTCAAGGCAGTGGGGCACTGTTTTCGGACGGTCGCCGGGCGCGTGGCGCGGCGTGACATAGATTGCGCCGCTCTCGGAGCGGGTCATCTGAATGTCTGGCGCCTTCATCGGCAACAGGCGAAATGGCGGCAAGGTCTGACCTTCGGCCATGGCTGCGTACTCCCTTGGATATGATTGTTCTGTTTGTCCCAGTGTATTTGAAACGGGAGTATTGGCTAGCGTTCAACGCGGGCTGGCGCATGCAAACGACCCGATGACGTCGGGTCAGTGGACGTTGAATCGCCCGCCGCCGCTGCGTCATGTCCTATCACTCCTGACAGGGTGCCCGGCTCAGGTCTCGGCCTTGACGGCCTCGACGACGATGTGGAGGCCCTGCTTCATGAGGGCCTCATCAAGCGCTTCGGCCATGACGCGTATGAGTGGCTCGGTCCCGGACTTGCGCACAACCATGCGCCCGCGCGCGCCCATAAGCGCTTCAGCCTCGACGATGGCGGCCTTGACCCGATCGCTTTTCATTGGATTGGCGCCCGCATAGCGGATGTTGACCAGTTCCTGCGGCGCGGTCGCAAAGACGCGCCCAAGCGCTGACATCCTCTCCCCGCTTTCGGCGAGGATCGAGAGTACATGCAGCCCTGCGAGCAGGCCATCTCCTGTCGTCGAGACATCTGAGAGGATAATATGGCCGGACGGTTCACCGCCGAAATTGAAGCCATGCGCGCGCATGTGCTCGCCGACATAGCGATCGCCGACTTTCGTGCGCGCCAGGTTCAGGCCAAGCGATTGCATGTATTGGTCAAGGCCCATGTTCGACATCACGGTGGAGACCATGCCATCGCCCTTGAGGCGTCCCGTCGCGTGAAGTTCACGGGCAATCAGGGCCATGATCTGGTCGCCATCAATCTCGGCGCCTGTCTCGTCAACGATGATGACTCGGTCGGCATCCCCGTCGAGCGCGAGACCGATATCGGCGCCCGCATCCAGCACAGCGGCTTTCAGCGCGGCGGTATCGGTCGATCCGCACCCGGCATTGATGTTAACCCCATCAGGCCCCGCGCCGATGACTCTAAGATCCGCGCCGAAATGGAGGAGCGCTTCAGGTGCAACCTCGAAGCCCGCCCCATGGGCGCAATCGAGTACGACTTTCATGCCCTGAATTTTGTTGCTTGCATTCACGGTTGCGAGGCAGCTGCGGACATAATCGTCGCCAACACCAGCCATGCGTTGCGGTGTCGAGATCATGGCGGGCGCAACATAGTCGCCGTCAAAGGCCGTTGCCATGGCGGCTTCAAGGGCCTCTTCGGTCGTGTCGTCGAATTTCAGGCCTTCTGGACTGAAGAGCTTGATTCCATTGTCCTCAAACTTGTTGTGCGAGGCTGACACCATAAGGCCGAACCGGGCGCCGGAGACGCGCGTTGTCATTGCCACGGCAGGGGTTGGGACGACGCCAGCGAGGTTCGGTGTAAGGCCCATGCTTGTGAGGCCCGAGACAAGGGCGGCCTCAATCATTTCGCCAGAACGGCGAGTATCACGCCCAATGACGACCGTGCCGTCACCGTCCGGTGCAAATGTGCGTGCGGTGGCGATAGCGAGCCGGAGCGCGGTTTCAGCCGTCATTGGCTTCTGGTTCACGCGGCCGCGAATGCCATCGGTTCCGAAATATTGACGTGCCATACGCTTGCTTCTCCCTGCACGTTTCTTGGCAGAATTAAGTCGCTTGATCGAGAGCCAGCGTCAGCAGGGTGTCACGTCGCCATAGACAATGAAGTGCGGGTTGTCGTAGCCGCGTTCGCGTTTGCCATAGAGGAGAGGCGCGCCGTCCTCCGTCAGGACGCGGCCGCCAGCGGCCTCGACCACGGCCTGGCCAGCGGCCGTATCCCACTCCATCGTGCGGCCCATGCGGGGATAGAGGTCGGCCTCACCTGCTGCAATCAGACAGAATTTCAGGGATGAGCCGGCGCTGAGCGTCTCGCTGACATCATGCTTGGCGAGCCAGGCGTCGGTTTCCGGTGTGCGATGGGATTTCGAGGCGATGGCGGTGACACCTGCCTCGGGGCAGGCGCGGATGCGCAGCGGTGTACGGTCCGTCGGCACGGCGGCGCCCGGCTTGGCGGTGGCCTGCCAGCCTGAGTTATGACTTTCGGCGACAAAAAGGCGGTTGCGGGCAGGCGCATAGACGACGCCCATGACCGGACGCCCGTGCTCGATGATCGCAATGTTCACGGTGAATTCGCCATTCTTGCTGACGAACTCACGCGTGCCGTCAAGTGGATCGACGAGAGCGAAGCGTGGGCCGTGGTCAGGCACATTGCCCTCGCTGGCGGCTTCCTCGGCGACCACCAGAAGATCAGGATCGGCTTTGGCAAGCTCGGCAAGGATCAGCGTCTCGGCTTTCTGATCGGCCGCCGTGACAGGCGAAGCGTCGCCCTTATGCGCGACATCAAAGTCGCTCTCATAGATGTCCATGATCAGCTTGCCGGCGTCGAGCGCGATGCGCGCCAACTGGTCGGGTGAAATGGTCAAAATGCACGCTCCGTTGATTTAATCCGGTTTCTCCCTGTCAGCCCTGCCGAATGGAGGCAAGCCCCAATGAGCGCCCGTTGACGATGCGGGTCTGCGTCGGGCAATGTTTGACGCGAACTGTCAGGGTAGGTGCAAATGATTTCGCGTCGTCAAATGCTGATTCTGGGAGGGGCTGCTGCGATTACGTGGCCTGGACGTGCGCAGGAAAAGCCCAAGGCACCCCATTATGCGCTCATCATCGGCAATGCAGCCTATTCTGACGGGATTGGGCCCCTGGAAAATTCCGTGAGCGATGCTCTGCTTGTGGCCGACGCGATCCGCAATTGCCGTTTCGAACTGGTGACAGGCGATGTGGTCCGTGACGCCGATCGTTCGACCATGCTCAGCAGCCTTCGGGAATATGCGAACCTGATGGAGGGGGCCGGCCCGGATGCGCTCGGGTTCCTCTACTATGCCGGACATGGCGCCGCGCATGAAGATAGGGGGAATTTCCTGATCCCTGTGCAGGAGGCGGCCGAGCTTGATGATGCGCTGTGGGACGATTCCATTTCGCTGGAATCGGTGATGAGCCGGCTCGCCAAACTTGAGGCGCCGAGTGTTGTGGCGATTGATGCGTGCCGGAATGTCCTGCGGCTGCCCGCCGCGCAGCGTGCCCTGGGGGGAGGGGAATCCTTTCGCGGCCTGCGCCGATCTGCCGGGGGCGTCGGCGAGCGCAACATGTTCCTGTCATTTGCAACATGGGAAGGCGAAACGGCTAGTGATGGCTTTGCTGATGAGAAGAATGGGCCCTATGCGACATCGCTTGCAACGCGCCTTGCGGCGCCGCCTGTTACAGTGCGGGACATGTTCGAACAGGTTCGCGTCGATGTGCTCGACAGGACATTCCAGGTTCAGGAGCCGATGAATTTGAGCCGGCTGCAAAGGCGCTCGATTGATATTAGTATCGGGTCTGAAGATCAGACCTACGACCCCGAACTTGCGTGGAAATGGCATCCGAGTCTGCGCCATGCCCTGGTCGTGTCTAACACGTATTCTGCCATGAAAGCCCATTCGCGGCCTGGCGCGGATTCGGACGGACGAACGGTTGCGCGCGCGCTGGAAGCGAGTGGCTACAAGACAAGCCAGATCCGGAATGCGGGCCTTGCAGACGTGCGGGCTGCATTGGAGGAATTCAGTGGCAGCCTGGACAAGGCGGGGCCGGCCAGCGTCGGTGTTCTCTATATCTCCAGCTATGCGACCATGGTTGATGGGGAGGCGTACTTCATTCCCGACGGCTGGTTGCCAGAGACCGAGGCGGATGTGCGCTATGGGTCGATCCCGTTCGGTGATCTTGTTTCACAGCTTGAAGGGAGTATGGCGCAGGCGCTTGTCGTCGTGTTCGATTGCGCGCCATTTGGTCTGCCGGGTGAGGTTGTGGGCAGTGTGCCTGCCATGAAGAGATATCTCGGCGGCAAAAAAGCTGGTGTTGTCTACGGGCCCGGTGTGACAGCAGCGTCGGCGGTTGATGCCAGCGGATCTCAGTTTGCAGATGCTTTTGCAAAACAGATCCGTTCCGCTGATCGGGTCAGTATCGATACCGTCATGGCGCGCGTGTCGGGGGACATAGAAAAACGGCCTGGCGGGGGCCAGGCCGTCTGGTTTGGAGCGCCGTCAGCGCTGCCGGTCTTTTTCCGGGCTAATGCCGATATCGATCCTGCCTAGGGCGGATCTGCGGCCTTAGCCGCGTTTCATCACATCCATAAGTTCGACTTCGAACTGGAGGGCTGCGTTCGGCGGGATCGGGCCACCCGGCGTGCCGGCAGCACCGTAGCCGAGGTCAGCTGGGATATAGACCATCCAGCGGTCGCCAGGCTTCATCATCGAGAGCGCCTCGACCCAACCGGGGATGAGCTGGTTCGACGGGAAGACTTCAGGTGCGCCGCGCTCGTAGGAACTGTCGAACTGTTCGCCGCTTTCGGCCAAACGTCCATCATAGTGGACGGCGACCATTTCGCCATTTTCCGGCGATGGGCCGGCGGGATCACCGCTGGCAAGGACGATATATTCGAGGCCGGAATCGGTTTTCTTGACCTCGGGCAGGCTTGAATCCCAGGGCATGTATTTCTTCCATGCGGCCGCGTCGGCTGTCTTGGGCTCCATCACTTCAAGCAGCTGGACCCGGAAGACGAGATCGTCGCCAGCCTTGATGACATTGCCGCGCGCCGTGTTGCCATAGGCAAGGTTGTTCGGAATGAAGAAGAGAAAATCATCCCCTTCGCTCATCAGCTGGAGGCCCTGCGTCCAGCCCGGAATGACCTGGTTCAGCTTGAATGAAGCTGGTTGGCCGCGATCAAAAGAGCTGTCGAATTTCTCGCCTGCTGCGGTACGGCCATCATAGTTGACCCGGACCATGTCGGTCGGCACGGGTGACTTGCCGTCCTTGGGACCTTCGTTGAGGACGATATATTGCAGGCCGCCCTCTGCGGACTTCACGTCCTTTCCGGCTGTGTCCCATGGTAGGTATTGGTCAAATGGCGCGTTCACGTCTGTAATTTCCTTGGACTGGCTGCAGGCAGCGATCATGAATAGGGCAGCGCAGGCTGCAGCGAATGTGCGGATCATCTCGGGACTTGCTCCGTCTGGTTCAGGTTTTGCGCGGGTCTAGGGCGCTTTTCTGCTGAAGTCACCTTGGCGCTACAGAGGGCGCGGCGGGTAACCTTCGGCTGTGAGGGCGTCGATCACGTCCTGTGTGTGCTGACTGTCGCGGGTTTCGATGAGGATGTCGAATTCAGCGCCCTTGGCGGGCACATCCAGCGCGAGGCGGTTGTGCGCGACTTCCATGATATTGGCGCCATTGTCGCCGATGATCTTGGAAACAAGCGCGAGCAGGCCCGGCCGGTCGTCACCGATGATGCGGATGGAGGCGAGTCGCTTTTCGCGCACCAGGGCGCGCGTGAGGACCGAGGCTAGAAGGCGCGTGTCGATATTGCCGCCGCACAGGACAAGACCAACCTTTTTGCCCTTGAACTTGTCGGGATGCGCCAGCAGGGCGGCGAGCCCGGCGGCGCCTGCGCCTTCAGCGACAGTCTTCTCGACGTTCACATAGAGCGTGATGGCCTGTTCGAGATGTTCTTCCTCGACCAGAACGATTTCGTCCACGAGGTCGCGCACAACCTGCAACGGCAGGCGCCCGACATCACGCACCGCAATGCCTTCGGCAATCGTGGCACCGCCAACGCTGACCTCTCGGCCCTCAATCTCGCAGAGCATCGCCGGATACATGGAGGCCTGCACGCCGATGATGCTGATATCCGGATTGATGCCCTTGGCGGCAATCGCCATGCCCGAGATCAGGCCACCGCCGCCGATCGGCACGACCAGCGTGTCCAGCTCGGGGGTTTCGGCGAGCATCTCGAGGGCAACCGTGCCCTGGCCTGCCATGACGTGGGGGTCGTCAAAGGGATGGATGAAGGTCAGGCCTTGGCGCTGGCAGATATTGTAGGCTTCGGCCTTGGCCTCGTCGAAGTTCAGGCCGTGCAGCACGATCTCTGCGCCATGGCTGCGGGTTTGCTCCACTTTGCTGAAAGGCGTGGTGCGGGGCATGACAATTGTGGCAGGGATGCCGAGGCGCCTGGAGTGATAGGCGACGCCCTGGGAATGGTTGCCAGCGGAGGCTGCGATGACGCCCGCCTCGCGCTGGGCTTGCGTGAGGTGCGACAGCCGATTGAGCGCGCCGCGTTCCTTGAACGCCGCTGTGAACTGCAGGTTCTCGAACTTCACCCATACTTCGGCGCCGGTAATGGCTGACAGCGTCCGCGAATAATGCATCGGCGTATGCACAATCTGGCCTTCGAGTACGCGCGCGGCGGCTTCGATATCAGACAGTGTTACGGGCAGGGCGGAGGTCAGTGTGTCAGGCATTTCAGGGGTCCCGGTTGAAGTCGGCGCACCCTATTCTTCCAGCCCTGCGAGGGCAAGGCGGGTATTCTAGGGCGACTCAGTGGGTATTCCCGTGTGTTTCGGGCACGCCGCGAGGGGCGTCTTCAGCGTGCGCCGGACCGTTTCAGGGCGCGGCGCCCGAAATGAGCCGCTCTAGGGCATGCGCCAGCTTGGTCTCGTCATAGGGCTTTTGCAGGACATGGCAGTCGCTAAAGCGCGGTGCGAGGCCCCTGCGGCCGTATCCCGAGACGAAAAGAATGGGTACGTTTTCGGCAATGAGATAGTCGGCGATAGGGTCGCTTGGCGAGCCGTTCAGATTGAGATCAAGCAGCGCGATATCCGGTTTTTGGCCGCCCCTGAGCTTGTCCATCGCCTCATCCAGGCTGGTGGCGCTGCCTGCAAGATCATATCCGAGGTGGGTGACGATATCTTCGAGATCACATAGGAGAATGGCTTCGTCCTCGACAATGAATACTCGCGTGGCCGTCATTGTCAGTTCCCTTTTTCCAGCCACCCCTCCATTTTACACACGAGGCCATCAGCCTTGTAGTCAAGCGTAAGGTCGCCATTAATTTCCTGCGCAAGAATTCGCGTCAGCATCGTGGTGCCGAAGCCCTTGCGTGTTGGTGCTTCCACGACCGGTCCGCCGGCTTCACGCCAGGTTAGATCGAAATGAGATCCATTCACCTTTTCAAACGTCCAAGTGATATGGACAGTTCCGTCGTCATTCGAAAGTGACCCATACTTTGCTGCATTGGTTGCGAGTTCATGCAGCGCCATCGACAGGGCCTGAGCCTGTTTAGCGCTTACGGGGACGTAGGGACCGCTTAACTGGATACGGCAGTCTGGTTTTGCTTCATAGCCAAAAGGCATGAGGGCGTTGGAAAGCACTGCTCCTATATGAGAGCCCGACCAGTTGCGCTCCACGAGCAGGTTCTGGACTTCCGACATGGCATTCATGCGCGCCAGCAGATCGTCGCGGGCTTCCTGCATCGATTTGGTTTCGACGAGCGACATGCGCGTGACGGCCTGCATGGTGGCAAGTGAGTTCTTCACGCGGTGGTCCAGTTCGCGCATCAGGACGCGGTTTTCACGCTCACTGTGGTATTCTGCGGTGATGTCCAGGGCGTTCTGCATCACGAACTCGATTTCACCTTCAGTGTTGCGCAGAGGGATTTGTGTGCAGCTCCAGACGACTTCCCGCATGCCGCCGCCATCAACAGGAATGGCATAGGGCTCGGTCATCAGGACGTTTTCGGTGCCATCGAAAGCTTGGTGGAAAGCGGCCTTGAACAGGGCTGTGCGAGCGTCGGTCTCGGGAAAGGCTTCAAACACATTGCGGCCCTGGATCTCTGACAGCGCGCAGCTGACCGTCGCAAGGTAGGCTGCATTGGCATAGACGATTGACAGTTCCCTGTTGAGGATCATCAGCGGCGTCGGAGTGAGTGCAAAAACCTGATGGAAGTCGAGCGCGCCCGAAACCGGCCGATCGATACGTCCTGTATCGGTAACTAGCCTAGGTCTGATCTGGTGCATTTACTGACCCCGCAACAGCCCCACCCGAGGGGCGAACGTGCATATTCTAACGGTTCCTGTAGAAACTGGAATAACCCATGTTAAGATCACTGCCCATGGCATGCGGAATATCAGCTGACGTATAGGCCGTCGCTGCCGAGGACGGCGTCATGTTCTGCAACAAGGTGCCCCGGCGCGATTTCGATGAGCTGGGGCTGGTACTGTTCAGCATCGGGATCGTCAACGCGCTTCGACTTGAGAAAACGCAGCGGAGCCCGGCTATCCAGCGGGCTCGGCAGGTCGCCGGAAAGCTTGATACGCTCGCGGGTGCGCTCAAGCCGGGGGTCTGCGGCCGGGACAGCTGCGATCAGGGCCTTCGTGTACGGATGGCGAGCGTCCTCATAGATCGCGGTGCGGCCTGCGAGTTCTACAATGCGTCCGAGATAGAGTACCATCACACGGTGACTGATCTCCCGCACGACAGAGAGGTCATGGCTGATGAAGATCATGGCCAGGCCGAATTCCTTCTGCAGCTCGATCAGCAAGTCGACAACCTGGGCCTGGACCGACACGTCCAGCGCTGACACAGCCTCATCGCAGATCACCAGTTTCGGTTTCAGGATCATCGCACGGGCAATACCGACACGCTGGTTCTGGCCACCTGACAATTCATGCGGATAGCGGTTGATCAGAGCGGCATCGAGGCCAACACGCGGCATGATGGCCTGAACGCGTTCGTCACGCTCTGCACGGCTCAGTCGCGGCTCGTGAACCTGGAGGGGTTCGGCAATCGACGCGCCAATGGTCATGCGCGGGTCAAGGCTGGCGAGCGGATCCTGGAAAACGATCTGGAGGTCGTCGCGCAGCGCGTCCATTTCGGATTTACCGGCCTTTGTAATGTCCTTGCCAAGCCAGGCGACCTTGCCGTCGGTCGGCGGGATCAGGCGCAGCACACCGCGCGCGAGGGTGGACTTGCCGCAGCCGGATTCCCCAACAACTCCCAGCGTTTCGCCCGGGCGCAGGTCGAAAGACACGCCATTGACGGCTTTCAGCGGCCGGGTCTTGCCAAAAAGGCCGCCTTTCACGCGGATAGGGAAGTGGACCTTCATGTCGTCGACTTCAAGCACGGGTTTGATCGATGCATCCGGCGCCGGGCCGAGCATCGGGCGCCCACGCCGGTCTGGCTGGTCAATGCGGGGCACCGCTTCCAGCAGCATCCTGGTATAAGGGTGCTGGGGCTTGTAGAAGATATCGTCGACCGTGCCGCGTTCCACGATCTCGCCGTGGCGCATGACGATCACGCGGTCGCACATCCGCGCGACGACGCCCATGTCATGGGTAATAAGGGCAATGCCGGTGCCGGTATCGCGCTTGAGGTCATTCATCAGGTCGAGCACCTGCGCCTGTACGGTCACATCAAGGGCGGTTGTTGGCTCGTCGGCCAGCAGCAGGCGCGGGCCGCACAGCATGGCGATGGCGATCATGACCCGTTGGCGCATGCCGCCGGAGAGTTCATGCGGGAACTGGTCCAGGCGTCGGGCCGCTTCGGGGATGCGCACATTCTCCAGCCACTCGACGCAGCGCCTGTCAGCTTCCTCGCCTTTCAGTCCCTTATGCAGTGCCAGGACTTCGCGCATTTGCGCACCGACCGTCATGTGCGGGGTGAGGCTCGTCAGCGGATCCTGGAAGATCATCGACATCTGGGCGCCGCGGATCTTGCGCAGCGCATTGATCGGGGCGTCCAGCATATTCGTACCGGCGAAATCGATATGGCCATGGGCCACGCCATTGCCGGCCAGCAGTCCAAGCGCAGCGAGCGCCGTCTGGCTCTTGCCGGAGCCGCTTTCGCCGACAATGCCAAGGCACTCGCCCTCGGCGACATCAAAGCTGATACCACGCACAGCGTGCACGAGGCCGTCTGGCGTGTCGAAATCGACCACGAGGTCTTTAACGGAGAGAATGCTCATGGACGCAATCTCTACATCGGGAGGGCATATGTGCAATGTTTTCAGTGCACAAAAAAACCGCGCCCTTGGGGGCGCGGCTGAGGTGATGACCAGTGCCTCTGGGAGGGGCGTTGGCCATGTAGCGCTAGAACTTGTATCCAAGCCCCAGACCGATCACGAGCGGATTGATGTCCACATCGGCTTTCACCTTGGCGCCGAGCGCGGTGGTGAAGTCGACCGTGACATCCGTGTTGATCCAGATCTTCTTGATGTCTGCATTGAAGGCCCAGCCGCCTGGCTCGCCATCGAGATCGTAGTCGAACCCGGCCTGCAAGGCGGGACCAACGCTGGAGTCGTAGCTGATGCCGTCAGCCACTTTGCCTTCGTCCTCATTGAAGAAGAAGGTCGCGTTTATGCCTGCGCCGACATAGGGCTTGAAGCGGCCCATCTCGGTGAAATGGTACTGGGCGGTCAGCGTGGGTGGCAGCAGCCAGACATCCCCGAGATCGACCGTGGCGTCATTGAGTGCGCCGGGAACTGTAACACTGACGGCCTTCACATCATGCGGCGTGACGGCGAGGATCAGCTCGGCGGCAATATGCTTGCTGAAGAAATAGGTGATGTCGAATTCCGGCACGTACTGGTCGCCGATATCGACATTGCCGGGCAGCGTTGCGCCGCCAGCCTTGAGCGTGCCGCTTTCGTCCGGAAGAACGCCAAGGACGCGTGCGCGCAGCATCCAAGGATTGTCCTCTGCTTGGGCGGCAGGGCTGGTTCCTGCCCATGCGGCGCTGGCCATGAGAGCGGCGAGAAGGAGATTTTTCATAGGTCTGTACCCCGAAAAGTGATTGCGATGATCGGGAGTTAGGCCTTTGTTTTTGCTTTGGTAATTGACCGTTTTGACGCGCGGTCGCGCGCCGCGCGACATGAGCGCGCGAATAGGTAGAAGCCCCGATTGCGGATGCGTCCGGCCCATCGGATACAGACGGATTGCGCCCGGCGCGGCGATGCGGTGCGGCGTGATGGCGGGGCTTTTCTCCCTGCGTCAGGCTTGAACTTGTCGACGCGAGCGGGGAACATGCCCGCACACTCATGCCGACCCGGCTCTCACAGGATAGTTTTCATGCCCGTCATCAATTTTCTTACGCCCTGTATCTTTGATTCCGGCGCCCTGAAGCAGCTGGAAGTCACAGCGAAGAAGCTCGGCATCACGCGGGCCTTTATCGTGACGGATCCCGGCATCAAGGCTGCGGGCATCCTCGACAAGGTCGTGGCAGCCCTTGGGAGTGCGCCGGCTGGCATCTTTGCCGAGACGGTCGCTAACCCGACTGAAACGCAGGCCAAAATCGCGACACAGGCTTACAAGGACAGTGGCGCGGACGGCATCATTGCTGTCGGCGGCGGCTCATCGATGGACCATGCCAAGGCCATCGGCCTGATGGCGTCGCACTCCGAACCGCTTGAAAACTATGCGGCCATCATTGGCGGCTCCAAGAAGATCGGCAAAATCCCACCGCTGATCGCCATTCCGACGACGGCGGGCACAGGCTCTGAGGTGTCGATCGGCATGATCACGACGATGGAGAATGGCCGCAAGGAGACGTTCGCGTCGCCAAACCTCATTCCGTCGACAGCCATCTGCGACCCGGACCTGACCCTCGGCCTGCCGGCCTACATGACGGCGGCGACAGGCATGGACGCTGTCACGCATTGTATCGAGGCGGTGCTCGTTCCTGCTGTGAACCCACCGGCTGAGGGTATTGGCTATGATGGCGTGACGCGCGCTCTCGGCGGTGGCTGGCTGATCAAGTCCGTCAAGGACGGCTCAGACCCGGAGGCGCGCTGGCACATGATGATGGCGAGCTATGAAGGTGCCCTGGCCTTTGTGAAGGGCCTCGGCGGCGTGCATGCGCTCAGCCATGCGGCCGGGCGTCTGCATGAGAAGAAACTCCACCATGGCACGCTCAACGCGATCTTCCTGCCGCATATTCTGCGCTTCCACGCTGGCTCTGCTGACGAAAAATACGCGCGCCTGCGCATTGCGATGGGCCTGAAGTCGAATGCCGATATTGGCGATGCGATCCAGGACCTGAACGATGCCATAGGCATCCCGAAGACATTGAGCGATATTGGCCTGACCGCAGCAGATGGTCCCGGTATCGTGGAATATGCCCTGAAAGACCTGGCGCATTTCGGTAACCCGCGGACCATGGGCGCGGACGATTACGCCAGGATCTACGAAATCGCGCTTTAAGGCTGGTAGGATAAGGGCGCGTCCGGCTGAGCGATTGACCGGGCCGCCCGCTATCAGAGCGAACGCGCCTATCGAATTTGCTTCCCGTGGGGTCGCGAATCCCTGCATGAGAGCGGCATGATTACAGAGATCCAGCATTATGCGGGCGGACTGGGCGTTGCCGCCAGCGCGATGGCCATAGGCGCAGGCTGGGTCGTCGCGATGGCCTCGCCCAATTGCAGCTTTGACAAGCTCGACGGCAGCCGCGCGGACAGGCATGTGCGCGAATTGCTCCACGCAACCGCCATCCCGATTGCGGCGATGATGCTGGCGGCGATGGCCTTTTTCGCGATCGCGACCAGCTGGGCTGCCGCTGTCACGGCGGCGCTGGCCGCCTTCGGCTTTTTGTCGACCCGGCTGATGCTGGCGCCGAAAGAGGGCAAGAATCCGAAAGGCGTGAGGACCCGGCGCAAGGATCAGCGCGCCGTGTCGGTCAGCCTCTCTCTCATGTTCATGCTGATTGCCGTGATTGCCGGCATTCTTGGCCTGATCGGCATCTAGGCGTAAACCAGCCAGAGACAGCCCATCTCGTGAAGTGCGCGAAAATTGTCAACTGAGCGCGTCGCCGCCTTGCGGGCAATTTCGCCGGCCGTCTTGCGATTGGTCGCCAGCATGAGCACGCAGATCGCAAGCCCCGGCATGAAAGCCCACCAGACAAAGGCATAAGTGGCCAGAAATCCGAGCAGGCAGATCAGGTAGGCGAGTGTATCGAGCACCCGGAACCGGATATACATGTTTCGACCGAAGGCGTTCAGAAGCTCTGGCGTTTTGTGCAGCTGCTCAGCATCGATGGCGTAGCGCTGGCCCGGAACATGTTCGAACACCAGTGTGCGAGTCATCCGGCCGGCGCGATGTGGATTGGGCTCACACTTAAGGAACATGGCTCTCTTCCTCCCTGATGTGAACGTTAGAGCATCGGCTTCTTAACTCTCTTGTGACCAAGCGCCTGTAAATTTTACGCAAATTCAATCTCTCTCAAGCGCAATCGCCAAAACGCCCATCTGGTGAATCTGATTGCTACGCCAGAGACTTGGACTTATGTTGCAATGCAGCATGAAAGGTTTGTAACGCGATGCTTTACTCACTTGTCGAAATGAACCGTGTGGCGATGGCGCCGATGAGACTGGCCGCAAAAGCTGGCCGGGCCGCGCTTCTTTCCCCGCTCAACCCCCTTGGCAAGACCGAGTATGGCAAGTCGCTTGCGGCTTTTGCCGACGTTTTTGAAAGCTCGACACGCTATTACGGCAAGCCGGAATGGCGGATTGATACGGTTCGCGTGAACAGTGCCTCGATCACAGTGACACCAACCGTGTCCTGGCGCTCGCCCTGGTGCAGCCTCGTCCACTTCAAGAAAGATCCTGACCAGCTGGCGGCGGTTCGCAAGCCGGGCGCGCCACCCCTGCCACGGATGATCATCACGGCGCCGCTTTCGGGCCACTACGCCACGCTGCTGCGCGGTACGGTTGAGGCCTTCCTGCCGAACCATGACGTTTACATCACCGACTGGTCGGATGCGCGCATGGCTCCGGTCTGGCTCGGACGTTTCGATCTCGACGATTATATCGACCATATCCGTGACATGATCACCTATGTTGGCCCCGGCGCCCATGTGCTGGGTGTCTGCCAGCCAGGGCCGCCAGTGCTGGCGGCGATCGCCATGATGGCCGAGGACAATGATCCTGCCCGGCCCGCTTCGATGACGTTCATGGGCTCGCCCATTGATGCGCGTCGCAGCCCGACCGTGCCAAACGAACTGGCCGAGGAGCGGTCCTTCGCCTGGTTCGAGGAAAACATGATCCACACCGTGCCAGGCCCCTATCCAGGTGTCATGCGGCGCGTCTATCCGGGCTTTGTGCAGCTGGCGTCGTTCATGAACATGAACTGGGACCGCCACGTTGATGCCCAATGGCATTTCTTCAACCACCTCGTCGATGGTGACGGAGATGAGGCTGGCAAGCACCGCGAATTCTATGATGAGTACCTCTCGGTTCTCGACCTGACAGAGGAATTCTACCTGCAGACCATCCAGCGCGTTTTCCAGGAACATCACTTGGCGCGGGGTATCTACAAGTATCGCGGCGAGCGGCTGGTGAAGCCGCAGGCGATCCGCGATGTAGCGCTGATGACGGTCGAAGGCGAGAAGGACGATATTTCCGGCATCGGCCAGACGCAGGCAGCCCACGACCTCTGCACCAAAATTCCCGACGACATGAAGGCGGACTATATCCAGCCTGGCGTCGGTCATTATGGCGTGTTCAACGGCAACCGTTTCCGCACTGAAGTCGCGCCGCGGGTCAGCCAGTTCACGCGCCGTTTCATGGATGTGAAAGCGGAAGTGGCCGCACGTGAGGTGTCTGCGACGGAGTCGGCTGTCTAGAGCGGGCAGGGTGTCGCTTCGAAGCCGAGCAGTTCGATTTCGGGGCTGAGATAACCTGTCTTGACTGGCTCGCTGCGTGATAGTGCGGTCGAGAGATATTTCTTGTTGTCGTCGCAGAACACGGTCGCCACGCGAGCGTCCGGTCCAAGCCGCTCGGCCGCCATCAGGGCACCGATCAGGTTCGCCCCGGACGAAATGCCGACACCGAGGCCGAGCTCGCATGCAAGCGCCTGCGCCATCAGGATCGCGTCGCCATCGGACACGGCAATCACATCGTCCAGCTTGGCAAAATCGACAATTGCCGGGATGAAATCGTCGGAGATGCCCTGGATGCGGTGGCTGCCGACCTTGTGGCCCGTGGAGAGCGTGGGCGATTCCAGAGGTTCAAGCGGATGAATTTTGACGCCCGGCAGACTGGCGCGCAGGGCGCTGCCGACACCCATTACTGTGCCGCCCGTACCGACGCCGGCCACGAAAGCATCAGGCTTAAGGCCCAGCAGGGCCATTTGCTTCAGCAGTTCCGGGCCGGTCGTGTCGTGATGTCCGCCGGTATTGTCGCAATTCGAGAACTGGCAGGGCAGGAAGACACCGTCCTGGCTCGCAGCGAGCACGCGGGTCGCCTCAATGGCGCCGACAAAGCCGCCTTCTTCGCGACTGACAAGGTGAAGGTTTGCCCCAAGGCTGCGAAGGAGCGACTTACGCTCATCGCTCATCCAGTCGGGCATGTAGATATCGACCTTGTGGCCAAGCGCGCGGCCGAGCGCGGTGATCGCAATACCCGCATTTCCGCTCGTCGCTTCAGCGATACGGTCTCCAGCGCGCAAGGCGCCTGAGCGGATTGCTCGACTGAGAATGGAGAGCGCCATCCGGTCCTTGATCGATCCTGTGAGATTATAATGCTCGGCCTTGGCGTGAATCACGCGTTCGACGCCGCGAAAACGCAAGTGGATCGAAAGCAGAGGCGTGCGCCCTATGAGGTTCGAAAGCGCGCGCAGGCGAGGGTGGTCCGCAGGGTTCACGGTGCGGATCGCATTAGCTGAGATCGTATTCGCAAGGGCGAGCGGCATGGACATCTCCTCCGGTAATTCAGAGAGAATGTCACATTTGAGGCCAAAACTTATCACAATTTATAGGATATAATCGATGTATACAGTGAGATTATTCTATAAAGAGAACCATATGAGGTAATAATAGATGGTATGGGATCGTCGTGCCGCAGCTGATCGCGCAAGCGGAGCCGAATCGTCGATCTAGCGGAGCGCGCTGTTGTCGCCCTCGCCGGGCACATGCAACATGCGACCAAGGCTGAGGCATGAGGCTATCGGCTCTCCCCTGGATGTCGATACGAGCATTTCGGGGTGGCTTAGATAGACGGCCAGTTCGCCGATCGCGCCGCGGTCAATCTCCGCAGGGGAGATATCGTCTGTCACTTCCCCAAGCAGACTGGCTGATCTGCAGGTGAGGTGTTCGGCAATCACGAGGCTGGTGGACGCATCACTGTCTTCGCGGAGGCCGCGCCAGGCGGCCCGCTGGGGCGCATTCCTGATCAGGATGCTGGACGGAAGACCTGCGCCCGTCGGCACTGCCATCCAGAGGGCTGTCACGGACAGGCCGGGGTCTGGTTGTGCATAGCGGATGGAATAAATGGTGCCGCCTCTGACCTTGTAGGCGGCAAGTGTGGCGGCATTGGTCGCATCAAGCGTTGCGAGCCAGCCTGAAACGGCGAGGTTACGCGCTTCACGTGCCCGGCCCTCGGCGCCTGTGGCCATCAGTACGATCGCCTGATCCATGCGGGCAGAGGGCGTAAGGCGCGCGCCTGCGGCCAGCGCGGCGTCGTAATGAGAGACAGAAATATCAGCGCGTCCTGAATCGAGCGCTGCGCGGGCGGCGACAATGTGCGCATCGCGCACTTCAATCCGGTCTGGGCAGGCGGCAATGAAGGCCTCAGCCGTCCGCAGGAAATAGGCGGGACTGCCTTCCTCCTGAGGCGCAGATATGGCGTTCTGGTACCGCACGGCATCCGACAGGCCGCAGCCGGCCTCGGCCCGGGCGTCCTGGGCCAGTCCCAAAAAGGCGGAGATACCTGATGCGATCAGGGCTGAGGCTGCCTTCCGTATGAAACGCGCATATGCCATCGAGACTCTCCCTGAACTGGGGGCGACTCTGCAAAGGCCATGCCGATGACAGCGCTTTGGATCAGTTCAACGCGCCCAATCTCAGCCGGATAGGCCGTTGGGTCAATTATCGCGCGAGTGAATATGCGCGGGGTCGTGGCCCTGAAATGGCAGATCGTCGAGGACGTGGCTATGGCGATGGAATGGCATGCTCGCAATTGCGACCGCTATGGCAACGCCTGCGCCGAGGGACAGAAAGCTGCGCAGGGGCGGTTCTTCCTTCAGTGGCTCCATCAGTGGGCCCGTGGCGACAAAAAGGAGCAGCCCCGCTGAAACGGCGAACAGGTTCCCTATGGCTTCAGGGCCAAGCCCGTACATGAAGGGTGCCGAGGCAATGACACCGAGCGGGGTGGTGGCAGCCGCCGCGAGGAAGGCCAGAAAGAAAGCCTGACGGTTGGCGAAACCGTGCCGACGCAGGATTGCAAAGGCGATGACGCCTTCAGGAAACTTGTGAAGCAAGAGCGAGGAGGCTGCGTAGACGCCGGATGAGAAGCTGGCCGCGAATGTCACGGAATAGACGATGCCATCGATGAACGAGTGCAGTGCGATTGCGAGGACAGGTGTCGCGGCAGCGGCATGCCCTTCCTCTCCGCCTTCGGGAAAGATCACGCGGACGAGGAAACTCAGGAGGAGGCCGCCAAGGAATCCGGTCAGGATAAGTCCTGGCGCATGCGGACTAAGGGCAAAAGCCTCTGGCGTGATGTGGAGGATGCTGAGCGTGACCAGCATGCCGCCTGCGGCCAGGGCGAACAGGCCCGAATGCCGGGCGCTCCAGTCGCCACGCGCTGCGACAGCGATCAGGGCGACTGTCGTCACAAAGGCGGCAATCAAGCCGAAGAAAAGAGGGGCCTGCATGGACTGTAGCATGGTGTAGAAGGGGCCTCAGGGCCGACGCGGGGCCATTATGTGTATAGAAAGGGCGATGCTGCGGCGAAAAGCGTTGATGTGGCCTTGTGGAAAAATGTTATATAGTCTCATTATGCAAATCGCGAGAAGAAATTTTCGGTTCGCGCATATTCCCCATCATGGCGCCAGGAGGCCCCTCTTCATGTTCACTTCATCGCGTGTGGCCCTGTGCCTGATTTTGACTGTTCCGGCGCTCGCGCTGGCGGGTTGCAGCAAGAAGACGGAATCGGCGCCCGCCGCGCCTGAGGCCCCGTCTGTCGAAGCGCCCGAGAATATGGAAACAGCTCCAGCCACGCCTGAATCGCCCGAAGTGACAGAACCCACAGAGACTGCAACGGCAGGCGGAGAGGCCCATGTCCATGGTGCAGGCGACTTTGCCGTGGCAGTCGATGGTGACCTGCTGACCGTCACGCTGGATGCGCCGCTCGCCAATTTCGGCCTGGGTGAAGGTGATACGGATGCATTGGAAGTCAGCACGGGGATCGGCGACGATCTGGTCAGTTTCCAGGGCCCTGCGGAATGCACGGAAAGCGGCCGTCACATCCAGACGCGTACCGTCGGTGATCATAGCGGCCTGACACTGACACTCGAATATACCTGCACCGCGCTCGACAAGCTTGATGGCGTGCGTCTCAATGCTTTCTCCGAGTTCCCCGGTTTCCAGACTGTGGATGCGGTTTTCGTCGGTCCTGACTCGCAGATGGCTGCCGTCCTGACACCGGGCAATCCTGAACTGGCAACCCGCTAAACCCTCGAAACGGCTCGCATGACCGATCCTGCCATATTGATCGAAGGGCTGCGCTTTGCCTGGAAGGGCCATGCGCCGGTGCTGGACGTACCATCTTTCCGTCTTGCCCGCGGTGAGCGCCTGTTCCTGCGTGGGCCATCCGGCTCCGGCAAGTCGACCCTGCTCGGCGTGATTGCCGGTGTGCTTGAGGCGGACGCCGGCAAGGTCAGCGTGCTGGGGCAGGATCTTGCGGCGCTGTCCAGCTCGGCGCGCGACCGGATGCGCGCCGACCATCTCGGTGTGATCTTCCAGATGTTCAATCTCGTGCCCTATCTGTCCGTCGTGGGGAATGTGACCCTGCCACTTAAATTCTCCGCCGCGCGCCGCAAGGCCGTGGGCGGTAGTGCAGACGCCGAGGCGCGCCGCCTGCTCGGTCGTCTCGGCCTGACGGATGCTGCCATGCTGGATCGGCGCGTATCGGACCTCTCTGTTGGTCAGCAGCAGCGGGTGGCTGCGGCGCGGGCCTTGATCGGGGCACCCGAGATCGTCATCGCCGATGAGCCGACCTCGGCGCTGGATGCCGATGCGCGTGACCGTTTCATCGCGCTCCTGTCGGAAGAGGCGGCCCGCACCGGCGCGGCCCTGCTCTTCGTCAGCCATGATGCCTCTCTGGCGCGCCTGTTTGACCGGGCGGTCGATCTTGCCGAGATCAACCGGGCAGGGGCGACCGCATGAGCGCAATCCTCTCCCTTGCGTGGAAGAGCCTGCTGAACCGCAAAGGATCGATGATCCTGACTCTGGTTGCGGTTGCGCTGTCGGTTGCGCTTTTCCTCGGCGTGGACAAAGCGCGGACGGGTGCCCGTGAAGGCTTTGGCAATACCATCTCGGGTACGGACCTGATCGTCGGCGCGCCGACTGGCACGGTGAACCTGCTGCTCTATTCGGTATTCCGGATGGGCAATGCGACGGCGGAAGTGTCGTGGCCGACCTATGAGAAAATAGCTGCGCGCCCTGACGTGGCGTGGACAGTGCCGATCTCGCTGGGTGATAGCCATCGTGGCTTCCGGGTGCTTGGCACGACAGACGCCTATTTCGAGCATTACAAATATGGCCGCGGGCAGCCTCTGGCGCTGGCCGAAGGCGAGCGGTTCAGCGACTTGTTCGACGCCGTTATCGGCGCTGACGTGGCGCGGGAGCTGGGCTACGAAATCGCATCGCCACTTGTGCTGAGCCATGGTCTGGGCACTGCGAGCCTTGGAGCAGGGCACGAGAACCGACCTTTCCGTGTCGTCGGCATTCTGGCGCCAACCGGCACGCCGGTGGACCGCACGGTGCATGTCTCGCTTGAGGCCATTACTGCGATCCATGTTGGCTGGGAGACGGGGGCAAAGAACCCGCTTGCCGACACGATTGACGAAAAGATGATCCGCAGCTTCGACCTGACACCGAAGAGCGTGACAGCCTTCTTTGTCGGCCTTGAGCGCAAGGGCACGATCCTGACGACACGCCGGGCGATCAATACAAACAAGGGCGAGCCACTTATGGCAATCATCCCGGGCGAAGCGCTGGCCGAGCTGTGGAGTGTGACCGCTTTTGCCGAGCGGGCGTTGATGGCAGTCTCCGTCTTCGTGATTGCCGTTGGACTCGTCTCGATCCTGACATCCATCCTGACAAGCCTGAACGAGCGGCGGCGCGAAATGTCGATCCTGCGGGCAGTTGGTGCGCGGCCGGGACATATTTTCAGCCTGCTGGTGCTGGAGGCGGGGCTGGTCGGCTTTCTTGGCGCGCTGATCGGGATCGTGTTGATCCACGCGATCCTGCTGGTGGCCGGGCCGATGGTCGAAGCGCGCTATGGCGTATCGCTGGCCGGGACCGGGCCGGGTCTGACGGACCTTTATACTTTGCTGGCGGTGACGCTGGCGTCCCTGTTGATTGGCATGGTACCGGCCTGGGCGGCGTTCAGGCGCTCGCTGGCCGATGGCCTGTCCGTGAAAGTGTGACCTAATGAACCGCTCAAACCGTCTGGCACTGCCGGCACCGGGAGTTTAAGTTGAGAACCATGAAAACGATCCAGATACTTTCCGCCGCCCTGCTTGTGACGTTCGTAACGGCATGTGGCCAAACAGCTGAGCCGGAAACGGCGCCTGCTGCGGCCCCCGCTTCCACAGCCGATGCGGGTCCTAAAGTGGGTGACAAGATCGGCGAGAGCGATGCTGAAAAGGCTGCGAAGAAGGCCGAGAAGGATGCGTCCATTGTCGCCAAGGCGGTTGAGGAAGCGCGTATCGAGGCAGAACTCGAAGCGCGCGGCATTCGCAGCATTGGCTGGGAAGACCTGATGCCGGAAGGGGAAGAGGAACGCCTCGCCAAAATGTATCAGTCACAGATGGCCACGCTTTATTCCGGCTCACCCATCGCGGAAGGCTCTGCCATGGACACGGCCGTCCAGATCGGCACGTTCAACACGGTCGGCAGCCTGGATGGCGTGAAGATACGCATACCGGGTTATACGGTACCGTTCGAGTATGGCTCCAAGGCGGAGATCACCCAGTTCCTGCTGGTGCCGTATTTTGGCGCCTGTATCCACGCGCCACCGCCGCCGCCGAACCAGACCATATTTGTAAAGACGGATGATCCGATCAAGCTGAAGGACCTTGCCCAGGCGGTCTGGATCGAGGGTACGATCCGCGCGCAGACGCAGAATTCGGACCTGGCCGATGCGGCCTACACAATCGAAATGACGAACCTCACGAAATACGAATACTGAGGACGCGCATGATCAGGCCTGAAGACATCAAGGTCGTCGCCTGGGACTTCGACGGCGTGCTGAACCGGAATATCGAGAACGGGGTTTTTGCCTGGGCGCGCGGTTTTTCCGATGATCTCGGCCTGTCACTGGAATCGTTCAGCGGCTTCCTGTTTCAGGGCCGGTTTCAGAAGGCCATGGTCGGTGAGGCCTGCCTGCGGGAACTTGTGACGGAATGGGCCGGAGCGAATGGCGCGTCAGGCCGTGAAGGCGAGATTCTCGACTACTGGTTTACCCGCGATGCCTTGCCGGATGCGGATGTGCTGGCCATGGTTGCGCAGCTGAGGCAGCGCGGCATTGCCAATGTCATGGCGACAAATAACGAAATCCACCGCACATCCTTCATTGAATCCGACATGGGTTTTGATCTGCATATGGACCGGATATTTGCAGCGGGCCGCATGCGGGTGGCAAAGCCCGATCCGGATTATTTCCGCCATCTGGAACGGGAATTGGGAATGTCGGGTCAGCACATGCTTCTGGTTGACGACATGGCGGAAAATGTCGAGTCCGCGCGCCGCATCGGTTGGCAGGCTTTCCACTTTACCGAAGGCGCACATGACGATCTCGTCGCAGCGCTGGGCCTATAGGCAAAAAAAGAAGGGCAGCCAACAGGCTGCCCCTCTCCCTACTCTACCTGATACTCTACTGAACGTAAGCGTTAAGGACAAAGTCCTAACGCTTTACGAACTCATATTCAGTCGCCTATTTGGCGCTCTTGGCAAGCAGGTTGCGGATTTCTTCCAGCAGGACTTCCTGACGCGGTGGCGCGCTGGGAGCTGCCTCTTCCTTCTTCTTCATCGAGTTCATGGACTTGATGATGAAGAACATAACGACGGCGACGATCAGGAATGTGATCGTGTTATTGATGAAAAGGCCATAATTGAGGGTCGGCGCACCGGCCTCCGTCGCTGCGGCGAGCGAGATATATTCACCGCCGTCCAGCGGCACGAAAAGGCTTGAGAAATCGACGCCGCCGAGCAAAAGCCCCACGGGCGGCATGATGATGTCATTGACCAATGACGAAACGACGGTGGCAAATGCACCGCCGAGAATGAAGCCGACTGCGAGATCGACCAGGTTGCCCTTCATGGCAAATTCTTTGAATTCCTTGAGCATGGTGCCCCCTCCGCTAGTTGTCTATGGCAATCGCCAGCCATAATTGGTCATCGGGTTTGTAATCCGGGTCAAGCGTGTTGCGCACGCGCCCCGCTCCAGCCGCCTATCTCGCCTCGGGGTCTTCTCCGCCATTCACGCGGGCGCGCAACTCTTTGCCAGCCTTGAAGAAGGGGACGGCCTTAGCAGGTACCTTGACCGGAGCGCCGGTGCGCGGATTGCGGCCCTTGCGGGCGTCGCGCTTGCGGACGGAGAAGGCGCCAAAGCCGCGCAGTTCAACCCGGTCGCCGCGGGCGAGGGCGTCTGCAATCTCGTCAAGAATCACATTCACGACACGCTCCAGATCCTCCTGGCGCAGGTGGCTGTATTCTGAAGCAAGCTTCGCGATGAGTTCTGACTTTAGCATGTTGTTGTTATTAAACGTATTTGCGGCGGGAGCGCTAGGCCCCCGCCGCAAACATTTCATCAATTTTAGGAAGCGATAGCAGCTTCCCCGGAAAGACTAGCCGATAAGTTCTTCGGCTTGGCCCTTCCAGTCGTCACGCTCCATGCGGCCCTGGACGCTGAGCTCTTCTTCAAGCTCTGCAATCTGGGTCTCGTTGAGCGCAGCGACCTGCCAGAAGTGGTAGATGCCTGCTTCGTTCAGCTTTTTCTCGAATGCCGGACCGACACCCTTGATCTGCTTCAGGTCGTCAGCATCGCCTTGCGGGCCTGCGAGACGGCCGCGCTCGTCGAGCGAGGACACGTCACCAGCCTGGACGCCGTCGGAAGAAGCCGGTGTGGCTTCGACCTTCTCGGAAGTTGCCTTGGCAGGCTTGCCAACCGCAGAGGAGGCAAGGGCTGCGCCGAGGATGTCACCGAGCGAGGCGCCGGCATCAGCCGAACCGTACTGGGCGACAGCATCTGCTTCTTCAGCAATCTCGAGCGCCTTGATCGACAGCGAGACGCGGCGCGAGCCACGGTCGACTGTGAGAATCTTGGCATCAACCTTGTCGCCGACAGCAAAGCGTTCTGGACGCTGGTCTGCGCGGTCGCGGCTGAGGTCGGAGCGGCGGATGAAGGATTTCATCGCCGGGGAGCCGAACTCGACTTCGATACCGCCCGAGGTGATCTCGGTGACGGTGCAGGTGACGATCGAGCCGCGCTTGAGGCCTGTGCCGCCATCGGCAGGTGCTGCGATCGGGTCGCCGCTGAGCTGCTTGATGCCGAGCGAGATGCGCTCTTTGTCGACGTCGACGTCAAGGACGCGTGCCTTGACCATGTCGCCTTTGTTGAAGCCTTCAATGGCTTGCTCGCCGGACTTGTCCCAGGCGATGTCATTGATGTGCACCATGCCGTCGAGGTCGGGGCCGAGGCCCACGAACAGGCCGAACTCGGTGATGCCACGGACTTCGCCTTCGATTTCGGAGCCGACCGGATGTTCGGCGACGAATGCGTCCCATGGATTGTCCATGGTCTGCTTGAGGCCGAGCGAGATGCGACGCTTTTCGCTGTCGACGTCCAGCACTTCCACGTCGACTTCCTGAGTTGTCGAGAGGATCTTGCCAGGGTGGACGTTTTTCTTGGTCCAGCTCATTTCAGAGACGTGGATCAGGCCTTCAACGCCGTCTTCCAGTTCAACGAACGCACCATAGTCGGTGATGTTCGTGACCTGGCCCTTGAGGCGGGCGCCAACCGGGTAACGCGAGTCGATGCCGTCCCATGGGTCGGAGCCGAGTTGCTTCATGCCGAGCGAGATACGCTGGGTCTCAGGGTTGATTTTGACGATCTGCACTTCGACTTCCTGGCCGACTTCAACAACCTGCGAAGGATGGTTGATGCGCTTCCAGCTCATGTCGGTGACGTGCAGCAGGCCGTCGATGCCGCCGAGGTCCACGAACGCACCGTAATCGGTGATGTTCTTGACGATACCCTTGCGG